>VFQN01000016.1_pt1 | contig 411255 bp, 358 predicted proteins | sample 3512371 | NCBI WGS metagenome assembly VFQN01 (sample SAMN10412370, study PRJNA504923) | tailings metagenome | isolation source: Replicate 2 from Balatoc abandoned mine | place: Philippines: Itogon, Benguet | collected 2017-08-28 | reverse complement strand
TATACAAAAACGCTGGCGTCACACCAGAGGGGACGCCAGCTTTTTCAGCATCCTGCTAGAGATCAGCAGAGGATGGTGGAGGAGTTTGCGCAGGACTTGTTGCTGTACGCTCAGTGGCCACCCTTGCGGCACTTCGTATACATGATCTACAACTCCGCAGACCTCCGCGATCCAGAGGCCCTACTTCGACTTCAGGGCGAGCATACAGTCAACGGAGCTCGGTTCCAGGCCTATGTCATTCTTGCATGACATGTGCGGGCAGGTGTCGGGAGCGGGCTGCGCGATCTGACCTTGCGTTGCTGCTGACAGGGCCTTCAAGATAGCGGCCTTGCTCGCTTCGCTCGCCGGCCGCAACTTGTTGAAGGGCCCTGCAGCAGAACGCGAGCGTGATATCGCAGTACCAAAGTTCCTTCGATGCATCGTCGTTGGTCAATCCGCATAACTTCGGCAAAGCGATGATAACCCAATCTGAAGCCCGTGTCTACGTGACAAGCCAATCGCCATTGCTGTTTCGAGCCATCGCGATAACTGAAGTAGACGTAGCGTCAAGCGAGCAAATTGTGGCACGGAGTTTCGTTGTAACTGTGACGAATGACTCACGGTTATTCGAGCGGACAATAACGATTGATCGTGCGCTTGCAGGAGAGGATGCCGTGGAGACTGCGCACGAGTTCGCGATTTCGGAGGCTCAATTTGCCTTTGAGCAGCATGTCATCCTTCCCGAACTGGAACGGTTCGGTTGGAATTCGGTCTTCGCAGCTGTGAGATTCCAACGGGCGGACTCTAATGGCGCGCTCGCGGCACTTATTAGCAATAAGTCTACGCGTATGAACTTGGCGAGGCTCATGGAGCGGGTGCAAGACACTCCACTAAGAGTCTATCTGAAATGGATCGAATCGATACGTGTGACGAACGTTTCATGATCCTACTTGGGTCGCGCTGCGATCTAAAGATGCTTGCTGCAGTCGGGCGCAATCGGAAGCGCGCTGCGCGCGCATCTCATTTGAGCGCCCGCCGCAGACGCTGGCGTTCGGCGCTATAACGAGCTCAACAATGAAGACCGTTACTCTCTCAGATCTGCAGCAACGTTCGGGCGCGGTCGACGTCTCGCGTCTAAAAACTGGAGCGCAAGGGAAGCCCTTCATGCTTCGGGTGCGTGATGGGGGGCTAGAGTACGTACCCGAATCCACAGGTAAGGCCCGCCCGGATACATGGGCGCAGATTGAAAGGGTGCTAGCTCGCTTCAACAAGGGCGGATCGCTCAAGCCGGCTGACTATCACGACATAACACGGAACAGCTCGTACTTCATCGCTACCCTACTGCACCTATTCCCCGCGCTTGATCGGTCAAGTGATCCGGCTGCGGCCTCCGAGGCAGAGGGCGTGCTCCGGCAAGCGCCTGCTGTACTCCCACCCAACGCCAAGGCGCATCAGAGGATTGGCTCGGTGAGCAACAGTCGAGTCGGCTCCGATTTTGAGCATGTTGCGCTCGAGTACTTTGCGACAGAGGGGGTTCAGCTTCACCGAGGCTATCCGATCGAGCTTGGGCTTACCGTAAAGAAAGTCCGCCACTTCGATCTTGGAAGCTCTCAAGCGCGAGTGCTGGTCGAGTGCAAGTCACATCGGTGGACGGAAGGAGCGCGAGTCCCGAGTGCTAAGCTAACCGTTTGGAACGAGGCGATGTTCTACTTTCACCTCGCACCAAGCGACTACCGCAAAATTCTGTTTGTACTTCACGATCGTCGCGACGGTGATGGAGAGAGCCTGCTTAGCTATTACACGCGGATGTACCGGCACCTGATTCCGGAGGGTGTAGAGATCATGGAATGGGATGAAGAGAGCGGTGCAATCGTCGCTCACTAGCCCTTTGGGGGGCCAGGCGTGGTACCACGGTGGCTGCAAGGCTACTGGAACGCCGCTTTAGGGAATGGCCGAACGGGTCGCTGTTGCCGACAGGGCTGTTTCTGGAGCGCGACTGGCTCACTGCGTTCGCCTGTCGCATGTTATGAGGCCCCGCGGCAAAACCTTGCGTGAGTAAGCAAAGATAACGATCAGTCATGAACGGATATCCTCACGAGCATCTCAACCTCTGGAGGCACATAAACGCCGCCGCCGACGCGGCCGCGACCTTGGCCGCGTTGGTTCGATTCAGAGTTACCGACCGTGAGCTGACTTATACTCTCCGATTTCGACAGCAGTATCAGTTAGTAGATCTTCTGCATACGTTCGCCTACAATGCACGGCGCGCGATCGAGATCGCGGACGATTACAAGGCCGGCGTCCAACAGCATGCCGAATCAATTACGCTGGTAGGATTTGATGAAACACACGTGAATCTGGGCATCGGTGACGATGCACAACCGCTTACGGACAAGTCGCTCTGGTGGGTTCTTAACCGAATCGTCCACTCTCGCGAGTTGCTGGTGCACGAAAGGGAGGATGCAGAGGTCGGGCATCGGGGGCGAATCAAGATGTACCAAACTCCTGTTGTATTCTCGGTGAGGTCCGACTTCGATCGCGGCGACGTCCAGCACTTCGTCAGGTTTGAACGACTGATCGAAGCGTTTCTCGCGCTTACGGAGAAGTTCGAGGAGGCGCTGCATGCCGCCGGCTTCGAAGTCCGATTGTATCAGTGACAGCGCGGTTGCTGGCTAAATTGCGTTGCAGCAGACGGCGGCGCTGAGGATGCGGCTGGCGGGCTGCACCCACCTGCCGAAGCTTGTTGAAAGCCGCCGCAGCTGAACTTGGGCGTTACACTACACAACTGTTCTAACTGACTCACATGGCCACTTGTCGCAGTACGCAGCTGGCGGGATAAGTAGGAGAGTATCTTGTTGCCGCTTAGATGTGTCACCTCGGTACAATCGCAGCGACATTCAGTGGCAACGTTGAGCACTTTGACATTCTTGCGTCGAGACCTGACGGTGTCGGGATTGCAGTTCAGGTAAGGGCAATCCGGACTGGGGACTGGCAGCTCAACGCATCGCGCTATCTCGATATCGAACTCCGAGACAAGGTGCAGGTGGTGCGAGGTCTGCTGACAGAACCGCATCCAGGACTTCTTCGTGTATTCGTTCGGCTCGGCGCAAGTTACGGAGGTGATGGTTTCTTTGTACTAAGCTGGTTGCAGCTGCAGAGAATCGTCGAGCGCCGGTATCGCGGACACCTTGAGAAGATCGGAGGGGTCCGTCTGCGTAACACTGAAAGCATGCACACAGCCTTGAGTGTCACTGACCTCGAACCCCACCGCAATGCATGGGGGACACTGACGGGCTGATCGGCGACGCATTCCGGTCACTCGATTTTGCGCAGTCGCTTCGTTCTCCGGGAAGGTCAGAAAATCCGCACACGCTTATTGGGGCATGACAAGGTCCGTTGACCATCGGGTTCTACTGTCTCCCAGGGCGCTCTGGCGGACGGCAGCGGTAGGATGTGGATGTTCCCGCCCTGTCCCTCGCCTTTCTTCCCACCTGAGCTCGGCGTACCTTTCGAGGATGCCAACCGTCCTCCGCGTCGCGGGGTATCGTTTTTTCTTCTTCAGCAACGAACGCGGTGAGCCCGCGCATGTGCACGTTGAGCAGGCGGCGCGCTACGCGAAATTCTGGTTGCTTGATGTCTCGCTTGCCTCGAACCACGGCTTCCGGTCCGCTGAGCTCGCTGAGCTCAGACGGTTGGTATTCGAGCATCGACTCTTGATCCAGGAGAAGTGGGATGAGCACTTCGGCCGTTAAGCTCGATCCGATGGTGGTCGACGTCAGTTGCACCGCGGACGCCTTGCGCGTGGTGCTTGCGGATGGCCGCGAGATTGTCACACCGTTGGAGTGGTTCCCCCGCTTGCGCGATGCTTCGCCAGCGGCCCGCGCGAATTGGCGAACAATTGGCGGTGGAATTGGGGTCCACTGGCCGGAAATCGACGAAGACATCTCCGTCGAAGGGCTCCTCGCAACGCGCTAACCGTGACGGAAGTCGCGTTTCAGCTCGTATTGTTTGAGAGGAAGTCGCGCACCCTTCGCTGATGAGGCAGCCACGTGGCCATCTCCACCCGCCCCGCATTCATCGTCGCCGTCGACTCGTTCGAAGGCGAGCAGAGTGTCATCGAAGTGCGCGATTCAAACGGTCGGCCGCTGCCAGCGGTCTACTGTATTGCGCGGCAGAACGAGAAGACCGGTGTTCTCGAGTTTGTGGACTACGGCTACCGCAGCCCCGAGGAGGCCCGAGAGGCGTGGCCGCAGGCACTGTAGCCTTACGGCTGGCGACCAGCCGCTTCCAGATGCTTTCGGAAGTGTCGCCTGGTGACGCATGCCTCAGGACTCTTGCGCGTTTCTCCGTCAACTTCGAATCATGCGCTCAACCGCCATACGCCGCTGGGGATGTGTCCTAACCCTTGCTCCGCTGCATCTTGGTGCGTGCGGCATGCCTGACAAAACGACCGGTCGAGCCGACTGGACGCCTAATGTGTCAGCGTTCGAAGCCGAACTTCGGGACCTGCAAACGGCCCTCGCGATACCCGGGCTCGCGTATGTCATTGTGTCCGACAGCGGTCCCATCGCTTCCGGGGCTTTCGGCAAGGCGCAGCTACCCGACAGCGCCCCGTTCACGGTGTCCACACCGCTGCGCATTGCGTCGGTTACCAAGTCCATTGCCGCGGTCGTCGCCATGCAAATGGTCGACGAGGGCCGATTGGACCTGGACGCACCAGCGCGCCAGTACGCCCCTGGCTTGTCGATACCCGACGACGTGACGGTGCGGCATCTGCTCTCTCACACCTCTGAGGGCACTGTTGGCACAGACTACGTCTACTCCAGTTCGCGCTACGCCATGCTTGGGCAGGTCATTGAGGCGGTGGCCGATACAAGCCTTGATGCTGTGATACGCGCGCGCGTGCTCGAGCCGTCAGCGATGCAGGCGTACCCGTCGCCCGACCTGGGTGCGCATGCCGCCCTGGTGTCCACGGTCAACGACATGGGGAAATACCTCACGGCGCTCGAGCAAGGCAAACTGCTTCAGCCACGCGCGCTGGAAGAACTGGCATCGCCCTCGCGCACACCGTCGGGCATGCTACTTCCCGTAAGCCTGGGCTGGTTCGCGCAAACGGTGCAGGGACGGTCCGTGATGTGGAGCTTCGGCCAGGATGATCCCGAGCACTCGGGCGCCTTGCTCGTTCGTCTTCCCGAGCAGAGACTCTCGCTGTTCGTGCTCGCCAACTCCAACGTGCTCAGCGATCCGTTCCGTCTGTTGATGGGTGATGTGACAAAGTCGCCATTTGCGATGAGTTTCCTCCGCCTTTTTGCGTTCTCGCCGGCGGGTGCACCACTGATCCGCCCGGCGCGGACTGACTCGGCCATTGCCAACGCGATTGCGGCGCAGGAGCAACGCGCCGACTATCGATACCGCGACGAACTCATAGGCTGGGCGCTCATCGACCTTTGGACGAATGATCGTGTCAATGCCAAGCGGAAGATGGAACTCGTGCGATCGCGCTACACGGGCAGCGCGCCCGACGCGCTTCTGCATTTTGCGAGCGTTCGTCTCGGGGACTCCACTGTCCGGGAAGCCGCGCTTCGGGATGGCGAGCGCTTGCTTGAGGCGCACCCGCAGAATCGCTGGATGCTGCTGGCACAGGGTTACCTGCTTCAACAGGAAGGAAGAAACGCCGAGGCCTCGCAGATCTTTCAGCGCATCTTGGGCCTGCCGAACCAGCATTCCGATTTCATCCGCCGTCTGTTCACGGCCTGGAGCTGGATGGCGCTTGCGCAGATGACTGCCCCGAACGATCGGGCCCAGGCGCGTGTCTACCTGCAGAACATTCTGCAAAGCGGCGTCACGGGCGAAATGCTGGGCGATGCGAAGCGCATGCTGGACAGCCTCGATCAGAAGCGGACGCCCTGAATTCAACACCCCACGTGCGAGGAAACGGGTGCCAAATGAACCACGAGTGGGACTAGAGACGAACACGGCGACCCAGAACACCGCGAGCCCTGAGGTGCCGGCGACGCCCCCGATTCTCCTCTTGCTGGTGCTCTTCTGGCTCTCCATCCTCGGGCATGAAGCCGCGCACTTCAGTGTCGGCGCCTTGGTGTACTCGCCCGATGAATTGCGCTCCGGCATCGTGCGATCATGGCCGCAGCTCCTGGTCGTATGCGCGGGACCGGTCTTCACCATGCTGCTCATGACCATGAGCGTGCTGGGTGCGCGGTCGAGCCAGAACGCCACATGGAAGCTGGCGTGGTCGTCTCTGGTCGCGAGCGCGGCGTCGCGGATTGCGATCGTTGGCTACGGCACGTTGCGTGGCACGGCAATCAACGACGAGCAGACTATCGGCCGCATCCTCGGGATTTCTCCCCGTGCAATTTGGTGCGCGGAGGCTCTGGTGGCCGTAGCATGCATTGTCTACGTGGCTCGCATGTGGTCGCCCGGTGTGCGGCCGCAGATCATGCAGTGGATTGTGGTGACCGTTGTTGTCGGATGGGCCGTAACCTTGGTGGCTGGACCGCTCCTTGGTCTTCCGATATGACGGGCGGTCGGCCTTGCGTCAAACTGGACTGACGGACACCTGGAGTGGATGCTATGTTGGAACGCTGCGGAGCGCGCGCTGCATATGCGTGCGCTCAAGCGATACTTTCTTCCACAGTCGAATAGCGGCAATGCTACCCTTCTTCGAGCAGCCTGTCTGGAGCCTCGGTCCGCTAACCATCCACGCCTTCGGTGTAAGCGTCGCTGTCGCTGCGTGGTACGGGTTGATCGTGGGCCAACGGCGCTTTGAACACCTGTCGCTCGATGCTGGGCTTGGTCAGCAGCTTGCGAGTTGGATGCTGCTTGGTGGCATGATCGGGGCGCATCTCTTCTCAGTGCTCTTCTACTTCCCCTCAAAGCTTCGGGAAGACCCTTGGCTGCTGCTCCGTTTGTGGGAGGACATCAGCTCGTTCGGCGGGATGGTGGGAGGGTTGGCCGGTGCGCTGCTGTTCTTTGCGCTGCGGATGCGAGAGAGCACCTGGGCGCATCGTCTCGCTTACCTGGATGTCGTGGCGTTTGTCTTCCCTGGATCGCTCGCAATCGGACGCATTGGATGCGCACTCGCGCATGATCACCCGGGTTCAATCAGCGCCTTCCCGCTGGCCATCAGTCTTGATAGTGAAGCGGCCCAGGCGTTCTACTCGAATGCTGGGCACTCGCTGCCGGTTGGTGCTGGTCAGTTGGGCTTCCATGATCTTGGGCTCTACGAGTTGCTTTACTTGTCGCTCGTCGTACTGCCGGTGTTCTGGTACTTCGATCGACGTATCAGACCCGCTGGCTTCTACCTCGCAGCCTTCGGTGCGCTCTACCTACCCGTCAGGTTCGCGTTTGACATGCTGCGTGTTGCCGATGCGCGCTATGTCGGCTTGACGCCGGCTCAGTGGCTGGCGGCCGTTCTACTCTTTGTGCTGCCGCTGGCGACCCTCGGCCGTCGAACGCTTGCGTATGCAATTGGCAGTACGGTGCTGCTTACCACGCTCTGGGCGTGCTGGAGCGGCTCCTAGTCCCGTCGCCAGCCACTCGATCTTGCGGTTCGCCGCGCGCGGCCTCCTATTGAGGCCATCGCAGCAGAACGCCAATGTTCGGCAATTGGTCCCCCATAGATCGGAGCTACAGAGTGTCGTATTCAGCAGTGGCTTTACTCGTCGTGTCCTCGTTCTGGCCGCACACGTCACAGAATCCCCGGCCTTGCGCCAATACTGTCGTGGTGGAGACTGACACCACTGTTCAACGTGTCGGATCTGACAAGGACACGTTGCTGAGATGGTCATCCGGCGGCACAGGGCCGGAGTATCCCACGCAGCTCCGGTCGCAAGGCCTCATGGGTCGCGTAGTGGCTCGCTTTGCCGTGGATACGAACGGACGGGTCATGCCGGGAACTGCGGCCATCGTCTCTGAAACTCACCGCGAGTTCGGTCAATCGGTGTGTCAGTTTCTCAAGCGGGCGCAGTTTCAACCGGTGCCTGTCGAGGGCCGTAAGATGACAGTGACGGTCGCTGCAGCCCCGTTCGAGTTCTCCATCAGGTAATCGCACGTCGGTCGTGTCGAGGCTGGCACCAACCTGCCCGCCGTATTTCTTCATTCAACAGAGGAGCACACAATGAGTTCTGAACCCGTTACCCCCATGACCGATGGCCGAGTCTTCCGCGTGACGCTCACGCATGGCGACCAGTTCGAGTCGTACCTCGGCGTGTACGTGCGTGTCGACATCGGCAACGGCGTGGTGCACATCTTCAGTCAGGACGCGCAGGCGCACTACCTGACCATCCCACTCGGCCACGCCATTATCGAATGGCAGGATCCCTCGGCGCTGGAGCCCCAACCTCGCACTTCGCCCTACGGATCCAAGGCGTTCGACGCGATGGAGAAGCAGCTCGAGACCATGTCCAAGGCCATGAGCGAGCGCTTTGGTTGACAAAGCGCCGGTAGCCTACTCTACCGCGAGCCCTCGCGTTCAAACACCACCCGCCCGCGCGACACGGTAAGCGCCACACCACCACGCAGCAGCGCGCGTGGCTCGACACGGAACGGATCCACATCCAGCACGGTGATGTCAGCACGCTTGCCAACCGCAATGGCGCCGGCCTCCTGTTCGTCAAACCCCGCCCAGGCGCTCCACACGGTGTAGCCACGCACGGCTTCTTCCGGCGTCATGCGCTGAGCGGGATACCAGCCACCCGGTGGCGCACCGCTCGTATCCTGACGCGTGATGGCGCTGTACAGGCCGTAGAACGGACTCCAATCGGAACCGGGCAAATCCGACGAAAACACGAGCGGCGCGCCAGCCTGTCGCAGCGTGCGCCACGCATACGCACCGGCAATGCGTTCGCTTCCCACGCGAGTCTCCGCCCAACCCTTGTCCTCCACCGCGTGCGGCGGCTGCACCGAGGCAATCACCCCGAGCGCGGCAAAGCGCGCCATGTCCGCCGGCGACACCACCTGCGCGTGCTCCACACGATGTCGCAGCTCGCGCGCCGAGGGCGCCGCGCGTGTGACGGAATCGATGAAGTCGAGTGTCGCACGATTGCCGGCGTCGCCGATGGCATGAATGCCCGCCTGGAAGCCGGCGCGCATGGCATCGGCCACCAGCCGCTGATCAAAGCCATAGGTACCACCGCTTACGCCACGATGCCCGGGGCGGTCGGCGTAGTCGGCCAAGAGTTGCGCACCGCGCGAGCCGAGCGCGCCGTCGTAATAGGCCTTCACGGCGCGGACGCTGAGCATGCCGTTGGCCGACGTGAACGGACCGCGTGCAATCCACTGGCGAACAAGCGTCGAGTCGCGCGCACTCAGCATGGCGTACACACGCAGCGGCAGTGCATCACGCTCGGCGAGCCGCTCGAAGCTGTCCATGACATCGGGCGGCACACCGGCTTCGTGCACGCCCGTGTAGCCGGACGCATTCATCACACGCAGCGCGCGCAGCACCTGTGAGTCGCGCTGCGCTGGCGTGGGACGCGGCACCGCATTGTCGAGCAGCGGCACCGCACGATTGAGCACGAGGCCGGTGGGTTCGCCGCTTGCATCCTTGCGGATCTCACCGCCGTTCGGCACGGGGGTGTCGCGGGTGATGCCGGCCAGCGCGAGTGCACGCGTGTTGGCCCACGACGCGAAACCGTGCAGGCTGCGCAGCACGACGGGGTGATCGGGCACGCGTTCCGACAGCAGGCGCTTGTCGGGGTAGCGATTGGCCCACACGCCCTCGTCCCAGCCATAGCCCAGAATCCACTCGCCCTTGGGTGTCTTCGCGGCGCGCTCGGCAATGATATTCACCGCCTCCGCCTCGGTGGCGACGCCAGTGAGATTCACGCGCTCGAGCGACTCGCCCAGCTCGGCCACGTGCGTGTGGGCGTCAACAAGGCCCGGCAGGACCACGCCGTCCGCGAGGTCCACCACGCGTGTGCTCGGACCGCTGAGCGCGAGTGCGCCGGAGTCCGTGCCGACGTAGACAATGCGTCCCTCCCGCACGGCGATCGCCGTGGCGTCATGGTGCCAACCGCTTGCCGAGTCGTAGGGCGCCTCTGGTGAGGGGCGACCATCGGTGGACGGGTCGGGCCACGCGAGGGTGTACACGCGGCCGTGGTGCAAGACGAGGTCGGCTGCGGGCGTGGAGTCAGCACTGGGGGCGCAGGCGGCCAGCAGTGGTAGCGACAGGGCAGCCACGGCGCGTGCACAAAGGCGGGATTGCGTCATGGAACAAGTATAGGCCGTCTCGGCAAAGCCGTCTCGGTCAGGCCGTCTCGGTCAGGCCGTCTCGGCCTTCACAGCTCGTGCGTGGGTCAGTCGCAGCGCGCTGCGCGAAGCCGTCGGGCAATGTCCTCGGGTGACGGCGCTGCGGCCGGTGCGCGGAATACAGCGAGATACTCGCCGGGCTCCATCTCCATGCGACTCAGGGGCTCGTATCCGACGGCGCGCAGTTCGCAGGTGAGAAGGGTGATGGGTGTGCCGTGTGCATCGGTGGGCGCCTCGCGATCGAGAATGGCAAGCCGCCCGCCGGGACGCATGGACGTGGACAGCCGCGCGAGGAGTGCAAAGGGCTGCGCAATCTCGTGGTACATGTGGATCATGAGCGCCACATCCACCGCAGCAGCAGGGAGGCGCGGGTCATCCTCGGTGCCCAGGACAATCTGCACGTTGCGCCAGCCAGCCCGGCGCGCGCGATTGCGCAACAGGCCCAGGTAGTCGTCGCGCACATCCTGACCGTAGATCACCCCGCTGTCGCCAAGCAAGGGCACCAGACGCGCGACGTAATAGCCATCGCCGGCCCCAATGTCCGCCACCGCCATGCCGGGAGTGAGCTCGAGGTGTGCAAACACGCGGGTGGCCTCACCCTGACGGTCGCGGATGCGTTCGTCGGTCCAGCGTGGGGCGACAATGTCGCTGACAGGTCGGCGTGGCGTGGGGTAGCCGGCACTGCTGCCTGTCGCTCGTGATGTCTGCGGTGTCTGGGCCGCGCTGCTGCAGCCGGCAATGCCGCTGACCAAGGCGAGGTACGCCAGGCTGCGTGCCAGCAGTGCGGACGAACGCGGGCGGATGGTGTGTGGGCGAGGTGAGGGCATGGCGATACAACGCTGATGACCGGGTAGACTGTGCCCGGGCCCGTCAGCCGTGCCGACGCCGCGACCTACTGCCGCACCACCACCCAATCACCAACTCGCGCGCCCTCGCGCAGCGTCCACCCAGGGGCCAAGGTCAGGGTCCAGCTGCCATTCGAAAGTGACGGCCTGTCCGCTGCTGGTCCGGGCACTACCACTTCGCCCGGCATGCCACTCCCGTGCTTGAGCAGCACGCCGTTTCGCGCCACACGCAGTGTGCCCCATACGTCGGTGAATTGCCCGCTGCCATACACGGTGCCGTGCCCTGCGAGCGGAAAGGCATCGTTCGGGTTGAACGAGTAGCTGAGACTGTCCGTGGTGGGAATGCGTACCACCGGCTGTTCGACGAGACGCACACGGTGACCACGCTCCGTCTCGGCGCGCCGGGCATCCATCTCGTTTTCTTCGGCGCGGATGAGCAGACCACCATGACGCTCACTGCGCTGCAGCATGCGCGTCGTGTCCACACGCACGGTGGGATAGGCCACACGCAGCAGCTCGGCGAGGTCGCTGCCTGCATTCAGCTGCGGTCGCCACGCCATGCCTGAGCCATCGAGCAGCACGCCGTAGGCCGGGCCCGACGCGTAGGCAAAGCTCCGCACCAGCGACTCTTGTCGTTCGCGCGCCAGCATGGCCAGGGCTACACGACGCGCGAGCAGTGAATCGGCCTCACCACTCGAAGCCCAGCCGTTGTACTCGGCGAGGCCTTCATTGAGTAACAACGCCTGTTCCTCGCTCTGCGCCTGTGGGTATGTGCGCAGGCGCATGGCGCGAAAGGCCAGCGCGTCGCTCAGCGCCTGTACGCGCTGCGTGCCACTCCGCAGCAGCGCTTCAGCCAGGGCGCGCCACTCCAGTCTCGTCCAGATTCGTGCTGCTGTCGTGCCGAGGTGCACGTTGGACGGATTGGCTGCCGGCAACCTCAGTTGGTCTTGCACACGATGAAAGGACTCATGCAACAGCAGACGAACCCGCGCGCCGCGATCGGCAGGCAATGGCCACATCAGCATGGCATAGCGCGTGCCGCCAAGTGTAACGGCCGTATTGGCAATCGGTAGCGCGTCGGGCAGCGTGCCGACAAACAACGCGCCCTGCGCTAAGAGTAGCCCCGCCGAATCGGCCTGGCTGGCAACCACCTGTCGCGTGCGTGGCTCGACAAAGAGCAGCGCCCCAAGGGTGCGGACCTTCCATAACGTGTCCGTGCGCGCGGCCAGTGCCCGCACCTCGCTTACGTACTCGCGTGCAAGGGTCGTGTCGATGGCCGGCTGCGCGGAGGCGGGGAGTGCTGCAACAAGAAGCGCGGCGACAGTCAGCCCGCGCAGTGAAAGCCGCGAGGTATTCATCGCGGGCTGCGTCCCGACCACGCAATGCTGCCCCGAGCCGGTACATGAATGACCAGGTCTTCGCCGTGATTGGCACCACGCAGCCAGATGCGGTCGTCGTCCTGCGCAATGCGATCAGCGGACAGGCCCACACCATCCACTGTGGCGGCGACCACACGGTGCCCGGCAAACTCGAGGGTGAACGCACCGGCTGCGTCGGAGGCCGAGATGGTGAGTGGGGCACGCGACGCCTGCACGCGGTTGATGAGCAGCGCGACAAGAAACACGGTGGCCACGGTTGTGGTCACGGCAAACATGCCCGCGCCCTGCCGGCGTCGTCTGCGGCAACGCAGCACAACGGACACGACATGTCGCGTGCTGCTCACACCGCGCTGCCCACGCAGCTCCTCGAGATCACCAAGGATCTCTTCGTGCCAGGCCGGCTCGCACAGCGTGCGGACCACACGCTCCGTCCAGGTGCTCACGGCGTCCCCAGTTGCGGCCGCAGTGACCAGAGTCGTGCGCGCACGGCGCGCGTCTGTTCGAGGGCACGCCGGCCATCGGCGGTGACACCGTACAGGCGTTTGCGTCGTCCGCCGCGCTCTGGTGTGCCTTCGCCAAGGCGCGAGGTCACGAAGCCCTTGCGTTCGAGTCGGTCGAGCGTGGCATACACGGCGCCCAGCGCGACGGCACGTTCGCCCTCGCGCTCCAGCAGGGAGCCGATGGCCACGGCGTAGCCCTCGGGGTGCAGGGAATGCGCGGCGAGCAGCACGAGCTCCTCAAAGCCGCCCAAGCGGAAGTCGTCGTCACGGTCGGTTCGATCCATACAATAGCGAATATAGTGATTGATCCGATTCAGGCAAGACGGGGCGATCGAACCCCTTGGCGAGATGGCGCACCTTGCCAGTTTCCCCAGAGGCGTGGGCGTCACGTTCGCCCGAACGGGCATAACGCTTGCCGTTAATACCGCCTCGCGTTATCATTTCGCATGATCGGCAGCTTCAAGGATCGCGATACTGAGCGCTTGTTCGAGCGACAGCCGGTGCGGCGCTTTCCACCGACATTGCGGCCCCTGATGCTCCGGAAGCTCCTGCTGCTGGATGCGGTCGTCGCGCTCGAGGAACTGCGGGTGCCTCCTGGCAATCGACTGGAGAAGTTGAAGGGCGATCGGGCCGGGCAGTGGAGCATCAGGGTCAACCAGCAGTGGCGCGTCTGTTTTCGCTGGAAGGACGGCGCGGCACATGACGTCGAGATCGTGGACTATCACTGAGCTGCGCATGGCAACCAAGCTCGCTCCAATCCATCCTGGCGAAATTCTCCTCGCTGAGTTTCTCGAGCCACTGTCGCTGTCGCAGTATCGGCTCGCACAGGACCTGTCGGTGCCGCCACGCCGCATCAATGAGATCGTTCATGGCAAGCGGGCGATCACGGCGGATACAGCCCTGCGGCTGGGGCGGTACTTTGGCACGTCAGCGCAGTTCTGGCTCAACCTGCAGACGCGATTTGATCTGGAAATCGAACGCGATCGATTGGGGCCGCGGCTCGGGGCAGAGGTCTCAGTCTACCAAGCGGCCAGTTGACGCTCTACGCGAATAACTTCAGCGCGCAGTGAGTGCCGGTGCCCTCAACTGGTGGCAGATCATTGCCCTGTTCGGTGTCGTGCAGGGGAGCGTCGTGGCCCTCGCGCTCGCGGCGCGGCGCCCGCGCCGCACCCCGAACCTCTTGCTCTCTGCGCTGGTGCTCGCCTTTGCGCTGCACCTCGCGTCGGTGGTCTACTACGCCGCCGATCTGGTAGAATGGCTGCCGCACTATTTCGGTCTGACGCAGCCGCTGCCGCTGGCGTTCGGCCCCCTGCTGTATCTCTACGCCATCACGGCCAGCGGTCAGCAGCATGGATTGCGCCAACGTGACCTGTGGCACGCGATCCCCTGCGCGGCCTTCTATGTATGGGGCCTGCCCATCTACCTCCAGGGCAGCGAGGGAAAGGTCGCTCTGTACCGCGCCATTCAGGCCGGACAATTGCCGCTGCAATCACGGGTGGCCATTCCGCTGGTGCTACTCTCCGGTGTCGTCTATACGGTGGCCACACTGGTGGCACTGCGGCGACATCAGGGCGTGGTGGCCGAGAACTACTCATCGCTTGAGCGGGTGAACCTGCAGTGGTTGCGCTGGCTGGCACTCGCCAGCGCAGTGGTCTGGCTGATGGCGCTGCTGTTCGAGGCCGCCGGTTCAGCGCAGTGGGCCGTTTCGCTGCCCGGCGACCTCGTGGTGGCCGTGGGCATCACGCTGGTCATTCACGCGATCGGGTTCTGGGGACTCCGTCAACCGGAAATCTTCCGCTATGTCACGGCCGAACACCTCGTCGTGCCAGCATCGCCCGTGTCAGCATCGCCCGTGTCAGCACCGCCCGTGTCGGCATTGCCCGTGCAAGCGTCCGACCCGGCGCTACCGCGATACGAGCGCTCTGGCCTCCCGCCGCGGGAAGCCGAGACGCTCAAGGCGCGCCTGCTGGCCCTTATGGAGGAGGAACACCTCTATCGGAGCGCGGAGCTCACGCTTGGCGACCTCGCTGAGCGTTTGGGGACGACGCCCCATCGGCTGTCGGAGGTACTCAATGCCTCGCTTGAGCTGTCTTTCTACGACTTCATCAATGGGTATCGCGTGCGCGAGGTGCAGGCGCGACTGCTTGGGCCCGACGGCGCCAGACTCACCTATCTGGCGCTGGCCCTCGACGCCGGCTTTGCGTCCAAGTCCACGTTCAATGCGGTGTTCAAGAAGCACACGGGCATGACCCCGTCGGAGTACCGGCGCGCAGCACAGGTCTGAACGTCCCGGCCGGTCGGCTCGGACGTCCTGCACGAACGGCCCGGTCGAAGCGCCTGCCATCCTCGGCTACGATGCGCCTCGACGCGGGCCGAACTCATCGGCTCCGTCGCGAAACCCGTATCGGAGCATTGGATGTTCGCACGTTGTGTGCTGGCCATGGGCGCCGCGGTCTTGATGGCCTGCGAACCGTGGTCGATGTCGGAGCCGGGGCATCTGGTTCCCCGTACAGTAACCGAAGACCCGAATCTGCCGTCCATCACCATCAACGGCTCGCGTCTTCACGCCGAGACGCGTGGCACGCCCGGCAAGCCGGTGATGATCATGCTGCATGGTGGGCCGGGTGCCGATTACCGCTCGCTCCTGGCGCTGGCCGATCGCCATGCCGGCTACTCGCTGCCTGATCACTACTACATCGTGTTCTGGGATCAGCGCGGGGCTGGCCTGTCCGAGCGTCACGACCAGGACAAGCTGACCATCGACCAATACGACGCCGACTTGCTGGCCATTGTGGACCGTTATGCGCCGGGCGGCCAGGTCACCCTGGTGGGGCAGTCGTGGGGCGGGATGTACGGCACTTCATTCATCAACCGGCATCCGACGCGAGTGAAGGAGGCCGTGTTCATTGAAACGGGGCCACTCAAGGGCAGTACGTTCGAGCGTATCAAGGGAGAGTTGTTTGACCTGCACCTGCTGCGGGAATGGCTCAACGACATGGCGTGGACGGCGCAGTTCTTTTCGCCCGACGATCACATCCGGATGGACTACCAGATGACGATCGGCGCGGAGGGATCACAGCCCCGCAACAACACGCGCAAGGGTCCGGGTGCAGAGCCCTTCTGGCGTTTGGGCGCGATGGCCAATCGCTACGTGCAGGAGGACGGACAGGACGCCAAGGGGCGCTTCACCTACGACTTCACCACCAACCTGCAGCAGTACACGGGCCGGGTGCTGCTGATTGCGGGTTCGCGGAGCGAGGTGCTCGGCGCGCCGCTGCAATTGGAGCAGCAGGCTCTGTACCGTCATGCCAGCGTGCAGGTCGTGCAAGGCGGCGGTCACGATGTACACTGGACTCATACGCCTGCGGTACTGGGGCTGATGCGCACGTTCCTCTCCGCCTCCGGCACAGGCGGTGCCCAATGAAGCGCGTGCTCCTGCTTGCTGTGCTGATGCTGCTCTCGGGCCATCAGCGTTTGGCCGCGCAGTGGAACCTGGCCCGTCTTGAACCCGGGGACGGGACCTGGCAGGTAAGCACGGCGCTTGATCCGGCCATCATCACCTCGATTGGTTATCGACAGATGCGGACAGTGTTCGGCGCGCCCACGCAGTTTGGTGTGGAAGCGGGTGTCGTGGCCGGCGACGCCGACCTGAGTGACTACCGAGCGCGAGTCGACGCAGGCGTGCAGGTCTTTCGCCGCGGAACTTTTCGTACCGTTGCCAGCGCGGCGTTCCTGACGCGCGGCACCAGCAACACCGTGTTTCGCGGCACCAACTTCGGTGCGGATATCGGACTCGTCGCCGGGATGTATCGCGCGCGCTGGTTCGTCGCGGCTGAGACGGGCTACGACAAACCCATCGTCACGCATCTGACGCACACCAGCGCGTATCGTTCGCAGTACTACGCCGACGCGCAGGACGGTTGGTACATCGACACGGGAGGAACGCGCCGACTCGGTGTTGTGACCGGCACATCGCTGCGCGGCGTGGAACTGATGCTGCGTGCGGGCGTGGCGCGCACGCGTGGTGGTGAAGCCCTGGTGGCGCCGGGGTATGCGACGCTGGGGATGGGGTTTCGGTTCTGAGAGCGGGCAGGTGAAGATACGCTCACAACTAGAACGAAAAGGGAATTGATGGCGCTTTGCGCTCGTCCGCCGCATTGTTGACCGGCCCCGCCGCATGATGCGGCGGCGGCCTCTCATCACGCTGCAGCGCCACACATTCCATATGCCTCAGCCGACACGCGCCCGCCAGATCATTGCTGCTGCACTGCTGGTCGCCTCAGCCTGCGGTTCTCCTCCCGCTGACAAGGCGCCCGCCGAGCAGACCCCTGCTGCAACGCCGCCGGCGCCCACCGTGGAGAAGGGTGTGGTCGCCATCATTGGCACTGGCACTCTCGCCGGCGCGCTTGGGCCGGCGTTGGGTGCGCAGGGGTATCGCGTCATCTACGGCAGCCGCGACCCCAATCGTGAGACGGTGCGCGCGCTGGTGCAGCGCTCCGGGCCCAAGGCCTCGGCGGTCACGCAACCCGAGGCGGCGGCGCAGGCACCGGTGGTCGTGCTCGCGGTCCCCGGTGAAGTGGTGGTTGATGTCGCGGGCACACTCGGCGACTTGAGTGGCAAGGTGGTCATTGACGTGAGCGGTGGCGAAAAGAAGGTGGCGGCCGATGGCTACCAGGAACTCACGTCAGACAGCGCGCGCGCCGAGCTCATTCAGGCGCGGCATCCGACCATTCGCGTGGTGCGCATCAACCTGCCGAACATCGTCTACTTCATGGATCCGCTGCTCACGAAGACGCGGGCCACGGTGTTTGTTGCCGGCAACGACCCCAAGGCACGCGAGACCGTGGCGAACATGCTCTTCGACCTGGGTGTTGACCCATGGGACTCGGGGCCGGTGCGTTTTGCGCGTCTGTTCGACGCGTTCAACACGCTGGCGAATATTCCCGGCCAGCAGCGGCGCCCGGAGGGCTATCAGGTGGTGATGATGCCCACGGTGCCATTCTCGTGCTTCTTCGACATGGTGCAGTTCTTCGGATTTGGCGAGCCCACTGAACTCAAGCAGTTGCCGAAGTTCCCGCGGCGCGAGCCGGCGCCCACCTGCGAAGAATGGATGCGCCGACTTCCGCCCATGGGGGCACCACCACAGGCTCTGTAAGGGTGGCGCCATTCGTTACAGCTACTGCACCCACTCCACCTGTGGTGACGCGTAGAAGTTGATGCCGAGCAGTCGCCAGCGCGGCGCGTGTGCCGCAATGCGCGTGCGGAAGCCCTCCCAACTGCGCTGGGACTGCTCGCTCCACCCCACCTCGGCAATTGCCGGCAGTCGCGGCACGAGCAGATACTGCGCGGCGCCCAGGTTCTTGACGGTCTCGGTCCACAGCGGCGCTTCAACGCCGGCAATGTTGGCCTCGGTCAGCCCCGCGCTGTACGTGGCCGGGTCCCAGTCGTAGGCAGTGCGCAACTCAATGAGACCGGCCCAGCGCAGCCCGAGCTCGGTCTGCGCCGTGTATTTCATGTCGAGGTAGGCGCGCGGCCCGGGAGACATGATGAGCTGATTGCCCTGCTTCACGGCCAGCAGTGCGGTATCGCTGCGCCAGAGCTGCGCGAGGGAGCCGGGGCGCAGCTTGGCCTTCCCCACCTCCTCCCAGCCAATCATGGTCTTGCCGTACTTCTGCACGAGACGCTGCGCGCGCTCCACGAACTGCGCGTACTGCTCGTGGGACAGCACTTCAACCTCGTCGCCGCCAATGTGGATATACGGGCCGGGAGTCATGGCGGCGAGCTCGCGCACCACGTCTTCAACAAAGCGATAGGTGATGGGCTTGTCGGCGCAGAGGGCGCTCCAGCCCACGCGAATGCCGGTGTACAATCCGGCGGGCTGCGAGTCAGGACCGAACAGGCTCGGTGTCGCGCGACTGCATCCGAGTCGCGGATAGGCTGCAATGGCGGAGTTGGTGTGTCCCGGCATGTCCACCTCCGGCACCACGGTGATGTAGCGCGCCGCGGCGTACTGCACGATCTCGCGATAGTCGGCCTTGGTGTAGAAACCACCCGATGCGCCGCCCACCTCGCTGCGACCACCCACGGTGGTCAGCAGCGGCCACGACGCGATCTGGATGCGCCAGCCTTGATCGTCCGTCAAGTGCAGGTGCAGCCGGTTGAGCTTGTACAGCGCCATGAGGTCGATGTGCTGCTTCACTTCGTCCACCGTGAAGAAGTGCCGCGCGACATCGAGCATGGAACCGCGCCACGCGAAGCGCGGCGCGTCGACAATACGTCCGGCAGGCACCGATACGGCGGGCGCGTTGCGCGGCGCGCTGTGCTCCATCTCCACGGAGACGGGCAGTAGCTGGCGCAGGGTTGTGGCGGCAAAAAACAGCCCGGCCGGTGTGCGCGCCACAAGACGTAGCGTGTCGGCCGAAATGTCGATGGTGTACGCCTCGGCGCCTTGCACGGTCATCGTGTCGAGCTGCAGCATGACCACATTGCCGCTGGCCGCCGCCGAGTCGCGTACTGCGCGCGGGCTGCGCGTTGCGCGCCGGTTGCTGACCGGTAACGGCACGGCCGCCGACTTGCGCAGGGTGCGCGCGAAGAACTCGGCGGTGCGTGTCACCTCGCCCGGGCCATCGGCCACGATGCGCGTGCCGGTAGTGAACACAAACGGCGCACCGTTCGACGCCGTGACGCGCGCCGGTAGCGGCACCACGCGATGCGCGTCCAGATTGGCCAGCGGAGAGAACATGGGCGGCGCAGCAGTCGGCGCTGTTTGTGCCAAGGCGGGGGCGGCGAGCAGCACCGCACACGCTGTGGCCAGTCCGCGGTGGAGTCGTGTCATGCGACGAGTTCCGGTGTGTATGCCAAGGTGATCTGATGCGCGGGCCATGAAGTGGCGGGCTGGGACTGTCGGGATTGTCATCGGCTTGTTGCGACGCAGCCAGATGCAATGACAAAGGTGGCACGTCTCACCGCGTTGGGCGAGCGGTGTTCGTCTGGCGGGTTCGGGGGAATGCCGGTAACGTCATCTCCACGAGGCCGAGCGCGAGCGGCCGGCGGGTTCTCCTCACCAGACGCCAATGACCACTGTCATCAATCCGCTCGACCTGCTTCCACACCGCTATCCCTTCCTGCTACTCGATCGCATCGAGGTGGTAACGCCGGGTCTGGAGGCCCGTGGATGCAAGCTGGTAACCGGATCGGAGTGGCACCTTGTTGGTTCGCGGGATGGCGTGTCGTCCATAGCGATGCCGCACGCGCTGATCGTCGAGGCGTTGGCGCGGGTTGGCGAGGCGGTGCTCGTGAAGGCGGTGCTTACCACGATTGTTCGTCCCGCGGCTGGGCTAAGGGCCTAGCGGCAAGCATCTGCTCATCTCTACAACACCATGATTGACCTGATCCAGTCCGCACTCAACGATAGCGCCAACGCTCTCGATGCCCTGCGGTGCGACGAAGCGGCCCTTGCGGCCATCGCTGCCGCCGGCGAGCTACTGGCCACGTCGCTCAAGGCCGGCGGGCGGGTGTTCAGCTGCGGCAATGGCGGCTCCATGTGTGACGCCATGCACTTCGCCGAGGAGCTCTCCGGTCGATACCGCGAAGACCGGCCTGCCCTCGCAGCGCAGGCCATCAGCGACCCCGGTCACCTGTCCTGCGTGGCCAACGACTACGGCTATGAGCGCGTGTTCGCGCGATATCTGGAGGCGCACGGACGGGCTGGTGACGTGCTGGTAGCCATCAGCACCAGTGGCAGCAGCGCCAATGTGATGCGCGCCGCTGAGGAGGCCCGTGCACGCGGGCTCCAGGTGATTGCGCTCACGGGGCGGTCTGGCTCGCCGACCGGGCGACTGGCGCACGTGGATGTCTGTACACCGGCTGGCCGTTATGCCGACCGGGTGCAGGAGCTGCACATCAAAGTGATCCACATTCTCATCGAGATCATTGAGCGGCGTTTGTTTGCTCAAGGCGTTGTGCCGAATGCTACCGTCCCATGACCTTACAACTTGAGCCGCACCAGTCGCGGGCGCAGCCATTCGGCAAGCGACGGTTCAGAAAGTGAGCCCGCCGCGAGCGCCGTTACCATCTGTACAACCTCTGCTTCTGTTGCGTCGAGGTCCTTGCCGTTCAACCCCAGAAAGATCATGGCCGCGAGAAAAGCGGTGCGCTTGTTGCCGTCGTTGAACGGGTGTGCCCGCGCCAGTCCGAACGCATACGCGGCAGCCAATGTCGCGAGGTCCGAGTCAGGTTCGTAGTGATGCTTCTGCTGGGGACGAGCGAGGGCCGCTTCCAACGCATTCTCATCACGAGTGCCAGGCAGGCCGCCGTGCTCGCGCAATTGATCGAGATGTACGGAGTCCAGTACGAGCCGAGGAACCCAGCGCGGCGTGGCCATGGGCTATTTCGCCAGTTCTCGCAGGGCGTTGCGGAACTTCCTGGCTGCGTGCGCGGCCACCGCAAGACCGGCTTCAACGTCCGGATCGTAGGGCGTCAGCAGAATGCCGCGATCTGTCTCGATGGCCAGTACACGGTCTCCGGCCTCGAGGTGCAGCCGATCAGCCATGTCCTTGGGGATAGTCGCCCCGATCGAGCCACCAACCTGACGCAGTGTGAGTTCGCGTACCATTGCAGCCTCCGTAGCACGGGTATGCTACAAATGTAATACTTTCGTGCTACGCGGCAAGCTGTCCCTGAGGATACATTCCAATGATCGGACAAAGGCGTTCTCCTCTCTGCTCTGACCGAGTCCACATGCGCACATTTCTTGTACTGCTTGCTGCGGCCTTTGCCCACCTGCTCGCGCCCGCCGCGTCTGCCCAGGAACGCGCGCTGCTGTCCGGTGTGGATTTCACCTTTGGTGTGGGCCGCGGTCTCGGTGGACCGCGCGCCAACGAGCGCAATCTGCCGTCGTTTGGCATCACGGCTGCCGTACCGGTGCTCAAGCGCGATCGCGGCATGATCGTGGCGGCGTTGCACGGGTCGCGCAACGGATGGTGGGAAGGCTATGGTTGCACGCTGCTCACGCCGCCCGATCGCTGCTACGGTTACCCCAATGACGAGTCGCTGTCACTGCTGGGAGGATGGGGGTCGCACCGCGGCGGCGGCAATGTGCTGCGCGTGATGCTGGGACCCGCAATCGCCCGCACCAGCGAGGACCGGCGTGGTGCGGCCATGGTGGCGCGCTTCGACATGTCGGCCATTCTCACCTCGCGCACGTCGATTCTGCTTTGGACCCAGTACAACACCATCCCGTCGCGCAACGGGGCGTTTCTTTCGGTGCTGTCGGCCGGCATTGGCATACGCGCGCACGGCGACGCGTCGCCACTCAAGCGATAACGTCGTCGTGGGCGGCTCGCGTCGCATGTACAGCCTGCACCATCAGCCCAAGCTGATGGCGCTGCGGTATGCGCGGCCGCCATGGGCTGACGACACACGCTTTCCGTTCTGCGTGCCGGCCATCGCGTCGCTGCGTGAACTGGACCTCGACGCGTCGGTGGTGTGTTTCGTGGGCGAAAACGGTTCCGGCAAGTCCACGCTGCTCGAGTCCATTGCCATTGCGGCGGCACTTCCCAGTGCAGGTGGGGCAGGGCGCGCCATGGACGATCCTACGCTCAGTGAACAGCGCTGGCTGGCGCGAGCCATCAAACTCACGTGGCGCAGTCGCAACAACCGCGGACTGTTTCTGCGCGCCGAGGACTTCTTCAACTATCAGCAGCAACTGGCACGTGAACGCGCAGAGTTCGAAGACACACTCGCGCGCATGGAGGAGGAGTACGCCGATCGTTCGCCCCATGCCAAGCAACTCGCCATGGGGCCGCTGCGCGCGAGCATGGCCGACATGGACCGTCGCTACGGCGCCAACCCCGACGCCAAGTCGCACGGCGAGGCGTTCCTCAACTTCTTCCAGGAACGCCTCGTGCCGGGCGGACTCTATCTGCTCGATGAGCCCGAAGCCGCACTCTCACCGCAGCGTCAGCTCACGCTGCTGGCGATGATGTTCGACTGCATCACCGAAGGCGCGCAGTTCATTCTTGCCACACACTCACCGCTGCTGCTGGCCTTCCCCAACGCTCGGCTCTACTCTTTTGATGGCGACGGCGTCGAACCCATTTCCTGGCAGGACACCGAGCACGTACGTCTCACCCGCGACTTTCTGGCGGACCCGGAACGCTATCTGCGCAATCTGCGCGCGTAGGTCTGCGACGCCACCACCACTCCTGACTTGCATACGGCTGTCATGAAAACTGAGCCCAACCTGCTGCGCATTGCCGGTGCCCAGATTGCGCCGGTCTGGCTCGATCGCGAGGCGACCATCGACAAGGTGGTGGCGTGGGTGCGCAGTGCCGCTGCGAACGGCGCGGGTCTGGTGGCGTTTGGCGAGGCGCTGATTCCCGGCTATCCGTTCTGGATCGAACTCACTGACGGCGCGCGATTCGACAATCCCGTGCAGAAGGCACTGCATGCGCACTATCTCGAGCAGGCGGTGCAGATCGAAGCCGGCCATCTCGACAGGGTGTGTCAGGTGGCCGCCGAGTGCGGCGTGAGGGTGGTGGTGGGCTGCATCGAGCGGCCGCGTGATCGCGGTGGGCACAGTGTGTACGCCAGTCTGGTGCACATCGACGCGCAGGGCGTGATCGAGTCGGTGCATCGCAAGCTCATGCCCACGTACGAGGAGCGGCTCAGCTGGTCGCCCGGCGATGGGCACGGGCTTCGCACCCACGCCTGCGGCCCCTTCACGCTCGGTGCGCTCAACTGTTGGGAGAACTGGATGCCGCTCGCGCGTGCGGCGCTGTATGCCCAGGGCGAGAATCTGCATGTGGCCCTGTGGCCCGGCAGTGTGCGCAACACGGAGCACATCACGCGACTCATCGCGCGCGAGAGTCGCTCGTACGTGCTGTCGGTGTCGGGCCTGCTGCGCCGCACGGACATTGGCGCACACATCCCACACGCCGAGCGCATTCGTGAGGCGGCGCCTGAGATGCTGGCCAACGGCGGCACCGCCATCGCCGGCCCCGATGGCTCATGGATTGTGCCGCCGGTGGCCGACGTGGAACAGCTTGTGTTCGCGCACTGTGACTTGCGCCGGGTGCGTGAGGAACGGCAGAACTTCGACGTCATGGGGCACTATGCCCGGCCGGACGTGCTGCAGCTGCGCGTCGATCGCACGCGGCAGTCGGTGGTGACGTTCGACGACCAGACCAGCGACCCCCACTAGCCGCGCGTAGCGGGCCTGCCGCCCGATGCGATTATTTCGCGCTCGCGACCGCCGGCACCGTGCTGATGTAGGCCCACAAGGCCTGCATCTCGATGTCGGTCATGTTCTTTGCGTACTTGGGCATGAGTGCCATCGGCTCCCGCAGCTTGGTGCCGTCCTTGCGCACGCCTTCGCGCATGGCGCGCTCGAAGTCCGTGTACGTCCAGCCCACCAAGCCGGCGGGTGTGAGATTGGCGGCAGGCGGCCAGTCGGGTGGCCCGCCCACGATGGGGCCACCGGCGAGGCTCGGGAGATGACAGCCCGTACACACCTGGGCGAGGTGTTTGCCGAACTCGGCGTTCGGCGCTTCGGCCGGCGGCAGCACGGCGTGTGTGCCTTCGTGCGCGCTGGGATGCATGTCCGCCGAAAGTTTGAACTGCCCGGTCGCGAGGAGCATCTTGCCCACGGGGCCGAAGGTCGGTGCGGCGACCGTGTTGTCGACCGGTGGCAGCGAGCGAATGTAGGCGACGATGTCGGACAGCTCGCGATCGCTCATGGCGAAGTAATCTTCCGACGGCATCACCGCCGGGCGCCCGTCGGGCTTCACGCCGTGTCGCACCATGCGGTCCCAATCGGCCGGTGTGTATTGCACGGTGCGTGAGCCTGCGCCCATTGTGAGATTGGGCCCAAGCAAGGTACCGATAGCGGGATCGTCGATCATCGTCCCGCCACCGAAGTTGGTGCTGTGGCACTCGACGCACACGTAACGCGCTTCCACGAGATGCTTGCCGCGCGCCACCGCGCTGTCGCGCGCGACCTGCTCGCTCTCCGCACTGCGCAGCGAGTCGCCCGTAATTGGCCAAGGCACGGGAAATGTGCTGGCCTTGATGGTGTAGGTCTTGTCCAGCTTGCTGGTGGCCGCGCTGCCGGCCCAGACATAGGTGCCCGCGCCCGCCACCACGAGTACGCCGATCAGGCCACCAAAGCCGATCGCGATCTTCTTCATGACGCCCATGCGTGCCCCCTCTCTGGTGATGAGGTCCTCGTACGGAACTAACCTGCGGCCTGGTTCGCGCCGTGTCGAGCAGGTCGCAGGAATCGTATACGAATTGGAATGCTCAAATGACCAGCCCTTCACCTCAAAGTTTTATCCCTCCCTTTGCTGCAAGATGGATGGCATGCGTTTTTGCCGACGCTACATTGACCGAACCACTTCTGGAGACTTGCTGAGCATGACGGATGTTGCCGCAGACCAGTTGCGCGACCGCATCGTTGCGCAGGGTGTGGGAGCCAAACGCTGACGCACGGCCGCGACGCATCTGCCGCGCATGTACGGCCACGCCGTGTCTACACCCTCCTGCTGCTGTTCACGGTGGGGCTGGGTCTCGCCACGCGCCGGGTGCCCGAGGTGTTTCCCTCGGTCGTGGCGGAGTACGGTGGCGATACGCTCTGGGCCGCCATGGTGTTCTGGCTGCTCGCGCTATGGCGTGCACGCGCCTCTACTGCACATCTGGCCGCCGCCGCGATGGGTGTCTGCACCGCGGTCGAGCTCAGCCAGTTGTACCAGGCCACGTGGGCCATATCACTGCGGGCGAAGCCTGGTGTTGGACTGATTCTGGGTCAGGGGTTTCTCTGGTCGGACCTGGTGTGCTACGCTGTAGGAGTTGCCGCTGCCGCCGCGTTTGACGCGCTGCTGCAGGCTCGGCCACCATCGTCGACCACACGGGCCTGACGAGCTGTTTCGCCTCAGGTCTCAACCACTCCAATGCAATGCTTTGCATGCGCCACGTTCTGACCCTCGGCTTGCTGCTGCTTGCAGCACCGATCCATGCACAGGATCGCCCCACTGCGATTGCGGTCGATTTCACTGCTGGTGGCGGTCGCGGGCTGGGCGGCCCCCGCACTACAGATCGAGGATTCATTTCACTCGGTCTCACCGCTGCTGTGCCGATCCGCACCGTGACGCGCGGAGCTATTGTGGGCGCATTGCACGGTTCACTCAATGGCCTCTGGAGCACGACCGACTGCCTGGCCGATGTCACGATACCGGGAAGCGGCTGCTACCAATATCCCAGTGACGCCTCGCTCTCGCTGCTTGCCGGCTGGACGCTGCGCGACGATCAGGGCAGCGGGCTACGTGTGATGCTCGGGCCGGGTGCGTTCAACTCGAGCAACTCGGGGCTTGGCGCTGGCCTTGTGGCGCGTCTCGACGGCGCCGAGCGCTTGAGCACGCGCACGTCGGTGGTGTTCTGGACACAGCTGCATCTGCCGCCATCACCGACCGGTGAGCGCCTGTCGGTGTTGACGCTCGGTTTGGGATTCCGTGCGCACGGACGAACGACGCCGGCCAGATAGGCGTCTCACGAATGGGCGTCGCAAGAACGACTGATCGGCTGCGCTATCTTCGCTGGCGCGGCATGATCGGCACGAAAACTGTGCTGCCCGGGAAATCAAACGCCTCATACGGCGCCATGCGCACGCGCAGCGCTAGCCCTTCTTCATTGGGCATGGTGAAGGCCACATCCAGCGTCATGCCGGCGCCAAAGCGTCGTGTGGCTTTGACGGTGCGCTGCTGATTGGCCGGCAGGTCGGCGCCGTCCACCGCGAGCAGTTGCCACTCCTGCACGGCCATCGTGGTGTCGGCACCCCGTTTCACCAGCGACACCTCCACTCGCTCGTTGCTGGGAATGCTCGCAAAGCGCAGACGGTGAGTGGCACCGACATCGAGTGTGAGAGGCTCCGGCTCATGCCTGCCGTTTACGGCCACGCGCCCCAAGTAGCCGGGGCCATGCGTGGCCAGCAGCACCACGTGATCGCGCCGCGGGTTGTACGTGGCGGGATTCTCGAGCACCAACATGGCGCTGTACAGGCCCGACGCCAGTTCATCGCCTGCTTCGTCGTGGGTATGAATCATGAAGGTGCCGGCGCGCGGCGGTGTGAAGCGCACCACAAACGAGTCGCGCGGCGCGATGGGCGCACGCAGGCGAGTGCCCATGCCGCTGAATGAACCCACACCATCGAACCAGCTCTCGAGTTCCATGCCGTGCCAATGCACCGACAGCGGCGACGTGATGCGGTTGTGTACGGCGATGCGCACCGGCTGTCCTCGCGCGAGCAGCAGCGGTTGACTGGGCACGGTGATGGAATCGCGCGCCGGTCGCTGTGCGCCGCGCTGCAGGACAAAGGCAAACCCCGGCGTGCTGTCGAACACGCCGGTGCGGGTCTGCGCAAACAGCGTCAGTCGGCGTTCGTTGGCCGGCGCTGCGCCACGACCCGCCGCGCGGGCTTCCTCGCGCGCCGCCAACGCACCGGGTGCGGCGCGCACCGTGATGCCCATGACGAGACCCGCCATGTTGTGCCCGGCCATACTGTGGCTGGTCATGGCATGCGGCGCCGCCTCGCGTCCGGCGTTGTTGGCCACCGGAAAATCCTGCACCGACGTCATGTGCCGCGTGAGATGACAATGAAACAGCCAGTTGCCCGGGCGCTCGGGCACCCAGGCCATGGTCATGGATTCCCCGGCGGTCAACAGCTCAGTGACCACATCATGCTGCTCGGCCTGCGGCACGTCGCGCCACGACGCCGGGTTGCCCTTGCCGGTAACACGGAAGTAGAACCCGTGCAAATGCATGGGATGCGATGTAAGCGAGGCATTGATGACACGCCATCGCACAGAATCGCCCACAGTGTAAGACAACGGCTCGGTGTTGGGGAAGCTGCCGCCGTTCATGGTGATCTTCCAATCGACCGTGTCCGTGAGGCCGGGCGCGTACTCATCGAGCCAGCGATTGATGACAAAAGTGCGTTCGCGCGGATCGGGGACCGTTCCCTTGGCATCCACCACCAGCGCGCCTAGGAAAGGTCCCTCTTCAGCTTCACCACTCCACATCCAGTCGGGAATGGGCGCCACACGATGCCGTACGGTGGGTGTGGTGCGTCCCCAGTAGAAATGCGCGCCCGGCGCGCCCACCGAGAAGGTGACGGTGGTGTCTCGGCCCGGCAGCACCGCGACCGAGTCTTCCAGGTTGCCCTGCGCACGCCCCGTAAGGCCACGCACCACCATGCGCTTCTCGAGCGTGTTGCGCAGTGTGAGGCGCACCACGCCTCCTTCCACATGTCTGAGCATGGGACCTGGCACTCGCGGTTCCACCCCGGGCTCGGCAAAGGTGAACGCTGCGACATCTGCGTGGCCCGTTCCCTGTGGCTGCCAGCGTACCAACCTCGCCTCGAGCGTGACGATAAGCGTGTCGTTCACCACGTGCCCCGCGGCGCGGCGATACTGCTCCGGCGTCGCCAGCGGCACGTCGCTGCCCTTGTGCACCGCCGGACGGAGCGTGAGGTCCGCGTCAGACTGCAGGAGCGTCGTCAGCGCGAACAGGAGCAGAGCGGCCGGCTTGTGGAACATGGCGAAGCGCCTCGGAGTGGTGGTGGCGCGCGAATTTTGCAGGACCAAGCGCGCGCGTGCGTCAGATACTACGCGCAAAACCCGCGCGCCGCGAGCTGAACCGCTGTCCGCCCACTGGCCGGCGTGACGCGAGGCGACTATCCCTCCGCCATGTCTGCGCCGAGTGAGTCTGCGCCGCACCCAGCAGCAGGTGCTGCCCCTGCCACGGACACCGCCCCTCATGGTGGTGCGGGAGCGTCGGCATCGGCGTCGCTCGCCGCAGCGTTGGCCTGCATCTGCTTTGGTGCCTCGGTAGTAGCCACGCGGCACGTCGTGCCTCAGACCACGCCCGTCGTGCTGGCCTTCATGCGCTATGTAATTGGCAGCCTCTGCATGTTTGCCGTGCTGCGGCGTCGGGCATTGGCGCCCATGGAGCGACGGGACCGGCTGCAGGTGTTCTTGCTCGGCGCTCTGTTCTTCGGACTATTTCCGTGGAGCTTCAGTGCATCGCTGACCCACCTGCCTGCTGCCACCGTCGCGCTGATCCTCGCCACCATTCCGCTGGTGACGATGGCGCTTTCGCTGCTGCGTGGTACTGAGCGTCTCTCAGTGGGGCTGGTGAGTGGACAGTTGCTCGCGCTGGCGGGCATTGTGCTGGCCATCAGTCCGGCGATATTCGAACCGCGCAATGGTGTCGCGCCGGCGGCGAGTTCCACCCACAGTCTGGTGGGTTACCTGTTGGCCTGTACGACGGTGTGCTGTGGTGCCGTGTACAACGTGTGGTCGCGGCCACTGCTGCTGCGGTATCCCTCGGCCACCATTACCTCGTGGGCCATGGTGGCGGGTGCGCTCTCGCTTGCGCCGCTCGCGTTGCTCCAGGGTCTTGGTGCCAATACTCGTGGCATCACCGTGGATGGCTGGCTTACGGTGCTGCTTCTCGGTACGCTGGGCGGTGCCGTGGGCTTCGGACTCTGGAGTTACGCGCTCCGCCGCTCCACGCCATCACGTGTGGCCGTGTTTCTCGCGCTCAATCCCATCTCAGCCATCGCGCTGGGCGTGTTGCTGCTGGGTGAGCCGGTGTCGCTCCGCTTGTTCGTGGCCCTGGCCGCAGTGCTGGCTGGCATTCAAGTGGCGACACGCAGCACGCGCCCACTGCCTTCACCCGGTCGCTCGCCGCTGCGCAGTGACCAGTAGCCATTGACGATCACGTGCACAATGCCCGCGGGATACTGAAAGGGGTTCGCAAAGGTGGCCGTGTCGGACACGGTGGCTGGATCAAAGACCACGATATCCGCCGCGAGGCCAACGGCCAACAGCCCCCGATCCTTGAGGCGTACGCGTGAAGCGGGACGTGCCGTCATGCGATGTACCGCCTGCTCCAATGACAGCGCACGACGTTCGCGCACATAGCGACCGAGCACCCGCGGAAAGGTACCGGCACCACGCGGATGTGGACTGCCACGACGCGTGGGTCCGTCAATGGCAAAGCCGCCGCCGTCGGAGCACACCATGGAGAACTCGTGGGCCAGCAGCCGGTCGAGATTGTCCTCGCTCATGGCAAAACCCAACATGCCGACATCGGTGTTGTTGCGCCGAAGGAGTCCAACGGCAGCTTCGTACGGGTCCTGCTGCCGCGAAGCGGCCCAGGTGCCGAGCCGCTTGCCCTCGGCGTCACGATCCTCGGCGCGGGCCACTCGGGAAATCTGCACGTTGTCCCAGCCACCGATGAGCTCCACCTTGGCGAGTGCCTCCTGCCGAATGCGTGTGGCGGTCGCCGAGTCGGCAAGACGCGCCAGAAACGCGGCGTCACCGCCGTCTCTGGACCAGGTGGGAAAGAGATTGGTGAGTCCGGTGGCGTAGGCCACATAGGGGTACACGTCGAACCAGGCGGCAATGCCCTCGGCGCGCGCGACGGTCAAGCGCGCCAAACAGGCGTCGATCTTGTGCCAGTTGCGCGTGCCCTGCTGCTTGAGATGCGATATCTGCAGCCCACAGCGCGCGCCACGAGCCACGGCAACGGACTCGTCGATGGACTCGAGCAGCTGATCGTCTTCATTCCGCATGTGCGTGGCATAGCTCAAGCCACGCGCACTCAGCGGACGACAGAGCGCCACCAGTTCACTCTCACTGGCAAACGCGCCCGGTGTGTACTCGAGGCCGGAGCTGGCACCGCAGGCGCCCTCCGATACCGCGCGCTCCACCATGGCGGTCATGCGTGCCATCTCAGCGGCCGTGGCGCTGCGATCGGCCTCGCCAACCACCGCACCGCGCACGGTGCCGAGTCCGATCATGCTGGCGATGTTCACCGAGGGACGCAGTGTGTTGGTGCGCTCCGCCCAGGTGTCAAACGAGTTCGCCGGGTCGCCAGTAAATCGTGAACTGCCGTCGGCGCCCACCACGATGCTGGTAATGCCCTGACGAATGACGCTCTCCATGCGCGGGTCATCGCGCAGTCCACCGTCACCATGCGAATGGATGTCGATGAATCCGGGCGCCACCGTCATGCCGCGAGCGTCGATCTCCTCGGTGCCACGCTCCATGATACTGGCGGCCATGGCCACAATACGACCGTTGCTGACCGCGACATCGAGACGGCGGGCCGGGCTGCCGCTGCCATCGAGCACCGCACCTCCGCGCAATACGAGGTCGTACGCGCGTCGCGATGGCACGTAGGGCGCACCCGCCAGCAGGATGGATGGAGCTGAAAGCGATGCTGCAGCTATCGTGCCTGCTTTGAGCAGGTCACGACGTGTGTGACTCGCCACTGTGCTGCGCGGGTTCACGGCACAATCCTGAGCGGCTGTGCCAACCGAATGGCGCCAATGCCCAAGTCCCAGAGCTGGCGGTTGAGTGCCGGGATATCGCTGCCAACGAAGGCATCCGAGCGAGCCTTGAGTGCTTGCCAGGTGGTTTGTAGTTCCGTCAGGCGATCACGCGATGACTGATTCACGCGCGGCAGGTCGCTCTCGGTGGCGTTGACCATGAACATCCAGTTGGCCGTGAACTGCTGCGCGTAGTTCTCCACGTCGTCATAGGCCCGGGTGCGGCGGCTGACCATGGCCGAATCCCACGCGGCGAGGCGTGCGGCCAGACTGTCGGCGCTGCGCCGGACGCCGGCGTAGCGCTCTTCGGCGGGCAGGGCGGCCAGCATGGTCCTGAGCTGGGTGCGCACGTCCTGCAGCCTGTTCACGGTACCGTGCATGACAGCGAGTTCCGCTTCGGCGCGCGTCATGAACGCGTCGTACTCCGCGTAGGTGGCCGCTTCCACGGCGTACAGCGGATTGGGCAGGATGGTGCCCTCTGTTTCAACGGTCTTGTCGCCCTGCTTGAGCGTAAAGCGGTAGCGGCCGGGCACGGCCTTGTGCCCGCGGTAACTGGCCTCGATGTACACGCCGGGTACACCAGGCAGTGTTTCGTGTCGCATATCCCACACGAAGCGGTTGAGTCCCTTGCCCTTGGGTAGCGTGGCCGGTGCCGGAGGGCCGCCGGCCCAGCTCCTGGCGCTGCTGTCCTTGCGCGATGAGATGGTACGAATCACGCGACCCGCCGCGTTGCGAACTTCGAGTGTGATGTGACTGCTGTCGCTGAGCTCCGGCAACTGGTAGTACAGCACGACGCCGTTGGCCGGATTGACGCCGGCAAAGGTGTCGGCGCCGGTGAAATCGGGCGCCGGCGCATTCATGGCGCTGCCACCGTTTACGAGATAGGCGTCACCAGGCTGAAACAGATGCAGAGCCGGCAGGTCGGTCCTGTGCTGCCGCAGCAGCGTGAGGTCGTCGAGAATCCAGAAGCTGCGTCCTGACGTGGCGGCAATGAGGTTGCCCTGATGCACACGCAGATCCGTGATGGGCGCGCGTGGCAGGTTGAGCTGGAAGGGAATCCAGTTCCTGCCGCCGTCCCAAGAGAGGAACAGTCCACGCTCGGTGCCGGCATACAGCAGGTCACGTCGCACATCGTCTTCGCGCACCACGCGCGTGAAGGCTTCGGCGGGAATGCCCTTGTCGATCTTCGTCCAGGTCGCGCCGTAGTCGGTGGTCTTGTAGAGACCCGGCGCATGGTCGTGGAACTTGTAGCGGGTGGTGGCGATGTAGGCCGTGCCGCGGTCGTGCGGCGATACTTCGATGGCGTTGATGAGCGTTTCCGGGAGTCCGCGCGGCGTGACGTTCTTCCAGGTTGCACCATTGTCCCGCGTGAGATACACCAGGCCGTCGTCGCTGCCCGTCCAGATCACCCCGCGCTCATGCGGCGATTCCATGACATAGGACAGCGTGCCATAGTTCTCCGCGCCCACCGCCTCGTTGGTGAAGGGGACACCCGGCCGGCCCTGCTTCTGCTTCTCGTTGCGCGTGAGGTCGGGTGAAACTTCGCGCCAGGTGCGACCCATGTCCTGGGTCTTGAGCAGCATCTGCGCACCATGATAGTAGGTGGTGGGCTCGTGCCGACTCCAGATGATGGGCGCGTTCCAGTTGAAGCGGTACTTCATATCCTTGGCGTCCATGCCCAGATACTGGATGGGCGCACCCATGATGCTGGTGGACGCCTTGGCCTGGGTATCGACCACCTCAATGGTGCCCTGATAGCTGCCGCCCAACACGAAGCGCGGGTTGTTGGGATCAAACGCCAGAAAGGCACTTTCGCCGCCAGCCGAACGCGTCCAACTGGCTGGGGTGATGCTGCCACTGCCGAGCTCCCGACTGGCAATCATGACCGAGGTGTTGTCCTGCTGGCCAGCGTAGATGCGATAGGGAAACGCATTGTCCACATTGATGCGATACAGCTGTGCCGTGGGCATGTTCGCCTGCGTACTCCAGCTCTGGCCCTTGTCGAAGGTCACGACCGCGCCACCGTCGTCGGCCAGAATGAAGTTGCTGGAGTTGGCGGGGTTGATCCACATGTCGTGGTAGTCGCCGTGCACACCCCGCACTTCACTCCAGGTCCTGCCCCCGTCATCCGAGCGCAGGGCGGGCGCACTCAGCACGTAGATGGTCTGTTCGTTCTGCGGATCGACAAAGAGTTCGATGTAGTACCAGGCGCGCTGCACGAGCCGCGGTTCATCGGTGACCTTGCTCCACGTGGTGCCGGCATTGGTGGAGACGTACAGGCCACGCTCGTCTTCGTTCGAGTCACTCTCGATGAGCGCGTACACGCGTTCACTGTTGGAGCGACTGACGGCGACGGCCATCTTGCCCATCTTCTTCGGAAGACCCGTGGTCATCTTCGTCCAGGTCTCACCCAGGTCGGTGGACTTGTAGAGCGCGCTGCCGGGACCTCCGCTGATGACCTGCCAGGGCTTGCGGCCATGTTCCCACATGGCGGCGTACAGAATGCGCGGGTTGTTGGGGTCCATGGCCAGCTCGGCCGCGCCGGTGCGCTCGTCCACGAACAGCACGCGCTTCCACGTCGCACCACCGTCGACCGATTTGTACACGCCGCGCTCGCTGTTGGGCGCATACAGCGCGCCCTGCGCCGCCACCAGCAGCACATCGGGATTCTTTGGGTGCACCACAATGCGTGCGATGTGTCGCGTGGAGTCGAGACCGATCTTCTTCCAGGTCTTGCCCGCGTCGGTGGAGCGATACATGCCGTCGCCAGAGTGTGTCATCACCCCGCGCACGGCGTGTTCGCCGCTGCCCACATACACCACGTTGGCATCACTCTCGGCTACGGCAATCGCGCCAATGGTTGCGGTGGTGAAGAAGCCGTCGGAGATATTGCGCCAACTGATGCCCATGTTCTCGGTCTTCCACAGGCCACCGCCGGTGGTGCCCATGTAGTAGACCTTGTCGTTGCCCGTCACGCCGGACGCGGCCACCGAGCGACCGCCGCGGAAGGGCCCGATGGAGCGCCACTTGAGGGGCATATAGGCACTGTCGAGTGCCGAGGGGGCCAATTGGGCAGGTGCATCCTGTGCCGCGAGCAGGACGAGGGGCAACGGCAGCAGGCGGCGAAGTCGGCGACGGATCATGGCGGGTGGCGGGAAAGAGTCGCCGCAAACGTATCCGTCTGGTGTGGTGCCGCGATAGCCTACGCGAGCCCTTCACCGGGGCGCCGACTCCGGCGGTTACTCCGAGCGCCGGCGCCCCCGCGAAACAAGGTCAGAACAAGGTGTTCCAATCGTCGTGCATCTGCTTGAGCAGCGACAGGGTGGCCGCCACGGCATCGGCGCCAATGTGTGTACCGTCGGCGCAGCCATTGGACACATTCGTCATTGCGGCATAGCCGTGATTCTGGCCTGGAAACACCCGCAGTTCCGCGCGACTGCGGCAGTTGTCGCCGTTGTGTTTCACGCAGAACGAGGTTCCCGATCCCGTGCGTTGCCATCCCCCCCTGGTAAACGTCGATTCGCTGGCGTCAGGTCGCTCATGCGACTGGCGCAGCGTGGCATCGTTCACCACCGATTTGAGTTTGCCCGACTCGCTGAGGTTGGCCGTGATGAACCTCGCCATATCCGCATGCGTGGTGTGTACCGCACCGGCCGGACCGTGGGAGTGAAAATTCTCCACCAGCTCGATGGCCGAGGCGTCCGGTGTGATGGCGCCCGTGCTCGGATTGCTGTTGTGCTCCCAGAGGCCGTCGGGCGTGCCATTCGTTGCCAATCGACCGAGACCGGAACGTGACATACCCAACGGCTTGAACACCTCATCCTGCATGAGCTGTTCGTATGACATTCCGGTGAGACGCTCGGCCATGGCTGCCGCAATGATGCAGCCGCCCCCGTACACGATGCTGGAGCCGGGAGAGGGCGCCGGCGCGTCCTGCAACGACGTCAGAACATAGTTGTAGCGTCGTACCGCGAGGGAATCCGCGGTAGCGTACTCGGTGCGAAAGGCATCGGACAGGGCAGTGCGATGGACCCGCATCTCGAAGCCGTTGGTTGGCGCGTAGGGCAGGTCCGCGCTATGCGACATGAGCTGTTCAAGCGTCTTGTCGAGATAGGTGCTGCGAATGCGGTAGCGCGTTCGAAACGCGGCCGATGTCAACTCCGGAAACACGTCGCGAATGCGCGTGGTCCAGGCCAGATCGGCGCGTTGCTGCACGAGGCGCGCGAGGAGGTATCCCGTGAAAGGCTTGGAGACTGAGCCGATGCAGAAACGGTCGGTCTGCTGGACGACATTGGCGCTCGCAGTGGCAGACACGTCGGACTTTCGCCGGCCGACGGCCACGCCGATGACGGTGTCCCCACCATCTCGCACGAGTACCGCAGCGAGTGCGGGAACGCCGTGGGTTGTGCGGATGTCCTCGAGCTTGCTGTTCAGATAGGCCGCCGGCGAAAGGCGCGGGGTATTGTTGCGGCCGATGGGCGGGCGATTGGGGGTACGGGAAGCCATGGTCAGCGCCTCATTCGAAGGTGCGGATGCCGATGGGCGACCACGCGACCGCCCAATCGTCACCGCGGTTATTGGATACGGCCCACCACATACGGCGGTCGGTGCCCGCGCCCACGAGGTAGAGCTCCTGACCATCCCAACTGGTGGCTGCTGCCGGTCCTGTGGTGAAGACTCCGTGCGGGACCTGCTCCCATCCCCGCCACGTCTGACCGATATCTGTGGAGCGGTTCCACCAGCACTTGTTGTCCATGCCACGGCCGACGACGTAGCAAGTCGCGCCGTCTGCGGAGAGCGCCACGGCTGGCGCGGAGGAAAAGGTGCCGGCGCCGATGGCTTGCCACGCAAGCTCCCAGGTCTGTCCGCGGTTTCGTGAGCGCGCCAGCCAGAAGCGATCATCGGTTCCGCGGCCGACCACCATGACTGTTTCGCCGTCAGCGCTCACACCCGCGCTGCATCCGGTTTCGAAGACGCCTGCGCCGATGGCCTGCCACGCCATTTCCCACGAGGTGCCGGCGTTTACGGAGCGCGCAAACCAGCACTTGTTGTCTCGGCCGCGCGCAAAGGCATACAGCAATTGTCCATCGCCTGAGCAGGCGATGGTTGGAGCCGATGTGGCCTCGGCGTTGCCGATTTCCTTCCACGCAATGTCCCAATCCTGCATGTAATTGCTGCTTCGCGCGTGAAAGATGCCAGCGTCGTTGCGTGCGTCCGAGGCACGCGCAACGACGTGCACGATGCGTCCATCAGCCGAGCCGCACACTCCGGGTGCATGCTCTCCACGGGCGAACGCGGGCAGGTTCGGGATGTTGTGCCAGTCGCGCCATTCAGCGCCGCGTCGGTAGCTGGCAGCGCGAACCAATGGTGCGCCTTGATCGAACGCAAAGACGTCGAGACGACGCTCGAGCACGAGATGAACTGCGGGGCGAAGCGTCGGCATGCGTGGATCTCCGTTCCCAAGACGAATGAACTTCCATCAGGCGAGACAGAGCGCCTGACGTCGCGGACCGCTACACTAGGGCTGACCGGCGCATTCGTAAATGCAGCATGTTTGCTGCTGGGGTGAATGACCTATGCGCAACCGTCTATCGTCGAGTTCGGTGCGCGCAGATCCCTGAACATCTGTTCACCTCGCGGCCCAACCACGTTGCGCAGATCGGCCTGACGCCGTTGGGCACATCGGTGCATCCCTGCATGGGTTCCGCCGCGTAGCACGGCGGTGGCTTGGGCGCGCAGCCAGACAGCTGCGCAACCGACCGCCTTGTGGATGTGCCCAGACAGGCCTCGTCGCGTCTCGTGGTCCCACCGCCAGGTGAGCCCGGCACGCCGCTGCGCGTTACGGGGCGAGTCCTGCTGGCCGATGGCTCGCCCGTGTCCGGTGTCATGATCTACGTGTATCAGACCAACGCCGACGGCATTTATCCCAAGCGGCAGGGCCTCTGCGGCGCGGCGCGCATTCCACCCGGACGTGTGGCGCAGGGTGATACCTTGCAGGTCACCCGCGACATTCGCTGGGACCTCATACCCGGCGCTACGCTTCCCGCCCCACGCCCCCGCAAGATCCGGTGATCATCGTCCTCAACGGCCCGCTTGGCATTGGTAAATCCACGCTCGCCGAGGCGCTGCACGAGCAGCTCGACTCCTCGGTGATGCTCGACGGTGACCATGTCGTAGCGCTCAATCCGCCGCCCGACGACGAGCTGACCTACCTGCATGACACGTTGGCTCTGCTGGTGGCGCATCACCAGCGCGCCGGGTACCGGCACGTGGTCATCAATCACTACTGGAGTGCGCCCGAGCACTTGGACGATCTGCGCCGCCGCCTGCGTGCCGAAGACGCCGATGTGGAGCTGTGCTGTTTCCTCCTCACCCTGCCGGAGGCGGAGAACCTGCGCCGCATTGCGCAGCGGCAGCAGGCCCGGGCCCTCGATGAGACCGACTTCGAGCGGGAGACGGTGGCCGCCGAGCGCGGCGTGCTGTACGCTCGCAACGATGCGGCGCTTGGTGAGCCGTTCGATGTGTCCGCTCCACCCGAGGTGTTGGCCTTGCGGCTGCTGCGGAGGCTTGGCCTCGTCGCACCGGAATAGCCCGGCTCGCCCGGCTCCGTCAGCAGGTGCCTGTGCCGACCGATTGAGGCGGAGGCTGCGGGGCGACGCAATCCGATCTGGCCAGCCCATGCTGCGGTTTCTTGCGCATTGCGGTGGCGCGCGACAACAGCGCAGGCAGGACGTGCGCGGCCATCATGGTATTGGCAGCAGAACTCGCGTCGCTGCCGTAGCCGCTTCCCGTGAACACCACCACGGCGTCAAGTGTCGGCACCACATAGATCTTCTGCCCACCATGACCTGAGGCCCCAACAGTGGCCACACGAACGGTCGTGTCGGCCTGTCGCAGGCTGAAGTCCTGGTGCCACACGAGGAGACCGTATTCCCGCGAGTTGAGTGTGGCGCGACGCGTCGTCATACGCGAGATCCAGTCCGCGGACACGACCTGCTGGCCCATCCAGCATCCGTGCTGTTGGATGAGCAGACCAAGCTTCAGCAGATCGCGGGGCCGGAGACGGAGCTGCGCAAAATCGCGCTGCGACGAGGAGTCCAGCGCAAATCGCCAGGGATGCGCCGTGTCCGCTACACCCAGTCGACGAAACAGGACTTCCTGCGCAAAGTCCGGCAGCGCGCGCTGGGTGGCGTGCTCGATGATGCGACCAGCCGCCAGAGCCGACGCCGAGCAGTAGCGTGCGTGCTTCCCGGGCGCTTCAAGGAACGGCAGCTCCAGAAACGCACGAATCCAGTCAGGCTGCTGATACAGCAGCATCTCGCGACCGGGGGACTGAGGGTCCCAGTCGTTGCAGGCAAGCCCCGGGCGCATGCTCAGCAGATCCCCAAGCGTGAGGTCCACTCGTGGCGTCCGCACCAAGGTGTCGAACGCTGCCGGTCCGACATGTCGACCAAGCCACGGCAGCACCGGCTCCGATTCTCCCGAGAGATGCCCACGGTCGATGGCGATGCCGGCGAGCAGCGCGATGACCGTCTTGGTAGCGGAGCGGAGTTGATGGGGCAGGTCCTGCGTGGTGCCATGGAAGTACTCTTCGAGCACCAGTCGGCCTTCAACTGACAGCAGGACCGCATCGACATCGGCGTACGTACCGTCGAGCACCCGTTGCAGCATGGTGGTGAGGGGTCCCTCGGGAACGGCGAATTCCCCCACCGACCCGACGGCGATGTTATCCCGGAGCGCTTGCGGTGGGCGATAGCGCGCTGTTCGTACCACGTCACCTGTTGTGGTCATGCGCGGCGCCAGCATCAGTGCGAGGCGTAGCGGGAGAACGGGCGAGCGCCGGCGAAAACGGGTGCCGCGCTCCACGACTTGCGTCACGACACCGCTAGCGTCCCGGACAAATGCAATGGTGTCGTTTGCGACATTGAGGAATCGGTCTCTGCCCGCTGGGCGCAGTGGATAGCGCGTTTCTTCGAGCAACGCCAGCAGTTGCCCGGGTCGCAGAGGGTCTGGTGCCACGATGATCGAATCCCCGTCTCGATAGTCGTAGGTGCCCGAGAACTCCCGACGTCGATCGACAGTGGTCACCTGCCGGTCCGTTCGCCCGGCAGTGCGCGGCTGCGTCCAAGCAAGGGAGGCAGAGGGGCCGAGGAGGGCCAGTGTTACCAGACAAGCCCGGATGTGGTGCCGGCCGCGCCGGCGAATGAGCGTATGGCCACCACCGCTGAGCAATTGGACGGAACCCGTGTACTTCTCGGCCTCTGGCGGGCCGGGGATGACTCGGCACGAGACCTTCTGCTCGAGCGATTGTATCCGGTCGTGCGTCGCTGGTCCCGCATTCACGTCGACAATGCCGATGATGCGGAGGATGTGGCGCAGCAGGCGCTCATTACCGTCTATCGGTCCATGCACCGGTTCCGATTGGACGAACCGCTTGCGCCATGGGTGTATCGCATCACGGCCCGTGCCGCCAGCGCGCCGCGGCGTCGTCTGGCGCGCCGTCTTCAATTGCTGCGTGCGCGAACGGACGTCGTGGAGTCCGGACCCTACATCACCGATCCGGGAAGTCGCGTGGATCGCGAGCGTCTCGCGGACCGCGTCCTGGAGCATTTCCGCGGGTTGCCAATCCGGCAGCGGGAGGTGTTCTCCCTGGTAGATCTGGAGGGACACACGCCGTCCGAAGCGGCAGAGATTCTCGGAATCGGCCAGAGCACCCTTCGTGCCAATCTCTTCAAGGCTCGCAGTACGATCCGCCGACGTCTCTTCGCGGAAGTGCCCGAACTCGCCAGCGCGTTCCGTGCGATCGACACCCCGCCACCAGTGGACGGCGTTGCCTGAACTCCCTCCCGTATCTCACGGGCCGTCCGGTCGTGATGACGAAATAGCCGCGCAGGAGGCGATGGCGCACCTGCTGGTATTGGCCGGTTGGTCGCTTGCCGGCCTTTTCGTTGTCTACCTGCTGGCTACCGCGTTGCTCACTCTGCTCGGATTTCTTGCTCTCGGGACGGAACAGATCGGTCCGTGAAGCCGTCTCGCGGCTCTGTGCAGCGTCCTCGGAGGTCACCGCCATCGGGGATTGTCGGAAGGTAGTTATCTGACTAAAGTCAGATATATGCTTACGCCCGAAGCCCGCTTCCGCCGCTTCGCACGCGCGGTCACCACCGAAGTCGGGGCGCTCGATCAATCCTTCCTCGGCCGTGGCCGCCCGCTCGGCGCCGCCCGTGTGCTCAATGCGATCGGGCAGGGCCATGAGGACGTGGCCGCGCTTCGTCAGTACTTGCGCCTCGACTCGGGACTCATGAGTCGCCTGCTGCGCAGTCTTGAAGACGAGGGGCTGGTCACGGTGGCAGCCGATCCGCAGGACGGCCGTCGGCGCACGGTCGCGCTCACCGCTGCAGGACGGCGCGAGTTCCGCGCCTACGAAACGCTGTCCAATGCCCGCGCGCGGGCGGCCCTCGCACAGTATCCGCATCGCGAGCGCCTGCTGGATGCGCTGGACCTGGTGGCAACGGTCCTGGCTGCCGATCAGGTGCTCATCGAAACGACGGACCCGGATGGCGAACCCGCGCAATACTGCCTCGCGGCGTACTACGCCGAGGTCAACGCACGCTTCGCGAACGGCTTTGATGTGGCGCAGTCCGTGCCGCCGCCCCGTGCGTCCCTCGTTGCACCGCTGGGCGTATTCCTGGTGGCCATGTCCGATGGACTACCGCTCGGTTGTGTAGGTGTCGTTGGAGACGGAAGTGCCACCGCGGAGATCAAGCGCCTCTGGGTGGCGCCAGCGGCGCGCGGTCTTGGTCTCGGACGTCGTCTCATGGAGCAGGCCGAGGAGGCCGCGCGCCTGTTGGGCATTCACACGCTGCGGCTCGACACCAACGAGGCCCTCACGGATGCCCGGACGTTGTACGAGCGCAGCGGCTGGGTGCAGATTCCGCGCTACAACGAAAATCCGTACGCGCACTGGTTCTTCGAGAAGACGCTGGCGCGACGGAGTGCGCGGCGTGCCAGATGACCGCGCCCGAGTTCATGAAGTGAGCGCGGCCAGTTGACCTGCGTAGTCCCGGAAGTCCCGTGGGGGACGGCCGAGCGCGCGCTGCACATCGTCGGTCAGCGACGCGTTGCGACCATCCAGCACGGTGGTGAAGAGGTAGCGCATGAGCTGTCCCAGCTCGGCCGGTACGTGATCGGCGAGCAGGGCGTCCTCGAACGCCTCCATCGGGATGCTGGTGAATGCGATTTCGCGTCCGGTGGCCTCGGCCAATTCCGCAATAGCGTCACCAAAGGAAAGCAGGCGCGGCCCGGTGAGTTCGTAGCGCTGTCCGTGGTGCTGCGTCGGATCGGCAAAGGCCGCCACCGCGATATCGGCAATGTCCTCGCAGTCCACGAACGGCTCCTGCACCGCGCCCACCGGCAGATACACGGCGCCGGAGTGCACCATGGGCGCAATGAAGCTCTCCGTGAAATTCTGGAAGAACCAACTGGCACTGAGGATGGTCCAGCGGAGCCCCGACGCCTGCACCACCCGCTCACACGCCTCCGCTTCCACTTCACCACGGCCGGACAAGAGCACCAACTGCTCCACGCCCGCTGAGCGTGCGAGCTCCACGAAGTGTGTGATGTCGTGCAGGGCAGCCGGGACGGCCAGGTCGGGCTGGTAGGCGATGTAGGCGGCCCGCACCCCCGCCAGCGCGGTTGGCCAGGTACTGCGATCACTCCAATCGAAAGCCGGGGAGCTGCTTCGTGACGCGGCACGCACGGAAATGCCGGCCGTGATCAGGCGCTCCGCGATTCGCCGGCCCGTCTTGCCGCCGGCGCTGGTGATGAGAATGGGACGAGCGGAAAGTTGTGACATCGTGTGGGCTCCGTGTGGGGTTGGGATGGACCCCCACATGCTGCAAGGTGACGTAACGTCAACTGCAAGTCCCGCCCGTACGGGTGCATGTTCCGACCATGTTCACCGTGGGCGAATTCTCCCGCATCGCGCGGGTCTCCAAGCGCCTCCTGCGCTACTACGATCAGATCGGGCTGTTCGAACCAGCGCACAGTGATGGGCGCACCGGACGGCGCCTGTATCAGGCCGACCAGTTGTCGGCGCTCAACCGCATCCTTGCTCTCAAGGACCTCGGACTGTCGCTCAGTGAAGTGCGCCGCCTGCTTGACGAGCGCATCGGCGTGGCGGCGTTGCACGACCTGCTGCAGCAGCGCAAAGTGGAGATCGAGCGGCGCATCGCAGAGGAGGCGCAGCGGGTGCGTCGCATCGAAGCGCGACTCGACGCCATTCGGGAAAGTGAGTCCGGCCGGCCGTTGCACGTCGTGGTGAAATCGCTGACGGCCCAGCCGGTGCTGGGTGTCCGCGTCACCGTGGGGTCGTTCGAAGATGGGTTGTCACTGCTGCTCAGCATTCGCGCCGCGCTGCCGGAGGACCGGCAGCATGGCCTTTGCTACTGCATCTGCCATGCGGCGCACGACAGTCACCGGGCGCTCGATCTCGAGCTGGGCTGCCACACCAGCACCCTGCGCAAGGCTGCGCTGGAACTGCCGGACGGGATCCGGCTGCTGCCGCGCCTTCTGCCTTCGGTGGACGCCGCGGCCACGACCGTGGTTCGTGGGCCGCTCGAGCGCATCATTCTCGGCTACGGGCAGATCGGCGAGTGGGCCGAGCGCAACGGCTACCGAACGCTGGAGGGCGCGCGTGAGGTGTCGCTGCATCTTCCCGTGGAGCCGGGCGCGGCGGACTACCTCACCGAGATCCAGCAACCGGTGGCGCAGGCGACTGCGAATACCTCGCGCATCAGGCAACGGCGCCGTAACGTGGATAAATGACTGACATCGTTCACTCCCAGGCTGTCGACTTCCCGTACCACATGACCACCACGGGCTTTGACCTGCCCGGTTACAAGATCGTGGCGGTGCTCGGTGTGGTGCGTGGTGTGGTGGTCCGTTCGCGCTCGGTGTTTGGTACCATCGGTGCCACGCTGCAGACCTTCGCCGGCGGCAATATCACGCTGTTCACGCAGTTGGCCGAGCGGACGCGGTCAGACGCCTTCAACACCATGCTGGTCCAGGCGGAGATGGCCAACGCCGATGCGGTGATCGGCATTCGCTATGACGCCACCGAGATCATGGGCGGCGTGACAGAGGTCATCTGTTACGGAACGGCGGTGCGCGTGAAGGCGCTGGACGCGTGAGCGACGGCTTGTCGCCGTGAGGTGCTCCAGGGTTCACTCTCTCTTCCGGCCTGTCCTGCTGGTGGGTTGGTTGATGCAGGCCTGCACACCGCAGACCCGGCCAGTGGCGAGTGCGCCCGATCGGGATGCCTTTGCGCGCATCACGCCCGCCGAAGCAGGCTATTCGGAAGCCGGTCTCGATTCACTGCGCCGTGCGCTGGTCGAGGCCGGCTCGGAGTCCATGTTGCTGCTGCACGACGGCAAGGTGTTCTTCGAGTGGGGCGACATCCGGCAGAAGCGTCTGGTGCACTCCATGCGCAAGCCGCTGCTGCACGCACTCATCGGCATGGCCTCGGATCGCCCGTGCCTCGCCCTTGATGCCACCCTGGCGTCGCTCGGTATTGACGACAGCCCGCTGCCGCTCACTGATGCCGAGAAGCAGGCCACAGTCCAGCAGGTGCTGCAGTCGCGCTCGGGGGTGTATCACCCCGCCGCGGCCGAATCCGACGGCATGGCGGCGGCGCGGCCGACGCGCGGGAGTCATGCGCCGGGTTCGTTCTTCTACTACAACAACTGGGACTTCAACGTGGCCGGCGCGCTGTATGAACAATGCACGGGCCAGCGCATTCACGAGGCATTCCGCACGCAAATTGCCGAGCCGCTCGGCATGCTGGACTACCGACACGAAATCATCGAGATCGACAATGGTGAGCTGACCACGGCGCTCACGGCCGATGGGATCCGCAGCTACGAACGGCAGCATTCGCAGTATCCGGCCTATCACTTCCGTCTATCGGCACACGACCTGGCACTGTTTGGCCAGCTCTATCTGGATCATGGGCGCTGGCGTGGCCGTCAACTCGTGCCCGCTGCATGGATCGATGCCGGCACACAGCCGGTGAGCGTGATCAATGCTCAGTACGGGCTCGCCTATGGCATGTTATGGGACGTGCTGGTGCCGGATCCCGGCGAGCAGCGCCCGGCGTTCTATCACACCGGACTCGGCGTGCACATGCTCGGCGTGTATCCCAGCCGGCGTCTGGTGATGGTGCACCGGGTGAACACGGAGCAGGAGTTTCGCTTTACCGAGGCTTCGCTCAACCGCATCATCCGTCTGATGCATCGGGCACGACTGTCGTCGCCGCCTGGTGCCGACACGCTGGCCGCGGCTGGCTATGCCGGAAGAATGCCGGTGCTGAGGTAGCGGTCACCGCGGTCGCAGACAATGAACACGATGGTGGCGTTCTCCACTTCGGCCGCAATGCGCAGCGCGATCAGGCAGGCGCCGGCGGCGGAGGGACCACAGAAAATGCCCTCTTCCGCGGCCAGGCGGCGGGCCATGTCCTCGGCTTCGGCTTGCGACACCAGCTCGATGCGATCGACACCGGTGGCGTCGTAGATCTTGGGCTGATAGGCCGCCGACCACTTGCGAATGCCGGCGATCTGCGAGCCTTCACTGGGCTGGGCGCCGATGATGTGCACGCCGGCCCGCTGCTCGCGCAGGTAGCGCCCCACGCCCATGATGGTGCCGGTGGTGCCCATGGCACTCACGAAATGCGTGAGCCGCCCGCCGGTGTCGCGCCAGATCTCGGGGCCCGTGCTCTGATAGTGTGCGCGCGGATTGTCCGGGTTGGCAAACTGATCGAGCACCCGCCCCTCACCGCGCGCCTGCATCTGCATGGCGAGATCGCGCGCGTATTCCATGCCACCCGCCGACGCCGGTGTAAGAATGAGTTCGGCGCCATACGCCCGCATGGACGCGCGCCGCTCGGCGCTCAGATTGTCGGGCATGATGAGCGTCATGCGGTAGCCGGTCATGGCGGCGATCATGGCCATGGCAACGCCGGTGTTGCCGCTCGTGGCTTCGACAAGACGATCGCCGGGCCGAATCTCACCGCGCGATTCGGCACCGCGAATCATGGACAGCACGGGTCGGTCCTTGACGGAGCCGCCCGGATTGTTGCCTTCGAGTTTGCCCAACACCACGGTGCCATGGCCTGCGGCGAAGGCCGCAGGGAGACGCTGCAACTGCACCAGGGGCGTGTTGCCGATGGTGTGGTCGATGGCCCGGTAGGACGCGGCGTGCTGGTTCATGCCAAACACAACGCCGTTGGAGGGCGATCCGTTCACCGGCCCTTGTGGGCCGCATGATCTCGCCAAGCGCAGAACGGCTGGATAGCATTGGACATGCCTCGGATCATGCCTCTCGCTCCCGCCATGCTGCTGGCCGCCCTGGCCGCATCAACTCTCGGTGCACCATTTGCGGTGCCGCTTGCCGCGCAGTCCACCCGCCCGACCACTTCGGGTGACCGGCCGCGCCCGCAGTCCGCCTTGGCGCCGGTGTCTGCACTGCGCGTTCCCGAGGCCGATGCACTCCTGCCGTGGTCGGAGCAGATCGCTGTGCGCGAGGGCTGGTTGAGCAAGCGCCATGCGATGCTGCTTCCGATGATGCGGCGGCATGGGATTGCCATGTGGATCGTGGTGAACGAGGAGTTTCACGATGATCCGCTGGTGCATGCCGTGGCACCGCCGCGTCCCTACACCGGCAACCGGGACATCTTCGTGTTCATCGATGCCGGTGAGCAGGAACTGCGCAAGTTTGCGATTACCGGCTACACCGAGGAGAATCTTGCGCGGTTCTTCGACGCGCCGTTCACGGAGCCCCGGCCACCGGCCGCTACGTTGCGCGATCTCTACGCGCAGTACCAGCCGGCCACCATTGGCCTCGGCATACGCGGCACGCGCGGACAAACGCGTACGCTCGGCTACGACGCCTATCGCTTTCTGGCCGAAACACTCGGTCCGGATGCGGAGAAGCGCTTCGTGAGCGCGGGCGAGCTCGTGCAGGAGTATCTCGATACGCGTTTGCCTGAGGAAATGCCGCACTACACCACGGCCGTACAGGTCACGGAAGCCATTGTGAAACGGGCACTTTCCAATGCCGTCATCACGCCGGGAAAGACTACGGTGGGGGACGTGCGGCGTGCGTTGTTCGACATGCTCTGGGCGGCCGGTGTGCGCACCTGGTTCCAGCCCGACCTGCGGGTGCAGCGCGCCACGGGCGACGTGGCCACCTCGCGCGGTTTTCTGGCGGTGGCGCCCGAGGCCACCGTGATACAGCGCGGCGATGTGGTGCACATCGACTTCGGTATCAGCTACATGGGCTTCGACACGGACTGGCAGAAGATGGCCTATGTGCTCAGGCCCGGTGAGCGCGACGTACCAGCGGGGCTCAAGCAGGCGATGGCCAACTCCAATACGCTGCAGGATGCGCTGATGCGGCGGCATGCGCGGCCGGGACTGACCGGCGGCACGGTGTTCAACAACACGATGGCCGAGATGAAGGAGCGCGGCATCGAAGCCATGATCTATTCGCATCCCATCGGCAATCAGGGGCACGGTCTCGGGACGTCCATTGACTTCCGCAGTGGTCTGCGCAGCGACACGACGGCGCAGAACTCGCGGCTTCGCCTCGGCTCCTACATGTCCATCGAACTCAACACGGCCACGGCCGTGCCGGAGTGGAACGGCAAGAAGGTGTTCGTGATGTTCGAGGACGACGCCTACCTGACCGAGGACGGCTATCGGTTCTTCCGTCCCCGGCAGGAGCAGTTCTACATCATCCGCTGAGGCGGCCGAACGGTGCGCACCTTACAGCGCGCGCACCGCGTCTTTCACCTGCTGCTCGAGTGCGTCAAGCCGCGCGCGGTCGAGCCACTGGCCGCGCAGCATGGTGCCCTGAATGCGGCGTGCATTGCTGATGTTCTCGAGCGGGTTGGCGTCGAGCAACACGAGGTCGGCCTGCTTGCCCACGGCAATGGTGCCCGATTCTGCGCCGCGGCCAAGATAGGCGGCCGGCGTGCGCGTGGCCGCCAGCAGCGCCTGAAAGGGCGTGAGGCCAGCCTGCACCAGCGCCTCGAGCTCCCGGTGCAGACCAAAGCCGGGCACCATGAAGAACTGCGGTCCATCGCTGCCGGCCAGCAGCGGTACGCCATGCGCCTGGAGGCGACGCACCATCATGTCGCGCACGGCGAGGTAGCGCTCGCGCGCTGATGTGGGCAGCGGTTGCTGGAGCTGATTGCGGCGCTGCAGGGTCCACTGCTCGAGCGCCTGCCGCGGCGTGAACATGGTGTCAGGTCGCGCCCGGAGGCTCTCTGCTGTTTCGGTGCCAGCGAAGATGCGGAAGAGGGCGAGCGTGGGGCCGTGGTGAATGCCGCGCTGCGCCATGCGACGCGCCAGCGCATCGACGCGCGCACTGTCCACCTGCGCGAGCACCGCTTCGTCGAACACGAACTGTCCGGGCGGTACCGCTGTGCCAGGTGGTACGGTGGCGGCGATCATACCGTCGAGGTGCTCGATCTGCTGGCCGGCCTCGAGCGCGCGGTCAATGCCGAACTCCGGTGTGACGTGTCCCGCCAACGGCAGCTTGGCCTCCCGTGTCGCCTCGACGAGCGCGGCGTAGGGCTCGGGTGACTTCCACATGCCGTGCGTCTTGATGACGTCTGCGCCAAGTGACGCCATCTGCTTCACGAGCGCCGTGACGGCTTCCGGTGTGGCGGCGGACTGCGCGTTGATGGACTGTCCGGTGATGAAGAGCTGCGGGCCGAGCAACTGCCCACTGTTCACACGGCGCTTGACCTCGAAGCCCGAGGGCGGCGCCGCGAGTGCGCGCACGGTGGTCACGCCGAAGGCGAGGTACACGGTGAGCTGACGCTGTGCCGCGTCCATGTTGTCACCGGTGCCCTGCGCGAGATGCGCGTGCATGTCGTGCAGACCGGGCATGAGATACTTGCCGCGAGCATCGATGCGCGTGGCACCCGTGGGCACCTTGACCTGATTGCGGGATCCGATGGCTTCGATGCGCCCGTCGCGCACCAACACCACCCGGTCGCGGTCGATGGCATCGCGCTCCATGCTCACCACGTGCACGCCATCGAACACGGTGACAGCGGGTTGCGCTGGCGGTGATGACAGCCGACCTGGCGCTGAGGTGGCGAGCTGGCCAAGGGTGAGGCCAAGCAGCGGAGTGAGGAGCGATCGATTCGGCAACATGGGAACCGGGATCGGACGGTGGGAGTGACGGGTGGAGTAGGCCCTGCACGGTGGATCATACGCGCAACGACTGGACTTTGCCGCACCGCGTCGCGCTGTGCGCCAGGCCATGTGCGGTGCCCCGGGGCATATTGTTTCCGAGATGTTCTGTAGTCCCCTTCCGCCGCGCTCTGTCCCCCGTCTCCGTGATTCATCCCGACACCCATCGATACGCAGCCGATCTCACCGCAAGCGATCGCGACACCTGCGAGCGTCTCGCGGCCGCCATTGATCGGATTCTGCCCGAGGCCGAGAACCGCATCTGGCACGCACATCCGGTGTGGTTTCTCGACGGCAATCCCATTGTGGGCTTCAGCAAGCTCAAATCCTGCGTACGTCTGCTCTTCTGGAGTGGGCAATCATTCAGCACGCCGGGTCTCAAGCCCGAAGGCACGTTCAAGGCGGCTGAAGTGCGATACACCGCACCGGCGCAGGTGGATGTACCGCTGCTCGAGCGCTGGCTTGTCGAGTCCCGTGATGTCCAGTGGGACTACAAGCAACTCGTCAAGCGAAGGGGACGTCTCGAACGGCTCAGGTAGCGCGTTGCGCTATTCCGCCGGGAGCGGCGTGGGCCACGCGAGGCGAATGCCGGCCTGCTGCAGTTCGCCCTGATAGTCAGCCATGTGAGTGGCGTTGGTGTGAATGGCCGCCGGGAGGCGCCGCGTGGTGATTGCATGCGCCACCAGGTGGCCGACGGCTTCGCCGACATTCCACTCGATTGGGTGCAGACGATAGCAGCCGTTGGTCAGGTGCGTGACACCGAGGTTCTTGCCGGCAGGCAGCAGGTTGCGCAGTCGAACGGGAATGAGTGCGCCGAGTGGAATCTGAAACGGCACGGTGTCACCGTAGCCGCCGCTGTCACCGCGCGTGGTGCGGTGCAGGTCCATGGCGTAGTGGCCAATGCCCACGCTGTCGGGAAAGGTCGTTGTCTCGGTGCCCGGTGGCAGCAGTGCACGCAGGACGTCCTGCTCGCGTACGGTTTGCCGCGTGAGCAGACGGCGGCTTTCGCGAATGTAGGGCGTCATGGCGAGACCGCTGTTGGTGCCCACGATGTCCGGACGCAATTTGAGCCCTGGCCATCCCGCGCCACCATCAGGTCGTGGGGCCTCGGTCTGCAGCCAGTACAACAAGCTGAGCGACAGTGCGCCCGCCGCCTGTACATGCAGCGCGGCCTCGCGTTGGGGTACGCCCACCAGTGGACCGTGGTGATAGTCATTCTGCCACCAGTTCACGAGCGTGACATCGCCGGCGTGGGTTCCCGGTGTGAACAGCGTGTGATCGATGATGCGTCGATAGGACCAGTAGCCGGTTCGCTTGTCCGGGTCAAAGCCAATGCGCTTGTTGGCCGGTTCATCAAAGCCAAGTAGGGGCCATGCGGCGCCGTTCGCGTTCACGGTCTCGCTGCGCCAGCGCGCATAGTCAGCAGGCCGTTCGATGACGTGCTGTTCGCCGGGGCGGTACTCCATGGCAAACACCACCGTGAAGCTCTGCTGGTTGTCGGGCTGAGCCTCCTCGAGTGCGTGTGGTTCGCCGGTCATGGCGCGTGACTCGGCGCCCATCACCAGCTCGGCCTCGCACAGCGCACTGAATTCACCGAGCTCGGTGGCGTCCACGACGTACGGCGCTTCGAGCAGCAGTTCACTACCATCAGCCTGCCGAACCCGTACCGCGCGCACGAGATCGCGATCCACGTCTGCGGCCACGGCACGAGTGGAACGCAGGACGCGCAACTGCCCGGAGGCGATGTACGGCGCAAGCTGCGCCTCGATGGCTGCCAGCCAGACGCGCGGTTCGGCACACACGCGGGACACCCAGCCGTTGCCCGGGTTGAGTCGCGGGTTACGGCGGGCTCTGTCCAGCAGACGCGAATCCGCTCGATAGTGATCGCGTACCGCGGTGCGCAGCTGCCGGTATGTACGCGTCCCGCCGATGGATTCAATCCACTTGTTCTCGTCAGGCGGCACGGCCTGCGCCGTGAACTGGCCGCCAATCCACGCAGACTCCTCCGTCATGACGACGCGGAGTCCACGGGAGCACGCGGCCAGTGCCGCCGCGCAACCACCAGTACCGCCACCAATGATGATCAGATCGGCGCGAGGCTGGTCGGCGCGCCGTGGATCCGTTGGCATGGTCTGCGCGGCCCGTAGCGCTGCGCCAAGTGGCGAGATGGCCAACGAGGTCAGCGTCAGTTGCCGGAGCACTTCGCGGCGGGAAGTCATGCGGGGAGTTTACTGCTCGGCGGGTCACTCTGCGCGACCGTCTGCAAGACGGGCGAATGGCGCACGCGCCCAGCGTGCTGCAGCTTTCGCCGGTCTCCCATTCACTCACCGCGCCTCCATGTCTACCTCCCCACGCGAGCCCGACGATCTGCCACCCCTTGTGGCGTTTGCGTCACGGCACAGCGCCGTCATCTTCTTTGTCCTGATGCTGGCCGTGGCCAGCTTCGAGGGGGTGGCCCTATTTGCGGCCAAACGGCGGGATGCGCGCAGTGCGGCGACCGCGCCCGTTCAGGCAGCTGACGTCGTGTATCGCAACGCGCGCGTGTGGACAGGGGACACGGCGCAGCCCGCAGCCGAGGCGCTGGTGGTACGAGACGGGCGATTGCTGTTTGTGGGTTCGTCGGACAGCGCGGCGCGCTACGTCGGTCCCAACACCATGGTGCTGGACCTCGACGGTCGGCGGGTTGTGCCAGGTTTCATCGATGCGCATTGGCATCTGTCCACGACCAGCAGCGCCGACCTGAACGGCGCGGGCAGCGTGACGGAGATCGCGTCGCGACTTGCGGTGTGGGCCGATGGACGATCCCGCGATGCGTGGATTGTGGGACGCGGATGGACGGCTACGGACTTTCCCGATCGTCAGCCGCACCGCCGTCATCTCGACGCGATTTATGCTGATCGACCGGTGCTGCTCACCGATCGCGATGGACACCAGGTCGTGGTGAACAGTGCCGCGCTTCGCGCGGCGAACATCACACGGGCGACGCCTGACCCGGACGGTGGCCGCATTGTGCGAGACGCTGACGGTTCGCCAACCGGTGTGTTGCAGGAATCCGCCGCGTCGCTGGTACGCCGACTGGTGCCGCCGCCAACACGGGCCGATGTTGCCCGACGCATCGATGCACTCTCGCGCGACGCGGCGGCGCTCGGCATTACGATGGTGCAGGAGATGTCGGGCCGAGTGCCGCGCGGTGACGTGTTTGATGCGCTGCGCGAGGCGGCCGCGGCGGATACGCTCCGACTGCGCTGGTACGTCTCGGTGCCGTTCAATCCCGAGGTGGCCGATTCCGTGTTGCGGCAGTACGTGAGCCTGACCGATTCGCTGCGTGGGCCCTGGCTGCGCTTCTGGGTGGCCAAGGGCATGCTGGACGGCACGGTGGATGCGCGAACGGCGGCCATGTTATCGCCCTATGCGGGGACCACGGATCAAGGGTTGCCTTTCATGACCGACGCGGCACTACGCCGCGGCGTGCAACGTTACGATTCGGCGGGTCTGCAGGTGGCGCTGCACGCCATTGGTGATCGGGCCATCCGTCAGGCACTCGACGCCTTCGAGGCGGCGCGGCGCACCAATGGTGTGCGCGACACGCGCCATCGTATTGAACACGTTGAGGTGCCGGATCCGCGCGATGTGCCGCGGTTCCGCACGCTCGGCGTCGTGGCCAGTACGCAGGCGCTGTTTGCGACGCCCGATGTCACCACGCTGCAGAACTATGCGCCGCTGCTCGGGCCGGAGCGCGCGGCGCGCTCCAATCATTTCAAGCAGTTCGATGACGCGGGCGTGGTGCAGGCCTTTGGCAGCGATCATCCCGTGTTTCCCATGCACGTCATGCGCGGCATTCACGTGGCGGTGAATCGCACGACGGTGGAGGGTACGCCACGCGGCGGCTGGTATCCCGAAGGTCGCATTGCGCTCGACGCTGCGCTGCATCATTTCACGCGGGACGCCGCCTACGCGGCGTTTCTCGACGGGCAGGTTGGGATACTGCGGACTGGCATGCTCGCCGACTTTGTGGTGCTGGACCGGGATCCGTTTGCCATGCCGACGGATTCCCTGTTTACGGTGCAGGTGGAGCGGACGGTGGTGGGTGGGCGGACCAGCTACCTGCGAGGTGCCACGGTCGGTGCGTCGCCCGCTGGACGTCCAACGCGTCCCAGGTGAGTGTGGCCAAAGGCGTCCGGATACTTGAGTCCATACCCGAGCGCGCGGTCGAAGCCGATGTGCGCCAACCAGATGGTGGCCGCGCTGACCAGTGGTGGCTGATGTGACCACAGTCCAAGACCGAGGATGATGGCGGGCAACCACTCGGTGTGCGCGAGGTTGTAGGCGAGGGCGCCAACACGTGCCGACTTGAGATAGCCGAGCATGGCAAGGTCGGGGAGCAGGAATGCGGCGGCAAAGGCGGCCCAGCCCCAGGCGGCGTTTGACCAGGTGGGCAGCCAAGAATAGGTGGCCACGGCCGCCACCAGCAATGCGAGTCCTTCGAGTCGTAGGTGGCGGACGGTCCAGCGCGTGTCGACGGGTGTCAGGGCGGGGGAAGCGTTCGGGTCGATCATCAAAGTCTCCTGAAGATGTACACTGTACATATTGCACTGGTTTGTCGGTTCGTCAAGATGTACATTGTACATTATGCCATATCCATCAAAGATTTCCGTGGAGCAGGTCGCCGAGGCGGCAACGAGCCTGGCACGCGAGGCCGGGCTGTCGGCGGTGGGTGTTCGGTCGGTCGCAGAACGATTGGGGGTTCGACCGACTGCCTTGTATCGATACTGCTCCGATGGTGACGGTCTAATGGCGCTCATTGCAGAGCGCGCGGCCTCCGAACTCGCAAACAAGGCCAAGGCTGCTGTGGCGTCTGCCGATCACGCTGCACAGGGCGCCGCCGGAGCTTTGCGGGCGCTGGCGTCAGCGTATGCTGACTTCGCGGCGGCAGAACCGGGTCTCTACGCTGCGCTGACCACGGACACCAGCGGCTCGACCTGGGCCGCCCAGCCTGGGGTTGAGCGCAAGGCGTTGTGGAATCTGCTTCTCCAGGTGGTTGGTCGTCTCACGAACAACCCGGACGACACGGGGGCGGCGGTGGCGGCCTGGAGTTTCCTGCATGGTTATGCCTCACTGCGAGCGGCGGGCATGTTCGGCAGCAGTGGGCCCAGGGACGGGTTCGATCGCGGATTGGCAGCGCTGATTGCTGGCCTGGCGCCGCTTCAGTCGCGACAACATGCCAATGCGAATCGTACCACCTGATCGTTCAGCTGCGGATGAAAGGCCGCGCGATCGAAGCCCGGCGGATCGATGGCAGGCGCGAAGCCGGGCACGGCCATCTGCGGCGGGAATGGCGTCTGAAAGCTGAAGTGGCCGGCATTGGCCACCGGGATCTCCTGGAGCTGCGTCACTGCCAGGCCGCCGCGCAGAATCTCCGTGTGCCATGACGGTGTCACGCGGTCCTCCTCACCGCGAAACAGCAGCACGGGGGCAGTCACACCGTCCAGCCGAGCCGGTGGCATGAACCAGCCCGAGGCGGGAGCCAGCAGCACGAGGCCCGCCACACCATCCAACTTCGCCACATCCAGCAGGGAAGGTGGGTTGCCTGGACTGTCATACGGCGTGTTGACCGGCCGCCCGCCAGCGGCTGCAAGCACCGTATAGGCGCCGATGGAGTGGCCAATGAGCACACGACGCGTGCGGTCTACATGCGGCGACAGCAACACGTTCCGGTGCAGCGCGGCCACGGCATCGCACAGCTGCTGCGGGCGGACCCGCAGCAGCTCCACCGTGCCGGTAAGCGACGCATCGCTGCGGCTGTTGCCTACGTGCTCGGGCAGCAGCACCACAAACCCGGCCTGCGCGAGCGCCAGTGCCGTGCCGCGATGCGTGAGTGGTGAGCCGGTGTTGCCGTGACTGATAAGCGCCACCGGCCTCGAGCCTGCGCCACTCGGCGCGACGGGGGCATCCATCGCCACCGTCATGGTGTATGGACCGAACTGCTGTTCACTTGCCTCGGCTGTAGTTGGATACAACGCGAGCAGCGGCAACGACGGACCTCCGCTCTGCGTGTCAAGCCAGCGGGCGCCAACCTGCGCCAGGTCAGACGTCATGCGGCGGCTTCTCCTCGATCGGCAGGTGAATGTCTGTCACCACCAGATGCTCCGGTACATCGGGAAAGAGACGGACTCGTCGCAACAGCAACGGAGTGTGGCCTGGGATGACTGCATGCGCAGGACACCAGGTGTGCATGAGGAAGGTGACGGCCGCGGCGATCTGCGTGTCCGGCCCTTCGAGCCGAAGACGCGCGTGTCGCCCGCCGCCAATCATGAGCGGCGCGATGCCAACCGCCCGATCATTGGCGCGCAGTCGCGCCGACGTGGCGACCGCGATGGCCAGAGAAGGCTGACTCGATGCAGTCACCGGTGCAAACAGCACGTTCCATGTGGCGTGCGTGCGCGGCGAGAGACCACCGCGCTGCCGTCGCCAGGACACGAAGCGCTGCAACGTTTCCTCCACCGCCCCAATCGCATGCGGGTGATGCATCAGGGCCAGTGTTCGCTGAGCGGGCAGGTTGACGACCGAAACGAGGCCGGACCAGGCTTGTGTGAGCCGATGCACGCCGGCAGGACGGCGCGCCACCCCGTCCGCATCATGCAGCGCGGGAACATCCAGCGCACGATGAAAGACCGTCCAGTCCGGCCGACTTCGAAACGCACTGGGCGACACACCCAGTACGCGCTTGAAGGCCCGCGTGAAGGCCTCATGGCTGTCGTAGCCGCTCTGCAGTGCAATGGCCGCAATCGGTTCACCATGACGAAACGCCAACTGCATGGCCGCACGGCGCAGTCTGAGGCGACGCGCCACGTCCATGATGCTCAGGCCAAGCACCTGCCGCGATGCGCGAATCAACCGGAAGGGTGAGACTTCGAGCGTCGTGGCGAGCGCGTGAAGCGTGAGCGGCGTGTCCTCCTGGTGACGCCGGATTTGCCGTAGTGCCGATCGCACCAACATCGGGCTGCTTCGGGTGTGCGTGGTGCGAGAGGGTCGCATGCTGAAGAAATAGCCGAGCTCCCGTCGTCCCGCTTGATTGGAATTGCAGCCATCGAAAGTCCTGCGGCGGTTGACGGCGCCAAATGCACTGGTGCAGAATCGAAGCATCGCGGGCGTTCCCGCCGCCGCGGAATCCCACCCCTGCCTGACATTCGCCCGAGGGAGCCATGACGTTCCTGCACGTCAACCTCATGTGGGCTATCGTGCTCTTCGGTGTCCTGCTGTGGACCACAGCCTGCGTGGCGCTCAATGCGGCGCTGCGCCGCGGCATGGGACTGATGGGGCTGGCGCTGAGCTACGGGGTGCTGGTATGGATGCTGGTGGACCTGCCGTGGCGCGAGGCCGTGGTGACCTGGGGCGTGTTCGCGGCGTTTGGCGGCGTGCTGACGGTGTTGTATGAGCTGTGGGCGCGCCGGAAGTACGCCGGCACGGGCCGCGCGAGGCGCCGCCTGGTGCGACTGGAGGGCATCGTGCTGTGGCCGTCCATGGTGCCCGATGCGGTGGGCCTGATGCTCAACGATGCCGGCATCATTCCGGCCGACGAGCGGAGTGAGACGCACGAAGAGGATACGCGGCGCATCACGGCCGAGATGGCCACGCCCACGCCGGTCAACACCGAGGCCGTTCGCCGATGACGTGGAGTGTGCCGCTCATTGTCATTGTTGTGCTTGGAGTCAGCGGCGCGATCGTCGCGGTGGCGTGGCTTCAGCGGCGCCGGACGCTGCGCACCCGCATGACACAGTCTGTTGAGTTTGACGCCGAATCAAAAGCCATTATAGAGCGAGCTCGCGAGGTGGCGCTGCGCTATGGCCAGCCGTATATCGCGCCCGAGCATCTGCTGCTGGCACTTCTCGAAGAGCCGGAAAGCCAGGGGCTGCTCCAGCGTTTGCAAGGCAACCCTGAGCTGACCGCGCTGCAATCGCAGCTGCTGGCAGCGCTGCCGCCGGCGTCAGGCGCACCGACAAACACCGTGCCGCTCTCGTTGCTGCCCACGTATACTTCGCGCGCTGCGCAGGTACTGCGTCTGGCAGTCGACTCCGCCGTCGCAGAGTACCCGCGCGATGCAACGCCACGGGACTTGCTGCGCGGATTGCTTCGCGAGGGCAGGAGCCGGGCGGCGCTGATACTCCGCGCGAACGGCATCACGACTGATTCGGCATAGAGATCCTCAGCGCGTTGGTGCCCGATGCTCTCCACTTGCCCGGCGCCATGCCGTACCAGCGCTTGAACGCGCGAAAGAAGGGGGCTGGCTCGCTATAGCCCAGCAGAACAGCGACCTGCGTGGCGGTGAGATGCCCATCGGCGAGTAGCCCCGCCGCGCGATCGCGTCGCAGAGAGTCCAGCACCTCGGCGAAGCGTGTGCCGTCGCTGTTCAGGCGGCGCTGCAGTGTGCGCGTCGAAACCGACAGGGCGGCCGCCACATCGCGTTGGGTGGGCTCGCCGTGAGCGAGAACACACTCAATCTCACGCCGAACACGGTCCACCCAACGCGCAGGCACTGTTGCAGACACCGGCAGTGCCTGATGCAGCTGGGCTACCCGATGTGTGAGATAGGCAAACAGCGGCGCATCCTGTTGCGCCAGTGGGAGACTGAGCACGTGGGGGTCGTACGCCATCACCAGCTGTGTGGCACCCCACTGCACCGGACAGGCAAACCACTGCTCCACATTCTCACACTCAGCACCTGATGGCCGTTCAAAGGGAAATGCCACCAGCCGCAGAGGGAGGGGCTGGCCTACCAGCCCCTGCAGCATGCGATGCAGCGAGGCTGCATACGCAAACACCGATTCGGTCAGCTGCGCAAACGGAACGGGGATGTGCTTGCGGAACACCATCCAGACATCGCGATCGTGTCGTTCGATGGCATGCTCGGCTACGAACTGCGGATGAATGAGCGCTCGGAACCGGTCAAGCCACTGTAACGCCTGCCCGACCGTGTCTCCATGACGTATGGCGAACCCCAGTGCGCCGAGGGCCTGCACACCGAGTTGCTGGCCAATGGCCAACCCCGTGCCCGGTGAGTTCAGGGCCTGCCAGAGCGCGATATCCCAGACAATGGGCACTTGAACGTCCGGGTCGGCAAGGTCGTCGAGCGCAAACCCCGCCCGATCTGCGAGGGTGTGCGCATCATGACCCAGAGACTTGGCCGCTTCGATCACCGAGGCGAGGACCGTGGCGAGGATGGTACCGGACACGACCTGCCTGCCGTCGAGCCCAGACATCGACAAGGCATTGGCCCGAGATGAGGTGAAACGCATGTCCGCATGATCTCGCCTCAAAGAATGGCCGGCAAGGTCATGTCATTGGCGTACGTGGTCACGGCGTGTCGTGATGCCTCTGTGCATTCTCCGGTCCACACTTCATGATGAGGATCCAGGCCATGCAGGTGCAGGGCATGCAGATAGTGGTGGCAGGTGCAGCGACAGCGGGCGCAGCGACGGCGATCCTGCTGGCACGCGCAGGTGCCCGGGTCCGGGTGGTGGACCGCGTTGCGCGGGTTCGGCCGGTTGGTGCCGGTATTGCGTTGGCCAGCAATGGTCAGGCGGTGCTCGAGCGCCTGCAGCTCAACGCTCTCCTGGCGGATGCGACACGCGTGGCAGGGGCGCGCATTGTCGACGCCAGCGGACGAACGCTGCTGGCCCCACCGCCGGGAGTCGATGTGCGCATCGTGACCCGCGCAGCGCTGCAGGACGCGCTGCAGGAGACCATGCGGAACACGCCGGGTGTCACGCTCGCGTTCGATGCCACGGTTGAGGAGGCCACACCAGATGGTCGCGTGATCGTGCGTCACGGCGCAAGCGGACAGCGCGAGGCGATGCAGGCAGACCTCGTAGTTGGCGCCGACGGTGTACACTCGCGAGTGCGGGAGCAGGGCCGATTCGGTGCGTCAGTGCGACGTTCCGGTATTCAATATGTTCGAGCGCTCTCACCCGCCGCCCCATCAGAGGCGCTGGAGGCCTGGACGTCTGCTGGTCTCTTCGGCATGCTGCCGCTGCAGCGCGGCAGCTACCTCTACGCCAGCTGCGGTACGCCGGTGTTGGAGCGTGCGATCAAGGCGGCAGACCTCGATGCCTTTCGCATGGCGTGGCAGCGAGCCTTCGCACCGAGCGCCACGCTGCTCGCCCCACTTCAGCAGTTTGACGAACTGCTGGTCCACGAGGTGATTCGCATCTCGTGCCGGCAATGGCACGACGGTCGGCTGGTGCTGGTTGGCGACGCGGCCCATGCCATGGCCCCCAATCTCGGTCAGGGTGGCAACAGCGCGCTGGTGGATGCGGTGGTGCTGGCGGAGTGCCTGAACGCGGCAACCGACCTGCGCGACGCCCTGGCGCAGTACACGGCCCGACGAAAGCCCGCAGTAGACAAAGTGGCTGACACCTCGGCGCGACTCGGGCAGATCAGCGAATGGACGCAACCCATGATGCGCTGGATGCGCGACCGTGTGTTGATGCCGCTGGCGAGTCGGCGCGATTCGTCCCGCATGCTGCGGGACATACTGCAGGAAGATCCGGTCTGGCTGCGGGGGCGGTAGATTCTTCGCTCCTCCACCAGACCCGGCGGCCCCGCGGTCTGGTCTCCCGTCCTGCCTGTGTCCGAGATCTGGTCATGTCCGCTGTTCGCCGCGCCGCTGCGTTGCTGTCGTGGTTTGTCGCGCCTTCGCTCTTGACGGCACAAGCCGCCCCCGCGGCTTCTCCAGGCACACGCAAGCCGCTCACGCTGAGTGATTACACACTTTGGCGCAGCATTGATGCGGCGTCGCTGTCGGCAGACGGTCGTTGGGTGGCGTACGGCACGCGGCTCACCAATGTGCTCCCGGCCGATGCGAAGCCCGTTGTGCGCATCCGTGAGGTGACGAGCGGCGCGGAGACCGAGGTGTTGCATGCCTCGCAGCCAACGTTCACGCCAGACGGAAGGTGGCTCGCCTATCTCGTGGAACCGCCACCACCATCGCGTGGGGCGCGGAGCAACGACAGCAGCAGTGCCGGTACAGGCAATCAGCCACCGGCGGCTCCACCCACTACTCCACCGCCGGCCAGCGCACCGGCAACTGGCGCCGCTCCGACACCCAGCCGCAGCGCACCACCGCGGCGATGGGAGTTGCGCGAGCTGGCCACTGGTACGGTACGCAGTTGGCAGGATATTCAGTCGGTCACCTTCTCGCCGAATGGTACGCACGTCCTGCTGCGTCGTCGCGCAGCGGGCGCGGCAAACGGCGGTGCTGCTGCGGCCACTGCAGGTGGCGGTGCGGCAGGCGCTGCAGGCGCGGCTGCTGCCGCGCGAGCCACCGACGTGCTGCTGCACGAACTCGCCACCGGACGCACCACGTTTCTTGGGTCGGTGGCCGAGGCCTTGTTCAACAAGACCGGATCCTTGCTCGCCTATACCGTGGATGCACCAGTCCGCGACGGCAACGGTCTCTTTGTCGTGGACCTTGCCAGCAATTCCGTTCGCGTGCTGGACAACGATTCGCTGCGCTACGCGCGCCTGACCTGGAATGACAATGGTACCGGGCTCGCCGTGCTCAAGGGACGCGAGGTCGAGCGCATGCGGGAGCGCGACAACCGGCTGCTGGTGCTGCCGGATGTGTCAGCTGATCGGCGGGTGCAGTTGGAGAGCAAGGCGGTCACGCCGGGCTTCATGATCAGCGAGCGCTCTCCGCTGTCGTTCAGCGACGACGGCGCCCGTGTGTACTTCGGGCTCATTCCACAATCGCCCGCACCGGACACCGCACGGCGGCGCAGCACCGACTCCATTGCCGACGTGGACATCTGGCGTACCACCGACGAGCGCATTCAGTCGGCGCAGATGATCCAGGCCGAGCAGGATCGCAACCGCACGTTCCGCCAAGCCTTCGATGTGGCGGCCGGCCGGTTCGTGCAGTTGTCCGACAGCACGCTGCGAGACATCGAGCTGCCTGTGTACGGCATGTATGCCATTGGACGAGACCAGCGCGCGTACCAGTCCGACTATGAAGCGGCTTCGGCGGACATCTATCGCGTGGACACGCGCACAGGCCAGCGTACGCTCCTGCTGCGCAAGCAGGTCCTCGGCCGCCACATCGCAGGTTTGTCACCCGATGGTCGGTACTTCCTGTACTGGCGCAACGCGCGCTGGAATGCCTGGGACCTGGCCGCGGGCAGCAGTCGTGTGCTGGGCCCCAACGCGCCGAGCTTCCTTGACATGCAGGAGGACAGACCAGGGCCACGTCCGCCCTACGGTATTGCCGGCTACACGCGCGACTCGAGCGCCGTGGTGGTGCATCACCGGTTCGACGAATGGTTGTTGCCACTTGATGGCAGCGCGGCGCGCAATCTCACCAACGGCCAGGGTACGCGCGATCAGGTGGTGTATCGCTGGATCCGCACCACACCGGTCGACTCGAGTGTCACGCGTGGCGCTCGTGCCGTGCGCGAAGTTGACCTTGCGCAGCCGGTGAGCTTCTCGCTGTATGGCGAGTTCACCAAGAAGAGTGGTATCGCGCGTCTTGATGGCGGCACACTGACCCCGCTGGTCTGGGCCGACGCGCAGTTCAGCACCCCACAGCGTGCGCAGTCCGCTGAGCTGTATCTGTTCACGCGACAGAGCTATCAGGAGTTTCCCGATCTGCTGGTGGCCGATGCCAGTCTGGCCAATGCGCGCAAGGTGTCGGACGTGAACCCGCAGCAGGCGCAGTATCAGTGGGGACGGCGTCTGCTGTTCGACTACGTCACGCGCCGTGGCGACAAGCTGCAAGGGCTCATTACGCTGCCTGAGGATTATCAGCCCGGTCAGCGTCGACCCACACTGGTGACGTTCTACGAAAAGAACTCGCAGGGTCTGCACCGCTATCCCATGCCGAGCTACATCACCGGCATGGGCGCCATTCCGGCGGAGGCTACGTCGCGTGGCTATGTCACCATGGTGCCCGATATCGCGTTCCATGGTGGCTCGTCGCACAGCGACATGCTGGATGCCGTGGAGGCGGCCACGAAGAAGCTCATCGAGTTGGGGTATGCCGATCCCAAGCGCATTGGCGTGCATGGGCACAGCTACGGCGGCGAAGGCGCGGCCTTCATTGGCACGCGCTCCAAGATGTTCGCCGCTGTGGGCATGGGAGCCGGCGTGACGGATCTGTTCTCCGATTTCAGTCAGAGCTGGGGCTGGACCTATCAGGTGCAGGGCGGCAGTGGAGAGAACGGGAACGGTTACTATCTGAGCGGGCAGGGTCGTTGGGGCTTCTCGCCCTGGGACAAGCCTGAGGTGTATCGTTTCGAGTCGGCCCTCACGCATGTGCCCAATGTCTCGTCGCCCTTTCTCATCATGCATGGTACGGCCGACCCGACGGTGAGCTTTACGGAGGGCATGAACTTCTACAACGCGCTGCGCTACAACCGGAAGGAGGCCGTGATGCTGGCCTATCCGGGTGAGGGCCATGGGCTGCGCGGACTGGCCAATCGCCGTGACCTGACGTCGCGGTACTTCGATTTCTTCGATCATCATCTCAAGGGCGCACCGGCACCCAAGTGGATGACGGACGGTGTGCCGTTCATCCTCAAGGACCGTCCGGCCGCTGCGGCGCCGGTCATTCGGCCGTGATGCTGAACTCGAGTGAACGGGAGCGCATGCGCGCGGGCGCAGTATACAACTCGCGCGATCCGGAGCTGCTGGCCCTCGCGCATCGCGCGCGGGCGCTGTGTGCCCAGTATGCGGGGCTTCCGTCTACCGATGCCGAGGGGCGCCGCGACGTACTGCGCGCGCTGCTCGGCGCGGTTGGCGAGGGCGTATGGATCGAACCGCCGTTCTTCTGCGACTATGGCGCGCATGTTCACATCGGTGCGGACAGCTTCCTGAATGTGCACTGTGTGCTGCTCGATTCGGCCGACATTCGTATCGGCAGCAATACGCTGCTTGGCCCCGGCGTGCAGCTGATTACCGCCACGCACCCACTGTCGGCTGCCGAGCGCATCGTGCCCAAGGCCGAACGGGCGGCGGGCCATCCGGCGTATCGCACCCAGGCGCGGCCCATCACCATCGGTGACAACGTGTGGCTTGGCGCCAATGTGGTGGTACTGCCCGGTGTGACCGTTGGCGACAACGTCACGGTTGGCGCGGGAAGCGTGGTTACGCGCGACATTCCGTCCGGCGTGCTGGCGCTGGGGCAACCCTGCCGTGTTGTCCGCGATCTCCCCTGACTTCTCGTCGCATGTCTTCGTGTGTTCTCCGCCTGGTCGTCACCGCCATCATCATCGGGCTGCTGACAAGCCGTCCTGCCACTGCGCAGTCCGCCCTGCAGGCAGACACGCTCGTGGTGGCGTCGTACAACATCCGCCATGGCCGCGGGATGGATGGCGTGGTGGACCTGGCGCGCACCGGCCGTGCGATTGGCGCATTGCGCGCCGACGTGGTCGCTCTGCAGGAGGTGGACAAACTGGTGACACGATCGGGGCGGATTGACGAGCCGTCCGTACTCGGCGCGCAGCTTGGCATGTCGCACGCCTTCGGTGCGTTCATGCCCTACCAGGGTGGCGAGTATGGTCTGGCGATCCTTTCGCGTTTCCCGATCAGACGCCAACAGGCGTTGCGTCTGCCTGACGGCAATGAACCCCGTGTCGCGCTGCTCGCTGAGCTGGAGCTGCCATCGAATCGTCGGGTGCTGGTGGTGAACGTGCACTTCGACTGGGTGGCCAACGACTCGCTGCGATATCGGCAGGTGGAGTCGCTGGCGGCGGTGCTTGATACCGTTTCGTTACCTGTGGTGCTGCTTGGCGACTTCAATGATCAGCCCGGTTCGCGTACGCTCACGCGATGGGCGACCCGTTACCTCACGGTGCCCAAGCCCTCCAGCGATCGCTTCACCTTCTCGTCCACCGAACCCACGCAGGAAATCGACCACATCCTGCTGGCACCGCAGCGGGCCTGGGCGGCGGACACGGCTCGCGTGGTGACCGACCCGCTGACTTCGGATCACCGGGCGGTCGTGGCGCGGGTGCGGCTGGTGGAACGGGCTCGACGCGGGACTCATTAACCCACTGCGCCTTCCCCTCTCCGAGGCCCAGCATGCATATCGGTCGGCAATACACGTTGGTCGAGTTTCTGTATTGGTCGCGGTACGACAGCTACTGGATCTTGGGCGGCGCTGCGGTACCGACTGCCGCGTATCAGCTGCTGGGCTATTCGTGGCTGGCCATGCCCTGGGTGCCGATTGCTCTTATCGGAACCGCTGCCGCGTTCATTGCGGGTTTCCGCAACAATGCCACGTATTCGAGGGCCTGGGAGTCGCGGCAGATCTATGGCGGCATCGTCAATACCAGCCGCACCTGGGCCCTGCAGGTGCTCGACTTCGTCCGGGCCAGCGCGGCGTTCGACGACGAGCAGGCACGTACGGCCCGTTCACAACTGGTGCATCGGCACATTGCCTGGCTGACGGCCCTCCGGTTCCAGCTGCGTCAGCCGCGGCCATGGGAGTCCACGCTGCTGGCCAACAATCTGGAGTATCAGCAGCAGCACTTCACCGTGCCGGAGCGAACGGAGGATGTACGGGATGCGCTGCGGGCCGTGGTGGACCCGGCCGAATATCCGGAGGTGCTGGCCGCCAGCAATCGCGCGACGCGACTGATTGCGTTGCAGGGGCGTCAGCTGGCCACGCTGCACGCGGAGGGCGTGTTCGACAGCTACCATCACGTCGCGCTCGAGCGGACACTGTCCGAACTGTACGAGCATCAGGGGCGCTGTGAGCGCATCAAGAACTATCCGTATCCTCGGCAGTACGCGACCATCAGCAAGTTCTTCATCCGGCTCTTCATCATGCTCACGCCACTGGGCTTGCTCACGGAGTTCGGCCGTCTGGGCCCATGGCAGGGCTGGCTCACCGTTCCGGCCGCGTTTCTCATTGGCTGGGTGTTCAACGCCATGGATCGCATTGGGGAGTCCACGGAGAATCCATTCGAGGGCAATGCGAATGACACGCCCATCACCACGCTCAGTCGCACGATTGAGATCGACCTGCGGGAGCTGTTGGGGGAGGCAAACATCCCGTCTCCGCTGGCGGCGCAGGACAACATTCAGATCTGAGGCTCTCATGACGCTTGCTGCTGCTGACCATCTGGCCGTTGTGCGCACCCACTATCCGCAGGCCATCAGTACGGTGACGGCTGTGGATCGTCTGTTCGATTTGCTTGGTCGCCACTACGGCCTGGCGCCGTCGCGCATCATGGCTGCCGACAGCATCTGCTGCGACGACGTGAACAGCATCGAGTATCCGCCGCGGGCCTTCGAGATGCTGGGGCCGTTCAAGATGGGCGGGCTGAACGGCTTTCCCTTTGCCGGTCTCACGGGCATGGGTGCCTTTGCCGCGCACGTGCCGGACGATGGCGCGGTGCTGGTGTATCACGCGCCGCACATTGGTGTGAGCAAAGACGGCTCGCTGGGGACGATTCTGCGCAAGGGGCAGCATCAGGCCAGCGGCTGCTGCGGAGCCTGTCGGGCGGCGCTCGCCAGATTGCAGGCCGGGAGCATCATTCCCGGTGAGATCAACGAGCTCGATCACCAGCAGCACACCATCGAACAGATCCTGCTGCGCGCGCGCGATCGTGTCCTGTCGGCGCCGCATCCACTCAAGGAGGCGACAGAGGTCATGCAGGAGGCCATTCAGGAGCGCATGGATCTGCTGGTGTCGCGCACCACATACCAGGCCAACCAGCTGGTGCTCTTCGGGGCCGTGCACATCAACGGGGACCACGACATGGGCTCGTTCACCAGCATTCGGCGCGTGCTGGTCAAGGATCTGCGCACGGGCGAGCAGGTGGACCATACGGCCGAGCTGCTGGCGGATTGTGTGCTGCCGGTAGGGTCGTAGTCCGGTCCAGGGGCCGGCGTGAGTCTCAAGGGCGCTGAGTAGCCTTGGCACTGTGCCGTGAAGGCGATCCAGCGGGAGACACGATGCGAAACCAGGACTCGCTGCGGTTCGTAGACCGGGGACACCTGCTTGACTCCCCTTTGCTTCCGAGCGCACCGTGCTTCGTGCAGTCATTGGCGCCCTGTCACTTGCTGCTGTCTTGCCTTCGCCTGTGATCGAAGCGCAGACGCTGCGCCTATCGCGCGAGGTCATCGCTGAGAGTCCACGGCTCGACGCAGAGATTCCTCAGTTGGCACGCGCCCTGCTGAAGCGGCGTGATTCCAGTACTGGCGCGAATGTGCCCGTGCGCGCGCTGGTGGAGCAAATGGCGCTGGAGTTGGCCGCCGGACAGATCGATGAGGCAGCACGCAGCCTGCGTATCGTTGTACGGCGCGCGGACGCGCCGAGCCCGGAGCGTGAACCGGCGTTCGCGATGTTGGCGCTGCAGGTGGACGCCGCGCAGCGTGCCAAGGCCAGCCGGATTGCCTACGCTGCAGCCTACGGCGATGCCTTCCGGACTTACATGGGGTCGCTGCCCGACCGGGCCGCGTATGAAGTGGTGTGGGCGCTCGAAACACCCTTCCCCGTCGTCGAACGGAACTTGCGCGACGCGGTTCAGCGCGCGGTCACTGCGGAATCGCTATCGGTGGCCGAGGCGACGTCTCTGGTGCGCCTGCATGCCCGGCACCGCTCACTGCAGGCGGTGGGCGAGGCACTCCCCGCCCTACTCGACGCTGACGTCGCGCGGCGTTATGTGATTGACACCGCCATTCGCATTGTCACCAAGGATGGTGCGACGCTTTCGGCACTCGTGGTGCGTCCTCGTCGTGCCACGTCGCCTTCGCCCGCGGCGCTGGAGTTCGATATCTATGCCGACCTCGCAGTGCATCTGGATGGTGCGCGTTACGCCGCGTCTCACGGATATGCCGGAGTTGTGGTCGATGCGCGCGGGAAGCGACTGAGTGCCGACAGCATTCGACCCTTCGAGACCGAAGTGAGCGATACGCACGCAGCGCTGGACTGGATTGCCGCCCAGCCGTGGAGTGATGGACGCGTAGGCATGTACGGATCGAGTTACGGCGCATTCGCCGGCTGGGCCGCTGCCAAACGGCGACATCCTGCCTTGCGCACCATTGCAGCCTTTGTGGCCGCCATGCCTGGGTTCGGCATGCCGATGGAGAACAATGTGTATCTGTTTGCCAACTATGCCTGGCCGTTCTATGTGGGCAACAATCGGACGTTGGACCACGCCGTGAACAATGACCGCAGTCGCTGGCAAGCGCTGTCAACGCGCTGGTACGAAAGCGGTCGGGCTTTTCGCGAAATCGATGCCGTGGACGGAACTCCCAACCCAATGATGCAGCGCTGGCTCGCGCATCCAACGTACGATGCCTACTGGCAGGGGATGGTGCCGTATGGCGCGGAGTACGCCGCCATCGATATTCCCGTCCTCACCGTGACCGGCTACTTCGACGATGGGCAGATCTCTGCGCTGGAGTACACACGGGAGCATCTGCGGCACCGACCGGACGCCAGTCACTTTGTGGTGATCGGACCTTACGATCACTTCAGTGCACCGGCTCGTCGCAAGGCGCCGTCACTCCGCGGTCATGTCCTTGATCCTGTGGCGCAGTTCAATGGGCCAGAGCTGACCTTTGCCTGGTTCGACCATGTTTTCCGTGGTGCGCCGCGACCCAGCCTGCTGCAGGACCGCATCAATTATCAGGTCATGGGCAGTAACCGCTGGCGGCATGCTCCGGACCTCCAGTCCATGGGCAACACGACCCTTCGACTACATCTGTCGTCGGCACGCGTGGGGGTGCACCATCGCTTGTCGCCGTCCCCCGGATCGGTACGGGATTCGCTGCAGCGCGTGGTGCGTCTCGGGGATCGCAGCGGACAGGGCAACAGTTACTATCCGGGCGAGATTGTGCGTACCGACATGGACTTCAGTGGCGCCCTGACCTTTGTTTCCGAGCCATTTGAGGATTCGGTCGAAGTCAGTGGTGCGATGACAGGTGCCCTGGAGGTCGTGAGCAACGCCCGTGATTTCGACTACCACATAGTCTTGTACGAGCTGATGACGGATGGCCGCCTGTTTCATCTCTCGTACATGCTGAGTCGGGCCAGCTCGGCGCACGATCTCACCGATCGCCGGCTGCTCGATCCCGGCGTGGTCACAACACTCCCCTTCGGACGCTCGAGGGTGACCAGCAAGCGTCTGGCTCCCGGCAGCCGTCTGCTCGCGGTGCTGGATGTGAACAAGGACGCGTTTCACCAGGTCAATCACGGCAGCGGCAACGCCGTAAGTGACGAGGTGGCCACTGATGCGGTGCAGCCGCTTGTACTTACGATTCTGCCGGGCAGCGTGATCGAGGTACCGATCCGGCGGGATTGACGGATCACCATGCGGCGGGACAACGCTGCCCCGTCACGACGAGGCGGCGCCACCCTGGCACGAGGCCCGCGCGACGCCGCCGTGAGCGCTTACGGAGATTCAGCGCATCAACGCGCCGGCCGCGGCTCGGGACGTCCACCCGGATGCCACGCCGGCTTTTCACCATCAGCGAGGAGACGCACCGCCTTGGCGGTGGCACTGATGACCTGGGCCATGTGCGCCACGTTCACGCTGCCCGCTTCGTCCTTGGGATGGTGATACGGTGTGGCGAGATTGAACGAAGACAGCGAATGCGCCGGAATGCCGATGCGCGCAAAGGCCGCGTTGTCGCTGCGCGTGAAGAAGCTCTGACCCGGACGCGGATCGGGCATGAGGGGAATGCCGTTGTCGGCCAGCAGATCGCCCAGTGTGGAGCGCTCGTAACCCGTAAGCCAGGCGCGGCCAAAGCCGCCGGCAATGGAGTCGGGGTGCGCGATCATCTCGATATTGAGATCGACCACGGTCTTCTCCAGTGGCAGCAGCGGATGCTGCAGATACCAGCGCGTGCCGATGCCGCCCGTCTCCTCGCCGGTAATGGAGATGAAGAGAATCGTACGCTTGGGCCGCGGTCCGTTCTGCAGGGCACGGGCAATCTCCAGCAGGGCCACGTTGCCGGAGGCATCGTCGTCGGCGCCGTTGTTGATGGAGTCGCCGTCAACAGCGCGTCCGATGCCGATGTGGTCGTAGTGTGCCGTCACCAGCACGACTTCGTCGCGCAGCGCAGGGTCGCTGCCACGAATGACGCCGGCAATGTTCTGTGTGCGCAAGCGCTGCTCGGTGGGCAGCGTGTTCCATGCCGCCCACGATTCCACCGGCGCCGGACGCGCCCGCCCGGTGGCGTTGGGGCCCTGGGCCGTGCGCAGCGGAATGTGCTGGCGATAGCTGCCGGAGTCTCCCGCTGGTGCGAGGCCCACGGCCTTGTACTCCTGCTCGAGCCAACGCGCGGCGCGCTCCATGCCCGGCGAGCCGGTGAGGCGGCCTTCCATGCTGTCGGCAGCCAGAATGCTGATGGCGCGGCGCACCCGCGCGGTGTCGATGCGATCCACCCAGGTGGCGGCGGCGCTCCTGCTGGCCGCTGCCGCAGTGCGTGGCTGCGATTCGGCCACCATGGCCAGCCACTGCCTATTGGGACTCACGGCAAGCCGCGAAATGCGCGCGAGATGTGCAAAGCCAAAGTCGCCGATCTCGCGCCAGCTGCTGCGCGCCGAGCCGCTTCCCATGGTCCACTGCATCAGCTTCGTGTTCTGCCCGGTGAGCAGCGTGGTGCTGTCCACCCAGGTCACGTCTTCCGTACCCTCGGGCAGGGCCACCAGGGTGTCGATGCGATTGTTGTTCACGTCCAGTCGCATGACATGCCAGGGCTGCGCGCCCTTCTGCACGAAGCTCACGAAACGTGTGCCGGGAATGCGATGCAGCGAGCGGCCAATGTCGCGCGCAAGAATGCGTGAAGGCGTCGTGGCACCCGTGCGCAGCGTGCGCGTGACCTGCAGGGTGGCCGGGCTGCCGAGCACGAAGGCCACCCAGGTGGAGTCATCGGGCTGCGCGAAGTAGCCCACCGGCTTGAGATCCGGCAGAATGACGGACGGGGCGCCACTGCCCAGTGGCAGGCGCCAGAGTCGCTGCGTGGAATCGGCCTCAACCCGAATGACGGCCAGCGACGTGCTGTCGCCGAGGATGGGTGCGGCCGAGTACTCGCTCTCTGGTTGCGTGCGACGCAACGGTGTGGCGAGGCCGGTGGAGAGATCGAGGCGCCAGATATCGGTGTGGCCGTCGCCGAGGTTGGCGGTGTAGAACACGGCGCGACTGTTGGACGCGAAGACGGGCTGATTGTCGTAACCGGCGCGCCGCGTGAGGTTGGCCGGTACCCCCGGGCGCACGCTGTCGCCGCGCAGGGTGAGTGGCACCAGATACACCTCGGCGTCGGGCGACGGGGTGTTGGTGCGGGGGACACCGCGCTGCGCCTGGGCAGCAAGCGGTGTGAGCGAGGCGAGCAGGAGCGCCGTCGGCAGGACCGAGGCAGCGTGGAATCGCATGGGCGTGGGGGAGCGTCGTGGGTGGGGCAGGTCCGGCGATCCCTTCACGTTGCGGTACCGGTGCGCGGGGCACAACGGGTGGGTCTTACGCGCTGGCGGGCCATTCATCAGTTTGTGTAACACGCCATGAAACACGACGCTGCGGCCCGTGTTTCGGTGGCGTCCCACCCTTGCTTGTCCCTCCCGTACAACCACTCCCCGCCCTGGGCGGACCTGTGGGGCCCACTTGATTCAGAGTACACCCAAGTCGCAGACCCAGTACGACGTGATTGTCGTGGGGTCCGGTGCCGGCGGCGGCATGGCCGCCTATCAACTGGCCGTGGCCGGTCTCAAGGTGCTCGTGCTCGAAGCCGGTCGCAGTTACGACCCGGTGCGCGAAACACCCATGTTCAAGCTGCCGCGTGAGGCACCGCTGCGTGGCGCGGGTTCGCGCGAGAAACCGTTCGGCTTCTATGACGCCACGGTGGACGGCGGCTGGGAAGTACCGGGCGAGCCGTACACCAACGCGCCGGGCACCGACTTCCGGTGGTGGCGCGCGCGCATGATGGGTGGCCGCACGAATCACTGGGGCCGCATCTCGCTGCGCATGGGCGAGTACGACTTCAAGCCCAAGACCCGTGACGGACTGGGCGCCGACTGGCCGCTGTCGTATCAGGATCTTGCGCCGTACTACGACAAGACCGAGATGCTCATTGGCGTGTACGGCGGCGACGACGATCTGGAGAACACGCCGCGCTCATCGCCCGGTGTGCTGCAGCCGCCGCCGGCACCTCGTCCGGTGGAGATGCTGGTCAAGAAGCACGCCACGCCGCTGGGCATTCCGGTCATCCCGGCGCATCTGGCCATCATGACGCAGCGTCAGGATGCCAATCGTCTGCCGCGGCTGCTGCATCCGGGCAATGCGCTGGCGCAGCGCGTGCTGCGGCAGTCCATGCTACAGCGTCAGGCCTGCTTCTATGCCACGCCCTGCGGCTGGGGCTGCAGCATCAAGGCCAACTTCCAGAGCACCACGGTGCTGCTGCCGCCGGCGCTGGCCACGGGCAATGTGGACATCGTGCCCAATGCCATGGTGCGCGAGGTCACGGTGGGCAAAGACGGTCTGGCCACCGGCGTCAACTACATCGACAAGAACACGCGGCAGGATCGTCATGTGAAGGCGCGTGTGGTGGTGCTGGCGGCCAGCGCCGCCGAAACGGCGCGCATTCTGCTCAACAGCAAGTCCACCCAGAATCCGCAGGGCGTGTCCAACTCGAGCGGTCTGGTGGGCAAGTACCTCATGGACACGGTGGGCGCCGGACTGGGTGGGCAGATTCCGTTGCTCGAGAATCTGCCGCCGTACAACAACGACGGCGCCTCGGGCATGCACGTGTACATCCCGTGGTGGTTGTACAAGGAGCAGATCGGCGGCAAGCTGGACTTCGCGCGCGGCTATCACGTGGAGTTCGGCGGCGGGCGCGGCATGCCGGGCAACGGCTCGTTCAACTTCCTCGAGAATCAGACCGAGGGCGCATACGGCAAGGCCTACAAGGAAGCCGCACGTCGCTACTACGGCTCGTTCGTGTGGTTCGACGGACGCGGCGAGATGATTCCGAACGAAGACAGCTTCTGCGAGATCGACCCCGAGGTGGTGGATCAGTGGGGCATTCCGGTGCTGCGCTTCCACTGGAAGTGGTCGGATCACGAGCTCAAGCAGGCCGTGCACATGCAGAAGACCTTCGCCGAGATCATCACGGCGATGGGCGGCAAGGTGAACGGCACGGTGCAGACCGATGGCAGCCGTGCGATTGCGCGCGGCGGACAGATCATTCACGAGGTGGGCACCTGCCGCATGGGTGAGGACCCACGCACGTCGGTGCTCAATCCGTACTGTCAGTCGTGGGACGTGAAAAACCTGTTTGTCACCGACGGCGCGCCGTTTGTGTCCAACGCAGACAAGAATCCGACGCTGAGCATTCTGGCGTTGGCTTGGCGCACCACCGACTACATCCTCGACCAGATGCAGAAGCGGGAGGTAGGCTGATGGAGGAGAACAGCAAACTGCGACAGCCCGGCGGCCGGGAGCCGGAACTCCAGCAGCCGAGTGACCGGGAGCCTGAGGGGCAGGGGGCTGCGGTCGGGGATGGCACCGTTGAAGCACCGGTGGGCTTGGTTCGTCGCGACGCGCTCAAGGCCATGGCCGCCGTGGCGAGTTTGCCGATCCTGTCGGGGCTTCCGTTGGCTGATGCCGAGGCGCAGACGGCGCCCGCTGCGAAGGCCGGCGCGCCCGCATCGCTGCAGCCGCCTCGTGCTGCGGGCGGTCCGCGTGGTGATGCTTGGGATCCGGACCTGCTGCGTCCCAAGAAGGACTGGCCGCGCAAGCTGACCACGAGTGAGATGGCCACACTGGCTGCGCTGGCGGACATGATCATCCCGGCGGATGACAAGTCGCCCAGTGCGTCGGCCGTGGGGGCGCATCACTACATCAACGAGTATGTGAGTGCGCCGGGTGATGGCAGCGCGCGCGATCTGGTGCGCGTGCGTGGCGGGGTGAGTTGGCTCAACCTCGAGAGTCAGCAGCGCTTCGGCAAACGCTTCACGCAGCTCACCGTGGCGCAGAAGACGGCCATTTGCGATGACATCTGCTACGTGCCGAAGGCCAAGCAAGAGCACAAGGCGGGCGCGCGCTTCTTCTCGCTGGTGCGCAACCTCGTGGCCACGGGCTTCTACACCACCGATGCCGGCATGAAGGACGTGGGCTATGTGGGCAACGTGGCGCTGCCCAAGTGGGATCCGCCTTCGCCGGCTGTGCTCAAGGCGTTGGGGCTCGAATGAGTCGTCATGCGGTGCTTGCCGGTCTTCTCGGCCGGCGAGTACGCGCGGCGTTCGCGGTGTGTGTGCTGGGCGCCGTGTCCGGGTGTGGCTGCCAGTTGGTGGGTTGCATGACGGGCGTGCGAGTGGTGGTGACCAACGCGCCGGCGGGTGGCTACACCGCGTTCGCCCGCTCCGGTAGCGGCAACACGCTGCGAGAGGTGCGGGTGACCTGTCCCGATGGTAAGGGATGCGGGGAACTGCTGTTTCTCGAGGGAATTGACGGAGCACCGGTCGATCTCACGATCAGCACGGCCACCGACACTCGGTATTTTCGTTTGAATCCAAAGTTCAGCAAACAGCAACCGAACGGCGCGAGCTGCGGGCCCACCTGCTTCTATGCCGAGGAGAGTGTGAGTTGGTAGTGAGGTGCTGTTGTCGGTCCTCGTTGCATTGACGAGATCGTCAACAGCTCACGCAGGGAAGGGGAGCTCGCAGAGTCCGCAGAGAACGGCCGTCGGGGTTGATCATTTCGGTCTCGGATTGCAGACGCGGATTCATTCACCGTTTGCGGAGGGTATGTCCAGTGACTTGGCAGTCGAAATCCATCGGTAGGGGTTTGCATCGTGCATTACTCACGCTCGCCGCATGCATTACCCTGGTCATGCCGCAGGCTGCACGAGCGCAAGGCGACTCGGTCTCGTTCTGGTTCCGTTTGGCTCCAGACTCGTCGGTCAGAGCGGACGAGGTGGCCATCATTGACTTCTTTCCTGAGCAGACGCCGCTGGTTCGCGTCCATGCAGGGCTGGCAACCGGTCGGGAGATCGAGAATCTCAAGCGAACCCTGATGATGGTGAGGAGGCAGAACAACGGCACGTTCCCGGTTGGCCGGCGCTTGGTGATTGCTCGCGATCCGAACCGCGCAGCCCCTGATACAAATCGCGCGGATGCCGGGGGGCGTCGCGAGGTGAGGCTGCTGCGCGAAGTCGAGCAGCGCGCCAAAGATGACCCCGGGGTGGTGCCAGTCATCATGACGCTGGTTGTCGACAAGGGAAGCAGAAGGTAGCAGCGTAGAAGTCCGTTGCGTGGCTTCCCTATCCGGCAGCCGCAGTGTCGCGGGCCATGCGGGTGAAAGGAAACCCGTTGCAGCCCTTGCGAGGATTGCTGCGGTCCGCGGGTGGAGTGGCGCGCGCTGAGTCGGCCGAGGGCGCGCGATAGGCCGTGAGGCAGTAGGCCCAGGTGTAGGGCGGCATGCCCGGCAACTCCATCCAGTCGATGCGTGTGTAGAGCCCGCGATCGGCCGGGTTGCTGGCGTCATTGCGGGCAATGAGGAACTGCTCGCCTTCGTGCCACGAGAGCACATGGTAGCGGAGGCGCGCGCCCTGACGAAAGAGCGTGTCGCTGATGGCGTAGCGTACGTTGTAGTCATCGCGCCATGCACCGCGGAGCGGCGAGCCTGTGGCGCGTGACTTGGGGTGCGCCTTGAAGAAGGCCCAGATGACTTCCGTGGCGCTCATGGCGTTGCCCGGATCATCGCCGCGCGCGCTGCCGCGCTGACCACCGGGCCAGGCATGGCCCACGTTCTTGACCTGATGCACTTCCACGCCGAGGCCCGTGGGGCAGCTCCAGCGCCAGGTGATGGCCAGGCGTGTGTCACTGCTGGCGGGTGTGGCGGTGCAGCCGTTGCTGCGCGCCCAGTAGTTGCCCTGATCGAGGTTGGGGCGTGCAGGTGTTCCATCCCACTGGCCCTTGGCGGGGCCGCCGGGAGGGCCACCGTTTGCCGGGACGGATTCGTCCAGCAGGCCGTTGATTGCGATGGCCGACACGGGTGATGAGGCGGGCGGTTCGTCGCCAAACACGGCGCCCACGACCGGGGCAATGGCCGCGATCCGATGGGACAGCTCACGCCCAATGCGATGCGACATCATGCCGCCGTTGGACATGCCGGTGACATAAATGCGCGACGCGTCCACGGCATATTCACGCGACACCTTGCTGATGAGCGTGTCGATGAAGGCCACGTCGTTGACCTGATCCTGCATGGCGCTCGCGCAGCAGTGGCCGGCGTTCCAGGTGAGCAGCATGTTGCGCGCCTGTCGGCCCGTCCCGTTGGGATAGGCCACCAGAATGCGCTCCCGCTCGACGAGGCGCGTGAAACCTGTCATGCGTTCGGCGTTCTCCGCGTTGCCGCCGCCGCCATGCAACACAATGACCAGTGGCGCCGCTGTGCTGCGCGTGTTGTGGCCACGCGGCGTCCGCAGTACGTAACTGCGCGTGCGACCGTCCACCTGCAGCGATTGCTCCTGCTCACCGCCGCGATTGCCGAGGCGGTCCCGGATGGGGCGGCGCTGGGCGTTCGCGATCGAGGCTGTGGGCAACAGCGTAGCGGCGAGCACGGCGGCGCACAGCCAGGTCATGGGGCGTATTGTCATGTATTGGGAGACGATAGCGCGATTGTGGCGTTAATGGCGAGACTCTGCAGCACTGGCGCTCGACCATGGTCCAGATCCTGAACAGCTCGCGCAGAGTTGAAATGAGAAGGGCCTTCCCCCGGCTGGTCGCGGCGTCGCACTAATTAGAGTGCGCGCCAGAGGTGACCACTTACGCGGGCCGCGAGGCCCCTGACCGGAGGTCGGCCATCTCTCACTCATCGGAAGCTATCACCGGATTCCCGTCGCTGACTATTGGGGTGGATCTCGGGGACCGCCAGAGCCAGCTGTGTGTGGTCGATGCGGCCGGCACCACCGTCGAGGAGCGTGCGATTGCCACGACGCCGCAGGCGCTGCAGCGCTACTTCGCCGAGCGTGGCGCGGTGCGGGTGGTGCTCGAGGTGGGGACGCATTCGCCCTGGGTGAGTCGGCAGCTGGCCGGGTATGGACACGAGGTGTACGTCGCCGATCCGAGCGCGATGTACGGGGCGCGACGCCGCCGCCGGCGCAACGACCGCATGGACGCCGCGTACCTCGCGCGGCTGGGGCGCGTGGACGTGCAGTTGCTGCACGCCATTCAGCATCGCAGCGAAGCGACGCAGGCGCACCTGGCCCAGCTCCGCGCGCGCGATCAACTCGTCAAATCGCGCACGCAATTGATCAATCATGTCCGCGGCGCGGTGAAGAGTGTCGGGCAGCGGCTGCCGAGCGGCGGTGCTGATGCGTTTGCCACGCAGGCGGCGGCCCACTTGCCGCTGGTGTTGACCGAGGCCCTCACGCCGCTGCTCACGATGATTGCGACGCTGACGACGCAGATTCATGCCTATGATCGCCGGCTGGAGCGGTTGGGGGCCACGCACTATCCCGTGACGCAGCGGCTCCGCCAGATTCCCGGCGTGGGCCCCCTCACCGCCCTCGCCTTCGTGTTGCTGGTGGAGGATCCCGCGCGCTTTGCGACGAGTCGTCAGCTCGGCGCCTACTTCGGCCTCGTGCCGAGGCTGGACGAGAGCAGTCAATCGTCGCCGCAACTGCGCATTACCAAGCGCGGCGATCCGATGGCGCGCCGCTATCTGGTGAGTGCCGCGCAATACCTCCTCGGCCCGTTTGGTCCGCCGTGTGACCTGCGCCGGTTCGGCGAAGCCTTGATGGTGCGCGGCGGGCCCAAGGCGAAGAAGCGCGCCGTCGTCGCCGTGGCCCGCAAACTCGCCGTCCTGCTCCATGCCCTCTGGCGCACCGGCACCGACTATCAGCCGGTGCGGCACGCCGCGTAATCGCCCCGTGTTTCGCGATCCCAGCCCGCGTCCCGGATGACTGCGGTCCATCTCTTGCTCGAATCAGAGCGTCGCAGAGTTGGCAGCATCCAACGCCCACCCATCGGACCTCAGCATGCACCCCGTCCTGACGGAGAGTGCGGATAGAAGAGTGGTATGGGGTCGCTGGGGTTCGTTCGCACGTGACACACGGCATTCACTCAAACCACACGCCGGCACGACACCACGTACATCGACCAGCCGCACGGGCGCCACGTCGCCCTTGACTACAAGACCCTTCTCATAGAAGGAATGGAGGGCGCAGAGGGCGCAGAGAACCGCGGTCGGAGTTGAACAGCCTTGTCGCGGATGGCGCGGATGGTGCGGAAACAGCACGGATTCAGAAAAGCCTGATGGAGACTACTCCTCTGCGTCCTCTGCGCCCTCCATTCCTCTGCGTGAGCTGTTGCAGGTCCAGCCGCCAGCAACGAAGCCCGCTACAGGGTACCAAGCCGCCGCAGCGGATGAATCGAAACGTTCACCGGCTCCGCGGCGAGCACTGAGACTGGCGGTCCATCCAGCGCGTAGCCGGCGAGCGTGGCGGGGCCGATGTCGAACTGGTCGACACGCGGCACATGCACACGATATGGCGTGTGTGAAACCCGTCCCCGATATAGCCGTCCGGCGCGGTCCACGCTGTAGAGCACGTAACGCTCCACGAGGAACTCCTCGAGTGAGCCAGAGGAGGCCGGACTGCCGGGGTCCGCAGCGTCCCATGCGTAGCGCCAGGCCGGGCCCTGCTGCCCCCGTCGCTGGCAGGCATAGCGCAGCGCGTGGCCCTGTCGCTCGGCGCGCATGATGGCGTGCTCGTAGGGCAGGTGGAAAGCGCGCCTCGCGATCTCGACGGCAATGGGCTGGTTGCAGTCGAGCGAATGAAACCACACGCCGGGTACGCCATTGGCGTCGTGCACATAGGTGCGCACATTGAGCTCGAGAAACCACGACAGCCAGGGCAGCGGCGGCAGGAAACGAGGCCGCACACGGGCCATGGCAAAGGGCACGATGCCCACATAGGCCCGCCCAGCAAAGGTGTGCGCGGTGAGGCCCGGCGGAAGCAGGCGCTGCACCGCATCGGCGTCGAGGGCCCAGTGCAGAAAGAGCAGGTCGCGCCAGGTCTGGGCGCCGACGACCGGGCCCAAGACCGCGGGGTCGCGCTGTGCCGCGAGCGATTGCAGAGGCGATGTGGTGGCCAGCATGTCCATAAGGTAAGTTCTGGCGCGTCGGCAACTGTTCCCGATATCGCAGGAATCGGGATTTCTCCAACCGGACAATTCAATGCCTCAGTGGTTCCCGTCTGCTCTTCGTGTGCCAACGGCCGCGCTTCCACTGGTGCTGTGCACGATGGTCGCAACCGGCGCCTGTAGCCGAGGTGACGCGAGTCGCGCCAGGTACACCACCACGGACTCCGCGGGTGTGCAGATCGTGGAGAATCGCGCCGCCGATGATTCACTGCCGTGGCGTTTCGAACGCATGGCACAAATCGGTGGCGCCGACAGCGGGGTGCAGGCTTTCGATCAGGTCGGCTGGTACAACGTGGCCACCGACGGACGCGGACAGATTGCCGTTTTCGATCGGGACAACGGCAATCGCGTCCAGGTGTTCGACTCACTGGGCCGTCATCTCCGTTCGCTTGGCGCGCGTGGAGGCGGGCCGGGCGAAGTGGAATACGCCGATGCGGTGTCCATGGATGCGGTTGGCAATGTGAGCGTCTATGATCGTTCGAAGGCGGCCATTGTGCGTTGGGCTGCGGATGGTGCGGTGCTGCCTGAACTGCGCGGTTTTGACGCGCGTGGGAGTATCTGGGGAAAGGCGCTGGTGCGCGACGACACCGTGTATACGGCACTGAGTCGTGCGGACAGTGCGCGCAGTGTGCGCATCGTGGAGCGTTGGAGCATGCGCGACACGGTGCCGCTGGATTCGCTGGTGAGCACCCGTGCCCCCATGGTGCGCTTCAGCTGCGTCGGACTGGCCATCCCGCCGCTGCTCAGCAGTGAGCTCGCGTATGCAGTAAGTGACAGTGGGTTGGCGATCACGGCTCAGTCGCAGTATGTGGTGGACGTGTACCGTGACGGTCGGCGGGTCCGGAGCGTACGGCGCGCCATGACGCCGGTGCCCGCCACCATCGAAGACGCGTCGAAGCTCTTTCCCGAGGGCATGCGGGTGCGATTCGGCGGTCCGAAGGAGTGCGTGGTGCCGGCGCGGGAGCTGGGTGAGAAGCTGGGTATGGCACCAACCATTCCTTTGGTACGAAACATGGCCTGGTCGCCGGATGGCAGCCTGTGGGTGGAGCGATACACCTTCGAGGGAGACCCACCGCGTACCGATGTCTTCGACGCGCGTGGCGGCTACGTGGGCACGGCGTACGGACGCTCGCTGCCGCTGGGCTTCCTGGGACCGGACGTGGTGCTGTTTGCCGAGCCCAACGCTGATGATGGGTCAAGTCGGGTGGGTGTGTTTCGCATACAGCGCCGTCGCTGAGTGCCAGCCGGTAGCGATTGGCGTAGCTGGCGCGTAGCGTAGGGCATGTCGACATCCATCCTTTCCACCATGACGCGCCGCGCTGCGGCGCTCGCCATGCTGTTGAATGCTGCGTCAACCGCTACGTCGCTGGGCGCGCAGGCGGCCACCTCAACGGGCGGGCTCACCGCGGCGGTGGGACATTGGGCGGCCGGCGCGAGCAATGCCGCGGGCGGCACCGACGCCGGCATTACGGCCAATGGCGAGCGCTGGAGCGGGCGCAGTGATGCTGCTGCGCTCAGTGCGCTGGCGCGGCGCTGGTTTGGCGCCGCCGACAGCAGCTTCGTGGCCAACGCCATGTCGAACGGCGCCTTCCCGTACGCGGTGCACGACGCCACCACGCGGTTTGGCGACGGCATGCTGGCTGTGGACTTTCGGCTGGATGGCGGCAAGAGCGACCAGTTTGCCGGCATCATGTTCGGGCTGACGTCGCGTGGGGAGTACTACGCCGGTCGCTACAACACCAAGGACGGCAACGTGGCCATCTGGACCTTTGCCAACGGCGAGCGTCGCGTCCTGGCCAAGGGCGCGGGTGAGAAGCAGTTGCCGTTGGGCGCCTGGCACCGGCTGGAGCTGCGCGTTCGCGGGCGCGAAGTGCAGGTGCGTGTGGCGGGGCATCCCGAGCTGACGCTGACCCATCAGTTGGACAGCGCAGTGTCTGGTCGCGTGGGGGTGTGGGTCAAGCGGGATGCGGTGACGGCGTTTCGGAATTTCACGGTGTCGGCAGTGGGGAAGGCCAACTGACGCGCGCTGTCTCTGCGCTCGACCGAATCGCCGCTTCAATACTTGATCCTAACAACTGCCGCTGCGCCGTGAGCCACCCGGGCGGTCGTATACGCGTGTACAGGTAGCGCGCCGGCGCCAAGGCCGCTGCGCATCCGTATCGGCAACTCGCCACCAGCAACTCGCCACAAGCAACTCGCCAGAGGCAACTCGCCAGAGGCAACTCGCGAACAGCCAGATTGCCGAAGATTCGTCAAATGTCCGGAGCCGCCATTCCCATGCTACGATCCCGCTTGCTGTCTGGCATGCATGCCTTGATGGCCTGTACCGTCTTGTTCAGCGCTGCTTGTGGTGGAGGGGCCGGCGACGGTCCTCCCGTGGCTCCGCCTCCGCCCGCCGATGCCATCAGCGCCGTCACGGTCACACCATCGAGCATTGCACTCGTTGTTGGCGCATCTGTGACGCTCGTCCCGAATGCCACCACGGCCGGCGCCGGCGTGGTGGTGAACTACAGCTACGCCTCCAATGCGCCGGCGGTCGCTGCCGTGACTGCGGGCGGCGTCGTGACAGCCGTGGGCGTTGGCTCGGCTGCGATCACCGTGACCGCCACCGGCAGTGGCAGCGGTTTCGCGACCAGCAATCGGCAAGCCGTTGTCAGCATTGTCGTGTCGGCGCCGCCGGCAGCGCTCACGGGTTTGACGGTTACGCCGGATAGTGCCGCGCTTGTCACCGGGAGCAGCACTCCCCTCACCGCGACCGCAACGCCTGGTGGCGCAGGCGTGAATGTGGTGTATGCCTATGCCACGAGTTCTGCCAGTGTGGCGAGCGTAGACAGCCGTGGCGTCGTTTCTGCAGTGAGTCCAGGTACCGCCACGATAACCGTCACCGCCACGGGAACGGGCAGCGGATTCGCTGAAACCAGTTTGCAGGCGCGGACTGTGGTGCGAGTGACCACGCCACCGCCCGCACTGACGGGGCTGACGGTGTCGCCGGACGGCGCACCGCTCCTTACGGGTGACACGCTGCGGCTCACGCCGACGGCCACCACCGCCGCATCTGGCGTAAACGTGACGTACGCCTACGCATCGAGTGCCGCGACCGTGGCCAGTGTGGATAGCCGCGGTGTGATCAGCGCGGTGAGTCCGGGCACAGCGACGATCACCGTTACCGCGACAGGATCGGGTAGCGGCTTCACGACGACCACGCTGCAGGCGCAATCGGTGGTGCAAGTCTTCGCGCCACCACCCGCCCTGTCAGACCTGGCGGTTTCACCAACGAACGCCGCGCTCACCACTGGGGATTCGGTGCGGATTGCCGTGGCCCTGACCACGGCAGGGCAAGACGTGAGCGTGAGCTACACCTACGTCTCCAGCGCGCCTTCGGTTGCAAGCGTGAACAACCGTGGCGTCATCAGCGCCGCGAGTCCAGGCATGGCTTCAATCACCGTACGGGCCACGGGAAGTGGACGCGGTGTCGCCACCAACAGTCTTGAGCGCGTCGTCAGCGTAACGGTCTCGGCGCCGGCGGTGCCACAGTGGCGACGCGTAGCAGGGCATCCCGGGGAATCATGGGCGGCGCGCTGGGGCGACTGGACCGTGGCCGTCGGCCGTCTTTGGGTCGTGGAGAACGAACGGTTGAGCACCAGCGCGCCGCGCATTCATCACTCGGTGGACGGCGTGAGCTGGCAGACACTCGATGCTCGCACCCTTGGTCTGCCGGATCTGCAAATCGGCTCTGACAATTTGGGGTGGCAACACCACGCTGTTGGCTGGCACTGATCGGGAAGTGGTGATCGCGACCACGCTGGTCGCGCCGCTCACCGCCGATGGCAATACGCCGTATCGCACGCATCCTTGGGTGCTTCTGGGCAACCTTGGCAATTGGACGGTACAAGGGCCGGCCAATTCGCCGGGCCTCAATCCTCGGCAGATAGCGGGCGCCGACGGGCTGGAGTTCATCGCAAGCGCGATGACAGGGGCGACGGCGTCGTGGGGCGATCGAGTGGTGCTGCTTCCGCGCGGCATTTGGTGGAGGCCGGGCGCCACCACCGACCAGAGCTTTCTGTCACTCACGAGCGCCGCATCCGGCTCGTGGCAACTGTTCGCTCAGCGGGGCTATCCGTGGGGTGTGGACAGCTTTCAATGGATGACAGGCGCTGCCGGCACGCCCTGGGAATTCTTTGCGGTCGGCCACGTGGGCTTCCAAACCGCCTTCTGGTTTTCGGCCGACGGCCACCGCTGGGACGTGGTGCCGGATCCGGTGCGTCACGTGTGGGTTTCACGTGACGCACAGCGCTGGGTGCGCATTCCCGAGGGACCCACGTTCACGAAGATCATCGGGTTGGACAGCCGGCTGTGGGGATTCCGTGCGGGTGCGGTGTGGGAGCTCGATATTTCGAGTGTGCGCGAATGAACGGACAACACCGTATCACGTCGCCCGAAAGTACTTGCACCCGAAGTCCTGCGCGTGCAGTGCCGCAAACACACCAGACGGCTGCATGATGACGCCCGGAACGAGCATGCTTTTGGCACGCTGCTCGGCCTCCGTCTCGCTCACCTTGTCCTCGCGCGCGACCAACGCCACGAGATCGCCGAATGCGCGGCTGCAGGCCAGTGCAATGCCACCACGCGCCATGAACTGATCGAGCGCCATGGCGTCGAGTTCGGCCGGCTGCTCACCGCGTTTGGAGGACAGCAGGGCCACGTTGCGATCGGTGGGTTGCTCGGTCCACGGGTGCAGTACGCCGCGTGCCTTGCCGATCTGATATTTGTCCCAGAAGGCCTGTGTCATGGCCAGCACAATGGCGTTGTGGCGCAGCACCAGCACCGTGGTCGTGTCACTGGGCGGAACACCCAGCGTCTGCTGATACTCCTGCTGCCACAGCGACGCGCGCCAGACGCCGTAGCCGTTTTCGATTTCTGGCACATCAAACACCACGCGGTGTTTGGTGGTGAGCTTGCGTGTCCAGGTGAGGTCCCAGCGCTGCTGGTCGACACCCACGACGCCCGACACGCCCGACGCATCAGACGGCGCAGCCGACAAGGGCAGCGACAACAATCCGATGGCTCCCGCGGACACACCGAGCTGGCCCAGAAACTCGCGACGAGAAGACGACATGTGGGACCTCCGGCACATTAGGGTGACAGCTAAGTGCCACAGACATAGCTCCGAACCCCACCCCGGTCAAAGAGAACTCGGCACCATGAGCCAAGCTACTCCGTTTGGGGTATGTATAGAGCGGGACGTCATGATCAGTGTTGCAGGATCTGATCACCCCCTTGTCACCTCGGACCCTTGAACAGGAGACTCTGCCAATGTCCCAAGCAAACCCAGCAGTTGTCGAAGCGCTGGCCCAACTGCTGGCCGACAGCTACACGCTGTACCTCAAGACACAGAACTATCACTGGAACGTGACAGGGCCGATGTTCACGACCCTGCACACGCTCTTTGAGACGCAATACACGGAGCTGGCGCTTGCGGTGGACGAAATCGCCGAGCGTCTGCGCGCAGTGGGGGCCTATGCGCCGGGCAGCTACTCCGAGTTTCTGGCGATGAGCACCGTGGAGGAGGCCAGCGGTCACCCGGCCGCCACCGCCATGGTTGAGCAGCTCGTGGCAGATCAGGGCAAGGTTGCCCGCTCGGCCAAGCGCCTCATCGAGGCGGCCGAGCAGGCCAAGGATCAGGTGAGTGCCGATCTTGGCGTACGCCGCGCTCAGGTACACGACAAGAACGCCTGGATGCTGCGCAGTCATCTCGAGTAAGGCGGCACATTCCAATTCGCGGGGGCGGAGTGGACGATCCACCCTGCCCCCGTGTCACATGTGGAGATGGGTGGTGTCTGCTTCATGATGACCGTCTCAAGTATCGGACGCGTGCGTCCGACGCTCTCCTTGAGACTCTCAAGCCGATCACCATTCATGTTCCTGAAACGACTCGACACGCGAGCGCCGAGGCTCCTGTTGACCGCCACCATCATTCTGGCGGTCGGAGCCGTGTTCATGGAGCGCGCGCTGTATTCGACCTCCATTGAAGCGGTGGTGAATGCCCCCCGCGTGGAGCTGGTGGCGCCCATAGAGGGCGTCGTGGATTCCGTTGGAAGCGCGCTGGGCGCTTTTGTATCGCCGGGCGCCGTGCTGGTCCGCATTCGTCGCGATGGGCTCAACGCCGAAGGGTCGCAGTCGCTGGCCACACGTTCCACCTTGCTGGAGAGCCGTGCCAACATCATTGGTACGGAGCTCGAGACACTGATTGCCCTTCAGGAGTCGCTGGTGAAGCGCGAGACGCAGTTTCGCGCCACGCTCATTGAGCGCCTGCAAGCGGAGCTGCGCGCGGCCGAAGGACGGTTGGCGGAACGCCGACTGGTGGCCGAGCAGACCGACGCGCTGGTGGGCGTGAATGGCAGCAGCAAGCTGGATGTGGCGCGCGCCAAGTCCGCGCTGCTGGAGGCTGAGTCGGACCTGGCGCGTCTGCACACCACGTTGCGCGCCGCGAAGGCCAATGTGCTGTCCGATCAGAGCGGACAGGATGTGCCCTATTCGCGTCAGCGCATCGATCAGCTCACGGTGGACATCGCGCGCCTGCGCGCGGAGCGCGACGCGCTGCGCAGCGAGGCACGCACCATCATGGACGGTGTGGCTGTGTCGCCGGCGGACAGTCTGGGCACGGTGGCGGTAAAGGCACCGGCTCAGGGTGCGGTCTGGCAACTGGCGGCGGTACCGGGTGAGCGGGTATTGCGCGGTGCGCCGCTGGCCACGGTGGTGGATTGCTCACGCGTCTATCTCGAAGCCAGCGTGTCGCCACGCGACGCGGACAATATTGACGTAACCAAGCCGGTCATCGTGCGCTTGGCCGGCACCATTGAAGAAGCCCGTGGCACCGTGCGCACAGTGCGCGGTGGTGGTCTGCGGCTCGAGAACGCGTCGGCCGCCGAGCTGCGCTATCAGGATCGGCGCGCCGACAGTCGTGTGATTATTGACGTGGACCTGTCGTCGATGCCGCAGTCGGCGGCCAACTTCTGTCAGGTGGGTCGTCACGCCAAGGTGTTCTTCGACGATCGTGCGCCGCTGCGTCCGCTGCAGTTCGCGAGCCGTCAGGCGAACAAGCTGTTTCACTAGGCTCCGCCCCCTTCGCTCGTGACGTTCGACGCGGCGCCGCTGCCGACCTGGGTGCCCTCGGCACTGGCCATCCTGATCTTCGTGGGGTTGGCACCGATGGTCAGTATGCGGCGCCCCGTACTGCGTGCCGGGGTGGCGGCGCTGGCCATCGTGTTTGCGCTGCGCTACGCCATCTGGCGTACCATGGATACCGTGGTGCCGGTGCCATTCGACGGCTCACTGCAGAACGCCTGGGTGTGGTTGTTCTGGGCCGCGGAGATGCTGTTGCTGTTCGAGGGCGCGGTGTACCTGCTGATGGTGGCCCGTCACCGCGACCGGCATGCGGAGGCCGACGACAACCAGCGTTGGTACCGTCAGCAGAGTGCGGCCACGTTGCCGTCGGTGGACGTTCTGGTGCCGACGTACAACGAAGGCTGGGATGTGTTGCAGAAGACGCTGGTGGGTGCGCTGGCGCTCGACTATCCCAACATCACGGTGTACGTGCTGGATGACGGCGCACGTGACTGGCTGGCGGATGAGTGTCGCGCGCTCAATGTGCAGTATCTGCGCCGCCCCGACCGCGCGCATGCCAAGGCCGGCAATATCAACCACGCGCTCAAGCATACCTCCGGTGACCTGGTGCTGGTGTTTGACGCGGACTTCGTGGCGCAGCGGGATTTCCTGCAGCGCACGGTGGGATTCTTTCGCGACGAGCGTGTCGGGTTGGTGCAGGTGCCGCACCATTTCTTCAATACCGATCCGGTGCAGGCCAATCTGGGGGTGTTCCAGAAGCACGCCGACGATCAGGAGTTCTTCTTCACGGACATCATGGCCTGCCGCGATGGCTGGGGCGTGGCGTTCTCCTGCGGCAGCAACAGTCTGGCACGGCGTTCGGCGCTCGAGGCAGTGGGCGGCATTCCCACCGACTCCATTACCGAGGACATTCTCACCAGCATCGTGCTGCTGCAGCGCGGCTGGCAGACAGTGTATCTGAACGAGCGACTGGCGCGTGGTCTCGCCCCTGAAGGATTGGCTGCGATGTACACGCAGCGTGCACGCTGGGCGCGTGGTGGCATTCAGCTGCTGTTCCTCAAGAACGGACCACTGTTTGCGCCCGGGCTCACGTTCATGCAGCGGCTGTTCTTTCTGCCCATCTCGTGGGTGGCCACCAACCTCTGCCTGCCCCTCATGATTCTGGGGCCGCTGCTGTTCTTGTGGCTCGGCCTGGTCGCCGTGCCGTCGGCCATTGGCGCCGACCTGCTGCAGTTTCAGGTGCCGATGCTGATTGCCATGTGGGGCGGCACGCGGCGTCTGGCGACGGTGCATCGCAACACCATCATTGCCCTGGCGAGCACGGTGTTTGCCAGCTTCCGTCTTACACCGGCCGTGGTGCACAGTCTCTTTCGTCCGTTTGCCGTGGGCTTCAAGGTGACGCCCAAGGGCAAGCTGGCGCAGGGCATGCAGGTGGATGGGCGGGCAGTATTGATTTCGCTGGGCGTGATTGGCGGCATGGTGAGTGGCATGGTGGTGAATCAGTTGCCGAGTTTTGAACGCGTGCCGCCGGATGCGTTTCTCACCCCGAGTCTGTTCTGGGGGACGATGACGGTCGTGGTGATGTTTGCCTGTCTGCTCATGTCGTTCGAGTTTGATCGCCGCCGGGGAGAAGAACGCTTCGAGGTGCGCGAGATGCACGAGGCCAGTGTGGACGAGGCTCGGCATCGGGTGGAAGTGATTGATGTCAGTACGACCGGTGTGGCGATGGCCTGGGGTATCGCGCGGCCGGCGGTGGGCACGCCCATCACCCTGCACCTGTCGGATGTGGGCGCGTTACCGGCCGTCGTCACGCGGCATATAGGTGAGGTGGGGCTGGGCGCGCAGTTCGAGGAGCTCGACGCGGTCACACAGCGGGTGCTGATTGCCAAGATCTTCACGCACGCCTATGAGAATCACGGCAAGGTGGTGAGCGGCACGGCAGATCGTCTCGGGGTTTGGCGTCGCCTGGCGGGCGCGCCACGCAAGCGGGAGGTGCCGGGCTGGGCGCGGCTACCGCGGACGGACACGGCACCGGTTGAGCGCTCGGCAGAGCATGCAGCGGAGCATGCCGCGGGTGGCGTGTACAGCACCGGTGTGCGGCCGGACCTGCGAATCGGACCGGCGGAGGCCTATCCGCGGTTGGTGAGCGCGCGGGGACTGCGCAAGGTAGCTTGACGGTGCGCTGAAACCCGCGATTGCCTCCCTCCGTTGGGCTCCGCACATGTCTCCGCCCCTCATCCAGACCTCTGAGCTCACGCGACGCTACGGCGCAGTGACCGCGCTTGATGCGCTCACGGTGACCATCGAGCCGGGTATCACCGGACTGGTGGGCGCCAACGGGGCGGGCAAGAGCACATTGGCCAAGATCCTGCTGGGACTGGTGGCGCCCAGCAGCGGTTCAGCGAGTGTGATGGGTCACGACGTGGTGCAGGGCCGCGCCGAGATTCGCGCGCTGGTGGGCTACATGCCCGAACACGACTGCCTGCCGCCCGAAATGAGTGCCACCGAGTTCGTGGCCTTTCTTGCGCGCTGCAGCGGACTGCCGGCCACTGCTGCCCGAGAGCGCGCCGCCGAAGTGCTGCGTCACGTGGGGCTTTTCGAGGAGCGGTATCGCCCCATGGGAGGCTACTCGACGGGCATGGCCCAGCGCGTCAAGCTGGCGCAGGCGCTGGTGCACGATCCCCGTATTCTCATTCTCGACGAACCCACGAACGGTCTCGACCCTGCCGGCCGCGACGACATGCTCGCCCTGGTGGCGCGTACGGGACACGAGTTTGGCATTTCCGTGTTGGTGTCGTCGCACCTGCTGGGAGAACTCGAACGTATCTGCGAGCGCATCGTGCTCATTGAGCAGGGGCGTCTGCGCCGCGTGGCGAGTGTGGGCAGTCTCACCGAAGCCACCGGCACGCTGGTGGTGGAGCTGGACCGCGATGCCGCCACACTGGAAGCCTTCGTGCAGGCGCTCGGCAGCCGCGGTGTGACGGCGCGTCTCGATCGGCATCATGTCCTGGTGGACGTACCGGCGGCCGAGGCCGCCTCGTACGATGCCTCGACGCCGCATGTTGCGCATCACGCGGAGTACGCCGTGTATGACGCGGTGCGTGATGCGGCACTGCGTCTCGATGCCGGCATCTTGCGTCTCGAACGTCGACGTGGACAACTCGCGGAGCTTTTCCATGAGTCGTGACGCTGGGACGCCTGCCGCCGCGAGCAAAGGCGTGACCAGTGGCGCGAGCAGTGGCGCTGGCGACACATCGGTTATTCACGACCTGGGTTATCGGCGCTATGACGGGGCGCGCGATGGCGCGCGCGGCGCGTTTCACGCGCTCACCTGGCAGGGCATTCGCACCCTGCTGGGTATCGGGCGTCCGCTCAAGGCCAAGGCGGTGCCGGTGTTTGTGGCGGTGGTGACCATGTTGCCGGGACTCGCGTCGCTGGCCGCGGCCGGCGCGTCAGCCGGACAGATCCCACTGCGCTACGGCGCCCTGGTCGCGCCGCAGCTCATCATGTTCGTGCTCATGGCAGCGGCGCAGGCGCCAGAGCTGTTCAGTCGCGATGTCCAGCACAAGGTGCTGCCGCTGCTCTTCACGCGGGACCTGACACGCGATCGCTATGTGGCGGCGCGGTGGCTGGCGCTGTTTACCGTGATGTTCGCGATTGCTCTTGCCCCGCTGCTGCTGCTCTATCTCGGCGAGATCGGCATTGCCAAGGATCCGGCCACCACCTTTGCCAGCATGCGCGGCAAGATCGGCCCGGTGCTGTTGCTTGCCACCTGCACCGGCTGGGTGCTGGCCAGCGTGAGTGCGCTGTTGGCCAGTCTCACGGCGCGACGCGCGTATGCCACGGCATCCATTCTGGCGCTCTTTCTGGTGAGCGCAGCGGTGGTGAGTGGCCTCGAGAAGGTTGCAGGCCTGCCCGAAGGACTGGCGGCGGTGCTGCAGCCCATTGAAGGCTATCGCACGCTGGCGCTGCAACTGTTTGGCGAAACCTCGCGCGCCATGGAGCTCACGCCGCCGCCTGCGGTGTGGGTTTATCTCGTGAGCTACGGGGCCATCGGTGCCCTGGCCATCATCGGCCTGGTGTGGCGCATGCGCCGGATGAGTGTATGAGCGAGAGCGTATGACCGCGCCCGCGTTGGTGTTCGATCATGTGTCGCACTGGTACGGCGACGTGGTGGCCGTGAATGACATCACGGCCACGGTAGACGCGGGCATCACCGGCCTGCTGGGTCCCAATGGCGCCGGCAAGAGCACGCTGCTGCAGATGGCCGCTGGTCTGTTGGCGCCGTCGAGCGGTACGGTGCGCGTGTATGGGGAGGTGCCGCACGAGCGTCCGCAGATCTTTCATCGTGTGGCACTGGTGCCCGAACGCGAAGCGTTGCCCGGCATGCTGACGGCCCGCGCCTTTGTGGAGGCACGCGCTACCCTGCTTGGTCTGCCCGATGTGCGGCAGGCCGCCGCGCGCGCGCTCGATCACGTGGAGATGGCGTCGGCCGCTGATCGGCCCGTGCAGGAGTTCTCCAAGGGCATGCGTCAGCGCACCAAGCTGGCGGCCGCGCTGGTCCACGAGCCGTCGCTGGTGCTGCTTGACGAGCCGTTCAATGGTCTCGATCCAAGACAGCGCCTGCACATGATGCAGTTGCTCGAGCAGCGCGCCGATGCGGGCGTGGCTGTGCTGCTGTCGAGTCACATTCTCGAGGAAATCGAGGGTGTGGCCGCGCGCATTCTGGTGATGTTGTCGGGACGCCTGGCGGCCAGCGGCGACTACCGCGCGCTGCGTCGCATGATGACCGATCGACCGCACACGGTGCGGGTGCGAGCCAGTGACGCGCGTGCACTCGCGGCCCGTCTGGTGGCAGACCCCATCGTGATCGGCGTGGAAGTGGACGCCGACGCGCTGCTCGTGCGCACGACGGACTACGCCGCGTTTTCGCGGCACGTGCTGCAGGCGGCCTTGGGTGTGCCGCCCGTGTCTCAACCCATCACGTTGCTCGGCATCGAACCCACGGACGAGTCCCTCGAACACGTGTTTGCGTATCTGGTGGAGCAGCGATGAGCACCGGTCAATCGACGAGTCCTGCGATGAGATCCGGGTTGCGTGTGAACTGGCTGGGCAGCGCGCGTGTCCTGGTTCGTCTGGCCTGGGCTCGCACGGGCGGCACATTGCTCGTGACCGGACTGGTGGTGTTGCTGCTGCTACCCATGGTGTTCGCCATGATCTTTGCGTCGCGCGGCAGTCTGAGCGGCGACCCGGTGGAGTTCCTGGTGCGCAGCTATGACAGCCTGCTTGGCGGCATGGCCACACCACTCATTGCGTTGCTGCTGGGGACCAGCGCGTTCAGTGCCGAGTCGGAAGACGGCACGCTGCTCTATCTCGTGACGACCACCACGCCGCGCTGGTGGATTGTGCTGGTGCGTGTGTGTTTCGCTGCCGTGCTGACGGGGGCACTCTCGGCGTTGGCGGTGTGGGGCACCGGCACGCTCGCCGCGGGTAGCAGTGATCCGGAGGGCGTGACGACGGCCTACACGGTGTCGGTGTTCTTTGGTGGCTTCACCTACGCGGCACTGTTCACGGCGCTTGCGTTGTTCACGCGACGCGCGCTGGTCAGCGGGCTGGTGTACGTGCTGTTCTGGGAGGGCGCACTCAGCGACCTGTTCCCGGCGCTGCAGTATCTGAGTGTGCGCCAGTGGATGCGCGGAATCGCGGCGCCGCTCACGACGGCGGACACGCCGGCGGACTTGCCCTCGGTAACCTACGCGCTGGTAGCCGCGAGCCTGCTTGTGCTGATCACGGTGTACGCAGGCGGGCGCAAGCTGCACGCGCCACGGATCTCGAGGATGGGGACCTGAGCTCTCATTTCTCGTGTCTGAGATCTGAGATCTCAGATCTGGGAGTTGGGAGACCAGACACGATATAGAGATGGGAGAACAGCAACCAATGATGTGAGAATCGCGATCGCGTGGGGAAAGGACTGCGGTTGCGGTTGACGTCAGCTGCGGCTGAGACCACGACTGTGGGCCCATGTCGCACACGATCGCATCTCCCAACTCATTGGTTGCTGTTGTCTCATTTCCATATCGCGTCTGATCTCTCAACTCCCAACTCTCAGATCTGAGATCCCAGAGACGAAGCGGTCGACGGGAGACACGAGCATTCAGAGATGGTGTGCTGCCGCGCGGAGCTCGAGGTCTGGTAGTACCCGCCGAATGATCCCATCCACCTGCGCGAGTCGGTTCGACGACCGGCGCTCGGCCAGCAGCGCAGAGCGCTGCATCACGTCGAGGTCGATCATGGCCGCGATGGCCCAGGGCAGATGCGCGGGGGCGTCGGGCAGAGAGGGCGTACTCGCCGGCTGATCGGAGAGACGCTGCACCGCCGATACCACACGGCGGAAATTGGCCGCCAGTTCATCGGCCTGCAGCGCAATGGCGATGGCATTGAGGTCGGGTTCGTCGGGCAGGAGCTCTACCACGCCCTGGCGATACAGCGAGTCGGCCTCGACACTCTCCACGAAGAGCACGCGCTCACGCCCGTGCACGATGATGTTGGCGCGCCCGTCGGGCAGCATCTCCACGTCCGTCACTTCGGCGACACAGCCCACGCGTCCGGTGGGCAGGGTTTCCGTGCGCTCGCCGACATGCAGGGGCATGAGCGCGAAGCGGCTGTCGCCGGCGCGGATGTCCGCCAGCATCTGGCGGTATCGCGGCTCGAAGATGTGCAGGGGCATGGCGGTGCCAGGGAAAAGCACCGTGCCAAGTGGAAACAGCGGGATGGTCGTGCGGGCCATGTGCAGAGTCAAGCGCCTCGACCGACCCGGGGGAAGCGGCACCCCGCAGAGTTGCGGGGTGCCACACGGGCCGTCTCAGACGAAACGCGCGACCCGGTCCACTTCGTGCCTGTGTGAGCGAAATCCGTCTTCCGCGCCATGGCCAAGGGCCACCAGCGCGGTGATGGTGGCGTGGGCCGGCACCCCGAGAATGCCCTTGGTGGCCTCGACATCGAAGCCCAGCATGGGCGAGGTGTGGAAACCCTCGGACTCGGCGATGAGCAACAGATAGCCCAGCGCAATGTTGGCCTGGGTGTTGGCCCAGACGCCGCGGGCTTCGGCGGTCATGCCACCAAAGTTGCGCTCGAGCATGGCGATGGTGGCCGCCTTCTTGTCGGCCGGCAGGTCGGGATGTACGACCTCGTCCAGATGGGCCATGGTGTCTTCCATGTCCGCATACATGGCCAACACCACCGGAGCCTCACCCACCTGCTTCTGGCCGTACGCAGCCGCCTGCAGTCGGTCCTTGGTGGCCTGATCGCGGACGACGATGAAGCGCCAGGGCTGGAGGTTGAAGGCCGAGGGCGCCCGGCCCGTGAGCGTCAGCAGCTGCCGCACCTCTTCGTCCGTGACGGGGACGTCGCGATAGGCACGGACGGAGCGGCGCGTGAGGGCCGCTTCGGCAGCGGATCGGCGGGCCTCCGAGGGCGTGCCACGGGCGCCGGCAATCTCGTGTTCGGTGGTAATGAAGGCGGAGGCGGAGTCGGAGCGGATCATCTCAGTAGGTACCGGTTGTCGTGAGTGTGTCTGTGTAAACAACTATTAGGGCAAAAAAAGGGTTCCCAATCAGCGGTCGGACGATCCGGGACAGGCCTGGCGCAGCTGGTGCAGCACACGCAGCAGGGTGTCCTGATCTTCTGCCGGGATACCCGCAAAAACCTGCCGCTCCGCCGAGCAGACGACCGGGCGAACCTGATCCAGCAGTTCGGCACCCTTCGGCGTCATCACCACATGCACGACTCGGCGATCCTTTTCGTCGCGTGAACGCGCCACCAACCCGGCAGCATCGAGCCTGTCAACCATTCTGGTGATATCAGGACCTGGAGCCGCCATCTGCCGACCCAGTTCCGAGCAACCCGCCGCGTCGTTGCGCGCGATGAGCTGCAGCAATTCGAACTGTGCCGCGGTGATCCCGAACGGCTCCAACGCCCGCGCTACCGTAAGCTCCACATGCGCCGCCGCCGCCCGGAGGGCGTGCACGGTGGTGTTGTGGACGGTGCCCGTGTGAAGTGTTTCGGTCTCCGAAGTCATGCTTTGAGGATATCTGTTAAAACAACATTTGTCAAGTGGGATTGTTGAGCAGGGTACCACTCCTTCGGCCGGCGGCATACATTGCGCTTCCCGATGCCGCCGAGTGCGGCACGGGTCTGGGCGCCGTCGCCAAGTGGTAAGGCAGGAGACTGCAAATCTCCCACCGTCGGTTCGATTCCGACCGGCGCCTCCTAGAACTGCGGCTTGGAGTTTTGAGTTGGTGAGTTGTGGGTTGAAGACGAACGCGCCCCGTCCTGACGGACGGGGCGCGTTCTTCCTTTGTGACCACGGCCCCGACTGAAACGCGGTCGGGGTCCTGGTCGGGGTCGGGGTCTTCGTCGGAGTCCGGGTCGCGGTCCGGGTCGCGGTCCGGGTCGTGGTCCGGGTCGTGGTCGCGCCCAGGTCGCCCCTTACCAGTACACCGACAGATCGTAGTGACTCGCGCCGCCCTGTGAGTCATCGATGCGCACGACCGCCGTGTAGTTGTTCCAGGCCGAGGGCTGCTGCACGACGCGCACACTGCCGCGGCCGCTGAGGCGATCGACGTTCACGGTCACCCCGCGATCGGGCAAGCCGCTGCCCCGCACGTTGGACGACACGTTGCTGACACGCGCGCCACTGCGTGTGATGGTCTCCACGCGACGGCCGTTGATGCGAATCTCCACCACATCATCGACGCGCCCGCTCCAGCGCAGCATGCCGTTGTCGCGTCCGCCGCGATCGTCCCAGCCGCCTCGGTCATCGCGATCGTTGCGGTCGTTCCGATCGTTGCGGCCCGGCACGGGGAACGGCGGGCCCCAGCCACCGCCGCGCCCGTTGGAGCCCTGACGGTTCTCCCAACGATCGTCGCGGCGGTCATCACGCCGGTCATCGCGGCGATCATCCCGACGGTCGTCCCGCCTATCGTCACGCCGCTCATCGAAACGATCATCACCGCTCCAGTACGCGATGAGCCGGTAGTTGTCGGCGCCGCTGCGCGGATCGCGAATGCGAATGGTCGTGCTGTAGCCGTTACGTGCCGAGGGCTGCTCGATGATGTCCACATCACCGCGTCCATCCTGCAAACGCACGATCACATCACCGCGTCCACGCGGCAGCGCGCCGCTGACCTGTGCGCGATTGCCGAGTCGCGCGTCTTCACCTGAGGTGCGCAGGTTGCGGTCACGCATGGTGATGTAGACCTCGCGATCGACTCGGCCACTCCAGGTGAAGAGCGTGCGGTCCACACGATCCACCCGGTGTGCCGCCTCCGTCGAAAGCGCCCGCGCCTCTCGCGCGGACAGTGCGTTGATGACCAACGCACTCAACACTGTGACGAGCGTCACGGTGCCGGCCGACACGAGCGGCGAACCGTGCGATGACGTGGAGATGGTTGCCGTGCGCGACGGCGAGACAGAGCGAAAACGGATCGAACGACGCAGCGACATGTTGTCCTCTCGGGTGACTGACACCCGCCATACAGCGCATTGAAAGTGCCAGCGCGCCACGCGCGCCTCATCGCATGTGGTCACCACCTCGCAAGTGCTTGTCACGTGATGTGTTGCCGCGCCTTGTGGGAACACGGCATGCGCTCGTATGATGCCAGTGACGCCTGTCCCGCTGTCCTGCATTGTGGACAGCCTGTGTGAACGCCAGCGGACGCTCATGACCACACCACTTCTTCTCATTCTCGTGGCCGCTGTGGCGTTTCTCGCCACCCACGTGGTGTATGAGTGGCTGGCCAAGCGCCTGCTCATTGTGTCGGGCGCCGAGTATCTCGTGCTGGGTGTGTTGCTGGGGCCGCAGGTGACGGGCCTCTTCACGCCGGCGGCCATTGAGGCCTTTCAACCCATCATCATTCTCGGTATCGGCTGGATGGGGGTGGCGGTGGCCATGCCGCTGCGGCTGCAGCGCCTGGTGCGCATTCCGGCCGTGCCCTATCGCACCGCGCTCGTGGAGAGCCTGCTCACCTTTGGTGTGGTGACGGCGGGCGCGACCTCGGCCATTGCGTACGCCTATCAGGTGCCATGGCGTGAGGTGCTGGCGGCGGGCGGCATTCTGGGTGCGATTGCCGTGGCGTCCACACCGGCCGGCCTCGACGTGGCCTTTGGTGAACGCGGCAAGGACGCCGCGCGACGGGCGCCGGTGCTGTTGCAGATCGAGGTGGCCAACCACCTCAACGCGGTGGTGAGTGTGGTGGTGTTCGGCATCATTCTCGCGGTGATGCACGACACCGTGCCGCTGATGGTGCGCGCGCTCACCACGACCGAATGGGTGGTCGTGACCCTCGGCATTGGCGTGGTGGGCGGTACGGTGTTTCATCTGTTCCTCGGTGGGGAGCAGAGTGCCGACCGACTCGTCATATCGCTGGGCGGCGCCATCATTCTCGCCAGCGGCGCGGCGGCGTATCTCGAGCTCTCGCCCACCCTCGCGCTGTTTGCCATGGGCGTGGTGCTGGTCAACTCCATGCGCAATCCGGGCGCGGTGCAGGACGTGCTGCGCGCTGGTGAGCGGCCGCTCTACTATGCGCTGCTGCTGCTGGCAGGCGCATCATGGCGTCCGGATTCGAACATCGGGTGGTGGCTGGTCATCATGCACTACGTGGTGCTGCGCACGCTCACCAAGCTCTGGGGCACCGGCATTGTGACCTGGGTGAACGGCGCGCAACAGTCGGTGGGTCTGGACTGGGGGCGGGCGCTCATCGGGCAGGGCCGTCTGACCATCGCGCTGGCCTTCGACTATTCGCGACGCGGCCTGCCATATGGCGACGTGATCTTCACCTGCGCCGCGGTGTCGGTGCTGTTTACCGAGTTCTTCGCGGCGCGCTTTGTGCGCGCCGCCGCGGCACCACTCATCGCGCCGCTCGAGTCCATCTCGGCCACCACCGGCGCCGTGCTCGACACGGTCACGGAAACCGTGACGCATGCCTTGCCGAGTTTTCTGCAGCCCAGCGAGGACGGGTCAGCGGATCGGCCGGCCGACGTGTCAGAGCCGAAGCCTGCACCACCGGGAGATCGCTGAGTGCGTCGCCTCGTCATTCTGCTGATTCTCTTTGCCGTGATGCGCGGCGTGTTCGTGCTGGGCGGCCCCACGAGCGGCATTCCCACGCTGATGCTGTTCGGCTTCCTCATCCTTGCCGCGTACAGCGTGGGCGAGCTGGTGAAGCCGTTTGGCATTCCCAAGATCGTGGGCTATCTGATTGCCGGCATTCTATTCGGGCCACCGGGACTGGCGTACGTCAGCAAACCGGCACTCACCGAGCTGACGCCGGTGAGCAACCTGGCCATCGCGCTCATCGCGTTTCTGGCCGGCGCCGAACTGCAGTTGTCGGAAATCCGCGAGCGCGGTGCGGCCATTCTCAAGATGGTGTCGAGCGAACTGGTTCTGACCTTTGCGGCCATTGCGGGCACGATGGTGCTCCTGCGCAGTCAGCTCCCCATTCTCGCCAATGCACCCGCCGCGGAAGTGGTGGCCTTTTCGCTGCTGTTTGCGAGTGTGGCGGTGGTGCACTCGCCGGCGGTGACCATGGCGCTTCTCAGCGAAACGCGGGCCAATGGGCCGGTGGCCCGCTACACGCTGGGTGTGGTGCTGGTGATGGACGTGGCGGTGGTGCTGCTGTTCTCGCTGGTGTTGGCGGTGGCGCGCAGCTTGGCCCCGCCGGCGGGTGGCGCCGAGGGCGTGCAGGCCGGCGCGGTGCTGTGGGAGATCGGTGGTTCGGTGCTGGTGGGCGCGGTACTGGGGGCCTGCATTGCGCTCTATCTGCGCTTCATCAGCCGTGAGCTGTTCATCTTCGGCTTGCTGATGGCGCTGTTGGGCAGTGAAGTCGCGCGCATTCTGCACGTCGAGACACTGCTCACCTTGCTGGTGGCGGGCTTTGTGGCGGAGAACGCGGGTGGCGGACGCGGTGAAGACCTGCGGCACGCCATGGAACGTGCGGCGGCGCCGGTGTTCGTGGTGTTCTTTGCGCTGGCCGGTGCGAAGATCGATCCGCGCGCGGTGCTGCCGTTGTTGCCCATTGTGATTCCCGTGGTGCTCGTGCGCATGGCGGGCATCTACAGTGGCATGCGCCTGGGCGGCAAGTGGGCGGGTCTGCCCACGCAGGTGACGGGCAATGCCTGGTTGGGTCTCGTGTCGCAGGCGGGTGTGGCCATCGGCCTCGCGACGGTGGTGGCCGATGTGTATCCGTCACGTGGCGCGCCGCTGCGGGCGTTGCTCATGGCCACCATCGCCATCAACGAGACCATTGGCCCGATCATGTTCCGTCTTGGTCTCAAGCGCGCGGGAGAGCTGACACCGTCCGAGGCGAACGCCGGCCAATCGGTGGGCAGTCCACCAACGGCCGGCGCGCATTGATTGCAAGGCGCGAATACTCCTCTGCGCCCGCATTTCAACGCTGCGTGAGCTGTTCGCGATCTCGCGATGGCAACGAATGTCGATGCAGACGCCGGATCGTCAACCGCTCACGCAGAGAACTGCAAGAGAACATCGGAGAACGCAGAGGAACGGATCGTTCTTGATGGATCCTCATTTCTGATCCGTGTGGTTTCCGCTCAATCCGCGTCCTCCGCGGCAAGGCAGGTCGACTTTGACCGCCTTTCTCCGCGTGCTCTCTTCCTCCGCGTTCTCTGCGTGAGCTGTTAGCGAACTTTCGGATGCAACGAGTGCTGCTGCGGCGGCCGCACGAGCCGTCAGGCCATGGTCTGTGGCTGCAGGTTCTCTCGCCTTCCCAGCACGGCGCGACCGATGCGCTTCATCCATCCGCTGTGCTTCGGCGCCGGCGGTTCGAGCGGTGCGATGTCGTCGAACACACTGCGATAGGGCACGATGGCCGCTTCGGCGTGCGCGATGACGCTCCGCACCTGCTGCTCGTTGAAGGTTTCGAACGGCTTGAAATGGAAGGGATGCTGGCGCGCGGTTTCTGCGAACGCGTGAATGGCCGGGAACTCGCGCGAGAGCCGCGGCATGAGTTCCAGCACGCTGGCCAGCAGCAGCTTGGGACTGGGCTGCTCACCAAAGGAGTACTGCAGGTAGCGGTCCTGTGCGAGTCGCCAGAACGCATCGGTGGCCTCGTTGATGGCCACCGCGTCGTACTCGAGCGCGGTGCACATGAGGCCCCAGAGCACATGCTGTTCGCGGCCCGACATGTTGCGTGTGGGGGACTCGGGCGCCTTGTGCCAGTGCCGCAGAAAGGCGTGGTCGAGGATGTAGCCGGTGGGAATGCCGTGCCGCCACATGCGGAGATTGAACTCCGTCCACTCGCCCCAGAACTGTCGACGCGGGTTGAACCCGCCAATGTCCGCGAAGAGTCGACGATAGCCGGCTACGAGCATGCCCTGCACCGGCATGTAGCGGATGCCGTCCACGTTCACGTACGGCGTGGACTCACGCGGCTTGAAGCGGGTGTCGGTGTCTTCTTCGTACGAGGGCAGACCAACGATACCCAGCGGATGCGCGCGCAGGGTCTGCTCGATGGCGCCCAGAATGTCGCCGTGCAGTGTGAGGTCGTCGTCGATGAAGGCCACGAGCGGTGTGCGACACACGGAGAGTTGCACACGCCGGCCGCCACCGATGGTGGGGTCGGTGGCGTTGACGTAGACACGAATGGGCAGCGATGGCGCGAGCGCGCGGATGCGTGCCTCGACGGCCATGGGCTCTTCTTCCGTGGCCGTGTTGTACACGATCACCACCTCGAACGGCGTGCGCCTGGGCAGCTCGGCCATGGACCGCAGCAGCTTGCCCAGAAACTCCACCCGTGAGGGGATGGTGAGCATGGTGAAGGTCCAGCGCGGGGCCCCGGCCACACCGGCCTGGGAATGAGACGGCGTGGTGGCCGTCTTCATGACCGCGCCCTCGGAGCGCGCTGCGTTGACGCGTATTGCGCCAACAGATCGAGCATCTGCATCCAACCTCCTGGCCCTTCCGCCTCGAGGACGATGGCCTCGGGCAGGGCGGCAAGCGCCGGGTGTGGTCCCCGGTGCGGATTGCGAATCACGAAGCGCAGGTCGGCTTCAGCGAGCAGGGAGACGTCGTTCTCCTCGTTGCCGATCGCGGCAATCAGGGGAGATACCCCGTCGACGGTGAAATGGTGCCGTAGCGCACAGAGCGCCGGCCCTTTTCCACCTGCTGATGTGAGCGTGAACCAACGGCCTCCGCGCCGAAGTTGCAAGCCTCGTTGCTCACTTGTTTCCCGAATATGGTCGAGCTCACTTGGTGAAATCGCGAGTGGATCGACCAGCACGCTGTTGCGGCGGGCATGCAGGGCCCGGCGTGCCGAGGCCGGCGTGCGAAAGCCCAGCTCGCGGAGGGCGGCCATGGAGCGCTGACGGGTGTCAGCCCTTGTGAACGGCTCAAACTCCGCCATATGCTGCCTGAGTGTCTCTGCAGTGGCCGCAATATGGCGCGTCTTCAAGCGTCTGCGGCCGTGGTGCTCGACGTCGGAATGGTCGGCTGAATCACGGGTTGCCGCCGAGTCGACGGCCCATAGGGCTCCGTCTTCGGCAATGCAGGGGCCGGGAATGCCGAGGGCCCGCTGCAGCACCGTGAGCTCGCGGAGCGTGCGGCTGGAGGCGAGGCCCAACTGCACCGGCGCTCCCCAGTCCGTTTCGAGCTGGGAGAGACCACGGCGCAGCACGGCCGGGGTGACCGGCAGCCCCTCCTCACCCAGCAGCGTGCCGTCGACGTCGCTGAGAATGAGGAGGGGGCGCTCCGTCGCGGGGTGCCCTGTCGCGGGGTGCCCTGTCGCAGGATGCCCTGCCGGGGGGCGGCGCGCGGCGGGGCGCGGCCCGGTCACGGGGCCGAGGGGAGTGCCGACGGCGTGGGTCGGCGTGCAAAGGACAGCAGGACCGCTCCGCCAATACCAGTGATGAGCGATCCGCTCAGCACGCCAATCTTGGCGGCGTCGAGCTGGGCGTTTTCGCCAAAGGCCAGGGCGGCGATGAACAGCGACATGGTGAAGCCGATGCCGCCCAGCGTGGCCACGCCGAATACGCGGTACCAGTCGGCGTCGGCGGGGAGATCGGCCCACCGGAATCGGACGGCCAGCCAGGCGGCGCCAAAAATGCCGAGCGGTTTGCCGACGATGAGGCCGAGGGCGGCGGCACTGACGGCCGGCTGTCGGGCGAAGCTGGCCAGGTCGTCGGGCAGCGTCACCCCTGCATTGGCGAGGGCAAAGAGCGGGATGATGAGATAGGTGACCGGCCAGTTGAGATAGTGCTCGAGTCGCTCCTGAACACAGTCGGGCCCCTTGGAGGGCACGGTGAAGGCCAGCAGCACGCCAGCGATGCTGGCATGGATTCCCGACTTGAAGACGGCGAACCAGAGGGCTATGCCCAGCAGGGCATAGGGCCAGATGGCCCCGACGCGGCGGCGATTGAGCTCGAGCAGCGCCAGCAGCAGCAGCACCGTGACGCCAAGGGCGCGCGCACTCACGGTGGGGGTGTAGAAGAAGGCGATGACGAGCACGGCGCCGATGTCATCGGCAATGGCCAGGGCGGCCAGAAAGATGCGAAGCCCCGAGGGAACGCGGTTGCCCAGCAGGGCCACGATGCCAAGGGCAAAGGCAATGTCGGTGGCCATGGGAATGCCCCAGCCGGCGTGCGCGTCCGTGCCGCCCGCCACCAACAAATAGATGGAGGCCGGCAATACCATGCCACCCACGGCGCCGACTACGGGCAGGGCGGCCTTTCGTATGCTGGAGAGGGCCCCGTCCTGGATTTCGTGCTTGATCTCGAGACCGACCACGAGAAAGAACACGGCCATCAGGGCGTCGTTGATGAAGTGCTGCAACGACAGCCCGGCCACCGGCAGGTGATTGAGGGCGTGGTAGGTCTCCCGCCAGGGCGAGTTGGCCCAGATGAGCGCCAGCAGGGCGCAGCCCAACAGCAGCAGTCCGCTGAGGGCCTGGCTTGGCGGTGGGGCCTTCTCGTCGATCAGCCCGTCTTCGATTGGATCGGCGTATTGTGGCGTAGGTTCCATATTTGACGGATCACCCGGCGAATGCGTGTAGTATGTAGGTAACCCCATGGCCCAGCGGATGCGACCGTTGCGCTTCGCGGAATTTGGGGTTCGACCGGACGTATCGAGGGCCGCAGGATGTCGTCGCCGTCTCCAACTCCACGCCGTGCCAGCCGACGGACAACGCGTCGGGCGCTGTGGCTTGTGCCCCTGGTGGCCGGCAGCGTGGGGGCGGCGTTTGTGACGGGGCGCTGGTATGAGCGGCGCTTCGTGGAGGCGCGCAGTGAGTGGGCGGGCGTGCAACTGCTCTCCTCGGCCATCGATTCCGTGCGAGCCAATGCGCTCGACTCGCTGCCCAGCGATGAACTCATCCGCCGTGCCGTGACCGGCATGCTACGCGAGCTGCAGGACCCCTATGCGGCGATGCTGCAGTCGGACGGCATGCAGCGTTATCGCGGGACCTTGCTGGGTGAGGGGCATGGGCTGGGTCTGACCATGCGCCGCCATGCCGATGGGGCGAGTATCGCCCGCGTGGCCCTTGGGTCTCCGGCCATGTTGTCGGGCATCCGCGCCGGCGACCGCCTGCTTGCGGTGGATGGCGTGCCGGTAGAGGCCGACGGCAGTTGGGGAAAAAACAGCGACAGTACCGCAACATCTCCAGATCAACATCTGGTCACTTTATGGCGCGCGCCGCTCGGTGACACGGTTCGGGTGGTGGTGCGGCGCAGCGCCTGGCGCATGCCGGCCGTGTCGGATGCCGCCCTGTTGAATGACAGCCTGGGCTATGTTCGGCTGGCGTCCATGACGGCGCATTCGGCGGAAGAGGTGGAGCGCGCCGTGGCCGTGCTGGTGCAGCGCGGCGCACGCTCGCTGGTGCTGGACCTGCGTGGCAACAGCGGCGGGCTGTTCGAAGAGGGCGTCAAGGTCGCGTCGCTGTTCCTGCCGCGTGGTGTGGTGGTGGCTTCGCTGGCGGGACGAGGCGGCGACGCCGTGCAGCCGCACGAGGCGCGCGGCTCGCGCTGGTCCAACCTGCCGATGACCGTGCTGGTGGACCGCCAGACCGCCTCGGCGGCCGAGGTGATTGCGGCGGCGCTGCGCGAGCACGACCGGGCGCTGCTGGTGGGTGAGCCGACATACGGCAAAGGCGTGGTGCAGCGGGTGGTGAACCTGTCCCCCGACATTGCGTTGCGGCTTACGACGGCGCGTTGGCTGACGCCGTCGGGGCGGGCGCTTGAGCGGAATGCGGTGCGCGGCGGCGGATTCACCGGCGGGTTGATTCCTGATGTGGTGGTGGACCAGCCGGGCCGGCGAGACCTGGCGGCAGTGCCGCGCGAGTGGACCGGTGACGCGGCGCGTCGCATGGACCAGCTGGCCGACTCCCTGGCGGTGCATGCGCTGCGGGCCGGTTGGGCCACGCGCCCGCTGGCGGTGTTCGAGGCGCGGTTGCGGGCGTCACTGGCCCAGCTCACGCCGGGCGCGCTCACGTCGCCTTTGCTGCGTGCCGACTGGGTGACGCAGGCCACGCGTCTGGCGCTCGTCCGGCACCTGGAGATCGAGGGCGAGCGGGAAACCATTCTGCGGTACGCCGTACGTGATGATGCCGCCCTGCGGGCCGGCGCCGAGGTGCTGCTGCCGGGTGAAGATCTGGCGCAGGTGATTCCCGCGCCCTTGCCGGCGCCTCTGCCTGCTTCGGTGACGGGCTCCGCGTTTACGCCGTGAGCCAGTCACCGAGCGCCGGTCACCGTGAGTCGGTCACTGTGAGTTGGTCACTGTGAGTCAGTTTCCGTGAGTCGGTTTCCGTGACTGGATGGCGTGGCGTGGCCTGGATGGCGTTTGGGCTGTCTCTGCTGCCAGTGATTGCCGGCGCGCAGCCCACGCCGCTCGACACGTGGATCGTGCGACGCTACCGGGGCGCGCAGCTGGTGCCGGATTCGCAGCCAGCGCGAGGCGCTTCGGCGACGCCCGTGGCCCGTGTGGCCGCGGCCCCGCGCATTGAGCAGACGCGGCGTGGCACCACTCGCGACACGCTCTGGGCGGTGCACTTTGCGGCCGGGCCGGAATTGGCTGGGCTCGCGGTGGGAACGCGCACCACCCTGACGGGTCCCACGGGTACGATGACGCCGGTGGTGGCGCGGGTGGTGGCGCGTCGCCCGTTTCGCGCGCCGCGGAGCCCCGGCTCGGCGCTGCGCCCCGACTCCAATTGGCGTCATGCCTGGGCCTATCTTGTCGTGATGCCACACCTCAACGAATCCGCCATCTCGCGTTATCGCGGCTGGCTGCTGGTGGAAACACCCGACCGTCCGGCCAGGCGATGAACGCTGGTGGTGTGATGTGGACACAACGTGTGTTGCGTGGCGTGTTGGGTGGTGTGTTGCCCTCTGCTCCACGTGGTGTGTTGCTGGGCCGTGCCCTGCTCGCCGTCGTCCTCGTGGTCAGCGCGCCGGCGGAGGCCTCCGCGCAATCGAACGACGCCCCCACCTCGGCCTGGCGACACGCCGGCGCCGACTCGCTGGTGACGCGCGCCATCGCGCGGCGTGGTCTGCAACTGGCCGACAGTACCCTGCTCAGCTACACCGCCAGCGCGCATGGCTTTCTGGCCTTCCTCGCGCAGTTGGGCGAAGGCCAGGTCATTCCGCCGCGCGTGGTGCAGAGTGAAGAGTTGGCGCTGCAGGTATCGTGGTGGGCGCCAGGCCGCAGTGCGCAGCGACTGGTGGGTCGGCGTGACACCACACTGCTCCCGGCCGACGTGGGCTACTATCGCGATCGCTATGGTGTGGTGCTCGACAATCTGCCCGATCGCATTCGACTGGGTGATGGACAGGATGTGCGCGATGTACCACATCCGCTCGCGGCCAATGCGCTGTCGCTCTACGAGTATGCACTCGGTCGTCCGCTGACCATTCGCATTCCGGGCCGCGAGATTCTCGTGGACGAGGTCAAGTTCCGTCCACGTGATGCCCAGAAGCCCGGCGCGATTGGCTCGGTGTATCTCGACCATGAAAGTGGTGCGGTGGTGCGGTTGTCCATGACCTTTACGCGCGCGGCCATCATCGACAAGCGCATTGAAACGCTGGTGGTGACGCTCGAGAACGGACTGGTGCAGGAGAAGTACTGGTTGCCGCGGCGACAGGAAGTGGAGGTGTCGCGTGGCAGTACCTGGCTGGACTTGCCGGTGCGTGGCATCGTGCGTGGGCGCTGGGAGATTGCGGGGTACACGGTCAACGAACGTGTGCCGGCGGCCACCATGTTGCTGCCGCGCTGGAGTTCGGCGCCGCGCGACTCGCTGCGCGCGCATGCGTTCGAGGGGCGCGTGGTGGATGTGCTGCCGCCCGAGATTCAAATGGCCAGCAGCGAAGAGGTGGTGCAGGCGCGTGTGCAGGCGGAAGCGGCGGTGCGGTCGGCCATGCTGGCGCGACCGGCCACGGCCTCAATCACCGGGCGTGGCATCAGTGATCTGGCGCGGTTCACCCGCGCGGAAGGTTTGGCGCTGGGGTTTGGCGCATCGCACACGAGCAGTGCCGGCTTCGTCTTGCGCGCGCGGGCGCGCTACGGGTTTGGCGATGAGGAGGTCAAGGCCCACGTTGCACTGGGCCCGTCGCCGGCGTTCGGTCGTTCGCCTACGCTGCAGGTCTTTGCCGAACGCGACTATCGCGATCTGGGCTTTGCCGAGCGGGCGGGTGTGACCAACTCGATGGGCGCGGCCTTGTTCGGCAGTGACTACACCACGGTGGTGGATACGCGCGCGGTGGGCGTGCTCTGGCGGCGCGCGCCCACAAGCGCGTTCGCGTGGCGCCTGGCGTATGAGCGGGACGACCCGGTGTTCACGGCGGGACGTTCGCTGCGCGGTGTGTTGGCGCCTTCGCTGGCCGCGTGGCGTGTGGAAGGTGTGCGCGCGGAGCTGCGTGGCAGCGGCGGCTGGGTTCCGAGTGATGCCATGGCGCGTCGTGGTGTGTGGAACGTGATGATGGATGCCGGCGCGATGCATGGGCGGGGGACGCCGCCCACGGGCCTTAACGACATCGCACAGGATACGCTGGGTGTTCTGCTCAACGGCCCGCGTGTGCGGCCGCTGAGTGCGCGCATCCAGGGCCAATTGCAGATCACGCAGCCACTGGCCAACGATCGCGCACTCGTGTGGCACACGGTGGCCGGTGTGGCTGGCGGACGCGACCTGGCACCACAGAGTCTGATCTTTGGCGGCGGGCCGTGGTCAGGTCCGGGGTATGCGTGGCATGCCTTTGCGTCCAAGGCCATGCTTTCATCGCGTCTCGAGTGGCGCACACCGCTGCCGGCGCCGTCCATCCCGCTGGGACGCTTTGGCAAGTCGCCGCCGCATGTGACCCTGGCACCCTACGTGCAGGCGCTGGCTACGGCGTCTGGCCGCGTGCCGGTATCGCCGATTGGGCTTCGTGCGGATATGCCCGGTGCGCGCAACCTGTCGATTGAGCAGCGCACGGTTGGCGGTGTGTATCCGTCGGTGGGCACGGGAGTGTTGCTGTTCTACGATCTGCTGCGCGTGGATGTGGCGTACGGATTGCGCCGTGATCGCGTCGCCGGACCGGTTGGTGGCGGATGGCGTTTCGCCATCGACATTGATCGTGCGTTCTGGGGCATGCTGTGAGTTACGACCCGCACGCGCGCTACGATCAGGCGTACTTCGACAAGTGGTATCGTCACCCGACCCATCGGGTGAAGTCGCCGTCCGAGCTGTCGCGTCAGGTGGCGTTTGTGCTCCGTGCGGCCGAGTTTGTGCTGGGTCGCCCCGTGCGCAGCGTACTGGATGTAGGCTGCGGTGAGGGAAACTGGCGGGCGCCGCTCAAAGCGCTGCGGCCGCGCGTAGCTTACACGGGCGTGGATCCGAGCACGTATGCGGTGGAACGCTTTGGCGCGCGACGCGGGCTCATGCAGGGCAGCATTGACGCGCTCGATAGCTTGCCTTTACGGTCCGCGTACGATCTGGTCGTGTGTTGTGGCATGCTCAACTATCTCGCGACCGACGTGCTGATGCGCGGGTTGACACAGGTGGCGGCGCGCACTGGTGGCGTGGCGTATCTGGAGTTGTTCACGCGGGAAGACCGATTTGAAGGTGATACGCAGTGGCCGCCACCCCGGGCGGCTTCGTGGTATCGCGAGCGCATGCACGAGGCGGGACTGTGGCCCATCGGGATGCAGATGTACGTAACGACGGACTCACGCGAGCGGGTGTCGGCACTGGAACGGCTGTAGGCGCGGCTGAGTCCGCTGCCGAGTCGTGGAGCACGTTTTTGGCCACGCTGCGCGCGCAGCGGGCCGCTGAAGACCGGTCGTATCCGTTGCGCAGTCAGGCCGAGGCGGTGGTGACGCGTCTGCTGGGGCTGCTCTTCCCTCCGTTTGCCCGGCAGCCCTGTGGTGGTCCCGATGCCGTGGATGCCGAGGCCGCCGATCTGGTGGCGTTGCTGCGCGCGGCGTTGACTCCGCTGGTGCCCAACGCCGACGAGGTGGTGGCGGTGCTCACGTCCCGTCTGCCCGCGGTGCAGACCGCGCTGCAACTCGACGCGGAAACCATTGCCAGCGGCGATCCGGCGGCGGGCAGTGTGGAAGAAGTCATTGCCGCCTATCCCGGGTTTCTGGCCATGGCGGTGCATCGTGTGGCGCACGAACTCTATGCACTCGGCGTGCCGATGTTCCCGCGCGTGCTGTCGGAGTGGGCGCACCGGGAGACCGGTATCGACATTCATCCTGGCGCGCAGATCGGTGCGGCCTTTGCCATCGATCATGGCACCGGCGTGGTGATCGGCGAGACGAGTGTCATTGGCGATCGGGTGCGCATCTACCAGGGCGTGACACTGGGCGCACTGGCGGTGAGCAAGAAGCTGGCCAATCGCAAACGTCATCCCACGATTGGCAACGACGTGGTCATTTACGCCAACGCCACCATTCTGGGTGGCAATACGGTGGTGGGCGACGGGTCGATCATTGGTGGCAACGTCTGGCTGACGTCGTCGGTGCCGCCGCGTTCGGTGGTGCAGTTTGCCAGTCGCGTGGAGCAGCGCAGCGACGACGGGATCGAGTTTCATATCTGATCATTCACTCGGGGGAGTCATGCGGGCACGTTCCATTCTCGACACCATTGGTCAGACGCCGCACGTGCAATTGTCGCGGCTGTTCGGTTCACGTCTCACCGTGTGGATGAAGCTCGAGCGCGCCAATCCGGGTGGCAGCATCAAGGACCGTATTGCGCTGGCCATGATCGAGGACGCCGAGTCGCGCGGTCTGCTGAACAAAGACAGCGTGATCATCGAACCCACGTCGGGCAACACCGGCATCGGCTTGGCCATGGTGGCGGCGGTGAAGGGCTACAAGCTGGTGCTGGTCATGCCGGAGTCGATGTCCGTGGAGCGGCGGCGTGTGATGGCGGCGTATGGCGCATCGTTTGATCTCACGCCACGCGAGCTGGGCATGAAGGGCGCCATTGCGCGCGCGCAGGAACTGGTGGCGAGCACCCCCGGCGCGTGGATGCCGTCGCAGTTCGACAATCCGGCCAACATTTCGGCGCATGTGCAGAGCACGGCGCGCGAGATTCTCGCTGATTTTCCGGAGGGGCTCGACGTCCTGATTACCGGTGTTGGCACGGGCGGTCACATCACGGCGGTGAGTGAGGTGCTCAAGGCCCAGTGGCCGGCGCTGCGCACGTATGCGGTGGAGCCGCTCAAGTCGCCGGTGATTGGAGGCGGCGCCCCCAGTCCGCACAAGATCCAGGGCATTGGCGCGGGCTTCGTGCCGGCCAACCTGCATGTGGACACGCTCGACGGGACCATTGCGGTGACGGAGGAAGACGCCTTTGCGTATGCGCAGCGTTCGGCGCGTGAGGAAGGCATTTTCATCGGCATCTCGAGCGGTGCGTCGCTGGCGGCGGTGGCGCAGAAGGCGCCGGAGTTGCCGGATGGGGCGCGCGTGATGACGTTCTGCTACGACACGGGGGAGCGGTATCTGTCGATCGATGGACTATTCCCTTTGCCGTAGGTTTGGGTGTGGTCCGCTGGATCGTTGAACAGAAGGTGTGAGGAATGGAGGATCCGGGGATTGGAGGGGCGGGCCATGGAGGCACATCGAGCTCGCGTGCCTCCATGGCCCGCCCTCTCGTATCCTCAGATCCTCTTATCCTCACACCTTCTGTTTCCCCGCCATCCAATACGATGCATGGATATCGCGACCGTCACCCCAATCCTCGTTGCAGGCCTCGTCGGCGCAGTCACCGCATGGCTCTGGCAGCAGCAGCGGCGTATACGAGCGGAGCGCGAGGCCCGCGAGCGGGAAGGTGCGCTGCGCGAGGTCGTGGCCCGACTCGAGGGTGAGGCGGCGGCGCTGAGTCGACAGGGCAATGTGGGGGAGTTGCTGGCCCCCATTCGCGAGACTCTCTCGCGCACCGATGCCGCGCTGACACGAATGGGCCACACGCAGGCGGAAGTGGCGGGCAAGATCGGTGAACGACTGGACGCCGTGTTGCGCGGCGGCGAGGCGCTCGCGCGTGAGACGCAGCAACTTTCCCAGGCCTTGCGTGCGCCCGCAGTGCGCGGGCAGTGGGGCGAACTGCAACTGCGGCGGGTGTGCGAGCTGGCGGGCATGCTGGCCTACTGTGATTTCGAACCGCAGGTGACGGTGCGCGCCGGGCAGTCGGTGCAGCGCCCCGATCTGGTGGTGCGCCTGCCGGGTGATCGGCGTTTGGTGGTGGATGCCAAAGCGCCGCTGACCGCCTATCTCGAAGCGCTCAACGCTCCCGACGAACGCACGCGCAAGGCACGCATGACCGAGCACGCGCAGCAGGTGAAGTCACACGTGCAGCAGTTGTCCGCGCGGCGCTACTGGGCGCAGTTCGACGATGCGCCGGATTTTGTGGTGCTCTTTCTGCCGGGTGAGGCCTTCTTTGCTGCGGCGCTGGACGCCGACCCGTCGCTGCTCGAGTCCGCGCTCGAGGACAAGGTGCTGCTGGCCACCCCCACGACACTGATTGCCTTGCTCAAGGCGGCGGCCTACGGCTGGCGGCAGGAGCGTGTGGCCGCCGACGCGCAGCAGGTCGCGCTGCTGGGCCGCGAACTGCACGAGCGACTGGCCGCATTCGACGAACAGCTTGGTGATGTGGGGCGGCATCTGCAACGCGCGGCGCAGTCGTACAATCGCGCGGTGGCCAGTCTCGACAGCCGGGTGCGGGTGAGTGCGCGGCGGCTCGGGGAGCATGTGGGGGTGGAGACGGGGGAGGGGCCGGCTCCATTGCCGCTGGATCAGTGAAGCGGCGGCATCGTTGAACTGAAGGTGTGAGGATTGGAGGATCTGGGGATAAGAGGGCGGGCGTCGGGGGACTCTTTCCTGTAGAGTCCTCCGACGCCCGCCTCTCCAATCCTCAAATCCTCTGATCCTCACACCTTCAGTTCAACGATCTCGCCGCATCACAAGGACCCCAGCAGATCATCGATCGCCTTCTTGTCCGCATCCTCCAGCGACTCGGCGCCATGGATGATGCGTTGCAGGATGTCCACCGCCTCCGCCGCGAGATCATCGGGATGCTTGCGGTCCTTCTCGAAGCGCACGATGTGGCCGAGCAGGATGGTCTCGAACGGCGTCTCTTCCTCGTCGTCCTCGTCCTCCTCGTCATCGTCGTCGTCATCAGCGCCGAGTGCGGATTCGTAGCTGGGTACGCTGGCCTTCCAGGGCTCGGCGTTGTGGGCTTCTGCCTCCAGCAGGGCGCGTGGCACGAGGGCAAAGAGCCGGCACTGGAGACCCGGTTCTTCTTCGTAGGCAAAGAGGCCGAGGGGCACGGGCTCTTCGAACAGGCGGAGATCAATGAGGCGCGCGATGGCTTCGGCGGGCATGGCGCTGCGTGCCACCATGCGGCCGTCGATGTAGGCGGCCAGCGCAGAGGATTCCGGGGCGCGGGGATCGTCAAGCTGCGCGATCTGCACCGTCACCGGCTCCCGCGTGGTCACGAAGACGGCGGGCTTGGCCTCCCCGTCATCAGGCGCGGGGCTGTCATCGGTCGGATCGAATTCGTCGGACATGATACTCGCAGGTTAGGCAAAAACCGCAGCCACCGAAAGGGTGGCGGGGCCAGTCGCTCTGTTACAGTCGGTGTTCTGCTACCCGTCTGTGATCAGAGCGAAGCAGCCACGTCGTTGACGTCGGTGTTTTCGAAGACGGTGCCCAGCCAGCGCAGCACGGGCCAGAGCTGCAGCGCAATGACGAGGCTGGCCAGCGTGGTGGCGAAGAGCAGGGACCAGCCGCCCCAGTCATTGGTGAGCCAGAGCACGAGCAGCGCCGCGCCCACGGGAAACACCAGACCGACGGCAGCCACGAAGGCCGTGGCGCCCGTGGTGAGCAGGTTCTGTCCCATGGTTTCGAATCCGCGGGCTTCGGTGCCGAGTCGCACCCACGCAGGAAACAGCAGGGCCACGCCGTTGTGAATGGTGAACATCAGCGCGTTGAACGCCGGCACGCCCACGGCAATGGCCGCCAGAATGGGAATGGTGGCGCCGGTGGCTTCGAACAGTGTGGGGTCCTGAATGAGCAACACCAGCGGCACCACCATGAGCGACCACACGGTGATGGAGTGCAGCAGGGTGACGGCTGCAATCTGCGCGGTGACAATGCGCCAACCGGCCAGTGGCATGGTCTTGAGCATGGCCAGACGAGGCAGGTCGAGACGCAGGTCGAAGCGCATCCAGAGGGGGCCTATGAAGAGCAGCATGGCCCCCCAACCAAGGGAGACGCCCACGAACATGTCGGCCGCGTTGCGCGAGGTGCTGCGCGCGAGGGTGGCGAGCAGCGCGAGGCCGACGACAAAGCTCACCAGCTGGGTCTTCCATGAGCCGCCACGCAGGGCGGCGGCCACGTTCTTCCATGCAATGGCCACTTCCGGCCGGCCGGTGAGGGCGAGACGCGGCACCTTGACCAGCTTGCCCTTCTTGGAGCGCGCTTCGCCCATTTGTGAGCTGCGGAAGCGCTGCATGACTTCGGCGCGGTAGCGCGTGTGGTCGAGGGCGGCTTCCTCGAATGCGGTGTCGAGACGCACGAGCCAGATGTAATGCAGCAACAGCACGCCAACGGCCAGCAGGGCCTCGCGTGCCCAGACGGCGGTGCCGGTGTGCAGCACCGGGGCAATGAGCACACGCACCGGCCAGAGTGCGGCGTGGGGCACCGGGGCCTCGAGTGCCGCGCTTACGGCACGCAGAAAGGCGCGCAGCCCCTGGTCACTGGCGGCGCGCAGTTCCGGGAGCGCCGTGATCAAGCCAAAGGCGACACCGGCAAACATGGCACCGAACACCACGCCAGACACCAGCACGCGTCGCCAGCCGGCGCGGCCGTGTTCAATGGCGGCGCTGCGCACCATGGACGCGCCCAGTCGATGCATGGCGAGTGTGGAGAACAGGAGCCACCAGCCCGTGGCGCGTTGCCAGCTGACCAGCGAGGTGGCATCGCCGCGAAAGATGACGGTGAAGACGAAGGTGTTGAGCAGAATGGCCAGCTGCATGCGCAGCAGCTTGGCGTGAATGAGTCCGCGGCGGCTGATGGGCGCCGGGAAGAGGAACTGCACTTCGGCCGGTGTGAAGGCCAGGGCACTGCGGTCACTGCCAAAGAGCCACCAGCGTGCCGAGGTGATGAGCAGCAGGGCGCTGGCAATGAGCAGCGTCGTGGGCGACTGCAGCAGGGTGGAGAAGGGCGCGTCGGCGCCGCGGGTGTTGCGGAACAGCGCCCACCAGAGATAGAACGCGCCGAGTGCCACGGCCACGAGATAACGTGGATTGCGGGCGCGCGCGGCCTGGGCACGCAGGCGATTGCGGAACGCGTGCCAGTAGAGGAAGAGCATGGCCCGCAGCGGGGCCGGTGTGCGTGCAGTGCTCATGGGTCGACCTTCACGCGTCAGCCCGTGAGCGCGATGAACATTTCTTCGAGCGTGCGTCCTTCGAGGTCGGGCCGCGCGGTGACCACGTCGTCAATGGTGCCGAAGGCCACGGCTTCGCCGCGGCGAATGACCAGCAGACGGGTGCAGAGTTCTTCCACCAGATGCAGCAGATGGGAGCTGAGGACCACGGCGGTGCCTTCACGCGCGCGCGCCTGAATGGTCTCCTTCATGCGCCGGATGCCCACCGGGTCGAGACCGGTGAGCGGTTCGTCGAGCAGGAGCACACGCGGTTGATGCAGCAAGCCACAGGCGATGGCGAGCTTCTGCTTCATGCCGCGTGAAAGTTCGGTGGGCAGCGCGTCGCGCTTGGCGGTGAGCTCCAGCTCCTCCAGCAGCCCCGGAATGCGCGACTCGGCATCAGCCACACCATACAAGCGGGCCACGAAGCGCAGATGCTCCTCGACTGTGAGGTAGTCGAAGAGCGCCGGTTCATCGGGAATGAAGGCGAGCCTGGATTTCGCAGCCACCGGGTCCTGCTGCATGTCCACACCGGCAATGCGAATGCTACCCGACGTGGGCTGGAGGATGCCGGCCAGCGCGCGCAGGGTTGTGGTCTTGCCGGCGCCATTGGGGCCCACGAGACCCAGCACGTCGCCGGGTGCTACTGTGAAAGACAGGGAATTCACGGCGAGGGTGTCGCCGTACTGCTTGGAATAGCCGGAGACTTCGATCACGGCGTCGCGGGTGAGAGCACGAGAGGGGCGGTGAGGGTGGCACTGAGTGTGACGCCGGCGGGCAGGCAGCGTTCGGTGACCTTGTTGCGGGCGGCCGCTACCGTGCCGGCCGCTGCGCCACCGGCCGCACCGATGACGGTGCCGCGATTGCCGCCGCCAATGACACGACCCAGGATGGCGCCGATGACCGCTCCCGTGGCCACCTTGCCGGCGTCGCCACCCTTGGAGACCTGCTTCTCTGTCAGCGTCGCGCTGCCTACGTCCACCGTGCCCTGGGCCGGTATGAAGACCCCATCCCGCTGAATGCCACGCAGACGGAACGTGAAGACGCCCTCGGCGGTTGCCGAGGCCAGTTCCACCAGCACCGGGGTACCGACCGGCAGCATGGCGCCGTCATTGCCCTGCACGGCCTGACCCAGCGAGACCACGAAGCGGTCGCCCGGCTTGTTGGCCAGCGAGCAGATCTCGGCGTTGGTGGCACCGGCCAGAATGAGGCCCGTTCCCAGCGACGGGGCTCGGCCGGCCGGTCCGGATCCGGCGCCGGTGTTGGCCGGTGCAGTTTCCGGGCTCGTCGCACCGCTGCTGCTGGCGGGCGGGCCTGCTGGTGCGGGCGCTGGTGCTTCAGTGGCTGGTATTGGCGCTGCTGCCGGGTTGGTGCTGGGTTTAGGGCGCGATGATGTCGTACGAGGGGCGACCGTTTTGGTGGCCGTCGGGCGACTTGACGTTGGGGCGGACGCCGGCGCCGGCGTGGCCACCGGCTCTGGCGAGGCGAGGGCCGTGTCGGCGGGGATGGCCGTGGAGGTGGCGGACGACGCGAGGGTGAGGTCGCGGGCGAGGGCAGAGTCCACGGCTGCGGATTGCTTGCGGTCGCCGCCGCAGGCCAACAGGGCGGCAGCGCCGGCCAGCTTGAGGCCGCGCGAGGTCCGGGAAGTCCGCGCCGAACGAGTCCACTGAAGTTGCGCCATACGCTGGACGATAGTCGGAGAGAGGAGCGTCGTGCCACCCGGTGCGCCGCGCCACCCTGTTCTACGAATCGTACCGCCCGCTTCGGTCGGCGTTCCCCTGCCCGTTCGCCCTGCATGCCCGTTTCCGATGTCGACGTGACGCCGCCACCGACGGCGCAACACGTATTCATCGCTCGTCAGCCCATCTTCGACGCACGCAACAAGCGTGTGGCGTACGAGCTGTTGTACCGGGCCAATCAGGAGGCCACACACGCCGGCACCGATGTCTCACCGGCTCTCATGTGTGGTGACACGGCGCTGCATGCCCTGCTGTCCATCGGTCTGGATCGGCTCACCGGTGGCACGACCGCGTTCGTGAATGTGACCGAAGAGCACCTCACGGGCGAGCTGTACAAGATTTTCGATCCGAAGGCGGTGGTGCTGGAGCTGCTCGAGTCCATCGATGGCACGCCGGCGGTGGTGGATGCCTGCGCCCGCGCCGTGGCCGATGGCTATGTGTTGGCCCTCGATGACTATGACGGGCGTGGGTCGCTGGATGCGCTGTTGCCCTATGTGTCGATCGTGAAGGTGGACGTGCTGCCGGTGCCCGATGTGCGCGTGATGCGCGACATGGTGCAGCGCCTGCGCGCGCATGAGATCACGGTGCTGGCCGAGCGCGTGGAAACGCCCGAGGTGTTGCAGGCCGCACGGGACGTGGGCTTCGAGCTGTTCCAGGGCTATGTGTTCAGCAAGCCGGAGACACTCGACGGCCGCGCGGTGAATGTGCAGCAGGCCACGGTGTTTCACATCATGGCGCTGCTCAATGAGCCCGATGCCACCGACACGATGGTGGAGGAGGCGTTTCGCAGTCATCCGTCATTGAGCCTGTCATTGCTGCGCATTGTGAACTCGGCCTCGTTTGGCGGGCGCGGTGTGGATTCCATTCCCTACGCCATTCGTCTGGTGGGACGTGAAGCGCTGTCGCGCTGGATGCTCATCATGCTGGTGGCCAGCGTGGGGTCACGCAGCGCGGTGGCGCACGAGGCGGTGGTGGAGGCGCTGGTGCGTGGACGTTTCTGCGAAGTGGTCACGGCACATGGTGCGCACGGTGACCCGGCGGCGCGCTTTCTGGTGGGCCTGCTCTCGCGCATGGACCGCCTGCTGGGCCTGCCCATGGAGCAGGTGCTGGAGCGTCTGCCGGTGAGCGACGACGTGCGCGATGCGCTGCTGCATGCACGCGGGCCGCACGCCACGGTGCTGCTGCTGGCCGACGCTTACGAGAACGCCGACTGGCCGCTGGTGGACACGCTCTCGGGCAACATGGAGCTGCCGTCGCTGTATGCCGAGGCGGTGCAGTGGGCCAACACGCGACTGGCGGCGGTGACGGCGCGGTAGGAGGAGCCAGCGGCCGATAGTTGGCATGAGTAAGTTGGATGCGGAGCTGCCGAAAGGTGCCGATCACGCGTCCGGGAGCAGCGTAGCATCGAGACTCGAAATCATGACGCGCCGACGCGCCCTGGGCATCATTCGTCAATGTCTGATATCTGCAGGACTCTTGGGATGCACCACGGTGGTGGTGGATGCTCAGGGTTCTGTTCGTGTGGTCCAGCCACAGGAGTACAAGAAGGAAGCAAGGGCGACTCCACCGGACGGCGCGTCGTGGTTTCTCACCGCCATCAATGATCTCGCCGTGGACAGCGCAGGCCGCATGTATGTTCTGGAGCGGTCCGACCAGACCATTCGTGTCTTCAGTCCTTCTGGCAAGTACCTGAAGGCGCTCGGTCGTCGCGGAGCTGGTCCAGGCGAGTTTCGCAATGCTCGGGCGCTTGTCATTCGCTCGGGTTCATTGTGGGTGCTGGATTTCGGCAACTCGCGCGTAACGGCATTTGGTCTTGCGGGTACCACCGTTCGCACGTTCTCACTGAATCCGGCGGTTCGTGGCGTTGCGTCCGTTGCCGGCGTTACAGCTCGTGGCTTTCTGGTCTACGTCAACAATCAGGGAGCAGCGGAGGCCACTTCTCAGGCGCTTGGTGGTCAAGCTCCAGCCTTGTTCGTCAGCACTGATTCGCGTGGACAGGTACTCGACACGGTTGCCACGTCCTGGGAAAGGAGACAAACGCTTCGCTTCAGCGTCATTCCAGCTGACATCAAGACAACACGCAGTGCCGGGCAGGTGAATCGCGCGCAGCCGTTTGTCCAACAAGCCCACTGGGTAATGAGCGGAGATGGAGTAGCTCTTGTCACCCTTGGTCCAGTCTCGTTCAGAGGGCTCGGATCCGAGGAGCTCCGGCTTAGCTATCTGTCGCTGACCGGTGACACACTCAAGTCCAAACGTGTCGATCTCCCGCGCTTTCCGCTAACTGATCGTGATGTCAACAAGCTCGTCGATTCACTGGCAATGCCGTTTCTCATCAAGGGGAATATTCGCGTGCAGGGTGACCGACGCATGATTCGAGACTCTCTGGTGCGTACCAGCTATTGGCCATCAACTTCCAGCATGCTGATGGGCGAAGACGGCTCGCTGTGGCTCAAGTCGCCGCGGCCGAGCGGCGAGGGCGGTGACACCTATTGGGTGCTCAGCAAAGAGGGCGAGACCGAGGCCCGTGTGACATTGCCCGAGGGATTCCGCCTGGTTCGCGCGTCTCGCGCTGAAGCATGGGGCTGGAGTACAGATGAGGACGGTTCTCCAGTAGTCGAGCGCTATCGCTTGTCGAAGCCAATTGAAGCCGCCGCATCACGAAGGTAGTGAGTCTGTGACTCAGCAGTCGCTCAATAGCACTTCCGCAGCGGCTGCGCGATGGTGTAGACGAGCGAGTCCGCCTTTTGAGCCGCGAAGGCTTCCTCGTGGGCTGTACGCCACCGTGCTGCTGCTGGCCGATGCTTACGAGAATGCCGACTGGCCGCTGGTGGACACGCTATCGGGCAACATGGAGTTGCCGTCGCTGTATGCCGAGGCGGTGCACTGGGCCAATACGCGACTGGCGGCGGTGACGGCGCGGTAGGAAATCTCGAGGAGAATGAAGTGAAAGGGCCGGATGCGTCCTGTAAGGGCCGACTAAGGACTTGCGCGGATAGGCTGGGAAGAGCTAGCCTGGCCCTACTGGCCTTGTGACCAGCTTCACTTGGCAATTGTGGACCTATTCAACGAGGTAAAGTAGATGGCCACCCGAGTTTGGCTACTGATTGCACTACTGGTGAGTGGGTCTGCCGCGTGCTTCGATAACGCGGAGATCACCCGACCGCCCCTCAGCAATCCAGGCGAATTGACTTCAGCTCACACCACAGTCACATGTGACAGCGGGTGGGTAGAAAACGGAAGTGGTGGATCAATTTGCAACGGTACCGTTGAGATGTGCTCTGACGGGTGGTACAACTTCCACGGAACGTGTGAAGGATATGATCCTGGAGTTGATCCATGCTTTCCGTATGAGTGCGGTGGAGGCGGGACGGGAGGTGGTGGGGGTGGCGCGCCCGCATGCAACGATGAACGAGATACGATGATCGGTGAATACAACAGCATGGCGCCTGGGCTCCCAACGCCTTCCTGCGGATCGTTTACTCGCACATCGTCAAATCCCTACTATGGATACTCGCAACTGACGGTTAACAGTCCACACAGTTGGGCAATCATTAGGAGCCCGTTGCAGATAGGTTCTAACGCGACCTACGGACTGGCTCGGTGGATTGTCGAGATCGATGGAGTTCCCCGCACCCTCAACAGCGTATATCGATGCCCGCACAAGAACGCGCAGGTTGGTGGTGCTCCGAGCAGCCGGCACATGGCTGGTGATGCCGTAGACCTTGACGTTTCGAGCGACGGGTACGACGAGTGGAAGGTGTATGCTGACGCAGCGTGGCGAGCAGGAGCATCCTATGTTGAACCTACCAACCTACCTTGCGGAACCAACTGTACCCATGCCGACTGGAGAAATCGATGATGCTTACCCTATCCAGCCGTGCTGCGTACGCAGTTCTGGTATCACTTCTTCTGGCTGCAACTGCACAGTCGCAGAACACAAGTGCCAAGCTGGACGGTAGATCGACCCGTTCCCTTTCCGTGAGTCTGTTGGTTGACCAGTTCAGCAGCAGCAAGCAGAGCACGCGAATCCATGCATTCTACACCTTGCTTGGAGCCGGCGCCTTTAGTGGTCCGGGTGCGCCGGAAGCCGCATGGAGAGCGGCGATGGCGCGTGCGCCTGAAGAAGAGCGGCGAGCGCGCGATGCGGTTGTATCCCTTCTGAGTCGGGAACAGCGCCTTGTACGTGACACAAAAGTCCGCATCCAGTCGGAAATCTTCAGCAACTACTTCGGGGATCTGATCTGGATGGTGGCGGAGCTGCGGGAGCCGATCGCCGTGGATGTTTTGCTTGATGCACTTCCAACTGGTCATAACGCGGCTGTTGGGCTCGCACGGCTGGGCGAGCCCGCGCTCAATCGACTGCTCACCCTGAGTCGCTCCAATTCGGCGCCAGACAGAGAAAGGTCAGCTCAGGGACTGGCAGTGATGGCTTCAGAGGACGGTCGCAAGTGGATCCCCGCACTGCGACAGGTAGACATTCGTGCGACCCTGCTTCGTTTGGGGACAGACGCAAACCCTTCGACGAGGCTTTTTGCCGCAACTGGCCTAGAGACTTATCGTGATGGGGAAGTGCGCGCTCTGTTCGCGCAGCTTGCCGCAGATTCCACCGATTGCACATCTGTTCAAGGGCGCCGCGTCTGTCCAGTACAGCGTCTTGCTCGGATTTGGCTGGAAAAGAATCGGTGATCTGCTGACCCATGTATAGATTGGCAGCTCGCTTTGCAGTGACGTTCAGTTGCTGTGGGGCGGGCTGTCCTCCCCTCAGTATCCCCTGTGCAGCGGCTGCGCGATGTTGGCGATGAGCGAGTCGGCCTTCTCCGCCGCGTCGCTACAGTGGGCCAATACGCGATTGGCGGCGGTGACGGCGCGATAGGGGCCGGCTTGAGTGGTACACACGGTCGCGGGCACGGCACTCTCAGCCCGGTGAAGGGTATCAGCGACTCTGCGTCAACCGCGACAAAGCCGGATCGTCAACCAACGACACCATGAATTGCTCCGATCGACTTCTATATGCGGCTGCGATGCTCGCCTCAGTGTCGGCTGCCGAGGCTCAACCAGGCGGCGGGCTGGCTCTTGGCGTTGGCACGCATCGAACGCGGGGCGGAACGTTTGAGGATCCGAACGGCATTTTGTTGGACGTTCTCGCCACCCGCGGTATCGTTCGCAAGCAGAATGTGTCGCTGACGCTTGGCGCAGGCGGAACACAGGTATTTGGCGATACCGCACCAGAATGTCTCATCACCGCCAGTGGGGGCTGCGCCCCAGACGGCGATACCCGCGGCCTCAACGCGCTACTTGGCGTGGCGGCCTTCGCAGGGCCAACAGAACTCAACATCGCCGTAGGCCCCGCCTGGTACTGGAACGACGGCGCGGCGCAGCGCGGCTCTCAATTCCGATTTGACGTCCTGGACAAGGATGAGAAGATCGCGCTCGGCGCCATGGCGCGCGTGACGCTCATTCCCAGGAGTCAGGGTGTCCGCCGCGATATGTACGCCTTCGGGCTGTACCTGCGGTTCAGGTAGCCCGCTTCAGTACCCTTTCCGCAGAGGCTGGGCGATGTTGGCAATGAGCGAGTCGGCCTTCTGCGCCGCGAGCGCTTCCGCGTTTGGCGCCGATTCCGGCGTGGCGGTGTAGGGCAGCAGAATGGAGATGCGGCGATTGGCCGGGGCCATGGGGTCATTGAGCACACGCGGCTTGGTGTCGGCGTAGCCACGCACTTCCACCACCCGATTGGCGGCCACACCGGTGCTTTGCAGCACACGCCGCGCAGCATTGGCTCGGTCGGTGGACAGTTCCCAATTGCCGTAGGCGCCATCGCTGCCGTAGCGCGCGGCGTCCGTATGGCCTTCCAGCACGATCTTGTTCTCCATCTCGCGCAGCTCGGCTCCCACCAACTGCAGCGTGAGCATGGTGGCGGCGTTCATCTTCGCCGAGCCGATGGGGAAGTACACGTCGCCCTTGCCCGACTCGATGAGCTCGATGCGCAGCCCCTCATTGGTGACCTGCACATCCACCACCGCATTGAGCTTCTTGAGCGAATCGTTCTCGGCCAGCTTGTCGAGAATGCTGCGCCGCAGGTTCTCGAACGTGCGCTGCTCGGTGGTGCGCACGATCATGCGCATGGGCGTCTTCTGGATGGCAGACGGTGAGCTGCCGCTCGAGAGCGGGCTCGAGCCGGCGCCAAAGCCTTTCTTGTAGCCCACGGGATTGGCGAAGTAGCCCTCGATGGCCTGTTTGGTCTTGTCGTCCATGCCGAGGATCCACATCACCATGAAGAAGGCCATCATGGCCGTCACGAAGTCGGCGTAGGCCACCTTCCAGGAGCCACCATGATGGCCCCCGCCGCCCACGATCTTCTTCTTGACGATGACGACTTTCTTGCCGCCGCGAGCCGCCATGATTTAGGCCGCCTTCTTGCGCGTGAGTTCTTCGAGCTCCGTGAAGCTCGGACGCTCGTGCGGCTCGATGTTGCGGCGCGAGAACTCCACGGCCGTCATGGGTGCATCACCACGCGCAAACGACAGCAGCGCGGTGCGGATGCAGAGCATGTAGTCGTGTTCGGCGTGCAGACGGGTCTCCATGGCTTTGGCCAGGGGACCGAACACGCCATAGGCCAGCAGAATGCCGAGGAAGGTGCCGACGAGGGCGGCGGCCACCTTTTCGCCGATTTCCGACGCCGCGCCACCGATCGAGCCCATGGTGATGATCACGCCGAGCACGGCGGCCACGATACCGAAACCGGGCATGGCGTCACCCACCGTGGTGATGGCGTGCGGCGCGAGCATGGCCTCGTGGTGGTGCTTCTCGAGATCGACATCGAGGATGTCGGCCAGATTGTGGTCTTCCACCGTGCCGGTGAGCAGCACCTTGAGCGTGTCGCAAAGCAGCGAGACGGCGTGGTGGTTGGCCATGAACGACGGGTACTTCTGGAAGATGTCGCTGCTTTCGGGATTCTCGATGTGCGCTTCGAGGCCCACGAGGCCGTCCTTGCGGGCCTTCTGGAAAACCTCGTAGAGTACCTGCAGCAGCTCGGCGTAGGCCTTGGCTCCGTAGGGGTTGGGCTTGAGCAGGCCGAGCATCTGACTGACACAGGCCTTCAGCACCGCCGGGGGGTTGCCGATGATGAGCGTGCCCAGGGCCGCGCCGCCGAGGATGATGAACTCGTTCGGCTGGATGAGCACGGCGATCTTGCCATGGTGCATGACATAGCCACCGATGACAGATCCAAAGACGACGACGAGGCCGATGATGACAAACACGCGAGAGGATCCCGGGTGCGGGTGAACGAATCAGTGAGTGCCGATGCGGCGCGTGGCGCGCAGGGCGGCTTCGCGAGGCAAAGCCGCACCACGGCGGCCGGCGTACGTCGCTGGCTCTCCGTGCATGACGAGTTGCTGGGTGGCGTGGCACATACCCTCAGCAACCGGCTGGGCACCCTCGAGGCGCTCATCGGACTGCTGGATGCAGGTATCATGCCGGACCAGCGACTGGTGGGCGGTTTGCGCGACGACGCCGCGCAACTCGACGGCCTGCTCCAGACCCTGCGGCAGCTTCCCCAGCGAGACGAAGCCGGTGTGGAGCCCATGCTGCTCGGTGATGCCGTCGATCTGGCCCGGCATCTGGTACGGGAACACCCGCGTTTCCGGCCCGGCGACCTGCATGGGGAGCTGCGTGTCGAGACCCGTGGTGACGTGCTGCCCGTGCGTGCCGATCCGCAGGCGGTCGCTCATGCCGCGGTTGTTGCCGTGCTGGCGGCAGGACGTGCCGGGGGACCGGTCGTGGTGACGCTCGAAACGGTCGGCGACACGGTGCAACTGCGTGTCGACATCGGGGCAATTCCGGAGCACACGCAAGACGGCCTCGAGCGGGCCGAGCCCGATGTCGAGACCGAGGCCGAGACTGGAATCGAAGCCGATGTCGCGGCGATCGCGTGGCTGCTGGAGTCCAGCAACGGGCAGGTCCTGCGCGAGGGCAGGATGTTGGGTTTCGCGCTCCCGACCCTGGCGGCCAGTCGACGCGCCCGCTGAGGGCTCCGGCATCATCAGGCGCTCGGCTTGACGGGTGCGCCGAGGCCGAGCGACGCCATGAACTCGGGGCTCACCGGCGCCGTGGCGGCCCGCTGGTTCTCCTTGGCCACCTGATCGGCGATCTCGCCACGCAGGATCTTGACCGACCCCGGCGCTTCGATGCCGATGCGCACGCCGCCGCGGTCGCAGGAGACCACGACAATGCGAATGCCGCCGTCGATGAGAATGGATTCGCCTTCGCGGCGTCCGAGAATGAGCATCGCGATCAGACCAGGTTGAGCAGCGTGTCGAGCATTTCTTCGGCGGCCTTGATGAGCTTCGTGGCCGCCTGATAGGACTGCTGCACGCGCAGCATATTGACCAGTTCTTCGTCGGTACTGACGCCGCTCACCGACTGGCGACGACGCTCCGCCTGTTCCACGAGCGTGGCGGTCACGCCCGCCTGGTCGGTGGCCGACTGCGTCTGGATGCCGACGCGTGTGACCAGGCCGCGGAAGAAAGTCGAGAAGGAACCCGTTTCGGTGGCACCGTTCGGGCCCGTGTAGGTGACGGTGTTGGGGCTGATGCGCAGCGACGCGAGCCCCTGTGCGACCGTGTTGTCCGACGGGCCGCTGATGGAGCCGCTGGCCGAGATGTTGCGCGGATCGGCCAGAATATCAGCGTGCAGGCGCAGATTGGACGCGCGCACCGGTACCGCAACTGTAGCCGGCTGGAAGAAGTTGCCGGCGGCGGTGCCCGGCACGGTTCCCGTCGGAAAAAGGTAGCCCGTGCCATGCACATTGTTCACGGCCGTCACCAGCTGATCAGCCATGGCATCGAGCCGTGTGCGCGAGGCCGGGATTTCGGTGTTGAGGAAATCGACCATCGCGCCGAGTTCACCGCTCAGCAGTGCGAGTCGGTCGGGATTCGAGCCCAACCGGATGCGCACCGGCACGTCGGTGACCGGGAAGGTCGGCGTCGGCGTGATGGTCTCGTAGTTCACCGACAGCGGCGTGGCCGAGTCGCCTTCGACCAGCACCGAATTGCCGATCTGCACGGTGACGCTGCCGTTGGCCTGATTGATGACGCGCGTACCCGCCACGCGCGAGAGCTCGTCGAGCTTGAGGTCGCGCATGTCGCGGAGATCGTTGGCCATATTGCCATTCGATTCCGACGAGACGATGCGCACGTTGAGCTCGGCGACCTGCTGCGCCAGCGAGTTGATGTTGCCGACGGCGTTGGTGAGACGCTCGAGATTCGACGTGCGCAGCGTGGTGAGCTGCGTGTCGAAGTCGTTGAACATCTGGGAAAGCTGGCGGCCGCGCTGCTGCACGACGGCGCGCGCGGCGAGACTGCCCGGCTGCGCCGAAAGGTCGCTCCAGCTGTTCCAGAACTGGTCGAGCGCGTTGGCCATGCCTGCGTCATTCGGCTCGCCGAAGACGGCCTCGAGCTGCGAGAGCAGATCGCGACGCATGCCGGCATCGCCGTCGAGTCCTGTCGCCGAGCGGAAGGCGTCGTCGAGCAGGATGTCGCGCTTGCGGATGATGTTGGTGACACTCACGCCGGTGCCGACGGCCCCGTACGTGAAGTTGACCGGGGTGTTGGCAGCGAGCTGTGCTTCCTGGCGCGAGTAGCCCGGCGTCTCCGCGTTGGCGATGTTCTGCGAGATCGTCTGGAGCGCGGTCTGATGCACGAGCAGGGCCGAGCGGGCGACGCTGAACACTCCGGCGTTCATGTCACACCGCCCGGTTGAAGAGCACGCCGCGCGGCGCGCCCGGCGTGGTCGGGGCAATCCCCTCGGCGCCATAGGTGGAGGGCGCGACTGGCGCGCCCACGAGCGTGCGCACGTGCTGGTCCGTGTTGGACAGCGCTTCGCGCAGCAGCTTGCGGTTCATGCCCACTTCGCGCGTGAGCACATCGGCGGCCTGCTGGAGGCGCACACGGGCGTCGCGGAAGCGGTCGTCCACCTGCGCACCGAGGAGTTCTTCGAGCTCGCGCAGCGTGCAGTCTTCACTGCCACCCAGCAGCACGTTGAGCTGGCGGCGGCGCTGACGCGCCTGGCCGAGCGTGGCGAGAATGCGATGCGTGGCGAAGGTGCTGTCGTCGACACCCTGGATGTCGTCGCTGGCCACGGCCGCGCGCTGGCGACGCATCTGCGCGATGAGATCATCGAGCAGTCGCCGCTCGCTGACGAGCGCGTCGTGGAGTGTGTCGAGCAACGCCGTGGATGGCACGGCGGGGCGGGACACGGATTCTGGAGCGTAGAGTGTCGTCGGCGACATCAGCGGGATTCGGAAACGGGGGGCGACACGGTGGACGAAGCGGCCGGCAGGCGGCCGCGCAACTGACGGTACAGCGCCTCCGCCATGCCGCCCTCCCACTGCGTGGGAGTTTCGGCAGCAAGGTGCTGATCCATGAGGCTTGTGAACATTTCTTCGCCGGCCCCGCCTGAAACGATTCCTTCCTGCTGCGGAACAGTTTCACGCATGACCTTGAACAGTTGCTGCACAAAGAGCCCTTCGAGCTGCTTCGCGGACTGGCGGAGCTTCTCGTCTTCGCTCTGGGCCGGGCCGGGCTGCGTGCCCGACATCGGCCCGGCAACGGGTCGGTTGGCGATGGGGGAGATCACCGAACGATGACCTCGGCGGTGAGGGCGCCGACTTCGCGCAGTGCGGCGAAGATGGCGGCAATCTCATTGGCGGGCGTCTGCACAGCATGCAGGGCCGTGGCCACGCGCTGCACCGGAATGCCAGCGGGAAGACGCACGCTGCCGGGAATGGCGGCGGTGTCGTCGTCTGCCAGCTTGCCGATGGACAGCGTGATGGCGCCGTGGCTCACGGTCGCGGCGCCGACAATCATGTCGCCGCCGGCCACCACGGTGCCGTCCTTGCCATCGATGATGAGACGGGCGCGCGATTCCGGTGCAATGCCCAGGTCTCGAATGCGGGCCATGGCCACGGGCTTCTGCACCGAGTCGGCCAGCGTCACGAGCACCGAGCCTTCGTCTTCCACCACCGCGGTCTTTTCGCCCATGGTGGCGTTGATGGCGGTGGCGATCTTGGTGGCGGTGCCCAGGTCGGGCTCCCGCAGGAAGAGGCGCGACGTGGCGGCCATGGTGGGGCGCGGCAGGTCAGCCTCGAGCACGCCGCCCGTAGGAATGCGGCCGTTGGTCTCGTGCGAGGGCATGTAGCGCGTGGCCGTGCCCCCGTCGCTGATCATGAGCGTGCCCTGGGCACTGGCGAGCGGCGGGCCATTGGGGTCGGCCACGAGCGGCGTCATGAACAGCTGGCCGCCGCGCAGCGAACGCGCGTCACCGATGCTGGAGACATGCACTTCGAAGCGGCCGCCCGGTCGCAGATAGGGCGAGACTTCCGCGGTGACGAGCACCGCCGCCACGTTGCGCATGCGGATGAGATCCGCCGGTACTTCAATGTTGAAGCGACGCAGGATGTTGACCACGCTCTGCACCGTGGGGCCGGCGGACTGGCCGCCGATGGCGCGATCGCCGGTGTTGTCGAGACCGATGGCGAGGCCGTAGCCCACGAGGCGCACCGGGAGGGCACCCTCAGGCGAGGTGAGGTCGCGAATCTTGACGTCGTTCTGTGCGAACGAGGTGGTGGGCAGCAGGAGCAGCAGCAGCGCGGCGATGGCGAGTGCGCGCAGCGCGGGCGCGGCGAACCGGTATGCAATCGCGTTCACGGCCAGATGGCTCCGATGATCTTGGTGATGAGGCCCTGCTTGGGCTTGCCCAGCGGGCCGGGTGAGGCGTAGCCCAGCTGCGCGTCAGCGACTCGGCTCGATTCGATGACGTTGGTGACGGACACATCCTGCGCGCGCACCCAGCCGGTGAAGACGATGTCCTGCTTGGCCTTGTCGACGTCGATGACCTTGGTGCCCTTGATCTGCAGCAGACCGTTCTGACCGAGGGCCACGATGCGCACGCTCATTTCGTTCTGAAAACGATTTTCACGGCGCGCCTGACCCCGCTGCTGTTGATCGGCGCTGTTGCGTGTGTCGAGGCCGACGCTCTGCGACTCGCCGGGGGTGCGGACATTGGCGCCGAGACCGCGGGTGCGGTTGTCGGTGGCAATGTTCTCCTTGACGGCGGTGGAAATGGTGTAGTCGTCGATGAGCACCGTGATGATGTCGCCCACCGCGAACTGCCGGCGATCCGAGACCCAGGACGTGCGAGCGGGCGTGGCCGGCGCGTTGCTGCTGCCGTTCGCCGCGCTCTGCTGCGTGCTCTGCTGTGTGCCCGTGGCGGGCTGCGCGGGCAGCCAGCTTGGCGTGGCCAGCACGGCGGCCATGCCCATGAGCCAGAGGGCGGCACCGGCAAGCAGCGGTCGGGATGTGGATGCAGACATCATGTGTGGACTCTCGAGAAAAGACTCAGCGGAGACGAACGAGATTGGGGCCGACGGCCACCCCATCGAGGCGACGTGAGCGATCGATGCGGACGCCGACGGTGCTGCCAAGGGCGGCGGTGTTGGTGGCCACACCCGTGAGCACAAGGCGCAGGGCACCGTCCTGCCAGATGGCCGTCACGGGCTGGCCACCGGTGATGGCGGCCGGCGGTGACACGGCAGGAGCACGCAGCACTTCGCCCATGCCAATGGGACGGTGCGTGACCCAGCCCGGCTGCGCCGGTGTGGTGTCGGGCGCCGCACTCCAGCGCCAGGTGATGACGGTGTCGAGTCGCGCGATGTCTTCGGCGCGCAGCGTTTCACCGCGCGCGATGGCGCGCGTGGCCACGGTGTAGGTGACGCGGCGCTGATCGCGGGCGAGCGGTACGCTGTCGCGAACGCTGTTGCGCACCACGTCGCCGGTGGCTGCCGTTGGATTCTGCGCGCGCAGCACCGCCGCGCTGCCGAGCAGCAGCGCGAGCACGATGAACGAACGGGAAGCCAGGAGCAGCACGGGCGACATGATGACGCGACTCAGCGGGTGATGTTGTTGGCGATCTGACCCATCTCGTCGGCCGTCTTGATGGCCTTCGAGTTGATTTCGTAGGCACGCATGGCGGCGATCATCTCCACCATTTCCTGCACGATCTCGACGTTCGAGCCTTCGAGACTGCCCTGCTGCAGGCGGCCCATGCCGTCTTCGTTGGGGAAGCCGATGACCGGCTGACCCGAGGCGGTGGTGGGCGCGAGCAGGTTCTGCCCGAGGTTGAGCATGCCCGACGGATTGGCGAAGCGCGCCAGCTCGAGTCGGCCGACTTCCGTCGGCAGCAGATCGGTGCCGCGCTTGACGCTCACCACACCGGAGACGGAGATGGTGAGTTCCGACGAGTCGACAGGAATGCGAATGGGCGGCTGCACCGTCTGGCCGCCGCTCGTCACGAGCACGCCCTGATCGGAGATCTGCAGGCTGCCGTCACGCGTGTAGGCCATCTGTCCGGTGGGCAGCTGGACCTGCAGGAATCCGTCGCCTTCGATGGCGATGTCGAGATTGCGTCCCGTCTGTTCGATGGGACCCTGCTCGTGCAGGCGCTGGACGCTGGCGAGCCGCGTGCCACGTCCGACCTGAATGGCGGGCAGCGTTTCGGCTTCGGTGCCACCGATGATCTGCGTGCCCTGCACGGTCTGATACAACAAGTCCTCGAAGTGCGCACGGCTCCGCTTGAAGCCGGAGGTGTTCACGTTGGCGAGGTTGTTGGCGATGATTTCGGTGCGCGTGGTCTGCGCCTTCATGCCGGAGGCGGCGGCGCGGAGTGCTGGATCCATGGTCGTGTTCCCTGTTGGCCTTAGACGGGACGAGCGAGGTCGGTCACGGCGATTTCGCGTGCCGCGTCGAGGTTGGTCAGCACCTTCTGCGCGGCGCTGTAGCGCTGCAGCACGCTGATCATGTCGGTCATGGCCGAGAGCGTGTTGACGTTCGACTCTTCAACGAAGCCCTGCTTGACGCTGCGCTCGTTGGCGGGCACGACCTGGCGCGAGGCATCGGGCACGAAGTGTGTGCCGCCCTCGTGCTGGAGGTCGCTGCCGGGCGCGACGCGCTCGACCTTGAGGCGCTGCAGCGGCTTGCCATTCACACTCACCTGCCCGCTGGCGTCGATTTCGAGTTGGCCAGTGGGGATGGTGATGCCGTTGCCGTCTTCGCCGAGCACGAGGTTGCCCTTGGCATCCACGAGCTGGCGATCGGGGTTGAGCTGGAAGGTGCCGTTGCGTACGAAGCGCTCACCGCCGGGGGTGCGGACCACGAAGAACCCGTCGCCCTCGATGGCGAGGTCGAGCGGGTTGTGGGTCTGCGTGAAGGAGCCCGCTTCGAGATTGACGGCGGTGTCTGTGGCGGCGAGGGCGTTATCCATGAGCCGCGCAAACGCCACCTCGGCCTTGAAGCCGCGGGTGGAGGCGTTGGCGAGGTTGTTGGCGAGCACGGCCTGGCGGCGTTCCAGCATCTGGAGCGCGGCGGCGGCGGAACTCATACCGTTGGATTGGACGGGACCTGGCATGTCGGGACCGGAAAAGGGACACGAACTCGCCAGCGTTAAAAGCATTGGTCGTGCCACGGCGGCGCGGCGCGCTTCGAACTTCACAAAGTGTTATATTTCAACGACTTGGACTTCCAGGCGGCAATTCGTGCCTGCCTCGGTGGACCGGCAATTGGCGGAAAATGATGCCGGGCAGGGGGGTGGGCGGTCGGAGTTGCCGCGAGTGCTCGCGTTCGGATTCTGTGATGTGAGTTTCATGAATAGGGAGAACACCCTATTGCCCCCCCCTACGTGAGTTCACAAAATGGAAACCGCGAGTGGCTGGGAGTGGGGACGTGGTACGCGTCAGGATAACCCGACTGCTGAGCGCAACCGATGCCCGGTTGCGCCCAATCATTTACCAAAGGAGGCGGCACATGGCTTGGAAAAAACTCATCGTCCTCGCCGTGGGACTGATGGTGGTTTCGACATTCGACCCAATCACCGAAGTGATCACACGGGGTACTGCGCTTATCGCCCAAGAACTCCCCTGTACGGGATCCTGCGAGGAACAGGAGGAGACAGGCGATTGTGAGCAAACATGCTCGCCGATGCCTGCGAGCTGCAACGGGGGCGAGTACGTCTGCGGGGAACTGCCGGGATGTACCGTCTGTGTGTGCAGCATGCGCGACGAAAACAGACGTTGCACAGTTTGGACCCCGCAAACAAACACGCCAAAGCAGAAGACCAGATCCTAGTACTGCTTCTCCCACTCCAAACCACTCTGAAGATTCATGCACGCACGTTTGACCATGGCACTGCTGCTCAGTCTCTGTGGCTGTGTAGCTAACGAAAATCCGTCCAAGTCCGGCCTGGGAGACAGTGAACTCCGACCAATATGGACAGTCGACCTGACCACTGCTGAAACGTCAGCAGATCTGGACGACATCTTCATTGAGCGTGACAGAGTTCTCACTGTTCAAGCAAACGATGCGTCAGTGATGGCGTTCGATAGGAGCAGCGGGAGAAAGGTGTGGGAGAAGCGTACCCGTGGTGCTGGTCCCGGTGAATTCCTTTCTCCACGCCAACTCTTCGGATTCGGCGAAGGCTTGGTGGGAGTTGTAGATAACCGTCAGGGACGGATCACCGTTCTCAAGACGGACGGCAACGTCGATCGGATACTCGGTGGTGAACGGACGGCCGGCGACCTGACCAACGTGTGTGGAACCTATGATGGCCATCTGCTCGCGGTCAGACTACCACTCTTTGAGATAATCCGGATCAATGATGAGCCGGAAGCACAAAGTCTTTTCCGACTGAATTGGCCTACCCCCATCTTCAATGAGAGTCCTATGCTTCAGCAGGGACTCTTTGCGAAGGACCACGCTGGTCGTTGCGTTATCTATCAGCCACGTGGTGACTACTTTTTCGAGTTGCTTGCAGACTCTCTGAGCGCGGGGCAGCTCAGAAAGTACGCCCAGACGTATCCACCACAGAAGATTGATCGGACAAAGCAGTTCCCACGGGTCTCGCCAGGCGGGATTGCAGCAGCGTATGCCGTGGTAAAGCACGATACGGTCTTCGTTCTTCGGGGCGGTATCAACAAGTCCGATGAGGGTGTTGTCGATGCTTACCTTCTTGCTACGGGGCAGCGCGTTGCCCAATTCCAGCTTCCGAAGACGACTTACAAGTTTGACATGCTGGATGATCATGTCCTCGCGTTGGAAACTAACGACGAAGGCTCTATCCTGAGGCTATACGCTCGATGACCAGCTTCCGAAGTTCGGTGTTTGCATTTTTCGCCACTGTGATCACACTGAGCGTCGCATGCACTGAACGGTGGAGCGATGCACCTGCTCCCGCTGCAGTTGTATTGCCGGCATCAGCTATCGAAGACAGTTTGCTTGCCATTCCTGTTGTCGGTGGATTCCGACCTCGTGCTGTGCTCTTCGTTGACGCATCGTGCCCAAACTCGATGTACGCCTTGGAGCAGGCAATGGCCGACAGCAGTGTGGCCTCACGGCTCGCGATAAGCTACTATCCGCAGGTAGACAGGGATCCTGTAGCACGATTTGAAACGACGGCGCTCGAATGTGCGCGACAAGTCGGCGCATTCTCGCAGTACGTCACTCAACGGCTGGATGACGCAGGTCGAGGCGGGCGCGCTGTAGAGCTATCTGCTAGTGCCATCGGCATCGACACCGCTCGCTTCATGCAATGTGTTGCTGATCCGCGCACCGAATCCATCGTCGCTCGCCATCAGGCCTTCGCGGAGCGATATGGTGTTTCGGTACTGCCTCTTCTTGTGCATCAGGACGCAAGCACAGTCGGACGAGACAGCGTGATCCAGGCATTCACACGGCTAAAGTAGCTCCTGTACGCGACCCTTGCGGCATTCGCGTACCGCGTGGGAAAGGCGACACCCGCATGGTGACGTCAGCGCGTCACCGGAGTCGGGCTTGTTCAGCAGCCGGCTGCACTCCGTACCACTTCAAACAGCGGCTTACGGATGGCCCAGTCGCGCACGAATACGAGGCCATCGGGCAGATAGCAGGAGTTCGAAGTAGCCGCCGACGCTCCGGCTTCGATGACTGGTCGGCACGCCGATACGCAGACCGTCCTGGTCACTGCCTTCAACCACACGAAAGCAATGCGCAATGCGAAACTCGTGGCTCAGCAAGACCTGCGCGTCGGCCGCGGGGTAGTCGCGATAGGCCGGGTCTGGAGGGAGCTGCCGTGCCGCCCAACTCCTTCACGCGCCGTTACGCAGCGCTGGCGTCGATCTCCTCAACCCTCACAAGCGGTAGACGCGCAAACGTCGCGGCATGCTCGATCGTCATGCTCACCAGATTGCCCGACTGGTCGAGGTCGACATAGACGTTCTCGCTGATCTCACGGGTCTCCTTAACCTCAGCGTCCGAAAACTCGAGCAGCGCCGTGTCGGTATCTTTGAAGTACTTGACGTTCATGGCTCGAATCCGCGGTCAAAGAAGGCGTTGTGCACCGTGAGCGCATCCGGAAGTAGCACCACGCGAAGGTACCGCCCCACCTCTGAAATGTAGGCCCATCGGCGAATCCGGCCATCCCCCTGTAAGGTCTCGGCCACCGGATGCTCGATGGCCAGCACAATCCACTCGTCCCGAATCGCGGCACGATCCGCTCTGGTCCGTGTGTGCGCGAAATAGTCCGTGCTCTTGAACATGGGGGCTCGATCAAGCGGCGATACGCCAGATGTGCTGCTGTACGAATGACTTATTGCTTCACTTTTCAGCTGCAAGCCTGGAACATTGGCCGTCACTTGTCGAGCCGAAGGCCACTCATTCCGGCGATCCCCAGCGTGGCGCGCTCAGCGCGCCGCCACCACCGGGCCACCCAGTTCGAGCAGCATAGCCACGGCATCCACCGGCAAACCCGTCTTCCACGCGATTTCCGTGGGCTCGGCACCAGCCGCCGCGAGGGCCTGCACCGCACGCGGCGTGCGCGCGGCGCGGCCGGTCATCTTCACGGCCGGCAGGTTGCCAGTCACGGGACGCGTCGCCAGCGACGAGCGGGTGCTGCGGGCGCGACGCGCGGTTATGGCACGGGACACGGCCCGCACGCCAAGGCTGAGCAGCCAGAGCACCAGAGCCGCGGCCACACCAGCGCCGGCGTACAACTTGTACATGAGGGGCACGGCAGGCGAGACCGCCGCCGCGCCCACCACGAGACCCACCAGCGTCACCAGCAGACTGAGAGCCACCAGCTTGAACGTCTCCCGCATGTTCAGGCCACCTGATCGCGCAGCGGCTTGAGCTCCACGCGCAACTTGCTGAGGGCTTTGCTGCGAATCTGCGACACGCGCGATTCGGTAAGCTCGAGCACCTTGGCAATCTCGTGCAGCTTGAGCTCTTCGAAGTAATACAGCGACAGCACCACACGCTCCTGCTCCTTGAGCCGCAGAATGGCGTCCTTGAGGTGCGACACTTCCTGCTCGTGCGTGAGGCTGTCCTCGACGCCCTGCTCGTCATGCGAGGTGAGCGTTTCCGCCGGCACCGGCGTGGTGTTTTCGCGCTCGCCCGGCGCGCGGTCGAGCGGAATGTGGTGCGCGCCTTCCACGTCGGCCTGCCAACGCCACAGCGTGCCCATGTCCACCCCCAACTGCTCGGCCAGCTCACGGTCTTCCGGCGCGCGGCCATGCAGACGCTGGAAGCTCTCGCGTGCGGCACCGATTTCGCGCGTCTTGCGGCGAATGCTGCGTGGCACGTGATCCTGCTTGCGCAGCTCGTCGAGGATGGCGCCGCGAATACGCGGAGCGGCAAAGGTGCTGAAGGCCAGGCCGCGTGCGGCGTCGAAGCCTTCGAGTGCCGTCATGAGGCCGATGGTACCAGCGCTCACGAGTTCGTCGAAGTCGGCGCGAACGGCCAGGGTGCGCGAGACCTGTCGCGCCACGTGATGCACGAGTCCGAGATGCTCCTCGAGGAGACGGTCACGGGCCATCTGATTGCCGGCCTGATACGATTGCCAGAGCTTCGCATGCATGGCGGATCCTGCAGAGGTCGCGAGAGTCACGATCAGACACCAGAACGGGAGGGGGAGCGTACTGACAGGGCGCGCATCACGACATCGTGAGCAGCAAGCGCCGCTGGGGAACCAGCCGCCGCGTCGGGGAAAGGCATGCCCCGGCGAAGTGCGGCGTCGAGCGTAGGATCGGCCGGAATGGCTCCGGCCAGGCGCAGCGAAAGTCCAAGGAACTGACGGGCACCGGCATCGATGGCGTCGAAGCAGCGGGCTGCCTCGCTCCCCTCATGCCGATTGACGAGCACGTCCACCGGAAGGGCACGGTGCCGGGTGTGCACCGCCTTGCAGAGGGCATAGGTGGCGGCCAGGGCCACCGGGTCACTGCCGGCCGAGACGGCCACGAGGCGTTCGTTGGCGTGCGGCGTGATGGCGGCCAGCACCGGGTCGAGGCGCGCGCCACAATCCACCACCACCAGATCGGCCTGTTCGGTGAGCGGTGACAGACGACGCATGCAGGCGCGGCGCTCGGCAGCCGTGATGGCCACGGCGGTCGCGCCTTCCGCGTCCCCGCTCTGGCGCGGCGCACCGCCGGCCACCAGCGTGAGAGTACTGCTGACGGGAGTGGCCACCTGCGATGGCGTCACGCGGCCGCCGCGCAGATCGGTCCAACTGGCCTGCGGTGTCACGCCAAGGGTCAAGGCCAGCGGTCCCACAAAGTCGTCGGCGTCCACGAGCAGCACGCGCACGCCGTCACCGGCAGCGGCCACCGCCAGCAGCGCTGAGAGCAGCGTGGTGCCCGAGCCGCCACGGCCACTGGCCACGAGCAGCGTGGGGGTGCCACCGGCCGATGGGCCGCTTGCTGCGATCCCATCGCGGCCCACGGCATCACGCAGCGCGTCAGCCTGCGACGGAGACGCCGGCACGGTGCCGCGTGGAGGACTCATGAGTGAGGTGACCATCAGGCGGGCGTCCAGTCAGGCTCGGCATCGGCCGAGAGACCCCAGGCGCGCAGCAAGCGCGGCACACCGGGCTTGAGATCGGCGGGCACATCCTGTCCATCGGCCACCCAGCGCGTGGGCATTTCGAGCGAGAGCGCGAGATCGGTGATGCCGGTTTCGCGCGGCACTTCGTCGAGCTTGGAAAGCACGAGATGTGTGGCGCCGCAGTGCGTGCGCGTGGCGCGATAGGCGCGGCCGATATCGATGGCCAGATCGGCGCGCAGCGAGGCCGGCAGCACGAGATGCACTTCGTCGGGCGCGATGGCGTCGAGCAGTGTGCGCCAGCGCTCGGTGAGCTCGGCGCTGGCCGGGCTGCGTCCCGGCGTGTCGATGATGACGACATCGCAGTCGGCCGAGAGCCGCTTGATGGCGGCATCCACTTCGCGCGCGTCGTACACGACTTCGAACGGCACGTCGGCGAGTTCGGCATAGGTGGCGAGCTGCTCCATGCCGCCCACGCGATAGGTGTCGATGGTAAGCAAACCAGGACGCGCGGCGCCAAACATGCCGCGGCGCACCGCGAGCTTGGCGGCCGTGGTGGTCTTGCCGGCACCCGTGGGGCCGACGAGGGCAATGCAGTAGGGGCGCCCGTCGGCCTTGCGCAGCACACGCGGCAGCGGTGCGGGCTCGAGACGTGCGCGCACGCGTTCCACGGTGGTGCTGGGTGCAGCCATGACTTCCACCATGGGCACGCCGGCATCACGCACGGTGCGCGTGTGCAGAATCATGACGTCGTCGCCGAGGGTGCGACGGGCGCGATCGGCGACGTGCGACAGGTCGGCGCCGCGGAAGCGCTCGAGGGCGGGATAGTTGGTGTACTCAGGCATTCGGCATCTCCCACGTGGCGACGCTGCTCAGGGTGATCTGGGCGGGCAGCTCGGCCAACGAGACCACGGGCAGGCTGGGCAACACCGGTTCGATCAGGCGTCGCACGCCTACGCGCAGTGAGGGCGGTGTGATGAGCGGCAGCGGACGGCCATCCACCGCGTAGGTGGTGGCCAGGTTGTTGAGATCGCGCAGCATGCCGGCGAGCGATTCCGGCGTGAGCACGGGCGCGGCCGGGTTGGCACTGCGCGGTGAGAAGAGGCCCACGAGCGCACTCTCGAGACGTGCCCCGATGGTGATGCCCCGCACGGTGCCGGTGTTGTCGGCGAAGAGTCGCGCAATGACGTTGGTAAGTGACTTGCGCACCACTTCGGTAAGCGCCTCGGGGTCCTTGGTGCTTTCGGCGCCATCGCCCAGGGCTTCGAGAATGGTGACGAGATCGCGGATGGGCACACGCTCGCGCAGCAGACGCTGCAGCACGCGGTGCAGCACGCTGAGCGACACCTTGCCGGGAATGATTTCTTCCACGAGGGCGGGGTGCGACTTCTTGAGCGTCTCCACCATTTCCTGCACTTCCTGACGGCCGAGTAGTTCAGCGGCACTGCCCTTGAGTGTTTCGAGCAGATGCGTGGCGACGACAGTGGTCGGTTCGACGACGACATAGCCGAGCGCCTCGGCCTCGCTGCGGCGCGCCGCGGCTACCCAGCGTGCGGGCATGCCGAAGGACGGGTCGACGGTTTCCATGCCGTCGATTTCCGCGACCACGCCGCCGGTATTGAGCGCCATGAGGAAGCGCGGCAGCACTTCGGCGCGCGCCACTTCGCTGCCACGCAGCTTGATGATGTACTCGTTGGCCGGCAGACGGATGTCGTCGCGAATGCGAATGGGCGGTACGAGGATGCCGAGTTCGAGCGCGGCCTGCTTGCGCAGCAGCGAAATGCGTTCGAGCAGATCACCACCCTGGCCTTCGTCGACGAGCGGAATGAGCGCGTAGCCCACTTCGAGTTCGATGGGATCGATCTGCAGGAGGTCCTGCATGGGATCGGGCGCGGCGGGCGCGTCGGCGATTTCGGTGTCGCTCGGCACGGTGAGCAGCGCCAGTTCACTGCGACGCTTCTCGGCCTTGGTGGCCACCTGCGCCACATATGCGGCAACGGCCGCCATGGCGAGGAAGGGGAAGGTGGGCAGCGCGGGAATGAGACCGAAAGCCGCGAGCACACCGGCCACGATCCACATGGACCGCGGATGCGCGCCGAGCTGCTTGCTGAGCACCGCGCCCATCTTGTCGGTGCTCGTGGCCGCGGTGACCATGAGGCCGGCCGCAGTGGAAATGATGAGCGCGGGCACCTGCGACACCAGGCCATCACCGACGGTGAGGATGGTGTAGGTGCTGGCCGCCTTGCCGATGTCCATGCCACGCTGGATGACACCGATGAAGATGCCACCGACGACATTGACGATGACGACGAGAATGCCGAGGATGGCGTCGCCCTTCACGTACTTGGAGGCACCGTCCATGGCGCCATAGAAGTCGGCGGTGCGCGCGATTTCATCGCGGCGCTGGCGCGCTTCCTTTTCGTCGATGAGGCCGGCCGAGAGGTCGGCGTCGATGGCCATCTGCTTGCCCGGCATCGCGTCGAGGGTGAAGCGCGCCGCGACTTCGGCGATGCGCCCCGCACCCTTGGTGATGACGATGAAGTTGATGCCGATGAGAATCAGGAAGATGACGACGCCGACGGCATAGTTGCCGCCGATGACGAACTTGCCGAAGGCTTCGATGACCTTGCCCGCGTGCGCTTCGGTGAGGATGAGGCGCGTGGACGAGACATTGAGACCGATGCGGAACAGCGTCAGCAGCAGAATGAGTGCCGGGAAGCTGCTGAAGTCGAGCGGATTGGTGGTGTAAAGCGCCACCAGCAGTACGGCCAGCGAGATCCCGATGCTGGCGGCGAGGCAGAGGTCGAGCAGCGGTGCCGGCAGCGGCACCACGATGAGTGCCAGGATGAGCACCACGACCACGGCGACGCCGATTTCGGCGAGGCGGGCCTTGTTGGCACTGCCGGGCATGGGAAGCGCGGCGCTGGTCACAGTTCAGTCCTCAGCCGGTTCATGCCGCCGCCGTTCCGCGCCAGCCGTTGCCATATCGCTGGCGCTGCCGCAGCACGAAGGCCAGCACTTCGGCCACCGCCAGATACATCTCCACGGGGATCATGGTGCCAACCTTGGCCACCTTGATGAGCGCACGCGCCACCGGCTTGTTCTCGATGACGGGCACGCCGTGCTTGAACGCGAGTTCCTTGATGCGTTGCGCGATCTTGCGTTCGCCAAGGGCTACCACATAGGGCGCCGGCGCGACGTCGGGATCGTACTTGATGGCAATGGCGATGTGCGTCGGGTTCACGATCACGACATCCGCCTTCTGAACCGCCGCAAACATCTGACGGCGAATGCGCTCGCGCGCCACCTGACGGCGACGACTCTTCACTTCGGCATTGCCTTCCTGCTGCTTGAACTCATCCTTGACCTCCTGCTTCGTCATCTTGAGGTCTTCATTGGTCTTCCAGCGCTGGAAGCCGTAGTCGGCCGCAGCCAGCACGAGGAACATGATGCCGGCATTCTTGAGGATGGCGATGCCGTAGCGGCCCACCACATCCAGCAGCGCCGTGGGCGAGGACTCGAGCGCGAGCGCCTGAATGTCTGGCCAGGCATTTTCGAGCGTGGCGTACACGGCGTAGCCCACGATGCCCATCTTGGCCAGCGACTTGACGAGCTCCACCCACGACTGCTTGCCGAGAATCTGGCCAACGTTCGAGAGGGGATTGAGGCGCGAGAACTTGGGCTCGAGGGTCTTGAGCGTGAACAGGCCGCCGGTCTGCGCCGCCTGAATGGCCACACCAATCACCGCCATGGCGCAGGTGACGCCGAGCATGGCCACGATGGTGCGGAAGCTGATGGTCTGCAGGTGCGTGATCAGACCTTCGCCACGATGTGCCTGGTCGCCGCTGGTGGCGAGCGTCTGGCCCATGGTGCCGACGAGGAACTGCCAGAGCTGCGGACCGGCAAAGCTGAATACGAGAATGAAGCCCAGGAGAAAGGCCGCCGTGGCGAACTCGGGGCTCTTGGCGATCTGGCCCTTCTCACGCGCTTCCTCGAGCCGTTTACCAGTAGGTTCTTCGGTCTTTTCGCCGGATTCGTTCTCCGCCATGGTCAGCGCCTCCCCGCCGGCACGGGCGCAGTGGTGGCACCCGGAGCGGGAGCCATCTGCGCGGCACGTGCAAAGGAGTCCATGGTGCGCGCGAACGGCTGCTGCCAATCGCTGAGCGCATGGGCGATGATGCCAACGGAGCCGGCAAACACGAAGAGGCCGAGTCCGATCTGCAAGGGGAAGGCGATGCTCATGACCTGCAGCTTGGGCGCGGCGCGGCCAAGCACGGCAAGCGCAATGTTTGCGAGCAGCACAGCGGCAATGACGGGCGCGGCAAACTGCACGCCGGCCGCGAAGATCTGCGAGGCGGCCTGGACCAGCACGAGAAAGCCCTGGTCGAGGGCCACCGGCGCGCCGAGCGGCAGCGCCACGAAGCTCATGGCGACGGCCTTGAGCATGAGAATGTGTCCGCCGCTGATGAGCAGCAGCGTGAGCGCCATCAACTGCATGAAGGGCCCCATGACGGCGCCCTGAGTGTTGTTGATGGGATCGAAGATCGCGGCGCCGGAAAGACCAATGGTGGTGGTGATGAGCTCACCGGCGAACTCCGCGCCGGCCACCACGAGTGCGGCGGCATAGCCGAGGGCAAAGCCCATGGCGGTTTCGGCGAGGAAGGTGGCCGGCGTGATGCGCAGCGAGGTGGTGTCGGTCGTAGCCAGCGCCGAGGGCAGCAGGATGACGGCAAACACCACAAGCAGTGCAGTGCGCAGCTGCATGGGCACGGTCTTGGCCGACCACGCCGGGGCAATGAGCAGCAGCCCGCCCACACGCAGCGCGGTGAGCACGAAGGCCGTGGCCACGCCGGGGGCGAAGAAATCGGGGAGACCGAAGAGCAGGCTGCCGTCGTTCACTGGGCGGTGTCCGGTCGGCGGCTCAGGCGACCATCGCGGGAATGCCGCGGATGATCTGGGTGGTGAACTTGATGAGGATCTGGAGCAGCCAGGGCATGCCGACGATGAAGGCGCCGCCGACGAGCACGAGCTTGGGGACGAAGGAGAGCGTCTGCTCCTGGATCTGCGTGACTGACTGGATGATGGAGACCAGCAACCCGATACCCAGCGCGATGAGCAGCAGGGGCGCGGCGACCATGAGGGCGGTCAGGATCGCGTCGCGGGTGAGGTCGATGACGAGTTGGTGAGACATCCGGTCGGTCTGAGAGAGGTGTGACGGGTCGACCGGACATAGAGCAGGGACTGTGCCAGCTTTTTCTGGCTTTGGTTTGATTGGCTAAGTTGTTGAAAGGATTAGTTTTGGGTTCTGAGTTCAGGTTTTGAGTTTTGGGTTTCTGGCTACCGCAGGCGGCACGAACTGCCGGGGGCGATTTGTCGGCGGGGTCACCAAATTGGTGGCCGGCAAGAATTGCACATCGGTTCGTCCGGTCAGTATTGCCTGCGAACAAATACCGAATCTTGGCGTGCCGATCGTCCAGCTACGGCGCGGTTTCGCCGAGGGGCAGGTGCAGCTGCGCGGCGGCGGCCCAACGACGACGTACCCGCAGTTTTTTTTCGAGGATGCTGTGCACATGGTGCTTCACGGTGGCCACGCTGATGTGCAGCACTGCGCCGATTTCCTTGTTGCTCAGGCCGCGGTCAACCAGGGCGAGGACCTGACGTTCGCGTGCCGTCAATCGCGTGGGCGTCGTTGGCGCGGGGGGCCGGGCATTGGCCTCGGCCAAGGATGATGGTCGCGCGTGGGCGGCGACCTGTGCGGCGCGACGGAACAGCGCTGCGGCAACACGAGGAGAGCAGATCAGCTCGTCGCGGATGACGCTGTCGATCGCGAGGCGTAGGTCGACCGGACCGCTCTCGCGAACGAGATAGCCGGCTGCGCCAGCTTCCGCGCACGCCAATACCTCGGCTTCGTCGTCGTCCACACCAAAGGCAATGATGCGGGCGCGCGGAAACTGCGCCGACATTTGGCGCATACGGTCGAGCATGCGCGGGCTACTGATGTCAGCAAGCACGACATCCGGCGCGATGTCCGTCCAGTTGTCGGGCAGTATCGAAGGTGAGGCGAAGCGCACCATGGTGTAGCCCTCATCATCAAGCGCTCTGGCCATGGCATCGCGCAGCAAGCGCACGCCACTCAATACCAGAATGTGAGGTGACGCGGTCCGCTCCAGTTCGGCATCTCGGGCAACAGCCATCGGCATACCCATGTAGCGAGCGCAGCACGGCGAGACATGACGCGCTTGCACGTGTCTGACATTGACTCCGGTGCGTTTTCGCGCGCCCCAAGATAGCGCGGATCGTTCGTGACGCCAGTCAACAATGCGTCACATATCACAACACTGGTGCAGATCTGAAGTTGGGAGGATCTACACCTTCGGTGCCGTCTGGTCTGTCGATCCAAATTGGTGCTTTCGGTTCATGGTCACGCCGCCGCGCAAAGCGAATGTTGTCGGCCCACTCAACTTCCATTGGAGGCAGGATGGCCACTACCACTCGATCTGCGCGTACACATGAGGCTGTGAATTCCAATACCGTCGCGGAAGACGACGGCGGATCCGCCTTTGTCGGCACCGCGAGCGCAACCGCAACCGCACCCTCGATGGGTACGCCCACCAATCGTCTGTCCACGACCTTCGCGCAGATGACCGGTGAAACCGCCGAGGAGATTACCGGCAGCTATACGCCACCGTCTGTCGAGTCCGGTGCAAAGACCGTCGATGACCTCGCCGCGCATCGTCCGGTGTCAGGAACCGGCAACGCCACGGAATTCGATCCGGCGCCCACCTCAACCGAGTCGATGGGCGAGGAGTCGGGACTGGAATCGGTGGAGGGCGTTGATGCGCGCGCGGCCATTGAATCGCGTGTCATGGACGAGAGCGCAATTCCCGACGCGTTCTCGGCGGATGCCGCACTCGACGACAAGGAGTTTCTACCAATTCTGACCAAGCTCGCACCGGTGTTGTTGTCCACCGTGCTGCCGGTCATCAAGAAGCGCGTGCTCAATCGCCGCACGCTTGGCCGTGTGGCGTCCGTGGTTGGGACGGCCACGAAGCTGCTGGGCGGCAAGGCGCAGGAAAGCGAAGCGGTGGAATCGGATGAAGATCTCGAAGCGGAGATGGAGGCCGCAGCTGAGCAGCTCGAGGTCATCATCGGTACGGATGACCGCACGCGCATTCGAAACACCACCGACATTCCCTGGCGCCGCATTTGTCACCTCACCATTCGCGCGCGTAACGGCTCACAGTATGTGGGAACCGGTTTCATGATCGGCAAACGCACGGTCATCACGGCCGGGCACTGCGTATACATCCACTCGGCGGGTGGCTGGCCGTCTTACATCGACGTGGCGCCCGGACGCAACGGCGGACTGCGCCCGTACGGTTCGGTGCGCGCGGTCACCTTCCGTTCGGTGACCGGCTGGGTGAGCAACTCAAGCCGTGACTACGACTACGGCGCGATCATTCTTCCCGCGAATACGCCCGCACCAATCCAGGCGCTTGGTGGATTCGGGTTCGGGCACTGGGGCGATGCGTCGCTGCTCAATCGCATGGTGAACCTCTCGGGCTATCCCGGCGACGGCGGCAAGCTCGGGCCCGAACGGGAGACGGGCAGCCAGTGGTGGATGGCCCGCGCCATCAAGTCGGTCTCGGCGCGCAGCTTTGCGTATGACATCGACACGGTGGGCGGTCAGAGCGGCTCGCCCGTGTGGACGGTCATCAACGGCCAGCGCATCGCGCTTGGCATCCACACCAACGGCTACGTTGGCGGCAACTCGGCCACTCGCATCACACAGCCGGTGTTCGAGAATCTCAAGGCCTGGCGGACGCAGGGCGGATCGTGAGCGATCCGGCCTCACCGGCGCTGATGGACGATTCGCAGAGGGCTGGCATGGTCATTGGCCGCGTACTGGCTGATGGCCATGCCGCCGCTGAGGCGACGGTGATGATTGTCGAAGGCGACACACCACATCCGGATATTGCGTCCATCACCGATACGTCCGGCGCATTTCAACTTGGTGGGCTTTCGCCCGGCTGGTACAATCTCGAGGCGCGGATCGGACCGCGCACGGGGCGGCGCAGCGTGCAGCTCAGCGCCGGTGAGTCGGCGTGGGTGGAGTTCGACCTGCGCTGACAGGGTCCGCCGCGCTACTTGAAGCTCTGCACCAGGCTGGTGATGGTGAGACTCCACCCGTCCACGAGCACAAAGAGCAGCAGCTTGAAGGGCAAGGAAATCATGGCCGGCGGCAGCATGAACATGCCCATGCTCATGAGTACCGAGGCCACGACGGCGTCAATGATGATGAACGGCAAGTAGATGGCGAAGCCGATCTGAAAGGCCGTGCGCAGCTCGCTCGCCACAAAGGCGGACATGAGCACGTGCAAGGGCACATCGTCCACCGTGGCAGGACGCGGCATGCGGCTCATCTCGATGAAGGCCTTGAGATCCGACTCGCGCGTTTGCTTGAGCATGAAGGCCCTGAGCGGCTGCACACCGGTCTTCATCATCTCCACCTGCGTCATCTGCCCGTCGAGCCACGGCGTGACGGCGGTGCGATTGACCTCGGCGAGCGTGGGGCCCATGACAAATCCGGTCAGCAGCAACGCCATGCCGGCCAGCAACTGACCCGGTGGCGCCGTCTGCGTGCCCATGGCCTGCTTGAGGAATTGCAGCACGATGAGGATGCGGGTGAAACCCGTCATCATCAGGATCAAGGTGGGGAGCAGCGTGAGCAGCCCCATCATGACCACAATGCCTACCGTGCCATTGAGACGCAGGCCTTCGCCTTCGCCGTTGCCACCCAGCTGGATGTCCATCTGCGGCATCATGCGCATGACGGCATCATCGGCAGCGATTGGCGCCGGCGTGGCCGCGGCCGCATTGCCATTGGGCGTGGCAGCGGGCGCGGTGACCATGTTGTTGGTGGGCCGCGTGCTGGCCGTGCCTTGATTGGCGACCGTCGCTCCGTTGCCGGTGCGCGGCTGGGTCTGCGCAGCGGTTTGTGCGGCGCCAGGGGCAGTCGCGGCGCGAGCCGGTGTGGCGGTGCGCAAGGGCTGACGCCCGGCGGCGGCCGGGATGGTGGGCGCGGCCGGCGCGACGGGCGGCTGCAATGCCGGCTGGGTCGCAGTCTGGGTCGCGGTCTGGGTCGCGGTCTGGGCGCTGAGGGCTGGTGCGGCGGTGAGCACCATCGCGCCCACGAGCACGGCCAGTTTGGTGGCGCCGCTCAGCGAGACGCCGAGCATGCTGCGGAAGTCGCGGTCGTTTGAACTGCGGGACGGAGCAGTGAGAAACCGAGGGATTTCGGCGTCTACAGAACTGCAAACTGCGATAGCCTTGACCACAGAAGCCGGTGCGACGGAAGCCATTGGGGCAGCAGCCTCGACGCGAACTGCAGTCGGGGTCGGGGTTTGGGTTTGGGTCTGGGTCTGAGTCGGGGTCACCGCCGACGCGGACATCCCCAATTCCCTCCGCAGCGACTGACCCAACATCGCGCCGAAGTTCGTCGCGAACCCTGCGGGGGCCATTGGCGCGATGGGCGCAAACGCGGCCGTGGCCTCGGCGCTCGACTCGAGCGGCATGGGCACCAGGCTTGTCGCAATCACGCGCTGACGATCGGCCTCATCCAATTCGAACAGCTGGCGTACGCCGCCGTCACCAACACTCAGAGCGATCACCTTCTCGCCGACGCGCACCACCGCGAGTCCCGTCTTGGGTCCGAGCGGCACACGCTGCACCACTTCCACCGGCACTCGCGTGCGCGCGCGCAACGGCCCGGCACCCCAGCGCTTGAGGCCCCAGAGGCACAAGGCCCCGAGCCCCAGCACAAAGGCCAGCGCAGCAACGACTCCGAGTCCGGCGATGAACATGCGAGCGAGATCCGTGGATCAGGTGGTAGGCGGGACGTAGTCGCTGACGAAGGTCGTCATGCGTGTCACGCCGCGTTGGCCGCGCCAGCGGCCGCAGGATTGGCCAGCACGCGCGTGATGCGCACACCGAAGTGCTCGCCGAGCACCACCACTTCGCCTTCCGCGAAGCGACGATCGCCGACGTAGATGTCGATGGGCTCACCGGCCAGGCGATCGAGCTGAATGACCGAGCCGCGACCGAGGCGCAGAATCTCCTGCACCGTCATGCTCGTGCGGCCGAGCTCGATGGACACGGGCAGTGTGAGATCGAGCAGCATGCCGATGGGCACCTCGGTGCTGCCGAGCATGGTCTGCTCGAAGTCGGTGAGTTGCGGCGCACGGGCGGTCGATGCCGAGAGCGGCGCGGCCGATTCTTCCTTGAGCGACGAGAGAGGCTGACCGGCAGCCTTGGCCGCCTGCGCGCTGGCCACCAGCGCGTCGATTTCAGCGGGATTCATGCGGAAGTCCGAGGGTCGGGGGTCGAAGCCGTGGGCAGGGCATCCACGATGCGCACTGCCAGGTTGCCGTTCACGCGGCCGGCGTGGCCGATGAAGCGTTCCTGCAGACCGGCACGCACGAGGACGCGGGCGTCCTTGGGAATGCTGGTCGGGATGATGCTGCCCTCGGCGATGTTCGCGAGGTCACGCATGGAGAGCTGGAAGTCGGGAAGGCGCGCGGTGAGCGGCACCTTGGTCGCGCGGAGCGCCGCTTCGCTGCGCATGCGCGTCGTTTCGCGTTCCTGCTCATTGGTGGTGAGCAGCGCGAGACGCTGCTGACCACTCGAGGTGAAGAACTTGTCGAGCACCGAGAAAGGCAGGCAGAGCAGCAACAGGCTGCTCACATTGCCCGTGCTGAACTCCACATTGGCCACCAGCACCGGATCTTCGCGGTTGACGACCTGCAGAATTTCCGGCGACGATTCGAAGCCCGTGATGTTGAGGTCCATGGGCACATGGTCCTGCCAGATTTCCTGCAGCAGCGTCGCGACCTTGTCGGCCACACTGCGCACCGCCATGCGTTCGATGGGCGTGAGCGCGCGCGTGAGCGCGCTGCCACCACCTTCACCACCGAAGAGCCGGTCCACGATGTAGGTGCTGAACTCGGGGCCCACGTCGATGACACCCTTCTGTCCCGTACCGGCAATGTCGAAGATGAACGACGAGCAGGGCATGGGCAGCGAGAGCGTGAACTCACCGAAGGAGAACTGCTCCACGCTCTGCAGGCGTACTTCGATCTGACCGCGCACGCGCGAGATGAGCCAGGCCTCGAGGCCCTTCACCAGTCGCTCGTACATGGCTTCCAACGTGCGCAGGCGTTCCTTGGAGACGCGGTGCGGACGACGGAAGTCGTAGACCTGTACATCGAGACCCTGCGTGGCGAACGACGCCGTGTTGCGCGAGGCGCCGCCGCCGCCAAGCAGGCGGTCGATGTCGGTTTGTGAAAGGGTTTCCGAGCTCATCGCGGTATCGGGAGGAAGGGCCGCTTGCTTGCGCTTACTGAACGACGAACTGCGGGAAGTAGAGGCTCTTGACGGCCTTCTTGCCGAAGCGGGCCGTCACGGCCGTGTGCAGCTCTTTCTTGAATGCCTCACGCTTTGAGATGTCGGTGAGTTCGTCCACCGACTTGGTGCCCAGCGAGGTGAGGATGATGTCGCGCAGCTCGGCGTCGCGATTCTTGAAGTCTTCGGCGGCCTTGGCCGAACCGACTTCCATGGCGACTGTGAGCAGGAGGAAGCGGCTGCCGCCCGAACCGGCCGGGTTGAGCACGAGATTCTCGAGCAGGTGCACCGGGGGGGCCGCGCCTTCCGCCGTGGAGTCCTCGGCGGCTGCTTCGTCCTCGGCACCAGCCGAGTCCGCGTGGGCGACCACTGGGGCGACTTCCTTGCCGAGCTTCTTGGCCACCATGGGACCCAGGAAGGCGGCGCCGGTCCCACCACCGACGGCCAGACCCACGGCGACCATGCCGATGAGCAGGGGCAGCTTGGGCTTGCTGGCGGGGGCGGCAGTTTCTTCGGCTGCCTGAGCGTCTTCGTTGGCCATGGGAACGTTCGGAAAAGGGTGATCCTGACGTTCCGTTATAAAGCAGCCCCCGTGCCAGCGTGGAGCCGGCCCGGGGGCGATCTATGTAAGCTATTGAAATTGAACGCTTTAGCGCTATATCTGACGTCCGAATTGGCGAGGCGCCCCCCGGCCCGACACCCGGCAAAACCGGGCAGGTCGGGCGCGGTGCGGCACCTTTTGCCTAGTCGGTCTCAGCCCTTAGCGCTTGATCTGCATCAGTTCCTGCAGGATTTCGTCGGAGGTGGAGACCACCTTGCCGTTGGCCTGGAAGCCGCGCTGGGCCACGATCATGTTCGTGAATTCCTGCGCCAGGTCCACGTTCGACATTTCCAGGGCGCCGCTGGTCATCTGCGACTGGGAGCCTTCGAGGGCGAAGCCGAGCACGGCGCCGCCGGAGTTGGCCGACTCCTGGTACATGTTGTCGCCGATGCGCTGGAGACCCGAGGGGTTGTTGAAGTCCGCGAGGACGATACGGGCCAGCGGCGACGTGGTGCCGTTGGTGAAGAAGCCCGTGATGAGACCGAAGCGGTCGATCGAGAAGTTCTGCAGCGTACCGGCCGTGAAGCCGTTCTGGTCACGCAACACGGCGGTGGACGCCGTGGAGGCGAACTGCGTGAGACCATTCACGCCGCCACCGAGCTTGAGATCGATGCGCACCGGGTTGGCACCCGGCACGGCGAAGTTGAGCGTGGCCGAGATGTTGGTGTTGAGAATGCCGGCGTTGTCGAAGGTGAACGTGCCGCTGTTCTCGCTGGCCGTGGCGGCCGTCGGGCTCATGAAGTAGCCCACCTTGATCTGCGAGTTGAGCGGCATGTTGGCCGTGAACGTGATCTCGCCCGATCCCGGATCGAAGGTGAAGTCGGCCGGTGAGTTGTACTCAACGCCCGTGGTGCTGTACACCTTCACGTTGGCGGGCAGGATTTCGTAGCCGGCCGGCGGCGTGGGCAGCGCGATGTTGCTCGGCGGCGAGTTGCCGTCGGTCTGCACGTCGAAGGTCTGCGACGACGCGATGGGATCAATGCGCCAGTCCCAGGAGTTCGGGCCGGTCTTCCACATCTGCAGCTTGATGTCGTGCTTGGTGCCCTGCGAGTCGTAGACGGCAATCTGCGATTCCGTCCAGGCCTTCTCGTTGATGGGCAGCGAGCGATCGAGCGGGTCGTTGAAGTCACCCTGGAAGATGGGCGCCGAGGCGTTCAGGTTGCCGGCGAGCGTGGCTTCCGTGGTGGGGTTGGCGGAGACCTTCTGGCCGAAGGGCAGCTTGATGTCCTGGATGCCGTCCTGAATCTGACCGTTGTCGTACATGCGGCCCTGGACGATGAAGCCGTTGGCCGGCGAGACCAGCTGGCCGAGCGCGTCCACCTGGAAGTTGCCGGCGCGCGTGTAGAACGACTGGTTGCCCTTGCGCACGACGAAGAACGAGTCGCCCTGAATGGCGATGTCCGTGTTGAGACCGGTGGTCTCGAGATTGCCCTGGTTGAAGATCTGGTCGATGGACCCGATCTGCATGCCGAGACCGATCTGGATGGGGTTGATACCACCCTGATCGCCGGGCGGACGGCTGGCGCCCTGCAGGAGCTGGGCGAAGCCTTCCTTGAAGGTCACGCGGCCGGCCTTGAAGGCCACCGTGTTGACGTTGGCGATGTTGTTACCGATCACGTCCATGCGCACCTGGTTGTTGCGCAGGCCGGACACACCGGCGTAGAGGGAACGAAGCATGTTGTGGTCCTCGGGTCAGGCGCGATCAGGCGCGGATCTGGGTGAGTCGGGACATCGGAACCGACACCTTGTCGCCGATGGTCAGGATGGGGTTACCGTCTTGGTAGCGCATGCCGGTAATCCGTCCGGCGGTGTACGTCGTGGTTTCCGACCACGGGCCGCCATCCTTTGCGACCTGGAACTTGTAGGTGTAGGTGCCGGGCTCGAGCTTCGGGTCCCAGACATAGTCGCCCAGCTTGAACGAATGCTGCCCCGCCTTGATGTCACCCACGATGGCCATCCCGACGGTTTCGCCCTTGTCATTGGTCATCACGATGCGGCCCGTGCCGCTGCGTCCTGCGGTGTCAATGAAGATCTCGCCATTGCCATCCTTGTCGACGAAAGCGTTGTTGCCGGGCGTGACGCCCACCTTGCCGACGGTGGCCATGGCCATCTGGCCCTCGATGAGCTGCGCGAGTTCATCGGCCCGCTCGTTCTGCGTTTCCTCGAGCGATTCGATGGCATCGGTCATCGCCGCCTGCGCCGCCTTCGTCTCATCCATGGTCTTGTTCATGGCGATGAGCTGCTCGACGGTGGAGAACTGCGCGAGCTGCGCCGCCATGTCCTTGCCGTCCATGGGGTTGAGCGGGTCCTGATTCTTCAGCTGCGCCACCAGCATCTTGAGGAACTCATCGCGCCCCATGGTGCCGTTGGTGGGCAGCGACGTGCGCGGCGCGGAGGGCTCGGCCGGCCCCTTGGGGGGCTCGGCGCCGGGCACCGGCGACTGCGTCTGCTGCTTGTCGGTCTCCTCGTTGGCCGTGGTGTTGTAGGCCGGCGTGGAGAACATGCTGCGGACAGCGGTGATCATCACTCGTTTCCGAAGAGGGTGAACGCGGGACGCGGCGCTCCCTGCCGCTGCTGCTGCTCCTGTCGATCATCACGGGCGCGCGACGACGAATCGCGGCGGGCCTCGTCCTGGTACTCCCGGGCGGGTGTGCGCTCGCGCGCACTGTTGCCCGACTGCTGATCCGGCGTGCTGCTCTGGCCGGTGTGCCCAACCCGCTGTGCCTCACGCTCGCCGGAGACGGCGCGCGAGAGCTCCACGGAGTCGGTGCTGCCATTGCTGCGAATGCGCAGGCGATCGCTCTCGAGGCCGTGACGGCCCAGAGCATCCTGCAGGTCGGCGGTGCGCAGCCGCATGCGGTCGGCCGTGCTCGCGTCGGTGGTGATCTGCGTCTGCACCGTGTTGCCGCGCACATCGATGGTGATGCGCTCCTCGATGCCGGGCGCACTCTCCACGTTGAGCGTCATGCGATTGAGTGGCGTGGCCGGGGCATCCGCGCGCATCTGCTGGATGTCGGAGACGCGCTCGGCCTGCGTGGACGCCGCGCTGCCACCCACCTGCGCGGCGCGGTCGGCGCCGGTCACGCCTGTATGTCCGGGTGTGCCGGAAGGTCCGCCAAAGGCGCCGAAGGCTGCCTGGTCATTGCCGCGGCCTTCGCCAAGTTGTGCGTCCTTTCCCAGCGCCTTGCCGTTGTTGAGCGGCTTGCCCGACTCATCGCGCTCACCGCGGCCAAAGGCATGGCCGTGACCCTGATGACCATTTGAGGAGGCTGCCTGCAGCGTGGCCGTGCCCGAGGCAAACGCCTCCGCGCCCGACGCCGGTGCGGCGCCCTGATCGGCCACCCGCGCCACGCCAGCGACACCGGCCACGCGGGCCACCGAGGCCACGCCGCGGCCATTGGCCGTGTCCTGCGGAATGCGCGCGTCGACCTTCGCACGCGCTTCGGCGGCGCGATCCACCGGCGAGGAGGCCGAAGGCAACTCGAGATGCCCGGGGTCCTTCATGCCCAGCGTGCGCAGCCCTTCCTCACGCGCGATGCGCTGGAGGCGGGCAAAGCCGGCGGCGTTGTCCCACGAGCCATCGATCATGACGTCCACCGCTTCGCCGCGCGTATGCGCCGAGTCGCGGGTCCAGGTCACCACCGGACCGGAACGCGTGCGGCCCTGCGCAAACAGCCAGTCCTGTCGCTCCTGCGACCGGGTGGTTTCCACGAGCGTCACGTCGTGTCCGTATTCGTTCTTCATGCGCTCCATGACTCGCTCCACGCGAGCGCGCAGCTCAGGGCTCAGGCCCTCGAGCGAGCGGTCGGCGGTGGTCACGTCGAGCGATGTGACTTCGGCCGTCGCATCGGCGCGCAGGATGCCGTTGCGCAGGGCGGCGGCGCGGCTGCTGCCCGCGGCCGGCAAGGCACCAACCACCAGGTCGAGCGCGGTCGAGGCTTCGTTCATGAGCGCCCGTGCCGCCAGCCGTGCACCTTCGGGCGTACCGGCCTTGGCAATGAGGGCATCGAGCTGCGCGCGCGTGTTTGCGCCGCGTGTGTCACCGAGTGCGAGCAGCTGTTCAAGCGAGCTGCCGCGGCGCGAGGCGACGCGCGAGAGCACCTCGAGCGCCTTCTCGTTGTCCATGCCCTGCAGGCGCGAGGCCGCACGGGCCAATCCATCGAGTGAACCCTGCACGCCTTCGCGTGACTCGCCACCGCGTGCGTCGCGGGCGCGAGCGTAGGCCGGCAGGTCCACAACATCCGTATCGGGTTGCGTGTCGCTCTGCTTCTGCAGGAGACCGTAGCGCATGGCATCGCTGGCCTCGCCCGCACCGTTCGATGCGTCGCCGGCGGGTTGCGCGGCCTGCATGGTCACGGCCGACGCGACGTCCTCGGCCGGCAGGTTGCCGGCGGCTTCCTCGAGGAGACGATCCACCAGGGACGCGCTCTCGTCGGGCAGCTGCTGCAGGAACTCGTTGCGCACCTGCTGCCCGGCACCGGCCAGCAGCGCCAGCAGGGCGGCAAACTCGGGGCTCTTGCTGCGAATGCGACGGTCACTGCCGTCTTCGCGCTCGCGCTCGTCGATGCGGGAGTCCGTGCCGACGTCGTCGTTTGAGCGGACGTCGCCGGCTCGGCCACCGATGTCACGCATGCGTGCGTTGCGCGGAGCGGCGGCGCGCGCCGGCTCTGCGTTGCTGCGTGTGGCGGTGAAGATGTTCATGGCGCTCACGGCTTGGCCACTCCCGATGCCTTCACGGCACCCTTGGTGATGGCCGCTGCGCGCGCCGCCGGAAAGGCTGCGAGAATGGCGGCGGCCTGCCGGTCATTCATCATGGCCAGGATGGCCCGCACGTCACTGTCGGTCATCTGATCGAGGACCTTGGCGGCGTCCTTGGCATTCATGGCGCCGAAGATCTTGGCCAGACGCTGCTCGGGCAGGGCGGTCTGCAGTGCGGCATCCCGCGCGTCCTTGACCAGCGTGGCGGCCTGCGTGGTGGAAGCGGCCGACGCGGTGGTGTTGCCAGGCACCGCTGCCGGCGTGCTGGTCGTCGCCGGCGTGGGCGCGGCGTTGCCAGCCGCCTTTGCGGCCGCCATACCCTGCGCCACGGTGTTGGGTGCTGGCTTTGCGCTGGCGTCCGGCTTGGCGCCGGCGTTCTTGAGGGCCGCGCGGGCTTCGGCCAGCGCGCGGAGTGAATCGGCCGGGGTCAGGGGCAGCGCGGCATGGGCGCTGTCGACCGCGGTGGAGTCTGTTGCCGTGCTGTCGGCCTGCGCGGCGTTATCGTGCGCGGCCTCCGCATCGGCCGCCTTGGCCAGGGAATCGGCCGGCAAGGTCTTCAGGCTGTCGGCAATTCGCGCCGAGTCGGCGGCGTACTTTGCCGAGGCCCGCATATACGCGTAGCCCGACCCGCCGCCAAGGCCGGCCAGCACTCCGATGACAATGGGGATGAGCAACTGCTTCATCGCGCGGTTCCATCACGGGGGTTCGTGCCCTCGGCGGAATTGCCGGTGGGCGCGTCCTTCGTTTCGAGCTTGCGAGCGAACTGCGTCAGGGCGACTTCGTCCATTCGCACGCGATCCTTCTGTGCCTCGTCCGATCGCCAGGCCTCGGCGTGCCGTTCGCGGAGGCGATCAAGCACGCGGCGATCGCGTGCGGCCTCCTCCAGCAACGACTTGGCCTGGTGCACACCGGCGTCCGCGTGTTTCACCACGTCGTCGGCGACAATCAGTCGTTCATCGAGAGAAGCGAGAACCGTGCCAAGCTGGTGGAGGTGCCCGATGCGGGGCGCGGCACGCGCTGTGGAATGCAGCTGGGCCTGCGAGTCGGCGCGCAGCGCGGCGATGGCGTCCTTGGCGCGCTGGGCCTCGTCCGCGGCGGCCTGGGCGGCCGCCAGCTCGCGGGCCTTGGCCTGCTCGTGCTGCTCCCGCAGCTCGAGAATGCGCTGCAGGCGGAACTTGAAGCTCACGGACGTCTCCGTACGGCCGACTCGATCTGCTCGGCGATCTGAGCCAGCGCCTGGTAGGTGTCACCGTAGTGCGTGATCTCATCCGGCCGCTGCTGCAGGAACTCCAGCACCTGCTGGCGATACACGATGGCGGCGTCCACGTAGGGATCACTCCCTCGCTGATAGGCGCCCACCATGATGAGATCTTCCTTCTCGCGATAGGCCGCCTCGAGCCGCAGCATGGCACTGCCGGCGCGCTTCTGGATCTCGTTGGTGATGAGATCCTTCACGCGGCTCTTGGAATCGAGCACGTCGATGGCGGGGAAGTGATTCTGCGCCGCCAGGCGGCGCGTGAGCACGATGTGCCCGTCGAGAATGGAGCGGGTGGCGTCGGCCACCGGTTCATTGAAGTCGTCACCGTCCACTAGCACGGTGTAGATGCCCGTGATGCCGCCGCGCTCGCCGTTGCCGGCGCGTTCGAGCAGACGTGGCAGATTGGCAAACACCGAGGGCGGATAGCCCTTGGTGGTTGGCGGCTCACCGGTGGCGAGACCGATTTCACGCCAGGCCATGGCGACACGGGTCACCGAGTCCACCATGAGCAGCACCTGCTTGCCCTGATCGCGGAAGTACTCGGCGATGGCGGTGGCCACGAGGGCGCCGCGCGCGCGCACGAGCGCCGCCTGATCGCCGGTGGCCACAATGACCACCGAACGGGCCAAACCTTCCGGACCCAGTGAATGCTCAAGGAACTCGCGCACTTCACGGCCACGCTCACCGAGCAGCGCGATGACGTTCACGTCAGCCTGCGCGTGACGCGCAATCATGCCGAGCATGGTGGACTTGCCCACGCCCGATCCGGCGAAGATACCGACACGCTGTCCGCGACCGATGGTGAGCAGGCCGTCGATGGCGCGCACGCCGGTTTCGAGCGGGCGGTCGATGGTTTCGCGTACCAGTGGATTGGGCGGCTCGGCGCTGAGCGGTACCCGCTCGACGGTGTCCACCTTGCCCTTGCCGTCGATGGGATGACCAAGGCCATTGAGCACGCGGCCCAGGAGGCCGGGGCCCACATCCACACCAAAGGTGCGGCCCAGCGGCTGGACACTGGCGCCCGCGTGCAGGCCATCGAGTTCGCCGAGCGGCATGAGCAGCACGTGGCGCTCGTTGAAGCCCACGACCTCGGCGAGCACGGAGCGATCGCGCGAATGACTGGTGATGCGGCAGAGCGAGCCGAGGCCCACATCGATGCCGGTGGCTTCGACGACGAGGCCCACCACGCGGGTGACCTTGCCGTAGCTGCCGAAACGCTCGGTGCGCGCGAGGCGCTCGCTGAGTTCGTCGAGCGCGCTGGGTTCGCCGCGCAGATAGCTGGCAAAGGCGGCTGACATCAGGCCTGAATTCCGCCAAGGCTGCGGTAGGCGCGCTCGAGAGCCGTGTCCACGCGGCCGTCGATGATGCGCTCACGGCCTTCGGTGAGACAGCCACCGCGGGCCACGTTGACATCGGCCATCCAGCGCAGACCGCGCTGCGTGCCGAACTCCTGTTCGATCACGCGGCGGCAGGCTGCAAAGTCGTCGGGATGCAGCCGGATGGTGATTTCCTGATCGATGGGATACTGCTGCACGGCGTGTGACACGAGGTCGGCCACGAGCGAGGCATCCGCCTCGATCTCCCGCTGCAGCACGTGCTGCGCCACAATGACTGCGAGCGCGGCAATGTTCTCTTCGATGTTCGAGACCCAACGCGCTTCGTGCATCGCAATCGACTCGGCCGCTTCGCGCACCGCCTGCAGGGCGGCGCTGATGGTGGGCTCGAGCGACGCGTGCGCGGCCCGTTCGCCGTCGGCACGGCCACGCGCGTAAGCCTCGGCCTCGATGCGCGTGCGTTCGGCGGCCATGCGCATGGCGAAGCCGGCTTCGATGGCCTCGAGTGAAACCTGCGGGGCGGGGGCCGGTGCCTCGGGGGCCGGGGTCTCCGGCCCGCCGAAGTACACGTCGGCCGCAAACTCGTCGAGCGACCAGGGCGAAGCGTTGGCTGCAGCAGACGGCATGCGTGGCGGCTCAGATGATGACATCGTCGGTGCCGGCGCTCAACACGATCTCGCCGGTTTCCTCGAGGGCGCGCACCTTGGACACGATGTCCGTCTGCGCCGCTTCGACGTCGCGCATCTTGACCGGGCCCAGGAACTCCATCTCCTCCTTGAGGCCGGCCACCGCACGCTGCGACATGGTGGCCATGATCTTCTGCTTGAGCTCGGGGCTGGCCGCCTTGAGCGCCAGCGCGAGCTGCTTGACGTCCACCTCGCGCAGCAGGCGCTGCAGCGACTTGTCGTCGAGCGAGGTGAGATCCTCGAAGACGAACATGAGGTTCTTGATCTGATCGCTGAGGTGCGGATCCTTCTCGGCCACCAGGTCGAGCACTTCCTTCTCGAGCGAGGAGCTGACGAGGTTGAGCACCGCGGCCACGGCCGCCGGACCGCCCACGCTGGACATGCCCTGCGAGAAGGCCAGGTCCGCTTCGTTGCCGATGGCGCGCTCCACGAGCGAGATCATCTCCGGCGAGACCTTCTCCATGCGCGCAATACGGAACATCACCTCACCACCGAGTTCGGGTTCGAACTCACGGATGATGGCGGCCACGTGCGACGGATCGAGATGGGCGAGAATGAGTGCGATGGTCTGCGGATGTTCGCCGCGCAGCGTGTTGCCCAGCTGCTGCGGATCGGCGCGGCGCAGACGGCCGAAGCGATCGCTGTCGGCCAGCTGGCCCTGGATGCGCTTGAGGATCTGCTGCGCCTTGGCGGGCCCGAAGGCCTTTTCCAGCACGTCCTTGGCGAACTCCACACCACCGGTGCTGATGGAGTCCACACCAAGCGTGGTCTCCAGCCAGTCGGCGAGCACCGCGTCCACCGTGGAGGGCGGCACGCGATCGAGCTGCGCCATTTCGAGCGCGACGATTTCCGCTTCTTCCGGATGCAGACCCGAGGTGAGCTTGGCCGCGTGTTCGGCGCCGATGGCCATGCAGAGGATGGCGACCTTCTGGCGTCCGGTGAGACGCTCAGGGGCCCAGCGATCGGCGGAGGCGTTCTTGGCGAGGGCGATCATGCTCATTACTGACGCAACCAGTTGCGGGTCACCCGCAGCGCCGCATCAGGACGCTGCTCGACGGTGGCGATGGCCTGCTCCCGTTCGGGTGTGGTCGGCGGGGGCGGCAGGCGAATGGCGCGGCGCTGCTCCTCGACGAGGGCGTTTTCGTCCATCATGTCGGCCTCGGTGTTCATGCCGGCGGGCAGACCCTGCATGGCGGCCTGCATCTGCGTGCTGGCCGGCAACTCGGCGTACTGCGGACCGGCGGGCAGCGTGGCGGCATTGGCGGCGGCGAGCTGCTTGGACTTCTTGGGGCGGAGCACCAGGACCATCACCAGCGCCACGAGCACGAGCCCGGCGATGGCGGCGATGGCCACGACGGGCTTGGGGTTGGCCTGGATGCGTCCCAGCATGTCCTGCGGCGCCGGCGTGCTGTCCACGCGCGCCACGACCGTCTTGGGCATGTCGAAGGGCGCGCTCACCACCGACACCATGTCGCCGCGGGCGGAATCGACACCAAGTGCGGTGCGCACCAGAGCCTCGATCTGCGCGAGCTCTTCCGGTGTGCGCGGCGTGAACACCGGCTCGGCGTTGGCCGAGGTGTCGGCCGCGTTGCGCGCCATCTTGTCGGCCACGAGCACGGCGACGGTGAGCTTCTGCACGTTGCCGATGGCGCCGCTGAAGGTCTCGACGCTCTTGGTGTTCTCGTAGCTGAGCGCCGACTGTGTGTAGCCGGCGCCCTGCTGCGGCGTGCTGGGCGTCACTTCCGACTTCTGCTCGGTGGCAATGGCCTGGCGATCGGGATCGACGGCCTGCACGGTGCGCTCGATCTTGTCGAAGTTGATGGAGGCCGAAACCTGCACGCGCGCATTGCCCGAGCCCACGAGGCTCGAGAGCAGGTCGGCGGCCTTCGACTCCATGTGATCTTCGACTTCCTTCTGCACGGCCAGCTGGCGACTGGTGAGTCCCGCCACCGAGCCCTCGTCCTGCATGGTGAGCGCGCGACCACGCTCGTCCACCACGGTGACGTGTTCCGGCGTGAGCCCGCCCACCGAGGAGGCCACGAGGCTGGCAATACCCTGCACGGTTTCGGCGGCCGGCGGATTGCCGTTGCTCATGCTGAGCGTGACCGAGGCCTTGCTGGGGCGCTGATTCTGCGTGAAGAGCTGCTCGTCCTCGAGCGCGAGGTGCACCTGCACCGCCTTCACATTCTGCATCTTGCCGATGGTGCGCTCGAGTTCACCCTCGAGTGCGCGGCGGTAGTTGACCTTCTGCGTGAAGTCCGTCATGCCCCAGGAGGGCTTGTCGAACAGCTCGAGACCCGGACGGCCACCACCAGGCAGTTCGCCGGCGGCGAGATCCACCCGCGCGCGCGCCACGTCCTGGCTCTGCACGAGAATGGTGGTGCCGGAGGCGTCGAGCTCGTGCGCGATGCCTGCCTCCACCAGTTTGTCGGTCATGGCCTTCACGCTCTCCACCGGAATGTTGGCGAAGAGCGGGACCATGACGGGGCGCGTGGCCCACTGCGACACATAGTACACACCGGCCGCGATGACGAGACCGATGGCAATGATGGCGGTCTGGCGCGGGCCGCCGAAGCGGCTGGTGATCGACTCGAGGAGGGGATTCATCGCGGGTGGCTCAGGACTGCATGCTGATCACGGAGCGATAGGCCTCGACAACCTTGTTGCGCAGCTCAATGAGCATGTCGAGGGCGACGCCGGCTTCTTCGCTGGCGGCCATGACCTGGTGCAGCTCCACGTTTTCGCCATTGGCGAAGCGCTGCACGAGGTCGCCGGCATTGTCGCGCGTGTCGGAGACTTCGTTGATGACGCGGGTGAGCGTCTTGCCGAACGAGTTGTCGCTCGTGCCGGTGACCGGCACCTGCACACTCTGGCCGCGATCCTGCCCGAATTCGGGGAGGCTGCGGGTCAGGAGATCGAGACGGGTCTGCATGGTCGGGTCGAGGAAACGCGTGAGCGGCGGAGAATCAGGCGCGGACGTCGAGACGGATGCCGCGGGCGGCGGGCGGAGCGGGCGGTTCGGCCGTGGCGGCCTTGTAGCGACCGTAGGTGAGCGGACCCATGCTCGCCGTCTTGGCGAAGAAGTTCCGCTCCTCGGTGGTGAGCACGCTCCAGAAGGCGGGGTCCGTACCGGCCGGCGCTTCCGCCGACACGGGTGACTGCGTGGCCTGCTGACCGGCGATGGGTGTCTGCGGCTTGAGCGCGTTGGCGTTGGCCTGTGCGTTCGCGCGCGCGAGACCCTGCTGCGTGGCGAGGGCTGCACGATCCAATCCCTGACCATTCGCCGCGCCGCTGCGCGCGGCATCGCTGCGCGTGGCGCCGAGGTTGGGAAGCAGCTGGGAGTTGTTGATGCCGTTGATGCTCATGGGATCGTGACGTGTCGAAGCGAGAAGGAGACGTGTGGCGGACCGGGGACCGAAGTGCTGTCGGAGAGGAGGAGGAAGTGACCCCACATCGATCCCCGGACCCGCTGCACGTGTCTACATCAGTGGAAAGGCGATCAGATATCGAGAGCGGCGCGAAGCATCGACTTGGCGGTCTGGAAGACGGCCGCGTTGGCTTCGTAGATGCGCTTGGCATCCATGAGCTTCACGAGCTCCTGCGTGGTGTCGATGTCGGGGTAGCGCACGTAGCCGTTGGCGTCGGCGTCGGGATGGCCGGGCTCGTAGACGAGGCGGCCTTCGCCCTGGTCTTCGGCCACGCCAGCCACGCGCACGCCGTATTCGCCGCCGAAGGCACCGGGCCCAGTGCCGCCCGTGGTGGGCAGCACCGGAACTTCAATGGCACGCGGCGCATCACCGGTGAGCGCGGCCGTGCCGCTGCCCACGACCCGACCCGCGCCGCCCGGCGCCGTGGCGTCCGGCAGGCCGAGGTCGAAGGTGGCGTTCTGCGCGGTGGCCGCTTCGAGCACCACCTCGCGCCGCTTGTAGGGCTGGCCGTCTGCGCTGCGGGTGACGTCGGCGTTGGCGATGTTCTGGGCAATCGTTTCCATGCGCTGCCGCTGGGCGCTGAGGCCGCTGGCGGCGATGCCCATGCTGCGGAACATCGGGCGCATGACGGGCTGATTGGGCACCGGGAGCAGGCCGGGCGCCTTGATGGGTCCGATCGGCATCAGCCGCCACCTCCGCCGCCCTTGATGGCGGTGCGCAGACTGGCGTAGGTCTTTTCGAGCAGGCGGGACGTCGCGAGGAAGCGCAACTGTTCGTCGGCCAGCGCGACCATCTCGTCTTCCACATTGACCTGATTGGCCGCAGTGGTGCCGTTGCCGGTGCGGGCTTCGAGAGCGAAGCCGTCACCATTCTGCAGCGTCGCCTTGGAGACGCGATCGGCGATGCCCCGCGAACGTTCGACGCTCTGGTCGAGCGCCGACTTCAGCGAGGTCGCGCGGGTGGTGCGATCGATGAGTCCGAAGAGCATTGGCAGGTCCGGGTGAAAGAGCGAGGGAATCCGGACCTCTCAAAAGCAAACCCCAGGCCAAAGAACTGCGGCTTGGAGTTTTGCGTGTTGAGGTTTGAGTCAAGTCGTTGATTTTGTTTGGGTTGGGGTTTTGGTTGGGGTTGGGGTTGGGGGTGTTCCGGGGTTCAGGGGGCACGACAAAAACCGGCCGGCAGGAATTTTCTGCCGGTCGGTTGGTGACCCAAGTTGCCGATTTGGGGTGGTACTGGCGGCGCGGGCCGATCGCGCCGATCCGACGAACTATTCGTCGTCGTTGTCCTTGCCGGGCCCATTGAGCTTGTTGCGCAGGGTGCGCACACTGATGCCCAGCAGTTCGGCGGCCTTCGTGCGGTTATTATCGGCAGCTGCCAGCGCATGCTGAATAAGCACCCGCTCGGCATCGGCCACATTGAGCGACTCGAGGGCAATGGCGCCTGACGCCGGCGTGGCCGTGCCGGCCGGGGACGCCGCCACGCCGGGTGCACCGGGTACGGCCGCCGCCCCACTGACCGCCAGCACCGGCGCTGCGCCCTGACCGGGCGTGGCAAAGGCCCGGGGGCGCATGTTGGCTGACCCCAGAGAATGGGCCAGGCCGAAACGCGTGCCCTCGAGGCAGTGCGGCTGAATGATGGGGTCGGGTGTCAGGATGACCGCCCGTTCAATGACATGCTGCAGCTCGCGCACATTGCCGGGCCAGGGGTAGCTCTGGAGTGCGGCCAGGGCGTCCGGCGAGAGCCCTTCAATCTTCTTGCCCATTTCCGCGGCCACCCGCATGGCGAAGCGCAGGGCCAAGAGTGGGATGTCCTCCGGCCGCTCCCGAAGGGGCGGAATGAGTACCGGGATGGTGGACAACCTATAGTAGAGGTCCTGCCGGAACGTCCCGTGATCGGCCTCCATGGCCAGATCGCGGTTCGTGGTGGCAATGATACGGACATCCACCTTGATGGGTGCCGTTCCACCAACGCGTTCAAATTCCTGTTCCTGCAGCACGCGCAGCAGCTTGGCCTGGAGGTCGAGCCGCATCTCGGAGATTTCGTCCAACAGGAGCGTGCCTCGGTTGGCCCGCTCAAAAGCGCCTTCCACCCGCTTGATGGCACCGGTGAACGCGCCCTTCTCGTGGCCAAAGAGGGCCGATTCCACGAGGCCCTCCGGCAGCGCTGCACAGTTGAGCTTGATGAAGGGTTTGTCGCGGCGTTCCGACTGATCGTGAATGGCCCGGGCAAAGAGCTCCTTGCCGGTGCCGGATTCACCCTGCAGCAGCACCGTAGCCCGGGTGGGCGCGGCCATGGACACCGTCTGCAGAATGCGCCGGATGGCGGCCGAATCGCCGAGGATCTGGCGTTCGTTGCGGAACTGCATGACCTCCTTGCGGAGGGCCTCGTTCTCGCGGCGCAGGCGAACGAACTCGAGGGCCTGGTCCACGGCCAGTTCGAGCTGCTGCGGGCGGACCGGCTTCGTGATGTAGTCAATCGCGCCGGCCTTGATGGAGGCCACGGCGTGCTCGATGCTGGCGTGTCCCGTCAGCATGATGAGCGGGATGTCATAGCCTTCGCGGGTCAGGAGCTGAATGAACTCCAGGCCCGTGAGTCCCGGCATGCGGTAGTCGGAGATGATGAGGTCAACTCCGCCTCGCTCAAGGACTTGCAGCGCCTCGGGCACCGAGCGCGCCCCCACGGCGGTATGTCCGGCCTGCGCCAGCGAATCCTCGAGGATGAGGCCTACCGCTGGTTCGTCGTCGACGTACAGGATCGTGGCCATGCGCGGCGATTGGGGACGTTTTTGCCGAGCAGCCGCCGGGCGGCAGGGGAGGTCCCTGGCTCGGCGCACTGCACGTGAGGGCGGTGCCGGCGTGGTGACGTTGCCGCCGGTTGTGCGTCACTGCGATAGGAGTGTCAGCTTCGCACCCGGCAAAATTAGCCGCTTTACCTGAAAAACGCGAAAGGTGGGCCGAAGAGCTCGCTCAGATGCGTCCATTTATGGTCGAGACCGCTAAAGGGACGCGCTGGCCATCCGATACTCAGCAGGAGCGAGACGGTCTCGCGGGATGCCTCGACGGGGGCATTCGGCGGCCAATCCACCCGGGGTCGTATGCGCGTCACCAACACCATCATCACCCGCACCAGTCAGCTTCGCCTGCAGCAGGGTCTGCAGGGGATCGACCAAGTGCGTGACGACATTGCCACCGGCATTCGCATTCGGCGCATGTCCGACGATGCGACGAGCGGCGGTGAACTGGTGCGCATTGGCAGTTCGATGCGGGCGCTCAATCAGTTCCGGCGCAACGCGCAGATGGGCTTTGCCCGCGCGACCGCCGAAGAAACCGTGCTCGGGCAGTTCTCCGACACCCTGACTCGCGCCGCCGAGCTGGGGGTCACTGCTGCCAACGGCACCACGGATAACTCCACGCGTCAGGTCATCAAGGCGGAGATTGATCAGTTGCTCGATTTGTCCGCGCGACTCGGCAACACGCGCTTTGGCGACGAGTATCTGTTTGGCGGCACCCGTTCCACCGAGAAGCTCTTCACCGAACCGCCCCCCGCGACCGGCTCTTTCTCGGCGCTGCTGTTGGCCGGCAATCCCGTGGACCCGAGCGGCAACACGACGCTCGAAATCGGCGACAAAAAGTTCGTCACGCCGAACCACAACGGGACGCAGGTATTTCTCGACACGGACAGTCTGGCCGCGCTGCGCGAGATGTCCGACGCGATCGGCGCCAACGACGTCCCGCGCATCACCGCGGCCACGCAGCGCCTGCGCAATGCCCACTCGAGCGTGCAGGCGCTCATCGGCACGCAGGGCGCGCGCATCAACGAGATGGAAGATGCGCTGGTGAACATCGAAAACACCGAGTTCGACCTGAAGACCTTCCGCTCCGACCTGCGGGATACGGAAGTGGACAAGGCCATGGTGGAGCTCGTGGGCAAGCAGACTCTGTATCAGGCCGCCATGAGTGCCACGTCGCGCATTCTCGGGCTCAGCCTCGCCAATTACCTATAAGGACATGGAATCCGCCGTCATGGTCGCTCCGCAGGATCTGGTCGCCATCGCGCACCCCTTCGGCACGATCGAAGTTTCCCGTGACGCCCTCATGACCTTCCCGGTCGGTGGGATGTTCGGCTTCGACAAGCTCACCACATTCGCGCTGGTCCCCGCCGCCCGTCAGGGGCTGTGGTGGCTGATGTCGCCCACCTCGCCGCCGACGACCTTCGTACTGGCCGACCCCTTCGTCTGCTTTCCCGACTATGCCCTCGACCTCGGCGATCTCGAGAAGTCGCAGCTCGAGATCGAGCGACCGGAGGATGTGCTGGCGCTGGTGATGCTCACGATTCCCGAGGGCGGCGCCCCCATCACGGCCAACCTGCGCGCCCCCATCGTGTTCAATGTGACGCGGCGTCTGGCGGCCCAGGTGCTGAGCCGCGACGAGTCGCACGGGCTGGCCACCGCCATCGACCTCACGGTCTATCCGCGCAGCACCAACGGTCTGGACATGACCTGAAGTCGGGTCCCGGATGTAGATTTGCGCCAACGCGCGTCCACCTCCGTCCCGCCGTCATGTCCGACACACTCCCGCCCCGACGCGAAGACTTCCGGGCACCCGATGCCCGTCTGGATGGTGCCAGCCTGCTGATCACCGGCGGCACCGGATCGTTCGGGGTGCAGTTTCTGCGCACGGTGCTCACGCGCTACGCGCCTCGCCGCGTGATCGTGTACAGCCGCGATGAGCTCAAGCAGTACATGATGCAGCAGGCCGAGCCCTTCAAGTCGCGGGCGTCCATCATGCGCTGGTTCATCGGCGATGTGCGCGATGCAGACCGCCTGCGCCGCGCCATGGAGGACGTGGATGTGGTGGTGCACGCCGCAGCGCTCAAGCAGGTGCCGGCCGCCGAGTACAATCCCTTCGAGGCCGTGAAGACGAATGTGCTGGGAGCCCAGCATGTGATCGATGCCTCGCTCGAAGCGCAGGTCTCGCGCGTGGTGGCGCTGAGCACCGACAAGGCGGCCGCCCCCATCAACCTGTATGGCGCCACCAAGCTCGTGTCGGACAAGCTGTTTGTGGCCGCCAACAACTATCGCGGCAAGCGTCCGAGTCGCTTCTCGGTCGTGCGCTACGGCAACGTGATGGGCAGCCGGGGCTCGGTCATTCCGCACTTTCTTGCGCAGCGCGCCAGTGGTGTGCTGCCGGTGACCCACGAAGACATGACCCGCTTCAGCATCTCGCTGCAGGAGGGCGTGGAGCATGTGCTGTACGCCCTCGCGCGCGCCTGGGGTGGTGAGGTCTTCGTGCCCAAGATTCCGAGCTATCGCATTCTGGATGTGGCACGCGCTATTGCGCCCGAGGCGCGGGTGGAGATCGTGGGCATCCGGCCGGGCGAAAAGCTGCACGAGGAGATGATCACGGCAAACGACGCGTTGGGCACCATCGAGTTCGATCGCTACTTCGTGATTCTGCCGTCCACCGAACTCTGGGACGTGGAGCAGTTCCGTCTCACGAGTGACAGCTCACCAGGTCGACGCTGCGAACTGGGCTTCAGCTATGACAGTGGTACCAATCCGCATTTCCTCACGGTGGAGGAGCTGCGGGCGCAAATTCTTGCCAGTGGGGCCCTCCATGGATGACGACAGCATTCCGTATGGGCGTCACGAGGTGGACGCGGACGATCTCGCCGCCGTGGCGGCGGTGCTGCAGGGCGACTGGCTGACGACGGGCCCGGCCGTCGAGCGCTTCGAACGGGCCTTCGCCGAATTTGTCGGGGCGGACCATGCGGTGGCGGTCAGCAGTGGAACCGCAGCGCTGCACCTGGCCATGCTGGCGGGTGGTATCGGCCCCGGGGATGAGGTCATCGTTCCGGCGCTCACCTTTGCAGCCACGGCCAATTGCGTGCGCTATGTCGGTGGAACCGTCGTGTTCGCCGACATCGATGGTCACACGCTGACCGTCGACCCGGACCACGTGGCCTCGCTGATCACACCGCGTACGCGCGCCATCGTGGCAGTGGACTACGCGGGACTGCCGGCCGATCTCACCGCATTGCGTACCATGGCGGATCGGCATGGTCTCCTCTTTGTCGAAGACGGATGTCACGCGCTGGGGGCATGGTGCGACGGGCGGCGCGTTGGCAGTGTGGCGGACCTGACCTGCTTCAGCTTTCATCCGGTGAAGCACATCACCACCGCAGAAGGCGGCATGATCACGACGGCCAACCCCGAGATGGCCGCACTGCTGCGCACGCTGCGCAATCATGGCATCCCGACGGATCACCGGGCCCGTGAGCGGGCCGGCGTGTGGGAATACGACATGACGGCGCTGGGATACAACTATCGTCTGAGCGACCTGCAATGCGCCCTTGGCTTCAGTCAGCTCGCAAAACTGCCGGCGTGGCTGGCACGTCGTGCGACACTGGCGGCGCGCTACGATGAAGCCTTCGCCGAAGATCCTCGTGTTTTCCGTCAGTCTGCCGCTACCGGTCGCACACACGCACATCACCTGTATACGCTGCGTGTGGCAGGGCGAGAGCCCGCCGACATGCGCGCGGCCGTGTTTCACGCGCTGCGCCAGCGTGGTGTGCGGGTGAACGTGCACTATCGACCCGTCTATCTGCATTCCTACTATCAGGCGTTGGGATATCGCGCTGGTCTTTGTCCGGTTACTGAGCACGCTTACGCTGGTCTGCTGTCCTTGCCGATGTGGCATGGGCTACGCGATGTGCAGCAGGCGCAGGTCATCGACCGGGTCCGGGATGCGCTGACGTCGGTGCTGCATGCCGGAGTCTGAGCTCACTGCGGTTGCCGGCCAGCGACTCGCGGTCATTCCGGCACGCGGCGGCAGCCAGCGAATCCCGCGAAAGAACATCAGGGCGTTCTGCGGGCGGCCCATGATCGTGTGGGCCATCGAATCCGCACTGGCGAGCGGGTGCTTCGATCACGTGATCGTCTCGACTGACGATGAGGACATCGCGGAGGTGGCGCTGTCCGCCGGTGCGGAGGTCCCGTTCCGCCGACCCCCGGCACTGGCTGATCATCACACGCCCACCCGGCCCGTTGTGAATCACGCCATCGTCGAGGCACAACGCCTGTACGGCGAGATCCACCACGTTTGCTGTCTATACGCCACGGCGCCCTTCGTTCGCGCGAGCGATCTGCAGCGCGGGCTCGCGTTGCTGCAGCAGTCGGACATGGATTTCGTCTTCACGGTGACAACGTTTCCCTTTCCCATCCAACGGGCGTTGCGACTCCTTCCCACTGGCGGAGTCGGCATGTGGCATCCGGAGCATGCCAACACGCGGTCCCAGGACCTGGAGACCGCCTATCATGACGCCGGACAGTTCTATTGGGGACAGGCGGCGGCGTTTCTCCAGGGCAGGGACATGTATGCGGCACGCGCGCTTCCCTTGGTGATGCCACGCTATCGTGTCGAAGACATCGACACCCCTGAGGATTGGCGGCGGGCAGAGTTGCTGATGCAGGCCATGCAGCAGGACCTCACCGCCTTTCCCTGACGGATCATCGTGTCGGATACCGCACAGGTTGGACTGCTGGTTGGTGCCGGGCCGGAGCAGCTGGCGGCGCTGTCCGTGGCCAGAGCGCAGGGCTGTCGGCTCGTGGCGGTTGATGGAGATCCACACGCACCCGGCCTGGCGCTGGCCGATGTTCCCGTAGTGGTCGATCTTCGGGACATTGACGCGGTGGTCGACGTGGCACGCCGCCATGCCGTGCAGTTCACGGTCCCCACACCAATCGGCGCACGTCTCGTCACCCAGGCAGCGGTGCACGATGCGCTCGGTCTCCGCGGGGTTGGCGTGCAGGCAGCGCGATTGTGCACGGACAAGCGGCAGTTTCACCAAGCCATGACGGCTGCACGGGTGGTCGTGCCCGCCCAGATCGCGCTGCCCAGCGCCGAAATGCTCGCAGAGGCGTCGTGGAGCGACCTGTGTGAGCAGCTCGGAACATCGGTGCTGGTGGTGAAACCGCCACGCGGTTCGGGCAGTCGTGATGTGCTGGTGGTGGAACACGAGTCCGATTGGCGATCCATGACGACGCAGGTCTGTGCGGCCTTCCCCGAGGACGGACTGCTGGTGCAGGCATTCGTCGACGGCCTGGTGCTTGGCGTGGATGGTGCGGTCATCGACGGTCGGGTGACGGTGACCCTGCTGCGCGAGAAGCGCATGAGTCCCTGGCCGCATCGCGTGGAGTTGGCATACCGCGGGCCGGCGAGGCTCGAGCCGTCCGTGGCGCAGCGCGTGGTTGCACTCGTGACGGCAGGCGTTGACGCGCTCGCGGTCCAGGATGCGCCCTTGCACGCGGATGTGGTTGTGACGCCGGCAGGTCAGCCGGTGCTCATCGAGATGGCCATGCGTCCGTCGGGTCTGCGAATCGCGAGCAGTCTCATTCCAGCCTGCACGGGCATATCGTTCCTCGGTGAAGCGCTGTCGCTGCACCGTTTCGGGTATGGGCGCTTCGCAGCGCAGGCCATGCGTCCCACGCTGCTGCACTACTGGCACCATCCGGGAGGACGCGTGCTGCGTGTGCCAACGCCGCGTGAGCTGCTCGATATCCCGCAGGTGCTCTCAGCCGAAGTAGGCTGGCAACCCGGGCAGCAGGTCATGATGCCGACCACAGTGGCCGAGTTGCTGCGCGGTGGCCATCTTCTGGTCGCCGCTGATGACTGGGCATCGGTCGAGGGCAGTCTGGCGGCGGCTCTGTCACTTTTCGAGGTAGCGGCCGATGGTTGAACTGAACGCGCGCGACGATGCCACGCGACGGGCCTGGGCCGGCGCGCTGCAGTCGCACCAATTGCTGTATCCGGATGAACGCGTGGTGTCGTTCCTCGCCCGCCGGTTCGCCGCCACGGCCGACAACCGGGCGCGGCACGCGCTCGATATCGGGTGCGGAAGTGGCCGGCACGTTCAACTGCTGCTCGACTATGGCTTCCAGACGGCAGGCATTGACTATACGCCTGACGCCGTCGCGATGGTGAACGCCGCGTTCGGTTCGCATCCGCAATTCCGCGGCGTGGTTCACGGTGATTTTCGTTCCCACTCGTTCGCGCAGAAATTTCACGCGATTGTGTCATGGGGGGTGGTGTTTCTCGTCCCCCCAAGTGAGATGGTCGCGGCACTACAGTCCATGGCCGCGCTGCTGGCACCGGAGGGGCGGCTATTGGTCAACTTCCGCACGCGGGAGAATTCGCACTACGGACTGGGTCAGGAGGTTGAGCCGGGCTGCTTCCTTCTCGACCACCGTGCAGGGGCATATGCTGGCATGTGCTACAGCTTTCTCGATCTGCCCGATGTGGAGTCGCTCGTGGACAAGGTCGGAACGCTCGACATTGTCCATGTCGAGCAGACCACATTCCGCAAGCGAAACCTGACCGAGCTGCATAGCTGGCTTCAGGTGGAGCTGGCGTCGCGCAGGCCCTGACATGATGCGCTGGCTGGCCTGCGTGGCGCTCTCCGATGCCATCGGCATCGGCCACCTCGTGCGTGTGCGTGCCCTGGCGGCCCAGCTGGACCTGCGCCTGGATCGTGTGCTGGTGTGGACAGATTGGTCGCGCGAGCGATTGCTGCGAGTTGCTCCCGACCTTCCGCTGGAGTGTGTCGACCTCGGCAACCTTGAGTGGCCCGGCGGTCCCATGCCCGATGGCATGGTGATGGACATGCCCGACCCGCCATTCTCCTTGCTGGCTGCCACGCAGCACGTGCCACGCAAGCTGCTGCTGGGTTGCCGCGACGCGCGCACACACTGGGCAGACTTGACGGTGAATGTGGCGGAGGGGGATGATCTCGTGCAGGCGGAGCCTGCCTGGCCTGACCCCATCTGGCGCGGTGCACGCTTTGCCATGCTGCGCGCACGCTTCCTGTCCGGACGGAAGCGCCCCTATAAGCCATCCGGTGCAATCCTGGTGGCCATTGGCGGCACCGATGCGGCGCGTCTCACCTTGCCGCTGGTGGAGATGTTGTTGGAGCCCGCGTCACTTGCGACACACGCCATCGATGTGGTGTGCGCGGCCAGTCATCCGGACGCCGACGGGCTGGCGCACCTTGCCGCCACATCGTCTCGCGTACGCATTCTGGCCCCTGCCGAGGCCATCGCAGATTGGATGGAGCGGTCGGGGGCCGCGGTCGTAGCGCCGGGAAATCTGCTATTCGAATGTATGGCCCTCGAGGTGCCGGCGGTGGCCATTGCGCAGCATGCGCGACAGGCGGATGACTTTCGCGCCTATCCCTGGCTGGTCACTGGCGGAGACATCGGCCGGGTTCCGGGCATGCTGCACGATCTGTTGCAGGAGTCACGGACCGCGTGGACGCAGTACGCGCGCGCCGCCGCCGTCGGTCAGTCCCTGCCCATGCTGAAGCGCTGGATTCATGCTCCGTTGTTCCCCCTTCACTCCAACGCGCACAGCGCGGATTCCACGCCATGATACTCGCCGGGCGCAGCATCGGCCCTGACAACTCGCCGTACATCATTGCCGAGATGTCGGGCAATCACAACCAGTCGCTGGACCGGGCCCTCGCCATCGTGGATGCGGCGGCAGCGGCAGGTGCGCACGCCATCAAGCTGCAGACCTATACCGCCGACACGATGACGCTCGATCTCGCAGCCGGCGAGTTCACCATTCGCGATCCCAATTCGTTGTGGGTCGGGCGTTCGCTGCATGATCTGTATCAGGAGGCACACACGCCATGGGACTGGCACGCGCCCATCATGGCGCGGGCCAAGGCAAAGGGATTGGCGTGCTTCAGTTCGCCATTTGATGAATCGGCCGTCGACTTTCTCGAGACGCTCGACGCCCCGGCGTACAAGATCGCCTCCTTCGAGTGTATTGATCTGCCCCTCATCCGTCGGGCGGCGTCGACGGGAAAGCCTCTCATCATCTCCACAGGCATGGCCACTGTTTCGGAAGTGGCCGAAGCCGTGGACACGGCACGTGCAGCCGGTTGCACCGAACTGGCACTGCTGCGCTGCACCAGCACCTATCCTGCCTCCCCCGAGCACTCGCATCTGCGCAGCATTCCGCATCTTCGCGCGCTCTTTGGCTGTGAGGTGGGACTGAGTGATCACACACTCGGCATCGGGGTCGCGGTGGCCTCAGTGGCTTGCGGCGCGACCGTTATTGAGAAGCATTTCACGCTCGCCCGTGCAGACGGCGGAGTGGATGCGGTCTTCTCGCTGGAACCATCGGAACTGCAGCAGTTGGTGGTGGAAACCGAGCGCGCGTGGCAGGCGCTCGGGCAAGTGCACTACGGACCCACTCCGGCGGAGGTCGGGGCACGCAGCCGCCGGCGCTCGCTGTACGTCGCCGCGGATCTTGTCGCCGGCTCGATACTCACGCCGGAGAACCTGCGCCGGGTGCGACCGGGGCTCGGTCTTGCGCCGCGATACTACGATCAGGTGCTGGGGCGCCGGGTCAACCGCGATGTGGCCAAGGGCACGCCGCTGCAGTGGGATCTGCTGGACTGACACGTCAGCGATGCGCCGACGAGCGGCGCAGCACTTCGCGCCGTTCCGCAGACTGCAGGGCGTGGCGCAGCAGTGGAATCGGCAGTTTTCTCGCGGCACCGATGAAGTCCAGTGCCGTCCGGCGTGCGGCGAGATCGTCACGTCTGGCGCCATCCGCGAACAGTGTCTCGAATATGGCGCTGTAGCTGGGTGGCGCGTACACCACCCAGTCCTCGTAGCCGGGATCGGTTCGACACTGCAGATTGCCCGCCGACCAGTAGGTGAATGAGCATCCGGTGTACATGGCGTAGGCCATGTGGGTGCCGTGCGAGTTGCTCATGACGTGCTCGTGCGAGCTGAGCAGGTGCCACAGCCGAAGGAGAAAGAGCGGATCGTGCTGGTGACCCGCTGAAACAACCTCGATGCCGCGCTCGAGAAACGGACGGTGATGTCCACGCAAGATGTCGAGATAGTAGCAGCAGGCACGGGTGGGACCGAAGTGCGCGGGCAGCCGCGCGAGATGATCGGCGATGATGTCGTACTCGGCTTCGGCAGTGGAGAAGCGCGTGGAGTGTGAGGGGAAGTAGAGGGTCCCACTGCGCGGGCCGGATACGGCTCCCACGAGATCCGGCGCATAAGTGAATGGCGCCGCGCCGCGGATCAGCGCACGTTGTCCGCTGCGTGAGAGGGCGTCGTCGTACTCCCGCTGGTACGAGTAGGCTGTGGCAATGTCGGCGGACGTCTCCGCCTGATTGGGCGTGCCCCGGTAGGTCACGCCGTGTGGCAACGTGATGCAAAGCGGTCGATCAGGCGCGAGGCCAGTGACCGCCTTGAGTAGCGCGGCGTGTCCGTAGAATCCGTTCCATGGGAACAGCTCGATCGTGTCTGCTTCGCGCTCCGCACAGAGGCGCGAAAGGTCCCGCTGATCCTGCCATGCGGCTTCACGCGTCAACACGATGCGCCTCCGTGAGCAGCAGATGGGCCCGCGGTGCCTCGGGTATAGGCAATCGGACATACTGCCGATCGCCCCACATCAGGGCCGTGATGTGGAGCTCTCTGGGCTTCGTGGCTTCGATCATCTGTTGAAAGCCTGGCTCGGACCATAGGCTGGGCACGTCCGTGCCCGACCAGAGAATCGCGCAGGGGGTTTGGCTGGACGAAAGCGCGTCCATGCATGACATGGCATCCGCCACCCCCATCAGAGTGAGCGGCGCGTGCAGCAGCACCGGACTGACCTGGCGCGTCACCACGCGGCGGAGCTCGAGGAAATGTTGGACAACGTGCAGACGGGATGCGGACGGACCCGCCGCGCGCTGCCATTGCGCACAGTGGAGGGCCGTGGGGGCCATCGCGGCCACGGCAGCACAGTGCGGCACCTGCAAGGCCTGCATGAGACGACGACCATCGTCGGGATGGAGATCCACGAAAACCTGCGGTGCCTCGAGTTGTTCGAGGTACTGCACCACGCGTGCATCGGCGACGGGGTCGAGCAGCAACTCGTGAAGCCAGCGCTCGAACGCTCCATCCTCAAGCTGCTGGGCATTGGGCTCGAGGAAACCAGCCGCTGCGCCATCTGGCCCCGGACGCAGTACCGGCGCCAGGAGGGTCCGCCGTTCGGCGAGCGCGCGACGCAGGTCCCGATCGATGGCGTCGAGCCATGGCCAGGGCTCACCAGCGCTCCCTGGCCGAGTGCGGTCTTCCGACGATTGCGGCGTTGCTTCAATGGGGTTGGTCGCCAGATCTCGCGCCAGTCTGGCCGCCTGCGTGAGGCCAAGCACCGAATAGGCCCGTGAGGCCTCGTGCCAGTGTTCGACATCTACGGGCAGATCGGTCAACCATTCCGGCGCGCCGATGGTGCCCTCTGTGGCATGCCGACGCGTCACACCCGAGAGAGCCATGACGGACCTCGGATCCGGAAGCTCGACATCCAGCAGCGCGACCACCTGTTCGGCGGCTGTGGTGTTGTCCAGGCGGCGCAGCGCTGCGACCAACTCGCTGGCCTGGACCACATCAAGCGGAAACTCACCCGACTGGCTTCGCAGTACCACGCCCATGGGATTGTCGAGACCGCGCTCAGTGGCCAGCAGAGCGTGATGCAGACTGAGGTCACGCAGCCCCACTTCGCGTGCCCGATCCAACAGGTTCCGCAGTGCCAGGAGGTCTGCCCGTTGCCCGTAGTCGAGAGTGGCGTCGGCGATTTGCCCAAGCATCGAGGCAAGACGGGGAGGCGTGGTTGCGTCCCGCAGTGGTGTCAGCCCGTCGCTGAGCGTGCGCCACAGACTTTCGCGCATTGCCCGTTGGTGTCGGGGTGCCCGTGGCAGAGCGTGGGCCAATGGACCGGCAAGGTGGTGCAGGCGGAGCATGTCGCACAACACTGCTGGCAGCAGGTCCAGCGAGAGTTCGCGTTCGAGCCCGTCGGGCGTGGCCGTCGAGAGCACCGGCAGGTGTCGCTGCAGCATGCGCAAGGCGCGGGCCCAGGTATCGCACAGGGCGAAGGGCAGCCCTCTCATGTGATCCGTGTCGAACGCCGCGCGGGTGCACACGAGCGTGGAGACGGCGGCTCCTTCCTCAACGCAGAGTGCGGCGAGTGCATGAGCGGGCGCGCTGGTCGAAGCTGTCGGAGTCGGAATTGCGCTGGCGGTCACTCCGATATGCACATCGCGCGCCGTGTCACGCAGACCTGCAATCGCCTCCGTCAGGTGGGTCATGGGCCACACGGCCCCACTCGCGATCCACGCGACATGGCGCCCACGCACCGCCTCGCGAAGCCGCTGCTCGTCTTTTACTGCCGAACCCGTTCGGTCCAGCAGGCGAATGCGCGCATCGGCGAGAAAGGAGGCCAGCGTGGCAGCCTGAACAGGGTCGCGCCACAGCAGCAACTCCCAGCGCTGTTCCGATTGTGCCAGAATGCTTGCCACCGTCGCTGGCGCGGCGGCCGACGGAACCGAGGAGTCGAGGATCACGGAAACCTGTGGTTGGTTGTCCGTCATGGCTGGCTGTACATGGCGAGTCGTGGAGTGTGGACGTTGCAAAGTACGAGCCGAATCGCCCCCAGGCGACCAGCCGAACACGCGCTGCCCGCGTATCTTTGAGATTCACCCACTCGAGGCCATGTACCGTGTCATCCATCCCCTCCGCCCAGGTCAACGCCGACGGCCAGCCGCGCTTCCACCTGCCGGCGCCCACTGCCACGGATGGCTGGGCTGAAGCCGTGGCCGAGGAGGCCGACGGAGGCGTGGCCGCCGACATACGCATTTTCCTCGATGCGCAGTTGGGCGAGGGTGACGTGTTGGTGGATCTCGACCCGGGCTTCGGATTTGTGGCGCTTGGCGCCGCGACCGCGCCCGGTGGCCTGCCCACGGTGCTGGTGCGGACAGCCGACAGCGATCGGCTGACGCAGTTGCGGGCTGCGGCGGACGAGGTGGCGGCGGTGATCGAGGACGCGCCGGCCGATCGGGCGGCGCTCGTGAAGCTGGTGGACACGCGGCTCGACGAGCAGGGCCGATTGTTTGTGCATGTCAACAGCGCCGAGGCGGCATCCACGCTGACCACCTTCCGCGAGCACGCCGAGAGCGGCCGGCTGGTGGCGCTGTGCATCGGCGACGCGCACCGCAGCCCGTCGTGGGCGAACGCGCGGCAGGCACTCACTAAGGCCGGCTATGTCGCCTGCGGTATCGTGGAACAGCAGGGGCAGGCCGTGCTCACGCCGCAGGGTGATCGACCCACGGCGCCGGTGATTGCGCTGCCGTCGGAACTCGTGAATGGCGGCTGAGGCGGACGTGCGGGCGCGCCGGACGCCCGGCGTGTCGTTCTGTCTGATCACGGATGGCCGGCGACCAGCAATGCTAGCCGAGGCCATCGCCAGCATTCGGGCGCTGGAGCTGCCGCAGTACGAGGTGCTGGTGGCCGGCAATGTCCCGGAGGGTCTCGGTGACGACGTGCGCGTGCTCATGGCCCCGGCGCTTGCTGCCGAAGGCAAGCTGGGCGCCATGCGCAATCTCGCCTGCCGCGCCGCAGGCTTCGATCAGCTCGTGGTGAGCGACGATGACATGCTGTTCCATCCCGAGATGGCCGTCGTATTGCGCGAGCGCGATCCGGCCGTCGATGTGCTCTGCGTACGATTGCTCAATCCCGATGGCACACGCTACTGGGACTGGGCCACGCATGGCGGGCCATCGGGGCATCGACTGCTCGCGTATGACGAAGTGGACGACCACGTCTACGTGACGGGTGGTTTCGCCATCCTCTGGGCGCGGGTGCACGACCAGGTGCCGTGGGACGACGCACGTGGCTTCTACCAGGGGGAGGACCTCGATTGGTCGGCGCGTGTGCGGGCGGCAGGTTTCCGCATTGGTCTCGATACGCGCGGCCAGGTAACGCACCGTGATGCGCGGTATACGCGCGCAGGCGACCACGTGGTGTTTCGCCAGGACTTCAGCCTCCGCGAGCGCCTGGCGCCCGGCATCGAAGTCAATGGCGTCTTTCGCGAAGATGCGGGTGGCCAGCGCGGCTGCAAATGGATGAGCACGCAGGCTGAGGTGCATGCGCCGCCCCGATCAGCAGATCGTCAGGTGGTGCAGTTCGTGGTGTCGTCGTTGGCCCCCGGCCTCACGGACACGCCGTTTGGCGTGCTGGTCGAGGTGAACGGGCAGGCACAGGGTGTGCTGACGTTCTCCGGCGTGCAGTCGGTGCCGGTGCGCATCGCGTTGCGGGACGATCAGCCGACGGTCGTGCGCCTGACGAGCGAAAAGGGCGTGGCGGCCACCGCTGTGGGGATTCCCGATCCGCGACCGGCGAGTGTTCTGCTGCACGACGCATCGTTCACGGCGCGCTGAACTCTGCAGACGTCGGTGGGGCCGCACGGTCTATCGCGCGCAGCGCAGCGGGTGAGACCGGCGAAACCACCGCCACGCCAACCGCGGCGGCGCGGGCATGCGTGGCGATATCCCGTGCCGCCACCAGCACCCGATCCGCCGCCCGCAGCAGCGAGGCGATGACCGCCTCGTCGAGCATGTCGGGAACGAGCAGCACATCCATGGCGTCGGCGTCGGCGAGGCCGAGTTCCTTCCGGAGGGCGGCGAGCTCGTGGCCTACCCGATCGGCCGCAAATCCCTGCGCCGGATCGAGCGCGAGCACCAGCGACACGTCGTCCGATTGACGATAGGCCTGCAGACAGGCGCGCACTAAATCGCGCCACTCATCACTGTGCCACTGCGGCTGAAAAAACAGCACCGTGCCGCGCGGCTGATCGAGCGGAAAGACCGGGCCGTCCTTGGAGAATGCAGCCGAAGCGGCAAAGCGTGCGGGGGCGTGTCCCGTCAGTGCCCTGACATGCTGCTGCACCGCCCGCGCGCTGTGATCGTAGCTGAAATGGTCCACGATGCGTTGCCGCGCGCGCGCGCCCATGGCCCGCGCTTCGTCAGGCGACGCCACCAGCTCGCGCATGTGGCGTGCGAGGACCTCGGTGTCCGGCTCCGCCCACCAGAACGGCGCCAGGCCCGGCTCGGCGCCGACAATGTGCGCCGGCACCTCCGCGCGCGTGTAAGGAATGAAGCGGGCCGTGTGCTCGTCACAGAGATCAAGCATGGGCCCCACCTGCGTGACAATGACCGGCAGGCCGCTGGCCATGGCTTCGGCAATCGGCAGGCCAAATCCCTCACCGCGAAACGGCGCCACGAACACATCGCACGCGCGATACAGCGCCGCCACCGCGTCGTCATCGAGCGTATCCCCGATGAACTCGATTTCGGGTCCACCGGTGGCCGCGACCAGCGCCGGCAGTTCGGCAAAGTCCTTCTGCCCCTGATTGCCGTGATACGCCCAGCGCGCGCTCAAGCCCTTGATGACCAGGCACACATCATCAGCCTGCGTGAATGTGCGCAGGTACGTTTGCACGAGGACATCCATGCCCTTGCGCGGGATGATGCCGCCCACGGCCAGCAATTTCGTGCGCTTGCGCGTCTGCAGCGGAAAGCGCGGACCGTCCGGAGTGAAGCGCTGGCTGTCCACACCGAGCGGCACCACCTGCACCTTCTCTGGCGGCACGCCGCTCGCAATGGCACACTCGCGCTGCCAGGAGCAGTACACCCAGAGCGCATCCGCCTGATCGCGCAGCACCGGAATCCACTCGGCGGGAAGTCCAGCGTACTCCCAGGGTTGCATGAGCACCCACGCGCCCTCGCTTGGCGCGTGCAGCACGGGAGGCCATTGATGCGCCACATGCACATCGGCGGGGCGCGGAGCCGGTGCTCCCATGCGGGCCGCGAGTGCCGCATGCGCCGAGGTCGGCGCGATGTCGGGCAGAAAGTCGTGGCGATACGTCGGGCGTGGTACGAGAGTCATGCCGCCCTGTCGCAACAGGGCCGACCCGACCTCGCGATTGACCACCCCAAGACTCGAGTGCGTGAAGAATGGGCCTTCCCAGCGTACCACGGGGCCTGTGGACGCAGCAGGCTGAGTGGCCAGGGCACGCTGCGGCGTGCGGACTGCGGCCAGGCTGGGGCGTGCCGACAGCTCCACCAGCCGCTCCTGCACTGCCGCTCCCACCCGATCCCAGGTCCACTGCGTGGTCATGTCTTCGCGCGCCCGACGACCGAGTTGCGCGGCACGTTCCGGATCATCCACCACGATCCGCAGCAAGGCGCTCAGGTGTCGCGCATCGGGTCTCGCCCAACGCTGGCCGGACAGATCGCCGACAAAGGGATCCACGGCGGGCACCATGCGCTCGACCTCGCACAATAGACTGTTCTCGTCATGCATGAAATCGAGGTGGGCGCTCCAGCGTGTGGCGATGGTGAGCAGGCCCGCGGCCATCGCCTCCATGTAGGGGTAGCCCCAGCCTTCACCGCTGGTGGCCGCGACATAGGCGTGGGCCGCCGCGTAGAGGCGCGGCATGTCGCTCTCCGGCAGCGCGTGGCCAATCACGAGAATGGGGGCCAGCTCGCGCCGCGTACGACCAATGGACGCCAGAAACTCGTCGATGTCGTGATTGATGGCCGGTCCGTGGTCGCGCTCGCTGCTGCCGGGCACCGAACTGCGGAACACCAGGCACACATCGTCCTGGGCGGTGAAGGCGTCGGCCCAGGCGCGGAGCAGCGTCTGCCACTCCTTTCGCGGCTTCCACTCGATGGTGGACAGGAACACGGTGCGGCGGGCGTCGGCAATTGCGAGCGGCGCCACGGGGGTGCTGAAGCGCGTGGTGTCGATGGCGCCGGGAATGCGAACCAGTCGCGCCCGCACACCCGCCTTGCGAAACGTCTGCTCGTTGAAGGACGACGGCACCCAGATCTCGTCCATCTGATTGCAGCGCGCCACCATGCTCGCCGGCAAGCCATCGGTCTCGAACATCGTGCGCGCGACCATGTAGTCGGCGGCCGTGAGGCGCTCGAGAAACATCGGCGGCAGGTGCAGCACCCCAATGCAGTGCTCGGGGTCGGGCAGGGCCAGCAGGTGATCGACCCGGTCGCGCAGGGCGGCCGGCGAGGCCGCACGAAATCGTTCGGAGTGGTTGCCCACGCGGCGCAGCAGCGGGGCGATGCCGCGTTGATCAAGGGCGCGCACGAACCCCCGTGCTTCCGTCCCGTAGCCGCTCGGATCGTAGAACGCACCCGCCCACAGCACCGGCGCAACGGACGGCACGTCTACCATCCCGACTGGCGCATCGGCTGTCAGAGTCTTTGACTCGATCCCTGGCAGATCGTCAAGCGGAGGCGCCGCCGGCATCGCGCGAATGGCAAACTCACGCGTCGTGCGCGCGGCCCGCTCGCCTTCCCGCGGCGTCGCACCGCGCGACGGCTTTGCATCGGTCTGCTTACCGATCTGCCTGTCAATCTGTTTGATGACGAGCGCATCAGCCAACGGATAGGCGTGCGCCCATCCCGCCGCCTCGAGCGCGTACAACAGCAGTTGCAGTGCCGCCTCGTCGCCCATTGGGGCGGCGCCCTCCGGCAACTGCCAGGCATCAACGGGCATCTGCTGGCGCAGCGCCCGCAGCAAACCGGCGCGCACTGCGAGTGGCGCGAACTCGCCAATCAGTGATGGCAGCTGACGAAACCGTCGCTCGGTCCACAGGCGAGGCGGAAACGAGGCCTGGGGCCACGAGGGCGTGCGTGGTTCGGTGAGACAGGCCCCGAAGGTGACCCACACATCGGGCTGTTCGCCAAAGACGTGCGCGAGCCGCGTGAGCACGCCGGCATGGGCCAGTCGTTCCTGCACGCCGAGCGGAATCACAATGTCGTCGGCGCCCAGTTGCAGGGCCGCGTGTCGCGCGAGTGGTGAGCTGGCGAGATCGGGGAGAAGATTCCGCGTGGCGCCTGCCTCACGTGCCCCCGCGCCGCGATGCAGCCGCACACGTGCATCCTGTTCGGCGGCCTTGCTCAGCGCCCGGCGCAGCTTGTCGTTGCTGGAGTGGTCGTCGAGCAGCAACAGGGCATTGCCGTATCGCTGCTCGCGAAAGGCATTCAAAAATGCGGACAGCTGCGGCTGATCGTCGTCCTCCACTCGCGTCACGATGACAAAGCGCTCGCGCCAGCTGCCGCCCTGCGCAGCATTGCGTGGCGAGTGCTGGCCCGGCCCGCGGCAGATCACCACCAGCATTTCATCGATCGCGCCCTGCACCGGATGACGCGACCAGTACTCGCGGTCCTCGTTGGGCGGTTCGCCCCACGTGGGCGTGAGCGTTTCGCGCCGCGCCATGGTGCCCTGCGGCAGGGGATGATGTGCGGCACTCGGCCGGCCGGTGCAGTCTGGTCCGGCCATGCCACAGGTCTGAATCCGGCACCGGACCGACTGCAGACCAAGATCGAGCGCGCCGGCGAGCTTCTCGATGTAGTCGGGGGCGTAGTCGTCGTCGTCGTCCACGAAGGCCACATAGTCACCCGTGGCCATACGAAGCCCGTGATTGCGCGCGGCGCCCTGGCGACCGGTGGTGCAACTGGTGACCCGGATGCGCGGATCCGTGGGCAGCGCAGCGCGCACCGCGTCCTCGGCGCCTGCGGCGGGGTCGTTGTTCACCACAATCAGCTCGAACGGCGGGCGCGTCTGGCCGGTGGTCAGCTGACGCACCGTTTCCGGCAGGCAGTGCAGCCGCCGGAAGGTGGCCATGATCAGGCTGACTCGGCCCGGCCCGTTCGACGGGGCTGGCGCAGGAGACGGGGGAGCGGTGGGCGAGGAGGGCGTCACGGCAGACCGGCGTGATGGGGGAACGGCGGGCTCAGCGCCCCGTCGTTGGGCCGTAAGCAAACAGGGTCTCGCGGCGCCACAAGGCCAGGAGCTCCGGAACCCGCGCCACAACCTCTGGCCAGCTGGCGGGTGTGGACTCCCGCAGCAGCCGCATCGAGGGGTACCAGGCCGACCGCTCGCCGGATGGGCCCCAGCGCCAGTCGGGTGTGAAGGGCAGCAGCGCCAGGGTTGGAAGGCCAAGGGCCCCAGCCAGATGGGCCCCTCCCGTGTCCACGGAAACCACCCCGTCCAATTGTGACATCAAAAGCGCGGTATCAAGCCAGTTGTGAGACAGATGCGGTATATCCAGCGAAGCACCGGCGATTGACGGCTTGTCCGGCAGCAGCCAGGTCCACTGCACATCGGGCAACTCGAGCAGTGCCGCCAGTGCCGACTGGTCGAGGTCCCGGAGCTTGGTGGCCAGAAAATCCGGGTTGCCTGAGGGAATGAGACCGAGGCGCAGCGGCCGATTTTCCGCCGGTCGAGGCTCACCCGAGGTCTTGTGAGGTGCTTCATTGAGGGAGGTCCGCAGATAGGGGACCCGCCCGACCAGGGTCTCTCCGTCGGTCCCCAGCCGTAACGGCAGGGAGAGGAGCGGCACCGCGAGCTCGGTGGCCGGCCCCGCTCCGGGGGCAAACGCCGGAAGTCCCGAGGCCTGCAACAGGGACAGCGTGGATTCCGGCGCCTCGAGCACGACCTCGCCCGCACCGCGTTCGGCCAGCAGCGGCACGAAGCGCACAAAATGAAAGAGGTCACCCACCCCCTGCTCCATGAGCACGCGGATGGAGCGGCCCGCGAGCGCCTCGCCGCGCCACCAGCTGCAACCAGATGGAAGCGGGGGCACCACGCGGTGCTCAAAGTCCTCCCAGCCGTGACGGGTGGGACCCTGAATGAGCCGAGTAAGGGCGCGCTGCATTCGGGTCGGGCCATGCAGTGGCCGCACGGCTTCCGCCTTCTTGAGCCAGGTCAGCGCCTCGTCGAATCGCAGCTGGGCGTGACGCACCTGCGCGGCCGTCAGCAGCAGCGCCGGATTCTTCCTGTCCTTGGCCACTGCCTGCTCAGCCAGTCGCCACGCCTGATCCAGCGCGCCAAGCGCGCGATGGGCCGATGCCATGGCGCCAAGCAGCGCCGGATGCCCGGGTCGAGTGCGCGCCACCACGTCCAGCAGGACCAGGGCCTCGGCGGGTGCGCCCACATCCAGACAGAGTGCTGCGAGCTCATAGGCCACGGTGTCCGTGGTGGCGTCAAGGTTGGCCACCGTCAGGGATCGCTGCAGCACCGCCCGAGCGCGCGCGCGGCGACCTGCCAGCTGCCAGGCCACGGCGGCCAGGCGGGCCACGCCGAGGTCCTGCGGCAGCAGTTCTGATACGGCCTCGAAGGCCCGCGCCGCGTCCTGATGGCGGCCGGCGCTCATGGCCGATTCGCCTGCCGCCAACTGCGCGGCGAGCTCCGGTGGGCTGGCGGCCGCGGTGCTCATGGCCACTGGCGTAATGGACCGGGCCACCGGCGGCAGGACGGTGCCGACGGTGTGAGGGAAAGGGCCAGAACAACCGGAAAAAAGCGGAGCGCTCTCAAGTTCTGCGGGCCTCGGACGACACTGAAAACCGACCGCGATTCGATAGTCGGATCCGGAGAGGCACGGATGCCTCAGATATCAACATCACGGAGGATAGACTCATGCGTATCAACACCAACGTCGGCGCCCTCACGGCTTCCCGCAACGCGTTCGTGAACAACATGGCCACCGAGAGCAGCATGCGTAAGCTGAGCTCGGGTCTGCGCATCAGCCGTGCGGCTGACGACGCGGCCGGTCTGGCCATCGCGAACAAGCTGCGCGCGCAGTCCCGTGGTCTCTCGGCCGCGGCGAGCAACGCCGAGCAGGGCAACGCGATGTTGCAGATCGCCGAAGGTGCCGCCCAGACCATCGAGCGCATCATCGAGCGTCAGAAGGAACTGCTCGTGCAGGCGGCCTCGGGTCAGAACGCCTCGGTGTCGTCGACGCTGACCACGGAAGTCTCGACGCTCTCCGACGAGATCACCCGCATCCGCGGCGCCGCCACGTTCCAGGGCACCAACGTGTTCGCCAGCGTTTCGCTCGCCGTGGATGACACGGGCGCGACGTTCTCGGTGAACGCCACGCTGGGCGCGACGGCCAACCCGACCACGGTGGCCAACGCGGACTCGAACCTCGACACGGTCAACAGCACGCTGGCCGCGATCGGTGCCGGTCAGAACCGTCTCGACTACACGGTGCAGAACCTCAAGTCGGCGGTCGTGAATGTGAAGGCAGCCGAGTCGGTCATCCGTGACGTCGACATGGCAGAAGAAATGGCCAACTTCACGAAGAACAACATCCTCACGCAGGCGGCGCAGGCCATGCTGTCGCAGGCGAACCAGGGTGCTCAGAGCGTGCTCAGCATCCTCCGCTAATAGCGGAACCACGCACTGAATCGTGATGGACCCCGGGGTCGGCGTAACAGCCGGCCCCGGGGATTGGCCATAGCAGGGCCTTACGCGTCACCAGGAAGGAACCATGACCACCCCGCTCAATTTCGGTGGACTCAGCAGCGGCGTTCAGTGGAACAACATCGTCGATACGACGATCAAGGCCCTGGAAGCCCGAACGGTCACACCAATCACCGATCGGATCACGCTCCGGAACAAGCAGAAGGACGCGTGGACCAAGCTGCAGTCGCTCGTCGAAACGCTCAACAGCGCCGCCCTCGGTGTCCGACGGGCGGGATTTGGCGGTTATGCGACCACCGTCCCGACCAGCGCCACCAGCGGACGCAGTCTGCTGACGGCGGCGGCCAGCGCCTCGGCCACTCCGGGCCGCTATCGCGTGGAAGTGGTACAGCTGGCCGATACGGCCAAGCTCTCCGGCGGCTCGGTGGCCGACACCTCGGCTGCTCGCAATCTGAGTGGCACCTTCGCCATCAACGGGGTCAATGTCAGCATTGACGCAGCAGATTCGCTGGCGGGCATAAGAGACAAGATCAATGCGGCCAATGCCGGTGTCACCGCTTCTGTGGTGTCGGAAGGGGGGACGTCCGGTCGCCTCGTGCTTACGGCCAACACCGCGGGGGCCACAGGCCTCACGGTCACCGATGGCACCGGGGCCCTGGGCCGTGAACTTGGTTTCCTCGATTCCCGATCCAAGCCCATATCGTCAGCCACCGTGGCCGCGGCGGCGGCACTGGGTCTGGCCGTGTCGCCTCCCCCCGCGTCCATTCGTGTGGGGAACGTCACCATCACGGCGGATCTTCAGAACGAGTCCATTGCCACCATTGCCGCCAAGATCAACGCGGCCGGTGGCTCGGCGTCGGTTGAGCAGGAACAGTACGGCGACGAAACGCGCTACCGCCTCGTGACCGACGGCAACGTGCGGGCGGTGGACGGCGACGCCAATTCGCAGGCCGTCATTGATGCGCTGGGCATGGCGGCGGGCGCCTATGGTTCCATCCGGCAGACGGTGCAGTCGGCGGCGTTCACCGATGGCGCAGACGCAGCCGTCACCTCGGCCACGTCGCTCACGGCCCTCAAGGTGAACGGCGTCTCGGCAGGTCTCGCGGCCGGCGATGCCATCAACATCCGCGGCACACGCGGGGACGGCACGGCCGTCACCTACGGTCTGGTCATCCAGCCCGGTGACACCATGCAGACCCTGCTCGATCGCATCAACGATGCCACGAGCGGCTTTGGCTCGGGCACGCGCACCGCCACGGCCGGCCTCGGCCCCGATGGACGCATCCGTCTCACGGACGATACCGGCGGCACCTCGCGTCTGTCCCTGTCGCTCTCGGTAACCAAGGCGGATGGTTCCACCGCCACACTGGGCACCAGCAGCACCGCCGTCGCGGGCCGCACCCGTGAAGCGCAGCAGGGCCGCGACGCTGTCATTCGCGTGGACGGCCAGGAGTACACGCGCACCAGCAACAGCATCACGGATGCAATTGCGGGTGTCACGCTCACGCTGCAGAACTCCGAGCCGGGCACCTTCATCGACGTGGAGGTGGCGCGCGATGAGAAGGGCGCCGTGGACGCAGCCAAGAAGCTGGTGGACGGCTACAACGCCATCAAGGACTTCTTCGACGAGCAGCGGGTGCCCGACGCACCGCTGTACGCCGACGGGTCGCTGCGCCGCGTCATGAATTCCTTCACTGACGCCCTGCGGACCCAGGCGTCCGGCAACGGCACCTACACCAGCGCCACGCTGGCGGGTCTGGTGCTCGATCGCACCGGCAAGCTGACCTTCAACGAAGACACCTTCAAGAAGGCCTACACCGAGAAGCCGGCGGAAATCGAAACGCTCTTCGGCATCGGCGGACTGGGCACCGCCTTCGTGACCGCCACCGACAACGCCACCCGCTTCGGCGAAGGCGCGATCAGCGTCAACATCCAGAACATCATCGAGAACGTCGCGTCGCTGAAGGACAGGGAAGTACTGGCGACCCGCCGCCTGGATGACCGGCGCCTGCGTCTCATTGAGCAGTACACGCGCATGGAAGAGGCGATGTCCCGCCTGCAGTCCCAGAGCAATTCGCTGATTGCCAGTGTACAGGGACTTCAGGGCGGCCAGCGCTAGCCGATACTAGTAGGGGAAGGGCAGCTCGCCCACCGTCGTTTCACCTTGCTTCCGCCACGCGTCACATGTCATACGGCACCATGCAGGCGAACTACCGCGAGATGGAGATTCACGCCGCCTCGCCCGAGAAGTTGCTCTGCATCGTCTTCGAACAGCTGGTCGTGAACCTCGAGCGCGCGCGCATCGCCATCGAGCGCAAGGACATCGAATTGCGGGTGGTGTCGTTGCGCCGCGCCCGCGACTTGGTGACCGAGCTCCTCACCACGCTCGACGTGGAGAAGGGGGGGCAGTTGGGTGTGGATCTCGCCGGGATCTACCAGGTCATGCTCTACGAGCTGGTGGACGTGGGGATCCGCGGCGACCTCAAGGTCATGAAGCAGCTCATCAACATTGCCACCGCGTTACGCGACGGGTTCACCGGCGCCGCGCAGCAACTGGCAGCGCAGCGGCTCAAGACGGCCTGATGCGCCCCGACTTTCAGCAGGCCCTGCTGGCCATGCAAAGCGCCCGCAACGCCAGTCCGGCGGCCTCGCGTTGCAGGGAGGCCGCGCGCGAGGCGCTGGCCCTTTGCGCCGGTGCCGACGCGCTGGCGCGGGAGGCGGCCGCCACGGCGTTGGCTGATGAACACCGTCTGCTGGCCCTGCTCGAGCAGCGTGAAGAAATGCTGCAGGATCTGGCTGAGCAATTGCTCATCCTGCGCACGGAACGCCCCACGGCCGACAGCGCGCTCTTCGCCGCCACCGAGCGGGTGGTGGACGAGGCCGACGCGCTGATCGCTGATGTGTGTTCGGCCGTGAGCACCTCGCATCAGATCACGCTGGATCTCGCGGCCAAGGTGGCGCGCCGCACCGAGGAAATTCGTGCCGAACTGGACGCTGTGCAGCGTACCTCGGTGGCGAGCGTCGGCTACGGGGCCGTGGCCGCCCCGCGCCTCGTGGACCGGTTCCGCTGAACCGTCAGCCTGCGTGACCACCCTCCTCCTCCCTCGAGGGCGGTCAGGCAGACGGAGATCCGACCATGACCCACGATCCGGACGTTTTTGGACAGCTGTTGCAGGAGAAGTTGCAGGAACTCGACCACGCGGCGGCCGAGGAAGCGGCGCTGGCGGTCGATGAGGTTGAGCAGTTGCGGTTGCAGGCCGCGCACCTCGTGACGGGGGTGACCGGCCACCCGTGGCCCACCGGGGCTGCGGTGCACTACCAGCAGGACCCGGGGGCGCCCACCGTGGCGCCACCAACCCTCGATATCCGGTGGCCGGCCCGTCCCCCACGTTCGCGGTGACGGGCTGGAAGTGTCGAGATCTCGTCGGGCGACAGGGACGTCGCATTCCGCACAACGGAAAACTGGTTCAAGGTAAAGTTACGGACCGACGCTGCCGATAGTCCCCAGTAGGAGGAGGAACCCTTATGAAGATCAACAGCTACACCGACTCTCTGCGCATTACGCCGACGAGCTCCCCGGCCGTCCAGCGTCCCGTCCAGGAAGTCCAGCAGGTCCCGGCCCCCAAGCCGGTGAAGTCGGACTCGGTCCAGATCTCGGACGAAGCGCGGCGCTTGAGCGCGGCGCCCCGCGAGTCGCTCGATCCCGAGCGCATCGCCGAGCTTCGGCAAAAAGTCTATTCGGGCGCCTACAACACCCTGGATGTGGTGGACCAGGTGGCCCGACGCATCATGACCCGCGGCGATCTCTGACGCCGCTCCCTTGATTCCGGCGACCCCAGGAGATTGGCGGTTATGAAGTTCCTCGTCGTAGACGACTCCGCGACCATGCGTCGCATCGTCATCAACTCGCTGCAGCGCATCGGCTACAACGACACCGTCGAAGCCGGCGACGGTCAGGAAGCCCTGGCCAAGTTCGACGCATCCATCGCGTTCGTCATTACCGACTGGAACATGCCGAACATGAGCGGCACGGAGTTCACCAAGGTGCTGCGCTCGCGGGACGATGGACGTTCGGTGCCCGTGTTGATGGTGACGGCACGTTCGGTCAAGGAGGACATCCTCACGGCCATGGAAGCGGGCGTCAACAACTACATCGTCAAGCCCTTCACGCCGCAGGTGCTCAAGGAGAAGATCGATGCGCTCCTGCCTGCTGCGGCCGCCTGAGGATCGATCAATGTCCAGTCCCCGCGCCCATGAAGTGCTGTACGAATCGGAGGCGGCCCTCCGCCTCGTCGATCAGGAATTGAGCGGTATGCACGACGCGCGCGATGCAGCGCCGCCGCCAGCTCCCACCATTTCGCTTTCGGACTTGCCCAACATCCTGGAGCAGGCCAACGCGCAGATTCTGAATGTGCTCGCCCGTCTCCGGGAGAGCCGCGCGGCCCTGCAAACGACGGCGCTCGAGCGCCTGCAGACCACCCATGAAAAGATTCGCGAAGTCACCTCGGCCACCGAGGACGCCGCGATCAACATCATGGATGCCTGCGACCGCGCGACGCAAATGGTGGACGAACTGGACACCATCGATCAGGCGGAGACACCTGATCGCGACAAGGCGACGGGCATTCGTGCCAACCTGCGCGACGAGCTGTTCCTCATGATGGGTGCGCTGCAGTTCCAGGACATCACGTCCCAGCAGTTGGCGCATGCCTCCTCGGTGCTGGTGGACATGGAGCAGCGTCTGCTCGACGTGGCGCGCCTGTTCGACCACAACGTGGACACAGGTCGCATCTCGCTGAGCAAGGACGCGGTGGACGAAGCGACCTTTGATCCGAACGCGACCACGCGCAACGCCGAAGGGCGCCAGGCGCTGGCCGACGAAATCTTCACCGCAGTGAAGGCCCCCGCGGCGTGATCCCCCCGGTCATGCCCGGGTGACACGGCCCGCATTCCTCACGGAGTGCGGGCCGTTCACTTTGTACGCACCGTCCGTCCAGTTATTGGACGGTAAACCTGTGCGGGGGCGCGACCGATACTGTGACCAGAGACGCCGCGTCCGAATGGACGTCGGCACGGCCCCCTTTGCAGGCAAGCGTCCGTGTCCCCACTGAATCTCGATGATGCCGCCACGCTGCTGATGCAGCTGGAGGCAACCGACACCGCCGATCTCGCAGTCCTGCGTGATGCGCTCACCGATCTCGCCTTCGAGAATCGTGTGCCGCTGCGCGCGCAACCGCATGTGGCCAAGGCCGCGCGCGTCCTGGGCACGATCGTGAACGGCACCGCGGCCGATGTGCAGGCGGCTTTCGCCGAGGTCGGGCAGTCGATTGAAGAAGCCATGAAGATCTGCGACGCGGCGACCCCGCCGGCTGCGGTGGGCGCGGTGCCGGTGGCGCAGGCGCTGGCGGGCACGGTCAACGGGGCGACGGCAATTGCGGTCGCGTCGGGGGCGCTCGCAAAGCAACAGCAAACAGCGGGAGCCCAAACGGCAGAAGCCGATGCGCCGGAAGCCCGTGCGACGGAACTCACGCCCCCGCCTGCTGCGGTTGAGGCTCCTGTTGTTCCGGCTGCTGCGGGTGCGGCTGCCGTCGTGGCTGCTCCCGCTGGGCCAAAGGCCCAGCCGCCTGCACATAGCCAGACCGAGCGTCTGCCCGACGATGCCGATCGCGACCTGCTGCCGGACTTCATCACCGAAAGCACCGAATGTGTCGCGGCCTCCGAAGCCGCCCTGCTGCAGCTCGAGGAGAACCCGAGCGACGAGGAGGCGGTCAACACCGTCTTCCGCGCCTTCCACACCGTAAAGGGCACCTCGGCCTTCCTCGGCCTCACGCGCATCGCCGAATTCGCCCACGAGGCGGAGTCGCTGCTGAGCCGTGTGCGCGACAAGGAAATCGCCTACACCCAGGGCTGCGCGGATCTCTCGCTGCGCTCGGTGGACATGCTCAAGGATCTGCTGGACGTGGTGGAGAAGGCGCTGTCGGGTGACGGCCGTCTGCCTCTGCCGGCCGGCTACCACGAACTGCACCAGGCGCTGGCCTCGTATGATCCGGCGCGCGATGCAAACGGGGTCACGTTGGCCATTGCACCGGCCGCCGAAGACATCTTCCCGGCGCCGTCGGACACGGCCTCCGGTGACAACGGCAGCGCCGTATCCGCGCGCGCCGAGTCGGGGCAGGCCGCATCACGCAAGTCGGGCGAATCGAACGCCGATGCCACCATTCGTGTGCGCACCGATCGTCTCGACCGACTCATCGACATGGTGGGTGAGCTGGTCATCGCGCAGTCCATGATTGCGGGTGACGAGACCATCGATACCAGCACGCAGTACGAACTGCAGCGCAAGGTCACGCACGCCGGCAAGATCGTGCGCGAGTTGCAGGATCTCTCCATGTCCATGCGCATGGTGCCGCTGCGTCCGACATTCCAGAAGCTCGCCCGTGTGGTGCGTGACACGGCCACCAAGGCCGGCAAGACCGTGCAGTTCACCACCGAGGGCGACGACGTCGAAATCGATCGCAACATGGTGGACCGCCTCGGCGATCCGCTCGTGCACATGGTGCGCAACGCCGTCGATCACGGTGTGGAGCCGCCGCACGAGCGCACGGCCAACGGCAAGAATGGTCTGGGCCAGGTGCGTCTGCATGCCTACCATGCCTCGGGTAACGTGGTCGTCGAGCTCATCGACGACGGGCGCGGCCTGCATCGCGACAAGATCGTCAAGAAGGCCATCGAGAAGGGCCTGATCGAGTCGGACAAGGGCATGAGCGACAGCGACGTGTTCAACCTCATCTTCGCGCCGGGGTTCTCGACGGCCGAGAAGATCACGGACATTTCCGGTCGTGGCGTGGGTATGGATGTGGTGCGCCGGAATCTCGAGGAGATTCGTGGCCGCATCGACATCACGTCGGCGCCCGGCAAGGGCACGACCTTCGCCATCCGTCTTCCGCTCACGCTGGCCGTCACCGACGGCATGCTCGTGCGCGTTGGCGACGAGCGCTTCATCATCCCGCTCACGCACATTCACATGTCGTTCCGCCCCGAGCCCAGCATGCTGAGCACGGTGGTGGGCAAGGGCGAGATGGTGCTGCTGCGCGGCGAACTGATGCCCGTTGTCCGCCTGCACCGTCTGTTCGATGTGGCCAACGCCGTGGAGAGTCCGCTCGAGGGCCTGCTCATGATCGTGGGTGATGGCAACAAGCGCACGGCGTTGCTCGTGGATGATCTGCTCGGCCAGCAGCAGGTGGTGGCCAAGGCCATTGGCGACGGCCTGGGCAAGGTGCCGGGCGTGAGCGGTGGCGCCATCCTCGGCGATGGTCGGGTCGGCCTCATTCTCGACGTCAACGAGACCGTAGCCCTCGCACAGAACACCGACAGCAGCTCCACCCTGGCCCGCAGCGTGGCGGCCTGAGTATCAGGCCACCACCGGCAGGGCATCACGGGTGAACCCCTCGCAGCAATTCGCACTGCAGCTCCGCCGACGGGGCGCCGATACCTCCTTTGTACGGGTCATGCGACCCGGCGATCTACTCAACCCATCGAGCGAGCCATGAGCACGCACAGCGATTCCACGACCCTCACCCAGTCCCGCGCCGGCAAGTATCTCACGTTCTTCCTCGCGGGCGAGGAATACGGTCTCGAGATTCTCAAGGTCAGCGAGATCATCGGCCTGCAGCCCATCACGCGCGTGCCCCGCATGCCGGAGTTTGTGCGCGGGGTCATCAATCTGCGTGGCAAGGTCATTCCCATCACGGACCTTCGCCGCAAGTTCGGCATGGCCGCCGAGGATTCCGAGGACAGCTGCATCATCGTCGTGCAGATGAAGGGCATCCAGACGGGCATCGTCGTGGATCGGGTGAGCGAAGTGGTGGCGGTGGCGGAAGGCGACATCGAAGATGCGCCGAGCTTTGGCGCCGGCATCCGCACCGAGTTCCTGCTCGGCATCGGCAAGGCGGGCGGCCGCGTGAAGCTGCTGCTCGACATCGACAAAGTGCTGGCCACGAGCGAGATCGAAGCGCTGCAGGCCGCGCAGCAGGCCGCCTGATTCACCGCGCCTGACGCAGGACACCCGGCGATCACGGTCGCCGGGTTCCGTCGGTGTTGCACATGCGATGCAGCGACGCCGCTGCCCGATGTCTGCGCGACTGCCCCAGTAGTCCCGTCCAATGACTGCCCCAGTTACCAGCGCCCTGTTCGCCGAATGCGAACTGACGGCGCCGCAGTTTGCGCGCATCACGCGCCTTCTCCACGACCATGCGGGCATCCGCATGCGCGAGGGCAAGGAAGGCCTGGTGCGCGCGCGACTCACCAAGCGGTTGCGCAAGCTCGGGTTGCCCGACTTTGACGCCTATCTGACCTTCGTCGAGCAGGAGCCGTCGCGCCGCGAGTTCGCGGAAATGATCGACGCGCTGACGACGAACAAGACGAGCTTTCTGCGCGAGGCCACGCACTTCGACTACCTGCGTGATGCCGTGTTCCCGCAACTCGACGGCCCCGTGCGCATCTGGAGCGCCGGCTGTTCCAGCGGCGAGGAACCCTACACGCTGGCCATGCTCTGCCAGGAGTCATTCGGCAGCAGCAACGCGCGCGACGTGAAAATTCTTGCCACCGACATTTCGCATCGGGTGCTGGCCACGGCCAAGGCCGGCGTGTATCCGGCCGATGGCATGCAGGACGTGCCGTCCGCGTGGCTGCAGAAGTACTGGGCCAAGCGCAGTGAAGCGTCGGGACGCGCGGTGTACGAGGCGCAGCCCGCGCTGCGTCGCCTGGTGCACTTCGCCAAGCTGAATCTCATGGAACAGTGGCCCATGCGTGGCCCGTTCGACGCGATTCTGTGCCGCAATGTCATGATCTACTTCGACAAGGCCACCCAGCAGCAGCTGGTGGAGCGCTACTGGGCCCTGTTGCGGCCCGGCGGGCACCTCTTCGTTGGCCATTCCGAGAGTCTCACCGGCCTCACGCACCGCTTCCGGTACGTGCAGCCCGCCGTCTACGTGAAGTAGCCATGGGGACCGCCGCTCCCGTGCGTCCCACGGAAAAGGTGGTCGGCGTGGCCGACCTCAAGGTATCGAACGTCCCGGGTGAGCGTCTTATCACATATGCCCTGGGCAGTTGCCTGGGCATCGTGGTGCACGACCCGGTGGCCGGTGTGGCCGGCATGCTGCATGTGATGCTCCCCACCGGGACCATCGATCCGGCGAAGATGGCGGACAAACCCGCCATGTTCGTGGACAGCGGTGTCCCGATGCTCTTCAAGGAGTGCTACAAGCTGGGCGCCAAGAAGGAACGCATGCAGGTCAAGGTCGCCGGTGGCGCCCATGCCGGTGCGCGCGAGGAAGACGACAGGTTCCAGATCGGCAAGCGCAACATGATCGCGTTGCGCAAGCTGCTCTGGAAGAACGGCGTGATGATTCACGCGAACGACACGGGCGGCGTGCAGACGTCGCGCACGATGTGGGTGGACGTGACCACCGGTGAGGTCACGCTCAAGATCAACGGCACCGAAAGCACGCTCTGACACGCGGACCGACACATGGCATTCAACGTACTGGTGGTGGACGACAGCGCCGTAATGCGGCAGATGGTCGTCCGGACGCTCAAGATGAGCGGCCTCCCGCTGGGCACGGTCCACGAGGCCGGCAACGGCGAAGAGGGGCTGTTCACCCTGCAGGAGCAGTGGGTCGACCTGCTGCTGCTCGACATCAACATGCCCGTCATGAACGGCGAGGAGATGCTGCGGCGTCTGCGCGCCAATCCCGAGACGGAACAGCTGCCGGTCATCGTGGTGTCGACCGAAGGCAGTGAAACGCGATTGCAGGCGCTGCAGGAACTGGGCGCGTCAATCGTTCGCAAGCCATTCGCGCCGGAGACCCTGCGCGAGACCATCCTGCGCATGACCGGAGTCACCGATGTCGAATACTATGGTTCAGTCCCTGTCGCGAGCGACGACAGCGACTTTTGAGGAGCTCGCGCTCCTCTTTCCGGAGCTCGATCTCTCGCCCGAACAGGCCGCGGCTCCGCTCGACGTGGCGGTGTCGGTGGACTTTCGCGGTCCCCTGACGGGTCGCCTGGTCGTGCGCGCGTCGCACGGCATCTTGCCGGCCATCACCGCCAACATGCTGGGCGCGGAAGAGTCGGAGAAGCTTCCGCTGCAGCGTGATGCGCTGGGTGAAGTGGCGAACGTGATCTGCGGGCATGTGGTGCCGCTCATTGCCGGCGCCGATGCGGTGGTCAACCTCAGTGCCCCGCGCGTGCACGATGGGGGCGAACTCCCCTCGCGCGACGAAGACGAACCGTCGGCACGCGTCCAGGTGGGCCTCGAAGACGGCCGCGCCGAGACCATCCTCTATCTCTTCCACACCGCTGGAGCCGCGTAAACCGCGTGAGCACTTTGCTGGCCTCTCCCCATGGCGCAACGGGCGCCGCAGTCCCCGGGCGCACGCCCGGCGTGATTCGCGTGCTCGTCGTCGACGACTCGGCGCTCGTCAGGCGCATCCTCACCGATGCATTGTCGAAGCACGAGGACATCGAGGTCGTGGGCACGGCCACTGATCCCTACGTGGCGCGCGAGCGCATTGCGCAACTGCGTCCCGACGTGATCACGCTCGACATCGAAATGCCGCGCATGGACGGCCTGTCGTTTCTGTCCAAGCTCATGCGGCACTTCCCGTTGCCGGTGGTGGTGTGCAGCTCGCTCACGCCGCAGAACAGCGAGACGGCGCTGCGTGCGCTCTCGCTGGGCGCGGTGGAGGTCATTGCCAAGCCCGGGTCGTCTCTGGCAGCTGGTGATGTGGCGGAGGAACTCGCGCGGGCCGTGCGTGCGGCGTCCCACGCGCGCGTCACCAAGCGGGTCGATGCACCAGAGCCCCCCGCGGTGCTGCGCCCTGCCATTGCCACGATCGACTCCACCAACAAGCTCATCGCACTCGGTGCGTCCACCGGTGGCACACAGGCGCTCGAAGTGGTGCTGCGCCGCTTCCCCGTTGATGCACCAGGCACGGTGATCGTGCAGCACATGCCCGAGCATTTCACGGCGTCGTTCGCGAAGCGACTGGACAGTGTGTGTCAGATGCGCGTGCAGGAGGCCAAGGACGGCGACTACGTCGTGCCGGGGCTCGCGCTGGTGGCGCCTGGTGGCAAGCACCTGGTGGTGCAGGCCAGCGGTGCACGCTGGGTGGCACGTGTGAAAGACGGACCCAAGGTGCATCACCAGCGGCCGGCCGTGGATGTGCTCTTCCAGAGTGTGGCGCGCAGTGCGGGCCGCAATGCGGTGGGTGCGATTCTCACGGGCATGGGCGCCGATGGAGCCAAGGGCATGCTGGCCATGCGCGAGGCGGGCGCGTACACGGTCGCGCAGAATGAGGAGACCTGCGTGGTCTACGGCATGCCGCGGGAAGCGGTCAAGCTCGAGGCGGCCGTGGATGTGCTGGCGCTTGAACGGATAGCCGAGGCGTTGCTCACGCACACGCACTCGTCGGTGCACGCGCTTACGCCATAATTCACGTTTGACATTTGAGACTTCAGAAATGAGAAGTGCGAATTGGGAGGATGAGACAGAAATAGATCAATGAGAGATGAGCAACCAATGAAAAGGGAAACGGGAAGTGCTGCGGCAGGGACTGCGGTCGGGGTTTGGGTCGGGGTTTGGGTCGGGGTTTGGGTCGGGGTTTGGGTCGGGGGCGGTGGCCGCCGGCGCCAGATTGGAGACCGCCTCAGGCTGGCCCGGAGGGCGACAGGGGCAGCGTGATGCCCACGCGCGTTTCGCCATCCGCACGCTCCACCGCCAGCGCGCCGCCAAGGGCAAGGGCAAAGGCGTTGGTGAGGGCGAGCCCCAGGCCCGCACCGCGCACGCCATTCTTCGACGTCACGAAGGGTTCACCGACTACCGGCAGCGACGACGGGAAGCCTGGGCCCGGGTCGCACACCACGATGGACACCGCGTCGCCCGCGCGCGCGAGACGCACCGCAACCGTGGACCCTGCCGGCGCGGCGTCGTTGGCGTTGCGCAGCAGTTCGATCAGGACCTCACGGAACCAGACCGGGTCCGCATGAACGTCAGCGCCGGTCTGGCCGTTGACCTGCACCGGCCGTGTTGGCAGCTCACGCGCGAAGGCCTCCACGGCCTCGGTCACCGAGTGATCCACCGGGACCGCCACGCGCTTCATGCTGCCAGCCCGCGCGAAACGCGTGACCCGCTGCAGATATTGCACCATGCTCTCGGCAGCCCGCTGAATCTCCGCGACGTCGGCATGCGTGGGCGAGTCCGCCGGCAGCTCGGAGAGCAGCAGCTCGCTGTAGGTGCGCACGACCGTGGAGAAGTTGTTCAGGTCGTGCGAGATCCGGCGTGCAAACCGGATGAGGGTCTCGTCGGCAACCGCTGGTGTCGTGTCTGGCATGGGAGGGGTAGAATATGGACACGCTAGCTGCAGCCGGCCGCCTGCACCATAGGGCGAACGCCCGAGTCCGCTTTCCCTGCCCCTCCGTTACACCACCCGCCCTTCATCTTTCCGGAGTCCCCGATGCGTTCCCGACTTTCCAGGATCGGACTTGTAGTCCTACCTGCACTCCTCGCCATGCCGCAGGCCGTGCAGGCACAGGCAGTCATGACGGTGGACCAGCAACTCGCCTCGGCAGTGCTGCCCCTGCCGGCGGAAATGCGCGAAGGGGCCGGCGTCATGGGGTACAAGGCGGCCGGCAAGCTCGAACTGCTGCGGCCCGTCAAAAACGGCATGCTCTGCCTGGCCGATGATCCGGCCGATGACCGCTTTCACGTGGCCTGCTATGCCGACACCATCGATCCCTTCATGGAGCGTGGACGCGAATTGCGTCGCCAGGGCGTGACCGGCGCCAAGGTGGACACGATGCGCTTCGCCGACATCCGCAGCGGCAAGCTCAAGATGCCCGAGAAGCCAGCCGCGCTCTATCAGATCACGGCGCCCAAGAACGCCTACAACGTCGCGACCAGAACCATCACCGGCGGCACATCGAGCATGGTGGTGTACGTGCCGTTTGCGACCGGTGAATCGACCGGACTCAGCACCAGGCCGTCGAACACCTCGCCATGGCTCATGCTGCCCGGTACGCCCAAGGCGCACATCATGTTCACGGCCACGATGTGATGGCCAGGCCGGCGCGCATACGACTCACGCGCCGATTGCTCGATCAGGCGCAAGACGAACTGGCGGCGGCCGATGTCCGCATGGCCGCCGTCATCGAGCAGGTTGGACCCTGCACGATGTTGCCGCGACGTGAAGGCACGCACTTCGGGCATCTCGTGCGCAACATCGTGTATCAGCAGCTCTCTGGCGGCGCCGCGGCCACCATTCACGGCCGCTTCGCCGAGCGACTGGGCGGCGATCCGCAGGCGCCGCATCCCGAACAGGTGTTGGCGCTCGACGAGGCCAGCATGCGTGCCTGCGGCTTGAGCAGCGCCAAGGCGCGCGCCATTCGGGACCTGGCGCAGCATGTGGTGGAGGGCCGACTGCCCATCGAATCGCTGGACACGCTCGACGATCAGGCGGTCATCGACGCACTGGTGCCGGTGCGTGGCATCGGGCCGTGGACGGCGCAGATGTTTCTCATGTTCCGTCTCGGCAGGCCCGACGTGCTGCCCGTGCTCGATCTCGGTGTGCGCAAGGGCGCGCAGCGCATTTATCGCACGCGCGCGCTGCCCGACGCCGCACGACTCGAGAAGATCGCGCGGAACTGGCGCCCGTGGGCCAGCGTTGCCAGTTGGTATTGCTGGCGTGTGCTGGATATCGACGACGCGGGTGGCTGGTAGCATCGCGATCGCGGCGGAAGCGCCATGCAGTTGCCGCGCGACCGCCGCGCGACGGCATCACGCGCATTCCTGTGGTCATCGCCTTGCCAGGACCCATCATGCACGAGTTCTCCCAGCGCTCCACCTATCCCGTCCCGGTCGACGAGCTCTTCGCCTGGCATGAGCGACCCGGCGCATTTCTGCGTCTGTCTCCGCCCTGGGACGCACCCGAAGTCGTGAAGCAGGAGGGTGGCATTCGCGATGGCGCGCAGGTGGTGGTGCGCGTGCAGGCCGGGCCGGTGCCCACCACCTGGCATATCGAACACCGCGACTACATCGCCAACCGGCAGTTCCGCGATGTGCAGCGTGAGGGTCCCTTTGCGCATTGGGTGCACACCCATCGCTTCGAGCCGGTGGAGCCAGCCGTCAGCGCGCTCGAGGACCACATCGCCTACGCGCTGCCGCTCGGTGCGCTCGGCGACACGTTCGGAAAGAACTTTGTGCATGACACGCTCTTGCGCGTGTTCCGCTATCGGCACGCGGTGCTGGCTGGAGACATCGCACGCCACGCAGCGTACGCCAATCGCCCCAGGCTCACGGTAGCCATCACCGGCGCCAGTGGCTTCATTGGACGACAGCTCGCGGCCTTCCTGTCCACTGGCGGACATCGTGTGCTGCGCATCGGGCGTGGGCCAGTGGTGCCCGGCGTCACGGACATCTCGTGGAATCCCGACCGCGGGCAGCTTGATGCGGCCGCGCTCGAGGGGGTGGATGCCGTCGTGCATCTGGCCGGCGCGTCCATTGCCGATCGCTGGACGAGCGCGCACCGTGCAGCCATCAGGACCAGTCGGGTGGAAGGCACGTCACTGCTGGCGCATACGCTGGCCAAACTCTCGCGCAAGCCTGCGGTGTTGCTGAGCGGATCGGCCATTGGCATCTACGGCGCGCAGCGTGACGAGGAACTCAACGAACGCAGCGCGCTCGGCACCGACTACCTGGCGGAGGTCGGCAAGGCCTGGGAAGGCGCCACCGAACCGGCGGCGCGCGCCGGCATTCGTGTGGTGCATCTGCGCACCGGTATCGTCCAGGGCGCCGCAGGCGGTGCGCTGGCCAAGCAACTGCCGCTGTTCAAGTATGGTGCGGGTGGGCCGCTGGGTGATGGCTCGCAGTGGCTCAGTCCCATCGCGCTCGACGATCATATCGGCGCCATGTACTTCTGTCTCTGGCACGACACGGTGCACGGTCCCGTGAATCTCGTGGCGCCCACGCCGGTCACCAACGCGGAATTCACGCGCACGCTCGCAGATGTGCTGGATCGTCCGGCGTTCCTGCCGGCGCCGGCCTTCGCGCTTCGACTGGCGCTTGGGCGCGAGATGGCGGACAGCACGGTGCTCGCCAGCCAACGCGTCGTGCCTGCGGTGCTGCAGGCGGCGGGTTTTGCATGGCGACATCCGTCGCTGGCGGACATGCTGCGCTTCGAGCTTGGTGTGGCGTGATGCCGTGGCCCGACACAGGCACTTGTGTTGCGGCCAGATCGTCAACAGCTCACGCAGAGGGGCGGAGGACCGCAGGGCTCGCAGAGAGGCGCGGTCGGGGTTGAACAACTTTGTCGCGGATGACACGGATGGGGCGGAAACAACACGGATAAGAGCTTCAATTGTTGTTGATCCGTGTTTTTTCCGCCCCATCCGCGTCATCCGCGAAACGAACCATGACCAGGACCTTGACCAGGACCAGGACCGCTTCTCTCAGCGCCCTCTGCGGTTCTCTGCCCCTCTGCGTGGGCTGTTAACGAGCCTCAAGTACGCACCACAGCCTGTGGTCCCCGAGAAACTCGCCGAAGATTGACACTTCCGCGCGGCTCGTCCCGTAGGGATCATCAAGACCATGACCGTCATCATCATCGAAAGCGTCCTGTTCATCGCCCTGCTGGCGGTGGGGGGCGCTTTTGTCGCCACGGCCCTTGGTATCACGCCGTGGGGTCGGCGCCTGCGGCAAACGGCCAATCGCAAGCGGATCGACAAGCAGGCCGAGCTCACCTGTCCCCTTCACGGGTTGCAGCGCGAGGAAGATCTCGTGCGGCTGCCCACAGGTGAGCCTTTGTGTCCCAAGTGTTACGAGGAGGCAGTCCATGGCCACATCGGTTGATGCCACCATCGAGGGGCTGCGCAGTGCCATGCGCAACTCCATGAGTGGCAGCGGGCGCGGCGGCGGCGTGAGTGGTGGGGGCGGCGGCGGTGGCGTATTCCGGCGCCTGGGGCTCGGTATTGTCGGCCTCGTGGCTCTGCTCCTGCTGCTGCGGCCCACCGTGGCCTACATCGAACCCGGGCACGTGGGCATCGTCATCAACCGTGCGGGCGGCGGTGTGTCTCCGCAGCCACTCGGTCCGGGCTTTCACCTGCGCAATCCGCTGTTCACGCAGATTCAGGAGTATCCCACGTTCATGCAAACGCTCGTGCTCACGCGTGACATCACGTCGGGCAGCGGGCGCAACGACGAAATCAACGTGAACTCGGTGGAAGGCCAGCCGCTGTCACTCGACGTGTCGATGTCGTTCGAGCTGGATGGTGCCAAGGTGCCGGCGCTGTATCAGACGTTCCGCACGGATGTGCAGACGATCGCGCAGGGCTTCATCAAGCAGGCCATCCGTCAGTCGCTGCAGGAAGTGGTGGGGCAGGAGGAGATCGCGGCCATTCTCGGTCCCAAAAAGGCCGAGGTGGTGACGCAGACACAGGTGCAGCTGCAGAAGCGACTCGATCCCTACGGCATCAGCGTGAAGCAGTTCACGCTGAACGAATTCCGCGCGCCGCAGGCGGTCATGGACGCGATCTCGCTCAAGAACGTCATGCAGCAGCAGGCGCTCACGGCGCAGAACGAGCTGCAGAAGAACACCTTCCAGGCGCAGGGCGACAGCATCAAGGCGGCGGGTCGGGCCAAGGCCATTCTCACGGAGGCCGAGGCGCAGGCCAAGGCCAACGAACTGCTCTCGCGCAGCATCACCGGCAACCTGGTGCAGTACGAAATGGCGAAGCGCTGGAACGGCCAGATGCCGCAGGTCACTGGCGGTGGCTTGCCCATGCTGCAGTTGCCCGGCAGCAGCAAGACGCCCTAAGCTTCGGCATGCCAACTGTATCGTTCGACACGCTGCCGGACTCGGCGCGGCTGTGGGTGTTCGGCGCGGCGTCTCCCGTCACGGGGGACGCCGCGTCGCGTGTGTTGCGGACCGTCGATGCGCATCTCGCCGTGTGGCGCGCACACGGTGTGCCGCTGGTCTGCGCGCGCGACTGGCGTGATGATCGTTTTCTGGCCATCGCGGTGGATGAGCAGGCCAGTCAGGCGTCCGGATGTTCCATCGACGCGCTGTTCCGGCAATTGCAGACCGTGGAGGCTGAGCTGTCGGTGTCGCTGGTGCCGAGCGGCCTGGTGTACTGGCGCGAGCCCAATGGGGCAGTTGTCGCCGCTGATCGTGCGGTATTCCGCGCGGCTATTGCCGCCGGTGAGGCGGGCCCTGACACGCCGGTGTTCGACACACTCATCACCACGGTGGGCGAGTGGCGTTCACAGTTCGAGCGCCCGGCGCGGGATTCCTGGCACAAGCGCTGGCTTGCCTGATCGTTTGGGAGAACGGCGGTCGGGGTTCAACAGCCCTGTCGCGGATGACGCGGATTGGACGGAAACGACACGGATCAGCTGCAACGTGCGCCGTGGCGTGAACATTGTTCATTGTTGTTTATCCGTGCTGTTTCCGCCAGATCCGTGTCATCCGCGACAAGGTTGTTGAAAAATCCTTCTGCCACACCAGCGTTTGTCGTGTGGCCGGATCGTCAACAGCTCACGCAGAGAAAAGGAGGCCGCTGAGGGCGCAGAGCACTGCAGTCAGAGCTGTCGCGAATGGTGCCACTCAGGCCAACCACGCATCCCGGTGCTCGGCCACAAACGCATCATCCACCAGTTCCGGATACTGCGCAGACAACCGCGCAATGGCCTCGGCCTGCCCTGGTGACAAGCGTTCGTGTGTGTCAAACGTCCAGCAGCCACGCACCAGACCCTGCAAACGCAGCACCTCGAGGATGCCCGGCAGACAGCCGGTGTATCCATGCGCCGCGTCGAAGATCACGGCGTTGGCCATGGTCAGCGCGGCGCCGCGCGTGAGCCACGCGCGCGGGACGGATGTGGCGCCAGACGCGCGCCAGTCCTGCATCTCGCGCAGCATGGATACCGCGCGATGCGTCCACACGGCCCACTGCCCAAGCAGACCGCCCACGAAGTGCCGCGTATACGCGCGTCCCCCGCTCGTAACTGGCACATCAGTCACCAGGTCGGACACGATCGCGTCGTCGTTGCCCGTGTACAGTGCAATGTCATCGCGGCCCGCGTCGGCCAACGCGCGCACCACATCGAGTGTGGCGTAGCGGTCGAACGGCGCAACCTTGATGGCCACCACCTGCGGGATCTCCGCGAACTCTCTCCAGAACGTGTAGGAAAGTCGCCGTCCGCCAACCGCAGGCTGCAGGTAGAAACCAAACAGCGGGATGGCTTCGGCCACCCGCCGACAGTGCGCAAGAATCTGCACGTCCGTGGCGTCACGCCACGCACCGAGCGAGAGCAGCCCGCAGTGATAGCCGAGTGCGAGCGCCACCTGGGCTTCGCGCAGCGCCTGGGCCGTGTCACCAAGGAGTCCGGCCACACGCACGAAGGGCCGCGGTGACGAAGCCATGGCCGCCGTCGCGGTCTCGGCCGCGAGCTCGAGCACCGGCCGATACAGGCCAACCTTGTCGTCGTGGATGGGAAAGCCGGTGGTGTGCACACCCACCGCCATGCCACCCGCACCCGCGGCCACGTAGTAGCGCGTGAGTGCGCGCTGGTGCGCTTCGTCCATGGTGCGCGAGGGCGTGAGCGCCAACGGGTGTGCGGGAATGACAAGCCCCGACTGCAGCGCCCCGCGCATGGAGAACGCGGGTGTTGCGTCAGAAACGCCCATCGCGCACCTCGAACTTTGTCGGCTTGTTCAGCAGACGCCCATTACTGCGCATCCAGTCCACCGCCCAGGCGCACAGGGTTTCCAACGGCAGGGCGGTGTACGGCAGTTCGTCGCCCAGACGATGCACATTGGCCACCAAGGCCTCATCGCCTTCGCGTCCGGCAAATCGTGGCGACACACCCGCGTACAGCGCGCAGCGTTCGGCAATCTCACGCACGCGCACCATGGGCCCGGTGACATTGAGTGCCGTGGCCGGCGCACTGGCCACAGCCAGTGCGCGCAACGCCAGGCGGTTGGCGTCACCCTGCCAGATCACGTTCACCCAACCCGTGCTGAGGTCCACCGGCTCGCCGTGCAGCACCTTGCGCGCGATTTCGGTGACCACACCGTAGCGCAGGTCGCAGGCATAGAACAACCGATACAGGAGCAGTGGGGAACCCGTTCGCCGCGTCACGCTCTCGAACACCCGTTCGCGGCCAATGGTGCTGGCGGCATACTCGCCATCGGGCACCAGACCATCACCCTCCTGCGAGCCACCGCGTGACACGGCGCTTCGTCCATACACGTTGCCCGTGGAGAAGCACACGATACGCGCACCGGCATAGCGCTCGGCGGCATGGACGCTCGCCACCACGTTGTGCGTCCAGGTGCCAACCGGGTCACCGGTGGTGCCGAACTTCTGTCCTGCCATCCACAACACATTCGCGGCGTAGGGCAGCGCTGCCACCTGCTCTGGGTCGGCAAGATCCGCACGCAGTACCTCGACGCCTGATGCCGCGAGGGCCTCCGCTGCGCCGGTGTCGCTGAAGCGCGAAACGGCCATCACCCGCCGCGCGCTGCTGCCCAGCGCACGGCGCGCCATGCGCGCGACGGTGGGGCCCATTTTGCCGCCAGCGCCCAGCACGATGACATCGCCGTCGAGCGCGGTGAGTGCGTCGATCGTCTCCTGATCGGGACGCGAAAGGCGCTCGTCGAGCGCCTCCTCGTTGGCCGGGACCTGATCGTGCGCCATGCTCACACGTTGCGCGCTACACGCCGGCCGGTTCGGCGGCTTCCCGCAGTGCCATGTGGATACCCAACTCCGCCGCCAGCGCACGACGCCCCGCTTCGATGCGCTCACGCGTCATGGCCTTGAGTGTCGGGATGTCGTTCAGGGTCATGCCGGTGGTGTCGATGGGTTCGAGCACCTGCGCCATGGCACGCGCGCGCAGAAACTTGAACGTGCCCTTGGCCATCGCGTTGCGTGTGCCGGCCACTGCAATGGGCAGCACCGGGGCTTGGGCCTCGATGGCCAGACGGAAGGCACCGTCCTTGAAGGGCAGCATCTCCTGTGTGCGCGAGCGCGTACCCTCGGGGAAGATCATGACACTCACCCGCTTGGCCAGGCGATCACGGCACTGCGCAATGGCGTTGAGTGTGCTGTCCCGGTCACCGCGCACGAGCTTGATGTCGCCGGCCATCTGCATCATCCAGCCCATGCACGGAATCTTGAACATCGTGTCCTTGCTCAGCCACTTCATTTCCCAGGGAAAGAAGCTGATGAGGAAGACGTCGGCGTAGGACTCGTGGTTGGCCACCACCACGTAGGGGCGACGTGGGTCGGCGAGGCGACCACGCACACGGAAGGACCAGAGCCCGTTGATGCGCGTGGCACACACCGCTACCAACCGGAAGGCGCGGCCCGCCGCGTACCGCCCCTTGTCGAAGGGTGCGGTGAACGCGTACACGAGGGCCACGATTGGCGTCCCGACGATGACACACAGCACCGTCTCCGTCCACGCCCACCAGTTGAGCAGCGTGCCAATCATGGTGCGTCAGCCCTGTGGAAGGTCCGGGTTGTCCATGGGGTCGGCCGGATCGATGAAGCCCAGCTCCTTGTGCGACCCATCGCAGAACGGCTTCACCTTGGACGCGCCGCAGCGGCAGAGCGACATCGGGCGGCCTTCGGCACGGGGCGGAATGACCTTGCCCTCGTGGTCGAGCAACACGATCTGTGCTGCGTCTTCGGCGTTGATGCCAAGCGAACCGTTCTTGCGGACCGTAATGGTGATGGGCATGCGGATGTCGAGAGGGAAAGGAGTCGCGTTCGGCCTGCGCGAAATGCGGCCGGAACTGATTCAGGCGGCGAAGCGCTTGAGTCGCTGGATCATGGCGTTGAGACCCGCTTCGCGGGCACCCAACCCAATGTCGTTCATGAGTTGCCGCACAATATCCGTGGGCAGTGACTGCGTGACCGATGGCGGCTGGTCGTTGACGGCCGCAAACACGATGGCCAGAATGGCGGCCACGGTTGGCGACTGTCGAGCGTTGACGTCGGCATAGAAGTGCAGGGTGCCGTCGTCCTGATGTTCAGGAAAGATGTCCACACGCGTCTGACACTCGTGCACCGTGAAGGCTTCGCGGTCCAGCGCCGCGAACCGCTCCGGCAAGGGCTCGAGCTTGCGTGACCAGGCCAGCAGCGCCTGCATCTTGTCGTCCCGGCTGAGCAGACGAAACTGACGCAGGGTCTTGGCGAGGGCCGGCGGCATGCTGCCACCGTCGATCGTGCTGGAATCGGACATTCCTGAAAGATAGCGTGTTGACGCAGCGGCACAGACCCGTTTGACGCGGACGCGCCGGCGAGTGACGATTGGGGAGCCCTGCAAACATACCGGCTCCCCCACATCCAGCTGGACGCCCCGTGCCCCGCACTCCCCTGCCCATACTCCGTCGCTGCTGGATTCCGCTCATGCTGGCCTCGGCGCTCGGCGCCTGTCAGTCCGCGCAAGACGACGGCACAGTGGTCGGTACGCTGGAACAGGTGGAAGTGGATGTGGGACCGCTGCAGCCGGCCCGTGCCCTGCGCGTGCTCGTGGACGAAGGCGACGCGGTGACGATTGGCGACACGTTGGTGGTCTTCAGTACCCCCACCTTGGCGGCCACGGGTGAGCAGCTCGAGGCGCGGGCCGTGGCTGCCGCACGTGCGGCCGAGGAACTCGCTCGCGGCGCACGGCCGGCGGAAATCGGGCGGGCCCGGGCCGAGGCCGAGGCGGCGACCGCCGAGGCGGAGCGGGCGGCCGCCGACCTGGCGCGTCTGGAGCCCCTGGCGGCGCGTGGCGACATCAGCCGGCAGCAGTTGGGGGCAGCCCGCGCCGCGGTGCAGGTGTCGGCCTCGCGCCGCGATGCAGCGCGCGAGGCGTTGCGGCTGGTGGAGGAGGGAGCCCGGCGAGAGCGGCGCGAGGCCGCCGTAGCGGAAGCGCAGAGTGCGCGTGCGGCCGTAGAGGCCTGGCGGGCCACGGCTGGTGATCTCGTGTTGCGCGCACCGGTCGATGGTGTGGTGACCAGTCGGCACGTCGAACCTGGCGAGGTGCTCGGCGCAGGGCAAAGCGCAATTTCGGTTGGGCAGCCTTCGCGGCCCTGGGCGCGGGTCTATGTGTCGTCGGCCGTGCTGTCCCGTCTCAAGATTGGCGATTCGGTACGCGCCTGGTTGGACGGCGACAGTGCCCGCTTTGTGGGGCGCGTGGTGTCCGTGAGTTCGCGTGCGGAATTCACGCCGCGTGTGGCGCTTACCGAACAGGAGCGCGCTGATCTGCTGTTCGGTGTGAAGATCGAGTTCGCGGCACCTGTCGCGTCCAATGGCGCGACGCTGCGGGCTGGGCTGCCCATCACGGTGCGATTGCCGGCAGCGGCCGCGCCGTGAGTGCAGCCGCCGCGGGACCGGTTGTACGCACACACGCCCTGCACAAACAGTTTGGGGCATTGATCGCGGTGCATGGGCTCGATCTCGAAATTCCGCGCGGCCAGGTGTTCGGTCTGCTGGGGCCAAACGGCTCCGGAAAGACGACCACCATTCGCATGCTCTGCGGATTGGTTCTGCCAACGAGTGGCTCGGCCACCGTGGCGGGATTTGACATCAGCACACAGTCCGAGCAGGTCAGGCGACGCATTGGCTACATGTCGCAGCGCTATGGGCTGTATGACGAACTCACGGTGCAGGAGAACCTGCGCTTCTATGCCTCGGTGTACGGGCTGGTGGGACGCGCACGCGATCAGCGTCTGGCGGAGCACATCGCGCGCTTGGGACTCGGGGCGCGGCTCAAGCAGCGTGCCGGCACGCTGAGCGGTGGATGGAAGCAGCGTCTCGCGTTGGCCTGCGCCACGGCGCATCACCCCGACCTCGTGTTTCTCGACGAACCCACGGCCGGTGTGGACCCGGCAGCGCGTCGCACGTTCTGGGACACGATCTACGAGTTGGCGGGCAGCGGCACCACGGTGCTGGTGACGACACACTACATGGACGAAGCCGAGCGCTGCCAGCGGCTGGCCTTCCTGTCGCGTGGTCATCTGATTGGCGTGGGCACGCCGGCGGAAATTGTGCAGCAGTTTGGCGCACGCAGTGTGGAGGACGTGTTTGTCATGCTGCAGCAGCGTGACGAGCAGGAGGTGAAGGCATGACGGGCCGCGTGGACTCCGGTTTGCTGGCGCGCGTCCGTCGCTGGACCCTGTGGCCCATGCTCTGGAAGGAGTTTTTGCAGCTCCGTCGCGACCGGCTCACGTTTGCACTGATGACGGGGTTGCCGGCCATTCAGCTCATGCTCTTTGGCTACGCCATTCAAACGGACGTGCGCCGACTGCCCACGGTGGTGGTGGATGCCTCACGCACGGGCGAGAGCCGCGCGCTCATTCAGGTGTTGGAGAATACCGACAACTTTCGGGTGGTGGCGTCGGTATCGGGGCGCGAGGAGGCGCGGCGCTGGATTGAGCGTGGGGCCGCGCGCGTGGCACTGATCATTCCGCCCGAGTACCAGCGCGACATTCGTCGCGGACAGACGGGCCGGGCACAACTGCTCATCGATGCGGCCGATCCGCAGTCGAGTGGCGCAGCCATTGCCGGTGCGCAACTTGCGGCGCAGGCACGCAGCGCGCAGCTGCTGGCAGAGCGTGTGGCCCTGCGCGCGCCAGTGGAGATCCGCGTGCGGCCGTGGTACAACCCGGCGCAGAAGAGCGCCACGTTCATCGTGCCAGGCATCGTGGGCATTCTGCTCACCATCACCATGACACTCATCACCAGCACGGCCATCGTGCGCGAACGCGAGCGCGGCACGCTGGAGCAGCTCATCGTCACGCCCATTGGCAAGACCAGTCTCATGCTGGGCAAGCTCGTGCCCTTCGTGCTGGTGGGCTACGTGCAGATGTCCGTGGTGCTGTTGCTGGGCGTGCTGGTGTTTGACGTGCCCGTGCGCGGCAATCTGCTGCTCCTCTACGCCATTGCGCTGGTGTTCATCGTCGCCTCGCTCGGCGTTGGGCTGCTTATCAGCACCTTTGCGCGAAGTCAGGCGCAGGCCATGCAGCTCAGCTTCTTCTTCATGCTGCCCAACATTCTCCTGTCGGGCTACATCTTCCCGCGCGCGGCCATGCCCGAGCCGGCACAGTTTGTGGGGCTGGCGCTGCCGCTGACCTATTTCCTGGATGTGCTGCGGGGCGTGCTGCTCAAGGGCGTGGGGCTGCGTGATCTGCTGCCGCAGCTCGGGGCCCTCGCGGCGCTGGGGGCGGTGCTGCTTACGGGGAGCGTGCGAAGGTTCTCGAAGACGCTGGACTGACGCCGGCTTGGTGCATTCCGCGCAGTTCGGGAACCCTCGCCCCGCCCAAGCGCTAGTATTGTAGACTGTCCCTCTTTCCCGACCGACCGATGCTCATTCGCCGACCCGACGACATCCCGTCCTCCGAAATTACTCCGGAAGGCCTGTACCAGAACCGCCGCGCCTTCATTGGCACGGCCGGAACCCTGGCACTTGGCGCCCTCGTCGCACCGGCCAATATGGGAGCAGCAGAGCGACAGAAAGACGACATTACGCCCGAAAAAGACGCCACGACGTACAACAACTTCTACGAGTTCGGCACCAGCAAGGAAGATCCGGCCGAGAACGCCAAGGACTTCCGCGCCACGCCCTGGACGGTGAATGTCGAAGGCCTCGTCAAGAATCCGCGGCCCTACGACATCAACGAGCTGCTGGGCCGACTGACCGTCTACGACCGCACCTACCGCATGCGCTGCGTCGAGGCCTGGTCGATGGTCATTCCGTGGCAGGGTATTCAGCTCCGCGACATCATCAACCGTCTTGAGCCCCTGCCAAGCGCCAAGTTCGTGGAGTTCACCACGCTCTTCGACCCGCGCCGCATGCCCGGTCAGCGGTCCGCGGTGCTGCCCTGGCCCTACAAGGAGGGCCTGCGCATGGATGAAGCCATGCATCCGCTCACCCTCTTTGCCACGGGCATGTACGGCAAGCCGCTGCCCAACCAGAACGGTGCCCCACTGCGTCTCGTGGTGCCCTGGAAGTACGGCTTCAAGGGCATCAAGAGCATCGTCAAGATCCGATTCACCGAGGCCATGCCCAACACCACCTGGTCGGACGCGAATCCGCGGGAGTATGGGTTCTACGCCAACGTGAACCCCGCGGTCGACCACCCGCGCTGGAGTCAGGCCAAGGAACGCCGCATCGGCGAGTTCCTGAAGCGCAACACACTGCCGTTCAACGGCTACGCCGACCAGGTCGCGTCGCTCTACGCCGGCATGGACCTGCGCAAGTTCTATTGAGCGCCGGACGGTGAGTGCCGGAGCCACTGCCGCCCCCGCCCGGGCAGGCCTGATCGCGCGCGCCGAACCCATCGTTCGGCGCGTGCTGCGTCCCGCCCTCTGGGCTGTCGTGCTGTTCCCGCTCCCCTGGATGGTGGGGCGGCTCCTGCTCGACCAATTGGGCGCTGACCCCATCGACAAGCTGGAGCGGGAGTCCGGAGCCTGGGCGCTGCGCTTCCTCATCGCCAGTCTCGCTGTCACGCCCCTCATGCGCCTCACCGGCTGGGGCTGGCTCGTAGCCCAGCGACGGTTTCTCGGGCTCGCCGCCTTCTTCTGGACGGCTGCGCACTTGTCGGTGTACACGGTCCTCGACTGGTTCTTCGACTGGGGCGAGATCATCAAGGACATTACCGAGCACCTCTACATCACCCTCGGCATGGGCGCCTTCACGCTCATGATTCCCCTGGCGCTCACGTCCACAAAGGCGAGTATTCGGCGCCTGGGTGGGTCAAGATGGAACAAGCTTCATGCATTGGTATACGTTTCGGTCATATTGGCCTGTTTTCATTTTGCATGGGCAGTAAAGAAGGATCTGACGCAGCCGATCCTCTATGGAGCACTTGCTGGCGGCCTGCTGCTGTTCCGCGTCTTCTGGCGGACCAGAATGCGTGAAGGCCGGCGGACGAGTGCCCTGGTTCAGTCCCCGAAGGAGGGGTAAGGGCGGCCACACGGGAACGTGACCGCCACTTCGCCTCCACTGCGGGGCGAGTTCGCGTCCTTCCCTTCCGCTCATGACCACTGTCGACGACGCCGAACGGCGTCGCACCGATCGTCTCCGCGCCATCGCCGACCGCAGCCTCCCCATGGGAGTGCCTGCGGTGCCGACGCTGGTGTTCGGCCCGATGCGCGATCGCCTCATCATGGCGGCCGTCGGGCTGTACGCGCTGGCGATTGTGATCATGGGATGCATGCAGGGTTCGGTGGACCGCGTGTTCACCTTGCGACTCAGTGTCATTGTGCCGCTTGCGCTCGTCGCCGCCCTGCTGGCGGCGCGGGCCAGTCGCGAACTCGCGCTCGACCTCGGCACCCGACGCTTCTGGCGCTACAGCTCGGTCGCGATTGCGCTCATGCCCCTGCAGCTCTGGCTGGGGACGCTGACAGTGCGGTTGCCCGGTTGGCCGGGCTTCGTGGGCAGTGTGGTGCTGGCGACCACCGTGCCGGCCATGCTCTTCGTGGCCCTGCTGCAACTGCCCAGTGCACCGCGCAACAACGTAGACCGGGCCAAGCTCTGGCTCGACGTCGCCACCGTGGTGGTGGGCGGCGCGCTGGTTGCCTGGTATGACTTTGTCACCACCGGCTTCGGCAATGATCCGGTGCGCCGCGTACAGGCCACGCGCCTGTATGTGCAGGGCGTGCTCGATATCGGCTTGCTGCTGGTGGCCTCCAATCTCTGGCGACGTGCCGTCCTGCGGCACCGTGCGTCCATGCTGGCCATCTTCGGCGCCACGCTGCTGGTGCTGTTCCTCGGGCATACGGCTGCCATTGTGCTGTTGCATCGTGGCCTGCGGGTGCCGGGACTGCTGTATATCGTCGCGCCGCTGGTGTTCGTGGGGCTCGCGGCGTCGGCCTGGCTCAGCTGCGCCACCACCCTGCATCGTGAGGTACGTCCGCAGCGCGAAAAGACCAGTCGCTCGGCGTCCATCATTCCGTATGCGGCCGTGCTGCCGGGTTTCGCACTGCTCCTGCGTGTGGCCTTTGAGCAGGACACGCAGCCGCTTGTCGGGCTGGTCATTGGCGCCGTGGTGCTGACCGCGCTGGCCTTTGCGCGGCAGTTTGCCGCCACTCGCGAGGCCGTGCATCTGCTCGCTGAATCGGCGGCGCGTGACAACGAGGCGCGCTTCCGCGCGCTGGTGCAGCATTCGAGCGACGTGATCATGATTGTCGATCCCGACGGCACCATTCGCTACGCCAGTCCGTCCATGACCACGGTCTTCGGGCACGACGCGTCGCGACTCGTGGGCACGAATCTCATGACGCTGCTGCATGACGACGACAAGGGGTCGTCGGGTGCGTTTCTCGAGGAGCTGGCCCGCACCACCACGCGCACCGGTACCACCGGCGCCTCACCCGGTGTGCTCAAGTGCGAATGGCGTCTTGCGCACGCCAACGGCGCCTGGATGACGGTGGACAATGTGGGCACCAACCTGCTGCGTGAGCCCGTCATTGGCGGCCTTGTGCTCAACACGCGCGACGTGACCGAGCAGAGTGTCATCAAGCAGCAGTACATGCACCAGGCGTTTCACGATCCCCTCACCGATCTCGCCAATCGCTCGCTCTTCCTGTATCAGGTGGGACATGCGCTCGCGCGAGGGTCGCGTCAGAGTCATCCGGTCACGGTGCTCTTCCTCGACCTCGACAACTTCAAGACGGTCAACGATTCGCTGGGCCATGCCGCTGGCGATCGCCTGCTCGTCGAGGCCGCGCGCCGGCTGGCGACCTGTGTCCGTGAGGCCGATCTCATTGCCCGCCTGGGCGGCGACGAGTTTGCCGTGCTGGTGGAAGACGCCGAAACGGTGGACGACGTGTTTGTCGTGGCCGACCGCATTGGCGAGGCGCTGACGCGCCCCTTCCTGTTGGGTGGCAAGGAAGTCTTCGTCAACGCCAGCATCGGTATTGCCCGCTCGTATCGTGGGGAGAGCTCCGATGACCTCGTGCGCAACGCCGACGTGGCCATGTATGTGGCCAAGACGCGCGGCAAGGGGCAGCATGTGCTCTTCGAGCCGGAGATGCACCGCGCGGCGCTCGAGCGCCTCGTGGTGGAAGCCGATCTGCGCCGCGCCATCGATCGCGAGGAGTTCTTCCTGGCCTATCAGCCCATCGTGCGGCTCGAGTCGGGCGACGTGATTGGCGCCGAGGCGCTGGTGCGCTGGATGTGTCGGGATCGCGGCACGGTGCCGCCCGGCGTGTTCATACCCATTGCCGAAGAAACCGGCCTGATTGTGCCCATTGGACGTTGGGTCCTGCGGCGAGCTTGCCGCGAGGCCCAGCGCTGGACTCGCGAGCGGGGAATGCCCGTGCGCATCACCGTCAATCTCTCCGGGCGGCAGTTGCAGGACGCCGGGGTGGTGGACGACGTGCGCGCCGCGCTCGACGAGTCGGGCCTTGATGCCTCGCAACTGGTGCTCGAGATCACCGAGAGCATGCTCATGCAGAACACCGATGTGTCCATGGAGCGGCTCAACGCCCTTCAGGCGCTCGGCGTCTCGCTGGCCATCGACGACTTCGGAACCGGTTATTCTTCCCTGAGCTACCTGCAACGCTATCCGATCGACATTCTGAAGATCGACAAGGCGTTCGTGGATGTCATCGATAAGGGAGGCGAGGGGCCGGTGTTGGCGCAGGCGATCGTGGCACTCGGAGAAACGCTGCAGATGAATACCGTGGCCGAAGGCATCGAGACGGAGGCCCAGCGCGGGCAGCTGCTCGAACTCGGTTGCGAGCTCGGACAGGGCTACCTGTTCGCGCCGCCGCTTGATGCGGAGGATTTCTGGCAGCTCCTCGTGGCCCGTGGCGCCCGTGTGCCATACCTCGGTGGCCGGCGTCGTCGGGTGCGTGAGCAGCAAGCGGCCTGATCGCAGCTCTCCCCGGCTCGATGTCTTCGCGGTGGCAGCGCCTGGCGTTGCCCCGCTGCTCGCGCAGGAGTGTCTGGCCCTTGGGCTCACGCCGCTGAGCGTGACCGATGCCGGCGTGGCGCTGTCGCTCACGCCGGCCGAGCTCTTTGCACTCAACTGTCAGAGCCGGCTCGCCACGCGCGTGCTGCGCCGCCTCGCACAATTCGTGGCGCGCGACTTTGCCACACTCGAAAAGCAGGCGGCTCGTGTTCCCTGGTCACTCATTGTGGCACCGGGCACCCGCGTGCGACTCCGCGTGACCTGCCGCAAGTCGCGGCTTTATCACTCGGATGCGGTGGCCGAGCGCGTGGCGCGTGGATTGGAGGCCGCCGTGCCGGGCGTCAGTGTGGAGTTGCGCGCCCGCGACGATGAAGACGATACCTCGGAGGCGCCGGCCGTCGCGACGCACTCCCAGTTGTTTGTCGTGCGCCTCGATCATGACCAGTGCACCATCAGCGCCGACAGCTCCGGCGCGCTGCTGCACCGTCGCGGCTGGCGTCAGGCCGTGGCCAAGGCGCCGCTCCGCGAAACGCTTGCGGCCCTGCTGCTGGCGGTGTTTGAGTGGAATGGCGACCTGCCGCTGGTCGATCCGTTCTGCGGTTCGGGCACCATTGGCATTGAGGCCGCCCTGCGCGCTCGGTGTATTGCCCCGGGATTGCAGCGCAGCTTTGCCATGGAGCACTGGCCGGGTGCGGACTCGGCATTGCACGCCGAGCAGCGGGATCGCGCCCGCGAGCTGGTGAAGCCCGCAGTGACCGTGCCCATTGTGCTGCGCGATCGCGACGCCGGGGCTATTGCCGCCGCGCGCGCCAATGCCGAGCGGGCCGGCGTGCTGGCGGATCTCGATATCGCGCAGGACGCGCTGTCTGCACTCGACCTGACGGCACACGGTCCTGCAGGCCTGTTGCTTACCAACCCACCCTACGGCCATCGCGTCAGCGAGGGCGCCGATCTGCGTGGTCTCTACGCGCGACTCGGCGACGTGCTCCGTGATGGTGGCCGCGCCTGGCGGCTTGGTCTCTTCATGCCCAACGATCGGGTGCTGCTGGGGCAACTCCGTTTGCGCGTGACCTCCTTGCTGCGCACCACCAACGGCGGTCTGCCGGTGGAAGTGTGGGGAACCGAACCGCCGCGCGCAGAACGCGCACGTCAAACCCGGAAGTAGTCCGCCCGCCAGTCGCGAATGGCGGCCTTGATGGCCTTGGGCTCCATGGACGGATTGGCCAACACCTGATCCAGCAGCGCGGGCAACTCGGCATCGCTCGCAAAGCGCAGTGCGATGTAGTGCCGCGGGCGCAGCGTGGCCTCGGCGCGTGCGGCAAGTTCCGGCGTGAGCAGGCGGCGATAGCGCAGTTGCTCCTCGAGGCGAATGAGACGGTCCTGCACGCGCAGCGGAGACAGGCGCGACACCATGGTTACGCCGAGCAGGGCAAGGGCGCCCACGAGAAAGTAGCCCGTGTCGGCGGACGGCGACTGCACAAAGCGCACGATGGTCCACACCGCGAAGATCAGCGCAAGCGGACTCGCAAAGAAGTGATAGACCGGCGTGTACTGTGCGTGGTTGGCGAAGGACTGCGGAGTGGTGGCCATGGTGGCTGAACCCGGATGAAGGACGACTACGTGTTCAGGGACAACAAGTGATCGATGGTCTGTATGGCCAACGCGTGGCGTTCGGACCAGGTGCCATGAATGCGTGTGAACGTGGCGTCTACACGCGTCAGCGTGTCCACGAAGAGTTGCTGCATCTCCGCACGGCGATCTCCCCGGTCACGAACGCCATCGGGCACCCAGGGCACGTCGATGTCGAGCAGCAGATAGTGGTCGGGGCGTCGTGCGCGCACGAGGTGCTCCACCGCGTCCGGTGCTCCCCCAAAATAGTGCTGCGCGTAAGCCAGCGTGCTGAGCGGGTCGGTGTCGTGCACGACCAGCGCGCTGCCTGTGGCGCGCGCTGCGGCGAGATGCTGGTCTTCGAGTGCGGCCTGCTCGGTGGCAATAATCAGCAGGTCGTTGTAGGTAATGGGGCGGGCAATGCGCTGCGCGTAGCCGCGGACGAACTCCGGCACCACGGGCGCGTGGTAGTGCGCGCCAAGTTCGGCGGCGAGTGTGGTCTTGCCCACGCTCTCCGATCCGGTCAGCACGACGCGCAGTGGACGGTGTGCGTCGCGCTGCGTGCGCGTGAATGGCGTGCGCTCAGGCGTGGACATCACGTCGCCAGCTGATGTGGCCGCGCACGGCCAGCAGGAGGAACAGGAAGTACAGTACTGCCGTGAGCGTGAGGCCGCGCCATAGGAAGAGGCCCACGTAACTGGCATCGATGACAATCCACAGCAGCCAGCACTCGAGCAGCTTGCGGGTCATCATCCACTGCGCGACGAGGCTGCCGGCCACGAGCAGCGCGTCGGCCCAGGGCAGCGCGGCGCCGGGGATGCGCGTCGTGATGAGGGCCAGCGCGATCCAGGTGGTAATCAGGATGAAGGCCAGCGGCAGCACCTGTGTGCCCGGCACGTGTGTGACGCGCAGTGGTGAGCGGTCGGGGGCGCCGCGCCACCAGTGCCACCAGCCATACACGGACAGCAGCAGATAGACCACCTGCAGGCCCGTGTCGGAGTAGAGCCCGGCGCCGGCAAACACCACGGTGTAGACGGCGGCGTTGACGATGCCCACCGGCCAGCTCCACAGGCTCTGCCGAGTGACCAGCCAGACGTTCAGCACGCCGGTCACGAAGCCCAGCATCTCGAAGCACGAGGTGCCGCGTGCCGCGAGCCATCCGCACAGCGCGTCAAAGATCGGAGCCGGGACACTGGTCATGGCTGGCAAAGCTAATTAGCGTTCGCGCACATGACCGGGGTGCCTGTGCCGCTGGTGTGCACAGGCTGAGAGAGTCCCGCAGAACCTGATCCGGTTCGTACCGGCGTAGGGAGTCCAAACATGACACGTGGTTCCGCCACGCGCGCAGCGCGCGTGCGGCGACCGGCGTTGCGTCGCCTCGCGCGATCGACGTCCGGCGTCGCCCGGCCCCTTGGGGCCTCGCCCATTCGGGCCCTCCTTGTTTCCACCGTGATGGCCGCGTTTGTGCCGGCTTTCACGCCCCTTCTGGCCCAGGTCCGCCGGGACAGCGCCGCGGTCGACTCGGCTGCGCGGCGCATCGAAGGGGTGAGCGTGCAGGCCATCCGCGCCGGCAGCGCGGCGCCCATCGCGCAAAAGACCATCGAGCGCGAGGCGCTCACGCAGCGGCACTTCGGGCAGGACGTGCCCATGCTGCTCATGAATGCGTCGCCATCGCTGGTGTCGCACAACGAAACCGGCACGCAGTGGGGCTACAGCTATCTGCGGCTGCGTGGTCTTGATCAGACGCGCATCAACATCACCATCGATGGCGTGCCGCTCAACGACATGGAGGATCAGGTCCTCTATTTCGCCAACTTTGCCGACTTGCTGTCCAACGTGCAGAGCGTGCAGGTGCAGCGCGGCGTGGGCACGAGCACGGCGGGCACCGCCTCGTATGCCGGCTCCATCAATTTCGAGACGGTGCCGGTGGCGCGGCGGGACGCTGCGGGAGACGTGCAAGTGCAGATGGGCTCATTCGGAGCGCAGCGCGCCACGGTGGGGTTCAATACCGGCCTCACGGCCGGCGGATTCGCGGCGTATGGCCGGGTGAGTGGTCTGCGCACCAACGGCTACCGCGATCACAGTGGCGTCATGGGACGCTCGGCGTTCCTCGGCGCGGGCTGGTTTGGGCAGCGCGACGTGGTCAAGTTCACCGCCCTCGTGGGACTGCTGGCCGACACGCTGTCGTACACGGGCGCCACGCTCAGCGAACTGGCGCAGAATCGTCGCTTCAACCCGCTCAATCCGGGTGAGCGCGACAAGTTCGGTCAGCAGATGGTCTCGCTGGCCTGGTCGCGGGCGCTGTCCAACGGCGGCACGGTCAACACCACCGTGTATCGCAACTCGGCCAGCGGCAACTACGACTACTTCGACCTGCCCGACAAGTATCGCTACAACCTCGCGCACACCTGGTATGGCGCGACAAGCGTGTACAACGTCGAGCACGGCGCGCTGCGCCTCAACACCGGCGTCAACGCAAATACGTATCAGCGCGCGCATCGTGCCTACTTCCAGCCGACCACCGAGCTGTACGACAACACTGGTCACAAGCAGGATGCCAGTGGGTTCGTGAAGCTGTCGTATACGGCCGGTCGCGCCACCTGGTTTGGTGATGTGCAGGGCCGCTGGGCGCGATTCCGCTACGAGCCGTCGGAGAACGCCGGCATCACCGGGCGCGCCATCGACTGGACCTTTGTGAACCCGAAGGCGGGCGTCACCTACCAGTTGGCGCAGGGGCTGTCGGCATTCGCGAGCTATGGCATCACGAGCCGTGAGCCGGCGCGCAACGACCTGTTCGGCGGCGAAGACGATCTCAACGCCGACAACGTGGCGGACTTCGGCGACTTCACGCGGGTCAAGCCGGAGCGTCTGCACGATACCGAGCTCGGGCTCAACTACACGCGCCCCACGCTCGACCTGTCGGCCAATCTGTACAGCATGGATTTCCGCAACGACATCGCGCGCATCGGGGCGCCGACGGCGTCCGGATCCATCCTGCGCCGTAACGTGGGCAGCAGCTACCGTCGCGGGCTCGAGCTGGATGTGGCCTGGCGCGGCATCAACCGTGTGGTGCTGGCCGGCAATGCCACGTGGAGTGCCAATCGCATCCGGCAGTTCACGGACTCGTCGCGTGGGACGCCGGTGGTCCGGCGCAACGTCGAGCCGCTGCTCACGCCGCGTTTCATCTCCTCGCATCGCGTGGAGGTCACGCCGCGCCGCGGGCTGATGCTCGGGTTGGAGGGGCGCTATCAGAGCCGCGCCTTCCTCGACAACACGTCGAGCCCGGACCGTGTGCTTCCCGATTACTACACGGTGGACGCCACGGCTCGCGTGGCACTGGGCCGGAGTTCGCTCACGCTGCGCGGGCAGAACCTCGGCGATACGCAGAAGTTCGGTTCAGGGTCGGTGTCCGGCTCGGGCACCGTGCGCTACTTCGTACTGCCGGCGCGGGCGCTGTTTGCCACACTGGCGTACGAGTTCTGAGGTATAGAGTCCGGCAACGGTGTTGGCGCGGACGGCGCAAGACACCGGCTTTGGTCATGCTGCGAGATCGATAACAGCTCACGCAGAGAGTAGGAGGAAAGGAGGGCGCAGAGGGGTGCAGGCAAGGGCAACGGGGGGCGTCTCCCTCTCCTTCCTGTTGACGGTCTTGCCGCACTCAGCGCCCGATGATCGTGAGCGCACGCTCGCTCCGCACCGGCTGACCGTCGCGAGCGCGGGCCTCGACCACCACGCGGTACTCGCCGGGTTCGAGGTCGCCCAAGTCGAGCGAGATGGCTCGTGGCATGATGCTCGGGCCCTCGCTCATGGTGGTGCGCGTATCGGGGTCGCGCCAGGCAATGCCGAGCGCCCGGAGAGGCACGTCGCGCAGGCGGGTGACCTCGCCGATGCGCTGCAGGAAGCCTGGGCGTGTCGTACGTTCGATGGCCACGCGGAACTGCACCGAGTCGCCTGGCGTGACGCCGTAGGTCTCCCAGAAGATGCCGATGCGATCGCCCTGCCTGAGCATCGTGGTGGCGAGCATGTGCGGAAACATGCCCGGCGCATCGGGCGGCGTGCCGCCGCGCGCGGCGTCGTAGAACACCGGGGCGGAGATGTCGAGCTGCCCCGCTGCGAGCGCCGAAAGCGCGGCCGGTGGCCTGACCCCGAAGCGCGAGCGACCAAACAGGTTGCGGAGCCGAGGATGACGGGCTTCGACACTCACCACCGCAGGCTCGGATGGAATGAGCGCCGAAGTGAACAGCGACCCGCCGGGGTGCACCCGTCCTCTGCCCAGGGTGTTCAAGGTGTCGGGCGCGGGCGATACCACCAGGACGGCCTCGGCAGAATCCCGTCGCAGGTTGGTCAGTACCGTGTCAGCCCGCCCATACAGATTGTGTGTGACCGCCAGCGTGACGCCCGTGTAGCGTCGCAGCATGGCCACCTGGCCCAACGGCATTTCGGCAATGCGCCCTTCGAAGGCCATATGCTCGTGCGGCCACCAGATGCGACCCCGATCCATGGCGTCGTGGGTGCTGTCACGCTGGTGCAACTGCCAGCTGCTGTCGCCAACCGCATAGGGACTGTACACGGCGGACAGCGAGGGCGTGAAAGACTGCCGGCCCGAGGTGTACTCCACGGTGGTGTACGGGCCGGCGTGCAGCTCACCCACATGCGAATCGTGCAGCCGGTCCTCCTTCTCGCCAATCCAGAGTGCGGCACTTGGCGGACCGTAGCGAGTGATGAGCTCCTCCACCGCATCGCCACCGTAGTCCTTGCGCCAGTCGTGCCGCTGGTCGCGGTCCATGCCCGAATGCAGGCCATACCACACACGACGGGCGAAGTGCGTGGCCCGTCGCTCATTGCCGGCCACAGAAAAGAGCGGGTCGCTCAGCCACCAGAACATCCGCGCAATCTTGTGGCGCTCGCTGCATGGCGTGAAGGCATACTCGTCACGCGGGCTGTCCGATGGCGGATCGGGCAGCAGTTGCCGGAGGTCAATCCACGAGCAGGCGCTCAACTCATCGAGGCGCGAGGTCGCTTCCACAAACAGGGAGTCCGCGCGGGACATGTCGCCGCGCTCGTGCGCCACGTAGCCACGCAGTGAGAGACAGGCGAATGTGTTGCCGCAGCCATCGAGGGCGCGTTCTGCACGGTCGTAGCGATGCGCGTCCACCAGGAAACGCACGCGCTGCATGCGCAGAAAGCCGTCGTCCGGCAGCAGGTCCTGAAATCCGTCCAGCGAGCGGATGAGATCCTCGCGCATCTGGCGAATGTGCAGTGTGTCGCCCGTGCGAATGGCGGCATCCGGGTAGCGCGCCTCGTCCATGTCGCGCGGCATCTTTCCCAGCAACCAGCTCGGACAGAGCGCGTACGCCGAGTTGTTGCTGACGATGGGTGTGAAGACCGTATCGGGTGTGCCCCACACCGGGATCATGGGGCGGCCGTTGCCGCGGCCGTACACGTAATCGCAATGACCATACGTGATGCGCATGGTGCGCACCTTCTTGTCCGTCTCGCCCGACACCGCGTTGATGTCACTGCGTATCCAGGCCTGTTGCCACCTGGCCTGAAACAGCGCGATGCGCTGTCGGGCGGTGTTGAGGACGGTGGCCGTGTCTACCGGGGCCGACCCCGGAGCGGGTTGGGCCGAGGCAATGATTGGGAAGCCTGTGGCCGAAAAAAGAGCCACCGCGCACAGCGTCAGGAGGGGGGGACGCGACATGCTGAGATGTACTCCACAGCCGCAGGAGGTTCCATGGGCCGCGTCCCCCGATTTGCTTAGCGGGCCACCCAGGCCCGCTCCAGCGTGGACTTGTTGAAGCTCCGCACATGATTGAGGTACAGCATGCCGTCCGGACCGAAGCCCACCAACGTGCGGCCCTGCGGCAGTTGCACGCGCTCGACGAGACGGCCCTCGCGATTCACCACGTCGTACAGGAGCCCGGCCTTGGCATCCTTCGAGGTGGCCGGCAGGACCCAGATCCGACCGGACGGATCGGCGCGGACCTGACCCTGACGCACGGCGGGATAGAAGTCGGGCAGATCCTCGGCGGGTACCGGGTCAAACCGGAAACGAGGCATGGCCGGCATGCCCGGTGCTGTTGGCGGAGGGGGAGGCAACTTGGCCTGTCGTTCGTCTTCCTGCCGCTTGAGCGAATCGACAATGGTCTGTTTCTCCTCGCGCGTAATGCGCTTCCAGTCGAACGGAAGTCGCGGCCCGGACGTCATGCGCCCATCGGGTTCGAGAATGTCCACGTGGTAGTCATGTCCGCGTACGATGGCGATGGCGCCGTCGGGCAGCATGGTCCACTCGTCAGTGAGGGGCAGCGGGTTTACGAGCGGTAGCGTGGATGAGAAGGTCGGGGTGCGGACCAGCACCATCTTCTCGGCGGCGACTTTGATCAGCGTCACCGTGTCCACCGTCCGCCGATCAAAGTCCATGCGCAGGATGGGAGCCGAGTCGGGCTGTGCGATGATCGTGCGCGACTCACCACCCGCTGGCGCCTGCGTGCCAAACATGTTGGCAATGCCCTGGTTGCGGCGCACGGACTTGTAGAGCAGCCGCCCCTCTGGATCGAATGCCGAACTGGCTGAGTTGCCGCCACCGATATAGAACAGATCGTTGGCGCGCACTGGAGCCATCACGCGCGCGAAGGCGCCGTGCTCGTCGATGACGAGAAAGGCCTGCGAGTCGAAGTCCATGAACAGCGTCGAGTCGCCACGATACGGAATGAGCGACGCGCCGGTAATGCGGAGGCCGTAGGGGTTGGGCGAGTTGCTGCTGGTGTCGGCAATGACGCGCGGGTTGCGGAGCGCCGAGTCGAACACGACCAGCTGTTTCTTGCGCGTGTCGTTGACAATGACGCTGCCGCCGGGCAGGTGCCGCACCGCCGAGGCGTCCATGAGGATGCTGCTGTCGCTGGCGACTACGCGCGACAGGCCGCGGATGGGCACGGTCGCCCGCGTGCTGCTGCGGGTACTGTCTGGCGATTGCGCGACAGCCGAACCGGGCGCGACCTGCGCCGCGAGTGTCGTGGCACAGCCCAGGCCAAACGCGGCGACCGTTGCACGGAGCATCGTGCCATGACGTGAAAACATTCCGGAGCGTCGCATTGGGAGGGCCTCAGAAGAAAAAGAAGAACTCGCCGCCCACCTGGCCGGCACGGAGCAGCTCGAGGTAGCGCGGCTCGAGCTGCTGCACGATGGAGTTGTCCATCACCCGCAGCTGTCCCTTGGTGAGCAATTTGCGCACATTGGGCACGGCGGTAATGAGATAGCCGACGGCCACTTCACGTGCCTCCACCAGGCGACGCTGGGCATCACGCTTGTCGTAGTCCTTGGGCAGCGATGCGAGGTGCTTGGCCGCCGGTGTCCACACCGAGTCCACCAACCGCGTGTAGCGTCGGCTCATGGTGGCCAGGCTATCCGCCTGCACCCGGGTGAGATGAATGCGCTCGCCCACCTGCAGCAGGCGCGCCATGACGTTGGGGAAAATCTGCGGCGACATCTGGCGGACCGAGGCTTCGGTCATCTTTGTGCCCGCCCGGGTGCGTCCCCGCGCGAGCTGCTGGTCGAGGTTCTGCCAGTCGCGCGTGGGCGCAAGATTGACACTCATCTGCAAAGTGAGCACCGCCGGAGCGCGTGAGGTGACCTGCTGAACCCGCGTGGCGCCGAAGCGCTGATTGACGTCGTAGCGGAAGCGCTGTGTGCTCGGGTCGAAGCCGCGCACGAACAGCAGCGACTGATCGATGATGGGCGGCTGCCCCCAGCCGCGCAGACCATTCTCGCCATTGATGAGCAGGTCGGCGGCGGCCAGCGGGTTGCTGAGGGTCAGCGTGAGGGTGGTGCGCTGGGGCAGTCGCACCCTGGACGGATTGGGGACGATGCGAAGCTGCGAACTGGCCGCCGTCCACGGGCCCGTGCAGGAATGGCGATCGGCCAGACGGCCCAATTGGTTGCGCAGGCAGCGGCGCACGAAGGGCGAACCCTGGTCGAGCAACTGCTGCATGGCACTGCTGAGTGCCGCGTCCGTCGTGGCCCCCGGTGCGAAGACAAAGGCGCGGTCGTTGGCGCGGCCGTCGCCGTTGACATCGTGCGAGATCATGGGGGTGAAGCGCTGGCCGGACTGCAGGCGTCCGTTCCAGCTGAACGTCACGGCGTTGCCCAGCGTGTAGCTGAGCGTGTAGCCGATGTCGTGACGCGGTTGCGCCGCGGTGTTCCACGCGATCGCAAAGGGATCACCGGCCGTGTTGCTGAAGCCCCGATACTCCTGCGTGAGATACAGGTAGTTGTAATTGACCGACCAGCGGAATCGCCGATCGGCGAACGAGAAGGGCGACAGCGACACCGTGAGCTGTGCGCTGCGTGACTGCAGGTCGCTTCGCTGTTCCTGTACGCTGGTGAAAGCCGTGCTGCGCCGCGCCGCGCGTGAAGCAATGAGTCCGCTGGCCGCATCGATGTTGCCGGGGGCCACGTACACGGGCCGTCCGTCCTCGTTGGTCAGGGTGAACAGCTGCCCGTCACGGAAGTTGCGATCGACGAAGTCCGGCTGCGAGAAGTTGAGTGCGCCCTGGAGATTGAGTGTGAGGTTGAATCGATTGTCGAAGGCGAGTCCGGTCCATCCGATGTTGCTGCGCAGGCTGCGTTCCTGCACGAATCCCGGAGCAAACATCGTGATGGACGGCGTGTTGTTGGCAAACAGCGTCGCGCCCGTCCCGTCGGCGCAGGCGCCGGGTACGAGGCCCTGACTGAGCAGCACGTCCCAGTCGGCGCCCGGTGTCGCGGCGCCCGTGCAGGTGAGCTGTTGCTGCGCGCTGGCCAGGCCCGTGTTGGCCAGCGCGTTGCTCACCAGGTCGGGGCCTCGGACATTCTGGAACAGGCCAATGCCGCCGCGAATGGTGGCGCGTGGTCCTCTCGCAAAGCCCTCGCCAAACGGGATCTGCGCGGCGGTGCCGTACAGCCAGGAGAAGCCAAGTCGTGGACTCAGGTACACTCGATTGGGAACCGGCGTGTTGCGCAGGCCGAGCAGCGAGTCGAGCGACGTGTTGAGCGCCGGCCGATCCAGAAAATGATTGGCATCGGCACGCACGCCGTATTGCACCTGCACGTTGGCCGTGGGCCGCCACGCGTCGCCCAGGGCCACGGCACCCACCAGCGCCCGTCCGGACTGCTGTACGGTGTTGAGATTGCGGCTGTAGGACGATGGGACGCCGGCTTCCAGGTCTGCCAGCGACTGATACGTGAAGCGTCCGCGCAGATTGAACGCCCGGTCGGACGCGGACTCCTCGAGTCGTGCTTCGGTGATGAGCTTGAGACGATGCTTGTTGTTGGTGCTCACCCACGAGAGCATATTGCGCGCACTGTAGCTGGTGCCCGAGTTGCTGCCGGCATTCAGCCCACCACCAAAGGTCAACGAACGGGTGGCCGAGCTGCCGTCTGGCAGTGTGGAGGTAACCAGCACCGTGCCGCCGGCCGCATCCAGATAGGGTGCGTTCTCGTTCCGGTTGTACGAAGCGCTCACCATGGACTCGGTGAGCACGCCGTTGTTGAAGTAGTTGGTGTGGCGGAGTTGTGCCCCGAGACTGGTGGATTGGGATTCTGACAGCGCGGTGGGCGTCTGGGTGGTGGCCTGGAACTGCGGGCCCGCATTGCTGAAGCTGCCGTTCACCGACAGGGTGAACGCATGCCCACTGGTCGGGCTCTTGGGTGCCCAGTCGAAGGCGCCAATCAGCGAGGCGTTGGTTCGGGGCGACGTGCGTCCCAAGCCACCGGCCGTGAGCGGAATGCGCTGATTGCCAAGAATCTGACGCAGGCGCTGGGCCGAGTCGGCCGAGACACCGGCACTCTGGAACAGTGTCGGCACACTGGAGAGCAGTGTGGGCAGTCGCTGATCACGCTGGTCGAACTGGAAGGAGACGTTGTAGAAGTCCTTGTCCATCACAATGGGACCCGACGCCCGACCGCCGATGGAGATGAAGCGGTACGCACTGGCCATACCCACGGCGTCGTTGAACTGCGCCTGCGGCGCGTTGAACACACTGCTCAGGTTGCGCGCGATGTAATTGGTGCCGGATTGCGTGGTCACGGCAATCTGTCCGCCGCTGAAGCCACCATTGGCGACGTCGTATCCGGCGCGCAGCTGCGTATTGACGGCGGCATCGCGCGGCAGGTTGGACAAACCCGACTGCTGGCCGTTGAGCGTCGCGTTGTTCTGGTTTGGGTCAAGCCCGAACATCGAGAAGCGATCGGGATTGCCATCGACACCGGGAATGAGTTGCACACCCGGCGTGCCAGCGGCCATGGCGGCAAGATTGCCGGCCTGGTCGGGCGACACGCCCTGCGTGCCAAGAAAGCGGTCCGCGCCCGAGATGTCGGACTGGAACGTGTTCTCCGAGCGTGGAGGCGGGGTGCGCGCCGCGTTGGCCGTCGTCGTCACGGTCTGCAGCATCTGTGCGGCGGACAACTTGATGTCGGCCACCAGCACCTCCTCGTCGGCATTGCGGCGCACCTGGATGCGCTGCGCCGTGTAGCCGATCGCGGCGAAGGAGATCCAGTAGTCGCCCTCACCGTTGGGATAGGTGAGCGAATAGCGTCCGTCGCGATTGGTGCGCGTTTCCTTGGTGATGCCGCCAAAGTAGGACACGGCGGTAATGCGCGCGCCCACGATGGGCTGCCCCTCCGTACTGGTCACCCGGCCCCGGATGACATCGGCAGTGACCTGGGCGTGCAGGTCGATGGCCATCAGCAACATGCCAAGGGCCAGAATCGACAGGGCGGATTGGCCCCGTCTGAATGCAGTGAACGTCATGGGAGAAAACAGAAGAGTCTTGATGCCATTCATCACCGGGCATCGGTGACGAGCGCCCCGAAAGTGCAGGTCAGTTGGAATGCGCGCAAGATGGTGCAAGCTTACAGCATGCCACTGCCCCGCGACTCGGCCGACGTGCCGTCCCAGACCGACGACCTGCTGTATTCAGACTATCGCAAGACTGAGGAACTGCACACCCTGCGCGAGGTCGCCCGGGCGCTGGCGGCCGAGACAAGCGCCGCGAGTGTACTCAGCACGCTCTGCGACCTGAGCATGGTGCAGGGCAGCGCCAGCGGCGCGGCGGTGGCACAGATCCACGCCGACAGCGGACTCTATGTGGCCACCTCGGGTCGGGCACTGGCGCTCATGGGCATGAGTTTTCCGCTGGCCGGCACTTTCACGGGACGCGTGGCGGCGGAGCACCGCACGCTGGCGCTCGAATCGCCTGCGTCGTCCACGCCCTTCTTTGCCGCGCTGCTGCCGTCCCTCGGCGTGGGGCCCATCATGCTCATCCCGCTGCTGGCCAATCAGCAGCTCTTTGGCGTGCTGTCGGTGGTGCGCGATATCGGACACCCGGTGTTCGATGCGCAGGACGAGGAGCGCCTTGGTGTGCTGGCGGATCTGGCGGCCCTGGCCCTGTGGAAGGCCCGGCTGCTCGAGGACGCGCAATCGGCTGACGCGGCCAAGACCAGTTTGCTGGCCACACTTTCACACGAGCTGCGCACGCCGCTTGCCGCGCTCGAGGGCTACAGCGAACTGCTCGAGGACCAGATTCTTGGTCCGCTCAGCGACGAGCAGCGTGATGTGGTGGTGCGACTGCGCACGGTGGGTCGGCACCTCGGCGCGCTCATCGAAGACATTCTGACCTATGCGTCCCTCGAGGCCGACCGGGTCTCGCTGCGTGAAGGACCGGTGCGACTGCCCGAGTTGTTCGACTCACTGCATCCGTTTCTCGAGCCGCTCGCTCGCGAAAAGGGACTGGAGCTGGAGTTCGACATCGAAGCCTCGTTGCCGCAACTCCATACCGACGAAGCGCGCGTGCGGCAGATTCTGCTCAACCTTTGTCAGAACGCCATCAAATTCACCGAGCACGGTCGGGTGCAGCTCAAGGCGTCGCGTGGCTCGGCCACGCTGGGCAGCACGCAGCCCACGGTGCGTCTGGCCGTAAAGGACACGGGCATCGGCATCGCGGCGGCCGATCTGTCGCGGCTGTTTCGGCCGTTCTCGCAGTTGGCCGATGTGCAGTCGCGCCGGCATCGTGGTACTGGTCTGGGGCTCTACATCTCGCGTCGACTGGCCGGCATGCTCGGTGGCCGCATTGAAGTCGTGTCGCGTCCTGGTGAGGGGTCGGTGTTCACGCTCGTGCTGCCCATGCCGCCAGGCAACTGACTCTCCAACTGACTATCACGGATTCCACGGAAACAAAGGACAACAACAGGAAAAGCCTTGTCGCGGATGACACGGATGGGGCGGAAACAGCACGGATCAAACAGTTGGTGCCTGAGTTTTTCCTGTTGTTGACCATTGTTTCCGGGAAATCCGCGATAACTGATTTGGGTTTTATTCGGTATGTGTGGATGCGCGATGAGAGTAACCGGCGTGATGCCATTTGCCGGCGCGAAGGGTCCGATTTCCGGGCAGCCCCTCACTAGATTTCATGGTTATGCCAGCCATCACGAGCGTTTTCAACGACGGCATTTTTGCCGAGCAGTTCGAGCGGTACCGCCGCGACCCCTCGAGCGTCGACGAGACGTGGCGCCAGTATTTCCGCATCGCCGAGTCCCTGTTCGGGAGTGCGGCGGCCCCTGCCGCCGGTCAGGCCGCCGGCACCGACGTGTCTCTGCTGGCCAAGGTGGCCGCGGCGGCGTCGCTGCAGCAGGCCATCCGGATGTTCGGGCACTACGCCGTGCAGCTCGATCCGCTCGGCACGCCGCCGGCTGGCGCCGATGAGCTGACCCCGGAATTCCACGGCCTCACGGAAGCCGATCTGGCGCTGATCCCCGGTGCCGCGCTCGGCGACGAGCGCTTCGCCACCGCCAAGGACGTCATCGATCGCAAGCGCGCCGTCTACCAGAACCGGATCGGCTACGAGGTCTGGCACCTCGAAGTCAACGAGGAACGCAACTGGTTCCGTCGCGCCTTCCGCGATGGCATCCTCACGCGTCCGCTCACGGTCGACGAGAAGAAGCAGGTGCTGCGTCGCCTCAATGAAGTCGATGGCCTCGAGCGTTTCCTGGGCCGCGCCTATCAGGGCTACAAGCGCTTTTCCGTCGAAGGCACCGACGCCCTCATTCCCATGCTCGACGCGATGGTCGATGCGCTGGGACGCGAAGGCGCGGATGAGATCGTGATTGGCATGGCGCATCGTGGTCGCCTGAACGTGCTGACCAATGTGATGGGCAAGCCGTTTGAGGCGCTCTTTGCCGAGTTCGAAGGCCATCACGATGCGGTCATCGACAGTGGCACGGGCGACGTGAAGTACCACATGGGATACAACGGCGTGCGCAGCGTGGAAGGCCGCGAGGTCAAGCTGCGCCTGGTGCCGAACCCGTCGCACCTCGAAGTGGTGAATCCGGTTGTGGAAGGCGTGGTGCGTGCACTGCAGCGTGACGCGGCGCATCCCGGTTCGCGCGACGAGCATCGCGTGGTGCCCGTCGCCATTCACGGCGACGCGGCCTTCCCCGGTGAAGGCATCGTGGCCGAGACGCTCAACATCTCGCATCTCAACGCCTATCGCACCGGCGGTACGATTCACATCATCGTGAACAATCAGGTGGGCTTCACCACCGATCCGTCGGACGCGCGCTCCACGTATTACGCCTCGGATCTCGCCAAGGGCTTCGAGATGCCGATCTTCCACGTCAATGCCGACGACGCGGAAGCCTGCATTCAGGCCATGCGCCTCGCCTGCGCGTATCGCGCGACCTTCAAAAAGGACGTGCTCATCGACCTCGTGGGGTACCGTCGTCACGGGCACAACGAGGGTGATGAGCCCATGTACACGCAGCCCACGCGCACGGCGGCCATTCGCCAGCACCCCACGGTGCCGCAGGTTTGGGCCAAGCGCATTGTGAGCGAGGGTGTGCTCACCGCAGACGAAGCGGCGGCGGTGGAGAAGGACGTGGCGCAGCGCTACGCGGACATTCACGCGCGCTTCAAGCAGTCGCTGCTCGGCAGCGAGAAGCACGCGCCATGGCCGGCGGAAGGTGCGCAGACACCGCGTGCGGTGACCACGGTGGTGCCGGCCGAGCGTCTGCAGTTCATCAATGAGTCGCTGCTCCAGTGGCCGCAGGATCTCACACCCAACCCGCGTCTCGCCAAGCAGCTCGAGCGTCGCCGCGAGGCCATGGGTGAGCAGGGGGGTATCGAGTGGGGCCACGCCGAGGCGCTGGCGTTTGGCTCGCTGCTGCTTGATGGCATGTCGGTGCGCCTCACCGGCCAGGATGCGGAGCGTGGCACCTTCTCGCACCGTCACTCGGTGCTCAACGACGCGAACACCGGTCGCAAGTACGCGCCGCTGGCCAACCTGCCGGGTGCGCGTGGCAGCTTCGAGGTCTACAACTCGGCGCTCAGCGAAACGGCCATTCTGGCCTTCGAGTACGGCTACAGCGTGGTGGCCACCGACACCCTCACGCTGTGGGAAGCGCAGTTCGGAGATTTCGTGAACGTGGCGCAGCCCATCATCGACCAGTTCATCGTGGCCGACCGCGCCAAGTGGGGGCAGGACAGCGGTCTCGTGATGCTGCTGCCGCACGGTTACGAAGGACAGGGCCCCGAGCACTCGAGCGCGCGTCTCGAGCGTTTCCTGCAGCTCTGTGCCGAAGGCAACATGACGGTGGCCTACTGCAGCACGCCGGCGCAGTACTTCCACCTCCTGCGTCGTCAGGCGCTGCGCAAGGCGCGGCGTCCGCTCATCTGCATGCAGCCCAAGAGTCTCCTGCGTCTGCCGCAGGCCGCGTCGCGGCTCGAAGACCTGGTGCAGGGGGGATTCCAGTCGGTCATCGACGATCCCATTGCCTCGCAGCGCCGCGACGAAGTGCGTCGCATCGTGTTCTGCACGGGCAAGGTGTACTACGATCTCGCGCTCGCGCCGTCGCGCAATCCGGCGGTGGCGCTCGTGCGCGTGGAAGAGTTGTATCCGTGGCCGCACGAGGAGATCCAGCGCATCATGGATCTGTATCCGGCCATCGAGCAGGTGGTGTGGGCGCAGGAAGAGCCCAAGAATCAGGGCGCCTGGACCTATGTGCAGCCGCGCCTGCGCGTCTCGGCCGGTGCTGCGGTGGGCGTGCGCTATGTGGGACGCCCAGAGCGGGCCAGTCCGGCCGAGGGCTTTGCCGATGCGCACCAGACCGAGCAGGCGCGCATCATCGCCACGGTGATGGACACGGGCGAGGTCCCGGCATCCGGTGCCTCGTTGGCGGGGGCGCAGAGCTGATGCGCCCGGGCACGGTTGGCACCACGCGAGACGTGGCGCACCGGAGCCTGCTGCAAGTGGTGAGCGCCGCGGCAGTTGCCGCGGCGCTCGTCGTTTGTGCGCTCCCCGCTCGCATGCAGGCCCAGGTGACGCCGGAGCGCGGCGCGGCAGCGTTGGGGTCTACGCTTGCTGGCATTGGGACCACGGGGCGTGTGCTCACGGTCGCGGCGCATCCCGACGACGAGGACACGCCGGTTATCGCGTGGCTGGCGCGCGGCCGGCACGTGGAGACGGCGTATCTCAGTCTCACGCGTGGCGACGGCGGGCAGAATCTCATCGGCAATGAGTTGGGCGAAGCACTGGGTGCCATTCGCACGCAGGAGTTGCTGTCCGCGCGGCGCATCGATGGTGGACGGCAGTATTTCACGCGTGCCTATGACTTCGGCTTCAGCAAGAACGCCGAAGAAACCTACGAGCATTGGCCCAGGGATTCGATTCTTGGTGATGTGGTGCGTGTGGTGCGCGCGTTCCGCCCGCATGTCATCGTGGCCTTCTTCAGCGGCACCCCGCGCGATGGACACGGACATCATCAGGTGTCGGGGCTGCTGGCGCGCGAAGCCTACGAGCTGGCTGGCGACACGGTCCGGTATCCCGTGCAGGAGTTTGGCTTGCCGTGGACGCCCTCCAAGTTCTACCGCAGCGCGCGTCAGGTGCCGGACAGCGCGACGCTGCGTATCAACACGGGTGAATACGACCCGCTGCTCGGCCGCAGCTACTATGAGGTGTCGGCCGAGAGTCGCTCGCAGCACAAGAGTCAGGGCTTTGGCGTGCTGCAGCGCAAGGGCGTGATGTACGCGTATCTCTCGCGTGAAGCCTCGCGTGTGGGGCCGGACGACGCGCGCAGTGAGCGCTCGCTGTTCGATGGCGTGGACACAACGTGGGCGCCGCTGCGAGATCAGCTTCCAGCGTCGGCGCAGCCACTGTTGGACTCGGCGCTCGCGGGTACGGCAGCCGTTCGTGCGGCGTATCGTGCGCAGGACCCGTCAACGATCGTGGCGCCGCTAGCCGAGGTGCTGCGTCAATGGCGCGCGCTGCGCAACGCCAGTGGTCGTGGTGTGCCGCTGCTGATTACGTCGCAGCCTGGTCGCCCGTCACGGCTTGGTCCGCGCAACGCACAAGAGGCCAAGCCCGCGCTCTGGGACGCGCTGTCCGTCACGGTGGAGCGCACCGAGGAAGCGTTGGCGCTTGCGGCAGGTGTGGCGCTCGAGGCCACGGCCACGCAAGCCACTCTGCCGGTGCGAGAGGCCGTGAAGGTGGAGGTCAATGATTCGCTGCCCGTCACCGTGCGACTGTTCAATCGGGGGCGTGTACCGGTGCAGGTGAATTTCACCAGCGTGGTTGGACTGGGCATGCCGTCCGCCTTTGTCCGGAGCGGTGGCGTGCTGGCACCGGATAGTGCGTTCACCGCTTCCTTGTGGGCGGCGGCGTTTGCATCGGATTCGCCATGGTGGCGGGCATACGGCCGCAAGGGCATGGACTGGTTCCAGGCACCCATCGATGCCCGTGATGAAGTGCAGCAGCAGAGTGAGCGGGCCACGCGCGTGCAAGCGTCGTTACTGATTGCGGGCCAGAATCTGACCATCACCGCGCCGGTGGTGTATCGCTGGGCCGACCCCGTGAAGGGTGATCAGCAGCAGCCGGTGTCGGCCGTGCCGGGTATTACGGTCAATCTGGCCAATTCCATGGAGTACATGCGTGCCGGTGTGCCGGTGGAGCGCATGGTGCCGGTGCGTATCCAGAGCGCGTATCCGCACGAGGCCAAGGTGCTGGTGCGTCTTGAACTGCCTGAGGGGCTCAAGGCCGATTCGGTGGAGCGGGAGCGTGTGCTGCCGGCCAACGGCACGGACATTGTGTGGTTCCGCGTGCGCGGCACCGTGAAGGAAGGGCAGCAGCAGTTGGTGGCCCTGGCCATTCACGACGGCGCCATGAGCACAAACTCGTCGTACCTCATTCAGTACGATCACATCGCGCCCATGCGGCTGTATGGCGGATCGGGCATGTATCTGTCGGCCGTGAACGTGCGGATTCCGGCGCGGGCGCGTGTGGGCTACATCAAGGGCGTGGGTGACACGGGCTACGAGGCGCTGCAGCAGCTCGACATTCCGGTGGAGGTCATCGAGCCGGCGTTGTTGGCGAGCATGAACCTGTCGCGTTTCACGGCCATCGTGGTGGGACCGCGCGCGTACGAAGCCAGCGAGGTGCTGGTGAAGCAGAACCCGCGGCTGCTGGACTTCGCGCGCGCCGGTGGGACGCTGGTGGTGCAGTACGGCGCGCAGAACATGAACGCGTTGCCGGGCATCACGCCGTATCCGATGCAGTGGGCGCCGCGTGCGGCGCGCGTGACCATGGAGCAGGCACCGGTCACGCTGCTGCAGCCCACACATCCGTTGCTCACCACGCCCAACAAGATCGGGCCGGCCGACTGGACTGGCTGGGTGCAGGAGCGGGCCACGTACATGCCGAGTGTCATTGACCGGCGCTATACGCCGCTGCTGCGCATGAACGATCCGGACGAGCCAACCAACGACGGGGGGCTGCTGGTCACGTCACTGGGCAAGGGGCGCTATGTGTACGTGACGCTGGCGCTGTTCCGGCAGTGGGCGGCCGGTGTGCCCGGCGGGGCGCGCATTCTGGCCAATCTCGTGAACAGTACGCCGACACCGGTGGTGCCCAAGATGTAGTTGGTGTGCTCTACTGATTATCGCGGTTTGCACGGACAACAATAGAAACCACAGGATGAACTCATGTTGTTCTCATCCTGTGGTTTCCTTTGTTGTCCCTGTCATCCGTGGTAGTCAGTTGACCGCTTGCGCCGGCGCACGGCCGCTGCTGAGCAGCAGCCCCACAACGAAAACCACTACGGCGCCGATCACGTTGTGCCAGAGGAAGCTGACCTGCGGCGCACCAAACGAGACTGCCGCCACGGCGCTCATGCCGGCCAGGAGACCCACGAAGGCCCCCAGTGCATTCGCGCGCTTCACCATGGCCAGGAGGAAGACGCCGAGAATGGAGCCGTAGAAGAACGAACCGAAGCGGTTCACGACCTCGATGAGCGAACCCAGTGTGGCGGCGTAGCCGGCCACGACCATGGCAAATACGCCCCATAGCGCCGTGGCCACACGGCCGGCGCGCAGCAGGTGTGCGTCGTTGGCCTCGGGCTTGTACCAGCGCTGGTAGAAGTCCACGACGCTGGCCGTGGCCAGTGAGTTGAGCTCGGCGGCAATGCTCGACATGGCCGCGGCCAGCACGGCGGCGAGAAACACGCCGGCAAAGCCCAGCGGCAGGTGGTCGAGTACGAGACGCGGAATGATGTAGTTCACATCGCGCGGATTTTCGCCCGTGGCCGCACCGGCGGCGTCGAGGGCGTCCTTGCGCACCGCGTTCACCTGTTGATCGAGTTCTGCAAAGGTCTTGACCGGCGCGGAGCCACCCACGGTGGACGCGTCCTGCGCAGCCTGCAGACGCCCCGCCGTGGCAGCCGCGAAGCGCGACTCGAGTTCCGCATAGACGGCCGGCTGCTTCTCGCGGAGCGCGGCGTCGTGTCGCGGATTGTACAGCATGGGCCCCGGCGAGAAGGTGTAGAAGAGGAACACCAGCACGCCGATGAGCAGAATGAGTGCCTGCAGCGGGATCTTCCAGTACGCGCTCATGAGCAGCGATTCGCGGGCCTCGTCCACCGAGCGCGCGGCGAGATAGCGCTGCACCTGACTCTGGTCGGTGCCGAAGTACGACAGCATGAGAAACGTGCCGCCCAGAATGCCCGACCAAAATGTGTAGGTCTCGGTGAGCGAGAAGGAGAAGTCGAACACCTTGAGGCGTCCGGTGCTACCGGCCACACGCAGCGCATCATCGAGTGGCACGGGCAGTCGCATGACCAGCACCACAACAATGGCCAACAGGGCGGTCACGATGATGACCATCTGCTTCACGTCGGCCCAGGCCACGGCCTCCACGCCACCAAGCACTGTGTAGAGAATCGTGGGCACGCCGATGAGCACCACACACCAGGTGAGATCCCAGCCGAAGATGGCGGACAGCACCACACCCGGCGCGGCAATGATGGTGCCCGCCGACATGCCGCGCGACAGCAGAAACAGCAGACTGGTGAGCGAGCGGGTCTTGGCGTCAAAGCGTCGCTCGAGATACTCGTAGGCGGTGTAGACCTTGGCGCCATGCAGAAACGGCACCAGCGTCACGCCCAGCAGCACCATGGCAATGGGCAGACCGAAGTAGAACTGCACGAAGCGCAGTCCGTCGGTCGCGCCCTGTCCGGTGGTGCCAATGAGGGTGATGGCCGACAGCTGTGTGGCCATGACGCTGAGCCCCACGGCCCACCAGGGCAGGCTGCGTCCGGCCAGGAAGTAGCCTTCGATATTTTTCGTACCGCGAGTGCGGCGCAGGCCGTCGCCGATGACGACCAGCAGGTACACGGCGACGATCAGCCAGTTGATCCAATGCATGCGGTACTCAGCTCGCGTAGCGGGACTGCAGCAGCCACAGCAGCACGAGGGTCACGAGCTGCAAGCCGAGCACACGGAGGAGGGTCGTCTGAAAGCGAGACATCGCAATAAGTTACACTGCGTACACGAGGGGCGGGCGAGGCCGCGGTCTCCTGCACGGGGTGAACGTCGCCAATTCGACAGCCGCGTCCCGTTCGGCTAGATTCGCCGCCGGTGCGCTTGCCGCGAGCGTTCGTGCCAGCATGCGTGCCGCTCCGCCCCTCTCTGCAGCCCCATACCGGACTCGATGATCGATCAGCCAGCCGTCTGGCTTGAAGCGCTGCCCATGCCCGCGCTGCTTTGCGGGCGCGATGGCTTTGCGCGTGGCATCAATCGAACGGGGCGCGACGCCTTTGTCTGGGACGCGCGGGCGCCACTGGACCGACAGTCGTGGCGTGTCCTGCTGTTCGGGTTTGGCCAGGCGCTGGTCGAGGCCGTACAGCAGGTCGCGGCGGGCAGTCTGCCGCAGGGTGAGTTGGAGGTCGAGGGGCCGGGCAGCCGGCGCTATCTCTGCCGAGTCGTGCCCGTCGGCGAGGCGGTGCTCGTCTCGGCCAGCGACATCACGGCGGAACAGGCAACCAGAGACGCACTGGAGGCGTTGCGCCGCGAGTACCACACGCTCTGGGCCGTCCAGCCGGCCCGCGTGCTGGTGGCCGATGCGCGTGGGCAAGTGCACAGCGCGCTCGACGACGCGGATCGTTCCGCGAGTCCTGACAACGAAGCGGACACGCTGCGTCGACGCTGGGAGCAGGAGGCTCCGCACGATCCGGTGCATCACCAGCCCATCGAATGGCTGGAAACGCCGGCCATGCGGGCACTGGGTGGCCAGCAGGTGCACGGCCAGCGGCTCGAGGTGCGCCGGCCGGAGGGGCGTCGTGTCGTGGAAGCGCACGCGGCCCCCATGCGCGATGCCGATGGCCGAGTGAGCGGCGTGGTGGTGGTCGAGTGGGACGTCACCGAACTCGCGCGACTCGAGCTGCGCGTGCAGGAGCAGGCGCGCGAGGCAGCCGCCTTGCAGGCACGGGCCGCGTCCACCAGCGATTCCATTGAGCGCCTCGTTGAGGAGCGCTCGCAGGCCCTGCTGGCCTCACAGGAAGAACAGGTGCGCGAGCGCCGCCTGGCGGCAGTTGGTCAGTTGGCCGCGGGTGTCATGCACGATGTCAACAACGCGCTCAATCCCATCATGGCAGCGGCCTATCTGCTGCGCCATCACGCGGAGTCGCCCGAGGCGGTGCGCGACTACGCCGATCGCATTCGCAAGGCGGCCGAAATCGGGGCGGCGACGGCGTCACGTGTAGGGCGCTTCATACGGCAGGAGCCGGTGCACGCCGGTGGCGACGAGGTCATCGACCTGTCGGCGCTGGCCGACGAGGTGGTGGATCTCACGGAACCCATGCGTCTGCGCCGAACAAGCGAGGCCGACGAGGTTCGGGTCGAGCGTCAGCTCGGCGCCGATGTCCAGACGCGTGGTCTGCCCGGTGAGATTCGCGAGGCGCTGCTGAATCTCGTGCAGAATGCCATCGATGCCATGCCGAATGGCGGAACGCTCACCCTGCGTACCGCGATCGACGGTAACGAGGTCTGCATTGCCGTCCGCGATACCGGTGTCGGCATGACCGAGGAGGTCCGTGAGCGGGCCTTCGACCCGTTCTTCAGCACCAAGGGCGCCGGCGGTACCGGGCTCGGCCTTGCCGAGGTGTATGGCATTGCGCGCCGGCATCGCGGGTCGGCGGCCATTACCTCAGTGCCGGGCCGCGGCACCGAAGTGCTGCTGCGATTCCCTCGTTGGCGGGAGCGCAGCGGGACTCCCACGCCAAGCCAGCCGCTGGAGCCGGCCTTGCCTCAGCGCATTCTGGTGGTGGAAGACCATGACGATGGACGGGACTTCCTGCGCCGCATTCTCGAGGCCGATGGCCATGCGGTGACCGTGGCGGCCAGTGTCCGCGAGGGTGAAGCCGCGCTCGAGGCCGCCGGCCCGCCCTTCGACCTGCTGCTTACCGACGTCGGTTTGCCGGATGGCAGCGGCTGGTCGCTGGTAAAGACGGCGCGGGCCCGATTCCCATCCCTGCGTGTGGGAGTCATTACGGGCTGGGAGCCTCAGGTGGGCACGTCTGAGGCCCAGGCCGTGGAATTCGTTTTGCGCAAACCGTTGCGAGCGGCCGAACTCAAGTCGCACATTGCTGCACCCCTCCGTCGCGATACATCCTCCGAGACGTAACCCATGTCCGATTTGCCCACGACCATCCGCGTACTGGTTGCAGAAGACAACGCGCTTGAACGCTCCACCCTGGTGGACCTCTTGGGGGCGCTCGGGCACATGGTGGTAGCGGAGGTCGAGAGCGGCACCGCCGCCATTGAGAAGGCGCAGCAGTTCACCCCCGACGCGGTGCTGCTGGACATGCACATGCCGGGCGCCAGTGGCGTGCAGGCGGCGGAGGAGATCGCCAATGCGCTGCCGGGTACCGCCGTGGTGCTGATTACCGGCGACTTGTCGCTCACGCTGTCCACGGCCGACGTGCTGCGCAGCACGGCGGTCGCGCTCCTGCCCAAGCCCACTCCGCCCACCACGCTCGACGCCACGCTGCGCATGGCCGTCACACGCGCGCGGGAGCTCATCGAAGCGCGGCGCGAAGCCGCCGAGGCCAAGCAGCAGCTCGAGGCCCGCAAGCTCATCGAGCGCGCCAAGGGCATCCTCATGCGCCGTACCGGCAGCAGCGAGCAGGAAGCCTATCGCATCATGCAGCGTAGCAGTCAGGATCGCAGTGTGCGCATGGTCGACATCGCGCGCGCGGTCATCGAGAGCGAACCCGGCATGAAGGTCTGATCGCGGGGACTGATAACCACGGATTGCACGGACACAACGGACAACGACACGGATCAATTGCTGACAGATCCGTGTCGTTTTCTTTTTGTGTGCTTGACGCCCCCCCCTCCCCGCTGACATATGATTGGGGCAAGTGCCTCGTCCGGCAGAATGTCTGATGAGGAGAATGTGCAGTCGAAACGACGAACGCCGAAATCGGCGGAGGTATGTATGAACCTGTGGACAACGACCCTTCTTGTCGGCCTGGCAGTCTGGGGGATCGAGGCGCCGAAGTTTGAGAGCGTGCCTGCCTCGGAGCCACCAAGCCAATTGAAGTCGATCCCTCGCCCAGATGTTGCGCCACTCATCGGCAAGTGGGAAGACAATCTGCTCGGCTGCGGGACATGTAGGTATTACATCGTCAGCACCAGCTCTGCGCCATACTTCCCTCCCTACAGCACGCATACGTTCGGTACACTTGCTTTGGGGACGCGCGACGGGAGTCACTTCCTTAGCTCAGATGAGCCTGCTCACCAAGAAGTCGTCGAGGAATCTTGGGAAGACGCAGATTCGCCGGCCTTGGAGGATGGTGCCGATTTCGAGCTGATCTATGCGAGCCGGTTCAACTGTGAGGGAGATGGGAACGGGTGTCACGGGAATTACGCGCCAGGTTCCTGTCATGAGTATCACTCCACAGCATGTAGTGGCATCTCTCTCGCCCCAGAAAAGGTGATGCGACTCTTGGTAGAGGTCACGCGCGATAACAGAGTTGCCGAGTTGACCGCAATTATTCGGTCTTCACGGGCAGAAATCCAAGGTGCATCCCTGTACCTTCGCGACTGTAGCGATCGGGTATCCGCCGTGCTTCCCCTTCCGGCAGATCTCGTGCAGCCAGCGGTTCGCCTTCTCGCCACGCGCAGCTGATACTCCAGTAATGTGGCGAACCCGCACTCTGACCGCGGCGATTGGCACTCTGGGTCTCGTCGCAACTCCGCTGACCGCGCAATCCAGTCTTCGTTTCGTTGATGATTCGCTGGTCAACTACGAGGTCCGGTCGTCCACGCAACTCAGGCGCTTGGACAACGGCGATTTCGTTGTAGGACCCCTTACATCATCCACGATCCTTGCGCGGATAAACACGAACCAGCGGGTATCGCTGAAGTTGGCATTGCGCGGCGGCGGACCGAACGAACAGGCAGGGAGACTGGTGATTGCAGCAGCGCCTGGTCAGAGAACCGTGGTCGTAGCAAACGAACTCAACCGAACTACGGTGTATGCCCGAGACGGTTCGGTCGAGAAATCGACGATTTCGATCATGGCTCCGGACGGTGCCGGGCTCTGTGGGCAACGCATCCTGATTAGTGGCTTGCACAACGGAGGTTCTTCGGGCCTGTCCGAAGGGGTGTTTGAGGTTGATTCCGCCAGACGTGTTCGCCTCCTGCACTCCACAAAACGAGGGAGAGCCATCCGCCCAACGATCGGCAGCACCGATATGATGGCCGTGCGACGGGATCGTCTAATCGCAGCTATTCCCAATCGCGCCGAACTGGTCGTGTCGGACAGCGGCTGCCGTACCTTTCGTTCGGTTTTCGTTCAACTCCCCTGGTTTGAGCCGTGGGACGTATTCGACCCTTCGATTCCGTTCGTGAAGCCGATCCAGCCTAGGGTGATCGGCGGACGATGGGTCACCGATGAATTGGCCGCGATGCTCATCTTGCGGGCGTTTCGCGATGCCAAGTTCGAAGCACCTCCACAAGGGGCTCGGGCCGTTCCCAGGGGCGCGGGGCCCTGGGCGGAGACCGTGCTGGTGCTGGTGGACATCAGGACGGGTCGTGTCACTTCCGAGCAAGTGCTGTCGCAACATGACTGGCGATTCGCCAGTGATTCGGAGATCGTTGCGCATACCCTGAATGGCGAAGATCGCTCAGGTTTCATGCTGCAGCGAATCCAACCGACCATGGGTCGTTGAGCTGGCGATGCGGCCGTTATCGCCACTCGTCGCACCCTCCGCGCTCAGCCAATTGGCGCACCCGGTCCGGCGACTTGCTTGACGAGCTCGTACAAGAACGTGAGGCCATCGTAGAACGATTTGACACGCAGCTTTTCGTTGCGGCCGTGCGCGTTGGTTTCGCCAGGCGCCGAAAAGATGCCACTCACGCCGAAGGTGGGGATACCGGCGTTACGCAGACGATAGCCGTCGGTGGCGCCGGTGCTCATGGTGGGAATGACGGGAATGTCGCCGAACATCTGCTTCGTGAGCTCGGTGGTCACACGCAGAAGATGCGGATGCACGGGAACCGGTGCCCCGTCGCTGCGGTCAGCACGCGTGCCGGCTATGTGCACGCTGGTGTCGTTCACCACGCGCACCAGTTCAGCACGGACGGCCGAGGCCTTGCTGGTGGGCGCGATACGGCAGTTCACGTTGGCCGTGACCGTCTGCGGCAGCGCATTGGGCGCATGTCCGCCGTCTACCATGGTGGCCACGCAGGTGGTGCGCAGCATGCTGGCGTAGCGCGGGTCCGTCGAGAGCACGCGCGCGGCGGCCGTGTCGCGCGGGTTTGCGACGATGGCACGCATGGCGGCTGCCAAAGAGGGCATCTCCACCTTGGCCGTCTGTTCGAAGAACGGACGGGTGATGTCGTTGAGCTCCACCGGAAACACATGCTGCTGCACGCGTAGCAGGGCCTGCGCCAGCGAGTAGATGGCGTTGTCCTTGCGCGGCACGCTGGAGTGCCCGCCCGTATTGCGCACGGTGAAGGTGAAGTCCTCGTACACCTTCTCGGCGGCCTGAATGGAGTGGAACTGCGGCACATCGTCCTTGAGCGTGCCGCCGCCGCCCTCGTTGATGGCGTACTCGGCGTCGATGAGCGCGCGGTGATGCTCGATGAGCCAGCTCACGCCGTTGCGGTTCCCCCCTTCCTCGTCAGCGGTGAGCGCGAGAATGAGATCACGCTCCGGCACCCAGCCCTCCTGCTTGTAGCGCAGCAGGTTGGCCACGAACATGGCCGACATGGACTTGTCGTCGGACACGCCACGCCCGAAGAACCAGCCATCTTCTTCGATGAGCGTGAAGGGATCGCGCGGCCAGTCGCTGCGCAGGGCCTGCACCACGTCGAGATGCGCCAGCAGCAGAATGGGTTTGCCGCGTCCCTTGCCACGGTAGCGCACCACGAGATTGCGCTTGCGCGGGGCGTCGTCCGGCCCGAGCAGATGGATGTCGGAGGCCGGGAAGCCCGCCGCGCGGAAACGTGCCGCCATGGCCTCGGCGGCCTTGGTCACCGAGCCGATGGAGTCGTCGACGGTGTTGATCTCCACCAGCTCCTTGTAGATGGCGCGCGCGGCCTGCTGCGCCGGCGTCAGCGTGGTTGGGGCGCCCGGTGCCTTGGCACCGGGCAGTTGGGCCGCCGCGCGGTGGGAGACTGCCAGTGCGAGCAGGAGGGAGAGCGGGGCCAGGCGGAGGCGGACACGCATGAGGAGGCGACTCGGGAAGCGACGGGGGATCGGTCGGGCGCGCAGGGGACGCTCGACACTGCATCGCCACGGGCCGGGGGTCAACCAATCGGGGTCCATTGCGTATCTTCCCAGTCCCCCTTTCCCATCCCGACATGTCGAGATCCCGCCGAGAGTTCCTCAAGACCGGCGCCACCGTGGCCGCCGGTACGCTGGTGGCCACGTCTCCGCTGCTGGCCGATTCACGGCTCGTGATGCCGGGTGCGCTGGCCGATCTGCCGCGCCCCGACGATCCGGCCATCAAGGCCCTCATGGAGGTGGCCCTCAACACCGCCACATCCGGTGGCGCCTCCTACGCCGACGTGCGGGTGGCCGCGCGCCGCCAGCAGAACGTGAACACACGCGACCGCATCGTGCAGGGCGTGAGCGACACCGACACCTACGGTCTCGGTGTCCGCACGCTGGTGGACGGCGCCTGGGGCTTTGCCGCCACCAGCAAACTCGATCGCGACAGTGTGGCCGCTGCCACGCGCGCCGCGCTGGAGCAGGCGCGCGCCAACCGCGCGTCGCAGCTGCGCCCGGTGGTGCTCGCCCCCACTCCCGGCAATCAGACCGGCGAGTGGAAGAGCCCCATCAAAGTCGATCCGTTCACCGTGGCGATTCCGGACAAGGTGGCCTTCCTGCTGGCCGCCAACGAAGCGGCCCTGAAGGTCAAGGGTGTGCGTACGGTCAACTCGAGCATGTTCTTCTTGCGCGAGGAGAAGTCGCTCATGACCACCGATGGGTCGTATCTCGTGCAGACCATCTATCGTACGTCGCCCAACATGAGCATCACGGCCGTGTCGGCCGATTTCAGGGATTTCCAGTCGGTGCAGAGCAACGAGATCGCGCCGATGGGCCTGGGCTACGAGCATGTGACGGGCAGCCGACTGGCCGAGCGTGCGCCGGAGTGGGCCGAGTTGGCGGTGCAGAAGCTCACGGCCAAGTCGGTAGATCCGGGTCGCTATGACCTGCTGCTGCATCCGTCGAACTTGTGGCTCACCATTCACGAAGTCATCGGCCATCCCACCGAGCTGGATCGCGCGCTGGGTTATGAAGCCAACTACGCGGGCACGAGCTTCCTGTCGCCGCCGGCGAGTGTGCTGGGCAAACTCAAGTACGGCACGGAGCTCATGAATGTGGTCGGCGATCGTGAACAGCCCGGCTCACTGGGCGCCATTGGTTGGGACGACGAAGGCGTGAAGCCCACGAAGTTCGACATCGTGAAGAACGGCATCTTCGTGGACTACCAGACCACGCGCGAGCAGGCGCCCATGCTGGCCGACTACTACAAGAGCGTGGGCAAGGAAGTGCGCTCGTACGGGTGCTCGTACGCGCAGAGCTGGGCCGATGTGCAGTTCCAGCGCATGCCCAACGTGAGTCTGCTGCCAGGCAACAACGACGACACCTGGGAAAGCATGATCGCCAAGATGGATCGTGGCATTGCCATCGTGGGCGATGGTTCGTTCTCCATCGACCAGCAGCGCTACAACGGGCAGTTCGCGGGCCAGGTGTTCTACGAAGTGCGCGGCGGCAAGATCGTGGGGCAGCTCAAGGACGTGGCGTACCAGTTCCGCACGCCGGAGTTCTGGAATTCGCTCAAGGCCATTGGCGGTCCGCGCAGCTACCACCTGGGTGGTGCGTTCGGCGACGGCAAGGGCCAGCCCGCGCAGTCGAACTCCGTGAGCCACGGCTGTGTGCCGTCGCTCTTTCAGCAGGTGAACGTGATCAACACCGGGAGAACGGCATGAGTGCCATGGGACCCCGTTCGCTTTACGCGCCCGTGAACGTACTGTCGCGCGCCGAGGCGCAGGAACTCGCGCAGCGTGTGTTGCGCAATTCGCCGGCCGAGGAAACGCGTGTCAGCATCAGTAGTGCGGCGCGCGCCGACACCCGCTTCGCGCTCAATCAGGTCACCACGTCGGGTGAGAACCAGGACACGCAGATCACCATCACGGCCTACGCGGGCAATCGCTCGGCCAGCGTGAACACCAACCGGCTGGATGAAGCCTCGCTGGCGGCGGCGGCGCGTCAGGCCTATGAGATCGCGAAGCTGGTACCGGAAAACCCCGAGCGCATGCCGGAGCTCGGGCCGCAAACGTATCCGCCAATGCGTGAGCGGGCCATGAGCATGCCCTCGCCCACCGAGCGCGCGGCGGCGGCCAAGATCGTGACCGAACTGGCGCGCGCCAATGAGCTCGTGGCCACGGGCTTCATCGAAAGCCGCGCGGGCGCGACGGCGCTGGCCAACTCCAAGGGCCTGTTCGCGTACGACGCGAGCGCCTCGGTGACGATGACCGCCACCGTGCGTTCGCCCGATGGTACGGGCTCTGGCTGGGCCTGCAGTGACGGCAACAGCTTTGCCGATCTCGATCCGACGACGCTCGCGGCTACGGCCGTGCAGAAGGCCAAGGACTCGCGCAATCCGGTGGCCATCGAGCCCGGTCGCTACACCACGATTCTCGAGCCCACGGCTACGGGCAATCTGGTGCAGCTCATTGCCAATGCGACCCAGGCGCGTGCGGCTGATGAAGGTCGCTCGTTCTTCTCCAAGCCCGGCGGCGGCAACAAGATCGGGCTCAAGGTGGTGGATGAGCGGGTCACGCTGCTCAGCGATCCGGCTGACAGTCCGAGTCTCACGAGTGGCTACGACAACGACGGTGTGCCCCTCGAGAAGGTGGTGTGGATCGAGAACGGCGTGGTGAAGAATCTCAACTACGACCGATTCTGGGCGCAGAAGCAGGGCGTGCAGCCCACGCGTGCCGGTGGCGGCGGATTTGGCGGCGCGCGCACGCTGCGCATGATGGGCGGCAACACCAGCATCGCCGACATGATCCGGAGCACCGAACGCGGCGTGCTGGTGACGCGCTTCTGGTACATCCGCAGCGTGGATCCGCGCACCATTCTGTTCACCGGACTCACGCGCGACGGCACCTTCCTGGTGGAGAATGGCAAGGTCACACGCTCCATCAAGAACTTCCGCTTCAACGAGAGCCCGATCTTCTTCCTGAACAATCTGGAAGCGCTCGGGCCCACGGTGCGCATCAACGCGTCAGAGAGTCTGTCGGCGGGTGGCTCGGTGTGGATGCCGCCGATCAAGGTGCGGGACTTTACGTTCTCGAGCTTGTCGGACGCGGTGTAACTCCAAACTCATCACTTGAACTCAAAGCTCAGAGCTGACCGGACTGTCGGTTAGCTCTGAGCTTTGAGTTGAAGTTTTGAGTGTTCAGTTTCGGGCCGGCGTGGTCTCAAACCGCCTGCACAAACACACACCCGGCCTGCTGCGCCATGACGTTGGCGAAGATGCCGCTGGGCTGCATGATGACGCCCGGCACCAGCATGCTGTTGGCCTTCGTGCGCGCCTCGGCCGGCGTGAGCTTGTCCTTGCGCTGCACGAGTCCCACCACCGAGCGATACGCGAGATTGCAGGCCAATACAATGGCGCCGCCCTCGATCTGCTTGTCGAGCATGAGCGCGGCGAAGTTGGCGGGCGTGTCGGCACCTGGGGCCGGGAGCACCGGGTTGAACTTGAGTGGCTTGCCGTCGTCGCCCTTGAGCTTCTCTTCTTCACCCACGTTGTAGGTGGTCCAGAAGTCCTGATTCATCGCGAGGTGAATGCCATTGTGACGGATGACCATGACGGAGACCATGTCACCCTTCTTGGGCTTGAGCACCTCGTTGTACTGACGCTGCCAGATGCCCGAGCGAAGCACGCCGACGCCGCCCTCGACTTCCGGTACGTCGAACATGGCGCGGTGCTTGCCCTTGATGCGCTTGGCCCAACTCGTGTCCCACGTCTCCTGCTGCTGCGCGAAGTCGAGATACGCGTCGAGTTCACGCGCGGCGTGGCCGCTACCTGCAGCGGAGTTGGCGTCGAGGGAAGTGGCCTGACTGGTGGCGGGCAATGCGGCAAATGCAGCAGCACTGAGACCGGCGTGCTTGAGAAACGTGCGACGCGCCGAGGACATGCGGGGAGGCTCCGGTAGGGACATGCGCGGGACGCGCCGGTCGGAAATGAAAACAGGGAATACCTGATGATGGCGAACCGCCGCGGCATTGTCACGCGTGGGCACAGGCGCGTACGGGTGCGCGGGTGCTTAGCCCAGGCGTCCCCACTTCACCCGGCAGTACACGGGATGGAAACCCATGCGCTGGGCATTCTTCTGGGAGGTGCTGCCCGGTGCTGCCACCATCATGGCCAGATCGCAGCCGGCCTTGGCGGCGTGGGCCAGCCGCGACTCGAAGAGCGCGCGCTGCACGCCCTGACGCCGCGCGTCGGGCCGGGTGCTGGCGCCCGCAAAGAGGGCGACGCCGTCGTGCAGATGGAGCGCCCCGGACCCCACGTCCTCGCCTCCCAGAGACGCGAGAAAGCTGAACGTGCCCTCGGCCCGGGCGCTCACGCGGCCCAGCGTACGCATGAAGGCGGCGAGTTCCGGTGTTTCGCCCCAACCGGCGGCGGCCACGTCGGCCCAGTGATCGGCCTCGTCGGACGCCGCCACACGTACCGTCGGAGCCTCGGCGGCAGCGTGGGCGGGCACGCGATCGGACGCGGTCATCGGGCGCAGCAACACCATCGACCACTCCACCACCGCGTAGCCGCGTGCGGCCAGCAGCGGCAACACCGCGGGGTCGGCCATGACACTCACCTCGTGCATCACATCGGCTCCGCGCTCGGCAAAGAAGGCCTCGAGTGCATCGAGCTGGGCGCCGAGGCGGGCGTCGGGCGCCTCGGCATCAGCCAAACCAAACACACCGAGTCCGAAGGTTTGCGTGAGTGGCGAACCGACGCCATCGAACATGGCCCACACGCCATCGATGTCGCGCCAGGTGGCGCCCGCCTCGGGGTACAGCGCGGCCCGCGCGTCTACAAAGGCCGCATTGGCGTGCGCTTCAACGCGCTCGAGGCGCTGCGCGAGCGGGAGATCGGCGAGGCGGAGTTCTGACGTCATGTCGTAGGTTGGTCTGCGTATATTGCTGTATGCTTCACCCGCTCATTCGTGTTGTCGTCACGCAGGCCGTGGACTCCGCTGGTCGCTACACTGGCGGCGGGCTGCCCAAGGGCGGTGTCATGCTCGTGGTGCTGGTGCTGCTGTATGGCCTGCCCAGCATGCTGGCCTGGTCTCGGCGCAGCTCGCGTCGCTGGAAGATTACGGCCATCAATCTGCTGCTGGGGTGGACGGTCATTGGATGGGTGGTGGCCATGGTCCTCACCTTTCTGTACGAGCCCCCACCGCCGGGTGAGACCGACACGCCGCATCATCGCATGGACGAGGGCGCCGCTCCGCGTTCGTAGGTGTGCACGAGGTCGCGCAGCCACTGCGTGCGTGTCTCGTCGAGTTGATCCCACGCAAAGCGAAAGGTCCAATTGCCGCTGGTACGTCCGGGCAGGTTCATGCGGGCCTCGCTCCCCAGCGCGAGTAGGTCCTGCATGGGCAGGAGCACGGTGTCGGCTACGGATGACATGGCCGCGCGAATGAGCGCCCAGGGCATGTCGTCCGAGGTGCAGGCGAGATAGCGCAGCGTGCGAGCCTTTTCTGCCGCGACGTCATCGGCATGGCGCGTTGAGTCGCCTTCGCCTGTTGACTTCCACCAGCCCATGGTGGTGTCGTTGTCGTGCGTTCCGGTGTACACCACGAGATCGCGCGCGAAACGATGTGGCTGAAAATCCGAGTGCTCACTCGCAAACGCGAATTGCAGAATGGCCATGCCCGGAAATCCGCAGCGCTCGCGCAGCGCGGTCACGTCGGGTGTGATGAGTCCCAGGTCTTCGGCAACAATGGGCAGTTGGCCGAGTGCCGCGTGCATGGCCGCGAAGAATGCTTCGCCCGGCCCATCTGCCCAGCGCCCCGACACCGCCGTTTGTGCGTTGCCCGGTACTTCCCAGTAGCCGGCGAAGCCGCGGAAGTGATCGAGACGCAGCACATCGAACTGCGTGAGTGCGCGGCGCAGGCGCGCCGTCCACCACGCATAGTTGCCTTTGGCCATGGCCGACCAGTCGTACAGTGGATTGCCCCACAACTGTCCGGTGGCGCTGAAGTAGTCCGGAGGGACGCCGGCCTGCACGGTCAGCGAACCATCGGCCTGCAGCTGAAACAGCTCGCGGTTGGTCCAGACATCGGCTGAGTCGTGGGCCACGTAGATGGGCACGTCACCCATGAGACGCACGCCGGCAGCGGCGCAGTAGCGACGCAGCGCGTGGAACTGCTGATCGAACACGAACTGCTCGAGGGCGCGCCGTCTGATGGCGGGCGCCAGTTGCAGCCGCGCGGCCGCAAGCGCCTGTGGTTCGCGGTCTCTCAGTGCAGAAGGCCACTGGGTCCATGACGCGCCACCTTCAGCTTCCTTGATGGCCATGAAGAGCGCGTAGTCGGGCAGCCAGTGCGCCTCGCGTTCGACAAAGTGCTGCACCGCGTCGTCCAAGGGCAGCGCATCGAGCCATGCGCGTAGCGCCGCCGGTTTTGTGGCGTGCACGGCGGCGAAGTCGACCTGCGCCGGTTCGTGGCCCGTGGCAGTCGTCGTGTGGCGCGCCGTGTGCTGCTCGGGTAGATGAATGAGCAGCGGGTTGCCGGCAAAGGCCGAGAAGCACTGGTAGGGCGAGTCCCCGTATCCGGTGGGCCCCAGCGGCAGCATCTGCCAGAGGCTGAGGCTGGCTGTCTGCAACCAGTCCACGAAGCGATGGGCTTCAGGGCCGAGATCGCCAATTCCGCCGGCGGAGGGCAGGGAGGTGGGATGCAGCAGCACGCCGGCCGCGCGAGGAAACGCCATGGGGGGAGTGGAGTACAGAGCAGGGCTGGCGCGGCGCGATTGGCCGCGCCGCAACAACAGAGCGCTCGTCGAATCTCGGTGTGGGGCGGCGGCTTGGCCAGCGGTCTGGTCCAGGGTCTCTCCGGCACGCGGTGAAACGAGCGGGCGCGTCCACCGTAATAACGTATACCTTATGAACACTCCCCGAAATTTCCCTGCGGCGCTGTGGTTGACGACCACTATGTTGGCCCTCACGGCCTGCGCTTCCACCACGCGTGATGCGGGTGGTCCGTCCAGTGCCCCGTCCAGCGGCGCGCTGCTGTCCACGACCGGTCAGTCCACGCCGGCGCAAGCGGTGCTTGATGTGTTGCGCGCGGACCGCGAGTTCGCGCGGCGTGCGGGCGGCGCCTCGTTCCCCGAGGCACTGCGCGCGGGATTTTTGCCCGGCGTCATGATGCCTGCGCCGCCAACGCGCATCGTCGCGGGCGTGGACTCGGTGCTGGCGGTGTTTGCCAGCTCGCCTGATGCCGGCGGGCGCATGACCTGGACGCCGGTGGGGGCGGGCGTCTCAGGCGATGGCACGCACGCCTACACCGTGGGGGTGGGCCGTGTGCGGCGCGCGGATGGTACGCGAAGCCAGTTCAAGTATCTGAGCTACTGGATACGCGTCGGTGATGGATGGAAGGTGGCGGCGTGGCGACGGCGCCCGGTAGACACGAATGTGGTGCTCGATTCCACGATGCTTGCGCCGCTGCTACCTCCTCGCGCGTTTCCCGCTGTGGACGCCGCGGGTATGGTGGCCCATCGCCAGAGTCTCATGGCCGCCGAGCAGGGTTTCTCCGATTTGGCGCAGCGCATCGGTGTGGGGGCCGCGTTTGCGGAGATGGGTGACGAGCAGGCGGTGAACGTCGGCCCATCATCGCTGGGGCGCTTTGTGGTTGGTCCGCGCGCCATTGCCTTGGCGGTGTCGGGCAATCAGCCACTCACCGCGCCCAGTGCGATTACGTGGAACGCTGACACGGCACTGGTCGCCTCCTCGGGCGATTTGGGCATCACGTTCGGTGTCATTCGGCCGAAGCAACTGCCAGCGGACAATCCCAACGCCGGCGCGTCGTTCTTTACGATCTGGCGCCGCTCCTCGCCGAATGCGCCGTGGCGCTACGTCGCCGAGTAGCCCCCGACCCCGACCCCGACCCCGACCCCGACCCCGACCCCGACCTCGACCCCGACCTCGACCGCAGTAGCCTCGCTCGCGGTTCCTTCCCGCCGTGCGCCCTTACGCCGTCCACCTTACGCAGTACCCCATCTCATCTCTCACCATCTCAAAGTCTCACCTTCTCACCGGAGCGGGTGCATAGGACTCGAGATCGCGGGACATCAGGAGTGTCCCCAGCACAACGAACGCCGAGATCCAGAACGGACTCGCCTGTCCCGTCGCGTCAAAGGCGATGCCCAGCACCACCGGAAACGCCACGCGCGTGATCCCGCCATAAGTGTGCTGCACACCCATGTAGAGGCCCCGGTCCGCGCTGCTCACCACACGTGACAGCATGGCCGTGACACAGGGGAAGGTGAACGCCGTGCCCAGCGGCAGGAGGCCCACCGCCAGCGCCAGCGTCACGTAGTCGCGCGACAGCGACACGCCCACCAGACCCAAGGCCAGCAGAATGAGACCCACACGGCTCAGTCGTGCCTCGCCAAACCGGTCGATGATCTTGCCCAGCAGCAGCGCGCGCACCACCACACTCAGCGTGCCGATGTACATGAACACGTAGCCGATGGTGGATTCGGTCACCCCGAAACGCCACGCGAGAAAGAGCGCGAGCACGGCGGTGGTCCCCTGAAACGCCCCGATGGCCAGCGCATAAATGAGAATCAGGCGCGACGCCGGTTCTGCGGGATGGGCCACCACGCGCCACACGGTTTCGCGTGAACTCCGGCGCACGGCCTTCACCCCCGTCTGCTGTTCGGTGGTGATGTTGGGTTTGCGGATCTCCGTGAGGTACTTCCACGCAAACGCCATGTTCACGAGACAGAGGGCCGCTGCCATCAGACCCGGGGTGTGCTTGCCCCAGATCTGCACCCATGAGCCAATGACGGGACCCAAGGCCACACCCGCATTGGTGGCGGCCGACAGCCAGCCCAGACTCTTGGCGCGGTCTTCCGGACGGGTGGCATCGGCCACGTAGGCCTGAATCACGCTCACCGTGCCACCGCCCGCGCCCTGCACAATGCGCGAGAGGAACAGCAACCACAGGCTGTCGGCAAAGGCAAAGACGATGTAGGCCAGCGCACTCGCACCGAGACCCACCATCAGCGCCGGGCGTCGTCCGTAGCGATCACTGAAGCGGCCCCACACCGGCGCGCTGAGCAGCTGCGCCACACTGAACGAGGACACGAGCAGACCCACGACAAAGCCGCCCGCGCCGAGGTCCTTGGCGTAGAACGGCAGCAGCGGAAGAATCATCAGCATGCCAAGCATGTCGATGAAGGCCGCCACCATGAGCACGGTCAGACGCCCGAAGGCCGACCGTCCGTCGTCGATGGGATGTTCGCCGGTGTGTGTGTCCTGCGAGGGGGTGGGCGAGCCCGATGGGTCGCCGGGCGTGTTGCTCACTCCGTCTTCCCCAGCGCCGCAGGGGCCGTGCTGCGTCCCACCAGACCGGCGAGGGCAATGATGGTCAGCACGTAGGGGATCATCTCCACGAATTGGCTCGGTACGAGTTGGGCGCCCTGCAACTGGATCTGCAGGGTTTCGGCCGCGGCAAACAGCAGACAGGCCACCGCCACCCGCGCCGGCTGCCAGCGGCCGAAGATGACCGCCGCCAGCGCGATAAAGCCGCGACCTGCCGTCATGCCATCGGTGAACTGATGCTGGTCGAGGGCGAGATAGGCCCCACCCAGTGCGGCCATGGCGCCCGCGATATACAGCCCCAGCACCCGCAGCCGCATCACGTTCACGCCAAGCGACACCGCTGCCTCGGGCTTCTCGCCGATGGCGCGCACGCGAAGGCCGAAGGGCGTGCGGTACAGTACCCATCCCAGTGCCGGCAACGTCACGAGACCAATCCACACCACCGGATTGGTGAAGGAGGCCAGCATGGCGTTGCCCACACCTTCACCGCCAAAGCCGGCCACACGTGGGGAGTTGCTCGAGCTGTCGAAGATGAGACGCAGGAAATACCGCGTGCCCGCCACCACGATGAGATTGATGGCCACACCCACCACCACCTGATTGGCGCGGAAGCGCAGCGTGGCCACGGCGAGAATGGTGGTCATCACCGCGCCGGCCGCGAGGGCACCCGCGAGACCGGCCCAGGCGCTGTCGCCGTAGTAGGCGCCCAGCGCGGCACCAAAGGCCCCCGAGAGCATGAGGCCCTCGAGACCCAGGGCAATGACGCCGACACGTTCGGACAGCACACCGCCGGCGGCGGCCAGCAGATACGGCACGGCAATGCGCAGTGTCTGCAGCAGAAAGGCGATGGCCATCATGAGGTGCGCCCTCCGCTCGTCTGCTGCGCGCGCGTGAGCGCCGCCATGGTGCTGGCCGCCGCCGCGCGCAGCTGCCGCTGCACTTCGGGCACCGCCGTGGCCACCGAGAGAATGACCACCGCCGTGAGGATGTCCGTGAGCTGCTTGGGTACGATGGCGTTCACGGCCAGACCGCCCTGCGACAGCGTGGCAAACAGCAGGGCCGACAGCACGATGCCGAAGGGGTGATTGCGTCCCACCAGCGCCACGGCAATGCCAAGGAAGCCGGCGCCGCCGGCAAAGCCGTCCTCGTAGTAGCCCTTGTAGCCCAGCACGAAGTTCACACCGCCCAGACCGGCGAGCGCGCCCGACAGCGCCATGCTCGTCCACATCACCCGTGGCACGTGCACGCCGCCATACTCGGCAGCGTCGGGCTGCAGACCCACCGCGCGCAGCTCGTAGCCGCTGCGGGTGCGGAACAGCAACCACCAGCTCGCGGCAGCGGCAGCAAGGGCCAGCAGCAGCACCGCATTGGCCGCGCTGCCACTGAAGACCGCAAACCAGTCGGCAAGACGAGGCAGCGTGCCCGCGTGAATGTCCGGCGTGCGCAGCGTCTCCGGCAAATGCAGATGCGTGGAGACCACCCAGTTGAGCAGTGCCAGCACAATGAAGTTGAGCATGATCGTGACGATCACTTCGCTGGCGCCGAAGCGCGCGCGCAGCACGCCGGGCACGGCACCCACGCCCGCGCCCGTGAGCATGGCGGCCATCACGCAGAGCGGAACCGCCAGCAGCCCAGGCAGGCCAGAGGGCAGGGCCAGCCCAAGCAGCGCCGCACCAAAACCACCGGCGGCCAACTGGCCCTCGGCTCCGACGTTGAAAAGCCCGGCGCGGCCCGCGAGTGCAAAGGCAAGCCCGGTGCAGGTGAGTGTCGTGGTCTTGTACAGCACCTGGCCAATGCCGTAGGGATTGCCCCAGGTGCCCTTGATCAGCAGCGCATACACCGCCGCGGGTGACTCCCCGAACGACAGGATGAGCAGGTCGCCGATGACGGCGGCGATGCACAGCGCCACGACAGGCGGCAGCACCGCCTCGAGTGCGCGTAGTGTGGTCGCGCTCAGTGAGGCGCTGTCAGCGGCGCCCGATGCCGACGGCCCGCTCATGCCGCCGCTCCCGTCATGTAGGGGCCGAGCAACTCGGCGCTGCAGGCCTGCCTGGGCAGCACGGTGACAAAGCGTCCGCGATACATCACGGCGACGCGGTCGGCCAAGGCCAGGACTTCCGAGAGGTCGGCGCTGATGAGCAGGATGGCCTTGCCGGCATCACGCGCGGCGCGCAGCTGTGCGTGAATGAATTCGATGGCGCCCACGTCCACGCCACGCGTGGGCTGTGCGGCCAGCAGCACACCAAAGTCGCGGCCCATCTCGCGGGCAATGACGATCTTCTGCTGATTGCCACCGGACAGGGCCCGCGCCGGAAGCGCGGGAAGCGGCGGCCGGATGTCGAAGCGCGCCACCTGCTCGGCGGCATGCCGCTGAATGTGCGCCTGATCGAGGCCGGCGCGCGTGGTGAAGCGATGCTGCTGCCCGAGAATGAGATTGTCGGCGATGCTGTAGTCGAGCACGAGGCCGCGGCGATGCCGGTCTTCGGGAATGTGCGAAAGCCCCGCGTCGGCGCGCTGCCGGACCGACAGACCAGAAAGCAGGCGGGCGTCGAGTTCAATGCGTCCCTGCTGCAGCGGTCTCAGGCCCGCGATGGCCTCGAGCAGCTCCGTCTGGCCGTTGCCTTCGACACCGGCCACGCCGAGGATCTCTCCGCCCGCGACCTCGAAACTGAGATCGCTGACCGCGGGCGTGCCGCGGTCGGAGCGCAGGTGCAGGTTGTGCACCACCAGGCGCGCGTCGCGCCGCGGAGCGCCGGCAGTCGGTGCCGCTGACGCGGTGGACAGCGCTGCCGCATCGACGGCGCCAAGCGCATCGAGATGCAGATTGACATCGCGGCCCACCATGGCGCGCGCGATGTCACGCGGCGTGGTGCCGGCCGTCGCAAAACGGGACACCGTGGCGCCGGCGCGCATCACCGTGATCGTGTCGGACACGGCAATGACTTCGTCGAGCTTGTGCGTGATGAGCACCACCGTGCCCCCATCGTCGCGCAGGGCGCGCAGCACCGTCCAGAGTTCCTGCACTTCCGGTGGTGACAGCACGGCCGTGGGCTCGTCGAGAATGAGCACGCGCGCGCCGCGATACAGCGCCTTGAGGATCTCCACACGCTGCGCCTCACCCACCGACAGATCGGCCACCAGCGCCTCGGGGTCCACGTGCAGGCCGCACTTGCGACACAGCGCTTCCACTTCGCGCACGGCGCGCGGCAGATCCACCTGCCAGCCGGCACGTGGCTCGATGCCCAGCACCACATTCTCGGCCACCGTGAGCGTGGGCACGAGCATGAAGTGCTGATGCACCATGCCCACGCCGGCGGCAATGGCCTCGGTGGTCTTCCAGCCGGTCACGTCCTGCCCGTTCACACGCACGCGGCCCGCATCGGGCGCATACATGCCGGCCAGCACGCGCATGAGCGTGCTCTTGCCGGCGCCGTTCTCGCCCACCAGCGCGTGAATCTCGCCATGTGGCACCTGCAGCGAGGCATCGCGGTTGGCCACCACGCCGCCGAAGGTCTTGACGACACTCTCGATGTCGATGGCGAGTGGACCGGCCGGCGCGTCCGTGGACAGCACCGCGTTCATCGGCTGCCCTCACGCGTGGACGGCACCACGATGCGGCCGGCCACGATGTCGGCCGTGAGACTGTCGAGGCGCGCGCGCACGGCATCGGAAATGAGCGCGCGATTGTTGTCGTCGTACACGTAGCCCACACCCTTTTCGGCCAGGCCGAATTGCTGCACGCCACCGGTGAACGTGCCTTCCTTCACTGACTTCACCGCCTGGTACACCGACTCGTCGATGCCCTTGACCATGCTGGTGAGAATGAAGCCCGGCGCTTCGGCATACTGATCGGCATCAACGCCGATGGCCAGCTTGCGCGACGTGCGGGCGGCTTCGAACACGCCCAGCCCCGTGCTGCCGGAGGCGTGGAAGATGACGTTCACGCCCTGATTGTACATGGCCAGGGCCATCTCCTTGCCGCGTCCCGGATTGCGAAAGGCTTCGGGGGTTACGCCGGCGTAGTTGGCAATGACCTCACAGTCCGGACAGACATGGCGCACGCCCGCGCGATAGCCCGCCTCGAACTTGTGGATGAGGGCGATGTCCATGCCGCCCACAAAGCCCACCTTCTTGCTGTCACCCACCAGGGCGGCGAGGGCGCCCACGAGAAACGAACCTTCTTCCTCGCGGAACTTGAGCGCCTTGAGATTGGCAGGCAGCGGCAACGGCGTGCCCGACGCGTCCGTCGGCAACGCCAGATCTACGTCGGCAAAGCGCACGTTGGGATATTCCTTCGCCAACGTGAGGATGTCGTCGGTGAAGATGAAGCCCACGCCGATGACGAGATCCATGCCCTCGGCCGCGAGCAGGCGCAGTCCGGCCTCGCGGTCGGAGCCCTCACCCGGTTCGATGTAGGTGACACGCGCGCCGAGGTCGCGGGCCGCGCGCTCGCCGCCCAGATAGGCGCCGTCGTTGAAGGACTTGTCGCCGCGGCCGCCGACATCGAAGACGATGCCGACATCGAGGCCTTCGGTGGTGTCGGCTACCGTCGCCCCGGAGGGGCGTACGGTGAGCAGGGCGACATGGGCGAGTAGTAGCGCCCCGATCAGGAGGAGGGTCCGACGCATGGCCCCGAAGGTTCGCCGCCCGAGGGCCCGACGGGAAGGCCCTGACGGACGTCGTCGCTCAGCGTGTGGCGGGGGTGACGCGCCAGAGGCCGTTCAGCATGTCGCTCGCAAACACGCCGGCAGACGACCAATGCACGCCCCAGACGTAGAGTGGCAGGTTGCCGGGGCCCGTGAACGCCGCCCGTTCGCGCCCCATGCGCGTGAGGTCGCAGCGTCCGTCGCTGCTGCGCTGGGCGGCGGTGCATGCCGCGAGGTCGCCCCGCACATCCAGCACCCGCACGCCGGCGTTGTAATAGGCCGCGTAGGCCAGGCCGCTGGCCTCGTCCACCGAAAAGTTGTGCGTGCCGGCGCCTGCCACGTTGTAGAACGCCACCTCGCGCGGGGCGGAGAGATCCTGCAGGTCCACCACGTGCACGTCGCCGCTGCTCGCGGAGCCAATCACACCCGGCCCTTCCTGACCCACCAGGAGCCAGCGGCTCGGGCCGAGCAGCGGGTCATGGAGGCGCCAGACATTGTGCACCTGACCCCCAACCGTCCGAATGCGACTCACGAAGCGCGGGGCCGACACGGACCCGCTCACGGCGCCGATGTCCCAGATGCCCACGCCGTCGTTCCATTCGGCGGTGTAAAGCAGGCCGCCGCGCACGGACACGTCGTGAACAAACGGGGCGCCCATGACCTGCGACCAGACGGTGCGCGGGTTGGCCGGGTCGCTCAGGTCGAGCACCACCAGCCGGGCGGGGAGGCCGTTGGCCGGGTCTACGGCGCAGAAGGCGTAGAGCACCCCATTCACGCGGGCCAGTTCGGCCGTGTGCACGCCGGTGCGCAGCTCGCCGCCCGTGGTGCGCACCAGAAGACGCGGCGATCGACCGTTGGTCAGCGAATACAGCGCGATGCCGCCGTTTGGATTCGGTTCAATGGCCACGAGCATGAGCGTGCCGTCATCGGACACCTGCACGTCGCCGGTCGTGCCCGCGTCGGCCACCAGCACACTGTCCACGAGGCGTGGCTGGGCGCCGCTCACGTCCCAGAACTTGACGGCATTGCCGCGCACACTGCCGCGTGCCCCCCAGGTGGAGGTGTAGGCCGTGTTGCCATGTACCCACACTTCGCTGGTGTAGCGTTCGCCAACCGCGCCCAGTCCCAGCGGTGCCAGCACGGGCGCGCCCGTGGCCGGTGGGGCCGGCGTGTCGGTATTGCCGGGGGGCGTCGGCGGCGCGACCGGACTGCTGCGGTCGCCGCTGCCGGAGCAGGCCAGACCAAACAGGGCGCACAGTCCCGCGACGCCGGCGCGTACCGCCCTGCGCACCGCCCTGCGTACCGGAGGGAATTGCATGCGACGGGAGTCCCCGCGGTTACTGCCGATGGTCATGGATGGGTGCATGGGAGGCAAGATGCGGGTCGGTGCCCGCATCGGCGAGTACACCATAGCGGCCGACTCGTGCGCGCATGCCGCCCAGATGCCATCTGAGACCAGCCGAGAGCGAGAGTTGGGTGGCGCGGCCATAGAACTGCGCCGGGTCGAAGACCGTGGGTTGACGGCGCGCCGCGGCATGCGCCACGCCCACTTCGGCAAAAGGCACCAGCTGGCCGCCTCGTGTGCGCCAGGACGGCGCGGCCAGCTGCAGGGTGCCCAGCGTCCAGCGTGTCACACCCACGATCTGAAAGTCGATGTGGCCTGTACTGGTGCGAAAGACGTCGAGCAGGCGTTCCTGCTCGGGACGCTCCGTGCGTTCGGCACGTGCCGACAGCAGCCATGAGCCCAGCGCCATCTGCCCCTCGGCCAGCACCGATTCGTAGCGGAATGCGCGCACGCGGCCAAAGCCCTCGTCCACCCGGGCCACCTCAATGAGACCATAACGCCAGCGTGTGTTGGCGCGCGCATAGCGCAGCGCGCTGCTCCACTGCCGGTGATCAAACGCGCCGCCCTGTGTGATGCCCGGACTGCGCACGAAGGCATGACTGGTTTGCCACTCCCACGCGGCGTTGGGTGACACCACCACCCGTGTGGCACGCGAATCGCCAAGGCGCTGCCATTGCGGCGCCGCAAAGGGCGAGGTGGGCTCGTCTCCGTTGAACCAGCCGTGCTCGATGGATGCGGAGCGCCCGGAGCCCGACCATCGCAGCGCGCCCAGCACTTGCACCCGCTCGATGATCTGCGCGTGGTGATGGTTGACCGGATACTTCACGAACGGTCGCACCATGGGATCATCACTGCCGTATGGCGTGAAGCCGCGGCCGGCGGACAGCGACGCCTGCCACATGCCCACGCGGCTCGTCCAGCGCGGCGACTGCAGCGACGCCATGGCCTCGTGCACCAGCGTGTGCGGGTGACGACGGTCGACATAGCCTTCGCCGTACATGCCGGCATTGAGCTCCCCGCGGCGCAGCGTGTACCCCTCGGCGTTCAGCATGCCGGTGACGCGTAGCGGCCCGGTGCGCAGCGCCCCCATGAGCATGGACTGCGTGAGGTAGCCTTCGCGCAATCGACGATTGGCGACTGCGGGATCGGCCTGCGTTACTACGGCAATGGCCATGGCGCCGAGTGAGCCGCGCGATGAATCGGAGGCCTGCGCACTGAGACGACAAACGCCCGGTGGCGCCGCGAGCAGCAGCGCGGCACCACCGAGCGTTTGGACACGCTTCAACGTCATGACGTCAATCGCACGGCGCCACTGGCGCACGTCGTCTGGCGTGGCGTCGTGGGGCTGGATGTTACTTGATGGGCTTGTAGCGGTAGCCGTAGATCTTGTCGCCGGTGGCCTTGAAGACGACCTCCTTGCGCTCACCCTTCTTGATCGCGCCCGACTGCTCGGTGGCGTTGGCCACCACGTTGCCCGCGGCGTCGAGGAACTCCACCGTCACCGCATAGTTGCCGTCGGTGGCCGCCACCTGCTCGAGCGACAGCGTCAGCGTGGACGTCTGGCCGCCACGCGAGAAGCCGGCGACATCCACCTTCACCGGCAGGGCCTCGGCGATGTTGTTGTACTTCACCAGCGAGTCCGTCCAGGCCTTCTTCTCGGCCGGCGTCTTGGCACTCTTGCCCAGACCCTGCGACGCATAGGCGAACATCATCCAGCCGTCGTAGTTGTTGGGGTCGAGTTCCACGAGCTTCTTCGAGGGCGAAAACATCTCCTGGTACTTCTCGCGGCCGTAGTACGTGGCGGCGAGGTTGCGCAGGCCGTCGCGGTTGTACGGATTCTTCTGCACCGCCAGCTCGAAGAGCTTGAGCGCGTCGTCCGTGCGGTTGGCGCGCGTGGCAATGACGCCGGCCATCGTCATGGTGATGTCGGTGGCCTTGTCGGGCGAGGACAGGAGACCCGCATACACCTGCGGGATGCTGGCCGTGTCCTTGGCCAGCGTGAGTGCGTCCGCCCAGCCGTTGTACAGGTTGGCCGCGTCGGGGCTTTCCGGGTTGGCTGCCAGCGTGGCCTTGAAGGCCTCCGCCGCTTCCTTGCCCAGCGTAGCCTGCTCGGCGCCCTGCGCGCCACTGGCCAGCTCGAGCTTGGTCATGGCCGTGTAGTACAGCGAGGTGTTCTTGAGATCGCGGTACGTGGTGTCGGAACCCGCGATGCCAATGACATGCCCCCAGTGCAGCACCGCGCCCTTCTTGTCGCCACGCGTGTTGGCGACGTTGGCCAACACGTAGTGCGGGTAGGGGCTGTCGCCGCTGAGTTTGAGCGAGCGCTTGGCGTAGTAGTCGGCCGAATCCAGCTGTCCGCTGTTGGATGCACTGAGGGCGGCCTGGGTGAGCGCCAACCAGGCTTCGTTCTGGCGCAGGGCCTTCACGTCCTCCGCGCATTCGGGCGAGGCGGCCGTCATGGCCTTGAAGCCCGCATCGAGCCCGTCGATGATGTCGTACGGCTCAGCGGGATTGCTCACGAAGCCCAGGCTGCCGCGCGTGGGCGCAGCCCCCACACCGGGCTCAACGGCCCACATGATGAGGGCCTGGGTGAGGATGTAGTTGTAGCCGGTCGGGTTCTTGGCGAAGCGCTCGGGCTTGGTGTCGAGCTCCTTCAGCACCCCCATGAGCACCTTCTTGCGGTCGTCGGGATTCTGCGCCGACTTGGCCCGCTGGAAGGCCAGCGACTGGATGGCCAGTTCCTTGGGCTGGTTGGGGTCGATGGAGCAGGCCGCCGAAACGCCGCCGGGCTGCGCATTGCCCACAGTGGGCAGCAGCAAGGTGCCGGTAACGGTCGCAGCAGCCATGGCGCGGGCCATGAACGTCAGACGCATGACGTATCCTCGAAGATCGGAAAAGAGCGGGGGAGTCTGGCCAACGCGACCAGGTCTACTTTTTCGGACGCGATGTCCTTTGATTGAAACTACTATGACCGACCGGATTCGCACGCGGTTCCTTGTCATCGGTAGCGGAGTGGCCGGATTGCACGCCGCGTGGCGCGCATCGGCACATGGTTCGGTGACGGTCCTCACCAAACGCACGCTGTTCGATTCCGCCACGGCCTACGCGCAGGGTGGCATTGCCGCCGCCCTCGGGGCCGGGGATTCGCCGGAACTCCACCGGGAGGATACGCTCGCGGCCGGCGCGGCGCTGTGCGACCGGGAGGCCGTGCAGGTGCTGGTGGAGGAAGGGCCGGCCCGTGTCCGTGAACTGCAGGCGGCCGGCGCCCGCTTCGATCTCGATCCGGACGGTGACTTCAAGCTGGGCAAGGAAGCGGCCCACTCGCGTAGCCGCATCGTGCATGCGCAGGGCGACCAGACGGGCGCCGAAGTGGCCCGCGCCCTCGTGGAGAAGGTGCGGGAATCGCCCGACATTACCGTGCACGAAACGGCCCGTGTGCTCGACCTGCTGCTCGTCCCCGACGAGGGGGTGATGCAATGCGCTGGGGTCCGCGTGTCGTTGGCGGGTCGTCCCGTGGAAATCGTTGCCGATGCCACCGTGCTGGCGACGGGCGGCTGTGGCCAGATCTTCCGCTACACCACCAACCCGCAGGTGGCCACGGGCGACGGCTTTGCCATCGCCCACCGGGCGGGCGCACGACTGGCAGATATGGAGTTCGTCCAGTTCCACCCCACGGCCCTCGACACGCCCGAGAACCCGCTGGCCCTGGTGTCCGAGGCGGTGCGCGGCGAAGGGGCCATCCTGCTCAATGCGCGGGGCCAGCGGTTCATGCCCAAGCGCCACCGGTTGGCGGAGTTGGCGCCGCGCGACGTAGTGGCGCGCGAGATCTTCCGCGAACAGCAGGCCACCGGTCGGGTATTTCTGGATGCCACCAAACTGGGAGACGGTTTCCGCAGCCGCTTCCCGGGCATCTATCGGCTTTGCCGGGCCCGCGGCATCGACCCCACCTGCGAGCCCATCCCCGTCACTCCGGCCGCGCACTACATGATGGGCGGTGTGGTCACCGATCTCGCGGGTCGGTCCAGCATCCCGCGTCTCTACGCGGTGGGGGAGGTGGCCCGTACTGGCGTGCATGGCGCCAATCGCCTGGCCTCCAACTCCCTGCTCGAGGGGTTGGTGTTTGCCGAGCGGGTGGCGCGTGACATGATCGACACCCCGCAGGGCCTGGCCGAGCCGGGTCGGGAGGCATGGGAGGTGCCGCCGCTGGATGACCGGGGCGCCGCACAGGTGGCGGCGGACGAAATCCGGCAGGTCATGTGGGACCATGCCAGCATCGCCCGCACGGCGGCTGGTCTGCGGCGCTGTCTCGTCGCACTCGAACAGATCGGTGAGCGTCTCGCACCGGGGGCCACCGAGGAACGCAACCTCCACACCACGGCCACACTGGTGGCTGAGGCCGCCCTGCAGCGCAAGGAGTCGCGTGGAGGGCACTTCCGGAGCGATTTTCCCAAAGCCCGCCGCAAGTGGCAGGGCCGCCACATCACCTGGTAGGTCCAAACCTGGTAGGACTGGGGGCTGACGCGCCCGTGCCATCCGGCCGGCGCCGGGTCCCCCGCTTCCCGTCGTCATGACCATTCTCGAAGCTCACTACGATCCCGCGCTGGCCGAGGAAATCCGGCTGCTTGCCCGCAGCAAGAACGCGGTCATCCTGGCGCACAACTACGAGCGCCCGGAAATCCAGGACGTGGCCGACTACGTCGGTGACTCGCTGGGGCTCTCGCGTGAAGCGGCCCGCACCGATGCCGACATCATCGTGTTCTGCGGCGTGCACTTCATGGCGGAAACCGCGGCCATTCTGTCTCCGCAGAAAACCGTGCTCCTGCCCGATCTGGCCGCGGGCTGCTCGCTGGCCAGCACCATCAACGCCGAGCAACTGCGCGCATGGAAGGCTGAGCATCCCGGCGCCGTGGTGGTGTCCTATGTGAACACCACGGCCGAAGTGAAGGCCGAGAGCGACTACTGCTGCACCTCGGGCAACGCGGTAGAGGTCATCAACGCCATACCGCGCGAGAAGGAGATTCTCTTCCTGCCCGACATGTTCCTCGGCGCCCATGTGCGTCGCGAAACGGGACGCGACAACATCCATGTGTGGATGGGCGAGTGTCACGTGCACGCGGGCATCGACCCCGAGCACATCTCGCGTACGCGCGCGCAGCATCCGGGTGCGGAGTTCCTCATCCACCCCGAGTGCGGCTGTGCGACACCCGTGGTGGAGGCAATCAGTGCCGGGGCAGTGGACAAGGCGAACGTGCACATCCTCTCGACCGAGGGCATGATCAAGCGTCCGCAGCAGACGGAGCAGGACACGTTCATCGTGGCCACGGAAATCGGCATTCTGCATCGTCTGCGCCGCGAGAATCCCACCAAGCACTTCATTGCGGCCAACGACCGCGCGCAGTGCACATACATGAAGGTCACCACGCTCGAGAAGGTGCGGGATGCCCTCGTGTACAAGCAGCACCAGATCACCGTGCCCGACGACGTGGCCGCACGGGCACGCACGGCCATCGAGCGCATGGTGGCCATCGGTGGTTCCGGCCCCAGTCCCTTCGGTCCCGAGGATCCCGGCGAATGAACGCCTTCCACCCGCCTCTGCGCCCCACGCCGCCACACGCATTCCCCGCCGTGTCGCCGCAAACCATCACCCCGCTTGGTTCCTCGGCCTACAAGCCGTCGGCGCTGGGCTTTCCGCTCAGTGCGGACGACGTGACGGCGCAGGTTCGGGTGGCACTGCTGGAAGATCAGGCGTTCAACGACGTGTCCACCCTGGCCACGGTGGTCAGCGACCGCCATGTGCGCGCCGCCATCGTCACACGTCGTGACGGCGTGGTGAGCGGCATCGCCATGGCGGTCGAGGCATTCCGGCAACTCGATCCGCACATCAGCATTCGCGTGGACGCGGATGACGGCACGCGGGTCCGCGCGGGAACGCCGGTGTTGTTTCTCTCGGGCCACGCGCGCGGCATTCTGTCGGCGGAGCGCACGGCGCTCAACTATCTGCAACACCTCTCGGGTATCGCGTCGCTCACCTGGCGCTACGTGCAGGCCATTGAGGGCACGCGGGCGCAGATTCTCGACACACGCAAGACCACGCCCGGCTGGCGGCTGCTCGAAAAATTTGCCGTGCGCTGCGGCGGTGGGGCCAACCACCGGCTCGATTTGCGCAGCGGGGTCCTCATCAAGGACAACCACCTCGCGGCCATCGGCGGCGACATCGCCATGGCGGTGTCGCGTGCGCGGCAGTTGGCCGTGCCCGGCACGCCGGTGCAGGTGGAGTGCGACACGCTCGATCAGGTGGACGCTGCCGTGGCGGCGGGTGCCGATTGGGTGTTGCTGGACAACATGACGCCAGATCGACTGCGCGATGCCGTGCAGCGCTGTGCCGGTCGTTGCGTAACCGAAGCATCGGGTGGTGTCACGCTGGACACCGTGCGCGCCATCGCACAAACCGGCGTGGATCGCATTTCCATTGGCGCGCTCACCCACTCGGCGCCTGCACTCGATCTCGGTCTCGACTTCGACGGTCTCTGAACTCCCCATTCCGTGGGTCGCGTGTCGGCGGCCCGAGGAAGTGTGCCATGCCTGTTCGTCTGCCACCGCTCACCGATCCCGCGTCCGTCGTGCTGTTTGAAGGCATGGTGGATTACGCGGGGCTCTATCCGCCGGCCGCGCTCGACATGCGGCCGGCTGTGCGCAACTTCGCCCACTACCGCGCCAGTGGCAGTGGCTGGATGCTCGGCCGCTTTGTCTGCCCGGCCGATCGCCTCGCGCAGTTCTCCGATATCGCCGATCCGCTGCTCCCCCGCGATGCCGGCGCCATTCCCTGGCGACTCAGCGTCACGTCCAGCGGCGATGTCTCGGCCGATCTCACCGCGATTGCCACCTTCAACGAGCGCCATCGTGTGTGCTTCGATGAATGTGGCGCCAAGGTCGATGTGTACGAGGCGCGCGTGAGCACGGTGGCGGACATCGAGCGTCTCGCCGACGCGGTGCCGCGTGACATCACGCTCTATCTCGAAGTACCGGTCAATGAGGCGCTGGACTCGCTGATTGCGGCGGTCGCGCGCGCCGGTCGTCGGGCCAAGATCCGCACGGGTGGTGTGACCACCGAGGCCTTCCCCACGGCGCAGCAGGTGGTGCGCTTCCTCGCCAGTTGTCTGGCGCATGACGTGCCGGCCAAGGCCACCGCCGGTTTGCATCATCCGCTGCGCGGCGTGTACCGGCTGACCTACGACGTGGACGCCAGCACGGGTCTCATGTTCGGCTTCCTCAATGTGCTGCTGGCTGGCGTGCTCCTCGGAGGCGGCGGCTCGGAGGCCGAGGCGGTGGCGCTGCTGGAAGAATCGCAGGCCAGTGCGTTTGACATCAGCGAGGCCCAGATTGTGTGGCATGGTCCGGAAGGCGACCGGCTCTTCGGCAAGCACGCACTGCAGCAGGTGCGTGAGCGCCTTGTCAACAGCGTTGGCTCCTGCTCGTTTACCGAACCGGTGGATGAGTCCCGTGCGCTTGGCTGGCTTCCGTGACTCCGTGCATTCCCGCAATCACTGATCGACCGACTTCCTCCGCGCCCAAGGCATGATGTCAACGTCGTGGGTGGCCTCCGCCAATGGCCATCCGGATTTTCCGCTGCAGAACCTGCCGTTTGGTGTGTTTCGCCGCAGTGGCAGCAAGGAGGCCCCGCGAGTCGGCGTGGCCATCGGAGACAGCATTCTCGACGTGCCGGCCTGTCTGGCGGCGGGGCTGTTGAGTGACGCCACCGACGACGCGCAGCGTGGCGCGCGCGCCTGTGCGGCGCCGTCGCTCAACGCGCTCATGGCCATGGGCGGTGGCGTACGCCGCGCACTGAGAGAGGCGCTCATGGCGCTGCTCTCGCGCGATGTGCCCGAGCACAAGCGCCTGGTGGAGCAGCACGCCCTGGTGTTGCAGGCCGAGGCCGAGCTGTTTCTCCCGGTGCAGGTGGGCGACTACACCGACTTCTATGCGTCGGTGCATCACGCCACCAACGTGGGCAGCATGTTCCGTCCCGACAATCCGCTGCTGCCCAACTACAAGTGGGTGCCCATCGGGTATCACGGGCGCGCATCAAGCATCGTGCTCTCGGGCACGCCCATCGCGCGCCCGGAGGGACAGCGTAAGGGTCCCGACGATGCCGCGCCAAGCTTTGGTCCGTCGCGCAGTCTCGACTACGAGCTCGAACTGGGGGCATTTGTCGGCACCGGCAACGCGCTCGGCACCAGCATTCCGCTCGCGCAGGTGGACGAGCACCTCTGGGGCCTGTGCCTGCTCAACGACTGGTCGGCGCGCGACGTGCAGAGCTGGGAGTATCAACCACTCGGTCCGTTTCTCGCCAAGAACTTCGCCAGCAGCATCAGCCCCTGGGTGGTCACGCTCGAGGCCCTCGAGCCGTTCCGAGCGCCGCTCGCCCCGCGCGCCGAAGGGGACCCGGCACCGCTGCCCTACCTGCACGATGTCGGCGATCAGGCGCACGGCGGATTCGCACTCACGGTCGAGGTCTGGCTGCAGACGGCCCGCATGGCTGCCGACGGCGAGGCGCCGGTGCGCGTTTCGCAGGGCAGTAGCCTGGATCTCTATTGGAGCTTCGGGCAGATGCTCGCGCATCACGCCAGCAACGGCTGCAACATGCGGCCGGGCGATCTGCTGGGCAGTGGCACCATTTCCGGTGCCGCGCGCGAGAGCCGCGGCTGCCTGCTGGAGCTCACTTGGCGGGGCGCCGAGCCGCTGACGCTCCCCAACGGCGAGCAGCGACGCTTCCTCGAGGACGGCGATACGCTCAGCCTCACCGCCTACGCCGAACGTGACGGGGCCACCCGCATCGGATTCGGCTGGTGCCACGGCACCATTGTGGCCGCCGCCAGCCAGCCGCCGAGCATGCGATAGTGCGGCGGAACGTGCGCCCGCCCCGAGCCGTTGAACCGGGATGATGTCAGATCTCGAGTTCGCGCGGGCGCAGATGGCCATGTCGTTGGCCTTCCACATCGTGTTTGCGGTGGTGGGTATCGGCATGCCCGCGCTCATGGTCATAGCCGAGTGGCGCTGGCTGCGTACGCGCGATGCCATGTACCTCGAACTCGCCAAACGCTGGGCCAAGGGCACGGCCATTCTCTTTGCGGTCGGCGCCGTGTCTGGCACCGTACTGAGCTTCGAGCTTGGGCTGCTCTGGCCCACGTTCATGGAGCATGCAGGGGCGGTCATCGGCATGCCGTTCTCGCTCGAAGGCTTTGCGTTTTTCACCGAAGCCATCTTCCTCGGCATCTACCTCTACGCCTGGCAGCGCATTCCGCCCAAGGCGCATTGGTGGGCGGGAGTTGTGGTGGCCGTCAGCGGCGCGCTGAGTGGCGCCTTTGTGATCTGCGCCAATGCATGGATGAACGCCCCTGAAGGCTTTGCCATGGTGAACGGTGTCGTCACGAACGTGGACCCCATCGATGCCATGTTCAACGCTGCGGCGCCCTCACAGGTGTTGCACATGACGCTCGCCGCGTATGCGGCCTGCGGCTTCGCAGCGGCGGGTGTGCACGCCTATGCGCTGTATCGTGGCACTCCACATCGCGCATTTCATCGCGCGGCGCTGCAGATCGCCCTCATCATGGGCCTGCCGGCCGCGGTGCTGCAGCCGCTCTCCGGTGACATCTCGGCGCGCAGCGTGGCCGAACGCCAGCCTGTGAAGTTCGCGGCCATGGAAGGACACCTGCGCACCGGCCCCGCCGATTTTGTCATTGGCGGCTGGCCTGACGAAGCCACGCTCACGCATCGTGGCGCCATTGAGGTCCCAGGGGCGCTGTCGTTCATGACGACGGGCTCCACGAAAACGGTCATTCCGGGTGTGGACCAGGTGCCCGCTGAAGACCGTCCACCGCTGGCCATCGTGCACACGGCCTTTCAAATCATGATCGGCTGCGGCATGCTCATGATGGCGCTCGCCGCCTGGGGGGCGTGGCGCACCTGGCGTCGTAGGCGCGGACAGGGCACGGCGCTGCCTGACGATCGTGCATTCCTGTTGGCGGTCATTCTTGCCTCGCCGCTCGGTTTTGTGGCGGTGGAAGCCGGATGGACCGTCACCGAGGTGGGACGGCAACCGTGGATTGTGCATGGCATTCTGCGCACCGCCGATGCCGTGACGCCCATGCCCGGACTTGGCGTGACCTTCGCTTTGTTCACGGCGCTCTACTTCGGACTGGCGATTGCGGTGGTGTTCCTGCTGCGTCGTCAGATTCTCAAGACCGGCATTCGCCACTTGCCGATTGGGCTCACCGGCGAGATGCCAATTCCATGAGTGACGCCGCCGCGACGCTCACCTGGACCTTGCCGCATGCGGTGGCGGGCACGATGGTGCTCTCGCTCAATGCATACGTGCTGCTGGCCGGTGCGGACTTTGGCGGCGGCGTGTGGGACCTCATGGCCCGTGGACGCAATCGCGACGCACAGCGCGCGCTCATCGCGCACGCCATCGGCCCCATCTGGGAAGCCAACCATGTCTGGCTGGTGTTGGTGGTGGTGCTGCTCTTCACCTGCTTCCCCTCGGCCTTTGCGCATCTGGCCACGGTGCTGCACATCCCCATCACGCTCATGCTGGTGGGCATCGTGCTGCGCGGGTCGGCGTTCACGTTTCGCACCTACGACAGCACGCGCGACGCGGTGCAGCGCCGCTGGGGACTGATCTTCTCCATCTCCAGTGTGCTCACGCCGGTGTTGCTCGGCGTGTGTCTTGGGGCGGTGGCCGCCGGACGTGTGCCCATGATGTCGCCGGCTGATGCCGCAGCGCTGGAGTTCGGCGCGCGGTTTGTCGACCCCTGGGCCCGCTCGTGGTTTGCCTGGGCCGTCGGCGGGCTTACCCTGGCGCTGTTCGCTGGCTTGGCGGCCACCTATCTCACGGTAGAAACGGTGGACACAGAGCTGCAGGATGTGTTTCGTCGTCGTGCCCTGCAATCGCAGGGTGCCGTGATGCTCACCGCCCTTGGCACGCTCTGGCTTGCCCGCGACGCGTCACCGATGCTGTTTGGTGCGCTCACGCAGGGGGCGGGCGTGCCGGTGTTGCATGCGTTGACGGCGCTGGCCACTGCGGTCACCTGCTGGGCTCTTGCCCGCCGTCATTTTCGCGTGGCCCGCCTGGCCATGGTGGGCCAGGCCAGCTGCCTCGTGTGGGGATGGGCCTGGTCGCAGTTCCCGTGGCTGCTGCCGCCCGACCGTTCCATCACGTCCCTCGCCGCGCCGCGCATCACCCTGTCGCTCACGCTGGGCGCCCTGTCGGTGGGCACGCTCATTCTGCTGCCGAGCTTTGTCTACCTGTTCCGGGTGTTCAAGAGCCCGGGCGCCGGCTTTCTGCCGGATGACGAGGCGGTCACGGTTCCGGAGGATCGCGCCGGACCCTAGTTTCTGCAAATGCGTCCTGACCTCATTCGCGTCGTCCTCGTGGACGACCACCAGATTGTGCGCGCCGGCCTCAAGGCCGTGCTGGCCACCGCCAAAGACATCACCGTGGTGGGCGAAGGCAGCAACGGCAAGGATGCGCTGGTGCTGGCCGAGCGGCTCAATCCGCACGTGATTGTCATGGACCTGTCCATGCCCGACATGGACGGCCTCACCGCCACGCGCGAATTGCAGAAGGCCAACGCCGGACGCACGGTGGCGCCCGACGAGGAGGTCACGCGGCGCGTGCTGGTGCTCACCATGCACACTGAAGACGAGCATCTGGTGGCGCTGCTCGAAGCCGGTGCCGGTGGTTATCTGCTCAAGTCGGTGGCCGACCGCGAATTGGTGGACGCCGTGCGCACCGTGGCGGCGGGTGACGTGTATGTGCAGCCCACCGCGGCGCGTGCGCTGGCTCGCGGACTGGCCAAGCGTGACGGCAGCGCCGAAGAGCGTACGCGCTTCGAGAAGCTCACCGATCGTGAGCAGGTGGTGCTCAAGATGGTGGCCGAGGGCTACACGGCGCCGGAGATTGGTGAGCATCTCACCATCTCGCCCAAGACGGTCGACACATACAAGCAGCGCATTGGCGAGAAGCTGGGCCTCACGCATCGCACCGACTACGTGAAATTCGCGCTCAAGCTGGGGCTGCTGAAGAACGAAGGCTGAGCGGCGTGGTCAGAGCGGCGCCGTCAGAGGCCGACGTGCCGCTCCTGCTCCTGTCGTGTGAGACTGAATCCCGCCAGCGGCGGCACCGGCACGTCGAGCAGTGCGTCGCCACTGCGATAACCGCCTTCCGTGCGCACGCGGGTGGCAATCTGTCGACGCAACGCGTCGATCTTTTCGCCTGATTCGCTGGACAGCTCCTCGCGCGCCGCGCGAAAGCGCCGCCCCGACTGCAGACAGAAGAGCTCCGTCAGCGCGATCTCGCGCACGCAGGCATCCACGCCGCGCTCTTCGATGAGGCGCTGGGTGCGCGCCAGTGTCACGCAGCGCGCGTAGAGTTCGGTGGCCATATCGGCGAGCCGCTCCACCACCAGCTGACGTTGCAGGATTTCCTTCTTGTGCGTGGTAATGGCTTCCTGCGTGGCCTTGGCCAGTTCGGCCGTGTGTCGCTCCACGTAGTCGGCGTGGGTGCGCAGCGTGGCGTGCATGGGCGCGGCCAGACGGTCACGCTTGCCGAACGCCGAAGCCACACGACCCGCCGCATAGCCTGACACGAGTACCCAGTTCTGGATGGGATTGCGCAGTGCGCCGGCAATTTCCTTGAGGTCTTCGGCCGGACCCTGAATGCCGTTGAGTCCCACGAACAACTTGAGGATGTCGTTGGCCCCCTCGAAAATGCGATTGATGCGCGCGTCACGCAGCCAGCGTTCGTAGGGCCAGGGCTTCACGAAACCACGTCCGCCCGCGAGCTGCACCATGTCATCACTCGTGCGCCAGACCAGCTCGCTGGCAAACACCTTCACACACGCGGCCTCGAGCGCCACATCCACGTCGCCACTGTCGATGGCCGCAGCCAGCGCACCCACCATGGAGTCGGCGGCGTAGGCATCGGCGGCCATGGACGCCATCTTGCGCTGCGTAATCTCGAAGCTGGCCAGTGGTCCACCAAACTGCGTGCGCGCCTCGGCGTAGCGCGTGTACTCGTCGAGAATGCGCTTGCTGCCCTGCGTGCAACCGGCCGCCAGCGAGAGCCGTCCGGCATTCAGGGCATTCACCGCCACACGAAAGCCCTTGCCGACCTCCCCCAGCACGTGGTCATCGGGAACAAAGAGATTCTCGTACACAAGCTCAGCCTGTGTCGAGCCGCGAATGCCGAGCTTGCGCACCGTGCCGTCCACACGAAAGCCCGGCATGTCGGGCCGGATGATGAAGGCTGTGGGCCGAAGCACGGTCTGGCCATCGCGCTCGATGGGGGTCTGCGCAAAGGTGGCAATGACTCCCGCCCGTTGCCCGTTGCCAATCCAGTGCTTGCGGCCGTTGAGCACCCAGCCTGTGCCATCGGCGCTTCGCTCGGCGCGGGTGACGATGTTCTGCGCGTCGGAACCCGTTTCAGGTTCGGTGAGCGCGTAGGCCGCCAACGTTTCGCCCCGCGCGAGGCCGGGCAGATAACGCGACTTCTGCGCGTCGTTGCCGGCAATCACCACGGCCTTGCTGCCCAGGCCGCAGTGTACGCCAATGAGCACGCCCAGTGAGGCATCTACCGAGGCCACCGCGCCGAACACGCGCGCGTACGCACTGGCCGAGAGTCCCAATCCGCCGTACTCGGTGGGAATGGTGAGGGCCAACAGTCCTTCGCGCGCAAAGGCCTGGATGACGGCTTCGTCGATGAACTCCTGCTCGTCGAAGCGCCGGGAATCGATGAGCCCCGTGCGCACCATCTCGTTGAGCGCGGCCACGAGACGCCGCACCGTGTCCGCCTCGGCCGGATTGCGCACCGCCAGTGAGGCCGGATACGGAAACAGCAGCGACTCATTGATGTCGCCGGTGAACAGATCGCGCAGGAAGGACGGGGCGGGCGTGCTCATCGAGACTCCGGTGGGAAAAACAAACGGGGTGCCCGATGAATCGGACACCCCGTGCAAGTTAGCAGCCGTACCGCGGCCCGGAATTGCGGCGCGATTGGGCTCTGCTCAATCGTTTGGAGGCGGAGCCCCACCGCCGCCGCCCGTAGTGGGTGGCGTCTGGACGGTGATGACCACGCGGCTGGCCTTGCCCTGATTGCGGTTGTTGGCGTCCACCGCCTGCAGCGTGAACGTGGCGGTGCCCAAGGAGAGGCCAGCGACCGACACGGAGGTGGACTGCTGGTTGGGCTGTCCCACCGCCACACCCGGGAAGTTGCTGGTCACCAGCACATTGCGGTTGCGCAACACGTTGCCCTGCGCGTCGCGCAACTCGATGGCAAAGGCGCTTTGGGCGCCCAGATTCACCGTGAAGCTGTCCACGGCCACGATGGTGTCCACCGGAATTTGCGTGATGATCAGGTTGGCCTGACCCACACGCTGCTCCACTTCGGCAAACACCGTGACCGCGCCCGCGGCCAGGGCGGTCACGCGGCCCGTCTGCGTGATGGACGCGCGGGTCGGGTCGCTGACCAGCCACTCGATGGTGCGGTCGGTGACTTCGGTACCGGTGGAATCGGTGACACGCGCCTGGAACTGCGCGGTCTGGCCTTCAAGAATGCTCACCTGCAACGGCGTTAGCGTCACCGACTGCACGGGTACGCGCGTGACGGGCAACGACACCGTGTCTGCCACGCCCTCTGCTGTGGCAATGATGCGCGCCGTGCCAAGGGACAGCGGCGTCACAATGCCCGTCTGCGTGATCGAGATGATCGTGGGTGTGTTTGTGCTCCACGTAACAATGCGACCCGGCGGGATCTGCGTGTTGGCCGAGTCCAGCAGCAGCGCGCCAAACGCGCGCGGAATACCAAGACGCAGCTGACCGATTCGCGGGGAGATGGTCACGGTATTGATGCGCGGATCCACCGCTTCAACGGTGGCTCGGCAGTCAACACCCGGGTACTCCACGGGCGAGGCCTTGATCTCCGACGTGCCCGCCCGCCGTGTGGTCACGAGGCCACTCGTGGAAACGCTGGCCACCACCTCATTGCTGCTGGTCCACACGATCGCACGGCCCTGCGACGGGATCACGTTTGACGCCGTGTCGCGCAGTGTGATCGTGAACGCCGCATTCTGGCCCGTGGTCACCCTCGCCGAGGTGGGCGTGAGTGAGCAGCGGCCAATGGGAACCGGCGTGACTTGAATGGCTGCCTGACCCACCGTCTGATCAGTTTCAGCGGTCACCACCACGGTGCCGGGCGTCAGAGCGATAACCAGACCCGTCTGGTCTACCGACGCGATCGAGGTGTTGCTCGAGCTCCAGCGGAAGGTGCGGCCGGGGATGATGACGCTCTGGTTGTTGCGCGCCGTCGCCGTGAGCTGGCGCGTGTTGCCGGTGCGCAATGTGAGCGTGTTGGGTGTGACCGTCACCGTCGCGGCCTGCTCCGGTGTCACCGTGACCTGTGCTGACGCGCTCTTGCCGTCCGCCACGGCCGAGATGGACGTTGAGCCGACGGAGATGGCCAGGACCACGCCCTCGTCCGTCACCGTGGCCACCGCCGTGTTGCTCGAGGAGAAGTTGATGCGCTTGTTGCGGATGGTGTTGCCATCACAGTTGAAGGCGGTTCCCACCACAGTGGCCGATCCATTCACCGGTAGCGAGAGACTGGTGGGTGCGATCGTGACCGAGCAGGCCTCGGGCGGCTTGAGGTCGAGGCAGCCTGCGCTGAACACCAGCGCGGCGCACAGGAGGGAGGTGCCAATCCGGCGTGACGACGTCGACACAATGCCTGGCGTGACCCGCATGCAGGTCCGTCCTTGAGAACAAGAGTGAAAAACCGGCCCGATGAGCATCGGGTCCGAACGAAAGGCTCCGCATGAGGACGCCCGGCCGACAACGGTCGTAACCGGACGACACTGTCACAGTACGGGCACCCCACCCAGACAAGCTGGGCGCCGCCACGGGCCGGAGCAAGCACCCGCCGTCATACCCGCGAAATGCCTGCGGCGTGCCGCCGTGACACACAGCCACATGAGGCCGTTGTGTACCCGCCTATCTTTGGGACACATGACCACCGGTCTTCCCCATTCCGAGCCCACGGCGCAGGCGGTCTGGCGCCGAACTGTGGGTTGGATTCTTGGCGCCGCCCTTCTGCGCGGCCTGCTCTCGGCCCTCGTCCCGCTGCTGCCCGACGAGACCTATTACTGGGACTGGTCGCGCCGCCTCGAGGCGGGCTACTTCGACCATCCGCCGGGTATCGCGCTGCTCATTGCGCTGGGCACCAAAGTGCTGGGCCCCACGGCGGCCGGCGTGCGGCTGGGGCCGGCGCTGGCGGCGCTCATCACGCATGTCGCCGCTGCTGCAGCCGCCTGGCTGCTTGGCGGGCGCGAATTGTCGGGTGCCCGCGCGGCGCTGAGGGCGGCGCAGCTCATTGCGCTCATGCCCATCGCGACAGCGGGCCTTGTGCTGGCCACGCCCGACGCGGCGCTCTTTGCCACAGCCACGGTGGCCGTGCTGGCCGTGGAGCGTGCGCTCGCCAATCCCCTGCGTTCGCTGCGCAGCCTGGCATGGTGGACGCTGGCCGGCGTCGCGCTGGGCGGCGCTTTTGTGGCCAAGTACACGGCCGTGCTGCTGCCCTTCGGCCTTGTCGTCGCCTGTCTGGTTCATCCCGCACTGCGTCGACGCTTTCTCGACCTCGGGCCGTGGTGGGCCAGTCTGATTGCGCTCGGATTGTTTGCGCCGGTCGTGGTGTGGAATGCCTTCAACGACTGGGTGTCGTTCCGCTTCCAGCTGGGCCACGGCTTCAACGCGGCGGCGCGTGGCAATCCGCTCTCGCGCGAACTCGAAATGCTTGGCGCACAGGCCGGGCTGGCCTCACCCATTCTCTTTGGACTGCTGGCGCTGGTGCTCTGGCAGGCGCTGCGCGATGGGTGGCGCAATCGCCACGCTCTGGCGCCCACCGACCTGGCCACACGCCGCTTCGCCCTGGCGGTCGTGTCGCTCACGCCGCTCGCCTTCTTTGCCGTGAGTGCCTGGCGACGACCCGTGGAAGCCAATTGGCCAGCCATGATCTATCCCGCCGGCATTCTGCTGCTGGCCACCTCGCGCGATGCGCGGGTGCTGGGGGTGTGGTGGAAGCGCGGCCTCGTGTTTGCCGGCGTGCTGGTGACGGTGGTCGCGCTGCAGGTGGCGACACCCGTCTTGCCGGTGCCACCGCGCCGCGACCCCATTGCGCGTGCCTTTGGCTGGGACTCGCTCGCCACCGCCGTCGATCGCGCGCGTCACGATCCCTGGCTCGAGGGCACGGTGGATCGTTGGGTGGCGGCCAACACGTATCAGGACGCGTCGGAACTCGCGTTTCACTTGCCCGATCATCCGCGCGTGTTCTCGCTCAACATGGCCACGCGCACCAATCAGTACGATGTCTGGCCCAACGCCTGGGGACGCGTGCGTCCGGGCGACGGCGTGGTGCTGGCCATCGAGGCCACGCCCAAGGGCGACTCGTTGGCCGCGGTGGTGGGCCAGTGGTTCGACGAGACCAAACCCGGCGGCAACGTGTCGCTGCGCCGAAAGGACGGCGAAGTGACAACACGACGCCTCTGGTTGTATCGCATCGCACGCACGTTCCCGCGCGAAAAGCCCTGAGCACGCCGACGGACGCTCCGCGCTGCGCACACCCATTCGCCACTCCCCCTTCCGCTCATGACCACCATCCCCGCTGATCTCGCTGCGTGGTGCGACGCCAACGACGCGCGCGCTCTCGATGAACTCTGTGCCTGGCTGCGCATGCCGTCGGTGTCCGCGCGCAGCGAACACGCGGCGGACTGTGAAGCGGCGGCCGAATTTCTGGCCGAGGATCTCGCACGCCTTGGCTTCGTCACCGTGGTGGAAGGGACGCCCGGTCATCCCATTGTGGTGGGTGAGTGGCGCAAGGCGGGCCCCAAGGCACCCACGCTGCTCATCTACGGGCACTACGACGTGCAGCCGGCGGAGCCGCTGGAGCTCTGGACCTCGCCCGCGTTCGAGCCCACCGTGCGCGACGGCAAGCTGTTCGCGCGCGGCTCGGTCGACGACAAGGGCCAGCTGCATCTGCACATCAAGGCGCTTGAAGCGCATATCGCGACACGCGGCGCGTTGCCATGCAACATCATCGTGCTGGCGGAAGGCGAGGAGGAAGTCGGCAGCGTGAACCTCGAGGCCTTCCTCGAGCGTGAGAAGACGCGTCTGGCCTGCGATGCGGTGGTGATCTCCGACAGCACCATGTTCGCGCCGGGTATCCCGAGCATTCTCTCCAGTCTGCGCGGCATGGCCTATCTGCAGATTGACGTACGCGGCGCGCAGGGCGACCTGCACAGCGGCATGTATGGCGGCGCGGTGGTGAATCCGGCCATGGCGCTCGCGCGCATCCTGGCCACCATGCACGACGACACGGGACGCATCGCGATTCCGGGTTTCTACGACGATGTGCGGGCGTTCCCCGACCACGTGCGCGCGGCCATGCGTGAGCTGCCCTTCAGCGACGAGGCCCTCATGCACGAGGTGGGCGTATCGGCACTTGGTGGTGAGCCGGGCTACACCACGCTCGAACGCCTGTGGACCCGTCCCACCTGTGAAGTGAACGGTCTGCTGAGTGGCTACACCGGCGAAGGCGCCAAGACCGTGCTGCCTGCCGTCAGCATGGCCAAGGTGAGTTTCCGTCTCGTACCCGACCAGGATCCCGAGCGCATCGCGGCGCTGGTGCAGGCACACGTGGAACGCGTGGCGCCGCCCGGCGTGTCGGTAGCCGTGACGCATCTGCATGGCGGCCGGCCGTGGCGCGCCGACCTGCAGGGGCCCATCATCGACGCCGGCAAGGCCGCACTCGCCGCAGCCTTTGGTCGCGAGCCGGTCATCACGGGCGAAGGGGGCAGCATTCCCGTGGTGGGCGACTTCGAACGCATACTGGGCGCCCCCGTGCTGCTCATGGGCTTTGGCTTGCCGGGCGAGAACGCCCACGCGCCAGACGAGTGGATCAGCGTCGAGAACTATGCGCTCGGCATGCGCGCCGCGGCCACCTTGTACGACGAGTTTGCGAAGCGCGCGGCGCAGTCCTGATTCATTGCTGTCGACCGAACGATTCAGCGGTCGGCAGAGGAAGTAAACAGCTCACGCAGAGGCGCAGAGAAGACGAGGACGCAGAGCATTCAGTCACTCTGCGTCCTCGTCTTCTCTGCGCCTCTGCGTGAGCTGTTCAGTGCCTGTCAGCGTCGCACGGGAACTGCCTACTTCACGTCAACAACCTTGACGCCCGCCGTCGACGCACCGGCACTCACGTAGCCAATGGCCCCGACGTTGGCCTTCACATAGGCCACCACCTCGTCATCCGAGGCCTTGGTGGGCGGCGGCACGTCCTTGCCGGAGAAGATCTGCTGCTGCCAGTAGCTCTCCACCGCCGCGACACCTCGGCCAAGCACGCTCTTGGAGAACGCGGCCCGCACACTGCTGCCCTTGGCCTGATCGACCGGTTGAGCGGCCGTGCCGTTGGGGAACTTCGTGGTCTGCTTGAGGAACAGCTTGGTCACCACGTCGCCAGGAAGATCGGCGGTCGCGTTGGCGCTGTTCACGATAACCTTCACGTCCTGGGCCGCGGCCGGCGTGGCCACCACAAACAGGGCCAGCGTCGCGAGAACGGTAAAAATCTTGCGCATCATGATGGGTTCCTCAGAAGCTGAAGGCGACGGAGAGCAACCCGTAGTAGGTCCGCTGAGCCGGCGCGAGACGCGCCACCAGCGGCGGGGCCGTGGGCACGATCACCGACGGCACCGGCGTGTCAAACTGATAGCCCTCCACGCGATGCCCCTCGAGCTTGAAGGCCACCTGCGCCGACGGCTTGTACGACACACCCAGCGCCACATCCTGGTTGAGTGGCAGCGCCAGATTCGGAATGGGCGTATTGGCGAAGCGCACCATGTTGCGTCCGTCGTTGTACTCGGCCACCAGGGTGAGCTGCTCGGTGGGATTCACGCCGGCCTGCACGTAGTACGACGAGAAGTCCACGAAGTTGGGCGACTTGGTCTGCTTGAACGTCGTGTATTCTGCGCGCGCAAAGGCCTTGGAGAACACCGCCTCCGCCGAATACAGAAATGTCGTCGTGCGATTCGGACGCTGCGCCTCGGGCAACGTAGCGCTCGGCGTGCTCATGTAGTTGTTGGCGAACGCGCCAACGCGCACGCCATCAATGGGCGTGTTGACCCAGAGCTGACCACCCACCGTGTTCTCGTTGCGCGTGTTGACCACACTCACGCCGGTGGACGTGGGAATCTGCGCCTTGAGATCGTAGCCGCCGCCAAACAGCGTGGCGTCGATGGACCAGTCGCTGCCAAGATCAAAGGGCTTGCGCAGTACCACGCCGTCCACGAACTCGAGTGTCTCACCGTACACCGCATTGCCCACGCGGAAGAGCGGAAGCAGCGTGCCGATGTAGCGGATCTCGTTGAAAATGCCGCGCGGCAACGGGTTGCGACCGGCCTTGAGCGAGAGTCCGTTGTCGAAGCGATGCTCGTAGAAGGCCCACACCGGTTCGACATCGGGCGTGACGGCGTTGAGCGGGCTGCTGCCGATTTTGCGGTGCAGCAACTGCGTCACCACGCGATCCTTGTCAGAAATCTTGTAGCCGAACTGCAGCGCCAGAATCTGATAGTCCGACGTGCCGTCTTTCGTAATGCCCGTGACGGGCAGTCGATCGGACTTGCCGTAGGCAATCGTCGCCGATCCGTGAATGCTGAGGCGATCGTCCTGCTGCGCCTGGGCGGAGGCCGACACCGTCATGCCGGCGAGGAATACCATGGCCGCCGTGCGGCCGTGCTTCAATTGCGTGAACATGCTGGGGAGTTATCGGATGAATCAGTCGGAATAGCGTCGTTCCACTGTGACGATGGGCGGTGCATCGCTTGATGCACCGCCCATCGTTCACATCACCGGCGTCGGATCAGAACGATTCGAGAATGTCGTCGGAGTCCCCGTCCTCATCGAACGGGATGAGTGCCGCGGCACTCACCGGGAAGACATCGTCGGACTTCTCAGCGGCGGCCTGACCACCGCGGACCGGGGCAGCGCTGCGCGCCGGAGCCGGCTTGCCCACACCGCGCTTGGCGGCACGGGAGTTTGCAGGGGCCGTGGCCGCCCGACGCGCCGCCGACGTGACCGCCGGAGCGGCCGCGCTGTGGCTGATCGGGCGACCACGGTCACCCAGGTCGAACTGCGCGGCCAGCTCCTGCATTTCCGCCGACTGCGCCGACAGCTCGGCCGCGGCACTCGCCGATTCCTCGGCGTTGGCGGCGGTGCGCTGCGTGAGCCCACTGATCTGCGACATTGCGGTCGTGACCTCGGCGAGCTCCTTCTCCTGCTCCACCGCGCCTTCGGCGATGTTGTTCATGATCGTCGTGGCGCGCTGCACGCCGGTGCGGATCTCTTCGAGACGACGCTTCACGCTCTCGTTGAGCTGCACACCGGTCTCGGCCTTCGCCACCGACTCCTCGATGAGCGTCGCCGTGTTGCGCGAGGCTTCCGAGGCGCGGATGGCCAGGCTGCGCACTTCATCAGCCACCACCGCGAAGCCCTTGCCTGCATCACCAGCGCGGGCCGCTTCCACGGCCGCGTTGAGGGCCAGCAGGTTCGTCTGGAAGGCAATCTCGTCGATCGTCTTCACGATCTTCGCCGTCGCGTCGGCCGACTTCTTGATCTCGGCCACCGCATCGGCCAGCGCCGTCATGCGCTCCACACCCTGCTCGGTCGTCTGCGTGGCCTTGTCCATCGCCGCACGGGCTTCGGCAGCGTCAGCCGCGTTGGCCTTCGTGCGCTCGTCCACCACCTTGATGCGGTTCGACACCTGGTCGATGGCACCAGCCTGATCGGCGGCACCACTCGCCAGCTCCTGGCTGCCGTCGCCGATCTCGCGCGCCGCCGAGTTCACCTGGCTGATGGCCTGCGTCAGCGACGCGAACACCTCGCTGATGTTCTCGAGGGCCATGTTGAGCGACTCCTTGATGGCGGCGTGTTCGCCGACATAGTTGCCACGAACACGGGCCGAGAGGTCACGCGCGGCCACGCGGGCCAGCACGTCCTTGGCTTCGGTGATCGGCTCGATGACCGAGTCGAGCGTGGAGTTCGTGCCCGACACCAGCTCGGCGTAGGCGCCGCGGAAGTTGTCCGGATTGCCACGCTTGGAGAGGTCACCATGCTTGGCCGCGTCGATCACGCTGTTGATCTCACCCACCACGCCCTGCAGCGTGTCGGTGGCGCCATTGATGCTGCGCGAGAGCACGTCGTGCTCGCTGCGCACTTCCACCTTGGCGCTCAGGTCACCCGTCGCGAGGCGATCGGCCGCACGCGCCACCCCACCGATGTAGGAGAGCATGCCGCGGAAGGCCTCGGCCAGCTCGCCGATTTCGTCCTTCGACTGCAGGTCCACCTGCAAATCGATCTTGCCGCGAGCAATGTCACGGCCGGCATCGGACAGCGTGCGCATGGCGCCGATGATGCTGGTCAGCGTGCCCCAGGCCAGCACGCCGAGCGCCGCCAGCGCCACCACCAGCACGGCCGTGGTGACGTAGAACTGCGTGCTCTGCAGCTTGCCCGCCGAGGCGAAGGCCGTGGTGATGGCCGTATCCGACTGGGCAATCTGCGTGGAGATTTCGCCAGACAGTGTGGCGTACTTCTCCTTCACCTGCGTCATGCCGCCCATCAGGTCTTCCATCGAGCCCGTGATCATGCCGGTGCTCGATGCCTTGGCCGTCTCGGCATAGCCGACAAAGTCCGCGCCGATCTTGGCGATGGTGGCCGAGTCGGTGGTGGCGTTCGCCGCCAGCGAATCGTTCACCGCCTTGAACTCGGCAATGAGCGCGTCGGCCGCCGTGATGGCCGCCGTATCGCTGGCACCCACGGCATCACGCAACGCGCGCTGGTAGGTCTCGAGCGTCGCGAGCTGCTTGCGGCTCTGTTCCAACGCCGGGGAATAGCCCGTGCGAATGGTGGTCAATTCGGATTGAGCCCGCCGACCGAGAACCAGAGTGGTGCCCAGCGTCACGAGGAAGCCGAGCGCGGCCACGACGGGGAGGGCCAGGATCTTGGCCTTCAAGGTAAGTGATCGAAACATGTGGGGTGAGTGCGAAGATCGGATTGCCAAGGTGCGGACGAAGGTCCACACACGCCTCGCTGTCGGGTATCGGACCGGGCGCCAATGCACTTGAGCGTCAATCACCAATCGAGGGTCAGAGTGTCACACTGCCGGCACAGTCGTCACCGCTGTGCGGGTCCGAGGTCAACAATGTGACGGTACAAAACACCGAACCCCCGGCGTCGGTCAGATCGACCGGGCCGGGGGTTCGGATCAAACACGGATGGGCTCAGAGCCCGTCGAGCAGCGAATCGTTGTTGCTGGTGGCGGCAATGCGCTTGATGAGCCACTCCATGCCGGCCTGCGGTGGCAACTGATGCAGGCCGCGCCGCAACAGATGTACCTTATCCAACTGGTCGGGACGATAGAGCTTCTCCTCGCGCCGCGTGCCACTGGTGGCGATGTCGAAGGCGGGGAAGATGCGGCGGTCGGCCAGCGAGCGATCCAGCTTGATTTCGCAGTTGCCGGTGCCCTTGAACTCTTCGAAGATCACGTCGTCCATGCGCGAGCCGGTTTCCACCAGCGCCGTGGCGATGATGGTGAGCGAGCCGCCACCGTGCTGCGGCGCAATCATGCGCGCCGAGCCGAAGAAGGCCTTGGGCTTCTGCATGGCGGTGGCATCGAGGCCACCCGACATCGTGCGACCCGTACCGCGATCAACCGTGTTGTGTGCGCGCGCGAGGCGGGTGATGGAGTCGAGCACGATGACCACATCCTTGCCGAGCTCTACGAGGCGACGCGCACGCTCGAGTGTCATCTCGGCCACTTCCACGTGCCGCTTGGGCGGCATGTCGAAGCTCGAGGCCACCACTTCACCGTAGCCCCAGGTGATCATCTCGCTCACTTCTTCCGGGCGCTCATCCACCAGCAGCACAAACAGGACGGCCTGCGGATGATTGACGGCCACGCCTTCAACGATGGCCTGGAGCAGCGTCGTCTTGCCGGCGCGTGCCGGCGCCACGATGAGTGCACGCTGCCCATAACCAATGGGGGCGATGAGATCGATGGCGCGACGCGTGAGCTCAGGACCGGTCTTGGCCGGACGTCCCGTTTCCAGCGTGAGCTTGCGGTCGGGGTAGCTGGCAATGAGGGTGTTGAAGTCGGGGCGCTTCTCGAGCACCACCGGTGACCCCTCGTTGAGCTGCTGCACTTCGACGACGCTGTAGCGCCCGCGATGATCGCGGCCATAGGTCACGTCGAGCTTGTCGCCGCGACGCAACTGATGCAAACGCACCAGTGCCGGCGGTACAAACGGATCGGTGGGCTCGGGCAGGTAGCTGTTCTCCGCGCGACGCAGGAAGCCACCATCACGCGACGGGTCGAACCAGCCGGACATGGTGCCTTCGACCGCCACGGCGGCCGATGGGACACGCTCAATCCCGCCATCAGGCGTCGGTACCGCCGCGCCGGGTGCACCGCCCTCACGCCGGAAGCGGTTGCGACCGCGACGGCCGTTGCGACGGAAGCCACGATCGTTGTTGTCAAAGCGCTCGGGACGATCCCCACCCTCAGGCGCGGGACGTTCCGCGGCCACCGGACGCTCGGGACGCTCGGCGCGCTCCGGGCGATCGAAGCGCTCGTTGCGCCCCCGATTGCGGCCACGGCGACGGCCACCGCGCTCGCGACGGTCATTGAACGTGCGGTCGCCACGGTTGTCAGGACGATCGTTCCGCTCGGCGGGCGGATCCACGCGATCGAAGGCGCGATCGTAGCGATTGCCGCCTTCGAGCTGATCACGTGAAATGCGCTCGGCCGGGTCCCAGATGGGAGCGGGAATGGGCTCAGGCCGCGGTTCGGGACGCGGCTCGAAGGCGCGCTCAAAGCGGGGATCCAGAGGGCGCTCGGGTCGCTCCGGACGTGTCTCGGCGCGCGGTTCGAAGCGCGGCTCATGGCGAGGCTCAGCGCGCGGCTCATGGCGAGGCTCAGCGCGAGGCGCCGGTGCGGCGGCCGGCGGACTGGCGGACTCGCTGGCTTCGGCCTTGGGTCGTCGTGTTTGTCGTGGACGACGCGGGCGCTCGCCGTCGGTCTCGGCAGAGGCCGCGGGCGCAGGAGGTGGAGTCGGGGTCGCGCCGGTCTCGTCGGACTTGGCGGCGCGCTTGCGAGGAGCCCGCTTCACGGGCGCATCGAGGTATGGATTGTCGTCCCCGGCGGGTTCCGGGGCGGGCCGCGTACGAGGGCGGCGAGTCGGCTTCGGTTCGGTCATTCGACTACTGCGAGTGGGACAAACGGCGTGCGACCGATCGGACACACGCTCGGCGTCAAGCTGCGCCGTGCGGCACGAAGGTGCGGCACGACCCGGCCTGTGGCCACGGGACGCTGGGACCGGGACGGCCCAGGGAGGCGCGAACGCGCAAAATGCTCTTGTGCGGGTACTCGGGGGACGGAAAGGATGACCGTCTCACTGCCGGCGACGCGTCTGCGCGTTGCCGGTACCGCTGGGGGGAACACACGGAGGGCAATCCTCCGGTCGCTCGATGGGCCGCGTTGGGCTCTGCCAGGGCGCGCGCCAAAGGGGGCGCCGCAGCGATACATCCACCGTCGAGGTGCAGTGAGTATTGCGCCGCCCGACGCTTCGCGCAACCCTCGACTTCTACCCCGTCGGTACCGAAAAGGTTTCTCTGGTCGGGAATTCCCGTCGCTTTCCGCCCCGGACCTTCTAGCTTTGTGGGCATGATCGCACCCCTGCTCGACCTCCCGGCCGCTCTGGCCGAGGCCGTGGGCGCCTACGAGGCCTCCGGCAATGTCGGCGCCCTGATGGAGCGCCTGCACCACCTGCGCGACGGCGCCATGCCCGACGCCATCGTGTCGGCGGCAGAAGTCTGGCTGCACATGCCGGAAGTCACCGGGCCCCTCTACGAAAAGGTGGTCGCGGAACAGCCCACCAACACCCGGGCGCTCGTCATTCTGGCCAACGCCTACTGGCTCTCAGGACGCGGGCCCGATGTCGTGGGGGAGCTGGCCAATCGCGCCCTCGCGCTCGACCCGGAGAACCGCGCCGCCTGGCATCTCTGGGCGCTCACCGAAGCCAATCAGCGCGACCGCACGGTACGCTGGCTGCAGGTCACGCAGCGCTTCTCAGACGACCTGCTGGCCAAGGCGGCCCTGGCCGACAATGCGGCCTCGCTGGCCGCCGCCGAGCATGACAAGGAAGCGCTCGCGCTGGCCATCGCCACCTACGAAGACCTCTGGAATCACTCGCCCACCGCACAGCAGCGCGCAGCGCTCGAAACGGCCCTGGCGACACTCCGCAAGTATGAGTTCTGACCCGCGTCGACGCATCGCCTTACCACCGACTCACCGCACTGCAGCATGAGTGACACCCTCAGCGGCGGCCCGCCGCACGATCACGCCACACCGGGCGAAAGCGCGGCCCTCGCCGAATTCCGGCAGTTCCGCGAGCGCATGAACACGCGCATCCTTGGCGAAAACAACCTCGTCATCAATCGCTTCTTCAACCTCGATGGTCGCGCATACGAAGGCGGCGCACTCGATGTGAAGACGAAGGAATTACTGGGACTCGTTGCCTCGCTCGTGCTGCGCTGTGACGACTGCATCACCTACCACATCGTGCGCTGCGCTGAAGAAGGCGTGACACGCGACGAGGTCTTCGAGACCATGAGCATCGGGCTCATCGTTGGCGGCAGCATTGTCATTCCGCATCTGCGCCGAGCGGTCGACCGATGGGACGACTGCGAACGCATGCGCAGTGCGCCCAACGCCTGAGCGCCAGTTGGCTGAATGCCAACAGGCTGCAGGCCCATTGGTTGAATGCCAGGCACCTGCCGGTCAGGGCCTGGCGATGGTGTTCGGGTTGCCGTCGGAGACGTAACGCGCCCACTTGCTGCCGGGCTTGTCCATCTCGTTGAGTGTCGTGGTGAGATTCGTGCCGCCCTGCAGCGGCACGCGCGGCAGCTTGCCCGCATCGAACAACGGATCGTGCGGGCTGCGCGCGGGGCCGCCGGCCACCTCGAACACCGCCTCGTGTTTGTAGCGCACCACCTTCTTGCTCTTGGGATCCGTCCATGAGCCGCTGCGAGTGAGCGCGCGGTTCTTTGGCCACAGCCCGTAGGGCAGCGCCAGCCCACGCACCTGGTAGCCGGGCACAGCGGAATCGATGGCCATGGCGCCGCGCGCCAACTGCTCCTGCACCACGGCATCGGAATACTTGCTGAGCTTGGCGTGCCAGAGTGTGTGGTTGCACAGCTCGAAGCCCATCTCGTGCAACTGCCGAACCTTCTTGAGGCGCCACTCGGTCTTCTGACCGTCGATGCCCTTGTTGCCAAAGAAGGCATGCCCGGCGTCGGCGGCCGGTAGCATGCAGAACACCCCGCGCGTCTGCCATTCGGGATGCGCCTTGATGAAGTCGAGCAGAATGCCCAGCGCGCTGGTGGGATCGATGACCAGCTGACCGTTGCGCTCGAGGTAGCGGAACTGACTCGGCGACGCGTCATCGAAGGTGAACAGCACTGGAGACTTGCCCGCCGGAATGTCGATGCGCTTGTCGAGGTACGACGCCAGCGAGATCGGCACATAGCCCCGACGATGCAGCTCCTCCAGCTCGGCACGGAATCGCTCGCGCGAGACCTTGTACGTGCCGTCCTTGTCTACCACCTGATGCCATTCCACGATCGGAATCCGACCCAGCTCATTCGGGGTACGTACGGCGTTGGCGACGGGTCTGGCACTTTCCCGTCCCTGCGCCCGTAGGGCGGCAGGCGTAGCACCTGACACACTGCCAACCACCCCACCCATCAGCGCGAGCGCGCCCAGTCTCGATCTGACCGTCCCGCTCCATCTCCACCCGCAGTCCGCTCCAACCTTTTGGGCGCCTGGCGCTGTCTCACGCACCATGGTGCGTGACGCCACACTTGGTGCGCCCGTGACGGAGTTCTGGTGAGTGCGCGCGACAGAACGAGAGACCAGCGACAGCAGACGTGACATGGGGCGGGGCAACCAACCGGAAATCGTGATGGCGGAGCAGCGGTGACTCCCGAGGAAGCTAACAAGCCACCGGCCGAATCGTCGGCTGGCGCGCCAGCAGAACGCGTGCTGGATCACGACCGCGCGCAGGCATCCGCGCCCCGCCCCTCGTGGGTGGCGCGCACGTTGGCGCGTTGGCAAACCGGCCGTCGCGCCGCCCTGCTGCGTGTACTGCGTCGCGCGGCGCCCGCCCTTGGCATCGCGGCCGCGCTCACGGCCCTCACCTCCGCCTCCTGGTGGTACAGCTGCGGCTGGCATGGCTGCCCCTCGCCGGCGCAGTTGCAGGCCTGGCAGCCCAGTGAGGGCGGGGCCCTGCTCGCGCGCGACAGTGGGTTCGTGAGTTCGCTGACCATGATCAAGCGGCACAATGTGTCGCTCGACAAGGTGCCGCTGCATGTGCAGCAGGCGTTCATCGCCGTCGAAGATCGGCGCTTCCGGGACCACGAAGGCATCGACTGGCGGGGCGTGGCACGCGCGGCCGTGGCCAATGTGCGCGCCGGTGGCGTGCGCGAGGGCGCCAGCACCATCACCATGCAGTTGGCGCGCAATGTCTTTCTCGGCACACGCGCCGCGGAGCGGAGCTGGGGACGCAAGTTGCTCGAAGTGCGCTATGCCGGATTGATCGAGCGCGCGCTCAACAAGGATGACATTCTCGAGCGCTACCTGAACGCCATCTATCTCGGCAACGGCGTGTACGGTGTCGAAGCCGCGTCGCGTGATCTCTTCGGCAAGGGTGTCCGGGACATCACGCTCGGTGAGGCCGCACTGCTGGCCGGTCTGCCCAAGGCGCCGTCCACGTATTCGCCGCGCAACAGTCGCGCCCGGGCCCTGGCGCGCCGCGACGTCGTGTTTGCGGTGCTCGAGGAGACGGGCGCGGCGTCCGCGTCCGCGTTGGCGCGTGCCCGTCGCACGCCGTTCAAGTTTGCGCGGCGCGAGTACGTACCGTCGCGCACGATGGACTCCTGGGCCGTCGAAGCCGCGCGTGGCACCATCGACTCGCTGCGCCGCATTGGTGTCTTGCCGCGCGGGCTGGCGGATTCGGAGTTGCGCGTGTGGACCACCATCGACCGCCGGGCGCAGGTGGCCGCCGAGCGCGCGGTAGCGGCGCAGGCGCAGCGTATCGACGAGGAGCGACAGTGGAGCGGGCAGTCCACGCGTGGCGCGCGTCGCACGCAGGGCGCGCTCGTGGCCATGGATCCCGTCAACGGCGCCGTGCGTGCCATCGTGGGCGGGCGCTCCGTCGAGCGCAAAGGCTTCAATCGCGCACTCAAGGCCAAGCGTCAGCCGGGGTCGACCTTCAAGCCGTTTGTGTACGCGGCCGCACTGCAGCAGGGCTTCACCACGGCCACGCTGGTGGATGATGAACCGGTGGCAGTGGACGCCGGCCGTGATGTCTGGCGGCCCGCCAACTACGGCGACGACTACGCGGGCCGCATCACGCTGCGCGAAGCCCTCGCGCGTTCTGCCAATGCCGCCACGGTGCGCGTCAGCCGTGATGTGGGCGTGGAGCGCATCGCGGGGCTCGCGCAGTCACAGGGCATCAGCAGTACACTGCCGCTGGTGCCCGCCCTCGCCCTCGGCGCGGCCAGCGTTACCCCGCTCGAACTCACGGCCAGCTACGCGCCCTTCGCCAACGGCGGTGAGCGCGTCACGCCCCTGCTGGTCACTCGCATTGAGAACCGTTTTGGTGACGTGCTCTGGTCCGCGCCCAATGCCGCGCGTCGTCGGGTCATTGCCGTAGAAGACGCGTTTCTCGTGACGTCCATGCTGCAGACGGTGGTCGATGCCGGTACCGGACGTGCCGTGCGCGATGCCGGCATTCGCGGGCCGGTGGCAGGCAAGACCGGCACCACCAACGACGGTACCGACGTGTGGTTCGTGGGATACACGCCGTCGCTCGTCGCGGGCGTGTGGTTCGGCGCCGATGAACCGCAGCCGCTTGGCTGGAATGCCAGCGGTGGCCGGCTGGCGGCGCCCGCCTGGGCGCGATTCCTTCGCGAAAGTGGCTACGCTCCTGAACGCGAAGCGCCCTGGCGCGTGCCCGCGGGCATTGAGTCGCGGCAGGTGGACATCGCCACCGGCGCGCTCGCCAGCGACTGGTGCGGCCCGGCGCGGCGCGAGTACTTCAAGCGCGGCACGGCTCCCACCAAGTCCTGCGAGCAATCGGACTATCTGGCCATGCGCGACATGGACGACTCGGACGATCACGACGACGATGATGGCCGTCGTGACGATATGCGCGGCAACCGACGGGAGCTCGATGTCGAGGGCCTCACGCGCGAAGCCATCGAGGAGGCGCTGGAAGGCATCCTCGACGCGTCGCAGGCCAATGACAAGGCCCGTCGCGCGGCGCGCAGCATGATCCGCGAAATCCAGCGCGCGGCAGAGCGTAATGTCGAGCGCGTGTCACAGCAGGCCGCTCAGCAGGCGGAGCGCGAACGACAGCGCGCCCGCGCTGCCGCTCGCGACCGCATCCGCTAGGGCTCTACCCGCGCAGGACGCCGAGCCAATCGCGCGATGTGCCCTCGTAGCCCGGGAACATCGTGCGCAGGTCTTTTGCACCGAGATGACGTGAGGCCACTTCCGCAAACACGGCGCGGAAGTCGGTCGTGAGTGCGAGGTCGCGGCCCTCATACAACTGCTCGGGCGCCAAACCAGGCCAGCGGCCGTGCACTTTCTGCGCACTGCCCAACGCACCGCCGATCACGAACATCGCGCCGGCATGTCCGTGGTCGGTACCGCCCGTGCCGTTCTGCCGCACCGTACGGCCAAACTCCGAACAGGTGAGGATGACCACGTCCTCCATGCGATCACCCAGGTCGGCGACCAGCGCAGCAATGCTGTCGCCAAAATCGCTGAGCCGATTGGCGAGCTGACCCTGCGCCGCCCCCTGATTCACGTGTGTATCCCAGCCGCCAATGTCGGCGAAGGCTACTTCGAGTCCGACGCCGGCCTTGATGAGCTGCGCGATCTGCAGCAGGCGCTGACCGAACTGTGAGCGCGGATACTGCGCGCCGCTGGCCGGTCGGTACTGCTGCGGATTGGCGGCGCGCAGCACCTTGAGCGCTTCGAACATGTCACTGCCACTGCCGTGCACGAGGTCGGCCGAGCCCGTGCGGTACAGAGCTTCGAGACGGCGCTCCGCGTCGCCGCCGTTGGTACGGATGCTGAACTCGTCGATGGAATTCATGGCCACCACCGGCGCCTTGCCCTCGAGAATGCGCGGCGTCTGCGCGCTCATGGCCACGGCGCGAAACGCCTTGGACGTCTCGGGCGTGCAGGCCTCGCAGGTCCCCTGCACGGCCAGGTATCGGTTGAGCCAGCCATCCGTCGTGCCTTTGCGATCGGGCGTGCCGGTCTCCATGTAGTCCTGCGCATCGAAGTGCGAGCGCGTGGCACTTGGGCTGCCGACCGCATGAATGGGCGCGAGCAGTCCGCGATCCCACAGCGGCTTGAGCGGCGACAGCGACGGATGCAAACCGTAGAAGCCATCGAGATCGATGGCGCCGAGCGACCCGTTGTTGCGCGCGGGTGAGCCAATGGCCAGTTGTGGACGCGCCTTGTAGTACTGTGCGTCGCCAAAGGGCACCAGCACGTTCAGTGCGTCAGCCGCGCCGCGCTGAAAGAGTACGATGAGGGTCTTGCCACGCGCGGCGCGCGGCAAGTCCATGGCCAGGGCGGTGCGGCGCAGGAAGCTGGGGCTCAGGCCCAGCGTCATCAGCGATAGCGCACCACCCTTGAGAAATACGCGACGATTCATGGTTCCGTCCGGCAAAGGTTGAGGCGCGACACTCAGCGCCGCTGAAATTCGGGAGAACCGAGCGCCAGCCCGATGATCTGCGCGAGGCCCGACGCCTGATTCATGCTGGCATTCGCGTTGTTATTCGCGTTCATGCCGCGTCTGGCTGGCCTGTTCCCTGCTGGCGGCGGTGTCATCATGCCGTTGGTGTCGTCATCGTCGATGATGAGCGAGTCGGCCTTCGCGGCGTTGGCCTGCAGAAACGGGTTGGTCCCCGTGAGCAGCACTTGCCGCGTATCGGGCGAGACGGCACCGCCGAGCAATTCGCGAATGACGCCGTCAACCTGCTGTTCCCGCGGCAGTGGCTGCAGCGCAGCAGCGGCCGGCCACTGCTGCAGCCGCACACCCGGCACGCGACCACTGGCCACCGCGAGGCCAAAGTTGATGCGATTGAGAATGGCTCCGGTGTTCATCCAGGCGTCGCCGGTTTCGGGCCAGCCGTTGGGCGCCTGGTGCCCGTAGATGGGTTGCCCGAGACGCGCCACCAGTTGGGCCAGCACCGGCGCCGGTGTGGGCGTGCCGTGCATCGCGCGCAGCGTGCTCACGACCACTTCGAACGGCGACTTCACCTTGGCACGATAGGCCGCCGTGCTGAAGAACTCCGGGCTCGTGACGATCGTGCGCACCACCTCGCGAATGTCACCGTTGCTGCGTGTGAACGTGGCTGCCGCACGCTGCACCAGGGCCGGGGGCGGCGTATCACTCACCAGACGTCGCGCCAGCTTGGTGGCAATGTACTCGGCGGTTTTCGGATGACGCGCCAGCAGGTCCAGCACCGCCTCGCCTTCCTCCACGCCGCGGCCGGCGGGGAAGCGCTGACCGAGAATGGTCTTGGCACCCGCGTCGTGTACCTGGGGCCGGAACACAAAACCACCACCCTGGGCACCGCGCTCGAGTGTCCAGCCGGTGAGCGCGCGTGCCACTTCAATCACGTCCTGCTGGGTGTAGCCGCCGTCCACACCCAGCGTGTGCAGCTCCATGAGCTCGCGGGCGTAGTTCTCGTTGAGTCCGCGCCGACGCTGCTGCAGTTGCGCCACGCGCTGCATCTGTTCGTCGTTCGCACCGCGCTGCTGCGCCGCGCGGCGCACGGCCTGCGCGCGACGCTGCGCCAGACGCGGTGGAACCGGCTGCAACACGGGGCGTCCGCTGTCGGCCACACTCTGCCAGTTGTCGAGGTAGTAGAGCATGGCCGGGCTCTTGGCCACCGCGCCAAGCAGCGCACGGAAAGAGCCCAGCGCGTGCGGACGAATGGCCTCACGCTCGTAGTCATTCAAGAAGTAGCGCGTGCGATCCTTGCCCACGAACACGCTGAAGTGATTGAGCCAGAAGTCCACCATGACTTCTTCGAGCTGTCGCTCGGTGAGCACGGCGCGCGCCACGCGATGGGACGTGAGTTCACCGACGTACTGGCGGCCCAGCTGCGCGGCTTGGCGCACACGCTGGCTGTCGGCTGCGGTCGCCGACGCCCCCTTGCGTGCCAGTTGCGCCTGCAGCTGTCCACCCGGTGGGCTCTCGGCAAACAACTGATCGGCCGACTTGGTGAGCGTGGTGTAGCGAGAGGCAAACGCCGTGGCGGCCGCGTCATCCAGCCGCTCTGGCTGCAACTGCTGCGCAATCCACGCGTCGACGCCCATGCGCCGCACGGCTTCGCTGTCGCCGGGCCGCGGGCCAAACGCGAGGCGATTGAGCACATGCTGCACCTGCTGATCGGCCGTTTGCTCGCGGGCGGTGCTCTGTGTCGCGCGCGGTGCCGCCGCGCGATTGCTCGAGCCACGAGCCATGTCGCCGGAGACTCCGCCTGTCTGGGCCACACCCGGCGCCGCGCTGCGGCAGGAGGCCAAGAGCGTCAGGCTGAGGAACATCGCCCCGGTGTGGCGCAGGGCGGGGCGGTGGACAAAGTCGAAGGCGGGGCGATAACGCATGGCGGTGTGGCTCCGTTGAAGTCGTCGAACTGCCCTCGCTTGGACGCCGACAAGTGGGCCGTGTTAAGACTACCGGCGGAACGTGACACACGGACCGGCGGTCCGACTCGAGACCCGCTGTCAATTCGGGTGCGCGGCGTCACCTTGCCGGCACGGTCGCCGTATATCTTACGACATGGCCGAGACGGATTCTCCCAGCCGATTGGAGCGCGCGCTCGATGCCGCGCTCGCTACCGGAACCTTGACGACCATTGCCACGGGCGGCGCGCTGCTCGGCCTGGGCTGGCGTGAGGGCGAAGCCGGGCGCGCGTTTCGCCTGGCCGGTCGTGGATTGCTCGAGCGGTTTGGTGTGGCGTCACAAGCCGCGCCACTCACGTCGGTGGCCCTTGGCTATCTGCATCACCTCATTGTGGCGACCGCGTGGGGATTCCTGCTCGCGGCGCTGGTGCAGCCATTTCGCGGCATCTGGCGTGTGCTGGTGACCGGAGCGCTGGTGCTTGGGTATGTCTCCATGTCACTCAGCGTTCTGCCTGCACCGTTGCGTATAGGCTACGGTGTGACGGGAAATACCCCCGCCGCGGTTCCCATTGCAGCGGCACTCGTGGTTGCGCTGCTCAGTGGAATCTGGCTCGACGCGAGTGACGCCATCCCTTCTTCGGTGGACACGACCAACCCGTGACCATTCGCGTCACCAATGGTGACACGGTTGGTGATGCACATCACAACGGGCACGATACGTGTTTCGCCATCGTTGGGTATGGAGTTGGGCACGGACCTGGGTCGGCACCCGGGTAGCACCAGAAGGACGGTCGGGATACAGCGGCCGTTGCCCTATCCGGTATGGCACGTCTTATGGACGCGTGGACGGCGCACGTGACGAGGCGGGCCATCCGGACCCCGAGACCCTCAACCCGCAGGAGGTAGCAAATGGACGTCCTCGTACGACTCGAGGCGCGTCCGAGCGATTCGCCGGTACTTGCGCACGTGAACTCGATTCCCGTGCTTCCCTTCGGCACTCGCTCGCGGCGTGAAGTGGTAACGCTGTACGGCCAGGCAGACGCGCAGTCGCTCGCGCTTGCCCTTGCCGCCACCGTGGAGAGTGAACGACTGGAAGCCGTGACGTCGGGCGTCGTGCGGCATCTTGGCGTGTGGCCGGACCGCGGTGCGGTCGGTGACTCGGCCTGGCGGGACAACGCGACAGGTCGGTTGGTGACGCAGGATCTCGATATTCCCTTGCCTACGCTCGAAGCGCGGGCGTCGGAGCTGCTTGGCAGCTGCGGCACCACGTTGCGGCGGGTGGCGGCCGGACTGGCCATGCCGGACTGGCCCGAGGGAACGGAACGCGCACTCAGCTTCTCCTTCCTCAGCGCCGTGGGCGCGAGCGGTGGAGCCGGTGCCTCACTGGAGGACGACGCCGGAGTGGAACGCTGGCTCGACTCCATCCGACAGGCGGATGCCTACGGATTCGACGTGGAGGGCGACTGAACGGACTCTCGTTTGTCAGATTGCAGGTCGTGAGCGGGTGGTGATCCTTCGGGGTTGCCACCCGCTCGGTATTTCGGGGGCGGCCACGACCCCGCCACCAGCATTCCCCCTACCCCCCGTCCGGCCCAGTCCGCTTGCTGCTCCCCTCCCCCGACCGCATGGTCAACACGGTGGTCGGGACAACCTCCCCGCCGCCCACGACCCCCACCTCCGGGGGCCGCGACGTCCGAACCATGCGGGGCAACGCACCAGGCCCAGCCTGCCGCGACCCCGCGCAACCCGCTCGCCGGACCTCCGGCGACGCGCGGAGGGACGATGCGGGATTACGACAGCGCCGGCATCAGAAACATTGCCGTGGTCGGCCACGGCGGCAGCGGCAAGACCAGTCTCGTCGATGCACTCTGCTTCGCCGCCGGCTCCGGCAAACGCCACGGCAACATCCGCGACGGCACCGCCCTCACGGACCATCTCCCCGAAGAAGTCGAGCGCGGCTACTCCATCGCCCTCGGCTGTGCCTACGCCGAGTGGATGGAGAGCAAGATCAACTTTGTCGACACGCCCGGCTCGCTCGACTTTCAGGGCGACGCGCTTGCCGGCCTCGCCGCCACCGACGGCGCCCTCTGTGTGGTGAGTGCCGTGAGCGGCGTGGAAGTCGGCACCGAGCGCATGTTTCGCGCCGCCATGCAGCGACAGGATCCGGTGCTCTTTGCCGTCACCATGATGGACAAGGAACATGCCGACTTCGATCGCATCTATCTCGAGATCAAGTCGCGTCTCACCGCCAAGGTCATTCCCGTCGAGATCCCCTGCGGCGAAGGCCACGAGTTCTCCGGCGTCATCAATCTCTTCACCCAACGCGCGTACATGTACACGAGTGGCGCCAAAGGTGAATACGTCGAAACCGATATCCCTGCGCACTGTCAGGCTCGATTCGCCGCCTATCGACAGGAACTCATCGAGGCCATCAGCGCCACCGATGACGCCCTCCTCGAGCGCTACCTCGAAGGGCAGGACATCGACCGCGATGATGCCATACACGGCATGAAGGATGCCATGGCACGGCTCGATCTCTTCCCGCTCTTCTGCGTTTCGGCGGAGAACATGATCGGGGTGCGCGCCATGCTCACCGAGCTCGTGCAGCTCATGCCCAACGCCTGGGAAATGGAGGAAATCCATGCCCTCACCGGATCGGAGGGCCACGCGACCATTCAGCTGCATGCCAAGGACGACGGGCCCTTCGCGGCGCTCGTGTTCAAGACACTCTCCGAACCTCATGTGGGAGACGTGAGCTACTTCCGTGTGCTCTCGGGGTCGGTACAGACGGGCCAGGAGGTCTACAACGCCACGCGCGACGTGGTCGAGAAGCTTGGCCACCTCAGCGTGCCGCTGGGCAAGGAACGCGTGGAGGTCCAGACCCTGCACGCCGGTGACATTGGCTGTGTGGCCAAGCTGCGCAACACCCACACCAACGACACGCTGTCCACGCGCGAACATCCCATCCGTCTTCCGGCGATCACCTTCCCCGAGTCGGTGGTGCACTTCGCCGTATCCGCCGCCGCGCGCGGTGAAGAAGAAAAGCTGCAGCAGGGCCTGCACCGGCTGCACGATGAAGATCCCACGCTCAGTGTGGCCTACAACCCGGAGACACACGAAACCATCGTGGGTGGCATGGGTGAGCGGCATCTCGACGTGGCCATGGCCGTACTCAAGCGCAAGTTCGGCGTACAGGCCGATCTGGCGCCGCCGCGCATTGCGTATCGCGAGACGATCACGGCCAAGGCTGAGGGGCAGGGTCGTCACAAGAAGCAGACGGGTGGGCGCGGGCAGTTCGGCGACTGTTGGATCCGCATGTCCCCCATGCCACGCGGCGAGGGCTATCTCTTCGACGATCGCATCGTGGGCGGTGTGATTCCGTCCAAGTACATTCCGGCCGTGGACCGCGGCATTCAGGAGGCCGCGCAACGCGGCGTGCTGGCCGGCTTCCCGCTGGTGGACTTCCGCGCCGAACTGTACGACGGCTCCACGCACTCGGTGGACTCGAACGAAATGTCGTTCAAGATGGCCGGCATCCTCGCGTTCAAGACCGTGGCCAGCAAGTGCCGACCGGTTCTGCTCGAGCCCATCGACCTCCTCGAGGTGACGGTGCCCGATCGCTACCTCGGCGACGTGCTGGGCGATCTGTCCGGGCGACGCGGCCAGATTCTCGGCACCGACACCGATGGGCAGCAGACCAGTGTACGTGCGCTGGTCCCGCAGGCCGAGTTGCACCTGTACGCCACGCAACTCTTCTCGCTCTCGCATGGACACGGCACGCTGACCCGCCGATTCAGCGGCTACGAGCAGGTGCCGCATGAAGCGGCGCAGAAGGTAGTGGCCGAACACGCCCGGGAGATGGAGGAAGCCACAGGCTGATCGAGGCGTTCGCCGCGCAGAAACCATGACAAAGGCGCCGGTGCTGTCACAGCACCGGCGCCTTTGTCACACCGTGGCTGGCTGCGCCCGCCGAGGGCTGGCCGGGGTTGCCGGTTATCTGAACTGTTCGTCATGAAGCCGTGATCACTCATCGAGCCATGACGACATCCAGCCCACGCTCCCTCTACTCCACCGCCACGCTGCACTGCCGTTCCCGCCTCCGGGCGGGCTACACGGTGGTCGAATTGCTGATCGTGGTGGCCATTGTCGGCGTGCTCGCCGCACTCGCGCTGCCGCGCTTCCGCGTGGAGCGCCTGAAAGTGGACTCCGCCGCCCGCACGCTCAACATGGTGCTGATGGCGGCCAAGACCGACGCCGCAGCCCGCGGACACAATGTGCTGGTCGTGTTCGATACCGCCAAGGGATCGATTCGCACCGTGTGGGACGCCAACAACAACGAGCGCATCGACGCGGGGGAACACACACGGCCCGCCGTGTTGCCCGAAGGCGTGCGTTTCGCGCGAGGGGAAGCCGTGCCGGCCTTCGGTCTCGACGTGGACCAGTTTCCCTCGCTGCAGCGCCTGAACACGCAGCCCTATCTGGTGCTGCAGCGCAACGGCGCTTTCGATCGCGCGGCCGTGTTCTATCTCAGCCCGCGCGCCAAGCGCCACGATGATCCCTTCGGTGACACACGCATGTTGCGGGTGGATCGGGCCACGGGACGTGGGCGCGTGTTTCTCTACACGAAAGACGGATGGAGGTCGCAATGAGTGCGCATCGTTCTGGACGTGCGCCACGCGGTCGTAATCGCGATCGCAATCGTGTTCGCAATCGCGGCACGCGGCGCCGCGGTTTCACGCTCATCGAAACCGTGCTGGCCATGACCATCCTCTCCGCCATCGTGCTGATGATCGGATTGGGCACCTCGCAGTTGCAGCGCGCGGTGGGCGATGCCGGCATTCGCAGCCGGGCACACGCGCGCGCCGACATGCAGATCGGGCTGGCGCGCACCTGGCCCACCTGGAGCACGCTCGAACGTCTGACTGCCAGCAACTACAACGGCCTCGCTGATGGGTTGCGCACCACGACCGTCGTGACGGCCGATACCACCGGGCGGCGGCGCATCAAGCGGGTGCGGGTCACGGTGGAAGCCGTGCCGGCTACGCAGATGCCGACGCCAGTCGTCCGCAACATTTCCATCGCCATCCCATGACCCGCTCTCACTCCTCGCGTCGCCGCTCCGGCGTCACGCTCGTCGAGTTGCTCATCGGCATGACCATCTTTGGTGTCGTCATGACCGCCGGCATGGGCTTCATGATGACCCAGTCGCGCGGTCTGCGCGTGCTGTCCGACCGCAGCAACACCGTGCAGAACGGGCGCTTCAGTCGCGACCTGCTGCGGCAGGAGCTGCGCGCGGCCGGCACCAACGTCACCGACGTGCAGCCCATTCTGGTGATGGCCAACGACAGCGTCGTGGCCTTCAACGCCGACCTCACCACGCGCAACCGCGACTCGGTGTCGCTCACGGGCGCGGTATACGTGGACACCTATGCCAGCGAAGCCACGGTCAGCGCCATCACGCTTGATCGGCAGTTCACCATTCCCGGCTCCAGTCCGGTGCTCATGTATCCGCTGCAGAGCTACTCGCAGGTGAACGCCATGTTCATCAACAGTGACGCCGAGCTGCTCATCTATCGCTTCACGCCGGATACGGCGGGACCGGCGGGCACCTATGCGCTGTTCCGTCAGGTCAACGACCAGAAGCCCGAGCTCGTGGCCACGGGCCTCCGCCGCGCCAACAACAAGCCCTTCTTCCGCTACTGGTACGATCCCTCGCGTTACGGCAATGACGAACCCGATCTCGATACCGTGCCGCGCACCTGGCTGCCGCTCCGCAAGACGGCGCCGCGTCGTGGCCTCGATGCCGACACCGGTGTGGCGGTCTCGGCGCGCATCGATCAGTTGCGTGCGGTGGAGGTGACGTACGAAGCCAAGGCCACCGGCGCCAACCGTCCCGAGATTGTCCGCTATCTCGTGCCCATGCCCAACGTGGAGAACGCACGGCAGTCGCGCGCCTGTGGTCGTCCGCCACTGCAGCCCAATGCGCCGTCGGTGACCTGGCGCAGTGACTCGCAATTCGTGCAGATCACCATTCCCTCGGCCGTCGACGATGGAGCGGGTGAACGGGATGCCATTCGCTATGTGATCTGGCGCCAGCGTGTGGGGGCCGCCACCTGGGGGGAACCCATCAGCACCGTCGCGGCCACACAGCGCGCCAGTTACATCGTGCGCGACAACGGCATGCCGACCCGCAACGCGTCGTACCGCTATGGCGTCGCGGTGCAGGACTGCACACCCAACGTTTCGTCCATGTCCACGTCCGCCGACGTGTACGTCCCATGAGGAGCCTCGTCATGCGTTCACGTCAAAGGGCGCGATTCGCCGCCCGTCCCCTCGTTCGTCCGCGTCGCGGCATGGCACTGCTCACCGTCATCGTGCTGGGCGTGGTGGCCATGACCATCGCACTGGCCTCGTCCATGCTGGTCATGGCCAGCACGGTGTCCACCAAGGCCAGCGAGCGCACCGTCATGGTGGACGACGTGGCGCTCACCGGGCTCGAGGAAGCCCGCAATCGCCTCAACGCCAGGTTGGACACGGTGCCGGCGTCCGGCATTCTCACGCTGGAGAACGGCGCCACCATTGCCGGTACGCACGGGGTGAAGCGCTACACCTGGGTGAGCCGCATCGGCAACTCCGATTCGCTGTCCAACGCCGGCGAGTTTGGTGTGCAGGCCGAGATCGTATCGCGGGCCGTGGACAAGAGCGGGACGGTGGCCATTCGCCGCGAGGTCATCTACCAGGAGTCGTTCGCCAAGTACGCCTACTTCACCGATGTCGGGCGCACCGTCTCGAACGGCATTCTGTGGTTCGCCAATGGCTGGACGGCGCACGGGCCGATGCATTCCAACGACTCGCTCTACATCTACGACGGCGCGCCGCCGCAGGCCATCTTCAAGGACGTGGTGACCACGGCCAAGGGCGTGTACAACGCAAACGACGCGCAGTGGGACAAGGGGCGTGCCAAGATCATCAGCCCGATCGCCATGCCGGGCACGGCCGACCTCAACATCGTGCGCGACATCGCGGCCAATGCGGGATACGTCTTCACGCCGTCGGTGGTGACTGGCGACTCCGCGCTCACCACCATGCGCATCGAGTTCGTGGCCATTGACATCGACGGCAATGGCCAGGCCAACGGTCCCGACGAGGGCTTCTTCCGCATCTATCAGTCGCGCAGCACCAACCCCTGGGGGCATGGCTACACGGCGGCGCGCACGCAGGCCGCGCCGGGCGGCGCCTATGCGCCCAATGACAGCGTGATGTACTCCCCCAATTGTGGCGTCACGAACGTCGTAGGCGGCGTAAATGTCGTGACGCAGCGTTTCCGGCACGTGCCGGAGGGTGGCTCAGGCGGCTACTCCACACGCATGAGCGGCAAGCGCAGCGCCTTCGAAAGCCCCAGTGCCCGCTGCTTCCTGGGCGGTGATCCGCGTCTGAACGGTGGCGTGTTTACCGCCAGTGATTCGGCCGGCAACTGGCTGCTGCGCACCTCCGGCACGGTGCCACCCGCCGTGGCCGCGCGTCCCGATGGCGCCTATCTCTGGCCGCTGAGCCCGCGCTTCAATCCGGCGTTTCGTGGCACCATCTTCGTCGAGGGGCGCGTGGGGCTGAGTGGTGTGGTGCGCGGCCGCGTCACGATTGCCGCCCGCAACAACATCGTCATTCTCGACGACCTCACGCAGGCGACCGCGCCCGGCAACACCACCTGCACGGCCGACGACGACATCATCGGGGTGTTTGCCGGCGAACACGTGCTTTGGGCCGACAATCAGATCCAGTCGCCGCAGCAACGCCGCACCAATGACGGCACGGGCTGGCTGCTGCCACGCAAGGACTTCAGTCCCTCGCCGGCGCGCCCGGACTTCCAGTTGCACGCGGTGGTCATGGCGCTCAGAACCATTGCGTCGGAGCGGCCAAATCCACCGGGTGGACTGGGTACCGACTACTACGTCGATCGTGGTTTTGTGCGGCAGGTGGGCGGACGCATCATGCAGCGCGCCGGTACGGGTGGCACGATCGGCGGTGGCCGTATTCACGGATTCACCTCGGACATTTCGTTCAACCGCTGCTCCCTCTCGTTCCCGCCGCCGTACTTCCCCACCACGGGCCACTGGCGTGTCAGTCAGTATCTCGAAATCGATCCGCGCGGTTTCGACGTCAACGAGTGGTTCGCGCGGCGCTGAAGCCAGAGCCTGCATGAACGCACAACGGGCGACGCCACTCCAAACGGCGTCGCCCGTTGTGTTGTGTGCCCGCTACGGCGCGTGCGCCGTTCAGCCCGTCACACCTTGTGGTACTGCAGGCGCGCCGCTTCGCGGCGGTCCGTGGCGTCGTAGATCTCGAAGTCACTGAAGAACGCGGCCGCCTCCTGCTGCAGCACACGCAGCACGGCCACCGCGAGTCGGCGGATCTCGAGCTCCGCGCCTTCGCTGGAACGCAGCTCGAGCATCGTGCGCCAGGCGCGCGCGTTGCCCGTCACGACAATCTTGGTCTCGGTGCTGTTGGGCAGCACGCCGCGTGCGGCCTCACGCGCCATCTTGCGGCGGTGCACCTTGTCGTCTACCCAGGCATAGCGGGTCATGAGCTGCTCCACGAGCGCCACGTAGCTGTCGAGGGCCGAGGTCACCTGCGTGCGCCAGGCGTCTTCGAGCGGCGCATCGCCGATGATGGCCGGTGGCATCACGAACTGCGCGTCGCTCTCGTCCACATAGCGCTGCGAGAGCTGCGAGTAGGCAAAGCCGGCGCGGTGCCGCACCAGTTCGTGGGTGAGCGAACGGCTCACGCCCTCGAGCAGCAGGGAGTAGTTGGCATGCTCCAGCACGCTGCCGTGGCCCTGCTTCTTGATGTTCTCCAGATACTCGCGTGTGCTGCGACCAGCCGGATTGCGCTGACTCATGTAGCACAGGCGACCGGCAAATTCCGCCAGACGTTCACCGTCCGTGGACTCCCCCATCCACTGCACCGGCAGGTGGGCCGGCTCGGCAAACTGGGGGCGGGCGAGCACGGTGACACGGGGCTCACGCAGGATGGCGGCGTCGGAAAGCGGCATCGGAGGAATGAAAAGACGGGTTGATGAATCTCGCCGCAGAAGGTAACTCGGTAGGCACTCTCCCCGCGACGTTGCGCCGGGCCTGATGCCCATGATTCAGCTCACCGCCCCGTTCATCGCCTGTTCGGCCCGCCCCCCTCATGTCCGATTCCACACTCGTCAGGACCTCGCGCGATGTGCGCGAGGAAATTCAGCAGACCCGCCCCTTTCGCTCGTCCTCGCAGGAAGCGCTCATCGCGCTCATGCGCACGGCCTCGGTGCTGTCGCGGCGCGTGTCCCGGGTCGTCGAGCCCCATGGGCTCAGCCTGGCGCAGTACAACGTGCTCCGCATTCTGCGGGGGGCGGGAGCGGCCGGCCTGCCCACCCTGGCCATCCGCGATCGCATGATCGACGAAGGGTCGACCGTCACGCGCCTGCTCGACAAGCTGGAAAAGGCGGACCTCGTGATCCGCGACCGGAGCCGGCCCGACCGTCGGCAGGTGCTGTGCAACATCACGCCGGCCGGTGAAGCACTGCTGGCGTTGCTGGACCCGCTCATGGATGCCGTGGACGACGACATCATGGCGCCGCTTTCGGAAGATCAGCAGCGGGCGCTCATCGACACACTTGGCGCTTTGCGCACGGGCGGCTGAACGAAGCCCGTACCCGGATCGGAAACGGACCCGGCGCCGTCAGCCGGGCAGCAGGTCGAGTCGGAAGCGGTCCCAGCGCCGGCCGCGCTCCACGTCCTGGAGCGCGGTCTGCACGGCAGGCGGGAGGGCGGGGGCGGCCGGGTCGTGCCGCAAGTCGCCGAACGGCAGCGCGCCGGTGTCAGCCACCTTGCAGCCCGGGTTGAACACCCCGGCCGGATCGGCAGCGGCCTTGATATTGGCAAAGGCCGCCCGGGCTTCGAGGCCCCAGATGCGGTCCAACAGCGGCGCGCGCAGTCGTCCGTCGCCGTGTTCGCCGGCCAGTGTGCCACCGAGTTTGGCGGTGAGTTCGCACACTTCATCGAGCAGTTGAGCAACAATATCGCGCCAATTGGGCGCCATGGTGTCAATGAGCGGGTTCACGTGCGCATGACAGTCACCGGCGTGACCAAAAATGACACCGAGGGTGCGCGATCGTTCGAGCGCGTGGCGAACGCCGCGTACGTACTCAGGAAACCGGCCTGGCGGCACGCAGCCGTCTTCGATGAACTGCATGGACCGAAGTCGAGGCGCCAACTGGGAAAGGATCGGGCTGGCCGCATGCCGGAGGTGCCACAGTTGCCGCTCGAGCTCCGGGGTGTCGGCTTTACGAATCTCTATCGCGCCATGAGAGCGGCACATAGACGCCACAGTATCGATAAGGATACCGCAGTGTGACCTGTCCTCTCCTTCCACTTCAATCAGCAACACCGCTTCTGCATTCGCCGGCACACCGGTCTCGCCACCCCGCGCCGCCACATCCAGAAATGTCCGGTCGAGCAGCTCGCAGGCAGACACCCCGGCTTCGGCCGCGTCCACCGCGCAGGCCGTGGCAGCGTCCAGCGAATCGAAGGTCACCAGCACCGTGGCTGTTGCGCCGGCAACAGGGATGAGGGCCAGCTCAATCGCCGCAAACGCAGCCAGCGTGCCTTCGCTGCCGACCAGCAGGTCCACCAGGTCGCCCGATTCCATGGCCGCCGCCAATCCGTAGCCCGACGACTCCTTCCGCACGCCTTCGTGCCGGAGCAGGCCCACCGGCACCTGTGCCGCCACCTGATCGAAAGCCTGGCGCAGCCTCGCGACCGCAGGCACCGTCACCGGCCAGGCTTCGCCGCGGCGCACCCAGACCACGGAGCCGTCGTCGAACACGGCCTGCACCCCCTGCACCCAGGGCCGCATGGCCCCAAAACGCAGTGACCGCGCGCCCGCCGCATTCGTGGCCGTCATGCCGCCCACTGTACAGAAGGCCCCGCTCGAGGGGTCGACCGGAAAGCGCAGGCCCTCCGCGCGGGCTGCCGCATCAACGGCCTGCCGCGTGGCGCCCACACCGGCCACCACGCGCCGCGCGTTGACATCCACCGGCAGCACGTCGGTGAAGCGCGACAGGTCCACGACCACATGCGGCCCTACCGCGCCGGCCGCCATGCCACTGCCGCTGCCCCGCGGAATGAGCGCATGCCCGGTGCGCTTGGCCCAGCGCACCAGGTCGCTCAGGGCCTCCACGTCTGCCGGTACGGCCACGGCTTGCGGCAGGCAGCGCGCAATGCCCGCGCCCTCGGCATACAGCGCACGCGCCACGGTGTCGGCGCGAAAAACCCCGCGAAACGCCGGCGGCAGATCGAAGGAGGGGGCGAGCATCGACATGCCTGCAACCAATCCCGCGCGACTGGCGCCAGCAAGTGCCTGGCTCGGCGGTCTGCGTGACAGGTCAGCGTGACAGGCCAACGTGGCAGGCCTGCATGGCAGGCGTGTGGAGACAGTGACGCCCGTCGAACGCCTGTCGTATCTTCTACGACACTACCGCTTGCCCCACTCCCCGACATGACCGTACCCGCCGCGGCGCTCGACGCCATCGCGCGGCAGGATGCCGCCCGCTTCTGCGCCGCCATTCTGCCCGCCGTCTCGCGCACCTTTGCCCTGGGCATCAAGGTGCTGCCGGGCGCACTCGGGCAGGCCGTGCTCGACGCGTACCTGCTGTGCCGCATTGCGGACACCGTCGAAGACGCGCCGGGCATCGACCCCGACGTCAAGGCCGCGCTGTTCGACGATTTTCTCGCGGCATTCGACGACGCCGAGGCCCTCGCACGCTTCACGGCCGGCGTACAGAACCTGCCCGGCGAAATCGCGCATCTCACGCTCACGCGCAACACGCCGCTGGTGTTTGCCCACTTTGGCGCGTTGCCGCCCAACACGCGGACCGTCGTGCGCAAATGGGTCGCGGAAATGGCGGTTGGCATGCGCAAGTTCGTGCTGCTCTATCCCAACGGCATCCGCATTCAGACGCTGGCCGAGTATCAGGAGTACTGCTACTACGTGGCCGGCACGGTGGGCTACATGCTCACCGATCTCTGGCACGAGCATTCACCGAGTATTGGGGCTGAGCGCTACGCCGTGCTGCGTGAACGCTGCCGCGCGTTTGCCGAAGCCCTGCAGACGGTGAACATCCTGAAAGACGTGGCGGTGGACGCCGAGCAGGAAAACTCGGTGTACGTGCCCGAGGAACTGCTGCAGGCCCATGGCAGCACGCAGAGCCGCATTCTGGCGCCCGAGCTGCTGGCCAGCAATCGTGAAGCGCTCACGCAGCTCATCAAGCTGGCTTGGCACGATCTCGAAGAAGCGCTCACCTACCTGCTGGACATCCCGCGGCGCGCGGTCTCCATTCGCATGTTCTGCATTCTGCCATTGCTGCTGGCCTATGCCACGCTGCGTGATCTGGTGGAGAGCACGGCCATGCTGCGGCCTGGCGGTTCGGTCAAGATCTCGCGCCGCGAGGTCAAGTCGCTGCTCATGACCGGCAGTGTCCTGGCCATGAGCAACGGGGGGCTGCGCTGGCTCGTGGCGCGCGTGCGTCAGCGCAGCTTCGAGCTGGGCTTCGCGGGCTGACGATATTTCGGATCGCAATTGACAGCGGAATTGAAGACCAAGCGGCGAATTGGGGCCTAACTCCTACGCGGGTTCAGTTGGTGTATTGCAATGATTGGGCTGCTTCCGAAGTGGGAGGGTCGACCAACAAAACGGCTCTTCAGAAAATTGGCTCTTCGCGGAATCGTGTGGCTGATTTTTACTGATTTTCATCCCGGGGCAGCGGTGGCAGCGTACACGTGAGGACCTTCAAGCGGAGGTATTGCTCGTCGCGGATGCCGTAGCAGCGACGCTGGATGACGCGGACTTTGTTGTTGAGGCCCTCGACAAAGCCCAGCGCCACTTTGTTCTCCGGGGCGCAGTACGCGGCGATGCCATCCCAGTGGCGTTCGATCAGCGCGGCGAACTTCTCAAATGGGGCGAGCCGCTGCCAGCGGAGGGCGTGGCGCCAGGTCTCGAAGAACTTCCGCGCCCACGCGACGCGGCGGTACTCCCAGAGTTGCCCGAACTGTTCCTTCAGCACGTAGGCCGTGTGCAACCGCTTGTTCGCCGCGAGCAGCGTGGTGAGGGCCCGTCGTTTCTCGGGACTGAGATTGGCGCGATGCGAGAGGAGCACGTACTTCTGCCCCTTGATGAACGGCCGGTCGTCGCGATCAGCCAACCGTTTGTTCTCGGCCTTGCGGACCTGGTCCATCGCCTCGCCCAATTGGCGCAGGATATGGAACTTGTCGTAAAGAATGGCCGCCTGCGGCGCGTGCCGCCCGGTCGCGGTGCGGAAGGCCCGCCACATGTCCATGACCGCGACCTCGACCGCCTGACACCGGGCCGGGCCCAGCGCGGTGTAAAACTGGGCCATGCTCGCGTCCGATCGATCCACGCCCTCGAACCAGATGGGACGTCCGATCTCGAGATCACTCACGATGATCCGGTAGACATGCCCTTTCCGAATCGAGATCTCGTCGATGCCGATGACCCGCGGCGCTGGTGGCCCTGCGCGGTCGAGCTGCGCTTGCATATAGGCCATGTCCATCGCCTTCACCGCATACCAGTCGAGCCGCAGGTCCGCCGCGACTTCGGTGAGCGACATCCCGCGGCACAGCTTGCCCACCCAGCGCGCGAAGCGCCGCGTGTAGTGCGGGTTTTCGGCCAGCCATGGCAACCGCTCCTGTTTCACGCCCCCGCACACCGGGCAGCGGACACGCCGGACCTCCACCGCCAAGAGCACCCACAGATCGCCGCACGGCAGATCCCGGACGAGTCGCGGCCGCCGATCATACCAGCGCCGCCCCACCCATCCGCACACGCCGCAGGCCGTTTTTTTCGCACCGACGGAGCGCCAGGACAATGGCGGAGGGATCGTCCACCAGCCGCTCGATGGTGCGACTCGGCGCGAAACCGGGGTACCGATATGCGTCCCGCAACTCCTCGGGGGCCGGCCGCAATTTGCTCATCTGCGAACTTCCGCACCCGTCGCACCCGTCGCACCCGTCGCACCCGTCGCACCCGTCGCACCCGTCGCAAGGGTCCGTTTCCCTCGAAATAGCCGACCGCAGCGGCGAAAATCAGCGCAGATTTACCCACACGAAGTCACGAAGAGCCAGAAAATCGAGTGGGTGGATAGCTTCTGGCCGGACCTTTCGCCCTGGGAGGCAAGGCGATGGACGACCGCGCGTTGAGTCAAACGATTCTGGGATTGCAGGCGCCGTGCGCAGTCGAGCGCGTAGAACTGCGGACGCATCCACCCAGGGTCGACGCGCGGGTTGGTGCAGCGTCGGGTACGAAGGTTCCCTGTCCGAGGTGCAGCGCGGCGTCGGCCATCCACGATCATGTCGAGCGCCGCTGGCGCCAATTGGATTGCTGTCAGTTTTGCACGCTGCTCTGTGCGCGGATTCCTCGGATGTCCTGCGCGACGTACGGCGTCACGACCGTGGTGGTGCCGTGGGTGGAGGCGGGTTCGCGCGTTTGGTGGTCGCGTGGCTCACATAGGCCACCCCGATGGCGGTGGGCCGATGCTTGGGCCTTTCGCGGTATGAGGCGCGCAGGACCATGAAGCGCGCCGTGTGCAGTGGTCTCGCCCGTCGGCAGCCCACCGTGGTGCGCCATCTCGACGTCGATAAGAAGAACTTCTTGAAACGGCATGAGTACGTCAGCCTCGTCATCGACCTTGGGGCACGGCGGATCCTGCACGCCGTCGATGACCGCAAAGCCACGAGTCTCACGGACTACTTCACAACACTCACTGAGACGGCATTGCCGCAATCGCGATGGATATCGGGGAGCCCAACCGCCACACCACCGCTCCCACGTGCCGGAGGCTGACACGAAGATCGCCTTCGATACGCTTCATGCGCTGAATCATGTCTGCGCCCCGTGCTCCCGCGCCCACAACCGCAGTTGCTCCGGCCGCACCTCCAGCTCCCGCCCGATCTGCGCCAGCGAACGACCGGCCGCGCGTCCCTCGTGCATCAACCGTACGGCTTCGGTCTTGAACTCATCGCTGAACGCCCGCCGCTCACGCCGCCCAACCACCTTCCTGGATCCCATATGCCACCTCCGCCCCCAAGTTAGGGCGAGTCAGGTGTCCACGAAATCGGGTCAACTCCAATCTAATTCCACTGCTGCGGACTCGATCGCATCCTCCGCCTTCCGTGACAACCAACTACTCGAACTAGGAAAAGTCAGAACCCTAATGTGACTCAACTCGGTTATGGCATGTAAACACGCGGCATTATATGGTCTTGGGAACTTGGTCCCTGCCGTGCACGCTGGCACTTCAGGCCAAGCTTGGCCCGAGTCATCGAAGCTCCTATGCGGAGCCTCCATGATACCAGTTCTTGCCAGTACTCTACATCTCACGGGAGGCAAAGTGTCAAAAATCGTCGAGACGGTCTGTGGGGCAATCGAAAGCCACGGCGTGACGCATTCGGTTGTGGCGGACGGGAGCGCTTCAACGCGTCGTCGGGTCGGCCTTTCAATCCGCGGCCTTGCCTTTGGGTCTCTAGTCGCCTCTTTGGCATTCGGCGCAAGCGTTCGAGGCGACGAGTTGCCCGAAGACGGAACCGGCTGCCAGAACCTAAACTCTACCGCATGCGGATCGCGTGAGAAAACCTACTGCGCTGAGATCGCGCAGAACCCGATTCTTTGGTCTTGTGTCAGATGGGCAGTTATTGAGGTGCCGACCACTGGTCCACGGGTGTCAAACGCCGACTGAACGGTGCGAGCTTGAGACCGACGAGCCGGGCGACCGCAGAGAGTAGTTCTGCTGCGGTCGCCATCTCTATCACGATGGGTGCCATATCGACACTTGTGGCTCTTGCACTGGTTCGAGGGTGGGTAGTCCGTGAACTATCGGCGACTTACATCGAAGCATCGCCGGAGCCCGGTGCTGTCACGGCGTACGTGATGAGCAGTGAGTACGACTGCGAGAGCGCTGTCCTTGCTGCAGATTTCTTGCTCTGGAGTTCTGTTCGAAGCTCGGTCACAGCAGGTGCCGTAATTGTAGCGGGAGCTACTCCGCGGGTTTCGGCTGCATCGATTTCCAGCGGCGACAGATTGCTGTCCACGGTTCGAAGACCGACGTTGTTCGAGAAGTGGAGCGCGAAATACTCGCGAATGAGAGAGGGCGCCCAGATCATACTGGTTGACGAGAATCGACGCGTGATAATGCGTGCCCGGCTTACGCACAACTGGGCGCAGAAACGCGCACTTGCGGATCTGATAAAGGCGGCGGCAACGACCAGTTCTTCACCTTGACCAGGAACTCGACTTTGAGACTTCTAACGATCGGCTTCTCCTCACTTCTGATCACGATTGGATTCGTTCGTTCCGCCGAGATTGAAGCGCATAGCGATCTATTACGTCGGACGATCAGTGGCGAAACGGGCTCTCTGGTGGTGTCGGAACCTCAAGGAGTCCGATTCACCGAGTCAGTGGAACCACTGCCTGCCATACGACTTAAGTGGAGGCGAAAAGGCTCGGAGACCGATACGCTACTGATGGTGCCGCGTGCGTTCGCAGTGGATGCTCAACGAATTGTCGTGTTCGACGGTGGCGACGCACTCGTGACTGTCTTGGACGGAAAAACTGGTCGGGTACTGAGACGCTTCGGGCGTAGAGGCGCTGGGCCTGGGGAATTGCGCGACGTTGTGCGTCTTGAGATTGTGGGACAAAACATCGTTGCAGTGGATCGCGCGAATGGCAAGTTGACTTCGTTCGATCTCAATGGTCGTCTGGTCAGTGAAGTGTCGGCGCCAGTCGCAAGCGTAGGTGCGAGTTGCTCCATCACGCCGGAGGTACTTGCGCTCGCCTCTCTTGGCACTGACGACATCACGTTCGTGAACCTGCGAGGCGAAGTTGGTGCAGCAATCCATCGACTCGTTCCCAAGGACGACGTCACGGAACCATTGCTGCGCCTACCCTTGCTCTTGAGGAGCCGTCGAAGCGGCGTCTGTATTGCCGTTAGGCCTTACGGAGGGAAACTGATTGAGTTCTCCCAAGACACCGTCTTCGTCGTAAAGTCGCTCTATCGTGAGAATCGACCAGTTCGCATTGAGCGTCGAGGTAGCCGCAAGCAGGGAACTGCAGTCAAAGTAATTAAAGGGTCGCCTACCGTCGAGGATGTGTGCAGCGCTGGTGACTTGATGTTTGCTCTTCGGTCATCTTCGAAGTCCGCAAAGGTGCTAGATGTATTCCATCAGGGGTCGTGGCGATACTTGGGCTCGGTCCCTATAGATGCGTCAACGATCATGATTGCATGCAGTGGAGATCAATTGGTTGCCAAAGAGTATAGTGACGGATTGCTGGGATTCGCATCGTACAGTATAGGGCGATAGCTGAACAAGGTTTCCTTGCCGGACGGGTCATTCGTAGCCTCAAGCGGCGAATCGGTGGCGTGCGACAATCCCCCACTTGTATTGGGCGCCAGAAGTGGAATAACGCCGAGAGGGCCAACTTCATTGCCTGTGTGAAGCCACCCAAAGCCATTTAGGGGCGTTCGCGGCTGTTCGTCCAGAGCCATCGAGTGGCCGCCGCCCGGACCTCTTGATGGTGTCGAATACGTGCTGCGCGAGCCAGTTGTACCGCACCGTCCGGTTCGTTCGATGTAGGCGTTCGCCCCGCGAGTATGAAGTCCAGATGAATGCCCGGGGCCTTCGCTTACTGCTGCACCGTCCTATTGATGCATGCCGGTTTATTGTCACAGCGAATGGTCGCCGAGACCCCCGCGCCGTTCGATCAGCCGTTCGGGCGCGCGCGAGCCGCACGGCGGGCAACGAAAGGGCCGCACCGATAGTCAGCCCTCCGCGATTGAGGTCGTGCAGGACGTTGAACAGCCGAAAGTTCCGCACGTCAGCGAGCCCACCATGCACGAAGTCTATCGACAAGACGGCGTTCGGGGCGTTGGAGACCGCCAAGGTTTGCTGGGTGTCCGGGACGAGGCGCTGGCGCGGGTTGAAACGGACGTTCAGTTCCAGGGCCCGATACACCTGGTACACGCGCTTGTGATTCCAAAGTAAACGCTTGACGTTCCGCAGATTCAGGAAGCAGAGCCCAAAGCCCCACGTGAGACAGGTGGTGGTCTGACGGATCAGCCAGTCCGCGACGGCTACGTCCGCCTCGACGCGGCGACCGCGATGGAGATAGGAGCTCTCGCTGATGCCGAAGGTCCTACTGGTATGCTGGATGGTGGTGCGCCCGGTTTCGACCGCATTTCGGGGAGGCCCCTTTGGGGCCAGCGCCCGCTGATGCGCTAGCCTCAACATTTCTTGCGAGCGCGTCCCGGAGGAGGCCCGCGTTGACTTGCGCGTTGACGTACAACTTCTTGAGTCGAATAGTTTCTGCTTCCAGTCTTCTTCATCCGCGCCATCAACGAGGCGGCCATCCCGCCGAACTTGGCTTTCCACTTGTAGAAAGTCGCCGAACTGATTCCGTGCGTCCGGCAGAGCTCGGTCACCAGCGTGCCGCGTTCTGCGGCCTTCAGAACTGCGATGATCTGGCTATCCTTTAACGGCGACTTCTTCATGGGAACCTCCTCGAATCAGGGTACGAGACGATTCCACTAGTGGCGGCCACTCCTTTCAGGGGAATTACCGCTCAAATCCCCTTGAGCATCTTCTCCAGCAGACTGGGCGAGGCCTGTAGACGACCCTGCTCCTCGTCGTCGAGCAGCAACTCGAGACGCGTCTGCACGCGCGCAATCATGCTGCGGAACTGGCTGCGCATGCCGCGCCAGGTGAACCAGCTCACCGCGCCGGCCATGAGCACCAGAAAACCCACCAACCCAGCAGCCACCGCCGGCAGAATGGTGGAGATGAGAAACACGGGCAGCGATCCGATCAGCGCCACCAGCGCCATCATGCCCGTCACGATTTGCCCGGTGGTGCGCGCCGACTTGCGCGCGCCGGCCACCACGGCGTCGAAACGCAGCACGGTGCGCTCGGCGTCTACCGCCGTGGCTGTCACGACAAGCTGATCGAGACGTACCAGATCGAAGCGCCGCCCGCCGCCACCGATTGAGCGCAGCAAATTGCCCATGGGGTCGCGGCGTGGCTCCCACACCACGCGGTCACCGGTACGCCGCACCGGCGTGAGATATTCGTTGCGCGGCAGGTACTGCTCCAGCCGCTGCAGCACCTCGGCCGGCGATCCGCGCACGGTGCGCTGCGCGCCAATCACGGCGGGTCCATAGGCCGCCACAGCCGGTGAGTCGGAGGGGCCTGGTACGAGGCCACCGGCCACGCCGGGCAGCAGCAGCTGCGCACGCTCTTCGGCCAGCGCCTGCCGCACATGCTGCACGTCGAGCCCGACTTCGCGGGCGATCTCGAGCAGACGCTCCTCGCTGATCGTTTCCACGGGGTCGCTGCTGGACTGCGTTTGCAGCTCACTCGCGCGCGCCAGCACGCGCTCGAGTACCTGCCGGGGCACGTCACTCATGAATCGAAGGTCGAAGACTGCGGTTTATGCGCATCAGATACCGGCCAGTACGATGTCCACCTGCCGCGCGAGGGCCTCGGCAATCACACCGGGCAACGTGAACGTGGCATCAAATGCGGCGGTCAATGCCTCACCCGACCCATCACGATTCACGGCACGCCCCGTCTGTGCGAGGTAATAGCGCTGATAGCCCGCGAGCAACTCCGGGGCGACGCGCGCGAGCAGCATGGCTCCGGTGCGCACCTGCGCCAGCGACACCAGCCGCGCGGCCTCACCACTGCGTTGCTGCGCCGGTGTCACGTTGTCCGCCACCACGGGTCCCACCAGCGAACCCGTGATTTCATGCACCAGCACATACAGCACTTCCACCGCGTCCGCCGGTTGCTCGGGCCAGGTCACCGCCACCATCGGCCGACCGGCCGCGCCCGGGCCCGTGCGCCCCTCACCACCCAGCGACAGCGTGAGCAACACATCGCCTTGCCGCTGGCCCGTATTGTTGAGAAAACGCTCGAAGCGCGCCCGATACACCTGCTGCCAGAGACTGTCGATGGCCGTGATCGTCGCCGCGCGCGAGCGCAGCTGCGTCGCATGCTCGGCGCGGAAAAACCGCACGTACTCGTCCTGCACGCCGGCCACGAACAGGCGCAGCCACTCGCGATCGGCGGCCGACGGGAACAGACCGTTGAGGCCAGCCATGAGCTGGCTCAGTTCGCGATCGCCAGCGCGGCGCGGGTCACCATCCAACTGGAGGAAGCGCTCGAGCACCGCGCGCATGCCGTCCCACGAATTGAAGCCAAACGCGAGAAACTGCGCGTCCAGATACCCGCGCCGCGCAAGGCCGCGCTGCAGCACCTCTCGGTTGCCGTCGAGCGCCGTGAGGATGTTGCGACGGTTCTTGATGACCGTGAGCGAGTCGCGGTAGCCACGCCGATAGATGGGCACCGCCGATGAATCGCTGTCGAGCAGCGCGAACGCGTGCAGCCACAGGTCAACGTGGTCGAGCGTGCGTACGGGCCAGCGCAGCGGCGCTGGGGCCTGAGCTGGCGCAGACTGAGCCGGCAGCACCTGGGCTGGGGCACCCAGCGCACAGACCAGCGTGGCCGCTGCAAGAGACAGAACCCGGGGGACAACTCGCATCCCTTCAATACAGCCAGAGAGGGGCAGGGGATTCAACCCCGGCCCGGTCACAGCCTGACGCGTGTCAGTCGCCCGGTCGTCCGCAGGTTACACAGAACTTCCAATCCACCTCGAGCTCGGTGCTGCAGGCCGCGCACTGCTTCTTGGTCAGGTCCATGCCGCAGTGTGGGCAGAACGTCACCCGACGCGCCTCCGGCAGGCGGCAGTCGCAGTAGCGGCAGCAGGCCACCGGCAAGGCCGCACTCTGGCGCAGCGCCGCCTGGGATTTGCGCGGCGTCGTCAGGCGCGACAGTACGCCGGCTCGACCGCCGAGCGCTGCCGGTTCGGTCGCACGCGCGGGCGCCTGAGTCGGCGGCGGAAACACATCACCGACTATGGGGGTGTCCCTGCCGGCCGTGGGCACGCCACTCGGCGGGGTGCCACCGCCGCTCACCAGGTTCAGCGTCGTGGACGACCACGACCGAATCATGGCCAGCGTGGGCGACGGAAACCCGAGCGCCTGACGGGCCGCCGTCTGCAGTGCGGGGTCGGTATCCAGATACTCCCGTTCGCCGGCAATCAGCCGCAACACGGCCGTCTCGAAGGCATCCGGTCCGCTGTCCGCCATTTCACGCCGCACCTCGCGGTACGGCAACAGCCGCTCCTCGAGATCGGTGAGCGTAAACCCCTGGTGCAGCAGTTGGGGGAACTGCGTGCGCACCACACGGGACAGACGAAAGGCCAGTCGATCGAGATCGTCCAGCGAACGGGAAACGACGGTCACTTGCCCTCGGCGGAGTACTTTCCGTCGATGTCGTTGCCCATCCGCTCACGCGTCGCACCACCGACGCCATCCAGCATGCGTTCGGCGATGTGTTTCTCGTTGACCTGTGCGTCCTTCCAGCCGTAGCTGTAGCCGAGAGCTACGCCGAGCGCGAGGATGAGGAGATACTTGAACATGGGTCGTCCGGAGGTGGCCTCCGGCGCCCTGGCGCCGGATGGCTTACGATTCCAGACGCGCGCGCGACGAGGCGGGTAACGCCGGGCTTGGCACAAACCGTTCCGCCACGGGAAAGCCTGAGAGGGGTTGGCTGCGTACCTTGGGCGGCTGCTCCTGCATCCAGGTGTCGAACTGGGACGGGACCAGACCGTTCGACGCGTCCTGCGTGGCCGCAGCGCGCGTGGCGAGGTGGTTGGCGTACTCGTTCTGCGGATGCCCCGCGTGGCCCTTCACCCACTGCCACTGGGTTTCGTGCAGCGCAATGGCCTCCACGGCCTCCTGCCACAACTCCACGTTTTCCACCGCGCCGTCCTTGCGTCGCCATCCGCGCGCCATCCAGCCGCGCACCCAGGACGTCATGCCGTCCACGATGTAGCGCGAATCGGTGGTGAATTGCACCGACAGCCGGTTGCCCTTGCGCGACATGGCACGATACGTGTCGATCACGCTGCGCAGTGCCATGCGATTGTTGGTGGTGTCCGGCTCCGAGGCCCAGAGATCAAATCGCGTGAGCGTCCCGTCGGATTTGCGAAATTCCACGAGCGCACCAAGACCACCGGGCGTGGCACCGCTCTTGCCGTTGCCCAGACAGGATTCGTCGGCATACACGGCCACCAGCGGATAGCGCGCGCTCACTTCACGAGCTCCATGCTGTCGAGTTCGTCGAGCACCAGTTCCAGGTGCTGTCCGGTGCTGGGGTGTCGCGCCACAATCACTTCGCGTCCGTTCACCAGACGGAGACGCTCGGGAATGACGAGATACTCGGTGCCACGACGCATGATGGCGAGACGCGTGCCATCGGTAATGGCGCGTTCGAGTTGGTCGTACTGCCTGGAGGAGAGTTGCACGTCAGATGGGGGCAGTAAGCACGGCATGCAACACCCGTTCGGCGGCGTGCAGCTGATCGAGTTCCACCCACTCGGTGGCGGAGTGCGCGCGCGCAATGTCACCCGGGCCAAAGCACACGGCGGGAATGCCGGCCGCCGCGAAGAGCGCGGCATCGGTCCAGCACCAGAGGCCGTCCACGGCATCCGGTACACTGGACGCCACGCAGGCCGCGCGCAGTTGGCGCACAATGTCCGCCTGGGCGGCCGTGTCGAGTGGGGGCTGCGCGCACTCGAGTCGGACATGCACGTCCAGTCCGTCCTCGCGCAGGGGCTCGCACAAGGCGGCAATTTCCTGCTCCACACCGGCGGTCTCTTCGCCTGGCAGTGTGCGGCGCTCCACGCGAACGACGCAGTGCTCGGCATACGTGGACCAGCCCGTACCGCCCGACATCATGGCCACATGCAGCGAAGCTCGGCCGAGCAGCGGGTGGGTTCGGTCACGCAGCACCTCACGCTCGTAGGTGTCGAGCGCGTGAATGAGACGCGAAGCGCGACGGTTCGCGTCGACGCCCACGTCATAGCGACTGCCGTGGGCGGCGCGACCGGCCACGTTGAACTCGAACCAGGCAAAGCCCTTGTGAGCCGGCACGACGGCAAGGCGCGTGGGCTCGGTGACAATGGCCGCCACCGGCTGGCAGTCGGCAGGCAAGCCGCCTGCCAGCAAATGTCGCGTGCCGATGGAGGCAAACTCTTCGTCGCAGACGGCCGCCACCAACACCTCGCGCGGCAAGCGCCCCTCCTGCGCCGCGCGCGCCGCGGCCACACACATGGCCGCGATTCCGCCCTTCATGTCGGAGCTGCCGCGTGCATACAGCGAACCATCACGCAGCGCCGGGTCGAAGGCGGCGTGTGTCATGCCCTCCACCCCCACCACATCGAGGTGTCCGTTGAGCACGATGGGCTGCACGCCTCGCGGCCCGATACGCGCGATCACGTTGGGCCGACCGGGTTCGACGTCCATCACGCGCACGTCAAAGCCCCAACTACTCAGGACTTCAGCGAGGTACGCCGCCACCGCACCTTCACCCGGTCCACCGGGTACCAGCGAAGGATTGCGCGAATCAATGGAGACGAGGGCGCGGGTCAGCGCAACGGCGTCGAGGGGAAAGCGGGTCGTCACACCCGCAGTCTAGCCGTCCATGTCGTCGCTGACCACCTGCACACGCACGCCGTCGGTGGCGACCTGCCAGTCCAGCACCTCACCCAGTGTTGCCGCTGCGGCGCGCACGGCCGGCGCCTGCTCGACCGACGAACACACCAGGACACAGCCGCCGCCACTGGCGCCTAGGGCCTTGAACCCCACCGCGCCGACTGCGCGCACCGCCGCTTCGAGCGCCGCAATACGCGGCGTGGTGATGCGCGGGTGCAGGGACTGCTGATGCACCCAGTGTTCGTCCATGAGCGCGCCCAGGGTGCTGATGTCTCCGCTGCTCAGTGCTTCGGCCATGTCGCGCGCGAGGCTCGCCATCCGGTCCAGCGCGGCCACCACCCGTGCCTCGCGCGCCGCATAGGCATCCAGCACCGCCGTTATGGTCTCGGCGGAAATGCGGGACTCGCCGGTGTACACCAGCGTCAGTCGAGCCTCGAGGCGGCGACGCGTGGCCTGGGTCAGCGGCAGCGGCTCGGCGTGTCGTGTCGGACCGAGCGTGAGTCCCAATGCGCCACCAAAGGCCGCGGCATAGTGGTCCTGAAACCCCCCGGCGATCTGGAGTTCGTCCACTTCGGTGGCCCGGCTCAGTTCGGCGAGGGCTTGGGGCCCCGGCGATTCGCCGCGCGCGGCGGCACAAGCGGCGGCCAGGGCTACACCGGCCGCTGAGGAGCCCCCGAGGCCGGCGCCGACCGGGAAGTCGCTCGTGACGCTTATGGACGGCGGCACCGGGATGCACTCCGCCCAAGCAGGGTGACGCGCCGCGCGGCGTAGGGCGGCGGCGATCAGCGGATCGATCCCGCCGGGCTCGGCGGCACTGGTCTCTGGCGCCGCACGCCACCGCACGGTGGCGCGTCGTTCGATGGCCAGATTGCATACAAAACCGCCTCGCTCTTCAGGGAAGGGTGGGACATCTGTCCACCCTCCGCCGAAGTCGAGGCGGGTTGGCGCCGACGCGATGATCACGTCGGCTTACTTCTTCTTGGCTGCCTTCTTGGCCGGAGCCTTGGCCGGTGTCTTGGCGGCGGGCTTGGCCGGCGCCTTGGCCGGGGCCTTGGCCGCCGGCTTGGCTGGGGTCTTGGCCGGCGCCTTGGCTGCAGGCTTTGCCGGAGCCTTGGCCGCCGGCTTGGCTGCGGGAGCCGGCTTGGCGGCGGGCTTGGCGGGCGCCTTGGCTGCGGGCTTGGCCTCGGCCTTTGGCTCAGGCTTGGCCGCCGGCTTCGCGGCTTTGGCGCTGTCCTTTGCCGAGTCCTTGGCGGCCGGCGCGGCAGCCGCCGGCTTGGCCGCGGGGGCCTTGGGTGCCGGCTTGGGCGGCGGCGGCGCAAAGTGCACCTTGTCCGACGGCTTCTGCGGCTCGATGCGCATGGCGGCGCGGGCCTCGAGCGCGGCTTCCGCCGCGGCGGCCGGTGCGGTGACCGCCTTGGGCAACTGACCCAGCGGAACCGGCTTGGGCGGCGCTTGCTTGGGCTGCGGCGCCGGCAAGGCGCCGTGCTTGGCAATGTAGGCCGCTTCGGCCTGCTGAATCAGGACATCGGCTTCGTCCTGATTCATCTGGCCGCGCCGGACCATGTAATTGATGAGATCGCGCGCGCTCTCGATGACAAAGTCACCGAGTCCGGCCGCGGCGCCCACGACGTCGCGCATGGCTCCCGCCATGCGGCTGCCTGCCTCAAGGCTGATCTCATGCGCCCGCTGCGCCATTTCCGCCGCCGTGTCGCGGGCGTCGGCCGCGCGATGGCCGGGGCCGCGGCGTGGCGCGGGACTGGACGCTGGAGCGTCGCCTTCGGTAAGCGTTTCGTCGTCAGCCTGCATATCGGCCATAGGTGGAGCGCACTCCTTCCGCCATCCAGGGGGGTCGAGGTGGTCGCTCGACGGGCTCGGGGCTGACCAGACAGGTCGCCACGCGCTCCGCGTCCACCGGAACGCGGGTAACTATATGATTTCCAGTCATCTACGCAAGGTATGCGGACGTGATTTCGGAGGTCGGCACACATATAATGCACTGCGCCGCCCTCTCCTCCGTCGCACGATCCTTCGGCCTGACCGCACGGTTTAAACAACAGCATTAGGCCACCATAAGCTGAGTAACACATCAGTATGAAGAACATGAGCCTATCTGGCGTTCGTGTGCTCGATCTCTCCCGCGTTCTGGCTGGCCCCTATGCCGCCATGATGTTGGGTGACCTCGGGGCCGACGTCATCAAGGTCGAGCGACCCGGATCCGGCGATGACACCCGCGGCTGGGGGCCGCCGTTTGCACAAAACGGCCAGTCGGCCTACTTCCTGAGCTGCAATCGCAACAAGGTGTCGCTGGCGGCGGACTTTGCTCGGCCCGAAGACCGGGAGCTCCTGCGCGAGCTCATCCAGCAGGCCGATGTGGTCATCGAGAACTTTCTTCCGGGCGCGCTTACCCGATATGGGCTTGATGCTGATTTGCTGCTGGCGCAAAACAGCGGATTGCTGTGGTGCACCATCTCGGGCTTTGGTCCGGAAGCCAGCCGGCCCGGCTATGACTTTGTCGTTCAGGCGGAGTCTGGCTGGATGGCGATGACGGGCGAACCGGCAGGGGAACCCATGAAGGCCGGGGTCGCCATTGTCGATGTACTCACCGGCAAGGACGCGGCGGTTGGTATTCTGGCGGCCCTGGCCGCGCGCGACCGGGCGGCTCTGGCGGGACGGGGGCCGCTGCCGCCAGCCGCGCGTCGTGTGCAGGTCTCGCTCATGGACAGCGCGCTGGCCTCACTGGTCAATGTCGCCCAGAACAGCCTGGTCACCGGCAAACCCGCCGGACGTTGGGGCAACGCGCACGCCAACCTCGTCCCCTATCAGCTCTTTCCCACCGCCGACCGGCCGCTGGTGTTGGCCGTGGGCTCGGACGGCCAATGGCTGGCCGCCACGCGCGCCCTGGGTCTCGAGACCCTGGCTGAAGACCCGGCCCTGCGCACGAACGCCGGCCGGTTGGCCCAGCGCGAGCATGTGGTGGCGGCCCTCACGGCCTGTCTTGCCACGCAGCCCGCCGCCTATTGGATGGAGCGGCTCGAGGCGGTCGGCGTGCCCTGCGGGCTCGTGCAAAACGTGCAGGAGGCGCTGGCGAACTCGGCCGTACGCCAATCCGTCGACGTTTCCATGCTGGCACAGACTGGCGTTATGCCACTCTGGAACGGCATTGTACGCCTTCCACCCCCGAAACTTGGCGAGCACAGTGTCACTGTGCGGGAAAAACAGTGGAGTTTGTTCGACAACCTGCCGATACTGAGCGATGGCGACGTGTAACCACTGTGTGACTTCCCCGCGAATTTCTCGTCTTTCCCATGAGACGAGCAGTACGGCCATGGTCGGACCCGAAAGGGCGAATGGCGTTCAGGGGTGTTCATCCCGTCGGTGTGGCGTTATCCTAGCGCCGTGCATATGACGGAATCACCAATCCCGCCGAACGACGTCGATTCCGATCAGGACGTCATCTCCCGCGTTCTGGGAGGCGACCGCGATGCGTTCGCGGTGCTGATCGGCCGGTACAGTGATCCGCTGTATCGGCATGCGCTTGGCATGACGGGCAGCGCTGACGTCGCCGAGGACATTCTTCAGGTGTCGTTCATCAAGGCGTATCACCACCTCGCTGAGGTGCGCGGTCGCTTCGATGCCTGGTTGTTCCGGATCGTGGCCAACGGGTGCAAGGACTGGCTGAAGAACATTCGGCGCACGCACCTGAGCTATGACGAAGACGATCAGCCCTCCGGCTACGCGACACCCGATGAGGACCTCGACCGGACTGAACTCCGGCAAGACCTCGATGCAGCACTCGCGCAGTTGGCCCCATCGCTCCGGGAAGCCTTCATCATGAAGCATGTTGAAGGACGCTCCTACGAAGAGATGGCGGATCTCTTGGGTACAACAGTTGGCGCTCTGAAGATGCGCGTGCATCGGGCACGCGAAGCGCTTCAGGCCCTGCTCGAGGAGAAATACGCGTGATGCGCAACAACGAATCGCAGGATGATCGCAACACGACGCCGCGCGTCGAGCGTCCGCTGACCGACCGCGAAGTGCCCTTGCCTGGTATGGCCGCGGCCGACGCGACCGCCAGCACCGTGCACCAGTGGCTGGATGGCGAAGCCTCCGAGACGGACGCCCGCCGCGCCGATGAGCGCGCCGTGGAGTTCTGGAACCAGGTGGCCAAGGATGCGCAGGGCATGAAGGCCGTGAAGGCGCCGGCGCATCTCGCCGCCAATATCATGGCCGCCATTCCCGTGCGTGAGCCCGGCCCGCAGGCGGCGCGTGCCGCCCGTGTGAACGTCGAACTCCGCCCAGACGCTTGACTGCAGTCTGGAGTGATGAGCTTTGAGTTTCAAGGGAAAGGCCCGATCTGACTTGTCAGATCGGGCCTTGCTCCTTCCAACTCAAACCTCAAAACTCACCACTCCAAGCCGCTTTACATGTGGAGTGCGCGCCCCAGTGCGCTCAGCGCCGCTTCCTTCACCGTCTCGCTCAGCGTCGGGTGCGAATGCACCGTGATGGCAATGTCCTCCGCGCTGCCACGGTACTCCATGGCCAGCACCACCTGCGCGAGATTGTCGGCCACATGCGGGCCGATCATGTGGCAGCCCAGAATCTCGTCTGTGTCCTTGTCCACCACGAACTTCACGAAGCCCTGTGTCTCGCCCATTGTGCGCGCGCGGCCGTTGGCACTGAAGGGGAACTTGCCCACGCGATAGGCGCGCCCGCTGGCTTTCACTTCCTGCTCCGTGAGGCCCACCGTGGCAATCTCGGGCCAGGTGTACACCACGCCCGGCATCGTGCGGTAGTGCATATGCACCGGCTTGCCGGCGATGACCTCGGCCGCAATCACGCCTTCATCTTCGGCCTTGTGTGCCAGCAGCTTGCCGCCCACCACGTCGCCAATGGCAAACACACCGGGCAGGTTGGTGCGCATCTGGTCGTTCACGACAAGCTCGCCGCGCGCGCCCAGCGTGAGGCCCAGCGCGGCCGCGTCCACACCCGACAGCGACGGCTTGCGGCCCACTGACACGAGCACGTAGTCGCCCTCGAACGACAGTGCCGCACCGTCCTTCTCGGCGTGAATGGTCACCCCATCCGCGCGCACCTCGGCGCCCGTCACCTTCGTGCCAACGTGAATGTCGAGGCCCTGCTTGCGGAAGATGCGATCGGCTTCCTTGATGACGTCGTCGTCGTTGCCCGGCAGAATGGTGGGCGCAAACTCCACCACCGTGACCTTGGCCCCGAGACGGCGCCACACCGAACCCAGCTCGAGACCAATCACGCCGCCGCCAATCACAATGAGATGCTTCGGCACCTCGGGGATCTGCAGCGCGCCCACGTTCGAGAGCACGCGCTTCTCGTCGAAGGGCAGGAATGGCAGCTGCACCGGTACCGAGCCGGTGGCAATGATGACGTGCTTGCCCTGCCAGGTACTCACCGTCCCGTCGGCGGCGCGCACTTCGATGACGTTGCCCGGCTTGAGCGTGCCGAAGCCCTTGGCCCAGGTGATCTTGTTCTTTCGGAAGAGGAACTCGATGCCCTTGGTGTTCTGCGCCACGACGTCGGTCTTGCGCGCCATCATGGCCGGCAGATCGACACTGGCGCCGTCCACCTTCACGCCGTGCTCGGCGGCATGCAGACGCAGCCACTCATAGTGCTCCGAGCTCTGCAGCAGGGCCTTGGACGGAATGCAGCCGACGGTCACACAGGTGCCGCCGAGGGTCTTGTCGGCTTCCACGCAGGTGACGGAGAAACCGAGTTGCGCGGCGCGAATGGCGGCCACATAGCCGCCGGGGCCACCGCCGAGGACAAGCACGTCGGCGGTCTGGGGAGTCGGGGAAGTCATGCGCGAAAGCTATTCATCGCGCCGACCTGGGCGGAGGGGTGGCGCTAGACGCGGCCAGCGACCAACTCGCCCTCGCCCTGGACTCGGCCCTCGCCATCACGCTGCACCCAGTGCCCCACCATGCCATCGCCCCGCAGCCGCGCCTCAATGAGCAGCTGGGCACGTTCGGCGAGCCCCACCAGCACACGAGTGGTCCCGTCGAGCAAGTGCAGGGGCTCGGGCTCGCTGTCGTCCACCACCAGGGTCATGCCGCTGCCGCCCAACGGGCCCGCGCCCAACGGGCCCGCGCCCAACGGGCCCGCGCTCACCGTGCTCTGCGCACCCCGCGCGGACTGGTGCAGGACAAAATGCCGAGCCTGCTGGCCGTGCGCGGAATAGAGCGCACCTTCCCAGGTGCCGGTGATGGTGACGGGCGAACTGTGTGCGATGGTGGTCGTGTGGGGCATGCGGCCTCCGGGCCGTGGGCGAGGTGCATCCCTCGCACTGTACGTACCACTCAGACACCCCCATTCGTCACAGGGTTTGCATTGGAATGGCGGACCAAGGCGCGGCTGCATCGCGAAATGGTCACGCCCGCTTGGCAAGCTGGGGCCGAGCGCTACATTAGCGATCAGCAGGGCGCGACGTGACGTGGCTCACGCCGTCGGCGTCCTACATGCGGATGCTGACTCGGTGCGGGGCAGGCCAGTCGGCAATGGAATGCACAACGCGGCGGATGCCGCTTCGACATCGTTGGCCACGGCCCCAACCCTCGCGTTGAAAACGTGCGCCGACGAAGCCCGACGTCCCGCGCGCAAGCGTCAGGGGCGTCGTGGTGCTTTGGGGGATGCCGCGCCGTGCGACAAGGCGCAACCCACAACTCAAAAACTTGAACTCAAAGCTCACGGCTAACCGAAAGTCCGGTCAGCTTTGAGCTTTGAGTTCAAGTTGTGAGTTGTCAGTTCGACTGACCAACGACTCAACACCCAAACACAGAACCCGAAACTGATCAGTTCCGGGTTCTGTGTTCGAGCTTCGAGTCGTGAGTCGACCAGGCGTCGACCAAGCGTCGCTCAGTACACCAGCATCGCGGCCGGATCTTCCATCAGTTCCTTGACACGCACGAGGAACAGCACGGCCTGCTGTCCATCGATGATGCGGTGATCGTAGGAGAGCGCAACGTACATCATCGGCCGGATCTCCACCTTGCCATCAATGGCCACGGGGCGATCCTGGATCTTGTGCAGACCGAGAATGCCGACCTGCGGATAGTTGATGATGGGGGTCGAGACCAGTGAGCCGAACACGCCACCATTGGTGATGGTGAAGGTGCCGCCGGTGAGGTCATCCATGGACAGCTTGCCGTCGCGCGCCCGCTTGGCCACGGCGCCGATATCCTTGCCGATCTCCACCACGCTCTTCTGATCGGCGTCCTTGATGTTCGGCACCACGAGGCCCGCATCGCTGGCCACGGCAATGCCCATGTTCACATAGTGCTTGTACACGATGGTGTCGCCGTCGATCTGCGCATTCACCACCGGGTAGGCCTTGAGCGCCAGCGTAGCGGCTTTGACGAAGAAGGGCATGAACGAGAGCTTGACGCCCTGTTCCTTCTCGACACGATCCTTGAGTCGCTCACGCAGGGCCGAGATGGCCGTCATGTCGATCTCATTGAACGTCGTCAGATGCGCAGTGGCGTGCTGCGACTGCAGCAGGTTCTCGGCGATGCGCTTGCGGCGCGTGGACATTTTTTCGCGGGTCTCGCGCTGCCCGGCACCAACAGCAGTCGCGGTAACTGCGGGAGCCTGGACGCCAGCAGCCGGCGCGACGGGAGCCCTTACCGCAGCAGCCTGGACGGCGGGGGCTGCCGCGGCGCTCATCACATCCGCCTTGCTCACCACGCCGCCGCGGCCGGTGCCGGCAACGTCCGCCGGGTTGATGCCCGTCTCAGTGGCCAGCCGGGCCGCGGCCGGCGACACCTTGGTTTCGGCAGCGGCAGGGGCCGCCACAGGCGCCGCGGCAACCGCTCCCGACGCCCCGGCTTCCGGCGCTGCGGCTGCCGGCGTTCCCGCTCCCGCCGTTTGCTGTTGCAGTTCCCCGAGCACGTCGCCTACGGCCACCACGTCGCCCTCACCCTTGGCACGCGACGTCAGCACGCCCGCCTCGAGCGCCGGCACTTCGACCGTGATCTTGTCGGTTTCGAGCTCGACGAGCGCATCGCCCACGGCGACGGCGTCGCCCTCTTTCTTGAGCCAGCGCGAAACGGTCGCCTCGACGATCGATTCGCCAAGGGGGGGAACCTTGATGGACGACATACAGCAATTCCGTGGTGGGAGTCGACTGATCGGAACGAACCCGCAATATAGACAGAGGACCGGCGGGAATGGTCGGCCCTTGTAGATTCTGGAGCCGCGCATTGCGCCGTGGCGCGCCGTGTCATGGCTGTAGCTCGCGTTATGTCCCTCCCTTCCCCTCGCTCTCGCCCCGATGTCGCTGACATCCCCCCGAACGGCTGCTCCCATCGATGGCTGCCACCGCGCGCCTCGGTATCGTCTGCCGCTGCTGCTCACCGCGCTTGCCGTGACCGTTGGCACGGCCACCGGCTCTACGGCCTCCGCGCAGGGAGCGGGCCAGCCCACTCCAGTGACCGAGACTCCACTCGCCAAACCCAACGCCAGCATCGAGGGCCTCGAGGCCATTCGTGGGCTCCGCGAACTGGGCACCGGCCAACTGCTGGTGGTGAACGGCGCGCAGCTCGAAGTGGTGGATCTCGCCACCCGAAAGCGGACTGAGCGCGAACTCAAGACTACCGGTCCCGCCCCACGCGTGCTGCAGGGACTCTGGCGCTGGGTAGACGACTCGCTGGTCACCATCGACCCGCTGTCCGGCCGCTTCTTCATTGTGGACGGCAGCGGCAACGTGGCGCGCGAGCAGCGGGTCCGTCTTCCCAGCGGACCCATGCGTGGCCCCGGCGGACCAGGTGGCCCGGGCGGCCCACAGGGCGGCCCACAGGGTGGCCCACAGGGCGGCGGCATTACGGGCATTCGCGCGCTCGTCAGCCCCGAACTGGCGCTTGGCACTGGTCAGCCCCCGCGCTCGCCGCTCACCGGTGCCGCGGCCGCCACGCAGGCCCCGCCGCGCGTCCCCATCCCCATCGTGCGCATCCGTCTGGCTTCGGCCAGCTTCGATACCGCCGCGCAACTCATGCCCGCCCAGGCGCCCAAGCCGCCGGTCATGGGCAGTGGCGGCAACTACAAGGTCTACGCCAACACCGCCGCGCTGCAGCCCGTCGATACCTGGGCCCCACTCTCCGACGGCACGGTCATGATTCTGCGTGCGGCCACGTACCGCGTGGATCTCATCGGCGTGGACGGCACCCGGGTGTCGCTGGGGCCCGTGCCCTTCACCTCCGTTCCCGTAACCGACGACGATCGCAAGCGCGTCATGGACGACAACAAGCGCAACGTGGAGGAAGCGCTGCGCAACAATCCGCGCCGCACGAGCATCTCCACCATTGCCGTCGAAGAGCCCTCCACCTGGCCCAACACACACCCGCCGTTTCGCGGCGACCTGGCGCCGGTCGTGGACCCCATCGACCGCGTGTGGGTCGTGACCCGCTGCGAGAAGGAGGCCAAGGCCCGCTGTTATGATGTCATTGATCGGGACGGCCAGCGCCAGGGTCGCGTGCGCCTTCCCGATCGCACGATCGTCGTGGGCTTCGGTGCGGTCTCACTCTACACCCTCGACGTGCAGAAGCCCGACAAGCCGGTGCTCCAGCGTCACCCTCTTCCGTTCTGACGTCATGTCCCTGTACCGCATGCGCGCGCTGACCTTTACCGAGCACGGTGGCCCGGAGCAGTTGGTCGTGCGCGATGACATCGCCATGCCCACCATCGACGCGGCCGACAGCGTGCGTGTCCGCCTCGTCGCGGCCGCGCTCAACCGGCTCGACCTCTGGGTGCTGGGCGGTATTCCCGGTTCCAAGGTCAAACCCGGCTGGCCGCTGGGTTCCGACGGCGCGGGCATCGTGGAGGCGGTGGGCAGCGGGGTGACACGCGTCAAACCCGGCGACCGTGTCATCATCAATCCGGGCGTGGCGGACCGCAGTTGCCAGTGTGAGTACTGCCGCGACGGCGATCAGCCCCTCTGTCTGAGCTACGGCATTCTGGGCGAGCATCTGCCCGGCACGCTGGCCGAGTACGTGGTGGTGCCCGAGGCCAATCTGCGCACCTTCCCTGACTGGTTGCCCTGGGAGACGGCAGCGGCCTTCCCGCTGGCCACGCTCACGGCCTGGCGCATGGTGGTCACGCGCGCCAAGGTGCGCGCCGGTGATCAGGTGCTCATCTGGGGCATTGGCGGTGGCGTGGCGCTGGCAGCGCTGCAGATCTGCAAGCATCTGGGCGCCACCGTGTGGGTCACCTCGTCCAGTCCCGAGAAGCTCGACAAGGCGCAGTTGCTCGGGGCCGACCACCTGCTCGATCATCGGCAGCCCGATGTGGGCAAGACCATTCGCGCCCGCACCGACAAGCGCGGCGTGGACGTGGTCATCGACTCCGTGGGTGAGGCCACCTGGGCGCAGTCGCTCACCGCGCTGGGCCGGCGTGGCCGCCTCGTGACCTGCGGGGGCACCAGCGGCCCCTTCGTGCAGGTGGACGTGCGTCGCATGTTCTGGAACCAGTGGACACTCATGGGCTCCACCATGGGCAACGACGCCGAATTCGGCACGATCAGCGATTTTTTCGATCACGGCTCGCTGCAGCCGCCGGTGGACTCGGTGTGGAGCCTCGACGAGGCGCAGGCGGCCTATGCGCGCCTCGCCTCGGGCCAGCAGTTCGGCAAGGTGGTCATTCGGCTGCGTGGGCAGGCCGGCGAGTTGGCGGGATGAGCGAGTGTGCGGCATGAGCGAGTCGGCGCGCTACACCGCAGACGAAGAGCGTGCGCTCCGGGCGGCGGTTCAGCAGGGGGAACGCCCCGACTGCCCGCGCTGCGGCGTGCCCATGACCCAGCGGCCCATTGGCGGCGGGTCCTTTGGCCTGGGCTATCATCGCCAGCGCGAGTGGCTCCTGTGCCCCCAGTGCCGGCGCAGCGCGATCTTTGACGTGCGGCGCGGCACCCGGCTGTAGCCAGGGCGGAGCCGGAACCCCCTCTGTCCTCGTGACACAGGGCACTAAGTTTCCGGGACGTATCAATCCTCCATTCGTCAGGATCCCTTGTTTCAGCCGTCCGCCCCTGTCGGCGACTCGTCGTCGCTGTGGTTTGCCGATTCGCTGCGCGTCGCACTCGCGGCCGCGCAGGACGTCTCGGGTGAATCGTCCGTCGCCAGCACGTTCACCGAACGCCTCGCACAAAGCTTCTCGCTGCTCGGCGAGTTTGTGCCGGCGCTCTTTGGTGCGCTCGTCATCCTCTTCGCCGGCTATTTGCTCGCCAAGGTGGTGGAGAAGGGCACCACGCGCCTGCTGCGCCGTGTGAAGTTCAATCAGTTGCTCGAGCGTGGTGGTGTGGTGCAGGCCGTGGAGCGTTCCGGCTCGCACCTCAATCCCGCCAAGGTACTGGCCAATCTGCTGTTCTGGGTCGTGATGTTCGCGGTGCTCATGATTGCCGCGAGCGCCATCGGTCTCGACTCGCTGGCCAATGTGTTCACGGAACTCGTGAGCTACATCCCGAGTGTCATCGCGGCCATCGTCATCATCATCCTCGGCATTGTGCTGGGTGGATTTGTCGGTGGACTCATCATGGCCTCGGCTGGCGGCCTGTACGGCGGCCCGTGGCTCGCGCGCATCGGGCGTGGTGGTGTGATTGTGCTCGCGGTGTTCATGGCGCTGCAGGAGTTGGGCATTGCCACGGACATCGTGACCACGGCCTTTGCCATTCTCTTCGGCGCTGTCGCGCTGGCCCTGTCGCTCTCCTTTGGCCTTGGCAATCGCGAACTGGCCGGACAGGTGACGCGCGAGTGGTACGAGCGCTATCAGGCGGAGCGTCGGGCCATCGATGCCGAAGCCGCGGCAGAAGAAGCGCAGGAACTGGCCGAACAGACGTCGGAAGAGGCCGAAGAGGCGGCAGAAGTTGCGGCGCAGTCGGCCAAGGCCGCCGCAAAGGCCGTAGCCATGGCTGCTGCCGAGCAGTCGCGCACTGACGCGCAGGGCTCCGCCGCGCAGGGTACGGTGGCGTTGCTCGTGGTGTGTGGCCTGCTGCATTGGCCGTCGGCGCTCACGGCGCAGGCGGCGCCGGCCAAGGGCAGTCCGGCGGCGCAGAGCGATTCCGCGCGCGAGGCCCGCATTGAGCGTTCGCGCCTCGACGCGGAGACGGAGGCCGTGTACGGCCAGCTCAACGGGCTCCGTCGCAGCCTGCTTACGCGGGCGGACTGGGCGGAATTGGGCGACCGCTGCAACCCGGGGGCGCTGCGCGTGTTTTCGCGCGACACCACGCCGGAGCAGCGCGATTCCGTGCAGGCGATGGTGGAGCGCATGGAGTCCATCATCGTGAACCGCGGCGTTGGCGCGCGTCTCGACACGCCCGAAGCCCGTCGCCTGCTCCGCGTCATCGTGGGGTGGGAGGCCGGCGTCGACCGTCCCTTCTGGGACGAGCTCGAGCCGGTGGGGCGCGGTGTGGCCCGGCCGAAGCTGCGTGAGGCCGTGGCGACCGGCATGACGGGCGACGTGCCCGACCCGCAGGGACCGGGCTGTCTGCCGTCCCCGCTGGCGTCGGACACGGTGACCTTCGTGGTGCCAGGGTTCAGCGGTATGGACTTCCCCAAGGCCCCCAAGCCGCGCGTGAAGGCCTATTTCGGCCCGGAGGCCCAGCGCCACGCCCGGGACGAGTTCTATGCCGCCGTGGGGCGCACCAAGCCCGAGGCCGAGCTTGCCTACATGCTGGTGGCGCCGGTCGTCATCTGGCGGGACTACGCCCTGGTGGCGGTCCGCCGACCGGTGGAGCCGGGGGGCGTCATTCTCGACGCACCGGGCCGCGGCGGGGCGGTGTACCTCATGCGCCGGAACGGGACGGGAGCCGCCGCCGAATGGCGACTCGTCACCATTGTCCGTACCTGGGGCGCCTGAAACGGGCCAGCTCGGCAGTTAAATTTCAAGGCTACACCCCGATGGCCGCAGGGACCCGCCGGAAGACCGGCGCCACCCCCTGTCATCGGGTCCGCCAATGATTTCGTCCACGGCCACGCCGTCGGCTGCACCTCTCTTCCCGCCGTCCCATGACCGCACCGAACGCCCGCGAACGCATCCTGCCCCGCCTCATCGACGAGGAGGTCAAGGAATCGTTCATCAACTACTCCATGAGCGTCATCGTGTCGCGCGCGCTGCCGGACGTGCGCGATGGCCTCAAGCCCGTGCATCGCCGCGTGCTGTATGCGATGAACGAGCTCGGACTGTTGCCCGGGCGTGCGTACAAGAAGTCGGCGACGGTGGTGGGCGACGTGCTCGGCAAGTATCACCCGCACGGCGACAGCAGTGTGTACGACGCGCTCGTGCGCATGGTGCAGGACTTCTCGCTGCGCTATCCGCTGGTGGACGGCCAGGGCAACTTCGGCTCCATGGACGGTGACGGCGCGGCCGCGTATCGCTACACCGAGGCGCGTCTGACGCGCATGGCCGTGGAGATGCTCAACGACATCGATCAGAACACGGTCGATTTCGCGCCCAACTTCGACGACCGGCTCGAAGAGCCGCGCGTGCTGCCGAGTGGCTTCCCCAACCTGCTGGTGAACGGCTCGTCCGGCATCGCGGTGGGCATGGCCACCAACATTCCGCCGCACAACCTCAAGGAAGTCATCAGCGCGGTGGTTGCGCTCATCGACAACCCCGAGCTCGACGGACCTTCCCTGCGCAAGCTCGTGAAGGGGCCTGACTTCCCCACGGGCGGTTACATCTACGGCCGTGCCGGCATTGCCGACTACCAGGACACGGGCCGCGGTCGCATCGTCATGCGCGCGCGTGCGGTCATCGAGGAGCGCGAGTCGAGCGGCAAGTCGCAGATCGTCGTCACCGAAGTGCCGTACCAGGTCAACAAGGCCAAGCTGGTGGCGGACATCGCCGAACTGGTGCGCGAGCAGAAGCTCACGGGCATCAGCGCGCTGCGCGACGAGTCCGACCGCGATGGCATCCGTGTGGTGGTGGAGCTCAAGCGCGACGCCATTCCGCGCGTGGTCCTCAACCAGCTGTACAAGCACACCGCCATGCAGAGCACCTTCGGTGTGATCATGCTGGCGCTGGTGCCCGATCCGAACACGCGGCAGCTCGTGCCCAAGGTGCTCACGCTCAAGCAGTGCCTGGAGCACTACATCGCGCACCGGCATGAAGTCATCGTGCGCCGCACGCAGTTCCAGCTCGACAAGGCGCTGGAGCGCGAGCACATCCTCGAAGGCCTCAAGATTGCCGTCGACAATATCGACGAGGTCATCAAGCTCATTCGTGCGGCCGAGGACACGCCCACGGCCAGTGCGCAGCTGCAGTCGCGCTTCGGGCTGTCGGAGCGGCAGGCCGAGGCCATTCTCAACATGCGCCTGGCCAAGCTCACGGGCCTCGAGCGCGACAAGCTGGAAGAGGAACTGCGCGAGGTGCGCGCGGAAATCATCGAGCTGCGCGCCATCCTCGAGTCCAAGCCGCGCCGCATGGAAATCCTCAAGGGCGAGCTGCTCAAGCTGTCGGACACCTACGGCGACGAGCGCCGCACGGAGATCGTCAGCGACGAGGGCGAGTTCTCCATCGAGGATCTCATCGCCGAAGAGGAGATGGTCGTCACCATCTCCCACAAGGGCTACATCAAGCGTACGGCCGTGTCGCTGTACAAGCGGCAGGGACGCGGCGGGCGTGGCAAGAGCGGCGCGGATCTGCGCGAAGACGATTTCATCGAACGGCTGTACGTGGCCAGCACGCACACCTACCTGCTCATCTTCACCGATGACGGGCGCTGCTTCTGGCTCAAGGTGCACGAACTGCCGCAGTTGGGCCGGGCCACGCGTGGCAAGCCCATCGTGAACCTCATCAACGTCTCGCCGGACACGCGCATTCGCACCATCGTGCCGGTGCGGGAGTTCAGCGACACCGAGTTCCTGCTCTTCAGCACGCGCAACGGCACGGTCAAGAAGACGGCGCTGTCGCAGTACTCGAATCCGCGCAGCAACGGCATCAAGGCCATCAAGATCGAGGACGGCGATGCCCTGATGGACGTGCAGGTGACCAGCGGCAACAACGACGTGGTGCTGGCCACCAAGCATGGCTTGTCGGTGCGCTTCCACGAAAGCGATGTGCGCGAGATGGGCCGCGACACCACGGGCGTCAAGGGCATCGAACTGCGCCCGGCTGACGAGGTGGTGGGCATGGTCGTCATCAAGCGCGAGGCCACGCTGCTCGTGGTCACCGAGCGTGGACTCGGCAAGTGCAGCGAGGTGAGCGAATACCGCGTGCAGAAGCGCGGCGGCAAGGGCATCCTCACGCTCAACCGCACGCCCAAGACCGGTGACGTGGTGGCGCTCATGGAAGTCGTGCCCGAGGACGAGCTCATGCTCATGACCCGTCAGGGCATCGCCATCCGCAGCAAGGTGAGCGAGATTCGCGTCACCGGCCGCGCGGCGCAGGGGGTGCGACTGGTGGCGCTCGATGAGAACGACGTGGTCTCAGCCGTGGCCCGGGTCATTCCCGACGACAAGGATGACGGCGAGGGTGGGGCCGAAGACGCCAGCGGTGGGGACACCGCGGCGGAGAGCGGCGCGGAGAACGGCGGCGAGTAATCGTCGCCCAGAGCACCACAGGTCGTAGCAGGAAGGCAGTGGGGGTGGGCATTCCGTCCGCCCCTCGGGCTCTGGCGGAGAGGGGATGGCGACGTCGCGCATCCTGGTGGCTGACGATGACGAGGCGGTGCTCGAATCCGTGACCTGGTTGCTCCAGGAGAACGGATACGACGTCGTGCCCGCCAACGGCGGCGCCGCCTGTCTCGAGCAGCTCGAAAAGAAGTCGCCCGACCTGTTGCTGCTGGACATTCTCATGCCCGATGCCGACGGCTGTCAGCTGCTCGAGCGCATCAAGGGCGAAGAGCGCTGGCGCGACCTGCCGGTGCTCATGCTGTCGGCGCAGCCGCCCGAAGAAGCGTCGGTGCGCTCGCTGGGGCTGGGGGCGGCCGATTTCATTCGCAAGCCGTACCGGCCCAAGGAACTGCTGGCCCGCGTGCAGGCCCAGCTCCGCATGGGAGCGCTGCTGCGCTCCACACGAATGGCGCTGCTGCGCACCGAAGAGGCGCTGGTGCGTGCGCAGCAGGACGCCGACAGTCGCCGCAAGCTCGTGGACATTCTGCACGAGGTCACCGGTGACCTCTCGGTGTCCGAGCTCTTCCAGATTCTCGTGCGCCGCGCCGCACGCGCCTTGGGCGTGTCGCACTGCAGCGTCGTGCTCGCGCGGCCCGGCGACTCACAGGCCGTGGTGGTGGCCGCGTATGAGAACCCGGGCATCCAGCACCTCACGGTGCAGCTCGATCGCTACCCTGAGCTCAAGGCCGCGCTCGAGAGTGGGCAGCCGGTGCTGGTCGAAGACCTCGACACCCATCCCCTTTACGATGGCGTGCGGCATGTGTGGGGCATCGAAGGCATCGAGGTCCCCATCAAGTCGGTCATTGCGCTGCCGTTCTCCATTGATCGTGGGCAGTACGGGGTGTTTCTCGTGCGCCGTCGCCGCGATCAGGAGCGGTTCTCCGCGGCCGATCTCGAGTTCGCGCAGGCCGTTGTCACGGCGGCCGTGGCCGTCATTCAGCGCGCGCAGATGGTGGAGAGCACCATGGCCGACAACGCGCGCCTCGAGCAGCTCGCGCAGACCGACCCGCTCACGCAACTGCTCAACCGGCGCGCGCTCACCGAGCGCATCAACGCCGAAATGGAGCGTGCGCTGCGCTACGACAGCACCATGGCGCTGCTCATGATCGACCTCGACCACTTCAAGTCGGTCAACGACACCTACGGGCATCTGGTGGGTGACGATGTGCTGCGGGACGTGGCGCAGTTGCTGCACGACACCATCCGCACCAGTGACATCGTGGCGCGTTACGGCGGCGAGGAATTCCTCGTGCTGCTGCCGGAAACCGACGACGAGGGCGCCGAGTCGTTTGCCGAGCGCATCCGGGCGGCGGTGGAAGGCCACGGATTTGCCAGCGAGTCGCTGGCCGCGTCGCTGCGCCTCACGGCCTCGGTGGGTGTGGCTGTGTTCCCCGCCGCACGCATTGAAAGCGTGGAGGACCTGTTCTCACGCGCCGACGCCGCGCTGTATCGCGCCAAGGCCGACGGCCGCAACTGCGTGCGGATGTAGCCAGCGCTGTGGTCAGCGCAGCTGCTGATGCTCCACCTTGGTGCAGCGATCCTGTACCACCAGAATGCCGGCCCGTGCCAGCGCCTCGGCGGCTTCCTCATTGGCGATGCCGAGCTGCATCCACACCGCGCGCGGGCGCGCGGCGATGATCTCGTCCACATGCTGCGCCACGTCGGGTGAGCGACGGAACAGCACCACGAGATCGATGGGCCCCTCGATGGTGTGGAGTTCGCGATGCACCGGCTCGCCGAGGATCTCGGTGATGTCGGGGAAGTACACCGGCACCGGGATGATCTCGTAGCCGTGGGCCTGCAGGTACTGCGGCACGTAATACGCCGGTCCACCGGCGATTTCCGGCTTGATGCCGATGACGGCCACGCGTCGCGCCTGCTTCAGCACCGAGGCAATGGCCTCCGGCTCCTCGACAAGACGCTCCCGCCACGACGTGTCACCACCTGTTAGCTTCTCATCCACTCCCAGTATCTCCACACGTGCCTCCACTCATCGGAGTCAGCTGATGCGTTTGCTCGTCCTCGGCGCGGGACTGCAAGGTACCGCGTGCGCGTTCGATCTGCTCAATGTGTCCACCGTGACACAGGTGCTGCTGGCCGACGTGCGCGTCGGCCCCTTGCCCCCGTTTCTTGCGGCGCATGCCGGACCGCGCCTCGAACAACTGGCGCTCGACGTGCGCAGCGACGATGCCGTGCGCGCCGCGTTCGCACGCTGCGACGCCGTCCTCAGTGCCATCCCGTACTACTACAACGCCAATCTCGCACGGCTTGCCGTGGAGATGGGCGTGCACTTCACCGATCTCGGTGGCAACACCGAAATCGTGCAGCAACAGAAGCAGCTTGATGCCGCGGCCCGCGCCAAGGGGGTAAGTGTGATCCCCGACACAGGGCTCGCGCCGGGCATGGTCAACGTCATCGCCCAGCATGGCATCGATCAGTTCGACACGGTGGACCGGGTCAAACTGTTCGTGGGCGGACTGCCGCAGGAACCCGAGCCGCCCCTGGGCTACCAGATCGCGTACTCCATCGAGGGCATGGTGGATTATTACACGACGCCGTCGCTGGTCGTGCGGGACGGCCGCCCCGCCCAGGTGCGCGCCTTGTCAGAGCGTGAGACCGTGCACTTTGGCGGTGACATTGGCGATCTGGAAGCCTTCCACACCGCCGGTGGGCTCAGCACCATGGTGTACCGATATGCAGGGCAGATTCCCACCATGGAGTACAAGACGCTGCGCTACCCCGGGCACGCGCACATCATGGAAGCCATTCGCGACCTCGGCCTGCTGGACACGACGGCCGTGGACGTGAAGGGGCAGCAGGTCGTGCCGCGCGATGTGTTCGTGAAGGTGGCCGGCGATCATCTGCGCAAGGGCAAGCCGGACCTGGTCGCGCTACGCGTGGAAGTGACGGGCACGAAGGACGGCACACACCTTACGCGCGCCTGGCAGGTCATCGATCGCTACGACGCCGCGCACGGCATTTCCGCCATGATGCGCACGACCGGCTACACGCTGTCCATCACGGGACAATTGCAGGCCGGCGGTGACATTGCTCCCGGCGTGCATACGCCGGACGAGTGTGTGCCGGCGGAGCGGTATTTTGCGATGCTGGGGGAGAGGGGGATTGGGGTGAGGGAGGTGTGAGCGTGGGGAGCTCGTCTCTCATTTCGCATGTCCCGTTTCTCACGTCGCGATTCTCGGTTCGCGATCCACAGTTCTGGGCCGTGTGACGTGGGTTTTGCGTGAGAGTGGCTTGTCGGCCGGATCGCGCGATCCATGAGATCTGCGTGATCCGGCCCCCGGGCTCCGGTGCATCGGAAAACGCGATGCCGCCACATGCACCACTCGCACTCACCACCCACGTCACACGGCCCAGAACTGTGGATGGCGTGCAGTAGACCAAGGCCGCCGTTACGAGGTCCTGAACTCCCCAATCATCCCCCTCACCCTCACCGACGCCGTCTGCAGCACCTCCGCCGTCGCGCTCACCTCCTCAGCCGACGCCGAAGTCTCCTCGGTGCTCGCCGCGACCTCTTCCGCCGACGCGGCATGACTCTCCGCCGTGTCGCGCGCGGTCGTCAGCGCCTTCTGCACCGTCTGCAGCGACTCCCGGTTGCTCTCCACGGCCTGCGTGACCCGCGCCGTCGCCGTCTCCACCTGTGAGACCGCGTGCTCGATGCGCGCCAGCGCCGAGCCGACCGCTTCGGCCACCGTCTCCACGTCACGCAGCCGAGTCGCGCCACTCTCCACGGCCGTGGACGCGCTCGCAATCCGGCTGCGAATGCGCTTCACGTTGTCAGTGACCTGATTGGCCGCCGCCGCACTCTGCTCGGCCAGCACGCGCACCTCCTGCGCCACCACCGCAAACCCGCGCCCGGCTTGCCCGGCACGCGCCGCCTCGATGGCCGCATTGAGTGCCAGCAGGTTGGTCTGTGAGGCAATCTCCGAAATCACACTCACGAAGTCGTCGATCACGCTGGTCGCATCGCGCAGCGACATCATCTCCTGACGCGACGCCGTCACCACTTCGCGGGCGCCGAGCAGCGTATCCACCGCCACCTGCACCTGATCGCGCGCCGAGTTGGTGGTGCCGCGAATCTCCCGGCCCACGCGATCGGTCTCTTCCGCGGCTTCGCCAATGGTCGCGCCGGCTTCGGCCAGCGTCTTCACCGATTCGCTGGCATGATTGAGCGCCGAGAGCTGCATGACCGCACCGTGGGAGATATCCATGACGGCGGTGGTGACATGCTGCGTGGACGCGGCGGCGGCCTGCGCCGATGCCGACAACTCGCTCGACGCCAGCGTGACCTGATCGGCTTCTTCGCGTACGCGCGACAGCAAAAGGCGCAGCCGCTCACGGGCCTGACGCATGGCCTCAATGAGCTCGGCGTACTCCCGGGCCACCGCGTTGCCGGAGGCCGAATTCGCGCTGCCGCCGTACGCCGCCTCGAGCGGCTCGCGCAGATCGCCGGCCCCAATCGCCATCATCTGATTACGCAGCGCTTCGAGCGGATGCGTGACGGCGCGTGCCGTCGAGAGACCGAAGAACGCCGCCACGCCAAACGCGGCCGCCACCACCATGGCCAGACTGGCCTCGGCGCGCGTGAGCTTCTCCCGCATGCGATCCATGGAGCCTGAGGCGCCGTTGCGGGCCGATACGCGCAGCAACTGCAGCGCCTTCTCGATGCTTTCGATGTCCTGCCGCGTGGCGCCCAGTACCCGGTCTGCCTCCGCGCCCTGATCCGTGGCCTGCCAGGCGCGCGTCACGGCAATGCGGACTTCGAGTGCGCTCTGCAGTCGACCGATCTCCTCCAGGTGCCGCCGCTCTTCGGCGTTCAGCATGCCCTGCGCGAGCGCTTCCTCGCGCAGCGTCTCGGCATCGACCACCAGGTCGCGATAGGCCGCTTCGTCCTCACTGCGACCCGTATTGAGAAAGCGCAGACCGGCCACGAGTTCGCGCATGACCGTGTTGGTGGCGCGCTCCACGAACTCCGAACGACTGGCCAATTCGCTGACGGTGCGTTCCGCGTCGCGATTGGTGGTGGAGAGCCCGTACCACCCAAGCAATCCGGCCACGAGCAACAGCGTGAGCGATGTACCAAAGCCGGCAATGAGTCGCGCGCGAATGGTGGACAGCAGACGGAAGCGCTTCACGGCGTCGAGCCTCCCACCGAGGGCGTCGCCGCCGTGACACGTGTGATGACCACCGAGCGGCCCTTGATATCGTGCTTCTCGTCAAAGGCAATGCGGCCTGCCACACCATCCACCGACGGTGCGCCGTTGCCGATCTTCTCGAGCGCCTGACGCAGCGACCCGCGTGTGCGCGCGCCCGCGGCCACCGTACGGCCAATCACCAGCGCGGCGTCGTACGAGAGTGCGGCAAACATGTCGGGATCCTGCTGATACTTGGCCCGATACTTCGGCAGGAACTCCATGGCTTCCTTGCTCGTCGCGCGCTCGGCGCGGAAGAACGCCACATAGCGTGCGCCAACGGCGTCGGCGTTACTGCTCATGGTTTCCGTGCCGTCGCCGCCCACAAAGGGCGCCGTCACATTGCGCGCCTTGAGCGCACGAATGAGGGCCAGCGCATCGTCGCCATCACCCGGAAACAGCACGACGTCGGGCTCGAGCTTGGCAATCAGCGCCGCGTAGGCTTCCCACTCCACCACGCCATTCAGGTACGGGTCGCGCATGACCACATCGCCAAACCCCTCCGAGAAGGTGCGCGCGAAGGTGGCCGACCAGTCACGGCCATAGGAGTCATTGCGATACACGATGGCCGCGCGGCGCGCGCCCAGAGAATCGAGCACCCAGCGGGCGGCGTCGCGCGCCACCTCGGCGTCACTCGGTGCCACACGAAAGAACCAGGGACTGATGCCGGTGAGCCGAGGCGACGAGGCAGTGGGCGACACGGCCACCACCCCATTGGCCCCCGCATGCTCGGCATCGGCGTAGATGGGCATCACCTCCACCGTGTTGCCGCTTTCCGGATGACCGACCACCGCAATGACCGAGGGGTCGTCGCGCAATTGCTGGGCGACGCGCACGGCCGATGTGGCCACGCTGTCGGGCAGGCGCACGGTAAAGCGCGTGCCCCCCGCGCCGCCGGTCTCGTTCAGGCGTGCCACGGCCATTTCCACGCCGCGCACGACCTGCTCATAACCGGGACTGCCGGGAATGGCCCCGACGCCAATGGCGAGGCCGGTTCCGGTGGACGGACCGCGCGAGCAGCCCGACAGGGCCAGCGCCATGGTCACCGCGACCAGTTGGCGTGTCGAATTGATGGCAAAGGGCAGGAGTCTCACGCTGCGTAGACGACCGGAGGCAGGAGGCGGAAACGACGGCTCACGCCAAGGTTGTCGGCATGTCTTGGCAGTGAGTCGAATCCTGCAGTTTCCTAGGGAAAAACCGGCAAAACTGCACATGACAGTTACTTTGTCATGCAAAAGTCAGGTCACCCCCGACGTTTTTGCCCGGAATTCCTTGCGGGGTCTGGAAGCGTCCGTTTAGCTTCGCTTTCGTAGTCCTACCCTCAGCTGCCAACCCGGTCGGGTCATCGCGCAAACGATGTCGCCCGGGATGGCCGCCTCCAAACACTCCCTCAGGAACCGGCATGGTTGGCACGTTCCGCCCGCGGAGACTGGCTTCCGCCGCGCTGCTGGGCGCTCTGGCCCTCGGACTCGCTGCGTGTGGCGGCGAGTATCCGAATTCGACGTTCAATCACACCACCGACTTCAACGCGGATATCGACGCGTTGTGGGACAAGCTGCTCTTCTGGGGCACCATTGTCTTCATCGGTGTTGAAGCGGCGCTCGTGTACACGATCTTCCGCTTCCGCCAGCGCGCGGGAGCCGGCAAGCCGAAACAGGTACACGGCAACACGGCCCTGGAAATCACGTGGACGGCCATCCCGGCCGTCATCCTGATTTTCATCGCCATCCCCACGGTCCGCACGATCTTCAAGACCCAGGCCAAGGCGGCGCCCGACGCGCTGCAGGTCGAGGTCATTGGCCATCAGTGGTGGTGGGAGTTCAAGTACCCGCAGCTGGGCATCACCACGGCCAACGAGCTGTACCTGCCCAATGGCCGCACGGTCAGCTTCCAGCTCAAGACGATCGACGTGTTGCACTCCTTCTGGATTCCCCAGCTGGGTGGCAAGCGCGATCTGATCTCGAACCGCACCAACTACCTCTGGTTCACGCCCAACGCCGATCTGCCGTCTTCGGCGTGGAACGGCTTCTGCGCCGAGTTCTGTGGCCCGTCACACGCCAACATGCGCTTCCGCGTGTTCACCGTGACGCCGCAGGAATTCGAGCAGTGGGCCGCGCACCAGAAGCAGAACGCCATCTTCCCGGCTGCTGTGCCGGCGCCGGCGCTGCCCACGGGCACGGCCGCCGCGAGCGGTGCCGCTGCTGGCGCTACGCCGGTCGTGCTGGCCTCCAACACGGGCGCGCAGCCGGCCACACCGGCCCCTGCGGCCGACGTGCAGCCCGCCGTACCGGTTTGGACCTTCCCCAAGGAGAAGGTCGAAGGCGAATTCAAGCACATCATCCCCACGGCCAAGCTGCCCACCACGATCTCGTTCGATGAGTCGCTGCTGGCGCAGGGTGATGCCGAGCGGGGACGGGACAAGTACAGCAAGTCCACCTGCATTGGCTGTCACGCCATCGGTGGCACGCCGTTCAATATGGCCAATATCGGGCCGAACCTCACGCATGTCGGGTCGCGCTACACCATCGGCGCCGGCCTGTATCCGAACGATGCCAAGCATCTCGCCTACTGGATCAAGAGTGCGGGCCACATGAAGCCCGGCAGTCTCATGCCCACCATGGGTAAGGGCCTCACCGATCCAGTGCGCAAGAACGTCGTCAACGTCGGTGGTCTGACCGACGCCGACATTGCGGACATCGTCGCGTACCTGCAGGCTCTCAAGTAATCCCGTCTCCGACCGACTGACCAAACGACACGATGGCAACCATCGCTGCCGCGCCCCCGTACACCCAGGCCAAGGCCGCACCCGCTGATACCGGGTTGTGGTCCTGGCTCACCACGGTGGACCACAAGCGCATCGGGGCGCTCTATCTCATCACCGGCCTGTTCTTCTTCGTGGTCGGTGGACTCGAAGCCGCCGTCATCCGTGCCCAGCTGGCCGTGCCGAACGCCAACGTCGTTTCGGCCGACATGTACAACCAGCTGTTCACGATGCACGGCACGACGATGATCTTCCTCGCCGTCATGCCTCTCTCGGCGGCGTTCTTCAACTTCCTGATCCCGCTGCAGATCGGCGCGCGTGACGTGGCCTTCCCGCGTCTGAACGCCTTCTCGTACTGGATCTACCTGCTGGGCGGCATCTACATCACGGTGCCCATCTTCTTCTCGGTGGCGCCGGACGGTGGCTGGTTCGGTTACGCGCCGCTGAGCACGAAGGCGTACTCGCCGCAGATCAACATGGATTTCTGGGTGCTCGGCCTCCAGATCCTGGGTATCTCGTCGCTGGCCGCCGGCTTCAACTTCATCACCACGATCATCAACATGCGGGCGCCCGGCATGTCGCTCATGCGCATGCCGATCTTCACCTGGATGTCGTTCGTGGTGCAGTTCCTTGTGGTGCTGGCCTTCCCCGTCATCACCATCGCGCTCGTGTTCCTGCAGTTCGACCGGTTCTTCGGCACGAACTTCTACACGGTCGCCAAGGGTGCCGACCCGCTGCTCTGGCAGCATCTGTTTTGGGTCTTCGGCCACCCCGAGGTGTACATCCTCATTCTGCCCGCCTTCGGTCTCGTGTCCGAAGTGCTGCCGACGTTTTCGCGCAAGCCGCTGTTCGGGTACCCCGTCATGGTGTACTCCGGCATCCTGATCGGCTTCCTCGGCTTCGGCGTGTGGGCGCACCACATGTTCTCGGTCGGCATGGGGCCCATTGCCGACTCGGTGTTCTCGCTGGCCACGATGCTGATCGCCATCCCCACGGGCGTGAAGATCTTCAACTGGATGGCGACCATGTGGGGCGGCCAGATCCGCTTCACGGTGGCCATGAAGTTCGCCATCGCGCTCGTCGGCATGTTCACCATCGGCGGTATCTCGGGCGTGATGCACAGCTCGCCGCCGGCCGACCTGCAGCAGACGGACACCTACTTCATCGTCGCGCACTTCCACTACGTGCTCTTCGGCGGCTCGGTGTTCGGTCTGTTCGCCGGCATGTACTACTACTTCCCGAAGATCACGGGCCGCTTCCTCTCCGAGAAGCTTGGCAACTGGCACTTCTGGGTGTCGTTCATCGGCATGAACCTCACGTTCTTCCCGATGCACTTCAGCGGCCTGCTCGGCATGCCGCGCCGCTACTACCAGTACGACGCGGGGCAGGGCATTGAGTTGTTCAACCTGGCCTCGTCCATCGGCACGCTGATCCTCATCATCGGCACGCTGTTCGGCCTGATCAACGTGTTCAAGAGCTGGAAGGGTGGGAAGCTGGCCTCGAGCAACCCCTGGGGCGCGGCCACCATCGAGTGGTCCATCCCCTCGCCGCCGCCCGAGTACAACTTCGCCGAGCTGCCGCAGATCAAGTCGCGCTATCCCCTCTGGAACATGAAGGAGGGTGAGCCCCTCGTGCACGAGACGACGTACGAGGAGGAGAAGGATCTGCACATCCCGTCGACGAAGGAAACGGGCATCGTCATGCCGAATCCGTCGATCTGGCCGCTCATCACGGCCACCGGTATCGTCGTGATGTTCTGCGGTCTCATGTTCATGGAGAAGAACGCGACCCTCGCCGTGGCCATCATGGTCGGCGGTACCGCCTGGTGGGTGGGCTCGCTGTACAAGTGGCTGCTCACGCCGCTCGAGGATCACCACTAAGATGACCGCCAACTCCGCAACCGCCGCTCACGGCGACGGCCACGCCCACGGCGGCGGCCACCACTACACCTCGCTGGGTCTCGACAACCGCAAGATCGCCATTTGGACCTTCATCGGGTCCGAGTGCATGCTCTTCGCGTCGCTGATCTCCACGTACCTCGTGTACAAGGGACGCAGCCCGGCCGGTCCGTATCCGCACGAGGCCTGGACCAACCCGGCGACGGGTGAAGTCTTCAAGCCCATCCTCAACATCCCCGTCACGTCGGCGTCGACGTTCGTGCTGCTCATGTCGTCGCTGGCCATGGTGCTGGCGCTGGCGGCGGTGCAGAACAAGAACCTGCCGAAGCACACGATGGGCGAGCGCATCCTCGGCTCGTCCAAGCTGTGGCTGTGGATGACGGCCCTGCTGGGCATCACGTTCCTCGGCTTCCAGGCCTACGAGTTCACCTCGTTCGTGCACGAAGGCCTGAGCATCCGCACCAACCTGTTCGGCTCGAGCTTCTTCACGCTCACCGGCTTCCATGGTGCGCACGTGACGGCCGGTGTGCTGTGGCTGTTCACGCTGCTCGCCATCGACTACAAGCGCGGGCTGACGCCCGCCGATTCACTGCTCGTCGACATCTGCGCGCTGTACTGGCACTTCGTCGACGTGGTGTGGATCGCGATCTTCACGCTGCTCTACCTGATCAAGTGAGGAGCTGATGGCCGACCACGCACACGCGCACGACGCGCACGCGCAACACGAGGAGCACCCGACCTGGTCCACGTACTGGAAGGTCGCGCTCATCCTCACGATCATCACGGCCGTCGAAGTGTCGGCCTACTACATCCCGGCCTGGGAAAACAGCTGGGTGTATGTGCCGAGCATGCTGATCATGTCGGCGGTGAAGTTTGTGATCGTCGTGATGTACTACATGCATCTCAAGTACGACCACAAGCTGTTCCGCGCGCTGTTCACGGGACCGCTGATTGTCGCATCGCTCACGCTGATCGGGCTGCTGTTCCTGTTCAGCAAGCTGGTGTTGCGGTTGGGGATTATTAGCTGAGGGCGTAAGTTTCGGCAGGGAATCGGGTCGCGAGCGGTGCTCGCGGCCCGATTTGTTTTTGGGAACTGCAACTGCAGATGCTGCGGTCCACAGACGTGAGCCGTGCGACGTGGGTTCTGGGTGGGAGTGGTGCACCGGCGGTATCGCGGCGGTCCGACGCCGACCTTGACCAAGACCCCGACCAAGACCCCGACCCCGACCCCGACCCCGACCCCGACCCCGACCCCGACCAAGACCCCGACCGCTCGTGCCTCGCCCGCTGTTTCTTACCGCGGTCCCACCTTACGCCGTCCACCTTACAAGGTCCCATCTCTCAAGATCTCAGATCCGAGAGGCGAGAGCCGTTAGATTTACCCTATGCTCGCCCTGCTCCATCCCGTCGCTCAACTCTCGTTGCGCGAGTTCTCGGTCCACCCGAGTACGACTATCGGCATCGGCCTCTTCGCCGCCGCGTACCTCTGGCGCGCCCGCCAGGGCCCGTCCCCCGAAGACCTCGTCCCGGTCGGCCAGCAGACACCGAGAAGCCCCGACACGCCCGGCCCGAGCGGCCCGCAGCGTTTGGCCTATTTCACCTCGCTCCTGCTGCTCTTCCTCACGCTGAACGGCCCGCTGCATGACCTGAGCGATTTCTATCTGTTCAGCGGGCACATGGTCCAGCACCTCATCCTCACGCTGGTCGTGCCGCCGCTCATGGTGTTCGGCACACCGGGCTGGATGCTGCGTCCCCTGCTGCGTCGTGCGCCGTTGTTCGGCGCCGCTCGCAAACTCACGAGCATCACCTGGTGCTTCGTGATCTTCAATCTCGTGCTCGCGTTCTGGCACCTGCCGCCGATGTACAACCTCGCGCTGGCCAGTCACCCCGTGCATATCCTGCAGCATCTCATGTTCATCGCCGCGTCGGTGCTCATGTGGTGGCCGCTCATGTCACCGCTGCCCGAACTGCCGCGCGCCGCGTATCCCGCGCAGATGCTGTACTGCTTCCTCATGGTCATCCCCATGTCGATCATCTCCATCTACATCGCCATGGCGGACACCCTGCTGTATCCGGCCTATGCCGCTGCGCCGCGCATTCTTGGCATCACACCCATGCAGGACCAGCAGTACGGCGGCCTGATCATGTGGATCCCGGGCGGCGTGTTCTTCTACGCAGTGATGACCGTGGTGTTCTTCAAATGGTCGGCACGCGGAGAAGACAGTGAGGCCAGCGCGCAGATCGGCTGGGTGCCGGAGGCGAGCGCGTGAACAGGAAAGAGCAAACAGCGGGAGCAAAAAAAGCGGCAGCCTTGAAGGCAGAAGCCAAGAGGCCAGCAGCCGGTGGGGCGAAACAGCGAACCGCGGGAACGAAGAAAACGGCAACCCGCGGACCGGGAGCACAAAGGCCAGCAGCCCCCGACGCGAAACCGCAGTCCGCATCGGTCCGCGTCTCGCGCATCATCGACGCACCGGCGGCCTCCATTCTGCGCGCGGTGACAGACGCCGATCGTCGCGGTTGGGCCCCGGTGCCCGTGGCGCGAGTCGTGAGCATTCTCGCGCCGCGCTTCGTACGGCTTGCGCTGCCCGATGGCTCGCAGGTGGCCATCACCATTACCCGTCAGGGCAACACGCGCTGCGGCGTGCAAATCGAACACATGGGACTCGCGGCCAATCGGCAGGTCGCCGACGTCAAGCGGGAATGGATGGGCGCGCTCGCGGGGCTGGCTGAACAGCTCGACGCCGAGTGGGACTGACGTCAACACGACGTCTTCTCGAGTCCCGGTGGGGCAGTGTTGCACCGCCCCGCGAAACGCTCCATCAGGTCAACGCATAACGGCGCAGCGCCTCACACCTCGAGCCGTCCCCCGATGGACGCGTCCACACGACCCGCGAGCGATGGATGCTGCCGCCACATGTAGAAGCCCATGGCTGCCGCGGCGATGAGATTGGCCACGAGGACCTGCAGCCAGGTGAGTTGACCAAAGCCTTCCGCCAGCACTGACGTGAAGCCCGTCCAGCCCACCTCAAAGGCCACGAAGAGACCAACTACGCCGATCAGCACCGACGGCGCCTTCTCCGCCTTGTTCACCGTCCACGCGAACGCGAGACCGAGCAGCGTGAACATCGCGAAGTGAAACACGGTATAGCCGAGGAACGCCCCGGCGCGACTGGGCAACTCGCCACCCAGAAAGAGTGAGCCCACCGCGTTGCCGAGCATGATGGGTGTGGCGAATGGATCGCCGCGTACCAGGTCGAGGATGGCGAACCACAGCGCGATGGCTATGGCGCCAATGAGTCCCACCGAGATCCCCTCCCGGTACGCCGCGGACTGCGTTGAAGCAGATTGCGTGGACATCCGTGCCTTCCTCCTCTCTTGGAAGTGATGGGAAAGGGCTGCGCCCCCTCGACAAACTCGCACCCGATGGACACACTGTCCAACTATGAGCGCTCCCCTTCGCCCCCGTCCAAAACAAACCCCTCAGGCCCGCCATTGGTTCATCCTGGCCGGCGTGACCCTCGCCACCCTTGCGGCCGCCTGCGGCGGTGAGCGGCCGGCCCGCAAGAAGGATGTTGCCTCCGACGTCCCGGTTGGTCCCACCTGCACCACGCCAGACAGCACGCCGGTGGGGATCGCGGTGCTCGAGTACATCACCACCGCCTTCCCCACGCCGCAGCGCTATCTGCAGGCCGCGGGAACGGACTCAGCCGTACCAGAAGACGGCTTCAAGATCATGCAGCTCAAGGGCCCCACGTACTACTACAGCAGCGATCCCAAGGCCCAGCAGCAGGTCAAGGACAAGCTCGCGTCAGTCGGCCCCTACGCCACGTTGCTCGTGGTGTACAAGGGCAAGACGGAGAAGGACAACGGCAACGACGTGACCGTGTCACTCGGCGGCCACTACGTGGGCGGTGATCACGACGGCAAGGTGGCCGAGGCGCGCGACATCAACGTGCGCTGCGACACCACGGGATGGCGCGTCACCAATCCCAAGGAACGTCCCAAGGCGCCGGGCGACAGCGCGAAACCGGCTGCGGGCGCGAAAGCGTGAAAACTGAGCGACTCGTTTCGCTCGACGTCTTTCGCGGCATGACCGTCGCCGGCATGCTGCTGGTCAACAACCCGGGAACCTGGTCGGCCATCTATCCGCCGCTGGCGCACGCGCCCTGGCATGGATGGACACCCACGGACCTCATCTTCCCGTTTTTTCTTTTCATCGTCGGTATCACCACCGAGCTCTCTCTGCGCGCCCGTCGTGCGCGCGGCGACGACGAGGGCGCCATCGTGCGCCAGGTGCTGCGGCGCGGCTCGCTGATTTTTCTCTTCGGCCTGCTGCTCTCGGGCTTCCCCTTCTTCACCTGGCCGCCTGCGCTCGAAGGCGCAAGCTTCCTCGAGCGCGTCGTGCACCGCGTGGAGCACTGGCGCATCATGGGCGTGCTGCAGCGCATTGGCCTGGCCTATCTCTGCGGCGCGCTGCTCACACTGCGTACCACGCTGCGTCAGCAATTGCTCATCGTGGGGGCGCTGCTGTGTGGCTACTGGGCGCTCATGACGCTCGTGCCCGTGCCTGACACCGGCGTGCCGGGGCGCTTTGTCCTCGACAAGCCCGATCAGTTGCTCAGCGCCTGGCTCGATCGCACGGTGCTTGGTGTGGACCACCTGTGGTCGGGCGCCAAGACCTGGGACCCCGAGGGCCTCCTCAGCACCCTGCCGGCCATCGCCACCATGATCTGCGGCACATTCGCGGGCCGCTGGATTGCCGAGCAGCAGCGTCCGCTCACCGAGCGTCTTGCGGCGCTGTTTGCGGTGGGTGCGCTGGCCATGATGCTGGGGCTCATGTGGCATTGGGTCTTCCCCATCAACAAGAACATCTGGACCAGCTCGTACGTAGTGTTTACAGCCGGTATCGGGGCCGTGTCCCTCGCCACCTGCATGTGGCTCATCGACGTGATGCAGTGGCGACGTTGGACCTTCCCGTTCGTCATTTATGGGGTGAACCCGATGCTGGCGTTTCTCGGGTCCGGCCTCATGGCCCGTTGCATCGCGTCGCTCTGGACGTGGGAGACGGCGGAGGGCACACGGACCTCTCTGCAGGCATTCGTGTTCAAGACCGTGTACGCGTCATGGCTTCCGCCGCGGGAAGCGTCCTTTGCGTACGCCGTGAGTTTCGTGGCGCTGTGGTTCCTGATTCTCTGGGGCGCCTGGAAGCGCGGTTGGGTTCTCAAGGTGTGAAGGCACGGGGTCGTGTGATGGACAAGACACAGCGGACGATGCGCACGGTGGCGCTGTTGGCCGGATTGGCACTCGCGGACGTGCTGGCCATGCCGCAGCCGCTGGACGCACAAACCACCACGCGCAGCAAGGCGCGCAGCACCACCACACGCGCGCGCGCTCGCGCCACCACCACGCGCCGCGCCAAGGCGCCAGTGGTGCCGGTGCTGCGGCATACCACGCCGCGTGGTGCCGAGGCGCTCACTGGCGACCTGGGCACGTTGCTCTCGAGTCGCACGCGCAACGGCGAGTGGGGCGCACTGGTGGTCAGCATCACCCGCGGCGACACGCTGTTTTCGCGCGGTGCCGACAGCAAGCTCGTGCCGGCCAGCACCATGAAGCTCTTCACGGCCGCCATTGCGCTCGAAAAGCTGGGCCCCGAACACACCTACAGCACCGATGTGCTGCGTGATGGGCCGCTCAGCGACGCCGGCGTGTTGTCGGGCAACCTCGTGCTGCGTGGTGATGGTGACCCGTCGCTCTCCACACGCTTTGTGCGTGGTGGACCCGGTGCGGCCATGAGTCTGCTGGCCCAGTTCACGGCCGGTGCCGGCATCAAGCGCGTCACGGGCAATCTCATTGCCGACGCCAGCGCCTTCGAGTCGCGGCGCATTCCCGAAGGCTGGCTTTCGCGCTACGCCGGCGCCGGGTACGCCGCGCCGTTCTCCGCGCTCTCGCTCAACGAGAACATCGTCATTGTTGGTGTAACGGCAGGCGAAAGCGGCGGTGGGGCCAAGGTGTTTCTGGAGCCCGCGTCCACCGCACTCACCGTGACCAACACCGTGCGCACCGTGGCCGGCAGTGGCTCACGTATCACCGCGCGCCGTGTTGGCGACGATCGGGTCGTGGTGTCGGGCACCATCGGCGCACGCGCCGGCACGGTGAAGTATCAGCTGGTGGTCGGCGACCCGGTCACGTTCACCGCCGGTGCATTTCGCGCGGCGCTCGAAGCGCAGGGCGTGCAGGTGGACGGCGACATCATCGTGGGCCGCACACCCGCCTCCGCCACCGTGGTCACGTCCCTCCCTTCGCCGCCGCTTGCACGACTGATTTCGGTCATGAACCGCGAGAGCATCAACCTGCTCGCGGAGCAGATCTATCGCAGTGCGCCCCGCGGGCCTTCACGGCTTGGCGTGGGCAGCGCACAGACGGCGGGCGCAACACTGCAGGATTTTCTCGTGAACGAAGTGGGTGTGCCGGCTGGTGCCGTGCGCGCCACTGATGGCAGCGGGCTCTCGGTGCTGGACAGCGTGACGCCGCGCGCCCTGGTCGAGCTCCTCGCCCACGCCCATCGCGCGCCATGGGGCAGTGCCTTCCATGCGTCGCTGCCGGTGGCCGGCGAATCGGAGCTGCTGCGCAATCGCATGCGCGCGACGCCTGCCCAGGGCAACCTGCACGCCAAGACCGGCACCACCAACGACGTGATTGGCCTCTCGGGCTACGTCACGGCGGAGAACGGGGAGATTCTCGCCTTTGCGTTTCTTTACAACGGCAAGGATCGCTGGCACGCCCGGGAGACCATCGATGCGATGGGGCCGACGATGGCGGCGTTCACGCGCGACTGAGATGTGGTGTGTTGGGCTGGCACCGTTGAACTGAAGGTGTGAGGATCAGAGGATCCGGGGATACGAGAGGGCGGGCCATGGGGCACATCGTTTTCGAGTGCCCCATGGCCCGCCCCCTCATGTCCTCAAATCCTCTGATCCTCACACCTTCTGTTCAACGGTCCAGCGGACCACTCACCGCCGCCGGTTCGCCCGATCCTTACCCGTCGGCAACGGCCCACGCACCACCCGCGCTCCGGCCAGCGGCTCGAGTGATCCGCGTGCACCCTCGCCAATCCGCGCCGCCGCCATGAACCCGGCGCCGCTCGTGGCCGACGCCACCGTGCCGTTGTAACCCACCGCAAACCCGCCGCCACTGCCGCTGGGCGCGCCGCTCACACTCCACAGCAGTTCCGATGTGCCGCTCGACATGGCACTCCAGCTGCTGCCGTTCCAGCGGAGAATCGTGCCCGATGCGCCGGTCGCGTACACATCGGTGGACGAAGGACCCCACACCGAGGTGAGCACCGCGCTGGTACCAGGGGACTGTGTGCTCCACGATCCGCTGAAGCCGAATGCCAGCCCGCTCGAACCGGCTGCACTCGCGCCAACCGCCAGCGCCCCGCTGCCCGTGGCAAACACACCGGCCAGCGTGCCCGTGGTGGGCGCTGCGACCGGGTTCCACGAGCTGCCATTGAAGCGCAGCGCCGCGCCGTTCTCGCCGGTGGCGAAGACGTCGTTGGCACTGCTGCCGTGCACCGCCCACAGCGCCTGCGCGGCCGTGGTCACGACACTCCAGCTGCTGCCGTTGAATCGCAGCACCTGTCCCGCCGATGTGGTGGCGTACACGTTGTTGGCCGCCGTACCCCAGAGTGCGTACACGTTGCCGCTGCCCGGGAAGGCCATGCTGCTCCACGACGAGCCGTTCCAGCGCAGCATGGTGCCGTTGTCACCACCCGCAAAGGCCTCGCTGCTGCTGGCTGCCCATACCGTGTTGAGCGAGGAGGTTGTTGGCGTGCTCTGACGCGTCCAGCTGCTGCCGTTCCAGCGATACACCGATCCGAACTCGCCCACCGCCCAGGCGTTGTTCGATGCGCTCGTCCACACATCAATGAGGTCGGGCGCCTGATTCACCGTTTCCCAGCTGCTGCCGGTAAAGCGCATCACGCTGCCGCGCTGACCCGAGGTCCAGGCATTGCCGCTGCCGTCCACCGACACACCGTAGAGTCGCGGTGCATACGGTGTGCTCACCGTGCTTACGCTGCTGCCGTCAAGTTGCAGCAGGCCCACGTCACTGGCGATGTACTGCCGCCCGCCGTTGGCCGATGAACCGGCCACGCCGTAGAAGTCGGCCGAGTTGCCGCTGTTCACGTTCTGCCAGCTCGAGCCATTGAAGCGCAGCAGTGTACCCGAGGTGCCAACCGCCACCACGTTGCTGCTGCTCGAGCCTGACACCCCGTACAGCGTCTGGTTGGTGGGTGTGTTCTGACGCGCCCAGGCGGACCCGTTCCAGCGCACCACCTCACCGCCGTCACCCACGGCCCAGGCCTGTCCGCCGGTGCTCCACACGGCGTTGAGTGTCTCAGTCAGCCCTGTGCTGCTTGCTGTCCAGTTGGATCCGTTCCAGCGCAGCGCCGTGCCGTTGGCGCCCACGGCAAAGCCCACGGAGCCGCTTTCCATCCACACGGCGTTGAGCGTGTTGCTCGTGCCGCTCGTCTGGGCACTCCACGACGACCCGTTGAAGCGCACGATGCGGCCACCCGTACCCACCGCCACCACATTGCTGGTGGACGAGGCCGACACCGACAGGAACTGCGTGCTGTACGTCGAACCCGACGCGGTCAGCGACCACGCACTGCCGTTCCAGCGATACACATTGCCCTGCGAGTTCACCGCCCAGGCATTGTTCGCGTCCACCACCTTTACCGACACCACATCTTCGAACAGCGCACCACTCACGCGTGCACTGGACCAACTGACCGCAAGACGCGTGGCTGGCGGGCTCACCGTAATGGTCGCGGTGGCGGTTCGTGACGTATCGGCCACCGAGCGCACCGTAATGACCGCGCTGCCCTGCCCAAGGCCGCTCACGAGACCGGTGAAGTTCACACTCGCCACACCGGGGTTGCTGCTCATATACGTCACCCCCGTGCTCTGACCACCCGGCGCATTCACGGTGGGCGTAAGCTGCACCGACTGGCCGGCAGTGATCGACGCCGAACTCGGCGACACACTCAGCGACACCGGCGACAGCACCGTCACGGAGGCCGTGGCCTGACGGGTGGTGTCACCCACCGACACGGCGGTGATGGTGGCCGATCCGGCCGACATGGCGGTCACGAGCCCGCTGCTCGACACCGACGCAATGGCCGGCTGACTCGATCGCCAGGTCACTGCGGTGCTGGCCCCCGGATCGCCCAACACCGTGGCGCTGAACTGCTGCGTGCCGCCCGTGCTCAGCGAGGCGCTGGCCGGATTGATGTTCACCGACAGCACGCGCGGTTCCACCGTAATGCTGGCCGATGCGCGACGTGTCGTGTCCTGAGCCGACACCGCGGTGATGACGGCCGTGCCAACCGCGACACCCGATACCACACCGCCGCCGGATACCGACGCCACACTCGGGTTGCTGCTGCGCCAGGAAACCGCCGTGCTCTGACCCACCTCGGCCTGTACCGTGGCCGTGAGCACCTGCTGCTCGTTCACACGCAGCGTGGCGCTGGAGGGTGAAACCTGCACCACCACGCCGTTCACCACGTCCACCGACGCCGTACCACGCTTGGTCGTGTCCACCACCGACAATGCCGTGATCGTGGCACTGCCGTTGGCAATGCCGGTCACGACACCATTGGACGACACGCTTGCCACCGCGCCATTGCTGCTGCGCCAGATCACGGCCGTCACGGCACCCGGGTCGGCGGCCACCACCGCACTCAATGTGGCCGACGCACCAGGTGACACGGATACGCTGGCAGGCGATACACTCACCGACTGCACACGCGGCACCACCGTGACCGTCGTGCTCGCTCGGCGCAACGTGTCCGCCACCGAGATGGCGGTGACGAGGGTGGTGCCAAAGCCCACCGCCGTGGCGCGGCCGTTGCTGTTCACGCTCGCAATGGACGGATTGCTGCTGCGCCATGTGACCGCTGTGCTCACCCCCGCGCCGGCCGTCACGGTGGCCACGATGTCCACCGTCTGTCCGAGATCGAGGGCCACAGTGGCCGGGTTCACCGACACCTGCGGCGGCACCCGCACCGTGATGCTGGCCGTGGCGCGCTTGCTGGTATCGGCCACACTCAAGGCCGTAATGGTGGTGCTGCCAAGCGACACACCGGTCACGGCGCCGTTGGCTGCCACCGACGCCACCGAAGGATTGGCACTGCGCCAAATGATGCCCGTAGGGACGCCCGCGTCGCCCAGTACCGTCGCGGTGAGGACCTCCGTGGCCTGCGGCGCGAGGGTAAGAATGGCTGGTGAGATCATCACATCGCGAACAGCCGGTGCCACGGTCACGGTGGCCGTGGCGCGTCGGCTGTCATCGGCCACCGAGGTGGCGGTGATGATGGTCGTGCCCATGCTCTGCGCCGTCACCAGGCCGCTGCTGCTCACCACGGCCACCGCCGGGTTGCTGGACGACCAGGTCACCGCCGTATTCACACCGGCATCGGCCTGCACATTGGCCGTGAACTGCCGCGTACCACCCGGCTGCAACAGCGCGTTGCTCGGCGTCATCGTCACCACGGGCGCGTAGCGCACCGTGATGAGTGCCGTCGCGCGCTTGCTCGTGTCTGCATCCGCAAGTGCCGTCACAATGGCCGTACCCACGCGCAACGCGGTTACCGTGCCTTCATCGCTCACACTGGCCACCGACGCATTGCTGCTGCGCCAGATGGTGGTGGTGGGGATGCCCGGATCGGCCGACACCGACGCCACCAGCGTGGCGCTGTCGCCAAGGAAGAGCGACACCGCCGAAGGCGACACGTCGAGATCACGCACCGCGCCGGTGATGCTCACCGTGGCGGTGCCGCGGCGTGTGCTGTCGGCCAGCGACACCGCCGTGATGGTGGCCGTGCCCTGCGATACGCCGGTCACCATGCCCGTGCTGGCCACCATGGCAACGGACGGATTGCTGGAGCGCCACTGCACTCCCGTGGACAAGCCCGCTTCAATCTGCACGGCAGCCTGCAGGGTCCGCGTTTCACCGGCCACCATCTGCACCGAGGCGGGGCTCACCGTCACGACACGCGGCGGCCCGACGCGAACGAGGGCCGAGTCGCGCAACGCGACATCAGCGGTTGAGGCAAGGCGCACGGTGGCCGTGCCCACGCCATAGGCCACGAGCTTGCCGCTGTTGCTCACGCTCAATACCGACGCATCACTGCTGCTCCACACCACGGCGCGTGACTGTGTGGAGTCGACGTCCACCAGGCTCTGCAGCTGCGCTTCGTCGCCCACCCACAGCTGCGACGGCGCACCGATGATGGCCACACTGCGTGCGGTCGTCACCACCAGTTGTGCGAGCGCGACCACACGCGGGTCACCCACGGCGTTCACCCGCACCAGGCTCGTGCCCGGCGCAATGGCGGTCACCACACCCTGCGGATTGACAGAGGCCACCGCCGGATTGTCAGTCTGCCAGCGCAGCTCCAGCAGTGCCCCTTCGTCGGCATCAAGCGACGGAGTGAAGCGGAAGGTGTCGCCCGCGCGCACACTGGCACTGGCCGGCGACAGGGTGAGCGTGCGAATGGCAGCCACGTTCACGGCGATATCCTGCACCATGCTGCCGATCTGCGCGCGGATGGTCGTGCGCCCCGGCGCGCGCGCGGTAATGACCGCAGTGGTGCCCACACCGGCCACGTCGGCCACGGTAATGTCGGCACTGCTCCAATTCACTGACGCGCCTGCCACCATATTGCCAGCGGCGTCACGCACCTGCGCGGTCACCTGCTCAGACGCACCCACCGACGACAGGCGCAGCGAAGCGGTCGATAGGTCGAGTCGCGCCGGTGCGCCGACGCTGCCCCCGCCATTGTTGCCACCATTGTTGCCTCCGGGCGCGACCACATCGGCGCCACCGGCACAGGCGGAAAGCAGCACCGCCGAGAAAAGCAGCGCGGACAGGGGACGTGCGCCACGGCGGCGTGACGGATGTGCAGCGATTCGTGACATGGCAACCACAGGGACCGCGAGTGAAGGAACGCCTCACGATGCGCGGGCCCGCTTTGGCGGTGCCCCCACATCGCGATCGCTCCCAAGTCGTCCAGATCTCACGTGATGGACGATTCACTCACGGCGGCGGCACGCCGTCCATGTGACGATCGGGCCAGCCGTGTGTGTTGTGTCACACTGCTGGCACAACCGTCACACCTGCCGTGCTATCGGCGCGGTGGCCCGGCCGGGCGACGCAGCGGGGCCATACCCGAGGTCCGTGCCTCGGATCGCAGCGGGGCGCGGAGAGTCAGTCGCGGCTGGTGTGTCGGGAGCGGGCCACGGCGCAGACGGGCGCCGCGATCCGGATCCAACGCTACACGGCCTCCGCCGAGTGGCGCGGTGACGGCCATCACGCTGCTGCGAAATGCCGTGTTGGAGCCAGTCAGCACCGTGCTGTTGTAGCCCACAGCAAAAGCGCCGCCGCTTGCATCGGGTGCGCCCGACACGGACCAGAGCAAGTCGGTGGTGCCTGAGGCCAGGGCACTCCAGCTGCTGCCATTGAAGCGCAGCAGGGTGCCGCCATCTCCCGTCGCGTAGAGGTCGTTCACACTCGGGCCCCACACCGACGTCAGCACGAAGGACGCTCCCGTATTGAGTGGACGCCACGACGTGCCATTGAATCCGTAGGCCGCCGGGCTTCCGCCCGTGCCGTCGGCGCCGACGACGTACACGTCACTCAGGCCGGTGAGCCAGAGCCCCGTGATGGTGCCCGTGTTGGGCGGCGGCGCGCTGCTCCACGTCGTGCCATTGAAGCGCAGTACCGTGCCATTCTCCCCGCCTACCACCACGCTCGAGGCGTTGGCGCCGTACACCGCCCAGAGACTGCTCGAGGCCGTGGTCACCACACTCCACGCTGTGCCGTTCCAGCGCAGCACTTCACCGCGATCGGTGGCCGCATACACGTTGTTGGCTGCCGAGCCCCAGAGGGAAAACACATTGCCGCCGCTGGGGAAGGACATGGCGGTGAAGCTGGTGCCGTTCCAGCGCAGCATCGTGCCGTTGTCGCCGCCAACAAAGGCGTCGGTCACGTTCACGGCCCACACGGCATTGAGTGTCTGCTGGGTCGGGGTGTTGAGCCGCGTCCAACTGGAGCCGTTCCAGCGGTACACAAAGCCGAACTCGCCAACCGCAAAGCTGTTGCTGGCCGATGTGGTCCACACATCGAGCAAGTCCGGTGCGAGGTTGAGCGTGGTCCATGTGGACAGGCCACGCAGCACCGCGCCGCGCTGTCCGCCGGCCCACACGCTGCCCGTGTTGTCCATGCTGAGCCCGTACATGGCCGGCGCATATGGCGTGTTCACCGCCGTGAGGGTGTTCTCGTCGAGCTGCGCCACACCGCCATCACCCACGATGTACCGCCGGCCGCTGTTGGCCGTGCTGCCCACCACGCCATAGAAGCTGCCGGGCAGCGACGACGCGCTGACTACCGTCCACACGGCGCCGTTCCAGCGCAGCACCGTGCCCTCGAGTCCCACCACCACCACATCAACCGCCGAGAGTCCGTGCACGCCATACAGACCCTCGGCTGTGGGGACCTCCATGCGTGACCAGCCGCCGCCAATGCGCCGACGTACGTCCCCATCGTTGCCCACCACATACACGGTATTGTCACCGGCCCACACCGCGTTGAGATCGAGCGTGGCGCCACTGTTCTGCGCGGTCCACACGCCGCCGCTCAGTTGCAGCACCACACCGCTCGCCCCCACCGCCCAGGCCTCACCGGCGGACGGCACATAGACGTTGAACAGATCACGCGTCGTGCCCGAGGTCATGCCCGACCAGGTGCTGCCGTTGAAGCGTGCGATGCGTCCCCCGCGACCCACGGCCACAATGTCGTTGGCCCCAGAGCCATGTACGGCATAGAACTGCGTGTTGAACGCCGCCCCCGTGGTGCTCACCGCCCACGTGCTGCCGTTCCAGCGGTACACATCACCCACCGAGTTCACCGCATACGCCGTGTTGGCGTCCACGGCATAGACGCCAAGAATGTCTTCGTAGAGCGCACCACCCAATCGCGACGCCCGCCAGAATCCGGCGAGGCGCGGCACCACGGACACCGTGACCGTATCGCGGCGCGTGGGATCGTTCTGCAGCGCAGCCGTAATGAGCGTGGTACCGGACGAGACGCCCGTCACCACGCCCTGCTCGTTCACGCTCGCCACACTGGGCACGCTCGATGTCCACGCCAGGGTGGTATTCACACCCGGATCGGCGTTCACCACGGCGGTGAGCGTGGTGGACGTGCCCGGGTTTACACTCACGGCCCGTTGCTGAATGGCGACCGAGGTGATGCGCGGCGCCACCGTCAGCGTGGCGGTTGCGCGCCGCAGGGTGTCGGCCGTGGCCAGCGCGGTAATGGTTGTGCTGCCCACGCCCACCGCTGTCACCACACCACTGCCGTTCACGGTGGCCACCGCCAGATTGCCGCTGCGCCAGGTCACGGCCTGCGACACACCGGCGTCGGCGGTGACCGTGGCCGTGAACGCGCGTGTGTCGTTGATATTGAGTGTGGCCGTGGTGGGCGAAACGGTCACGCTGCGCACACTGGGCACGACATTCACCGTGGTACTCGCGCGCAGCAACGTATCGGCGGTGGAGATGGCCGTGATTTGTGTGCTGCCGAGTGCCACACCGGTCACGACCCCGTTGGCGTTGACGGTGGCAATGTTGGTGGCGCCACTTCGCCAGGTCACCGTGGTGGGCAGGCCGGCGTCGAGCTGAATGCTCACCGTCAGTGCGGCAGTCTGGCCTACACCGAGGTTGGCGGTGGTCGGTGAGACCGTCAGCGTGCGCGCCGCCTGCACCGTGATGGTGGCCGAGCCGCTGCGCTGCGCGTTCACGGTCGACGTGGCGCGCACCACGGCCGTGCCGGTGCTGAGCCCCGTCACTACGCCACTGGCGGATACCGACGCCACACTGGGCTGTTCGGAGGTCCAGGTAATGCCCGTGCCGGCGCCATTGGAGACATCCACCACGGCATTGAGACTCTGGGTTTCGCCCACGCGAATGGTCGCCGCACTCGGCGTCACCGTCACGCTGTTGACCGTGGGGGTGGGCGGCGGCGGCGGTGGCGTGCCCCCATCGCCCCCGCCACTGCAGGCGGCCAGCCCCCCGAGGCCGCTGCCGACCAGCACGAGGGTGAGCAGCGATCGACGGACGGGGAGCGAAAATGTGGGCATGGCCGAAGAAGGAAAACGGAAATCGCGCGCGCCGTGGCGCTGCTCACGCTGCGGCCAAAGCGCGTGGGTCGCAAGGTGGGGCGTGCCCACCCTGTGACCCACGCGTGCCCCGGGTCACCCTTTTTCTCTTCAGGGTGAGGCTTTGCCGCCCGGAGCCACGTACTCCTGCGTGAAACCCTGCGGAGAACGACGCGGTGCTGTCATGGTCTCCGGATTGAGGGCCTCGTCCAGCTGGGCCCGGGTCAACAGCCCGCGCTCCAGCACGATATCGAATACCCCCCGGCCGGTGGCCAGCGCCGTCTTGGCTACGTCGCTTGCTGCTTGATAACCAATGACCGGCACCAGGGCTGTCACGATGCCGATCGAGTGTTCGACAAAGTGACGCATGCGGTCCGCATTGGCCGTGATACCGGTGACACAGCGTTCCCGCAGCACGAGACAGGCGTTGCGCATCATGTCGATGCCGCGCAGCAGCCGGTAGGCAATGACCGGCTCGAAGGCGTTGAGCTGCAACTGCCCGGCCTCTGCCGCCATGGTCACCGTGACGTCGCCGCCGATCACGTCGAAGCAGACCTGATTGACCACTTCGGGAATGACCGGGTTGACCTTGCCCGGCATGATGGAGCTGCCCGGTTGCATGGCCGGCAGGTTGATCTCACCAAATCCCGCGCGCGGGCCTGACGAGAGCAGTCGCAAGTCGTTGCAGATCTTGCTGAGCTTGGTGGCCGTGCGCTTCATGACACCCGAGAGCTGCACGAAGGCACCGGTGTCACTCGTGGCTTCCACCAGATCGGGCGCGGTGAGCACGTCAATTTCCGACACCTCAGCCAGTCTGCGCGCGACCAGGTCGGCGTAGCCCGCCGGCGCGTTGATGCCGGTGCCGATGGCGGTGGCGCCAAGGTTGATTTCGCGAATGAGGTTCTGCGCCTCGGCCAAACGGTCCACGTCTTCACGCAGCGTGTGCGAAAAGGCCATGAACTCCTGACCCAAGGTCATGGGCACGGCGTCCTGCATCTGCGTGCGGCCCATCTTGAGCAGCGGCGCGAACTCGGTGCCCTTGTCCTCGAAACTGTCGGCCAGTCGCGCGAGCTCTGCGCGCAATCCCGCCAGGCTGCGGTGCAGCGCGAGGCGCACGGCCGTGGGATATACGTCGTTCGTCGACTGACTGAGGTTGACGTGATCGTTTGGTGAGACCACGTCGTACCGTCCGCGCGCTTCGTTGAGCAGCTCGAGCGCGCGATTCGCAATGACCTCGTTGGCGTTCATGTTGGTGCTCGTGCCGGCACCGCCCTGAATCATGTCCACGAGGAAGTGTTCGTGATGGCGGCCCGCACGAATTTCCCGCGCCGCGCGCACGATCACATCGCAGTGCTGCTGCTCGAGCAAGCCCAGTTCACGATTGGTGAGCGCCGAGGCTTCTTTCACCGTGGCCAGCGCTTCGATGAGCACCGGAAACTCGCGCAACGGGATGCCGGTGATGGGGAAGTTCTCGAGCGCGCGCAGCGTCTGGATGCCATACAGCGCCTCGTAGGGCACTTCGCGCTCGCCCAGCAGGTCCTTCTCCACGCGCGTGCGATGCCCGCCAAATCCGAGCGTGCGACCGCGTCCCACCAGCGTCGCATCGGCCTTGCGCAGACGGTCGGAAATGGCGCGCGCCGCGCGGGCCACGAGCGCCGCATAGAGCTGTGGCGCTTCGCGCGTGATGTCATCGAGCTGCTGTCGCGTAAGCACCATGGCCGTGCCGGGCATGATGACGCGCGCCGTGGTGCCGTGTCGGCTATCGTCGAGCAGCAGGCCTTCGCCCACCGCCTCGCCCGGGCCAAGTGTGACGAGGCGCGTGCTGCGGCCGTCGGCGCTCTTTTCAATGGCGACGGCGCCGCTCACCAGAATGGCAAAGCGCTGCCGGGCTTCGCCCTCGGTGAAAATGGTTTCGTCGGGTTGCAGTTCGAGCGGGACAACGTGCCGCGCGAGCTTCCAGAGATGCGCGTCGGTGAAGCCTTCGAGGAACGAGGCCGCGCGCAGTTGATCGGCGATCTGGGCCGGAGTGGTCATGACACCCGTGCAGGTGGGATTGAGGGAGAACCGTCGACTGGCCTCGGCGAGACCGGGTCAGGTCGACCGATGACATACTGACGGCCAAACGGCGCTCTCGCCACGGGGGCGGCGCTGGGCTAATGTCGGGGGATCCCCCTGTTACCACTGCCAGGAGCGTTCGTGCCCGTCACGCGCCGTGAATTCCTCGAAAAGTCCGCCGCCGTCGCGGCTGCCGGCTTCGTCCCCCGTCTTCCAGACGCCGAGATATTTGCCGGCCAGGGCCCGGCCGTGCTGAAGGGCCGCGCCCGGCCCTGCGTCGTGTCCTCGTCCAACGGCCTGCGCGGGGTCAAGGTGGCCTTCGACCAGATTGTGGCGGGGAACGATCCGCTCGATGCCATCATCGCCGGTGTGAACATCCAGGAGCTGGACCCCGACGATCAGTCGGTGGGACTGGGTGGCCTGCCCAACGAGGAGGGTGTGGTGCAGCTCGACGCCTCGTGCATGCATGGTCCCACGCGCCGCGCCGGGGCGGTGGCCGCACTGGAAGACATTGCCACGCCGTCACTGGTGGCCAAGGCCGTCATGGACTACACCGACCACGTCATGCTGGTGGGCGCCGGCGCCAAGAAGTTCGCGAAGGCCATGGGCTTCAAGGAGCAGGACCTGCTCACGGAACGGACCCGACAGGACTGGTTGCGCTGGAAGGCCCGGCTCAATGCCAACGATGCCTGGCTCGACCATGATGACGACGTGAAGATCAAGTTCACGACGGGCACGATCAACATGAACGCCGTCACGGCCAGCGGTGACCTGGCGTCGGTGACCACCACCAGCGGCATGGCCTGGAAGGTCCCGGGACGCATCGGCGACTCGCCCATCGTGGGAGCCGGGCAGTACTGTGACAACCTGGTGGGCGCGGCCGGCAGCACGGGGCGCGGCGAGGCCAATATCAAGACCTGCGCCTCGTTCCTGATCGTGGAGTTCATGCGCAACGGACTGGCGCCACAGGCAGCTTGCCTCAAGGCGCTCGAGCGGGTGGTGGCCATGACGGAGACGCGGCTCATGGGGCCCAACGGGCGGCCGAAGTTCGACCTCGAGTTCTACGCCGTGGCCAAGGACGGGACGTTTGGTGGGGCCACGCTGTACTCGGGAGGGAAGTTTGCCGTGTGTGACGAGCGGGGGGCGCGGTTGGAGGAAGCGGGGTTCTTGTTTCGCCGCTGATGCCGTTTGGTCCGCCAGACCGTTGAACTGAAGGTGTGAGGATTGGAGGATCCGAGAATTGGAGGGGGCGGGCGTCGGGGGACTCGGAGAAACTGGAGTCCCCCGACGCCCGCCCTCTCTTATCCCCAGATCCTCCAATCCTCACACCATCAGTTCAACGGCCTGGCGAACCACACCAGTCCAGCAGACCAAACACCGTCTCCGATCCGCTAGATTTGTGGGATGGACGAGACCACCCCCAATCCGTATCAGCCGTCGGCCGTCGAGCCCAAATGGCAGGCCCGCTGGGCCGAACGTGGCACCAATCGCGCCAAGTTGGACAATCCCGCGCGCCCGTTCTACGCCCTCATGATGTTCCCCTATCCGAGCGCCGAAGGCCTGCACGTGGGGAACCTCTTTGCCTTCACCGGCAGCGACATCTCCGCGCGCTTCCACCGCTTACTGGGCTACGACGTCTTTCAGCCGCTCGGTTTCGATGCCTTTGGCATTCACTCCGAGAATTACGCGCTCAAGATCGGCGCGCATCCCATGGAGCTCACGCCGAAGAACGTCGCGAACTTCACGCGGCAGCTCGGACGCGCGGGATTCATGGTGGATTGGAACCAGAAGGTCGATACCTCGCGTCCGGATTACTACAAGTGGACGCAGTGGGTGTTCTTGCAGCTCCACAAGCAGGGGCTGGCGTACAAGAAGGCCGCCGCCGTGAACTGGTGCCCCACCGACAAGACGGTGCTGGCCAACGAGCAGGTGGAAGGCGGACTGTGTGAACGCTGCGGCACGCCGGTCGAACAGCGCTTCCTCGAGCAGTGGTTCTTCCGCATCAGCGACTACGCGCCGCGGCTGCTGAACAATCTCGAGTGGCTCGACTGGTCCAACGTCACGCGGCAGGCGCAGCGCAACTGGATTGGCAAGTCGGAAGGCGCGCATGTGCACTTCGATGTGGAGGGGCACGACGAACGTCTCACCGTGTTCACCACCCGCGCCGACACGATCTTTGGCGCCACGTACCTCGTGCTTGCGCCCGAGCATCCGCTGGTGAACACGCTCACCACGCCGGCGCAGCAGGAGTCCGTGCGCGCCTATGTGGAGCAGACCACCAAGCAGGATCTCATCTCGCGCAAGAGCACGCGTGAGAAGACCGGCGTGTTCACGGGCGCGTATGCCATCAATCCGGCCACGAAGCAGCCCATCCCCATCTGGATAGCCGACTACGTGCTCATGGAGTACGGCACCGGCGCCATCATGGCCGTGCCGGGACACGACGAGCGCGACTTCGAGTTTGCGCAGGTATTTGGACTGCCCATCGTGCGTGTGGTGGCGGCAGCCGACCAGCAGGCCGATACGCCGCTCGGCGACTCGGCCTTCACCGACGACGACGGCGCGCGTCTCGTGAACAGTGCGCAGTTCGACGGCATGAGCGTAGTGGACGCCAAGCGCGAGGTCACGGCCTGGCTGGCGTCGCAGCAGCACGCGCAGGCGGTCACCAACTACCGTCTGCACGACTGGTGCATTTCGCGGCAGCGCTACTGGGGCCCGCCCATTCCCATCATCTACTGCGATGATTGCGGCGCCGTGCCGGTGCCCGAGTCGCAGTTGCCGGTGGAATTGCCCAACATCCCCGACTTCAAGCCCGACGACAGCGGCATCTCGCCCCTCGCGCGTCATGAAGAGTGGTACCGCGTGCCATGCCCCACCTGCGGCAAGAGCGCGCGTCGCGAGACGGATGTGAGCGACACCTTCCTCGACAGCGCGTGGTACTTCCTGCGTTATCCAAGCGCCACGCGCGACGACGTGCCCTTCGATGCAACGCGTACAAAGACCTGGTTGCCGGTCAACTCGTACATCGGCGGCAACGAACACGCCGTGCTGCATCTTCTGTACTCGCGCTTCATCACCATGGTGCTCAAGGATGGCGGGCACATCGACTTCGAGGAGCCGTTCACGCGTTTCCGCGCGCACGGCATGATCATCCGCGAAGGCGCGAAGATGTCGAAGTCCAAGGGCAACGTCATCAATCCCGATCAGTACATGGAGGAGTGGGGCGCCGACGCGTTCCGCATGTACCTCATGTTCCTCGGACCCTACGAGGAAGGCGGTGACTTCCGCGATCAGGGCATCAGCGGCGTGCGTCGCTTCCTCGACCGGCTGTGGGCTTCGGTGCGGGACGCCCGCAGTGAAGGTGGCGCCGAGGAGGAGGTGGTGCGCAAGCTGCATCGCACCATCAAGAAAGTGGGCGACGATACGGCCAATCTCGCCTACAACACGGCCATCGCCGCCATGATGGAGTACATCAACGTCGTGCGCCGCGGCGAGCGTGTGCCGCATCGCGATGAGGTGCAGCCGCTCGTGCAGCTGGTCGCGCCCTACGCGCCGCACCTGGCCGAAGAGTGCTGGGAACTGCTCGGTCACACGGGCAGCGTGTTTGATGCCGGTTGGCCGGCCTTTGACGCGGCGCAGTTGGTGGACAATGCCATCGACCTCGTGGTGCAGGTCAACGGCAAGACCCGCGGCAAGGTGCGGCTGCCCACCGGCGCCGGTCAGGACGAGGCGATGGCCGAGGCCATGGCAGACGCCGCCATTGCCAAGTTCGTGACCGGCACCCCCCGCAAGGTCGTCTTTGTACCGGGACGCCTGCTCAACGTGGTGGTCTGATCTGGCCACCCGGCCGGTGACCGACGCCTCCGGCAGCAGGGTAATGCAATAAGTGGACAGTCGTCAGGCTGGTCGGCCCCCTTCGGGTCGACCGGCCGACACTGAAGTCGCAGGAGCAGTTCGGCTGAACGTGGCATGGAACCCGGGGCACTGATTCGCTTCGGGATGTCGTCGCCGGCAGGATGCGTTTCAGGCAGGTCGTGCGATGTACATCATGTTTCTTCTGGGGCTGGTCAGCCTCACGCTGCAGTTCGCCATGGCGCTCGCCCTCGGGCTCCTGGGCCGCGCACCACGCTGGCGTCATGCCTGGTGGTTTGCCGGCGTGGCCATCACCGCCGGCATGTACAGCACCGTCGATGCTGCCGGAGCGCTCTGGGCGGCGAAGTCCGAGCATATCGGATGGAGTCTGCGCGCCAATCTGTTCAACGGCACGCTGCACGGCGCCGCCTGGCTGCTGTTCACGCACTTGGGCCCGAACGCGAGCTGGCAGGAAATTCCGCGGGGCATTCGTCGCGCGGCCGTCTGGGGGGTGGCCGCCGTGGCGCTCGTGGTGCTGAGTCCCTCGAGTGTGGTGGCCAGCAACGGCGCGACACTCATTGTGCCCGGGCTCGGCGATGTCATCCCCCATGCACAATTCACCACCCTTGGCACCGCGTTCACGCTGGTGCCACTCACGCTGCTCGCCGTGAGCTGGTGGCAGTTCGTGAAACGCTGGCGGGCCGGCGAGCCCGGCACCGCCTACGTGCTGCTCGGCTTTGCGGTGTTCTTCGCGACGGTCGTGGAGGAAGTGCTGGTCGCCGCCGGTGTCATCCAGTTCCTCTATCTCGCCGACATCGGCTACATCGCGGTCGTCACGCCCGTGACGGTCAATCTGCTGCGCGGCTTCGTGCGCGACGCGCGCGAGCTCGATGAATTGCAGGGACATCTGGCCGACGAGGTGGAACGCCGCACGGTCGAGCGAGATGAAGCACGGCACCTCGTGGTGGAGCAGCAGCGTCTTGCCGCGCTCGGTCGACTCGCCGCCGGTGTGGGCCACGAGATCAACAGCCCGCTGCAGTATCTGCGCCTCAGCCTCGACGAAGTGGCGCAGCAGGCCTCGGTGCAGGCCGACCCGGTGGCGAGTGAGTATCTCGCGCATGCCGTGGAAGGCGTGGATCGTGTGCACAACATCGTGGATGCCCTGCGCACCTACAGTCGTCCGGCCGGCAGCGATCACGCGGTGGTGCACCTGCACGATGTGCTGCAGGCCGCGCTGCGCGTGGGTGCCTCGCAGTGGCGGGGCGACGTGACCATGCACACGACATTCGATGCCGTACCACCAGTGCACGGGCATGAGGGACGCCTCGTACAGGCGGTGCTCAACGCCCTCGTCAATGCGGTACATGCCGTCACCGCCCGGCCAGTTTCGGCCGCGCGCGAGGTGTGGGCGCAAACGGGGACAACGGCCAATGGCTGGGCCGAGATTGTCGTGCGTGACAACGGTGCCGGATTTGCCCCCGAGGTGCTCTCACGCATCGGCGAACCCTTTGTCACCACGCGTGCTGATCAGGGCGGAACGGGACTCGGCATGTTCGTGCTGCGCGGCATCGTGCAGAACCACGGCGGTGTCCTGCTCTGCAGCAACACCGACGTCGGCGGTGCCGAGGTGCGACTGCAGTTTCCGGCGGCAGACGCACCGTCGCATGCGGCATCATCGCATGCGTCATCGTCACTTGCGACGGTGTCGCATGAACCGTCGTCGGACATGGTGCCGTCCGCATCACATAACGCCGCACAGCCGGTCGCTCAGGTCGCTACACCCCAGGCGCGCACGTCATTGCCCATCCGTCACGCCATCCGCGTGCTCATGGTGGAAGACGACGCCCCCTCACTGCGCGCCTACGTGCGCGGCTTGGGTACCGAAGGCTGTGTGGTGCAGGGATTCACCGACGCCGAGTCGGCGCTTGCGTGGCTTGCTTCGCATGCGGTGGACATCGTGGTGACCGACCTCATGATGCCGGGCATGTCGGGCGCCGAATTCGCGGAGCGACTCGAGTCGAGTCATCCCGAACTGCGTGAGTCGCTCATCGTGCTCACGGGCGGGGCGGTCAGTGCCGAGGCCGAAGCCTTTCTGGCGTCCGACTCCATTCTGGTGCTCGAAAAGCCCATCGGCCGTTCGGCCCTGGTAACGCGCGTTCGTGAGCGCCTGGCAGCCGTACACGGTCCCGACGTGGTGCGAGCCGCGTAAACCCCGCAGCTGGGCCGCGTGTCCGACAGGACAAACCCATGAGGCGACCATGGAGCCGGCGTGCACCGCCAGGGCTCGTCGCCGGGCAACCCCTGGAGGATAAATCATGCAGGTTTCTCGAGCGTTTCACAGCCAAATCGCCGCCACGCTGGCCGCGGTGGCCTGGGCCACACCGGGTGTGGCGGCGTCCGTCGTGCTTGCGGCGCCGGCCGAAGCCCAGGCGCGTGAAGAACGCGTGATCACCATCCCGCGCGGCGCAGCCGTGATGCCCGGAGGCGCCATGTGGGTGCGGTCCGAATCGCGCGCCGTGCTGGGCGTCACCCTCGGCGCCGGCTCGAGCAAGGACACGGCCGGTGTCACGGTGGAGCAGGTGGAAGCCGACGGCCCGGCGGCCAAGGCGGGCCTCAAGGCCGGAGATGTGATCACCGCCATCAACGGCATCAGCCTCAAAGTCGCCAAGGAAGACGCCGAGGACCTGGCGCTCGTGGGTCTGGCCCAGCGTCGGCTCCAGCGGGCCATGGCCAAGGTCAAGCCGGGCGAGGCCGTGTCGCTGCAGCTTCGGAGTGGCGGGCAGTCCAGGTCCGTGAGTGTGACCACCGTGTCCGAAGCGGCCCTGGCGCAGGGCTCGGAGCCCGTGCGCAGCATGCGGCGATCCATGGGGGGCTCGGTCACGGAGGAGGACCGCCGCGGACGCGTGGGGCTCACCATTTCGCCCATGGGCAATGTGCGCGACACCCTCGGACTATTTGTGAGCAGCGTGGTCTCGGGCGGTCCGGCCGAAAAGGCCGGCATTGTGGAGGGTGACCGCATTGCGGCAGTCAACGGCGTGGACGTGCGCGTGGCAAAGGAGGACGTGGAAGACCGCCAGGCTGGCAGTGCGCGCGCCGACCGCTTCATCCGGGAGGTACAGAAGGTCGAACCGGGCAAGGCGGTGAATCTGCGCGTTTACAGCGGTGGCCGGTATCGCGAAGTGGCCGTCACGGCAGTCAAGGCCAGCGAGCTGCCGGGTGGCGAGTTCGGGGTCACCATTGGCGACGGTCAGGTGCGCATCATGGCGCCATCACTTCCGCGCCTGCCACGCGGCACTATCGAGCCATTCATGTTCAATGGACCGGACGTGCGCATCTACCGTCGCGATGGCGAGGGCATGCGGGAGTTGCGGCTGGATCGGGACGGCCAGGGGCCGGTCATCCTGCGACTGAACCCCGACAGCATTCGGGAGCGCGTCCGGGAAACCGTGAACAATCGCGTGCGGGTCATCAGGGCCAGCTAAGGGCATTCCGGGCAACGAACCCCGGGCAGCCGGCGTTATCTTCGGCAGATCCTGTAAACGCGCGCCCCTCAACGAGGTGGCGCGCGTTCCTCGCCGAAAGGCGCCACATCGTTCGCCCCGCGAATGCTCGCCATTGCTTTGCCAGCGCAGTCCCCGCGCCGGCTGCCCGTTTCCGTCGTCGCCCTCGTGCTTCCTTTGGCGCTCTTCGGCGCCTGCAAAAAGGAAGGCGGTCCGCCGCAGCGCCCAACACCCACCGTTTCGGTGCAGACGGCCACCAAGGGGCCGCTCCCCTACGTGGTCGAAGCCAACGGCCAGGTCGAGCCCAATCGCACGGTGGCCGTGCAGTCGCTCGTGTCCGGTCAGCTCACACGCATTGCCATCGCCGAGGGCGACGAAGTCCGGCAAGGGCAGGTGCTCTTCCAGATCGACGCGCGGCCGTTCCGGGCGGAGCTCGATCGCGTGAAAGCCACACTGGCCCGCGACGAAGCCAACCTCAACCGCGCCCGCGCCGACTCGGCCCGCTTTGCCGCGCTGGCCAAGGACGGCTACGTCACCAAGCAGCAGCTCGACCAGACCTTCGCCGAAGTTGGCTCGCTGGCGGCTACCGTGGCGGCCGGTCGGGCGCAGCTCGAGCGCGCCGAGATCGATCTCGAGAACACCACCATTCGCGCGCCCATTGGCGGTCGCACGGGGCAGTTGCTGTATCGCGCTGGGTCGCTGGTGCGCGCCACCACCGACCAGTTGGTCACCATCAACGAGCTGCGGCCCGTACTGGTGCGCTTCCCGGTGCCGGAGCGTGACTTCGAAGAGCTGCGGCGCCGCGCTGGTGTAGACCAGAAGTTGCGCGTGCGCATCACGCCGGGCGGCGGCGACAGCACCAATGCCATCGACGGCACGCTCACGTTCGTCGACAATCAGGTTGATCGGGCCTCCGGCTCCGTGCTGCTCAAGGCCACCGCGCCCAATCAGGATCGCGCGCTCTGGCCCGGTCAGTTCGTGAGCGTTGCCCTCACGCTCAGCGTGGACAGTGACGCGGTCACCGTGCCGTCGCAGGCCGTTGTCACCTCAGGCAGCAACACCTTCGTGTACACGATGGTGGATAACGTGGCCCGCCGCACGCCCGTCAAAGTGGGGCGGCAGGCGGGTCTCGTGAGCAAGATCGACAGTGGCCTCGTGGGCGGCGAGCAGGTCATCGTCGAAGGTCAGACCCGGCTCACAGATGGCGCCAAGGTGCAGTTGCGCACCGCGCCCCGTGGTCCGGGCGGCGCGCCGGGTGATGGCCCGGCCGGCACCGCCGTCAAGGAATCCGCCAATGCCGTCAGCCCGGCGCCGAATCCATCGACCAAGCCGGGCACCAGTCCTGGAGTCAAGCCATGAGTGCACCGTCCGTTCCGCCGAATCAATCGGCGGACGAGTCCGCGCCTGGCGCGTCTGCGCCATCCGCCGTTGGTCTCAACCTGAGCGAGATCTGGATCCGTCGGCCGGTCATGACCACGCTTGTCATGACGGCCATTCTGATCTTCGGCGCCGTGGCCTATCAGCGGTTGGCGGTCAGCGACCTGCCCACGATCGACTACCCCACCATCACGGTATCGGCCAACCTCCCGGGCGCGAGCCCCGAGGTCATGGCCACGTCGGTGGCCACGCCGCTCGAGCAGCAGTTCGCCACCATCAGCGGCATCGACAACATCACCTCGTCGAGTTCGCAAGGCAGCACCAACGTCACGATCCAGTTCAATCTCGATCGTGACATCGACAAGGCGGCCGCCGACGTACAGTCGGCCATTTCCAAGTCGCTCCGGTCGTTGCCGCAGGGCATCAACCCGCCCTCGTACAACAAGGCCAACGCGGCGGACTCGCCCATCATGATGTACTCGCTCAACTCCGACGTGATCTCGCGTCCGGAGCTCAACGAGTACGCCGAAACGTTCATTGGCCAGCGCCTCAGCACCGTCACCGGTGTGGCGCAGGTGCAGGTCTACGGCTCGGCCAAGTATGCCGTGCGCGTGCAGCTCGACCCGGGCGCGATGGCGCAGCGCGGCATTGGTATCGACGAAGTGCAGCAGGCCATCAACACCGGCAACAGCAACTCGCCGGCCGGTGTGCTCATGGGCCCCAATCAGGCCTTCACGCTGCAGGCCACGGGACAGCTCCGCAACGCGGCGGAGTTCCGTCAGCTCGTGGTGGGCTACCGGAACGGCAGCCCGGTGCGACTGGGTGACCTGGGCAACGTCATTGACGGACTGCAGACGCTTCGCGGCTTCAGCGAGGTGAACGGCCGTGCCAACATCTCGCTGGCCATCATCCGTCAGCCCGGCGTCAACACCGTGGCCACGGCCAAGGCGGTGGAAGCCGAGATGGCGCAGCTCATGGAGCAGTTGCCGGCCAGTGTGAATGTGCAAACCATCTTCAGTCGCGCCGAAAGCATCGAGCACGCCGTATGGGATGTGCAGTTCACCCTCGCACTGACTGTGGCCCTCGTGGTCATGGTGATCTTCCTGTTCCTGCGCAATGCGCGCGCCACCATCATCCCGTCGCTGGCGCTGCCGTTCTCCATCATCGGCACGTGCATTGTCATGTACGCGCTCGACTACAGTCTCAACAACCTCACGCTCATGGCGCTTACACTGGCCGTGGGTTTCGTGGTGGACGACGCCATCGTGATGCTCGAAAACATCGTGCGTCACATGGAGATGGGCAAAACCCCGCTGCGCGCGGCGCTCGATGGCTCGAAGGAGATCAGCTTCACCATTCTCTCGATGACCCTGTCGCTGGTGGCGGTGTTCATCCCGCTGCTGTTCATGCCGGGTCTGGTGGGTCGTCTCTTCCGCGAGTTTGCCGTCACCATCGGTGTGGCCATTCTCGTGTCGGGCTTCGTGTCGCTGACACTCACGCCCATGCTGGCCGCCAAGTTCCTCAAGGGCGGCGAAGGCCATGCGGCCACCGAAGGCAAGTGGCGCTCGGTGGAGCGGCTGTATCAGGCGACGGAAGGCCTGTACGTGCGTTCGCTGGATTGGGTCATGCGGCATCGTCCGCTGACCATGGTGTTCAGCGCACTGACGCTGGTGGCCACGGTTGGTCTGTTCATGTACATCCCCAAGGGCTTCCTGCCGTCTGAAGACACGGGTCGCGTGATGGGCTCGGTGGAAGGCCCGGAAGGCATCGGTTACGACGCGCTGTCGGCCAAGGCGCGTGAGGTCGGGCAGATCATCGAGAAGAGCCCGTATGTGGAGCGGGTGAATGTCTCCGTTGGCGGCGGGCCGTTTGGCGGAAACAACAGCGCACGTCTCATGCTGATTCTCAAGGATCGCTCGGTGCGTCCACACGTGGATCAGGTCATGCGCGAGATCACACGATCCGCCGGCGTGGTGCCGGGCGTGCAGGTCTTCCTGCGCAACCCGCCGCCCATCAATATCGGCGGGCGTCGCGGCAACAGCGCGTACTCCGTGTCGCTGCAGGGCGCGGACATTGCCGAGTTGTACACGTCGGCGCGTGCGCTCGAGGCGCGCATGCGGGAGCTGCCGGAGCTCGAGAACATTTCGAGCGATCTGCAGGTGGGCAACCCGCAGGTGGCGGTACAGATCGATCGTGAGCGGGCCTCGGCCCTCGGCGTAACCGCCAGCCAGATCGAGAATGCGTTGTACAACGCCTATGGGTCGCGACAGGTCAGCACCATTTACACGCAGACCAATCAGTACCAGGTCATCATGGAGCTGCAGGAGCAGTTCCAGAAGGATCCGGCGGCGCTGAGCCAGTTGTTCATCCGCGGCAACACGGGCAACCTCGTGCCGCTCGGCGCGGTGGCGACGTTCACCAAGGGTGTGGGACCGCAGTCGGTGCAGCACAATGGCCAGCAGCCTGCCGTATCCATCTCGTTCAATACGCGGCCCAACGTGGCGCTGGGTACGGCCGTCGAAGCCGTGCAGCGCGAGGCGGCGGCCGTGCTGCCGGCCAGCGTAACCAGTGTGCTGTCGGGTGATACGCAGGCCTTTGCCCAGGCGCAGAGTGGTCTCCTGGCGCTGCTGGTGGTGGCCATCTTCGTGATCTACGTGGTGCTGGGCATTCTCTACGAGAGCTACATCCACCCGCTCACCATTCTCTCCGGTCTGCCCTTCGCGGCCGTGGGTGCGCTGGCCACGCTGCTCATTTTCGGCAAGGACCTCAGCGTGTACGCCTACGTGGGCGTGATCATGCTCATTGGTCTCGTCAAGAAGAACGCCATCATGATGATCGACTTCGCCATTGAAGCCGAGCGCAACGAAGGCATGACGCCCTTCGATGCCATTGTCGAAGCAGCGCGCGTACGCTTCCGACCCATCACCATGACCACCATGGCCGCGCTCATGGGCACGCTGCCCATTGCCGTGGGCTATGGCGCTGGCGCGGAGTCACGTCAGCCGCTGGGCCTGGCGGTGGTGGGTGGCCTCGCGTTCTCACAGCTGGTGACGCTGTACGTGACGCCGGTGGTGTACACGTACCTGGATCAGATCGTCAGCAGTCGCCGACGTGCGAAAAGTCGGAGTGTGGCACCAAACATTGAGCCCGTGGCGGTGGCAGGAGACTAAGCTCTCGTCTCTCGGCGCTGGTCTCTCGCTTCTCATCTCTGAGCTCTGAGACTTGAGAGGGTGTGAGACCAGTGGCTTCGCCCAGACGGTGCGAAGATGGGACTGAAATAGAGGATGCGAAACCAGCAACCAATGAGGTGAGACATGCGATCGTGTGGGGCTGAGGACTGCGGTCGCGGTTGCCGCAACTGCAGTCCCCGGTCGCCCACGGTCGGGACTCTCATCTCATTACTTGCTGGTTTCGCATCCTCTATTTCTGTCTGGTCCTCGCACCGTCTGGGCGAAGCCACTGGTCTCACACCCTCTCAAGTCTCACAGCTCGGAAACGAGAGGCGAGAGACCAGAAGCGAGAGACCAGAGGCGCGATTCAGGACTTCGAAAGTCCCGTTGCCGTGCCTACCAACTCGAACAGCTCCGCCGCGCTGAATGGCTTCTGCAGAAAACCCGACAGCTCTCGCCCCGCAAACAGGCGCGTGACGTCGGACTCGTTGTATCCACTCATGAGCAGCACGCGCACATCCGGCCGTATGCGGCGCATCGCGCGCAGTGTTTCCTCGCCGTTCAGATTCGGCATCGTGAGATCGAGCAGCACCAGCGCATAGTCGTCCGGCGACTCGGCAAACTGCGCGACGGCGTCCTGCCCGTCGTGCGCGACCGACACCCGGAATCCCCGACGACGCAGTAGCGCCGACGCCACCGTGCGCACGCTCTCCTCGTCGTCCACCACGAGAATGTGCCCTTCGCCTCGCCACTCGCCTTCGGCGTGGCCACCGGTGCCCGGCTGTGCGGCGCTGGCCATGGGGAAGAGCAGCTTGACCGAGGTGCCGGAGCCCACCTCGCTGTACACGCGGATGGCCCCGTTGTGGCTCCGCATGATCCCCATGGTGGCCGCGAGTCCGAGGCCGCGACCCGTGAACTTGGTGGAGAAGAACGGCTCGAACATGCGCTGACGCGTGGCCGCGTCCATGCCCGTGCCTGTGTCCCGCACTTCCACGAACACGAAGCGCCCGGGCATGGCCATCGAACCCGGCACACAGGTGTTGAGGTAGTCGAACGTGACATCCTGCACACCCGCCACCACGCTGATGACACCCGGACGTTCCTGTAGCGCATCGGACGCATTGGTCACTAGTGTCATGACCACCTGCCGGAACTGATTGAGATCAGCCTCCAGCGGTGGCAGGTCGGTGGGCAGTTCGAAGTACAGCGACGCGTTGCGGGCCACCGCGGCCCGCAGCAGCGAGGCCATCTCGTCGATGCTGCGCGTGGCGTCGAGCGACTCCACGTGGTAGCGCCCCTTGCCCGCATACGCCAGCAACTGGCGCGTGAGCTCGGCGGCCTTCTGCGCCGAGCGTTCGATCTCGTGCAGACACTCCCGCATCGCGAGCGGCACGTCGTCGTCCAGCAGGGCCAGCGAGGCGTTGCCGAGAATGCCAACGAGCAGATTGTTGAAGTCGTGCGCGATTCCACCCGCCAGCACGCCAAGCGACTCGAGCTTCTGCGCCTGCTGCATCTGCGATTCAATGCGCGTGCGTTCCGACTCCGCATTCACCTGTTCGGTGATGTCGAGCGCCGTGCCCACGAGGCGGCGTGAGGCCTCGTCGGCACCCTCCACCAGCATGATGCTGATCTGCATGTGCCGCACCTGACCATCGGGCCGCACGATGCGCGCGCGCAGTTGCTGCCGTGTACCTGTGGAGGCCGCCAGGCGGAGCGCTGCCTGCACACGTTCGGTGTCGTCGGGGTGCGTGAAGCGCAGCGTTGGATCGACGCCAATGCGCGACTGGTCCAGTGTGGCCGGATCATGCCCCATGAGGCGCACCAGTTTGTCTGACCAGAACCAGCGATTGGTGTTGGCGTCCAGCTCGAAGCTGCCGATGCTGGCCGCCTCCTGCGCCATGAGCAGCATTTCCTGATTGCGGCGCAGCTGATTGAAGGCGCGCCGATGCTCGGTCACGTCCTCCAGGACCGCCACCACCCCGTCGTCCGCCGGATAGGCGTACACCAACTGCCAGCGGTCCAGCTGCACATCGTGGCGCTCGAATCGGGCCGGGGCCCCCGTGTCGAGCACCGTCTGGTAGGCCCGGTGGAAGATGGAATCGCGCAGCGTGGGATACGCGTCCCAGATGTGGACGCCCACCAGCGTGGCAGGGTCCACGCTACCATAGTGCGCCGCCGCCGGGTTCACGTAACGCACCCGGAACTGCCGGTCGAGTACCAGCTTCGGGTTGGGGCTCAGCGCAAACAGCTCCCGCTGCTCGGGCGAGAGCGGACGAAATGGCGGATGCGGGGCGGGGGCAGACGCCGTCGAGGTGCTGTCCGACATGGAGTTGGCCAACTTGGCGTCCGACTGGTGGTCCGACATGACGTCGTGGGGCGGGCGCGGGAGAGCATGGCCTGGAAGGGTGGCCGTGCCGGAGGTGGGGCAGGAGCCGCGACGTCGCGAACTCAGCTTCTTAAGATGACGCCACGGTCGGGATTGGACATAGGGCGCTCGCCCCATTGCTGCGCCACTTCTCACGACCCGGCACGGCGATCAACGGCTGACCCTGCCAAATGGTGGCATTCGGCAGGGCGCCGCTAATTCTCTTCGCAGTGAGCCGTATTGGTCAGAACTCGATCTGCGTACCCAACTCCACCACGCGATTGGGCGGAATGCCAAAGAACGCGGTGGCTCCCCGTGCGTTGCGCGACATCAGCGCAAATATGACCTTTCGCCACTTGGACAACTTGACGCGATCGTTGGCGCGGCTGGCGACGGGAATGAGGCGCTCGCGGCCAAGGAAGTAACTGGTTTCCATGGGCTTGGCGCGAATGCCCATCTGGTCCACCACTTCGAGCACCTGCGGGATGTTGGGCGTCTGCATGAAGCCGTAGGTGGCGATCACCCGCCAGAATCCCTGGCCCAGCGGCATCAGGCGCACGCGCTCCGCGGGCGTCGTTTCCGGCACATCGGCGGTCTTGACGGACATCAGCAGCACACGCTCGTGCAGCACCTTGTTGTGCTTGAGGTGATGCAGCAGCACAGGCGGCACACCGTCGGCCGAACTGGTCATGAACACCGCCGTCCCACTCACCCGGTGCACCGTGGACTTCTCCACGCCATCGAGAAAGAGGTCGATGGGCATGGTGCCTTCGTTGAGTCGCTGCGTGAGCAGGGCGCGTCCCCGCTTCCAGGTGAGCATGAGCAGGAAGAGCACCAGGCCCAGCGCCATGGGCACCCAGCCCCCGTGCATCAGCTTGACCACGTTGGCGCCGAAGAAGAACAGGTCCACCGTGAGAAAGAGGCCGCTCAGCAGCAGCGCCTGCCAGGGCTCCCAGCGGAAGCGGATGCGTGCCACGAGGTAGAACAGCACGCTCGTGATGAGCATGGTGCCGGTGACCGCAATGCCATAGGCCGCGCCCAAGTTGCTGGTGTTGCGGAAGGCCAGCACCACAACCAGACAGCCCACGGCAATGAACCAGTTCACCTCGGGAATGTAGATCTGGCCTTCTTCCACCTTGGACGTGTGTCGGATCTCGAGACGTGGGATGAAGCCCAGCGCGATGCCCTGTCGGGTGGTGGAGAACGCGCCGGAAATCATGGCCTGCGAGGCCACAATGGCCGCCAGCGTAGCGATGATGAGCAGCGGCACCAGGAACCACGACGGCGCGAGCAGGAAGAACGGGTTCTCCGCCGCTGCCGGATTCTCGAGCAGCAGCGCACCCTGCCCGAAGTAATTGAGCAGCAGGGACGGGAACACCAGAATGATCCAAGCCAGGCGGATGGGCTTGGCGCCGAAGTGGCCCATGTCGGCGTACAGCGCTTCACCGCCCGTAATGACCAGCACCACCGAGCCCAGCACGAAGAACGACAGACTGCCGTTGGCCTGCACGAACTGCACCGCATACCAGGGGTTCACCGCGGCAAGAATGCCGGGCTGCCGAACAATTTCGGCCAGGCCCAGCACGGCAATGGTGATGAACCAGACCAGCGTGATGGGGCCGAAGGCCTTGCCCACGAGGTCGGTGCCGAAGCGCTGCACGGTGAACAGCGTCCCGAGGATGACCACGGTGATGGGGACGATGTAGGCCGCAAGCGAGGGAATGGCAAACTCCAGGCCTTCCATGGCGCCCAACACGCTCATGGCTGGCGTGATGATGCCGTCGCCGTAGAGCAGGGCCGTACCGAACAGGGCGAGGGCGACGAAGATGCCACCCTTGGTGAAGCTGTGCGGGGTGCCGCGCGGGAAGATCAGCGCCAGCAGGGCAAACTGGCCGCCTTCGCCGCGATTGTCGGCGCGCAGCACGAAGCTCACATACTTCACGCTGATGACCAGCGTGAGGGCCCAGACAATCAGCGAGAGAACCCCGAACACGTTCTCGCGAGTGGGCTGCAGGCCATAGAGATGGCCGAAGATTTCCTTGACCGAGTACAGCGGACTGGTGCCGATGTCCCCGTACACCACACCCAGCGCGGTGAGCGTGAGGATCGCCAACCGTTTGCCGGTGGGATCGGGGTCGCGGTGATGATGGCCGCTGGAAACGGCTGCCGCGGGAAACATGCCAGTGGTGGCTCGAATGACCTCGCCTGGCTTGGCATCGAGGGCATTGACCGGGCCGGGGTCGTCGTCCGCGGCCGGACCTGGTTTCGAGCCGCCACTGACCGAGGATGTAGATGCGTCGTCGGTCATGTAACGGGTGATGAAACGCGCAATCTAGTGGGAATCGGAAGCAAGGTGGAGGACCGGCGAAAACTCGAGACTGGGAACCGATCGGTGAGGCCATCAACCCAAAACCCGGAACCTGAACCCAGAACTCGAAACTGATCAGTTCCGAGTTCTGGGTTCGGGTTCCGGGTCATTGGTTCGCCAGCCCAGAACTCCCCACTTGTACTCAAAGCTCAAAGCTCACCGAAAGTCCGGTCAGCTTTGAGCTTTGAGTTGAAGTCCTGAGTTTCGGGTTTCCCGCCGCCCTGCGCCTACAACTCCCGCCCGATGAGCGTCGACAACTGCGCCCGCGCCACCCGCCCATCAAACCGGGCCTGGATGAGCGCCTGGCGCGCCTGATTGAGCTGGGTCTGCGAGGTCAGCAGATCCAGCAGCGTGGACGCGCCGAGCGCGTAGCGCTGCTGCTGTACCCGCAGATCTTCTTCGGCGGCGGCGATGGCCGCCAGCTGCACTTCCACGCGGGCCTCGGCCGTGTTGAGCGCGCGCAACTGCTGCTCGAGCTGCTGACGGGCGGCCAGCCGCGCATCCCGCGCCTGGGCCTCGGCGTTGCGGAGCGCGACATCGGCCTGCACTGAGGCCTGCTCACGCGCGAGGTTGTTGAACAGCGGCAGCGACAGGTTGAACGTCATGTTCTGCCGGTTTGGATTGCTGCCACCGAACAGCACCAGGTTGCCACGGTCGAACTCGCGGCTACCCTGCGTCAACGTGTACTGGTACGAGAGCGACAGCGTCGGCAGATACTGCGAACGCTGCGCGTTCTTGCTCGCGCGCGCCGACTGCAGGTTGGCCTCGGCCACCTGTACCGCGGGGCCACGCGACACAAGGGTTTCCAGCTCGTCTTCCGTTGGCATGGTCGCTGCCACATACGCCGTATCGGACAGCGAGGCGGTGACCGTGGTGGGTGAACCCACCAGGCGCGTGAGCGCGGCATTGGCCACCCGCCGATCGTTCTGCGCCGTGAGCACCGCCAGGCGCGCGTTGCCGACCTGAATGACACTGCGCAGCGAGTCGGACTTGGTGGCCACACCGGCCGTTACGCGGGCCGCTGAGGCCTTGAGCTGCTGCTCTGCCTGCTCGAGCAGTGCGTTGGCCGCCAGTTCCGATTCATGCGCGGCCAGCACGGCGTAGTACTGCTGCTTGACCTGGAACGAGGCATCGAAGCGCGACTGGATGACCGTCGCGTCGGCCACGTCCCCCCCAGCACGCGCGCGACGCAGTTCGGCCCAGCGGCGGCCACCGTCAAACAACTCGAGCTGCGTGTTGAGCCCGTTGTTGTAGTTCCACGGATTGCCCGTGAGCGGGATGAGCTGACCCTGGAAGAACTGCACACCCTGCGTGCGTCCGCTCGAGGCATTCATCGTGAGCGACGGCAGATAGGAAGCCACCGCCGAGCGGGCCGCCGCCGCGGCGGTGCGCTCGAGGCCCCGCGCACTCACCACGGCCGGCAGATTGCGCTGCGCCATCTGCACCGCCTCGGCCAGCGAAATGGGGCGTGCCCCATCATCTGGAACGGTGGACGTCTGTGCACGCAGCGGGGCGGCCACATGGACCGCCCCGAGTACCAGCATCATCGTCCCGCGCTGCATCATGCGGATCACTGCTTTTCCCCTCGGACACGCGCTACACTGTCGGCGGCCCGTTCGTTGCGTTCGATGAGCTCGTAGAAGCCGCGCGTTTGCGACTCGTTGAGCTCCTTGAGAATGAGGACGCGCGCAGAATCGCGCGTGGAGTCGAGTTGTGCCCGCACCGGCGCCAGCAATTCACGCTGTCTGGCGCGCCGCCACGCCCAGATGGAATCCACTCGCTGACGCTGGGCGTCGCTGAATTCCAGCGCGCGCGCCAGCTCCTCCTGGGCGTCGTACACGCGCAGCTCCGGCTTGTTGAGCGCGCGATCCGTGGCAAAGCCCACCACGCCGCCCGTGAGGAAGGCGGCGAGAATGGACATCATGGCCACGGACTTGGCCTGTTTGGCTGAAGACACGTGCCGCTGACTCAGTAGCTGTCGAGCAGCTCGAGGAAGCGCTCGGGCGCGTCCGGCGGCAGGTCGCGCTTGTCACGACGCGACAGCGTGCCGTCGTCGATGGGAAGCGGCATCGCCGCTTCCACGGCGCGTCGCGCCGCCATGTGCCGCGCCTCGGCATCGGCCCGCTGCTCACGCACAAAGGTGGCGCCCGCCGCCATGAGCGCGATGGTCGCCGCCACCAGACCGGCCTTCTGCCAGTCGGCACGACGGAACTCACCAAAGCCACTCCACCACGCCGGCTTGAGCTCCTGCACGGCGCCACTGAGCGACGCGCCGAGTCGCTGCATGAGCCGCGACTCGAAGCCCTGCCAGTAGGCATCGTCCTGCGGCGCCGCGTAGTGCGCCCGCAGCATCTCGGTCACGCGAGGATCCGCGTCCGGGCGCTGCCCGTCGTCGTTCCGGGTGACGTTCATTTTACGCTCCGAAGATTGCTCAGTTGGCGCCTGAGATGCGCCCGAGCATGGTGCAAGTCCGACCGGGCCGTGCCCTCGGGAATTCCGAGGATGGCGCCGATCTCCGCATGCTTGTAGCCCTCGACGTCATGCAGCACGATGACCGCGCGCTGCCGTTCGCCGAGGGTGTCGAGCGCGCGCACGAGGCGCGCGCGTAGTTCATCCGCTTCGGCCGGATCGCGATGCGGAGAGGACAGGGTCTCCGGCAACTCGTCGGCGTCCCGCACCTTGCGCCGCCGCGCGATGTCCAGCGCGGCATTGGCCACGATGCGGTGCAACCACGCCCCGAAGGCCTGCTCGGGACGGAACCGCTCCAACGCCCGGAAGGCATGCAGAAACCCTTCCTGCACCGCATCCTCGGCGTCGTCGTGCGAGAGCACGATGGCTCGCGCCACGGCATAGGCCCGTCGCTGATGCCGACGCACCAGACCCGCGAAGGCGGTGTTGTCACCGGCCTGCGCTGCCAGCACCAGATGCCGCTCTTCGAGGGCGTCCGGCGACAGCGGGCGGTCAGCCACCGCAGTCCCCCGCGAGGGCCAGGCGGCAGGCCGGGCCACAGAGGGCCCCGCCAGAGACGAAGGCAGAGGAATGGCTGTCACAGGGTCGTTGGGGGTCACTGGGTTTACGCATCGCTGGAAAGCGCCGTTGAAGGCGCGACCCCTTGGAGACCCAGGGCTTCGGCGTTGGCCTGCATGGCCGACAATACCACCCCGATGTGCTCATCGAGTGGCACCCCGAGGGCCTCGGCCCCCTGCACGATGTCGTCGCGGTTGACCCCGCGGGCAAAGGCCTTGTCCTTCATCTTCTTTCGTACCCCGGCCACGTCCACATCGGCCACGGCCTTCGACGGTTTGACGAGCGCGCAGGCGGTGATGAGCCCGGTCAGTTCGTCCACGGCAAAGAGGGCCTTGGCCATGGGGGTCACACGGGCGACCCCGGTGTAATGCGCGTGGCCCAGCACGGCCTCGCAGATGTCCTCGGGCCAGCCCAGCGTCCGGAGGTGGCGCACGCCTTCCGCCGGATGCTCGGCGTCGGCTGCCTGGGCATCATTGGGGAAGCGCTCATAATCGAAGTCGTGAATGAGCCCGGCCACCCCCCAGGCCTCCTCGTCCGCGCCAAGGCGACGGGCATAGGCCCGCATGGCCGTTTCGACGGCCAGCATGTGTTTGCGGAGGGACTCGGACTGGGTCCACTCGTGGACAAGGGCGAGGGCGGAGGAACGCGAGGGCATCGGGGCAAGCTGAGGGGCTGTCGCCTCAACTGCAACTGCAGTCGTGGACCGCAACCGCAGTTGCGGGAACCGAAACCGCAGTCGTGGACCGCCACTGCAGTCTGGGGGCTGAAAGAGCAGTCGGGCACTGCTACCGCAGTCTGGGCTACCGAAAGGGCAGTCGTGGAAGGCCACTGCAGTTCTGGATTGCCAATGCAGTCTGGGGAATCCACCACAGTCTGCGCCCACGGTCTGGGCCACCGCAGTCGGAGTCCACGCAGTCAGGGTTACCGCCCCTGCGGTCGACGGCGACTGCGTCTGACCACAACTGCGGGCGCAAACGGCGGTAGCAGCCCACAACCGCGGTAGCTGTCAAAGACTGCGGTAGCCGTCCACAACCGCCCTTTCGGTAGCCCCGACTGCGGTGGCGGTGCCCGACTGCCGTTTCAGCCCCCCAACTGCGGTAGCAGTCCACGACTGCGGTTTCAGTTCCCGCAACTGCGGTTGCAGTCAAAGACTGCGGTGGCAGTTCAATGTGCGTCGACAGCCCCCGGTGCCATCCTCCCATTCCTCCATATCAACAACAACGGCAACGCCGCGACCAACAACACCCCCGAAATCAGATAAATCCGCGAGAACGCCAGCACACTCGCCTGCGCGCCCACCTGCGCATCGAGCATCGCCAGCGCCTGCTGCTTGGCCGTCACCGCATCCGTGCCCCGCGCCATCAGCCCGCGCGTCAGTGCGCCCAGTCGCTCCATCGTCGCGCTGTCGTACGTGCCCACATGCTCCGTCAGCTGCGCCTTGAACGTCTTCGTGTAGCGCGAAAGCAGCGTGGCCATGATGGCAATACCCAATGAGCCGCCCAACTGCCGGAGCAAGTTGAACATGCCCGTGCCCTGACCCAGCTTGTGCACCGGCAAGTCCGACATGCTCGCGCCCGTGAGTGGCACGAACAGGAGACCCAGTCCCACGCCGCGCATGATGAGCGGCCAGAACAGGTCGTCCGTGCCGGCTTCGAGTGGCAGCTGCGAGAGCTGCCACATCGCGCCCAGGAACATGAACGCGCCAAGGCTGATGAGCAGTCGCGCATCGAAGCGCCCGCCCAAACGGCCCATCACGCCCATCGTCACCGCGCTGGCAATGGCGCCCGGCAGAATCACGAGCCCCGTCTGCTGCGCCGTGTAGCCATGCAGTTGCTGCAGAAACACCGGCAGGACGAACACCGAGCCATAGAGCGCGAGGCCCATGAAGGCCGCGAACACCACGCCGGGGGCCAACTGACGCGACCGGAGCACCCGAAAGTCGATGACCGGTTCGTCCACCGTGAGCTCGCGCCACACCAGCAGCACCGCCGATACCACACTGACCACGGCCAGCGTTGTCACGAAGCGCGACTCGAACCAATCGAAGCGCTCACCGCGCTCGAGCATCCACTGCAGCGCGCCCACCGCCAGCGTGAGCAGTACGATGCCCAGCACATCCACCGACTTGGCGCGCACCTGATGCGAAACATCGCGCACGTACGCCCACACCATGAGGCCGGCAATGAGACCCAGCGGCACGTTGATGTAGAAAATCCACGGCCAGGCATACGCGTCCACGATGTAGCCACCCAGCGTGGGCCCAAGCGTGGGTCCCACCATCACCCCCACACCAAAAATGGCCTGGCCAATGCCACGCTCGTGCGGCGGAAACGACTCGAACAGCGTCGTCTGCGCCGTCGACAGCAGCGCGCCGCCGCCCAGGCCCTGCAACACGCGCCAGAACACCAGACCCCAAAGCGTCGTGGCCGCGCCGCAGAAGAAACTTGCCAGCACGAAAATCGCAATCGACCCCGTGAGATAGCGACGCCGGCCGAAGTAGCCCGACAGCCAGCTCGACATGGGAATGATGATCACGTTGGCAATGATGTAGCTCGTGCTCACCCACGCGATCTCGTCGAGCGTCGCGCCCAATGTGCCCATCATGTGCGGAATGGCCACGTTCACGATGCTCGTATCCACCAGTTCCAGCACCGCCGCCAGCGTCACCGCAATCGCGATCAGATACTTGTTCTTGTACGGATCGTCCGCCACATCTGGTGCCGCAGTACTAGGCAACGAAGGACTCAGGGTCGCCCCCATGGCGTCTCCTACTGCACCACGATGTGCGCCACCACCGACATGCCGGGCCGCAGCGGACGATCGGCGTCCAGCGCCTTCGTGATGCGAATGCGCACCGGTACCCGTTGCACCACCTTCGTGAAGTTGCCCGTCGCGTTGTCCGGTGGCAGCAGTGCAAACTTGGCGCCCGTCGCCGACGCGATGCTCTCCACCTCGCCCTCGATTTCCGCGCCGTCATACGCATCCACTTCGAGATGCACACGCTGCCCGGTGCGAATGCGCGCGAGCTGCGTTTCCTTCACGTTGGCCGACACGTACACACCCGTATCACTCACCACACTCATCAGCGTCTGACCGGGCTGCACGAGCTGACCGGGCTCCACCTGCTTGCGTGACACCGTGCCCGAGAGCGGTGCGGTGATGGTCGTGTAGGCGCGCTGCAGCGCCGCCTGATCACGCGCGGCCACGGCCGCCGCCAGACGCGCTTCGGCGAGACGCACACCCGCTTCGGCACCGGCAATGCCACTCGTGGCCGCGCGCACCTGACGCTCCGTCGCGGCCAAGTTGGCGGTTGCCGCATCATACGCCGCGCGCGCCGCATCAAGCTGCGCTGCACTCACGATCTGCTTGGCCACCAGTTCCTTCGCACGCGCATAGTCCGACTCGGCGCGCGTGAGCGCCGCACGTGCCGCGGCCACCTGCGCCGTGCCCACGTCACGCTGACTGGTGGCCGTGCGCACCATGGTGGCGGCCTGACCTTCCACACCGCGACTGCCGGCCGCCGCGCGCGCTGCAGCCAAATCGGCCTCCGCCTGCGCGAGACGCACGTCGTATTCGCGCGGATCGATGCGCAGCAGCAGCGTGCTGTCGGCCACCGGCCCGTTTTCACGCACCGGCACCTCGAGCACATAGCCACCCACCTTGGCGACAATGGGTACGATGTGTCCCTCGACCTGCGCGTTGTCGGTGGACTCGTGCGTGCGGGAGAACGACCACTGCTTGAAGCCCCACACACCAAGCGCAATGGCGGCGGTGGCGGGAATCGCGAGACGGAGATTCATGAGACGATGAATGAGAGTGATGTCGGTTATTGCAGCTGACGGATCGAACCAATGGCCTTGCTGCGATTCACCCGGGCCTGCTGATAGGCGGCCAGTGCATCGATGCGCAGCGTGCGCGCCTGGTTGAGTGAGAGCAGCGCGGTGATCACGTCACCGTTCCCGGCCACACCGGCCTCAAAGCGATCGCGCGCCTGCTGCACTTCCTGCTCGGCCAATGCCAGCCGTTCCTGCACCGCGTCCAGCTGCTCGGCGGCCGACGCCAGATCGAGCAGTGCCGCGCGGACTTCAAGCGCGCCCTGCTCACGCAGGTCGCGCAGCCGGGTGTCGGTTTCACGCGCCAGCGCGATCTGTTCTTCCAGTCGCGCCTCGCGGCGGAATCCGTCAAACAATCCCACACTGAGCTGCACGCCCCAGGTGTAGGTGGGCAGCAGGCGTTCCCAGTTGCGTCCCAACACGCCGTGATCCACCACGAGACCAAGCTGCGGTGTGCGTTCCCAGCGAATGGCGCGTGCCGCTTCACGCTGCGCACGCTCTTGGGCGCCGAGTGCCCGGAGGTCGGCGCGGCCGTTCAGCGCATCCCGCACACTGGCGACAAGGGCCGGTTCGTCGGCGGTCATCGCGCGCAGCGTCGCGCCATCTTCGCGCGGCAGTCCTGCCAGCGAATCACCGAGTGTCAGTCGCCCATCGAGCGGCAGTCCCGTGGCGCGTTTGAGTTCGAGCACGGTGCGGTCGCGTTCGTTGCGGGCCACAATGAGCTGCGCGCGCACCGCGGCGAGCTGCGACTGGGCGCGCGTCACATCGAGCGCGATGCCGACCCCCGCGGCGAGCTGGTCGCGCGCAATGCGCAGCAGGTCGGCGGCCAGCACCGAGTCGGCCATGCGGGCCTCCACCTGCGCGTCGGCGCGCGCCGCCCGCACGTACACGGCCGCGGCCAATGCCGCCGCCGCGTCGGCCTGCACCTCCACCTCGGCGCTCACGGCGCCAGTCACGGCCTGCGCCGCCCGCCAGCTCGCGTAGCGACCAAGGTCCACCAAGGGCGCCTGCACGCGGTAGCGCAGGTCGACGGTGGGCACCGGGCCTATGAGCTCGCCGTCGGGACGGAGCAGGGGCTGCCCGGTGACCGGGTTGGCGAAGGAAAAGCCGAAGGTGGCGGAGTTGATCGTGCGCTCGGACTGTGCCACTCCGGCGGCCAGGTCGGGAATGAGCGCACCCCGTCGTTGCAGGGCCCGGGCTTCGCTCTGCGCCACCCGGGTACGGGCCACAGCCACGCCGCCACTCTGCTCAGCGGCCAGCCGCGCCGCCTGTCCCAGGGTCAGCACGGTGGGTTGACGTTCCTGGGCGGCCAGCGGCGCGCCGGGTGCGGCGAGCAGTAGCGCCGCTAAAGAAAGGGAGACGCTGCGCTTCATTGCTTGATTGCCCGGAGATAGAAGTCGAGCATTTCCTCGAGCACCTGGGCGTCGCTGCCCAGCAGCGGGTGGAAGTGCGTGTTGGCCGCCCAGTTGGCATGGGCGAACCAGATGGCCGAATACATGCGGGCCGCGATGGCCGAGTCAGTGGCGCGGAACTCGCCGGAGGCAATGCCGCGGTCGATGATGCTGGCGACGACCCGCCGGCCGCGGACGATGATGTCGTTGGCGAAGAAGTCCATCAGCTCAGGGAAGGCCCGCAGCTCGCCCGCGATGACCAGGCGCTGCACGACGGCGAATCGTTCATCGCGAATGAATCCCCACCATTTGGTGGCGTACTCGCGGAATAATGATTCGATACTGCCGCTCGTATGAGAAGACGCCATGCGCTCCGCCTCCTCGATGGCCACACCCAGTGTCACCCGCACCATCTCGCGGAACAGGGCTTCCTTGGTCTCGAAGTAGAGATAGATGGTCCCCTTGCCCACGCCGGCCCGCTTGGCGATGTCATCAAGGCGCGCGCCGGCCAGGCCGCGCTGGCCGAACTCCACAAAAGCCGCGTCGAGAATCTGACCGGGTCGCTCCTCTGGGCAGCGTCGGCGGCTGCGTTCACTGGTGTCCATTCGGGATATTTTAGTGACTGACTGGTCGGTCAGTAAAGGGCAGGACGTGGAAAAGGCGGAGGATCGCTCCTCCGCCCAATCACCGACCGCGGCGGCCGATGCTCAGCCCGCGATCAGACCTGGTGTCAAACCTGACGTCAGACCCGCGCGGGGGCCGGGGCCGTCACCGCTGCCTTCTCCTTCTCGGCGGCGTGGCCAGCGAAAATACCGTTGGTCCACACCACGATGCCGTACATGATGGCGCCGATGAAAATGGCGCCGCCGATCAGGCCCGCGTACGCCGCCGGGAGGTCGCTGCCGTGATTCTGATGTCCAGCCATGGGGAGTGTCTCAGGGGATGGTTGGGAAGACCGGGCCGATCAGGCCACGTCGGCGACGCGCACCGACACCATGTGGTCATTCTGCACGATGGTCGGCAGGATCTCCAGTCCCTGCGTGACCTGGCCGAACACCGTGTGCACGCCGTTCAGGTGGCGCGTGTTGGCTTCGCTGAGCACGATGAAGAACTGGCTGCCGCCCGTGTCCTTGCCCGCGTGCGCCATGGACAGCGCGCCCACGTTGTGCTTGTGCGGGTTGCCGGCCGTCTCGCACTTGATCTTCCAGCCCGGACCGCCCGTGCCCACGGGGCCCTTGCCGTCCTTCGAGTGCGGGCAGCCGCCCTGCACCACGAACTCCGGGATGACGCGGTGGAACTTGATGCCGTCATAGAAGCCGCTGTTGGCCAGCTTCTCGAAGTTTTCGACCGTGACCGGGGCCTCGCCCGCAAACAGCTCGGCGACGAGAGTGCCCTTGTTCGTTTCGAAAGTAACCTGCTTGGACATAGCTACCGTTGTTGGCTTGGGTAAGCCGAGAAAACTAAAAGCGTAAGGTGGGTGGCGTAAGGTGAACCGCGGGAAGGTGAAGCACACGAGACTGCGTTATGCGTCTCGGATTCCGCAGACTACCTGACGACCTTCAGGATGACCCCTTCTGCCCGCGGCTCGTCGCTACGCGAGCGCTCCTTGGCAGCTTCCGCCAGCAGCAGCGGGTGCCAGCCACGTGGACGGGATCCGGCGCCAGCCGCAGGCTTTGACGCCCGCGACTCCCCGTCCCGCTCATTATTCGATGATTCCCAGAGTCGCAGCATCGCTTCCCCGAATGTGTGGATTGTGAACAGCACGAATGTGACACAATAGCCACTGGGTGTGATGAACGAAAGCTCATTCGGGTCGGAAATCACACACAGGCCAGCCGCGTGACACGCTACCTGTCAAACCAACCCGCGGTAGGCACGGAATGCCTCCGACCACACCACGCACCACCCACAACCCACAGCGCACGTCTCACAGCTGCCCGCCCCGACCACGACCGCAGTCAGTCAGTCAGTAAATCAGCACTCGCACACACATCAGACAGAACGCAGCCCTCACAAGAAGGCTTCCTGGCCAAACACACCCTTCGCCCATGCCAAATGAGCAAATGACTGAGCTGCGCCCAGGACTCGCGCGGAAACAGAGGCATCAGCGCGCGCTCAATGGCAATCGGGTCCGGTTCACGCGTCAGTCCAAAGCGCCGCACCAGCCGCTGCACATGGGTGTCCACGACAATGCCCTCGTTGATACCAAAGGCGTTGCCGAGTATGACGTTGGCGGTTTTGCGACCCACCCCGGGCAGCGGCACCAGCTCGGCAATCGTGCGCGGCACCTCTCCGCCATGCAGCGCCACGAGCCGCTGCGCCATGCCCACCAGACTCTTGGCCTTGGCGCGAAAAAAGCCCGTCGTGCGCACCAGCTCCTCGACATGATCGAGCGGCGCCTGGCTCAGCGCCTCCGCCGTGGGGTAGGAGGCGAACAACGCCGGCGTCACCATGTTCACGCGCGCATCGGTGCACTGCGCCGACAGAATGGTCGCACACAGCAACTCGAAGGCATTGCGATGATCGAGCTCGCAGTGCGCATCCGGATACTCCGCCTGGAGACGCTCGAGCACCACGGACGCCAACGCCTGCTTCTGTGCCTTCGTTCGCGGACTGCGTGCCACCGGTGCCGCCCGCTGTGAGGGCTTCTGCCCCACGGTCTTGGCTGTCTTGCGCGTACGGGTCATGCCGTCAACGTCATCCAGGCGACAGCCTCTCAGGTCGCAGCCGCCAGCGCACGTCGACGCGCCGACGCAAAGGCCAGCACCTCATCCACGCTGCGGGTGTTGAGCACGTTGTCTGCCGACAGCCACCCCTTGCGCGCCTGGGCCACACCCAGCGTGAGATTCTCGAACCCCATGGGCGAATGCGCGTCGGGGCCAATGCTCACCATCGCGCCATGCTCGGCCGCAATGCGGCACGCGCGCCAATCGATGTCGAGCCGATGCGGGTCGGCGTTGAGCTCGATGGCCACGCCCACCCGCGCGGCCTTGGCCATTACGGCGTCCAGATCAATGGCAAACGCCTCGCGCGTAAGCAGCAGTCGGCCCGTCGGATGCCCCAGCACCGTGAGATGCGGATCGTCGAGCGCCTTGAGTACGCGATGGGTCATCTGCTCGGCGTTCATACCGTAGCGCGTGTGCACACTCCCGATCACAAAATCAAAGTGATCGAGAAAGGCCGCGTCGTAGTCCACGCGCCCGCAGGGCAGAATGTCGGCCTCGATACCCTTGAGCACACGGAAGTCCACACCTTCTTCCGCAAAGCGCGCGTTCAGCGCATCAATCTCGGCATGCTGCTCGAGAATGCGATCGCGCGACAGGCCACCGGCATAGGTGTTGGACTGCGAATGATCGGACACACCCAGATACCGCAGCCCGCGCGCCATGGCGGCACGCGCCATCTCTTCAATGGTCGCGCCCCCGTCGCTGTACTGCGAATGACAGTGCAGCGCGCCGCGCAGGTCCTGCTCGTTGATCAAAGCCGGCAGCGTACCCGCCGACGCCCGCTCCAGCTCACCACGCGCCTCGCGCAACTCGGGCGGCACGAATCCCAAGCCAAGCACGGTGTAGAGCGCGGCTTCGTCGGGCACGGGCACCACAGCGCCCGCCGCATCGCGCAGTTCATCACCCGAGAGTGTGTACCCACGCTGCGCGGCGAACTCGATCACCTGCTGCACATGCGCGTGGCTTCCCGTCGCGCGCCATAACGCCAGGGCAAACTGCTCGGGACGCACACACGACAGATCGACACGCACGCCGTCTTCAAGACGCAGCGACAATGTGCGTCCGCCGCCGCCCAACACTTCACGCACACCGCGCATCTGCGCCAGCGAAGCCGCCACCACGCTCGGATTGCCGCGCACTGCGGCCACGATGTCCACGTCGCGCACCACTTCCATGCGACGTCTGATGGACCCGGCCACTTCCAACGTGACCACGTCGGGATGACGACGCAGCACCTCGGCAATGCGCTCCGCCTCGGCGCGGCCATGCGGCCACAGCACGTAGGCGCCCGCCGACCGCAGCTCGGCGATACCCTTGAGCACCTTGTCGGCGGTTCTGGCGCCAAACTTGGGCACCGACGCCAGGCGACCATCGCGCGCCGCCGTCTCGAGATCCTGCAGTGTATCGATGTCGAGGTGCTCGTGAATGCTGCGAATGCGCGCCGGACCCAGGCCCGGCACACGCAGCATTTCCATGAGCCCCTCGGGCGTCTCTTCCTGCAACTGCTCGAGCAGCGACGAACTGTTGCTCTCGGCCAGGTCGCGCAGCACAGTCAGCGCCGCAGGCGCCACGACATCAGGGGCTGCGAGTTCGCGCGTCAGCGCCACATCAAGTGGCAGGTCGCCCAGCGCCGCGACCGTACGAGCGGCAAGCGCCATGGCCTTGATGCTGTGCGCGTCCTCGTCGTGCAACTCCATGAGGACGGAGATCTGATTGAGCGCGTGGGCCGCCGCCCGACAATCCATTCGTGAAATCTACTGCATTTGAGCGCGTCGGGGCAGCGCCCTGGCCCTACAACGTCACGATTCCACGCCTGCCAGATGTCGCATCTTGGCCACCAGTTCCACCATCTGCCGCTCGGTGAGTTCCAGTTCCTGCGCCGCCGCGGCCGGCTCCAGCAAGCCGTTGCGCATGGAGACGCCCACCTGATTCATGTAGCGCACCTTGGACAGCACTTCGAGTGTGAGCTGACGCAGACCATGAAAGCGACGCTTCTCGGCGTTGGCGCGACGAAAGCGCAACGCGAGTTCGCCGGCGGTGAGATCACGTGCCAACGCCAGGACATCGTCAATCGTGCGACCGGGCAGCACGCCGCGATCGGGAATGCCGCTGTTGGTCCAGCCTTCTTCGGCGAAGAAGAGGCGACCCACGTACTCGATGCCGTCGTGGGCGGTGTGCACGGTGACGCGCACGGTTCTCCCGTTGACGGCTAGAGTCGTGAGCGCGGTATGGGTGACGGGACCAAAGGGCAGCAAGGCAGTCGGGGGCTTGGTTGAGCGTAAGGTGGAACCACGTAAGGTGAACTGCGGGAAGTAACAGCGGGCGAGGCTACCGCAGTTGTGGTCGTTGCCCCGGGTCGGGGTCAAGGTCGGGGCAGGAAGGTGCGGATGGCGGTGAATAGTTGGCCAGGTTGTTCCACGTAGGGCACGTGTCCGCAATCGTCCAACACCACGAGCTCAGCGTTCAGACAACTGGCGGCAGCTTCCGCACTCTCCAGCGGAATGGGATCCTGTCGTCCGTGAATGACGAGTGTGGGGCAGTGCACGGCACGGAGTTCGTCCCTGATATCATATTCACCAAGACTCGTCCACACCGACTGCTGCACCTTGCCTGTCACACGAAAGGGCGTGAGGTCACGTGCCCGGAACGGATCGGCAAAATATCCGGCCACACTCAACTCGAAGCTGCGCTGTCGATACACATCCGGATCTGACTCGCGAAGGCCCGAGGCCTGCAGGGTGCTGCGCAACCCTTGAATGACGTCACCGCGTCCGCGTGCGGCGAGGGTCTGCTCGAACTCATCGCGCCATGCGCGCGTCACGGGCGCCGGTGAAATGAGCACGAGGCGGGCCGGCGCCACGATTGACGCGTCGCGCGCGGCGCGTGTGGCGTACAGCATGGCCAGCAGCGCGCCCCATGAATAGCCAATAATCGTTGGCGGAAAGAGCGCGAACTCCGTGATAATCGTGGCCAGATCGCTGACCTGCGTCTCCCAGGTAATGGGCGCGGGGTCGTCGGTTCGACTCTGTCCACCACCACGCTGATCATACGTGATAAGTCGATACGTATCACTCAGCGCCAACATCTGCGGGTACAGATAGTCGTGATGCGCGCCGGGGCCGCCATGCAGCAGCAGCACGGGCGGGGCGCCGGGCGGACCATCCGCACGGAAGTAGAGGGGCAGGGGCGTGGTGCGCGTGAAGCCGCTGGTCATGTGCACGGGCGGAATTCCTCAAGGTGCCCGCAACGCTGCGGGACGGGGCTCAGAAAAAACTAGCACAATTGGCGGAGGCCCTTGCCAACGACTCGCTGCCAGAGGCTCTCTGCCTCCACGGTGACGCGCTACATTACCGCCATGCCTCCCCTCGGATACCGCCGCAGCACGCCCTCCTCCACGCTGGCCGTGGACAGTGGCATGCATCGCGCCGTGCCCGATGGCCGCGCGGCGCGCGGCACACTGCGTGCCCTGGCGCTGCTGGTGGACCGCATGGCCACCCTGGGACTTGGACAGGGTCGGGAGCCCGACCCGGAACGCATGGCCAGTGTGCGTGATGCACTGCGTCAGCTCACCGCCCGCATTCGTGAGGCCGCCATGCTCTGCCGAGTCATGGAGGGTCAGTTCGTGCTGGCCGGTGATCCGGTGGACCGGGGACTCACACGCGACGATCCGCTGCTCGGCACATTGCTGCAGCGCTGCCTCACACTGGGCGTGGGCTCCATCACCGTGCGACAGGGCGCGGCGCCCAGCGAACTGCTCACGCTGGCACAGCTGCTCACGCAATCCCTTGCGTCATCCACATCGTCGTCGGCGTCTCCTGCCGACGCGGCGCGTGGCGACGCCTTTGCGCCTCCACCGTCGCGCAGTGATACGCCCACCACGCTGAGCAGCATATCGGCCGAACCCGCGCCCCGCGAGCTGCTGCGATCGTGGAGTGTGCTGGTCACACCGGCTGATACATCGCAGGGCACTGCCACGGAGCGATCGACTCCGGTGCCCGAGGCCATGGCTTCGCCCGCTGCCGCCGACGAAGCCGGTGAGCACGGGACGTCACCAACGGCCATCGCGCTGTCGCGTCTGGCCGGCGCACACGCCGACGACACGGCCATGCGCGCGGCCGATGCGATTGTTGCGTTGCTCGACGATCTCGAGTTCCGCGGTGATGCACAGGGCATCGAGGGCATTGCGCGTGCGGTCATGGCCCACGGTCATCAGGTGGGCGCGGGACCGGGACGTTTGGCCACCGAGCGCATTCTGCGTCGCCTGCAGCATCGTCGCACGCTGGAGTTGTTGGCCTCGCGCGTGCCGCACTCCCCCGATCGCCTCGTGCTGCTCGAACTGCTGGCGCGCGCGGGTGAAATTGCGGTGGATGTGCTTGTGCGTCAGCTCATGTCGGCCGAGGACACGCAGAGTCGGCGGGCGTACTTTGACAGCATCGTATCGCTGGACCTTGGCGGCACCATGCTGTTCGACCTGCTGCGCGACTCGCGTTGGTTCGTGGTGCGCAACGCCGTTGCCCTGCTCGGTGAGATGGGCGTGCAGTCGGCCGATCTGGCCATGCTGCCGCTGCTCTCGCACGAGGACGACCGCATTCGCATTGCGGTCGCGCGCGCACTCATTCGCCTGGGCACGGCCAAGGCCATTGCCGGTCTGCACAACGCCATCGACGATCGCCACGCCGAAGTGCGGCGCATTGCGGCCGTGAGTTATGGGCTGTCGAACTCGGTGAGCGGTGGCGTGCGGCCGCCGGCGGCGCGGCTGGCGGCCGCCTTCGAGCAGGAAACGGACGAAGACGCGGCGCTGGAAATGCTGGCCGCACTCGGCAAGCTCGGTTCATCCGATGCCATTCAGCGTTTGCTGCGCATTGCCGTGCCGCCGCAGAACACGGAGGCAGGAGAGAAGACCGCGCCGCGCGAAGCCTGGCTGCGAATCGCCGCCATTGAGGCGCTGTTCAAGGCGCGTGGGAATGCGGTGCTGCCGGCGATCGAGATGTTGGTGAACGATCAGGATCCGGAAGTGGCGGCGGCGGCGCAGCGGTTGCGCGGGTAAGCTGCCGTAGGTTTTGCTGGCCGTTTGTCGGATCCCAGTTGGCCATCCACAGTGATGGGACCTGCGACGTGGGTTCTGGGTGAGAGTGGATCCGATTCCACATCACGGCGACTGGCTGACATCGCGCCCTGGGATCCCTGACCAACAAGGAAGCGATCTCACGGATTGCGCGATCTGGCACCATGCACCACCCTCACCCAGAACCCACGTCGCAAGTCCCACCACTGCGGATGGCACGCCGCAGTCGACCCCGACCCCGACCGCAGTCAGCGATCCGTAAAATCCGTACTCGCCCCCACCACCCGACACGTCTCCGCTATCAACGTCGCCGCCCGATCCAAATCCTCCAACGCCACCATCTCGTTGGGCGAATGCATGTAGCGGTTCGGAATGCTCACCAGTGCCGTCGCCACGCCATTGCGCGCCAGCTGCATCGCATCGGCATCGGTGCTGGTGAATCGTCCCGCCGCATGCAGTGAGAACGGAATCTCCAGTCGCCGCGCCGTGTCGGCCAGCAACCGGTACGCGACCGGCGAAATCACCGAACCACGCGTGAGCACGGGGCCGCCGCCGATGTTGTGCTCACCGACCTCTTCCTTCTTCATGCCCGGATGATCGGTGGCAAAGGTCACGTCCACGGCAATGGCCATGCTCGCATGCACGGCCTGCGCCGCGACCCGTGCACCACCGCCCGAGTAGCCGATTTCCTCCTGCGCCGTGGCCGCCGCCACGACCGTGGCCTCACCCGGATTGGCCGCGTACCGACGCAGTGCTTCCAGCACCACGAACGCGCCAATGCGGTCGTCGATGCTGCGCGACACGAGCCGGCCGTTGGGCAACTCGATGGACTGCGAGTCAATCACCCCCGCATCGCCCACCTCCAGTCGCTCCTGCGCCTCGGCCTTGTTGCGCGCCCCAATGTCCACCCACAGGTCCGTGATCTTGCTGGCCTTCTCGCGCTCCTCGGGCTTCATGAGGTGGATGGGCTTCTTGCCAATCACCCCCAGCACGTCGCCGTGGCGTCCGAGAAAGCGCATGCGCTGCGCGACCAGCACCTGCGGATCCCAGCCACCGATGGGTTCGAAATACACGTAGCCGTTGTCATCGATGTGCGTGACAATCACGCCGATCTCGTCGATATGACCGGCCAGCAGAATGATGGGACCGTCGGCGCCGGCCGTGCCGGTGACCGTGGCCAGCGAGTTGCCAATGGCGTCGGCGCGCACGGACGCGGTGACCGTGGCCGCTTCGGCGCGCCAGACACGCGCCGGGGCGCCTTCGAAGCCCGAGGGACCGGGCGTATCGAGCAGGCGCTTGAGGAAGGCGAGAGAGGATTCGGAAAGCATGGTGGCGGGTCCAAGAACGGGTAAGTTACAGGCATGATGACTCTACTCATAATCATCGGGGTTTGCGCGGGCATCCTCGGCGGAATCTTCGGCTTGGGCGGTGGTATCATCATCGTCCCTTCGCTCATCCAGTTTGCCAAGATGCAGCCGCAGGAAGCCGTCGGTACCTCGTTGGCGGCCATGGTTGTTCCGTTGGGGGCTGCTGTTGGCGCATACAACTACTACCGCGCGGGGCACCTTACCCCGAAATACGCATTGATGATCGCCATCGGTATGGCAGCTGGTGCATTCATTGGCTCCTGGATAGCAACAACCGTGGACGGCGATGCGCTGCGAAAGGCGTTCGCGCTCCTGATGGTGGCTATGGCGGTGAAGCTGTGGTTTGGGTGACACGAGGTTGTGGTGATTGAAGTACTCGACTGCCGGTAGCAGCTGACAAGCATTAGGTACTGGATCTGTTCCAGGACTCGGTAATACCGCACCGAACCTCGCATACGATCAGCAGAAGGAGTACGACCCATGTGACGCTCAGGCGTCTTCGCGTGTCGATATGACAAAAGATTCCCCCAAACTCATCTGACTACACCGGGAGAAAGAGGTGCGAAGACTGCGGATCTGCATTGTTGGTGGAGGCTTCTCCGGTGTGACAACGGCCGTGCGGCTACTTGATGGCGCCCAATCACCCCTTCATTTGACCCTCATTGATAGAAGCTCTCCCGTGGGGCGCGGCGTCGCATACGGCGTTGAGAGTACCAGTCTTCTGCTCAACGTGCCTTCAGCCCGCATGGGAGCGATGGTTGAGGATGAGGAGCAGTTCTACCACTTCGCTAGAACAAGGGATCGCCGTGTTTCGCCTGCAGACTTCCTCTCACGGTCCATGTACGGGGAGTATCTCGGTGAGCTTCTTTCCGCTGCCGCCCGTCGGGGAAGCGGCGCAGGGCATGAACTCAACGTACTTACCGACGCGGCGATGGCGATCGAGATGGACTCGGACAGTCGATTTCACATTTCGCTCGCATCATCCTCGCCGTTGGCCTCATTCGATGCCGTTGTCGTGGCGACAGGGAATTTGGCGCCAGTGGTTCCCGCGCCGGTAGGAAACGATCTCTCATCTCACAGTCGGTTCATAGCAGATCCGTGGGCCCCGCAGGCGTTACGAAAGGTCGATAGTCGTCAGCCTGCTCTACTCATCGGTACGGGACTTACCGCAGTAGACGTCGCACTCTCGATCGCTCAAGAACACGGGGAAGTCCCAATTGTAGCAATTTCTCGACGAGGCCAGTTGCCCCAGCCACACCGACCTCATGGACATCCTCCGTCGTATGGACATTTTCCACCAGACTTGGTCGCCTGTCCTCCTACTATTGGCGACTACGTTTCGGCGGTACGGAAGCACGTCCGTGCGCTGCAGAAAGACGGCATCGATTGGCGTGAGGCCATCGGCTCGTTACGCCCTCTCACTCCCAAGCTTTGGCAGGGACTGCCTCAAGTAGAGCGTGAGCGATTCCTGCGACATGTTCAGCCCTTCTGGGATACGCATCGCCACAGGATCTCTTCACAGGTATTTGCGCGGATTGAGGATCTGCGTCAGCGCGGAATCCTCGATGTCAGGGCAGCCAGGCTCGCAGGGTATCGAATCGAATCCGATCACGTGCTCGCGTCCATCCGAGACCGCGGGAAGGGGCACACCCGTGAAGCGGCGTTCGGAACGATCATCAACTGCACCGGTCCAGCTGCTGATGTCAAGAAACAGATGTCCGCGTTCTTGCAGTCACTGGTGAGCGGGGGCTTTGCGGAGGTCGATAGCCTCGGCCTTGGTCTGCGAGTTGCCTCAAATGGTTCCTTGATACGACGCAACGGTCAGGCTCAGGACAATCTCAAGCTGGTCGGGCCTTTGCTGAAGGGTGAGTACTGGGAAGCGACGGCAGTGCCGGAGTTAAGGGTGCATGCGGCGAAGACGGCGGAGGCATTGTTGACCCACCTCCAGCGAGTGTCATAGCGACGGATATGTCGAGAGTCAGTGGGTGGTCGACCCCGCCCCAGCCGCCAGCGCGGTTTAGGTCAGAGTCGACCGCAGCACCCCATCCACTGCCGTGGGCTATGGGCTGTGGGTGGTGAGTGTGAGTGGATCGAGGGCGAGACCACGGCGACTTGCTGGCTTCACTCGTGGTGCGCGGCGGCACGTCTGGTATGACCTCTCGGATAACGTGATCTCGCTCCGACACCACTCCCACGCATCACCCACGTCCCACGGCCCAGAACTGCGGATGGCGGACCCGAACCCCGACCGCAGTACTATCGCACCCGAACCGCGTGCGCCCCCGCCACCTCTGTGAATAACGAAGGATTGAATATCCTCGCCATCGCTTCAATCCCATCAACCACCCGTGGCCCCGGCCGCGACGTGAGTCCGTTCGCATCCATCGCCCACACCTGACGCTCAGCCAGCCACTCCCACTCCGGCTTCGTCAGACAACGTCGCGCCTCGTCCGCCGCCGCCGCGACACTGTAGCCACAAGGCGCAAACAGCACGATCTCCGGTGCCGCCTCACGCAGCGCGTCCATGCTGACCGGCACCGAATGCGCGCCCGCCACGCCCAGCACATCAACGCCGCCGGCTCGCTTGATCTGCTCCGGTCCCCAGTGGCCCGCCACATACACCGGTTCCGTCCACTCCACCAGCGCTACCCTGGGCCGCGGCGCCTGCGCGGCCTTGAGGGTCTCGTGCACGTGGCGTACCCGGTCGCGCAGTCCGGCCAATGTCTCTTCCACCTCGTCGTTCACGCCCAGCGCCTCACCCACGGTGCGGATGTCATCGAGAATGCCGTCGAGGGTCGTCCCACCCAGCGTCACCACACGCGGCTCGGGTGAGAGGCGTGTGGCCAGCGCCCGCACATCCGACTCGCGCACCGCACACACCTCGCAGAGTGCCTGCGTGAGCAGCACATCCGGATGCAGCGCCCGCACACGCGCCTCATCAATGGCAAACAGTGCGAGCCCCGCCTCATGCTGTTCGCGCACCGCCGCATCAATGGCGGCGGGGTCATGGGTGTCGGGTATGGTGGCGCGTGTCACACGCGCGCGTGAGCCTACGATGTCGGGATAGTCGCACTCATGCGACACACCCACGAGATGATCGCTGGCGCCAAGCAGGGCCACGATTTCCGTGGCGGCCGGAAGCAGAGAGACGATGCGCATCCGTCAATTGTGCACTGGCGCGCGCGACTCTGCTGGCGCAATGTGGGGCAGGCGGGGGGCGGGCGTGTCACGGGCCCCGCTCCATACCCGCACCACATGTGGCAATCATCCTCGGCCGAGGTGTCCGCGTTTGCGGCAATCGCTCGTCAATTCGAAGCCGGTCCGGCGGTCCCAGTCGCCGCAACGTTTCCCAACGTCCGGACTGCGGCGATGGTTCGGTCTGCTGGTCCTGCTCGCGCCACTGGCCTGCGGGGGCGGCGGCAGTGATGGCAGTGGCGGCCCCACGCCTCCGCCTCCCCCACCGCCGCCGCCACCGGCCCAGGCCGCCGTCGCACGCGTGGTGCTGAATGGCGTGCCCGAGCGCCTCGTCGTGGGCGCCAGCGCCACGCTGCAGGCCGTGGCCACCGATGCCAACGGCAACGTGCTCACGGGCCGCGCCACCAGTTGGCAGAGCAGCAACGCCGATGTGCTGTCGGTGTCGTCCACCGGCAACCTGCTGGCCTTTGCCCCGGGCTCGGCGCAAATCACCGTCACCGTGGAGTCGGTGTCGGCCAGCGCCAGCGTTGTCGTTGTGCCGCCGCCGGTCGCGCGCGTGCGCATCACCGCGCCCACCCAGGTGGTCAACGAAGGGCGCACGCTTGCGCTCTCCGCTGTGGCCACCGACAGCAGCGGACGCACGCTCACCGACCGCCCCATTGCGTGGAGTTCCAGCGCACCGGCGGTGGCCAGTGTGTCCGGTACCGGACTGGTGACGGGACTCGTGCAGGGCGAGGCGTTCATTGCCGCCAGTAGTGAAGGCCAGCGTGACTCTGTGCGCATTACCGTGGGGCCCGCGCTGCCGCCGGCGCTGGAATTCGTGAACGGTCCACCGGGTGGCGTGCTGCCGGGGCGTGTGTTCAGCCTGCGCGTGCGCGCCGTGGACGGACGCAGCGGCACCACGGTGCCGTACGACGGGCCGGTGAGTATTGCCCTCACCGAGGGCGCGGCCGGTACGCTGCTGGGCAGCACCACGGCGCAGGCAGTGCGCGGTGAGGCGCAGTTTGACAGTCTGGCCATCATGCAGAGCGGCAGTTGGCAATTGCGCGTGGCCGCCAGCGGATTTGAAGCCGCCGTATCGCAGCCGGTCATCGTGGGCAACAGCGGCAACGGCGCCATCACCATCTCCACCATCACCACCGAACGTCCGGCGTCGGGCAGCGCCTCCACCACCATCTATCGCTTCACGGCCACGTTGCGCGACGCAGGCGGCGCACTGATCACCACGCCTACCACCGTGCGCGCACAGGTGGCGCGTGGCAATGTGAGTATCGTCTCCGGTGCGACCACGCCATCTACATCGAGCGGTACGGCGGCCATGCAGGTCACGGTCACGGGTACGGGCACGTTCGATCTCCTGCTCACCACACCCGAGGGGCAGAGTGGCGTGCTTGCCATGCCCACCGCCTCCACCATTGGCGTGCAGGCCTTGCTGCAGCGTGTGCAGGCCGATTCGGTCGTGCCCGTGGGGACCAGCATCAATACCTCGCTGGCCATGTCGGTTGGCAACGGCGTGCCCGCGGACATGCACAGCGCCGTGCTGGAAATCAACTGGAGCCCGGACGCCTTCACGCTCGAAACCGACTCGCTGCTCGTGAGCGGCAGCAGCATCACGTTCAATCGCAGCAACATCTCGCAGGGTGTCATGCGCGTCACCATTTCTGGCGCCACGGCCGTGGTGCAGCGCGGCCGCGGTGTCGTGCTGGCCTCGCTGCGGTTCCGTGCACGTGAAGGCGACGGCAACCGTGGCATTCAACGCTGGCAGGTCATTCTGCTCGAGGCACGCGGTCCTGCAGGAGAATTGCTGCAGGAACGCACCACCACCGAACAATCGGTGCGCATCCCATGAACACCTCACGCCTGGCGGCCATCGCGAGCGCGGCCTTGACACTCCCGCTGCTCGCCGCCTGCCACGACAGCACACAACCGGGCAGCGCGCCGCTCGCCGCGCTGCAGCCTGATGCCTATCGCGCCACCTGGCACATCACCTCGCAGGACGGTGGCACCGTGCAGGCTACGCTGCGGGTCCACAGCGGCGCGGCCGCGCCGGCACTTGGCGCCTATCGGGTGCAACTCCTTCTGCCACCCGGCGTCGACACCGCGGCGCTCGCACTCGATCAGTCGGCTGCGCAGGGCGCCGCGCAGCGTCTGCTGGCCGTGGAAGGTCGCACGCTGCGTGTGGTGGGGGTGGCGCCCGACGGACTCAGCACCGGCGACCTGTTCACGGTGAAACTGCGCGCACCCGCGACGCTGTCAGCGCAGGCGCTCGCCACGGCGCTGCTCGTACAGGAATGGGTGGATGTGCAGGGCGTCAATCGTCTCGCGCGACTGGAGCCGGCGACGGTGGGAGGTCCGCGATGAAGCGCACAACACATCGGACAGCAACACGCGCAATGCGCGTCGCCATGTGTGCGGCCGTGCTTGGCGCCGGCAGCGGCGTATCACGTAGCGCAGAGGCCCAGGCTTCGGCCGACCCAACGCCGCCGCCATCGTCCACCACGCAGCGCGGCACGCTCCACCTGGTGTGGGGCGACCCGGAGCGCGACGGGGTGCCACGCTACCGCGCCATCGTGGACAACGGCGCCGGACAGATCACGCAGTACATGGTGGACAACCGCGATCTCGACTTCGTGGCCCGTGTGCAGCAACTCGATCGGCAACTGGTCGATGTCACCGTGAGCGCAGCACGGCCGGCGTTCGGTGCCGGCAGCGCACCCACACTGCCGCGGCTCACGGAAATCTCACCGGTGCCCGGCGCCGTTTCGCGTGCACGCAACACGCTGCCACCAGCCTGGGTCGTACAGCGCCGGCCCTATGCCGTGGTGCTCTGCAAGTTTGCCGACATTCCCGCCGAACCCCTGCCACCGGCCGCATACGAGCGCATGTACGGCCGTGCCAGTGGTGGCGCCGATGCGTACTACCGCGAAGTGTCGCGCGAACGTCTCAATCTCGAAGGCACCACCGTGGTGGGCTGGCTCACACTGCCGCGGCCACGCAGCGGCTATACCCTGGCCGACGGTGAAGCCAACCTCGGTCTCATGAGCAGTGAGTGTCTCGCTGCCGCCGACGCACAACTGGATTACAGCACCTTCGGCGGCGTGGGCATGCATTTCAATTCGGCCATCGGCTGTTGCAGTTGGGGCGGCAGCACGGGCATCGCGCTCGATGGCCCGTCACGTGTCATCCCGGCCATGTGGAACATGGACTGGGCGCGCTCTGGTACCGTGTGGCACGAACTCGGTCATTCGTTCGGCCTGCCGCACAGCAGCGGCCCGTACGGCGCGGTGTACGATGCGCGCTGGGATGTCATGAGTTCATCCAGCACCGGCAGCTTTCTCAATGCCGACTTCGGACGCGCCGGCGCGCACTTCCTCGCCTACCACAAGGACCGGCTTGGCCTCATCCCCGACTCGGCGAAAGTCGAAGTCATGAGTGGCAGTTGGTCGGGGCTGCTCGAAGCACACAGCGTGCCACTGGCCACGGCCCAGGGCAAGCAGCTCGTCACCGTGCCACTCACGCATTTCCGCAGCGGCGCGCAGTTGCTCATTGAAGCGCGCAGCCGTGCAGGGCTCGATCGCAGCATTCCCGGCGAGGGTGTGGTCATATCCACCGTCGATAATGGCCGCGCCGAGCAGGCGCAGGTGGTGGATGTGGACGGGAACGGTGATGTGAACGACGCCGGTTCGGTGTTCACGTTGGGGGAGAGCTACGAACATCCCGGCAGCCAGATTCGTGTGCGCGTGGACTCGCTGCATGAACACGGCTGGTATGTGACGGTCACACGCAACGCCGGCATTGGGGTGGCGCGCTTTCTTCGCGCTGGCGGCACACGTGAAGTGGAAGCGGGTGGCCTGGCCTGGGTGCGTGACTCGGCGCAGGTCACGGCTGCTGACAGTTGGGCGGCGTATCCGCTCACCCTTCCCGCGTGGCTCAGACTCGAGCGTTCATCGGGCAGTGGCAACGGTTGGCTGGTGTATGCCATCAATCCGGCACAGTTGCCGGGCGCACGCAACGTGTTCACCCTGCAGCTGTCGGCGCCCACGGGGCAGACACGGTCCACGTTTCGCGTGGAAGTGGGACGTGTGGAGCGCAGTACTCCCGCACCCGCCGTACAGCTGTCCCGCATCTCGCGCAACATCAGCGCACGGCTGGGCGATGCGTTCATCGGTTTTGACACCGTGCGGGTCACACTGAGCGCGGCGCTTGGCAGCAGCACCTGGACGGCGCGGCCCTCGTCACGTCAGTACTTGTTCAACGAGAACCGCACCGCGCGTGATACGCTGAGCACACGTACCGGCTCCAGCACACTCGCCTACTGGTTCCTGGCCAGTGGCTTGAGTGACGGCACATACATCGACACACTGCGCATCGAGGTGGCCGGCGCCACGCCCGGCACCTATCTGGTGGTGGACACGGTCACGCTGGTGAGTGGCAGTGGACCGGGTGTGGAGTTCGGGCCGCGTCGTCCGGCACTCACGCTGCCCGTGGGCGCCATTCCGCAACTGGACAGTATGCAGGTGCGGCTGAGTGGACTGCAGGCGGAGTGGACGGCGTTCAACCGACGCGCCGATGGCCGCGTGCTGCGCAGTAACGGCGCCAGCAACGATTGGATTCTCTGGCAACGTTCACCCACGGCGGTCGGCCGCTCCATCGACACCATTTTCGTCAACATTCCCGGCCTGGCGCAGCAGCGCATTGTGGACACGCTGTTCGGCGAGAACGTCCCGCTCAGGCTCACGGCCTCGCGGCGCGGCATGCGAGGGCAGGTCACACTGGGCAGTCTGCCGCGTGTGGACAGCGTGCGTGTGGGCGTGCTGAGCACGGTGGGGGTGAACACGAACTGGACCGCGTCGGCGCCGGCGCGCATCAGGCTGCATCAGCGCGATGCGTTCACGACCATTGCCACCGGACGCACGGGAGACTTCCTGCGCTGGTCGCGCAATCAGCGGCTGATGGAGCCGGGGCGCTACGTCGATACGCTGAGCATTACGGTGCCGGGGGCCATCGGGTCACCGTTCCTGGTCATCGATACGACCGACGTGATGGCACCAGCGGCTGTGGTGGGCGACGTGGACGGCGATGGGAGTATTACGTCGTCAGACGCGACGGCCATTCTGCGCTGGTTGCTGCAACTGCCGGTCGGGGCACGCGCGGATGTGAGAGCGCGTGGGGATGTGAATTGCGACGGCGAGGTGACGGCGGCGGATGCGATGTTGGTGCTGCAGCATGATGCGGGGAGGCGGGAGGTTCGAGGATGTTTGGGGAGGCCGATTGTTGTGCCGTAGGCGGATATCAGGGATCCGACTCGGCCGTAAACGGAGGGGGCGGGGATCCCACTCGGCCATCCACAGTCATGGGACCTGCGACGTGGGTTCTGGGTGTGAGTGGATCCGCGTCGGCATCACGTAATCCACGGCCATCGCGCCGTGGGATCCCAGCGCCTCACGCGATCCCGCTCACGGATTCCGTGGAAATCGCGATCCCGCCCCCGCACCACTCACACTCATCACCCACGTCGCAGGTCCCAGGTCTGTGGATGGCGAAACCAGAACCTCGACCGCAGTCAACGAAAAAGCGCCCGGCGATCAATCGCCGAGCGCTTCACTTCGTTTAGAGCGTATCGCTTACGCCTTCCGCCGCCGCGCCACGCCAACCAACCCCATCATCCCCGCGCCCAGCAACGCCAGCGAACCCGGCTCCGGCACCGCCACGGCAATGTCGTCGATCTCGAACGCCCGGCCGTTCGACGTCAGGCGAAGCGCGCGGAAGTTGCCGGCGTTCGTGAAGTCGAGGAACAGACGACGATTCGTATCCGAGATCGTCTGGTTGCCGTTCGCGTTCGTCGCCACGTCCTCGCCAGTCAGGAAACCCGCGTTGGCGCCGCCGGTGAAGTTGATCACGTTCAGATTCTGGTCCAGCACTTCGAGCTTGTTGTACGTGTCGATGGAGCCCCAGTAGAAGCTCAGCGAGGTGATCGACTGCGTGGCCAGGAAGCCCTGGAAGTCGATGATGGCCGAACCATTGGCATCACCGTTCACGTTGGGCACGGCAAAGAAGCCGCTGTTCACACCGGCCGGCGCCGCGGCGCCCGAGACCGAACCGGGCAGGATGGAGTAGTCGCCGCTGAACGACACGCCGTTGTACGGGCCGCCGTTGAAGTTCACCAGCAGCTGCTGGGGCGCAAAACCCTGGTCGGGCGCGCCCGAGGTGGAGGAGAACGTCACCTGCGCCGAGGCCGTTGTGGCCGTGGCGAGGAAAAGCAGGGCACCCGTGAATGCTGCGCGCATTGTCTGTCCTTGGGGATGGTGATGCCGGCCGGTTGGCCGATTGAGCGGGATCACGTCCCCAAGGAGCAAGGCGCATGCCGGGCGGGGCCATTGGGTGGAAATCGGTCAAAATGACCAAAAAACCGGGTTCTGCCATACAAAACGCACATTCCTGTGACGGACCGGGGGTACGAAACCGGGCTGGTCCATGAGGAACGGGGGCGACAGGCGTGGGAGGGGTGCAACAGGTCAGGGTTGGGCTCAACGAGAGTCGGATCCCACTTTGTCATCCACAGTCGTGGGACCTGCGACGTGGGTTCTGGGTGTGAGTGGAGCATCGTCCGCATCACGCGACCTACTGGAATCGCGCCGTGGGATCCGGCGGTCTACGGACACCACGCAGCAGACCCAACGGATTACGCGATCCCGCCCCCGCACCACTCTCACCCAGAACCCACGTCGCACGTCCCAGACCTGTGGATCGCGGCAGTTCGCTCCCGACCCTGACCGCAGTCAGGTCAGTTTGGCGCGTACACCTTCCTCCCCCCAACCCACGTCGCTTCCACCCTCGTCTCCAACACCATCTCCACCGGCACCCGCATGATGTCCTGCGACAGCACGACAAAATCCGCGTACTTGCCCGGCGTGATCGACCCCATGTCCTTCTCCTGAAATCCCGCGTACGCCGGCCAGAGTGTCATGCTGCGCAGCGCGTCCTCGCGGCTCATGCGCTGCTCCGCATACCATCCGCCCTCGGGCCAATTGCGCGCGTCCTGCCGTGCGATACTCGCGTGGAAGGAGATGAGCGGGTTCACCTCTTCCACCGGAAAGTCCGAGCCGTTTGGTATCACCACGCCGCTCTTGAGCAGCGACTGCCAGGCGTACGCGCCAAGCAGTCGCGTGTTGCCCAGACGCTTGCCAATCCAGTACATGTCGCTGGTCTGATGACTGGCCTGCATGCTGGGAATCACACCCAGCTGCGCGAAGCGCGGGATGTCATCCTGATGCAGGATCTGCGCATGCTCCACACGGAAGCGATGATCGGCGCGCGGCACGCTGGCCAGCGCCTTCTCATACGCGTCGAGCACCACGCGGTTGCCGCGATCGCCAATGGCGTGCGTGTTGATCTGGAAACCGGCCTTGAGTCCTGCTTCGGCCACTTCGCGAATGTGCGTGGCCGGTGAGAGCAGCAGTCCCATGTTGTTCGGGTCATCGCTGTAGGGCTCGAGCAGCGCCGCGCCGCGCGAACCCATCGCGCCATCCGCATACAGCTTGACCGCGCGCACCCACACGCGGCCGTCGTGCAACGCCGAGCGCGGTCCCATGGCGAAGTAATGTCGCAGGGCCGCCGAGTCGTCGCTGATCATGATGTACAGACGCAGATCGAGCTCGTTCTTCTGCGCCATGTCTTCGTAGAGTTCGATCATCTTGCGGGACGCGCCCGCGTCGTGCATGCCCGTCAGGCCCCAGCGGTGCATGAGACGTGTGGCGTCCTTGTGCATGCTGCGCCATTCGTCGAGCGTGGGCTCGGGCACCTTCTCGCTCACGAGATTCTCGGCGCGATCAATGAGCACGCCCGTGGGCTGGCCCTTGGCATCACGCATGATCTTGCCGCCGCTCGGGTCCTTTGCCGCGGCAGTCAGCCCTGCCACGCGCATGGCGGTGGCGTTGGCGAGCTGCGCGTGACCGTCAATGCGCTCGAGCAGCACCGGATGATCGGGCGTGGCTGCCGACAGCGCCTCGTGCGTGGGGAAGTTGGTATTGCCCCAGGCGTTCTGATCCCAGCCGCGACCAATAATCCACGAGCCTTTGGGTGTGCTCTTGGCGCGCTCCACCACGCGCGCGATGACCTCGTCGTAGCTCTTCGTGCCTACGAGGTCCACACTGCGCAGCTTCTTGGCGAGGTTGTTGAAGTGCGCGTGCGCGTCCACCATGCCGGGAATGACCGTGCGGCCCTCAACATCCACCACCTGCGTCGACGGACCGCGCAGCATGGCCGCCTCACGCTGCGAGCCCGTGAACACGATGCGCCCGCCGCGCACGGCAAAGGCCTCCACCAGGGGCCGGGTGTCATCGGCCGTATAGATGCGGCCGTTGGTGACGATGAGGTCGGCGGGGGCGGCAGCCTGTGCACCTGCGGGTTGGGCGCCGGCGGCACGAACGCCGCCAAGTGCGAGCGGAAGCGCCAGACTGGCAAAGGCCGCGGCGCGACTGGCCGAACGACTGGCCATCAGGCGAGGGGGGGGACGGCAGAAGGCGGAGCATGAGGGGCCGGGATATGGAATGACGAGGGGGCAGCGCTGGCAAAATGGGGCGGAGCCCAGTTTGCGACAACGTCGGGTGTTGGCATGCATCCTGCTCGTGTGGCAGGGGTGAGGCAGATTTCATCGGAATCTGCATCACATATGGCTGAGTTCGGCATGTGGGATCCATACGCCAAACTCCCGGTTGCTCGCTAAGTGTTGTAAATTCAATGGGTTGGGCTTGAATCTTACGGATGGGCCCGGTTGGCATGAATCATGAGATAAGGGGCAGGCAGCACCTTCACCCTCTCATTGAGCTCCGATCCCATGCGCGTTCGTTCCCTTGCCTCGCTTGCCGCTGCCGCCCTGTTCGCCGCCAACACCGTGGGCGCCCAGGCCCCCACGTCGTCGGCCACGTCGGGCTATCTCGACTTTGTTGGCGCCAAGAGCGGAGCGCCGACCGTCAACGGCACGAGCATTGCCACCGGTCCCTACAACGCCAAGTTCGGGACCAGCGCGGCCGATGCCGCGGGCAAGACGGCCTTCGACGTGTACTGCTTTGACTGGCTGTCCAACGCCGGCGACGGCAAGGTGGTCATCCTCACGTTCACTGACTTGGTGAACCAGAACGGCGCCGTGGCCACGGGTCTCTACAACAAGCTCACCGGTGCCGCGGGTGCGTCCAACACGCTGAGCCTCGGCACGCTCAACTCGGCCGCGTGGCTGACCAGCAACATGAGCAGCGGCGCACAGAACCTGTGGGATGAGCAGCACGTCGCGCTATGGAACCTGTTCTGGAAGGACGGGGCCGGCAGCCCGGGCATGCCCGGTGAAGGCAACTACCGCGGCATCACCGACCCCAACAACACCGGTGGCGCGCTGTACTGGTACAACCAGGCCGTCGCCAACAGCGGCTATGACGCGTCCAGCTATCGCATCTTCGCGCCGGTCGACGCACAGGGCAATTTCGTGAACAACCGTCAGGTGTTCATGGGTCAGGTGACGGAAGTGCCCGAGCCGGCCAGCCTCGCGCTCGTGGTGGTGGGCCTCGTCGGACTCGGTGCGGCGCGTCGTCGCAAGCGTTGAGACAGCGACTGTCATTCACTCGGCGCCGGCCCCGCGCCGCACAAAAAATCGGGGCACCATGATGCAGTGCAGCCTGCAAACGAAACCGCCGCCCACTCGAACGTCGAGTGAGCGGCGGTTTGCGCTTGCTGCGAAGTGTTCGCGCTTACTTGGCGGGCGGCAGGATCACCGCGTCGATCACGTGAATCACGCCGTTCTTGGCGAGGATGTCCGTCTTCACGATGTGGGCGTTGTTGATCATCGGCGTCTGGCCCATCACGGAGATCTTGGCCTCGCTGCCTTCGACCGTCTTGGCGCTCTTGCCGGCGAGCTTGAGCGCGTCAGCGGCCATCACCTTGCCGGCGACGACATGGTACAGCAGGACGCTCTTGAGCTTGGCCTTGTCCTTGCCGAGGGCTTCGAGCGTAGCGGCCGGAACCTTGGCAAACGCTTCGTCGGTCGGGGCGAAGACGGTGAACGGGCCGGGGCCCTTGAGGGTCTCAACCAGACCGGCATCGCCGAGGAGCTTGGCGAGGGTCTTGAACGAGCCCGCGGCGACGGCGGTCTCGACGATGTCCTTGTCCTGGGCCTGCGAGGTAGCGGGCGCGGCCATGGCCACCACGGCGGCAACGGCCAGCATCGACAGCTTGCGCATGATCGGAAATGCTCCTGAAAGTGTGTTTGAGATAGGACCGACTGGTCCTACGGGTGATTTAACACTGAGATTGGGGACGCGGTTCCCGGGGGTTCCGCTTTGAGGCTGACGGTGGTGTGAGCGGCGACACAGCGGTTTTTCAGTGCCACCGCGGTTGCGGGAACCGAAACCGCAGTCCTTGACTGCAACCGCAGTCGCGGGAACTGAACCTGCAGTCGTGGACGGCCACCGCAGTCTGGGGGCTGAAAGGGCAGTCGGGCACAACCACCGCAGTCGGGGCTACCGAAAGGGCAGTCGTGGACGGCCACTACAGTTTTTGATAGCTACCGCAGTTGTGGGCTGCTACCGCAGTTTGAGCCCGCAGCGGTGGTCAGACGCAGTTGCTGTCGACCGCAGGGGCGGTAACCCTGACTGCGTGGACTCCAACTGCGGTAGCCCAGACTGTGGGCTCAGACTGTGGCGGATTCCCCGGACTGCGGTAGCTATCAAAAACTGTAGTGGCCGTCCACGACTGCCCTTTCGGTAGCCCCGACTGCGGTGGTTGTGCCCGACTGCCCTTTCAGCCCCCAGACTGCGGTGGCCGTCCACGACTGCAGGTTCAGTTCCCGCGACTGCGGTTGCAGTCAAGGACTGCGGTTGCAGTCAAGGACTGCGGTGGCAGTAGCGACCCAGACCGCAGTCAACTTCGACCAATACTGCTGTACCGAAAGCCTAGTCCGCGTACCACCGCCGGCCGGTACACATTCCGCAGGTCCACAAACACCCTCTCCGCCATCGCCGCGCCAAGCCGCTCGAAATCCAGCGCTCGGAACTCATTCCACTCCGTCAGCAGCGCCACCGCACTCGCTCCCTCCGCCACCGCATACGGGTCGTCGCACCACGTCACACCTGGCAACAGGCGCTCCGCCTCGTGCATGGCCTCGGGGTCGTACGCCCGCACCACCGCCCCCGCGTCCTGCAGCGCCGGAACAATCGACAGCGACGGCGCATCGCGCATGTCGTCGGTATTGGGTTTGAACGCTACACCCAGAATGCCAATGGTCTTGCCGCGCACATGGCCGCCGCAGGCCTGCATGATGCGTCCCGCCATGGCACCTTTGCGACGGTCGTTGATCTGCACGACGGTTTCGACGAGTCGCACCGGCGCGCCCACTTCCTGCGCCGTACGGGTCAGGGCCAGCGTGTCCTTGGGAAAACACGATCCGCCGTACCCCGGTCCCGCATGCAGGAACTTGCGGCCAATGCGTCCGTCGAGTCCCATGCCGCGTGCCACGTCCTGCACATCGGCGCCGAGCTTCTCGCACAGGTCGGCCATCTCGTTGATGAACGTGATCTTGGTGGCGAGAAACGCGTTGGCCGCGTATTTGGTGAGCTCCGCTGTCTCGAGCCCCGTCATCACGATGGGTGTTTCGGTGAGATAGAGCGGACGATACAACTCACGCAGCACCGCCTGCGCGCGCTCACTCTCGCAGCCAATGACCACGCGGTCGGGCCGCATGAAGTCGCCAATGGCCAAGCCTTCACGCAGGAACTCGGGGTTGGACGCCACGTCGAACTGTGCCGTCGAATTGGTCTCGCGCAACACCTCGCGCACGATATCGGCTACGCGTCGGCCCGTGCCCACGGGCACGGTGCTCTTGGTGACGATGACGGTGTAACCCGAGAGCGCGCGTGCCACCTGCGCGGCGGCGTCCTCAATGTAGCGCAGGTCGGCGTGTCCGTCGCCGCGTCGGCTGGGTGTGCCCACCGCCAGGAACACCACATCCGACTCGGCCACGGCTTCAGCGAGCTCGGTATGGAAATGCAGCAGGCCGCGAGATTGTCCGCGTGCGACCAGATCATCGAGACCCGGTTCGTAAATGGGCATGCGGCCCGCGCGCAATGCGTCGATTTTGCTCTGGTCCTTGTCGACGCAAGTGACCGTGGTGCCGAACTCGGCGAAGCAGGCGCCGGAAACGAGGCCCACGTAGCCGGTGCCGATCATGGAGATCTTCATGGCACCAGCTTCGCGCGGGCAGGTCTGGGCTAAGTCATGACCCTGCTACAATTGCGCAACGTCAGAGATGAGGCGTGGGAGATGAGACCTTGTAAGGTCGAACGGCGTAAGGTGGGACCGCGCGAAGGAACTGGTCAGAGATGAGACGCCGAAGATGGGATGTTTGACGCGAGAGATGGGAGACTATCGCCTGGCCTGCCAGCGTCTCGGGTGGCGCTTCTCGTGGATGACGGCAATAACCGAAATTCCGGCAGGTAGGACCACGAAGTACGCGACATACGGGAAGCGGGGAAGTGGCGCCTTTCGCACATCATCAAGTGCCACCGCAAATGTCTCTGGCGACCGCTCAATTGCAGCGAGTACGACGCGGACGGTTCGGAGAAACTCGAACCCCAGACCAATTCGTCGCTTCTGGTACCAGACGAAGGCTTCGTGGAGATCGTCCTTGGCCTCAGCACGAAGGAACAGGGCGGCGCTCACGCGCCGCCGGATTCGATCTCGTCGAGTGCCTCGCGCCACGGCTGACCGAGATTACCGTCAGCCGCCAAAGCAGACCGGCGCCGGCGCAGCTCGGATGCGTTCTCCTCAGAGAGCGACATCCCCGAAGGCTCAAGGCTGTCCCACAGCTGCTCGGCCAGCTCGATGCGCTCTTCAGGCGTGAGGTGACTGAAGTCGAAAATGGGCACGCTCATATCGCGAAAGTTGAGAGGCCGAGGTAGGAATGCAAGCGGGCCAACTGAAGGTGGTGTAGCCAGCCCGTTACCGCATCAACGCGTTCACGATCAGGCTCTCGAGGATCCCCAGCCCGAAGTACGCCACCAACACCGAAATGTCGATCATCCCGATGGTCGGGATCACGCTGCGCAGCGGAGCCAGGAACCACTCCGTGAGTTGATAGGACCAGCGCCACCACTTGCTGTATGGGCCGCCGCCCACCCAACTGGAAATCACGCGCGCGAACAGCGCGATGCGCAGAATGCTGAACGTCCAGCGAATGAGCACCGCCACCAGCGAGCTGCCCGACTGGCTGGCCATGAACAGCATGATGAGTTCATTGCGCAGGAACTGGATGGTGCTGATGAGCAGCAGGCCGCCCAGAATGACCACCGCCAGGGCCCAGAGCGGCGCCGAGGTCGGTGTGCCGCCCGCGCGCAGCAGGCGGCGCTCCATGGGGGCCACCAGCCAGGGGTCCACGCGCTCGCGAATGAACCGCGCCGCGCCCGAGAACGGCGATATGCGCCGCGTGCGCACCGCCCACGACCCCGCGGCGCCAACCGCCGCCACCGCGCCAAACACAAACACCGTGGGGCGCAAGAAAAAGAGGAGCGTATCCAACGCCCCGACGATGACTTCGATCATATGCGGAATCTACCCCACCCACTTGCCCAATGCTCCGACCCAGACTCAGACCCCGACCCCAACCCCGACCCCGACCCAAACCGCAGTTCGCCGTCAGGGCTGCTGACCCAATGGCTTCCGGCGCAAAGGCTTCCGTCCGCCCGGCTGTCGCAGTTTGCCGTTGACCCATCCTCCCATCATCACAAATCCCACACTCACGCCCATCTCCCATATCCCGACTCTCCCCGTCCAATCCAGCCAGGCCAGCAGCCAATAGCATCCCAGCACCACGAGCGCGTCAAACACCGCAACCCGCCCCCTCCACCACCCCACCGGAAACAACAACACCCCGAGCCACGCCATCTCCACCATCCATGCCCACCGCGACTGCACCGTCACCAACGACTGCAGCATCGCCCAGCCCACGGTCGGCAACAGCTCCACCCGCGCCACATCCCCCGACCGCGACACAGACCCCGACACAGACCCCGACCGCAGTTCCAGCGTGTGCCGCGACGCCATCCCCGACAACTCCAGCACCCGCGCATCATCCAGCGTGCGCCCGGCAAACGCCCCGTCCAACACGACCGAAGGGAACGTCAGTCCCCAGCTCCACGCCCGCCGTGTCACCCCGAGTTCCACCGCATCCCGGTTCACGCGCATTTGCAGCACCGGCGCCGAATCGCCGGGCAGATGCAGAAACACCAGCGGCACCGCATACGGCTCCGCCTCTCGTCCGCGCACGAAGTTCTGCACGCGCACCGTGTCCGGCTCCGCGTCCAGCTGCACAATGAACGGCCCGCTCCATCCGCGCGTGAACCGTACCCGTCCGTTCACCAGCACCGAATCATTGCTCCCTCCGTACCACGCTTGCCCCGGCACATGCCGATACGGACTGGCGACAGCTGACACCGAACCAGAAGCAACAGCAGGCGTCCGCGGCGCCATGGCCAAAGCGGTCAGTACAAAAACCACCAGCGCGCCGCCAAGCCACGAGGCATGCAGCACCCGCGCCCCCAATGCACTGGGGCGGACCAGCCACGGCCCATACACCACGAGTGTCGCACCAAGCAACGAACCCAGACCGTTGGTAATCACATCGGCCAATGCCGCCGAGCGTGATGGCGGCACGCCAATGGACTGCAGCCACTCAATGCCGAGCGAGAACACCAGCCCCAGCCCCAACACCACCCCAACCCGCAGTCCACCACGAACCCGCGGCATAACACCCGACAACACCCACGCCGCCGCCAAACCAAACGGCACGAACAACAGCACATTGCTCACCGCGTCCGTCAGCCACAGTCCTCCGCACTTGAGGCACCACTGCGGCGGAATCTGCGACGACACAATGGGATTGAACGGCAACAGCGTGGCCGTGATGATCACGACCACGCTGCATAGCAACGCCCCGAGTCTGAGGAAACTCACGACTCAGAACTTCAACTCAAAGCTCAAAGCTGACCGATCCAGCGGCACACACTACCGCAGTACCGCTTTCGCAATCGTCTGCAACTGCATATTGCTCGTCCCCTCATAAATCGTCCCGATCTTCGCATCACGGTAGTACTTCTCCACCGGGTACTCCCGCGTGTAGCCGTAGCCACCAAACAGCTCCACGCACAAGCTCGTGACCCGCTCGCACATCTGTGACGCGTACAGCTTGGCCATCGCGCCCTCGCGCGCAATGTCCTGTCCCGCGTCTTTCAGTCGCGCCGCGTTGTACACCATCAACCGCGCCGCCTCGAGCTCCGTCGCCGCCTGCGCCACCTGGAACTGGATCCCCTGGAACTCCGCCAGCGCCTTGCCGAACTGCTTGCGTTCCTTGAGGTAGCCCACCGCCGCGTTAAGCGCGCCCTGCGCCACACCCAGCATCTGCGCGCCAATGCCAATGCGGCCTTCGTTCAGCGTCTCGATGGCAATCTTGTATCCCGTGCCCACGTCGCCCAGCACGTTGGCGTCGGGCACAAACACATTCTCGAAGTGCAGACTGGTGGTGCTCGACGCACGAATGCCCAGCTTGTCTTCCTTTTTGCCCACCGTGAAGCCTGGATTGCCCAGCTCCACGATGAACGCCGTGATGCCCTTGTAGCCCATGTCGGGCCGCGTGTTGGCAAACACCACAAACACGCTGGCTTCACCACCGTTGGTAATCCATGCCTTGCTGCCGTTGAGCACCCAGCCGCCTTCGGCGCGCGCCGCGCGTGTGGCCAGACCAAACGCATCCGAGCCCGAGCCCGGCTCCGACAGCGCGTAGGCGCCAATCGTGTCGGCCGTCATGCGCGGCAGAATGCGCGCGCGCTGCTCGTCGTTGCCGTAGCGGTGCAGGGGATAGTTGACCAGCGTGTTCTGCACGTCCACCTGGATGGCCGCGCTCGCGTCCACTTTGCTCAGCTCTTCGACGGCCAGCGTGACCATCATGAGCGAGCCGCCGGCGCCGCCGTACTGCTCGGGCAGCTCGATGCCCATCAGGCCCAGCTCGAAGAACTTGGCCGTGAGCGACGCGTCCACCTTGCCGGCTTCCTCCATCGCCCGCACACGCGGGCGCACTTCCGACTCGGCCAGTTCGGCCACAGCAGCGCGGAACAGCTCCTCTTCTTCAGAGAGCAGGGTCAGGGGCGGACGGACGGATTCGGACACGGTATGCGACATGGTCTGAGGTGGTGGGAGATACCGGGGAGTATGACCACCCCGAACGATTTAAGGCCCGGCGCGGCCAAATCCTAGACGTTGCCGCGGTGGCACGCGGTGGAATGCGGGCCGAATGAACCAGGAATGAGCGCGGAATGGTCGAGTCCGGCACGGCGGTTGCTCCCTGTATCGCAACGTGAGAGCCCTTGCCAACCCCGTGACAACGCCCGTGCCAAACGCAACCGCCAGCAGCACAACCACTTACGAGACGTTTACGGCCACAGCGCGCCGCCCGTTGGGCTGGGCGCTCGTGGCATGCGCCTTGGGGGTGTTGCAGGCTTGCAGCGGTGGCGACGCACTGGCTCCGGAAGCTGTGGGTTCCCTGCCTCAGTCCACGCCGCAAACCAGCAACCTGGCCGCCCCGCAGATTCATGCGCTGTCCAGCGACACGGCCACTGTCGCCGGCTCCCATGCCATCCTCGGCAGCCACCTGCCCACCGCACTCGGCAGCCTGCGTGTACAGGTGGATGGCGTGGATGCCCGCATTCTGGCCCAGTCCCCCACGCGCCTCGAGTGGCAGCTGCCCGCTGACGCCTTTCCCTGCGCTGCCCCCCAAACCCGCCGCCTCAGCGTCTCTGGTCAGGGCATTCAGTTCGAAGCCACGGTGCTGGTCCACACCGCCCGCCGCCTCAGCCTCGACCCCAACAGCCCCGCTGTTGAACTCAAAGCGGCCGACGCCACCTGCATCGAGCTTTCCGCCCCATCGGACTCCGCCTACGCCAAATATCTGATCGCCCTGGTCAACCCATACTCGCAGAACTCGAACTCACCACTCACCACTTCCCACTCAAAGCTCACAGCTGCTGTTGCGGCTACAGAAGCAAGCACCCACCTCTCGCTGGTCGTCCCCCCGGCTCCCGCCCCCTCGGCTTCTGGCGTAAAGGCTTCCGTCGCCTCGGCTCTCGCAGTTTCAAACATCGGAGCCATCCACGGCACCGTCCCCATCTCAATTCCCGTCTCCGGCTGCTCGTCCTCTCCGGTCTCACAGACCCGGACCGCTTTCATCGGGACGAGCATAAGAATTCTCGAAGACCTCACCTCGCCCCACGCACAAAAGATGGACAAGGAGCTCGAGGCCATCGGCCGCGAGTTCGACCAGACCATCCTCCCCCTCATTCAGCAGCACTTCGGCAATCCGCTGGCCCTCGATCACGCCACCAACCGCGACCGCCGCATCACCCTGGTGCTGACGAAGACCGTCAACGACTCGCTGCCCGGCACCGCGGCCTTCGTCAGCGCCTGCAACTTTCATCCGCGTCGCACCTTCGCCGCCAGCAACGAAGACGAAGTCATCTTCGCCCGTGTGCCTGCCGCCACCGAGCGTCCCAGCGACTGGCGCCGCGCCATGCGTGCCACGCTGGTGCACGAGACCAAGCATCTCGCCAGCTATGCCGAGCGCATCGCGCGTGGCACCGGCTTCGAAGAGCCCTGGCTTGAGGAGGCCACGGCACGTGTGGCCGAAGAACTCTATGCCCGCACCTTCATTGCCACGGGCGGCAACACCACGCTCGGCTACGAAGAAACCGTGGGCTGTGAGCTGCGTCACTGTGACGAGCGGCCGCTGGTCATGTTCAAGCACTTCTCGGCCTTGCACGACTGGCTGCGCAACGTGGACCGCGTGAGCGCGCTGGGTGCCACGCAGCTCACGGCCATGCACTACGCCAGCGGCTGGAGTTTTGTGCGCTGGGCCCTCGACCACTCAGCCAACGAGCGGTCCACCTTGCGCGGGTTGACCACGGGTGCGCAGGGCAGCGGTCTCGAGGGATTGGCCGCGCTTACCGGTATGAAGTCGGCCGACATGGTCACCCGGTGGATGAGCGACCTCGCGGCCAATGTCGAAGGGGGCCAAGCGGCAGATCGCGGCACATGGAATGCGGCCGCGGTGCTGCAGGGTATGGCGCAGGAACTGCCGGGCGCCTACAACGCCAACCCGCTGCGCGCCACGCGATTGTCACTTGGCGAGACTGTGACCGCATCACAGGACGTGCTGCCGCTCTCCACGCGTTACATTGCCGTTGATGGCGCGCACCGTATTTCCCAATTGCTCACCCTCGAGCCCTCGGCCGCCGCAGGCCAGGCTGGTCTGCGGCTGGTGCTGCGTCGCATTCAGTGAAGACCTGACGCTCCAGTTCATGCTCGCGGTGTTCACCGCTGTGCTGGTGCGCTGATGGCCGAGCATTCTATGGCACGCCGCACATTCTGGCTGCTCAGAAACCTGCCGAATGGCGCGCGATGGTGGCTGCTCAAGCGACTGATGGAGTCGCGTGATGCTCGTATGGCGCGACTGACCGGCGCACTGGGAGCACCCAACACCCGACTCGTCTTCGTGTGCCACGGCAACATCATGCGCAGTGCATTCTCTGCGCAGGTAGCGCGAGCCACTGTCCCAGACCATGCAGACCAGATTGTTTCGACCGGCACACATGCCAACCCTGGACGCGAAGCTGAACCCAATGCGCTCGCGGTGGCGGCTTCACTTGGCGTTGACCTGAGCTCTCATCAGGCCAGCAGCTTCGTTGGCATCGGCCTTTCGGCGGGCGACCTCGTGATTTGCATGGACCGTGCCAATGAGGCTCGGGTGCTGGACTATCTCGGCCAGGGCCAGCGCGTGTTCCTGGTGGGTGACATCAGTGAACTGCATGCGTGGCGTGGTCAACACGGCGCGCCGTCATACCCTGGGGCAGGGGATGCCACTGCTGAAACACTGTCCGGGGCTCCACAGCGTGCCGAAAGCGGTGGCGACGGCCGCGAGGTGGCCGACCCTTACGGTAGGGGCTTTAGTGTCACGCAGGTGGCCTTTTTGCGCCTCCTCTCTCTTGCACAGCTGTGGGCCCGCCGGCACTTCGCCCAATCACAAGCTCAGCCATAAAAACTTGAATGCACGGCCGTTTTGCCCAGCGATTATGCGCCCGTGTCATGCCGTATGGTCCAAGTGTCACAGCGTGACAAAGCGGGTGTGAGCAAAGTCACGCCAGCGCGTTGCGACGTGGTGGAGGGGTCGTCACCATGACGAGTCCTCAGTTCCTCAGCAGTGCCGCGTCTGCAGAACCGATTCGAAGCCGATTCAGGGAAGCGACAAAGGCAAACCCGTTGAAAAACGGGGACGCAAAGCTCCAGGGCTACCGCTCCGCACGAGGTTGTGCGGGCTATGCCGGCTGAGCTACCGAACGCATACGGACCCGTGGAGGCCCAAGTGCACCCCCTGTCAACCCGGTGGCCAAAGAGTGCCGCCGTCCTTGCTGTAATCGCCCTGGGCGCCTGCGCGCCCGACCAGACTGTTTCCTCCACGCCCGAAGTCCAGGATTTCGCCAGCGCGGCCCGCAACACCGTCGACTATTCCTCCCTCTCGCTGTCCGGCGAAGTGAGCCTCAAGGTGGGCACGAGCACCAAGCTCAGCGTGCGCACCTCCTCACGCAGCCGGGGTAGCATCAAGTGGCTGAGCTCCAACCCCAACGCGGCTACTGTGAACAGCCAGGGCAACGTGACGGGCAAGGCGGTGGGTTCGGCCTACGTGACGGCCAGCGGCTTCGCCGTGAACGAGACCTATCTGGTCAGCGTGACCCCGGCGTACACCCTGACCAGCTTTACCGTGTCGCCCAGCACGGGCACGGCCCTTGCTCCCGGGCAGACGCGGCAGTTTTCTACGCAGCAGCTCTGGTCGGACGGCCAGGCCCGGAACTTTGGCGTGACCTACACAGCCACGGGAGGCAGCATCAGCAGCAGCGGTTTGTTTACGGCGGGCAGCGTGGCCGGCAGCTTCATGGTCATTGCCAACTGCCTGTGCGGCGCACTGGACACGGCCTTTGTGACCGTGGACGTGCCGGCGCAGCTCACCAAGATCACCGTGAGCCCCAAGACCGTGAGCCTGAACGCGGGTGCCACCCAGCAGTTCGGCGCCACGGCCAACTGGAGCACGGGCGCGACGACCCTGCCGCCAATCACTTGGAGCGCGACGGGTGGTTCGATCTCGACCGGCGGTCTCTACACGGCGCCGACCACGGCGGGCACATACCAAGTCATCGTGGCGCACTCGGGGGGAACTCTGCGCGACACGGCGGTCGTAACGGTGACTGGCGGTGGCACTTCATCGGGCGGTACTAAGTCGCTGGCCTCCCTCAATTTGGGCCCCAGTGAGATCTCAGTTCAGGCCGGTGCGTCGGTTCAATTCTCCGTCTCACCCAAGTGGAATGACGGCACCTCTGCGCAGGTCTCAGTGGGATATTCGGCAAACGTAGGGGCGATTGACTACTGGACAGGTAGGTATACTGCGCCGACCACGGCAGGAAGGTATAGCGTATACGTAGAACACCGTGACGGTAGCCTTCGGGACACATCCATCGTCGTCGTCTCGGCATCGGCACCATTCCCGCCTCCGCCTACATCAGGCAACTCCGTCTGCCCCAACGAACCCGCGGGCTACAGCAAGTACGCCGACTTCACGTTGCCCGGCATGAACCCGCCAACTGGTTGGGAAGTGCTGGGGGTTGATCGCGAATTGCACAGTGATGCAAGCGCTCCGTACGCATCCACATCACTTGCATTCAAGCATGAGGCAGGACGTCAAGACGGTCAGATCGGCATCTTGTCCACCACGCCATTTGCGAGTGCGCCGAAGCATGTGTTCAGCTGCACCATCTTCAAGCAGTCGGCAAACTACGTGCAGCATCCTTCCGGCACCAAATTTATCTACACGCCACAGAACGGAAGCAACACCCGGCCCATCCAGTTCCAGATGATGCCGCTCGAAGGCCTTGCGGTTGGCGGCAAGTTCCGCTGGCGGATGGAGATGCAGACCAGCGACACGCAGAAGCTCTACGAGGATAACGTCACGCCATCGCAAATGACGCCTGGACGTTGGTATCGGCTGGAGTTCTTGGTGGCGATGAACACACCCGGCATCAAGAACGGTACCCTCATCTGGTGGACAAGTGAGTGGAACGGCTCGGCATGGTCCGCACCAGTGATGAATGCATATCACAAGAACGTACTAGTGGCAGAATCGACGTTCCCAGGGTCGTGGCTACGTTGGGAATACAACCTGTACTATGGTGGAGGACCGTTGAACACCCTTACTGCGGATCAGTACCTGGTCTTCAACAGAGTGTATCTATCGACTTCAAACTAGGAAGTTGGGTCAGTAGCTAGCTAGGAGAATCACATCTGCTGCGCCGGTGGCCGGTAGAGCACCCTCAACGCTCTGCCGGCTTCTGAGTTCGGAGCGCAGTAGGACTATTCCCTGGCTGAAACAGCAAACCTTCGCTCTCGCTGGTTGTACCGAAGTAATCGCGCTGCTTGTTTGTGACCGGATGCGAGCGAGCATGCCAGATCAAGTACCCTTCGTGTGGAATACCTTAGGTATCGTGGTTCATTGTTAGTGATACCGCAGACGCTCGCGATACCATCGGGTAATCCCCCCTGAAAAGAGCGGTCGCCAAAAGTGGACTTTTCTCGTACACTGA